>Ga0265293_10000472_pt1 | contig 96324 bp, 81 predicted proteins | sample Munlanlewell138R_FD_192505 | JGI IMG/M metagenome (GOLD analysis project Ga0265293, IMG submission 192505) | Leachate microbial communities from a municipal landfill in Southern Ontario, Canada - Leachate well 138R | ecosystem: Engineered > Solid waste > Landfill > Unclassified | place: Canada... | reverse complement strand
GGCCTGCTTGGCAGCAAATGGGCTATTGTCCCGATGTGTCATGAGCACAACCAAGCCGCCGGGCAACTCGACATATACGATGATACCCGGATGGTGTCAGCGAACGTCAGCGAGACTTGCGGCTCCCAGGGCCTCCTTCGCCGCTAGCAGATGGCGGCTTTCTCCGAAAGCCCGCATGTTTCCATCAATCTGGTGTTCAGTCATCAGGAAATCGTGCACTTCTTTTTCGGTCACTAAAAGACCAACCAGGGCTTGCCCTGCTTTAACGCCCTTAAAAATAAAACTGTCCACCTTGTCCTCCAGAAACAAGAAACCCGCCTACTTGGCGGGTTTCTTTGGCTCAGGTTTGGCCTTCTCCTTTTTAGGGGGAGGCGGGTTAGTAAGCATTCGTTTTAGAACACTCTCTACCTTTTTGTCCTCTTTAGAATCTTGATTTGCCATATTTCAACATCAATCCACTTTTCAACATGACCGGCTCTATCTTGGCTTTTTTGATCGAAACACAATTTCGACATGAACGGCCCTGATCCGTCTTTTTCAGCTTGTTTCAAATACCTGAAAATTCTTTCCCTAGACTGAACGATTAAACGGCCAAACTCTAGGGGGTGCATTTTCCCTTTGGGCGTAAATGCGCGACCACCAGCCGTCATATGCGCATCTATTTCAAGGGAATTCCTGCTAATACATTTGTCATTAGTAAGAGCCACCCATTTTTTCTTGGCAACTATAGGAATCCAGTGAGTGTCTGGCGTATCTTCTGAAAAATGATCGTCGTGGGCTTCAACTTTGAAGCCCTCATCCCTGAGAAGTTGAACAATCTGCTTTTTCCCCAAATTTCTATCTACAAAGAAGATCGGGTCAGGCTGCGGCTTGTTCGTATATGATCGCCTCTTCAACCTCCGCTTCCTTTATTCCGTAATCATCTGCAATATCCTTTTTGTCTTCACCAAGCTCAAACCGCTCTGCTATAACATAGGTTGATACTCCAGCAGAGGCAATTACCGGCTTTCCAAACGCAAAATCTGGGGAAATCTTAACGAATCGGCTATCTCCATCGTAAACAAACGGGTCAAGAGAAACCGCCTGGTTGTTACGATAGGTAATCCTTTCTATGTACCTATCCAAAACCTTTTCCATTGCAAGCTGGCCGCCACGCCCAAGACTAATTAGCTGGCCAATTCGCTTAATAAATATCTGCCGTGCTCCTACTTCAAACTCTGAAATTAAGAGCCTGCTAATTCCGCAGTCTTGCTCTGCATAGCTTATTGCTTGTCGAATCTCTGCAACAGGAATGTTATGAGACCTCAAGAGTGCCTTGAGCACATGCCCTTCAACCAGATTCCAAAAAGATAACTGGCTACTGCCTTGAGGACGGACGATAAGGGGTTTTGGTTCTGAACCATGGTTAGAGGCGACCACCGCAGGTCGCAACCAAGAATAGAGGACGAAATAAGGCACTCGTAAATAGCGAGCAGCCTCAACCACCCCGTAGGCAGGCATATCGCGAGGATCACGCCCTTGGTAAAAATTCTTTTTAAACTTGTTCATGTTGCTATCCGCGAGTCCCGGTAGAGTAGTCTCTTTCCTTGGATACCTTTCAGGGCAATATCAGCCCTTTGAGCGTCAGTAAATTCAAGAGCAGTTCGGTGGTTGTATCTAAAATCAAATTCACACAAGTATCGCTTCAGGTGCTTTTGGCTGATATGGTGATAAGACCCTTTCAGCCCACGCTTGAAGATAGCGAAGTAACCCTCAACGGTGTTTGTGTGGATGTCACCACGGACATACTCACCGATTCCGTGCCTGACAACATCGTGCCCAGCGAACTCGCGACCAACCAGGGTGTACTGACTAGCCTCGTCGGTCATCAGGCGGCTGTCTGCTGCCACTTGAGACTTGATATACGGCTTAAGTGTAGCAGCGGTTACGCTGGGAACGTGGTAAGAACGAACTCTGCCACCCCTCTCGACCAAAGACAATACCTTGCTCTTATGCTGGTAGCCGCGACCTTTCTTGCCTTGAGCCTTAGGTTTGCGCTCATTGCCAAAAGTTTCATCAACTTCAACGACTTGGCCGCCACCGCCAAGCATTCCGCCGCCGTCTTCGCGCATGGCTTCGCGGATGCGGTGGGCCATGAACCAGGCAGATTTATAGGTGATACCTAGCGTTCTGTGCAGTTGGTGGGCGCTGATCCCTTTCTTGCTGGCGCACATCAGGTGTACCGCCAGGAGCCACTTGTTAAGCGCGATCTTGCTTCCCTCGAATAGGGTGCCAACAGTCACGGTGAACTGCTTGCGACAGTCGCCGCACTTGTATAGCCCTTCACGACCGCCAGTCATGGTGTAGATACGATCACAGCCGCCACAATGAGGGCATACGGCCCCCTCCGGCCAGCGCAAGGCTTCCAGATGCTTTCTGGCTACGTCCTTATCGTGGAACTTGGGGTCTGTCAGGTCGGTCATTGCCATATCCTCTGAATATGGCTAAATACTATACCTAAACAGTTTGGTTTGCAAAGTATATAATTCGCCTTTTTTTGGCGCCGCGACCGGTTCTCCTTGCCTAACGCCGGTCGCCGGCTATAAATATACAACGTTGTAAATTTAAGACGTTGACTGTAGTGTTAGCCCAGAGCCGCTGAAGCGGGGGCAAACCCCGGACATCGCGGCTACCCAGGGTATTCACCACACCATAATAAAATCAGGAAGTTGACCCATGACCGACACCCAGACCCCGCTGCCCGCCCTCGACACCGAGGGCTACCAGGTGCACGACCCCTACTTCGGCGCCCCCTGGATCGACCGCGACGAATGGCGCGACAGCCCCATTCCCCACCGCCATGTCCACGGCGGCTTCGCCAACACCGATACCCGCTTCACCTTCTACTTTCCTCCCGCCGAGCAGTGGCAGGGGCGCCTGTTCCACCCCATCGAGGGGGGCCATGCCGGCCACGAGGATTTCTTCGGCGGCTATGCCGGCCAGATCAGCGGCGTGATGCAGATGGTGACGGGCCTCGGCGGCTACATGGTGGAATCCAACTCCGGCCATATCGGCGACGATGTGGACCCCCGGGCCGGCGACGATCCCACCCTCTACGGCCACCGGGCCAGCATCGAGAGCGCGCGCTTCTCGAAGCACCTGGCGGCGCAGATCTACGGCGCGGAGCCCCACCACGGCTACGTGTGGGGTGGCAGCGGCGGCGGCCGGCGCTCGCCCCTGTGCCTGGAGTACGGGCCCGGGGTGTACCACGGTGCCCTGCCCTACATGGGCGGCGGCAATATCGACCGGCACGGCACCAAGGCGCGGGTGCGCAGCGACCAACCCATCGGCTTTGGCGCCATGTTCAACGTCCAGCGCCTTCTGGGGGACAGGCTGGCGGGTGTGATCGACGCCATGCAGCCCGGCGGCGGCAACCCCTACGAGGGGCTCGACGACCATCAGCGGGAGGAACTGGCAGCCCTCTACCGCCTCGGCTTCCCCCGGGGGGACGAGTTCATGATCAGCCAGCCCATGGGCCAGATGTGGCTGTGGACCTCCATCGCCGACATGCTCCAGGAGGAGGACGCCGACTACTTCGAGGCCTTCTGGACCCGGCCCGGCTACGTGGGCCACGACCACCCGGAGCACGTCAGCCGCCACCTCATCAACGCCACCGGCACCGTGAGCCGCATCGTCACCGCCAGGGAATTCCGCGACAGCCCGGATTTCGCCGGCCCCGAGTTCGCCAGCGCCAAGCCGTTCGTGATCCTCCTGGCCTCCCTTATGGGCCATCTCGACCTGCCCATCGGCATCGAGGTCAAGGGCATCCCCGAGGGCTATCGCCTCGGCAGCGGCGTCAGGGTGCTCGACGGCGACGCGGCGGGCCGCCAACTCTATACCCTCAACCACGGCGGCGACTTCTTCTTCTGCGAGGGCCACGGCGAGGCCAACCTCAAGCGCTTCACCGGCGTGAAGGTGGGGGACAGGGTGCGGATCGACAACCGCGCCTTCCTCGCCTTCTGCTACTACTACCGCCACCACATTTCCGACGACAGCCTCTACGACTTCCTGCGGGTGGACGGCCAGCCCATCCACCCCCAGCACGGCGTCCCCCTGCAGTCGCCGCTGATGGGGGTGCCCTACTCCGGCCAGTACGAGGGCAAGCTGATGTGGGTACACCACACCCACGACGCCTCCCTGTGGCCGCCCCAGGGGCTGTTCTACAAGCAGGCGGTGGAACAGGCCCAGGGCCCCGAGGCCGCGGCCCGGAACTTCTGCCTGCGCTGGACCGAGAACGCCGAGCACATTCCCCCCGCCATGGCCCCCCAGCAGCCTGGCCGCAATGCCAATACCTGGCTGGTGAACTACCATCAAACCATCGAGCAGTGCCTCTACGACCTGGTGGACTGGGTGGAAAAGGGCATCGCGCCCTCCCCCACCCGCTTCACCTTCGCCGACGGCAAGGTGACGTTGCCGGACGACGCCGCCGAGCGGGGCGGTATCCAGCCGGTGGTGAAGGTGACCGCCAACGGCGCCGTCCGCGTCGACATCAAGGCCGGGGACGAAGTGACCCTCGCGGTGGACGCCGAGGTGCCACCCGGGGCGGGGAGCATCATCCGGGTGGAATGGGATTTCGACGGCCTCGGCACCTACCCGGAGAAGCACCGGCCCGGCGACAAGCCAGCCCGGGTGCAACTCACCACCCGCCAGCGCTACCACAAGCCGGGGCTGTATTTCGCCACGGCACGGGTCACCTCCCACCGGGACGGGGACCTGGATGCCAGCAATCGCCTGGTGGAGAACGTCGCCTCCGCCCGGGTGGTGGTGAGCTGACGGGAAGTACCCGCGACAAGACACCCATAACAACCACACAGGGGTTTCACCATGACAGTCACCCATCCCGGCAACCCATCCCGACTCCCCGGGCCCCCGGTCCCGCGCACCCTCGTCGCCGCACTGGTCGGCGCCCTCGGCCTGGCGGGCCCGGCCCTCGGCAGCGACAAATGCAGCGTCGATACCATCCAGGGCTTCGCCCCGGCGGACACCCGCATCACCCTCGCCGCCCCCACCGCCGAGCCGGTGCCCCACTGCCGGATCGAGGGCACCATCACCACCACCAACCCGGGGCCCAACGCGGTGAACTTCCGCCTGCAGCTGCCGGACGAGGGCTGGACAGGGCGCTACTTCTTCATCGGCATGGGCGGCTCGGCGGGCTACGTGCCCTCGGACTCCCAGGTGCCGGCGGGCAACCCCCTGCTGGGCGGCTTCGCCGTGGCGGGCACCGACACCGGGCGCCAGGGCCATATGCTCGACTGGGACTTCGTCGGCGAGAGCGAGGCCAAGGCCCTCGACCACCGGGACCGGGGCGCCCACGTCACCAACGTGGCGGCCCAGAAGATCACCAAGGACTACTACGGCGTCGACAGCATGTACCGCTACATGTCCGGTTGCTCCGGCGGCGGCCGCATGAGCACCGAGGCCATCGAGCGCCACCCGGAGGACTTCGATGGGGTGGTGCTCGGCGCCCCCGGGGACTGGACCACCATCCTGTCGTTCATCTACAACGCCCAGCAGATGACCCGCGAGCCCGGGGCCTGGCTGTCCCCCGCCAAGCTGGCCATGCTGGAGGCGAAGGTCACCGCCCACTGCGACGCCCTCGATGGCGCCCGGGACGGGCTGATCTGGGACGAGCGGGCCTGCAGCTACGACTTCGACCAGCTCCGCTGCGAGGCCGGCGACGGCCCCGAGTGCCTCACCGCCCCCGAGCTGAAAAGCGTCAAGGCGGTGCTCGAAGGCCCCATCGGCCCCGATGGCAAGCCCCTCCGCCCCGGCTGGCCCATCTCCAACATGACCGCCTGGTCCGGGTTCCTGGGCCCGGTGCCGCCCCCCTGGTCGCCGGAGGCCTCCATGGAGAACCTGCGCAAGAGCTCCGGGGGCTACGTCATCGCCAGCACCATGGCCAATGTCTACATGCGCCCGGGCATCGACGTGCTGAAGGAGATAGACCTCGCCAATCAGACCCATCTCGACGCCTGGGTCGCCGGCCAGAAGAAAGTCCAGTTCGGCCTGCCCTTCAGCGGCGATCTCAACCGCTACAAGGCCAGCGGCGGCAAGGTGATCCTCTGGAACGGTGTCAGCGATCCCTGCTGCCTCGACACCAAAATGAAGGAGTACTACGACCTGGTCGCCGAGAAGGTGGGCGGCGTCACCCAGGTCGATGACTTCGCCAAGTACTACCGCATCCCCGGCATGGCCCACTGCGGCGGCGGCACCGGACCCCAGGACGCCCCCGACCAGATGATCCGCGCCATGATCGACTGGGTGGAAAACGGCAAGGCCCCCGGCAAGATCGTCGCCCACCGGGGCGCCGAGCGGGCCGAGCTGATGTTCGCCGACCCCAAGACCGGCCAGGTCTCCGGGGTGCGGATTCCCCCGCCCCAGGGCGTGCCCCACGACTTCACCCTCTGCCCCTACCCCCAGGTGCCCACCTTCGACCAGGCCAAGGCCGATGTCGAGGGCGCGGTGCATGAGGCGGAGAACTGGCAGTGCAAGGCACCGGGATGAGCCCCAGGCCCGGGGGCCCCGGCGGCAACGCCGGGCCCCGGGCCCACGCCGCCCCTCCGCCACCGGTACTCCGACCCAAAGGACCAAGCCCATGAACAATACCCACGCCCACACCCACAGCCGGCTCGCGGTCGCCCTGCTCGCCGCCCTGGGCGCCAGCGGCGCCCAGGCCCGGGGCGAGTGCACCCTCGACGCCATCAGGGCCATCGCCCCCGGCGACACCGTCATCGACAGCGTCGAGGCACTGCCAAGCCCCGTCCCCCACTGCAAGATCGACGGCCATATCATCACCACCAATCCCGGCCCCAACCAGGTCAACTTCCGCCTCCAGCTGCCGGACGACAACTGGACCAAGCGCTTCTACTTCATCGGCCTCGGCGGCTCGGCGGGCTATGTGCCCACCGATTCCCAGATTCCCGCCGGCAACCCCCTGCGGGCGGGCTTTGCGGTGGCGGGCACCGACACCGGTCGCCAGGGCTCCGCCGGCGACTGGAATTTCCTCAGCGAAAGCCCCGCCAAGGCCCTCGACCACAACCACCGGGGCGCCCACGTCACCACCGTCGCCGCCCAGGCCATCACCAGGGCCTACTACGGCAGCGACGAGCTGTACCGCTACACCTCGGGGTGCTCCGGCGGCGGGCGCATGGCCACCCAGGCCATCGAGAACTACCCCGGGGACTACGACGGCGTCATCCTCGGCGCCCCCGGCGGGCGCAGCAGCGGCTCCATGCTCAAGTTCATCCACGCCGCCCAGCAGATGTACCGGGAGCCCGGGGCCTGGCTGTCCCCCGCCAAGCTGGCCATGGTGGATGGCAAGGTCACCGCCGCCTGCGACGGCAGCGATGGCGTGATCGACGGCGTGGTGGCGGATCACCGCCTCTGCGACTTCGACGTGGCGAGCCTCAAGTGCCCCGCCGGCGACGGGACCGACTGCCTCACCCAGCCGGAGATCACCAGCATCAAGGCGATCCTCGACGGCCCCCGCGGCCCCGACGGCAAGCTGCTGGCCCAGCCCATGCAGATCACCAACATGACCATGTGGTCCCAGTTCCTCGGCCAGACCCCGCCCCCCTGGTCCACCGAACCCAGCCGCGAGAACGCCATGCGCGCCTCCGCCGGTTTCACCATGTCCACCTCCCTCGCCCACGCCTTTTTCGGCAAGGACTACGACGTGCTCAAGTTCGACTTCAACAACCAGCGGCATATCGACGACTGGTGGGCGGCGGCCAGGCGCACCGGCTTCGGCATGCCCTACTCGGCGGATCTGAAGGGCTTTTATGAGGCCGGCGGCAAGGTAATCCTGTGGAATGGCCGCAGCGACTCCTGCTGTGGCGACCTGGAGCTGGAGCAGTACTACCTGGATGCGGGCAGGAGTGTGGGGGACGCGGCAAAGCTCGACGAATTCGCCCGCCTCTACCAGATACCCGGGATGGGCCACTGCGGCTCCGGCACCGGCCCCCTGGACGCCCCCGACCAGTTCATCCGCGCCATGGTGGACTGGGTCGAGAAGGATGTGCCCCCGGGGCCGGTGGTGGCCCACCGGGGGGACGAGCGGGCCCGGCTGATCTTCGCCGACCCCAAGACCGGCCAGGTATCCGGGGTGGTGATCCCGCCGCCGGTGGGTGAACCCCGGGACTTCCTGCTCTGCCCCTACCCGCGGATCGCGGTGTTCAATCCCGCCGCCGGGCACGACAAGGGGGCGGTGTACGACGCCCGGAACTGGCTGTGCCGGGCACCCTGACCGGCACCCCGAGGCCCCGGGACGGGGCCGCCGGCATCCCCATTGCCGGCAACCCCGCCCCGGGCAATCCCCACATCGAGGATCGCCCATGATGCTCAGCGCCAGCCCACCCCGCGACACGCTGCGCCTGGCGGCCCTGGTGGCCGCCCTGCTGCCGGCAACCACCCTCGCCGCGCCACCCTGCACGATGGCATCGGTGCAGGCCATCGCCCCCGAAGGCACGGTGATCGACAGTGCCGAGGCGCTCCCCGCACCGGTCCCCCACTGCAAGGTGGACGGCCATATCATCACCGACAACCCGGGGCCGAATCGGGTCAACTTTCGCCTTCAGCTCCCCGACGAGGGTTGGCAAAAGCGCTACTTCTTCATCGGCATGGGGGGCGCCGCCGGGTCCGTCCCCACCCACTCCGGGGTACCCGCCGGCAGCCCGATGCTGAAGGGCTTCGCCGTGGCCGGCACCGACACCGGGCGCCAGGGCCACATGCTCGACTGGAGCTTCCTCCGGGACAACCCGGCCCAGGTGGAGGACCACGTGCACCGCGCCATGCACGTCAGCGCCCGGGCCACCCAGGCCATCACCCGCCGCTGGTACGACAGCGATACCCTGTACCGCTACATGTCCGGCTGCTCCGGGGGCGGGCGCATGGCCACCGAGTCCATCACCCGCCATCCCGAGGACTTCGACGGCGTGCTGCTCGGCGCCCCCGGCGGCCGCAGCTCCGCCACCATGATGACCTTCATCCACAACGCCCAGCAGATGAACCGGGAGCCGGGGGCCTGGCTGTCGCCGGACAAACTGCGCAGGGTGGAGGGCAAGGTGACCGCCGCCTGCGACGGCCTGGACGGCGCCCTGGACGGCATCATCGCCGACCACCGCCGCTGTCAGTTCGATTTCGGCAGCCTGGCCTGCCCCTCGGGGGACGCCCCCGGGTGCCTCACCGGGCCGGAACTCACCAGCCTCAGGGCGGTTGTCGCCGGGCCCAGGGGCCCGGCGGGTCCGGTGGGCCCCGGGTATCCCTTGGCCAATATCAGCTTCTGGTCCGACTACCTGGGGCACGTGCCCCCGCCCTGGTCCGACGCGGCGACGGCGGAAAACCTCCCCAGGACCTCCACCGGCTATGTGATCGGCAGTTCCATGGCCAAGGTCCTGTTCGGCCCGGATTTTGACGTCCTCACGGATTTCGACTTCGCCAACCAGGCCCATATCGATCGCTGGTGGCGGGAGGTGGACCGCATCGGCTACGGCAAGCGCAACTCCGCCGACCTCCGGGGCCTGCAACAAAGCGGCGGCAAGGTATTGATGTGGAATGGGGTCAGCGACCCCTGTTGCAGCGACCTGGAGCTGGAAGAGTACTACCTGGAGGCCGGCGGGATCGTCGGCGGCCTGGACGCCCTGGCACAATTCGCCCGTTTCTACCGGGTGCCGGGCCTCGGTCACTGCGTCGGTGGCGCGGGCCCCGAGGACGCGGTGGACCGCTTCCTCGACGCCATGATCGCCTGGGTGGAGGGCGGCACCGCCCCCGGCCCCCTGGTCAGCCACCGGGGTGAGTCGCGGCGCCAGCTGATCTTTGCCGACCCCGCCACCGGCGCGCTCCCCGTGGGCCAGGTGGTGCCCTCGGCGGGGGAACCTCGGGATTTCCTGCTCTGCCCCTTTCCCCAGGTGGCCACCTTCACCGGCGCCGACCCGGCGGATCGCCGCGCGGTATACGACGCGGCCCACTGGCAGTGCCGGACGCCGACACCCTGACCTTCATCCGACAACCCAGGACACAAGAGGTAAATCCATGAAAACACCCCTCAACACGGGACTGCTGGCGGGGGGCCTCATCGCCGCCCTCGCCCTGTCCGCCGGACAGACCCTGGCCAGCGCCGAGTGCGCCACGGCGAGCATCCAGGCCATCGCCCCGGAGGGCACGGTGATCGACAGCGCCACCCCGACCGCGGCGCCGGTGCCCCACTGCCGCATCGACGGCCATATCATCACCACCGACCCCGGCCCCAACAGGGTCAACTTCCGCCTCCAGCTGCCGGACAAGAACTGGAACAAACGCTACTACTTCATCGGCATGGGCGGCTCGGCGGGCTACGTGCCCTCCGATTCCCAGATCCCGGCGGGCAACCCCCTCCACGGCGGCTTTGCCGTGGCGGGTACCGACACCGGGCGCCAGGGCCATATGCTCGACTGGGGCTTTCTCACCGACCCGGCCAAGGCCGAGGATCACATTCACCGCGCCATGCACGTCACCGCCGTGGCGACCCAGGCCATCACCCGCACCTACTACGACAGCGACACCCTCTACCGCTACATGTCCGGCTGCTCCGGCGGCGGGCGCATGGCCACCGAGTCCATCACCCGCCACCCGGAGGACTTCGACGGCGTGCTGCTGGGGGCCCCCGGCGGGCGCAGCAACATGACCATGGCCGCCTTCGTCTACAACGCCCAGCAGATGAACCGGGAGCCGGGGGCCTGGCTGTCCCCCGCCAAGCTCGCCATGCTCGACAAGAAAGTCACCGCCGCCTGCGACGAACTGGACGGGGCGAAGGACGACATCATCGCCGACCACCGCCAGTGCCGGTTCGACTTCGATACCCTGAAGTGCACCGCGGTGGATGGCCCCGAGTGCCTTACCGAGCCGGAGCTGAAAAGCGTCAAGGCGGTGGCGGCGGGCCCCATCGGCCCCGACGGCAAGCCCCTGAAGCCGGGCTATCCCCTGTCCAACATCAGCGTCTGGTCCGGGTTTCTCGGCGCCGTGCCGCCCCCCTGGTCGGACGAGGCCAGCGCCGAAAACATGGCCAGGTCATCCACCGGCTACGTGATCGGCAGCTCCATGGCCAAGGTGCTGTTCGGTCCTGACTTCAACGCCCTCGAGGACTTGGATTTCAGCAATCCCGAGCATATCGCCAAGTGGCGGGCCCGGTCCCGGGAGATCGGCTTCGGCACCCCCTACTCCGCCGATCTCCGGGGGCTGCAAAAGGCCGGCGGCAAGGTGCTGATGTGGAACGGCGTGAGCGACCCCTGCTGCATCGATACCGAGCTGGAGGAGTACTACCTGGAGGCGGGCGAGATGGTCGGCGGCATGGACAAGCTGACGGAGTTCGCCACCTTCTACCGGGTGCCCGGCATGGCCCACTGCGGCGGCGGCACCGGCCCCCAGGACGCCACCGACCAGTTCCTCAACGCCATGATCGACTGGGTGGAAAACGGCAAGAAGCCGGGGCCCATCGTCGCCCACCGGGGCGCCGACCGGGCCAAGCTGCTGTTCGCCGACCCCGCGACGGGACAGGTTTCCGGGGTGATGGTGCCACCGCCGGCGGGGGAATCCCGGGACTTCCTGCTCTGCCCCCACCCGCAAGTGGCGCGCTTCGACGCCAGCAAGGCCAGCGATCCCAAGGCCGTCTACAACGCCGCCAACTGGTCGTGCCGGATGCCCGGCTGACGGGTTCTCCCGGCCCAAGACCCACAAAGCCGGGGGTAGACCTCCGGCTTTGTCGTTGTGGGCGAGGGTCAAACCCTCACGCCGATCCCTGAATGATGTCCAGCAAGCGCCGGGTCGAGGGGTCGATACTCGCAAGGCCATCGCCCCCCGGGGCCAGCAGCTGGCCGGCGATGGCCTTGCCCAGCTCGACCCCCCACTGGTCGAAGGAGTTGATGTTCCACAGCCAGCCCTGGGCAAACACCTTGTGCTCGTAAAGGGCAATCAACGCCCCCAGGTTGCGGGGGGTCAGGCCCTTGAGCAACAGCACATTGGAGGGCCGGTTGCCGGGGTGGCGGCGCTCCGGGGGGAGAGTCGGATCATCGCCCCCCCGCATCAGCGCCGCCCCCTGGGCGAGCATATGGGACAGCAGGGCCTGGTGGTGGACTGGGTCGCTCAGGGGGTCGTCCACCACGCCGATGAAATCCACCGGGATCAGGTGGGTGCCCTGGTGAATCAACTGAAAGAACGAGTGCTGGCCGTTGGTGCCGGTCTGGCCGAAGACCAGGGTGCCGGTGGGGTAATCCAGCGGCTCGCCATCCACCGACACCGACTTGCCGCTGCTCTCCATATCGAGTTGCTGCAGGTGGCCGATGAAGTACCCGAGCCGTTCGCAGTAGGGCACCACCGCCTGGGCTTCGGCGCCGAGGAAGTTGCGATACCAGATCCCGAGCAGGGCGAGGATCACCGGCATGTTGCGCACGAGGGGAGCGGAGAGGAAATGCGCGTCCATTTCCGCCGCGCCGGCGAGCAATTCGCCGAAGGCCTCCGGGCCGATGCTGATCATCGCCGCGAGGCCGATGCTGGACCACAGGGAGTAGCGCCCGCCGACCCAGTCCCACATGCGGAACAGCTGCTGGTCGGCAATGCCAAAGGCCCGGGCCTCGGCGAAATTCTCGGTAATGGCGACGAAATGGCCCATCACCTCGGCCCGGGGAAGGCCCAGGGTGCGCTCGAACCAGTCCCGGGTGGTGCCGGCGTTCAAGCGGGTTTCGTGGGTGGTAAAGGATTTGCTGGCGACGATCACCAGAGTGGTCTCGGGGTCGAGGCCCGCCAGCAGGCTGCGAATCTCGGCGCCGTCCACATTGGCGATGAAGTGGCAGCGGATGCCCGGGTCGGCGTATTGCCGCAGGGCGTGGTAGAGCATGCGCGGGCCCATGTCGGAGCCGCCGATGCCGATGTTGATGACGTCGCTGACCGCCCGCCCGGTGACGCCCCGCCAGGTGCCGGCGCGCACCCGCGCGGCGAGATCCCGGGCCCTGGCCAGTTCGGCCGCCACGGCCGTCCGGAGGCTCTCCCCCGCCGCCCCCGCCACCCGGTCGGAACCCCGCAGCGCCACATGCAGGGCCGGCCGGCCCTCGCTGACGTTGAGGGGCTCGCCGGCGAACAGGGCGCGGATGCCGGCGGGCAGGTCCATTTCCTCGGCCAATTGCACCAGGGCCGCCAGCACGGCGTCGTCGACGCGGTTCTTGGCATAGTCCAGGAACAGGTCGCCGCAGTGCAGGGAATAGCGCTCGGCCCGGCCGGGATCGGCGGCGAAGAGGTCCGCCATGGCCCGCTCCCCGCCGTCCCGGGCGAGGGCCGCGAGCCGCCCCCAGGCATCGGTGCCGCTTGGCGAGGGGCGTGGCGACACTGGCCCGGTGGCGATCTCGGATGGTTCCTTGGCTGTCATGGTGCTGCCGCTCCCGTCGGCACCGCGCTTGGGTGAAGGCCGCCCGCTGGGGGCGCTGGGGGAAGTCTACGCCTCCCCGCGCCGGGGCCAAAGGCCCGGGGCCGAATGGGGAGCAAGGCTAGGGCCAAGGTATGACAGCGGCGAGTCGGTGACGCCGGAGAGGCCGCTCCGCCTCAGGCTTTCGGCAGGGTGACGCCGCGCTGGCCCTGGTACTTGCCGCCCCGGTCCCTGTAGGACACCTCGCAGACCTCGTCGGATTCGAAGAACAGCATCTGCGCCACCCCCTCGTTGGCGTAGATCTTGGCGGGCAGGTTGGTGGTGTTGGAGAACTCCAATGTCACGTGGCCCTCCCACTCCGGCTCCAGGGGGGTGACGTTGACGATGATGCCGCAGCGGGCGTAGGTGGACTTGCCGAGGCAGATCACCAGCACGTTGCGGGGGATGCGGAAGTACTCCACGGTGCGGGCGAGGGCGAAGGAGTTGGGGGGAATGATGCAGTACTCGCCCTTGACGTCGACGAAGGCATCGTTGTCGAAATTCTTCGGGTCGACGGTCTTGGAATGGATATTGGTGAAGATCTTGAATTCATCGGAGCAGCGCACATCGTAGCCGTAGCTCGACACCCCGTAGGAAATCACCCGGGGGCCGCTGGGATCGGGCTGGCGCACCTGGCGACCCTCGAAGGGCTCGATCATGCCGTGGCCCTCGGCCATGCGGGTAATCCATTTGTCGGACTTGATGCTCATCGTCGTGTTCCGGAGGTCGGGTGTGAAAGGCGGCAATCATACCCGCACAGCCTTCGGCGCGCCTACCCCCGGGGCGGCAGGGGCCGGGCCGCGAACCGGCTTGCGCCGCTGGGCGGGGAAGTCCAGACTTGGCCACCGGAAACCCCGCACGGATAACAATCATGAACGAGCAATTCACAGACCCCGGCATCCTCCAGCACAAATCCTTCTGCCGCATCTGCACCGGCATGTGCGGCACGGTGGTGTCCCTCGACGGGGACCAGCGCCTGGTGGCGGTGCACGGCGACAGGGAGGACCCGCAAAGCCAGGGATTCATCTGCTCCAAGGGCGCCAATGCGCCGGAGGCCCACAACCACGAAGGGCGCATCCTCCACCCCCTTAAGCGCATGGCGGACGGCAGCTTCCAGCGGATTTCCTTCGATCAGGCGCTGACGGAAATCGGCGAGAAACTCGCCGCCATCCACCGCGAGCACGGCCCCGAGGCCATCGCCGCCTACCGGGGTTCCGGCTGCTTTTTCTCCTCCATCTGCCTGTCGCTGCTGCCGGAGTGGATGGCCGCCGTCGGCACACCCAAGCTGTTCTCCACCCTCACCATCGACCAGTCCGCCAAGGTGGTGGCCCCGGGGCGCATCGGCTACTGGCCCCCGGGACCGCAGCATTTCCACGACAGCGACGTGACCCTGCTGGTGGGCAGCAACCCCCTGGTGTCCATCGCCAACCTCGACATGCGCAATCCCCTGAAGCGCCTCAAGGACGCCAAGGCCCGGGGCATGACCCTGATTGTGATCGACCCCCGCCGCACCGAGACCGCCCAGTTCGCCGACATCTTTCTCCAGCCCCTGCCGGGCACCGATGGCTTCATCCTCGCCGCCCTGGTGCGGCTGGTGCTCGCCAAGCAGTGGCATGACCGGGAGTTCTGCGCGCAACACGTGGGGGACCTGGACGCCCTGAGGGCGGCGGTGGACCCTTTCACCCCCGAGGTCGCCGCCCGGATCGCCGACGTACCCGCCGCCGATATCGTGCGCGCCGCCGAGGCCTTCGCCCGGGACGGCACCCGGGGCACGGTGCGCACCGGCACCGGGCCGGACATGGGCCCCTGGTCGAACCTCAGCGAGCACCTCGCCCAGTGCCTCGACATCCTCTGCGGCCGCCTGATAAAGGAGGGCGAGGTGATCCCCAACCCGGGGTTCCTGATGGGTCGGGGCCCCCGCCGCGCCCAGGTGATACCCGCCCCGCGCCCCTGGGAGCAGGGGCCCCGGAGCCGCATCGGCGACTACGGCCTGATCGCCGGGGAGATGGTCACCGGGGTGCTGGCGGACGAGATCCTCACCCCCGGCCCCGGGCAGATCCGCTTTCTGCTCAACCACGGCGGCAACCCCGCCCAGGCGGTGCCCGACCAGCGCAAGATGACCCGCGCCCTCGAGAGCCTCGAATTGATGGTGAGCATCGAGCCCCACATGACCCCGAGCGCCGCGCTGTCCCACTACATTCTGCCCCCCAAGCTCCAGTACGAGCGGGCCGACTTCCCGATTTACATCTTCGAACCCAATCTGTCCCCCGTGCCCTATACCCGCTACACCCCGGCCATCGCCAGCCCACCGGCGGGGTCCGAGGTGTGCGACGAATGGCGGGTGCTGTGGGCCTTGGCCCGGGCCCTCGGCAAGCCCCTCACCTACATGGGGGAGCCCCTGGACATGACCTGCCCCCCCACCGAGGAGCAGCTGATGCGCCTCACCACCAAGCATGCGCCGGTGGGCTTCGACGAGATCGCCGCCGAGCCCCTCGGCTATTTCCTCGGCGGCGAGCCCCAGCTCGCCCTCCCGGCCGATCCCGCCACCGCCGGCAAGTTCAGCCTGATGCCCGCCGATGTCCGCGCCGAGATCGAGGGCCTCTGGGCGGAGGGGGACAGCCTGGTGGCGCGGGACAGCTACCCCTTGCGCCTCGCCAGCCGCCGCAATCGCCACCGCTTCAACTCCATGGGCTTTACCCAGCCCCGCATCCAGCGCCTTGCGCCCTACAATCCCGCCTATATGAACCCCGATGACATGGCGCGTCTCGGCATCAGGGACGGCGACACCGTGCGGGTGGTTTCCGCGGACGGCGCCATCCCCGCCATCGCCGAAGCGGACGGGGCGGTGCGCCCCGGGGTGGTGTCCATGTCCCACGGCTTTGGCGGGCTGCCGGACGCGGGCCCGGACGAGAACGGCGCCATCTGCATCAACCAACTCACCAGCTGCGACCGGGAGCGCCAGGCCATCAACGCCATGCCGCGCATGACCGCCATTCCGGTGCGGGTCGAACCCCTGGGCCGCTGAGGCTGCCCTTACCACAACGCCAAGCAACAGCCAGGATTGCCATGACCAACGCCAACACCAACACCAACGCCCCCGCCCTCACCAGCCCGGACTTCCTCGCCCGGATCGACCCGGCCCGCTTCGTCGACGTCGACCTGGTGGACGAGAATTTCCGCCAGAACGCCCTCCCCGACCTGCTCGCCGACTGGGCCACCCGCGCGCCCTTCTACGCCCTGCGCAACCGCCTGCCGGTGATGGTCTGCACCCGCCTGCGGGACGTGAAGGAGATCTACAACCATCCCGACCGCTTCACCGTGGAAATTCCCCCCTGGCCCGGTTACCGGGTGTTCGACATTTTCGGCGGGCTGGAGAACGTGCTGCAGATGGACGGCGAGCGCCACGGGCGGATCCGCCGCCTGATGACCCCTGCCTTCACCCCCCAGGCGGTGATGCGCCTCGAGGCGGACATCGACCGCATCATCGCCGGGCAGATCGATCAGGTGGCGAGCCGGGGCGCCCGCTTCGATGCCATGGACGATTTCGCCCGCCCCATCGTCATGGCGGTGCTGCTGGATGCCGCCCTCAAGCTCAAGCCCGACCAGCAGGCGGTGTTCGCGCGGATGCACGACAGCATCGCCCTCGCCACCCAGTTCGTGCCGGGGGAGCCCTTCCCCGATGAATTCCTCGCCGCCGTGGGGGAGGTGATCCGCATTACGGAGGAGATCGTCGCCGAGCGCCGGGAAAGGCCCGGCAGCGACATGATCAGCCTGCTGGTCACCGCCCGGGACCAGGGGGACGCCCTCACCGAAGGGGAGCTCCTCGGCCAGATCAACGCCATCTGTTCCGCCGGCATCGGCACCACCGCCGCCACCATCGGCGGCGCCCTGCTGATGCTCGGCAAGCACCCGGGCCAGATGGACCTGCTGCGCGCGCAGCCCGACCTTATCGACAGCGCCGTGGAGGAATGCCTGCGCCGCCACGGCCCCGGCATCCTCACCTTCGTGCGCTTTGCCACGGAGGACACCGAGATCGACGGGGTGCCGGTATTCAAGGACATGCCGGTGATGGCGTCCATCCAGGCGGCCGACCTGGACCCCACCGAGTTCCCCGACCCCATGACCTTCGATATCCGCCGCAACCCCCGGGGCATCGTCGCCTTCGGCAGCGGGCCCCACCACTGCATCGGCAATCGCCTGGGGCGGCTGGTGATGAAGAAGGCGATCCTCGGGCTGCTCCAGCGCTTTCCCGGGCTGCGCCTCGCCGACCCCGCCTTCAAGCCGGTGTATGGCGGGTTTCCGGGGGAGCTGTCCCTGGTGAGCTTGCCGATGCGGGTGAATTGAGAGGGGTTGAGAGTCCGACGTCGGACGCTGGATGTCTGACGCTGGGGCTGGGCTGAAAATGGAGATGGCCCTGCACCAGCCACACCCCGGCACATGATGTCACTGCTACCGTTGCTCCCTTCCGGGCCTGGCGGGGTTTACAGCTGATCATTGCGGGGGGACCGGTGAGGGCCACCATTGAGGGGCGCGATTATGGTGACTTTACCGGGCCGATGCAACCGCTCCGCAGCACGGTTCCGGGCGCGGCCGGAAAGTCCGCCCCGCCGCCACGTCTTGAGTTCAACCGGCAAAACCCGTACCTTCCCACGGCGCTCCGGTCGCCGACCCCGCTGCCCATCAAACATACCAATGGATAACTTCAAGCCATGACAATCCAGCCAAGGACCCAACCCGCCGCCGCGCCCGACGCCGTCGCGCTGCTCGATCGCACCCGCGCCCTGCTGCCCCTTATCCGCGCCCACGCCGATGGCAACGACGCGCGCCGCGACGTCGCCCCGGAGGTGATCGCCGCCCTCAAGGACGCCGGCCTTTACAAACTCTTCCAGTCCGCCGCCTGGGGTGGCTACGAGGCGGACCCGCGCACCTTCTACGAGGTGCAGAATCTGATCGCCGAGGCCTGCGCCTCCACCGGCTGGGTGTTCGGCGTGCACAGCGTGCAGGCGTTCCTGCTCTCCACCATGGACCGCCAGGCCCAGGCCGACGTCTGGGGCGACGACCCCGACACCCTGATGTCCTCCTCGTTCCAGCCGGTGGGCAAGGTGCGGGCCGTCGACGGCGGCTATCGCCTCTCCGGGCGCTGGACCTTCTCCAGCGGCAGCAGCCACGCCCAGTGGGCGCTGCTCGGCGCCCTGGTGCCCCCCACCCAGGAGGGCCAGCCACCCCATATGCGCCTGTTCCTGGTGCCCCGCGCCGACTACCGCATAATCGACACCTGGCACACCATCGGCCTCAAGGGCACCGGCAGCAACGACATCGAGGTGGAGGACGCCTTCGTCCCCGCCTACCGCACCCACGCACCGACCCCCGGCATCCTGCCCACGGTGACCGCCACCCAGCTTTCGCCCCTCTACCGCCTGCCCTGGCTGTACGTGTTCACCAGCACGGTATCGAACCTGTCCATCGGCATGGCCCGGGCCGCCCTCGCCGCCTTCCTCGACATCGAGCGGGTGCGGGTGTCCTCCCTCACCGGCAAGGCCGGCAAGGACGACCCGGCGGTGCACGGCGCCATCGCCCGCCTCGGCGCCGAGATCGACGCCGTGGACACCATGTACAAGCGCCACATCGAGCGCATGATGGGCCATATCAACCGGGGCGAGGACATGCCCCTGGCGGACGGCCTGATGCAGCGCACCCAGCTCACCTCGGTGGTGCGCCGCCTCGCAGCCCTGGTGGACGAGATGATGCAACTGCTCGGCGGCCGGGGCATTCGCCTCGATTCACCCCTCACCCGGGTGTGGCTCGATTTCTGCGCCGCCCGCGCCCACCCCGGCAACGACCCCGGCATGATCGCCCCGGTGTACGGCAAGAACCTGCTGGACAGCCCCGCCGGCTGATCTCCCGCCGGCAATGACCGGGCGGGCCGCGAGGCCCGTCCGGACGCTTCCCACGCCAAGCCCCACTCCCAGCCCCCGCTCCGCGGCATCCCACCGAGTCCTTCGGCAGCCCCCCTCGAGGCCCAATCGGGCCACCCGTTGCCCACCACCAGGCCCCCAACCCTGGGTGCGGAGCAATACATCGAGAAAGACAAATATTGTTTGTATTTGATACTCATTATTATTAGTATTAGCGCTCTTACAAGCAAACAGATACCCAAGGAAGACTTCCATGGCATCCATCCAGTCCCTTATCACCGCCGGCGGTCCCGTGGTCGTCATCCTGCTGGGCTTCTCGATGGTGGCGCTCACCGTCATCGCCCTCAAGCTGTGGCAGTTCTGGAGCCTCGGGGACAACGGCGGCAAGTACATCGAGGAGGCCCTGCGCCACCTCGAACAGGGGGACCGGGCCCAGGCCCTGCTGCTCGCCGGCGATCACCGCAACCCCAGGGCCGACGTGGTGGCCCGGGGCCTGCGCCTTTTGGACAAGCCCTGGCTGACGGTGGACGACATCCGCGATGAGATCACCCGCGTCGCCCGGGGCCACCTCAACGGCCTCGGCAGCCTGCTGCGGATCCTCGAGGTGATCGCGGTGCTCGCCCCGCTGCTCGGCCTGTTCGGCACCGTGCTCGGCATGATCGACGCCTTCAAGGCCATGGCCGCCGCCGGCAACCAGGTCAATCCCGCCACCCTGTCGGAGGGCATCTGGGTGGCCCTGCTCACCACCGCCGTGGGCCTTGCGGTGGCGATGCCCACCAGCCTCTTCAACAGCGCTTTCGATCGCCACGTGGAAAACATCGCCGCCCGCATGACGGATGACATTGGCCGCATCCTCACCGCCCAGGCCGAGCGCCGGGGTGTCGAGGCCCGCAGGCACGGCCTCGCCCAGAAGGCCTGACCATGCCCGCAACCCTCGCTGCCAAACCCCGGCGCCGCACCCTTGGCCTCACCGCCCTGATCGACGTGGTCTTCATCCTGCTGATGTTCTTCATGCTGACCTCGTCCTTCACCCGGGAAAGGCAGTTCGACCTGTCGGCCCCCGTAGCCAGCGCCGCCGCGCCCGCGACGGCGCCCCGGCAACTGCTGCTCGGCGCCGACGGCGCCCTCCAGCCGGTCGACGGCGAGATCTTCCCCGACGATGCCGCCATCAGGGCGAACCTCGCCGCCGACAAACCGCTGATCCTGCGCCCCGCCCCGGATGCCAGCGTCCAGACCCTGGTATCCGCCCTCGCCCGCCTCAAGGCCCTGGGATTTGACCGGCTCTCCCTCGGCAACCCCCTCGCCCCGCCGGAGCCGCGGCCATGAGGGTGGACCTGAAGCCCCCCCGGCGCACCGGCGGGGACGACAACATCATCCCGATGATCAATATCGTCTTCCTGCTGCTGATCTTTTTCATGGTGGCCGGGCAGATCAAGGCCATGGACAGCGCCGGCGTGGAGCTTCCGGACGGCGACCTGGGTGCCAGGGCCAGACCCGAGGCCATCACCCTGGCCATGGACAGCCACAACCGGCTGAGCCTGAACGGCGCCCCCGTCCCCCTCACCGACCTGGACGCCGCCCTGGCCCCCCTGCTCGCCGACAGCGACCGCATCGCACTCTTGGCGGACAGATCCCTGCGCGCCGCCGACCTCGACCCGGTGCTGGCGGTGATCCGCGCCCGGGGCGTCCCCCGGGTCTCCCTGCTCACCACCGGCCTGGAGAGCCCCTGAATGCGCCCCCTGCAGTGGATCGCCGCCGGCTGCTTCTCCCTCGCCGTGCACCTGGCATTGGCCGGGCTCTACCTGGGCCAGGCACGGCCCGCCCCTGCCCTCCCCCTGCCCGGCGATGGCGAGGGCATCGAGGTGGGTCTCGTCGCCGACAGCGGCCCGGCCACGGCCGGTGCGGCGGCGCCATCCCCCGAACCAGAGCCCCCGACACCGCAGCCCGACTCGGCGCCAGAACCCCAACCCGCCCCCGAACCGGAGCCCCAGCCGGCGCCCCAACCGGAACCAGCACCGCAACCCGTCCCCGAGCCGCCAGCGCAGGCACCCCTGGAGACTGTCGCCGCGCCACTGCAGCCAGACACCGCCGTCGCCGTGGCGGAAGCGACACCCCCTCCCCGCCCCCAAGCGCGGGCGGCGCGGGTCGCCAGCGCGCCCCCGCCGGCAAGCGATAGCCGCGGCGCACCGGGGAGTGCCACGAGCTCCGCCCCCCGGCGGGGCAGGCCCGGGGATGCCGACGCCGCCCGCCACTACCTCGGCAAACTGATGGGCTGGCTCGGCCGCCACAAGCACTACCCGGCGGAGCTCAAGCGCAAAAAGCAGCAGGGCATCGTCACCGTCAAATTCACCATCGCCCGGGACGGCGCCCTGCTGGCATCCGGCATCGCCAAAACCTCCGGCAACCCGCGCCTCGACGAGGCTGCCCTCGCCATGCTGGCGAACGCCACGCCGATGCCGGCAATCCCCGATTCCCTCGACCGGGACAGCCTCACCCTGGTCATCCCCGTGGAATATTCCCTCATCACCAACTCACCGATTAAGGAGTAAATCGTGACATCCAGCCAGAAACCGCAAAAACCCCTGAGCCTGCGCAACAAGGGCCTTGCCGCCACCCGCACCGCCCTCGCCCTCGGCATACCCGGGCTGCTCGCCGGCCAGCCGCTCCTCGCCCAGGATGACGCCATCGTGCTGGATACCCTGCAGATCGAGGAGCGCACCGCCGACACCAACCCCTACGCCGAAAAGGGCGCCCCCTACAAGGCGAAAAAATCCGGCGACAGGCGCCGCGTCAAGGACCTGGCGGAAACCCCGCAAACCATCAGCGTGCTGACCCAGACCCTGGTGCAGGAATCCGGCAAGACCGACCTGAAGGACATCCTCGCCGCCCAGCCCGGCATCACCCTCGGCACCGGCGAGAACGGCAACGCCTTCGGCGACCGCTACATCATCCGCGGCCACGAGGCCCGCAGCGACGTATTCGTCGACGGCCTGCGGGACCCGGGCATGACCACCCGGGAAAGCTTCGCGGTGGAACAGATCGAAATCACCAAGGGCCCCAGCGCCACCTTCGCCGGGCGCGGTTCCACCGGCGGCGGGGTGAACAGCATCACCAAGCGAGCCAGCACCGAGTACGACTTCAACAAGGCGCAAATCGGCCTCGGCACCGACAGCTACCAGCGCTACAGCCTCGACAGCAACCAGCGCATCACCGACAACCTCGCGGTGCGCGCCAACCTGCTGTACTCCGACAAGGATGTCCCCGACCGCGGCCCCGCCGCCGAGGAGCGCAAGGGGGCGGCACTCTCCGCCTTCTGGCAGGTCAGCGACCACCTCGATCTGGTGGCGGATTACTACTACATGGATGCCGCCGACAAACCTGACCTCGGCACCTACATCCTGTCCGACGGCAGGCCCGTGAAGGACACTCCCGTCTACCTCCAAAAGCAGGACTTCATGGAATCCGACGTCGAGGTATTCACCTTTCGCGCCGGCTACGACCTTGCCGACAATATTCGCCTGGAAAACGCCACCCGCCTCGGCACCACCGACAACGGCTACGTGGTGACCGGCACCCGGGGCGCCACCCGCGATGCCTCCGACCCCGTCGCCCCTGGCGCCGCCACCCTCTCCGCCAGCACCCACCAGGGCTGGCAGGAAGTGGACTACTTCGTCAACCAGACCAACCTGTACCTGGACGCGGAGATCGCCGGCATGAAGCACCAGTTCGTGATCGGCGCCGAATATTCCGAGCACGAAGTGCTCAACGGTGTCTACGATGTGGTCAACAGCGGTGCCACCAACTGCAGGGTGCCCGGTCGCGGCGGCGTCTCGGCGGGTTATTGCTTCACCGATGGCAACGGCAACACCCTGGCCAACATCGACAACCTGCTCGGCCGGGAAATCAGCAAGGGCGCCTGGGATTCCGACTGGCGGGTGGATACCCTGTCGGTGTACCTGATGGATACCGTCGATCTCAGCGAGCGGTGGTCGCTGTTCGCGGGCTTGCGCCTCGACGACTTCGACTACAGCAACACCGTCTCCAGCGGCGGCACCGTTACCGATTACGATTATTCCGACAAGCTGTGGAACGGCCACGCGGGGCTGGTTTACAACATCACGGACAACGGCAACGTCTACGCCAGCTTCAGCAGCGCCAGCGAGATCAACGGCGGCGAATCGGATCTGGGCGCCAACTGCGGCTACGGCGGCATTTGCGGCGCCGATCCCCGCCAGGTCACCGCCAGCGAACCGGAGCAGACCGAGAACATCGAACTGGGCACCAAGTGGAACCTGTTCGACGACAAGCTGCTCGCCACCGCCGCCATCTTCCGCATCACCAAGGACGACGTGATGGAAAGCGTGGGGGACGCCTACGAATCCCTCGGCACCCTCAACACCGGGGAGAACCGCGTCGAGGGCATTGAGGTATCCCTGGCGGGCAACGTCACCGACCAGTTCAGCCTGCTGTTCGGCGCCACCCTGATGGAGTCAGAGGTGCTGGATTCCATCGACCCGGCCGCCATCGGCGAGCGCCTGGCGAACTTCGCCGACGACAGCCTGTTCCTGCAGCTGCGCTACCAGGTCACCCCCGCCATCGCCCTGGGCACCACCGCCACCTACTCCAGCGACATGTACGCCGGCCAGCCGGACTCCGCGGCGGGCAACAATATCCGGGTGCCCTCCTATACGGTGTACGACCTGTTCGCCAGTTACGATTTCAGCGAGCAGCTGAGCCTGCGCCTGAACATCGGCAACGTCACCGACAAGGACTACTACCTGGCCTCGTATCGCAGTGGCGCCTTCACCTACATCGGTGATGCCCGCAACGCGCACCTGACCCTCTCGTACGATTTCTGAGGGAGACCGAGCCGCACGTTGCGGGAGCCGCGCACCACCGGAAACCCGCAACGTGCAACCCACAACCTGGAGAATGCATGAAACGCCAACCCCTCGACCATATCCCCAGCGAACTGCTGACCCCGGCGGATTACGGACGGCTGGCGCGGGATTTCGTCGACCATCCCGCCTACGAATACATCGCCGGGGGCGCGGGGGGCGAAATCACCGCCTGCCGCAACCGCGCCGCCTTCCACGACCTCCAGATACTGCCGCGCATGCTGCGGGATTTCCGCGCCGCCTCGACCGCCCTGGCCCTGCTCGGCCAGGCGTTCCGGCACCCCATTCTGCTCGCCCCCGTGGCCCACCAGCGGCTGGTGCATCCGGAGGGCGAAAAGGCCACCGTCGCCGGCGCCGGTGCCCTGGACGCGGGCTTTGTCGCCAGCACCCTGTCCTCCGTCAGCCTCGAGGAGATCGCCGCCCGGGCCACAGGCCCGTGCTGGTTCCAGCTGTACTTTCAGGCCAGCCGGGAACAGACCCTCGCCCTCGCCCGCCGCGCCGAGGACGCCGGCTACGGCGCCCTGGTGGTGACGGTGGACACCCCCATCAACGCCCTGCGCCACCGCGCCCGGCGCGCGGGCTTTCAGATGCCCGCCGAGGTGCGGGAGGCAAATCTGCTGGACGCCCCGCGGCCGCCCCCCAGGATCCTCGACCCCCACCAGAGCCCGGTGTTCGACGGCCTGATGACGGACGCCCCCCGCTGGCCCGATATCCAGTGGCTGATGGCAAACACCCGGCTGCCGGTGCTGCTCAAGGGCATTCTCGACCCCCGTGACGCACTGATGGCGCGGCAGCTGGGGGTGGCCGGGGTGGTGGTCTCCAACCACGGCGGTCGCGCCCTCGACGGGGTGCCCGCCAGCATCGCCGCGCTGCCCGCGGTGCGCCGCGCGGTGGGGCCGGATTACCCGCTGCTGCTGGACAGTGGCATCCGCTCTGGCGGCGATGTGTTCAAGGCCCTAGCCCTCGGCGCCAACGCCGTGCTGCTCGGGCAATTGCAGCTCCATGCCCTGGCGGTGGCCGGCGCCCTCGGGGTCGCCCACCTGCTGCGCCTGATGAAGGAAGAACTGGAGGTGACCATGGCCCTCGCCGGCACCCCCTCCCTCGCCGACATCACCCCGGACTGCCTGTTCCACCCATAAATTGCCCCCGCCAAGGAGCCGAGACACCATGCTGATCCCCATCGACAACCTGCTGGACAAGGCCACCGCCCGGGATTGGGAGGCGCGCCTCGCCGCCGCCCACTGGCAGGACGGCCGCCTCACCGCCGGCAGCCAGGCCATCCACGTCAAGGCCAACCAGCAGATCGCCGACGGCAGCGACCTGGCGACCGCCCTCGGCAATGGAATCCTCCGCGCCCTCGGGGCGCATCCGCTGTTTCTGTCCGCGGCGCTGCCGAAAAAAATCTTTCCGCCCAAATTCAACCGCCACCGGGAGGGCGGCCACTACGGCCCCCACGTGGACAACGCCATCCTCCACCTGCCGGGCGGCGAGGTGCTGCGCACCGACCTCTCCGCCACCCTGTTTCTATCGGAGCCCGACGACTACGAGGGGGGCGAGCTGGTGATCGAAACCCGCTACGGCGCCCAGCAGGTCAAGCTCGGCGCCGGGGACCTGATCCTCTACCCCGCCACCAGCCTCCACGAGGTCCGGCCCGTCACCGCCGGCAGCCGGATCTGCGGGTTCTTCTGGATCGAAAGCCTGGTGCGGGATGGCCAGCGGCGGGAGATGCTGTTCGACCTGGACCAGAGCATCCAGGCCCTGACCCTCGAGCGGGGCGGCGCCGATGGCGAGGTGCGGCGCCTGGCCGGGGTCTACCACAACCTGGTGCGCCACTGGGCGGACAGCTGAGGGCGCCAAGCAATATAGCCACACCCTATGGCTAGAATTGAGTCAATTGATTAGATCAAAAACGCTCGCCCCCGTACCATGGGCCCATCAGCTACTAACCCCCATGGAGAAACCCGATGCAAAGCCTGATCAACACCGAAATCAAGCCCTTCAACGCCACCGCCTTCCACAACGGCAAGTTCGTGCCGGTGAGCGATGCCGACCTCAAGGGCAAGTGGTCCGTGGTGTTCTTCTACCCCGCTGATTTCACCTTCGTGTGCCCCACCGAGCTCGGCGATCTCGCCGACAACTACGCCGAATTCAAAAAGCTGGGCGTCGAGATCTACAGCGTCTCCACCGACACCCACTTCACCCACAAGGCCTGGCACGACACCTCCGACACCATCGGCAAGATCCAGTACCCGATGATCGGCGACCCCACCGGCACCATCACCCGCAACTTCGGGGTGATGATCGAGGAAGCGGGCCTCGCCGAGCGGGGCACCTTCGTGATCGACCCGAGCGGCAAGATCCAGATCATCGAGATCAACGCCGGCGGCATCGGCCGCGACGCCAGCGAGCTGCTGCGCAAGGTCAAGGCCGCACAATACGTGGCCGCCCACCCGGGCGAAGTGTGCCCCGCCAAGTGGCAGGAAGGGGAAGCCACCCTCGCCCCCTCCCTCGACCTGGTGGGCAAGATCTGACACCCCTGCCGGGGCCGCGCCCGCGGCCCCGGCCCCCCACTCCCACACCCACCCCGACCCCAGCGCCAAGCCGCCCCCGGCGGTTTGGCAGTGCGGTTAGCCAAGGAGAACACCATGCTCGACGACGCCATCAAGACCCAGCTCAAGGCCTACCTGGAGCGCCTGCGCCACCCCATCGAACTGGTGGCGTCCCTCGACGACGGGGATAAATCCCGGGAAATGGGCCAACTGCTCAGCGAGATCGCCGCCCTCTCGCCCCTGGTGACTGTTCGCGAGGACGGCACCGCCCAGCGCCGGCCCTCCTTTGCCATCGGCGTTCCCGGGGAGCGTGCCCGGGTGCACTTCGCCGGTATTCCCCTCGGCCACGAGTTCAGCTCCCTGGTGCTGGCGCTGCTCCAGGTGGGGGGCCATCCCCCCAAGGTGGACGATGCCGTCCTCCACCAGATTCGCGCCATCCCCGGGCCTTTCCGCTTCGAGAGTTTCATCTCCCTCTCGTGCCACAACTGCCCGGACGTGGTGCAGGCCCTCAACCTGATGGCGGTGATCAACCCCGGCATCGAGAGCCTGATGATCGACGGCGCCCTGTTCCAGGACGAGGTGGCGGCCCGCAAGGTGATGGCGGTGCCCTCGGTGTTCGTCAACGGCGAGCCCTTCGGCCAGGGACGCATGAGCCTGGAGGAGATCATCGCCAGGATCGATAGCGGCGCCGCCGCCCGGGAGGCGGAAAAGCTCGACGCCCGGGAACCCTTCGACGTACTGGTGGTGGGGGGCGGCCCAGCCGGCGCGGCGGCGGCCATCTACGCCGCCCGCAAGGGCATTCGCACCGGCGTGCTGGCGGAGCGCTTCGGCGGCCAGGTGCTGGATACCCTGTCCATCGAGAACCTGGTATCGGTGCCCCACACCGAAGGCCCGCGCCTCGCCACCGCCTTGGAGCAGCACGTGCGGGAATACGACGTGGACATCATGAACCTGCAGCGGGCCAAGACCCTGATCCCCGCCGGAGTGGACGGCCTGATCCGCATCAACACCGAGAGCGGCGCCACCCTCAAGACCCGCGGCCTGGTGATCGCCACCGGCGCCCGCTGGCGGGAGATGAACGTCCCGGGTGAGGCGGAGTACCGCAACCGGGGCGTGGCCTACTGCCCCCACTGCGACGGCCCGCTGTTCAAGGGCAAGCGGGTGGCGGTGATCGGCGGCGGCAACTCCGGGGTGGAAGCGGCCATCGACCTGGCGGGGGTGGTGTCCGAGGTGACCCTGATCGAATTCGACCACCAGTTGCGGGCCGACGCCGTGCTGCAGGACAAGCTCAACAGCCTGCCCAACGTGACGGTGATCACCAGCGCCCTGACCACCGAGGTGCGCGGCGACGGCGAGAAGGTCACCGGCCTTCTGTACCGGGATCGCAACAGCGACGAGGTGAAGTCCATCGCACTGGAGGGCATATTCGTGCAGATCGGCCTGTTGCCCAACACCGACTGGCTGAAGGGCACCCTCGACCTGACACCCCGGGGCGAGATCGAAGTGGACGCCCGGGGCCAGACCTCCCTGCCCGGGGTGTTCGCCGCCGGGGATGTCACCACGGCTCCCTACAAGCAGATCATCATCGCCATGGGGGAAGGGGCCAAGGCCAGCCTCGCCGCCTTCGACCACCTGATCCGCACTTCCGCCCCGACGGAGGCGCCCCGGGACCAGAAAGTCGCCTGACAGGGACCGGCCACCAACAACCCGCCCGGGGCCGACCCTGGGCGGGTTTTTTCATGGTTCGGCGCGGTGTCCCCGTCAGGCGGGCCGGGTGGCGTCGGGCCCGGCAATGGCCATGGCCCTTTGGTAGGCGGGGCGCTCGCCAACCCGGTGGATGTAGGCGCCGATGTGGGGGTACGCCTCGAAAGTGGGGCCGCCGAAGCGCGGCAGGGTGGTGAAGGTAAAGAAGTTGATCAGGTCGGCGGCGGTGAACTCCGGGCCCGCCAGGTAAGCGCTCCCGGCAAGGCGGGCCTCCACCTCGGCGAACTGCCGCCCCTGGCGCTCCGCGGAAAACCCATCGGCACGCTGCACGGCGGGATCCGCCGGGTTGGCGTTGCGCAGGAACAGGCGCAACATCAGATTGGCCGAGAGGCTGTCGCGAAAGCTCATCCAGTACAGGTAGTCCGGGTAATTGGGCGCCTCGGGCGTCACCTGCAGGCGACCGCCACCGTGGCGGTTGATGATGTACTCGATGATGGCCCTAGACTCCCCCAGCACCCGATCCCCGTCGCGGATCACCGGCGCGGTGCCGGCGGGATGCAGGGCCTTGTACTCCGGCGGGGCCAGGCCGCTCTCGGCGCGGTCGAACCATTCCAGGCGGTAGGGCAGGCCGAGTTCTTCCATCAGCCAGACGATGCGATCGGATTGGGACACGCCGAGGTGGTAGAGGGTAATCATGGAGCCTTCCTTGCAGAGGGGGTCGGTGGGGCAGGGATGTTACGCCCTGACCTTGCGATTGTGAATCAAGCCATAACGGGTATCATGGCCCCTTTGTGTGTGAACCACGTTTGGTTTCCCCGGCATGACAAGGAACCCCATGGGCTTGCGAAAACTGGGCATTGTGGCCCTGGCGTGCGTGCTGCTCGCCGGCTGTGGCGGCGGCGAGAGCAATGTCGAGGCCGGCGACCGGGAGCAGATCCTCCACTTCGGCAACGGCACCGAACCCCAGGAACTCGACCCCCACATCGTCACCGGGGTGCCGGAGCACAACATCATCGCCGCCCTGCTCGAAGGGCTGGTGGCCAAGCACCCCAAGACCCTCGAACCGATCCCCGCCGTGGCCGCGTCCTGGGACATCAGCGACGACGGCAAGACCTATACCTTCCACCTCCGGGACAACGCCCGCTGGTCCAACGGCGATGCGCTCACGGCGGAGGATTTCGTCTGGTCCTGGTGGCGGGCGCTGCAACCGGCCCTCGGCAACCAGTACGCCTACATGCTGTTCCCGGTGGTGAACGCCGAGGCCTACGCCAGCGGCAAGCTCAAGGACTTCAGCCAGGTGGGGGTGAAGGCCCTCGACAGGCTCACCCTGGAGGTGCGCCTCAACAACCCCACACCGTATTTTTTGCAACTGCTCGACCACTACAGCACCTACCCGGTGCACCGCCCCACCATCGAGAAATTCGGCCAGCCCGACGAGCGCGGCACCCGCTGGACCCGGGCCGGCAATTTCGTCGGCAACGGCCCCTTCGTGCTGGAGAGCTGGAAGCTCAACAAGATCATCACCGTGACCCGCAATCCCCACTACTGGGACGCGGACAGGGTGCGCCTCAACGGCATCCACTTCCACCCCATCGAGAATATCGCCACCGAGGAGCGCATGTTCCGGGCCGGGCAACTGCACATCACAGGCACCATCCCCATCGACAAGATCGCCGTCTACCGCCGCGACCACCCCGAGTTGCTGCAGGTGGCCCCCTACCTCGGCATCTACTACTACCGCCTGAACGTGCGGGTGCCACACCTCAAGGACCCCCGGGTGCGCCGCGCCCTCAACCTCGCCATCGACCGGGAGGCCATCGTCGAGCGCATCACCAAGGGGGGGGAGATCCCCGCCACCGCCTTCACCCCGCCGGACACCATGGGCTACACCGCCACCTCGGACCTGCGCTTCGACCCGGACGAGGCGCGGCGCCTGATGGCGGCGGCGGGCTACCCCGGGGGCGAGGGTTTCCCCGTCACCGAGCTGCTCTACAACACCTCCGAGGGCCACCAGAAGATCGCCGTGGCCATCCAGCAGATGTGGAACCAGCACCTGGGGGTGAACATCCGCCTCAACAACCAGGACTGGAAAGTGTTTCTCAGCTCCGTGAACCTCGGCGACTACGCCATCTCCCGGGCCGGCTGGATCGGCGACTACGTCGACCCCAACACCTTCCTCGACATGTGGATCACCGACGGCGGCAACAACCAGACCGGCTGGAGCAACCCCCGCTACGACGCAATCATCCAGCGGCTGGCCCCCGCCGCCGGGAGCCAGGAGGAACGCCACAGGCTGATGCGGGAGGCGGAGGCACTCCTGCTGGAGGAGCTGCCGGTGATCCCCCTCTACGTCTACACCAGCAAGAGCCTGATCCAGCCCAGCGTGCGGGGCGTCCACGGCAACCTGATGGACCATATCCTCTACAAGAACGTCTGGCTGGAGGGTGGACGCTAGTGGGCTCGGCGGGATTCCCCTTAGCCATGGCGCGCCTGGACGGGGTCGGGTCCGCGGTCGGAGGGCCGGCCCCGGGAGCGGAGCGAGTGCCCTGGGTACGTCTGACATCCGACGCCGGGAGGGTCGGCGCGGCCCTTTGGATTTCCGCCGTTGTCACCTCGCTCCTGGCTGGGGCCTTTGGCCAAGGCGTCGTTCGACAAGGCACTTCCCGGCACCCTCGCCCAGTCAGGCGAAACCCCTTCCCAGATCTGAGCAAACCCTTGAGCAAACCCTTGAGCAAACCATGCTGAAATTCTTCCTGTCCCGGCTGTTGCAGGCCGTTCCCGTGCTCCTGGTGGTGGTGACCGCCACCTTCTTTCTGGTGCGGGCCGCCCCGGGCGGCCCCTTCGACGCCGAAAAGGCCGTGCCCCCGGAGGTGCTCAAGGCCCTGGAAGCCAACTACCGCCTCGACCTGCCGGTGTGGCAACAGTACACCCGCTACCTCGGCGACCTCGCCCAGGGGGAATTCGGCCCCTCCTTCCGCTACCCCGGGCGCAGCGTCAACGAGCTGATCATGGCGGGCCTGCCGGCCTCGGCGGAGCTCGGCTTCTACGCCCTGCTGGTGGCCCTGGTGATCGGCACCCTGGCGGGGGTGATCGCCGCCCTTAGGCCCAACACGGCCCAGGACTACATCCCCATGTCCACCGCCATGATCGGCATCTGCATGCCCTCCTTCCTGCTCGGGCCGCTGCTGGTGCTGGTGTTCGGCATCTGGCTCGACTGGCTGCCCATCTCCGGCTGGGGGGATATGCCGGGGGACAAGATTCTCCCGTCCATCACCATGGGCGCCGGCTACGCCGCCTATATCGCCCGGCTGTCCCGGGGCGGGATGCTCGAAGTCCTCAGTCAGGACTATATCCGCACCGCCCGGGCCAAGGGCCTGCCGGAGCGGGTGATCATCGTCAAGCACGCCCTGAGGGGCGGGCTGATCCCGGTGATCGCCTTTCTCGGGCCCGCCTTCGCGGGGCTGCTGAGCGGTTCCTTCGTGGTGGAGACCATCTTCCAGATCCCGGGGCTCGGGCGCTTTTTCGTGCAGGCCGCCTTCAACCGGGACTACACCATGATCATGGGCAGCGTGGTGTTCTTCGCCTTCCTGATCGTGGTGTTCAACCTGCTCTCCGACCTGGTGGCGGTGTGGATCAATCCGCGCCTGCGCCACCCGGCCCAGGGAGGGCGCTGAGATGGCCATCGGCAAACCCCTCGACCCGGTGCTCGCCAATGCCGAACAGGGCACCTCCCTGTGGGCCGACGCCTGGGTGCGGCTGCGCAAGAACCACCTGGCCCTGCTCGGCCTCGGCATTATCCTGGTGCTCGCGGTGGTGTCCCTGCTCACCCCCTGGATCGCCCCCTACGGCTACGAGGAGCAGAACCTCGCCCTCGGCGCCTCGCCGCCCTCCTGGCAGCACTGGATGGGCACCGACATCTTCGGCCGCGACCTGCTCACCCGGGTGATGTGGGGCGGGCGCATGTCACTGATGGTGGGTTTCGTCGCCACCGGCGTGGCCCTCGTCATCGGCGTGCTGTGGGGCACGGTGGCGGGCTACGCCGGGGGCAAGCTCGACGCAGTGATGATGCGCCTGGTGGATATCCTCTACGCCCTGCCCTTCATGATCTTCATCATCCTGTTGATGGTGGTGTTCGGCCGCAACATCATCCTGCTGTTTCTCGCCATCGGCGCGGTGGAATGGCTCACCATGGCCCGCATCGTGCGGGGTCAGGTGCAGAACCTGCGGCGCCAGGAATTCATCGAGGCGGCGCAATCCCTGGGCCTGTCCCGCTGGCGCATCATCCGCAAGCACCTGATCCCCAACACCCTGGGGCCGGTGATCGTCTACACCACCCTGACCATCCCCAGCGTAATGCTGTTGGAGGCCTTCCTCAGCTTCCTCGGCCTCGGCGTGCAGCCCCCGGAAAGCTCCTGGGGCCTTTTGATCAACAACGGTGTGGAGACCATGGAGGAATACCCCTGGCTGTTGATCTTCCCGGGGCTCGCCCTATCCATCACGCTTTTTTCCCTGAATTTCCTTGGGGACGGGCTCAGGGATGCGTTGGATCCACGCAGCTCTAAGGATTGATTTTTTGGTCTGACGTCTGACGCTGGACGTCTGACGCTGAAGCGGCCCGCGGTTATCCGCCAGTCGGTCATTACAAGAGGAATCGGATTTTGATCACGGCCACATCTTCACCAGGAAGCACCGCTCCAAAAGCGTCAGACGTCCAGCGTCAGACGTCAGACCTGCTCTTGACCGTCACCAACCTCAAAGTCCACTTCCACACCCGCAACGGGGTGGTCAAGGCGGTGGACGATGTGAGTTTTTCCGTGGCGGCGGGGCAGACCCTCGGTATCGTCGGGGAGTCCGGCTCCGGCAAGTCCGTCACCTGCTACAGCCTCCTGGACCTGATCCCGCGCCCCCCGGGGCGCATCGAGGGCGGTACTGCCCTGTTCAACGGCGAGGACCTGTTGACCTGCACCCCGGCGCGCATGGCGCAGATTCGCGGCAACGAGATCGCGGTGATCTTCCAGGACCCGATGACCTGCCTGAACCCCTACCTCACCGTGGGCGAGCAACTGATCGAACCGCTGCTCTACCACCGGGGCGCGAGCCGCGCCGAGGCAAAAAAGCAGGGCATCGCCATGCTCGACGAGGTGGGCATCCGCCATCCCGAGCGGCGCTACGACAGCTACCCCCACGAGCTGTCCGGGGGCATGCGCCAGCGGGTGATGATCGCCATGGCGCTGATCGCCGAGCCGAAGCTGATCATCTGCGACGAGCCCACCACCGCCCTCGATGTCACCATCCAGGCGCAGATCCTGAAGCTGATCAAGGCCCTCCAGCACAAGCGCCAGGTGGCGGTGATCTTCGTCACCCACGACCTGGCCGTGGTGTCGGAGGTGGCCGACCAGGTGCTGGTGATGAACAACGGCCGGATGGTGGAACAGGGCAACACCGCCGAAATCTTCGCCAACCCCCGGGAGGTCTACACCCGAAAGCTCATCGCCGCCATTCCCAAGGGCGCCAAGGCCGATGGCCGGCCCGCCGGCGGGGAAGCGCCGCTGGTGGAGGTGAACGACCTGAGCACCTGGTTCCGGGATTACTCGGTGGGCCTGTTCGCCAGCGCCGCCCGCAAGGCGGAGCGCCACGTCAAGGCGGTGGACGGCGTGTCCCTGCACATCAACCGCCACGAGATCCTCGGCGTGGTGGGGGAATCCGGCTCCGGCAAGTCCACCCTCGGCCGCGCCATCCTCGGCCTCGCGCCGGTGACCGCCGGCACGGTGCGCTATGGCGGCATCGACATCAGCGGCCACCGCCCGCGCCAGATGAGGCCCCTGCGGCGCCGCATGCAGATGATCTTCCAGGACCCCTACGCCTCCCTCAACCCGCGCATGACCATCTTCGAAACCCTGGCCGAACCCCTGCAGGTCCACGGCCTCGCCAACCGCAGGACCGTGACCGCCCAGGTGCTCGAACTGATGGACGATGTGGGCCTCGCCCGCGCCCATATCCGCAAGTACCCCCACGAATTCTCCGGCGGCCAGCGCCAGCGCATCGCCATCGGCCGCGCCATCGCCACCAAGCCGGAATTCATCGTCGCCGACGAGCCGGTATCGGCCCTCGACGTCACCATCCAGGCGCAGATCCTCGACCTGATCCTCGATCTGGTGGACAAGCACAACCTCACCATGATGTTCATCTCCCACGACCTGGCGGTGGTGCGCTACATCGCCGACCGGGTGCTGGTGATGCACCGCGGCGAAGTGGTGGAACAGGGCATCACCGCCGATATCTGGGCCGCGCCCCAGGCGGACTACACCCGAACCCTGCTGGCGGCGATCCCGAGGTTTGCGGGATCGGGCGCGGGGGACGGGGCGCGGGCCTGATCCCCACCATGCCCGCCTCCACCCGCCATGAAGCCCACTTCGCAGCCCTCGACCGCCTGCTGACCCGCCACGAAGGGCTGTGGCGGACCCGCCCCTTTCACCACCGCGCCCTGTGCTGGGAGGCTGCGGAGCCCGACCTGTGCGCCGCCCTGCTGGACCTCGACGACGCAGCCCTGGAGCGGCTCGAGACGGACGATGCCGCCCTCGCCCGCTGGCTGCGGCCCTGGATCGGGGACGACGGCGCGGACCTCATCGCCCTCGCCCGGCTGCCCGCCCTGCCCACCCGCCCCCTCAAGCCCCCGCCGCGCCTCGACACCGGCATACCGGGCCGCAAATGGGCACAGATCCAGGCCTTTGCCGCCATCCTCCCCGGGGACGGGCGCGAGGTGCTGGAGTGGTGCGCCGGCAAGGGGCACCTCGGACGCCTGCTGGCGGCGGCGGACGGGCGCCGGGTCACCAGCCTCGAATGGCAGCCCGCCCTGTGCCGCGCCGGGGAACGGGAAGCGGCAGAGGCCAAGGTCCCGGTGCGCTTTGCCGAAGCCGACGCCCTGGCCCCGGACAGCGGTCGCTGGCTGCCGGCGGAGGGCCAGGCCATCGCCCTCCACGCCTGTGGCGATCTGCACGTGGCGCTGATGCGCCACTGGGTGGCCGGGAATTGCCAGCGCCTGACCCTGTCGCCCTGCTGCTACCACCTGATTGGCGCAGACCACTACCAGCCCCTGTCCGCCCCGGCCGCCCGGTCGTCGCTGCATCTGGAAAAACTCGACCTGCAGTTGCCCCTGCGGGAAACCGTCACCGCCGGCCAGGCCGTCCGCCGCAAACGCCACATCGAACGGCTGTGGCGCCTCGCCTTCGACGAATGGCAGCGGGAAATCCGCGGCGAGGACAGCTACCTGCCCCTGCCCACCTTCCCCAAGCAACTGCTGTCCACCACCTTTGGCGACTTCTGCCGCTGGGCTGCCGCCGCCAAGGGGCTGCCGGTACCCGCCATCGTCGACGAGCCACGGTGGTTGCGGCGCGGCGAGCACCGGCTGCGCCTGACCCGGCGGATGGAGCTGCCGGGCCAGCCCTTTCGCCGCCCGCTGGAGCTCTGGCTGGCCCTCGACCGGGTGCTGTTTCTGGAGGCCCATGGCGCCCGGGTGCGCCTTGGCACCTTCTGTTCCAAGCCCCTGACCCCCCGCAATATCCTCATCGACGGGGAGCGGCCGGTGGCTTGATCCCATAACGCCGATACTCCATCCGCAACTGGACAGAACCCATGCCCACCACCCCCTTCACCGCCCTCGCCTGCCCCCTGGATGGCGGCCCGCTCCACGCCGGCGGCGCCAGCTGGCGTTGCGCCAATGGCCACAACTTCGATATCGCCCGGGAGGGGTATATCAATCTGCTGCCGGTGCAGCGCAAGCGCTCCCGGGACCCGGGGGACAGCAAGGCCATGGTGGCGGCGCGGCGGCGGTTTCTGGGGCGGGGCTTCTACCAGCCCATCGCCGAGGCGGTGTGTCGCGCGGTGCTGGCCGGGCCGGTCCCGGACGGCGCCGTCAGTTGCCTCGATGCCGGCTGTGGCGAGGGCCACTACCTGCGGGCGCTGGCCGCGGCGGCGGGGGAGCATCGGGCCCTGGCCGTCGCCGGGCTCGATATTTCGAAGTGGGCGGTGCAGGCCGCCGCGAAGCAGGCGCGGCCCATCACATGGCTGGTGGGCAGCAACGCCGGCCTGCCGGTGCAGGCCGCCAGCCTCGACTGGCTGCTGTGCCTGTTCGGGTTTCCCGTGTATGGCGAGTTTGCCCGGGTGCTGAAACCGGGCGGCCAACTGTTGATGGTCGACCCGGGACCGGATCATCTGCGGGAACTGCGGGAGATTCTCTACCCGCGCCTGCGCCCGCCCCGGGAGGGTGAGCGGGGGGCGCCGGCGGGATTTCTCCTCGAGGCCGCGGAGACCCTGCGCTACCCCATCCACCTGGACGACCGGGCGGACATCGCCGACCTGCTCGCCATGACCCCCCATCTCCACCGGGCAAGCGCCGAGGGCCGCGCCCGGGCCGAGGCCCTCGACACCCTGTCGTTGACGGTGGAGGTGCGCCTGCTGCGCCTTGCGCGACGGCCCTAGCTGCGGGGGCCGCCCCCGGATCACTGCCCCTGCCTGGCAAACTCGGCGATAAAGCGGTCGGAGGCGGCGATGGCCGCATCCATGTCGCGGATCAGCCGATCGACGTCGGCCTGGATGGTGGCGGCCTCGCGCTTCAGGGAGGCGATGGCCCGGGCGTTGAGGTTGTGCTTGAGGTAGAGGCTGTTGTCCCTGAGGGTATTGAGCACCGGGGCCAGGGATTTCTCCGCGGTTTTCATGGTGGCGAGCAGGGAGCGGTAGCGCCGCCGGGTATCCGCCAGCTGGGTCTGGCTCTGCTGGCGCAGGCCGGGGCTGGTGTAGAGGGCGAGTTCGTCCTCCCACTCGTCGAACAGAGCCTCGGCCACGGATTCGACGGCGGCGATGCGTTCGCGGATGGTGGCGGCGGCCTGCTCGCTGGCCTGGTACTCGCTATCGAGGCGCTGGTAGGCCACCTCGAGCTTGCCGCCGTCGAAATTCACCGTCTGCTGGAATTGCGCCAGGGCGCTCTTGAACTGCTCCTGGCCATCCACCTGGGCGTCCTTCACCGCCTCGATGCGGTCGACGAGGATTTCCCGCTTGTGGACGCCGACCTTTTCCAGGGTGCCGTAGTAGGCGGATTCGCACGCCGTCAGCAGCAGGGCGCAGAGCAGGGCAAAAACGCTGAACGGGTGGCGCATGGGGATTCCTCTCGATAAGCGGCGTGGGCCCGGCAAGGGTAGCCCAACAGGGCCGACAATCCCACCGCGGGGCGGCGGCACTTGCCCCCATCCACCCCGGCGCATACCCTAACCCCCATCATCACAACAAGGCGCGGACGGATGCAGGGCCCCACCGGCTATTACCGCAGGATCAAAGGGTTTGTCGTCGACGACCTGTGGCGCGCCGATGTGCGCGACCTCGGCCGGGCGCGGCGCCAGGGCTATCGCCTCGCCCGGCTGCTTTTCGTGCTGGTGCGGGAGTTCGCCAACGGCCAGCTGAACCTCAGGGCCATGAGCCTGGTGTACACCACCCTGTTGTCGATGGTGCCCCTGCTGGCGGTGAGTTTCTCCGTGTTGAAGGCCTTCGGCGTCCACAACCAGATCGAGCCGCTGTTGCTCAACCTCGTCGAGCCCCTCGGCGAGAAGGGCAACGAGCTGGTGATGAACGTCCTCGGCTTCGTGGAGAACATGAAGGTGGGGGTGCTCGGCTCGGTGGGCCTCGCCCTTTTGCTGTACACGGTGATCTCCCTGGTGCAGAAGATCGAGAACGCCTTCAACTACGTGTGGCGCGCCAAATCGTCCCGCACCCTGTCGCGGCGCTTCAGCGATTATCTCAGCGTGATCCTGGTGGGGCCGGTACTGGTGTTCTCCGCCATCGGCATGACCGCCTCGCTGATGAGCAGCAGCCTGATGCAGCGCATCATGGGGATCGAGCCGTTCGGCAGCCTGCTGGCGGGGATCGCCGCCCTGTTGCCCTTCGCCCTGATCCTGATGGCGTTCACCTTCGTCTACATGTTCGTGCCCAACACCCGGGTGAAGTTTTCCTCGGCCCTGGTGGGGGCCGCCACCGGCGGCATCCTGTGGCAGCTCACCGGGCTCGCCTTCGCCGAGTTCGCCGCCTCGTCCACCAACTACGACGCCATCTATTCCGGCTTTGCCATCCTGGTGCTGTTCATGATCTGGCTGTACCTGAACTGGCTGATCCTGCTGCTCGGCGCCCAGGTGGGCTACTACCACCAGTACCCGGAGCAGATCCGCCTGAGCAGCCAGCGCGCGCCCCTGGCGGGCCGGGTGCGGGAACACCTGGGTCTACTGGTGATGTACTGGATCGCCCACCGCTTCGTCCACGACGGCCCGCCCCTCACCCTGGAGGCCCTCGGCCAGCTGCTCAAGCTGCCCAACGACCGGGTGGGGGAAACCCTCGAATGGCTCGCCGCCCAGGGCCTTGTGGTGGAAAGCGCCGGCGAGCCTCCGGAATACCTGCTCCACCAGGACCCGGCGGGGCTCGCGGTGAGCGAGCTGCTGCGCATCCTGCGCCGCCCGGACGACGAGCAGGCGATGATGGCCCACCGCCTGCGCTCCCACCCCGCCGTCGACGGGGTGATGGCGCGCATGGAGAAAGGCCTCGACCAGCAGTTGCAGACCCTGACCCTGCGGGATCTGGTGCTCGACGACGGCGCGGCGGCGCCGGTGGCACTGCCCCGCTGACCACCAAGACAGCACAGACCAACCACAGGACCGACCCATGCCGGTGACACCCGGGCTTTACCGCCACTTCAAGGGCAATTTCTACCAGGTGGTGGATATCGCCCGCCACAGCGAAACCGGGGAGGAGATGGTGGTCTACCGCGCCCTCTACGGGGAGCGCGGCCTCTGGGTGCGCCCCCTCGCCCTGTTCGACGAAACCCTGGAGCGGGACGGCAAAGCCGTCAAGCGCTTCGCCCCGGTGGCAGGGGACGGCAACCCCTGAACTACAGCCAGCCGGCCTTTTTCAGGCGCCGATGGAACAGCACGCAGACCGCCACAGTGCCGCCGAGAAGCAGCGGATAGCCGAGGGGCCAGTCCAGCTCCGGCATATGGCGGAAATTCATGCCGTAGAGGCTGAACACCACCGTGGGCACCGCGAGGATGGCACCCCAGCCCGCCAGGCGCTTGACGATCTCGTTCTGGCGCACCGTCACCAGGGCGAGATTCACCGACATGGCGGTGGTGAGCATTTCCCGCTGGTTGTCGAGGGCCTCCACGGTGCGCGCCGCGTGGTCGTGGATGTCGCGGAAATAGGCCCGCAGATCCTTGTGGATCAGCTCCGGATGGAGGCGGGTGAGTTGCAGGCAGATATCCTCCACCGGCTGCACCGCGTTGCGCAGTTCCATCAGCTTGCGCTTCTGGGCGTAGAGGTTCTCGATGGCGGAGTGGTCGAACTGGCGGGTGAATATGCGCCCTTCCAGTTCGCCGAAATCGTCGGCGAGGGCCGCGACGATGGGGTGGTAGTTGTCGACGATGAAATCCATCAGGGCGTAGAGCGCATAGGCCGGGCCCTTTTCCAGCATGTGATTCTTTTCCTCGCAGCGGTGCCGCACCGTCGCATACCCCTGGGCGTTGCCGTGGCGCACCGAGATCAGAAAATTGTTGCCCACGAAGAAGTGGGTTTCGCCGTAGCGGATAACGGTGCCGCTATCGTCAAGGTCGGCCTGGGCCCAGGGATCGTCGAGGGGCTGGCCGCCACCGGGGGTGAACAGTTCGGCGGTCTTGATGACGATGAACAGGGTGTCCCCGTAGGTTTCGATCTTGGAGCGCTGGTGGGCCTTGCTGGCATCCTCCACCGCCAGGTCGTGGAGCCCGAATTCCTGCTGAATCTTCAGCAGCACCCCGTGATCCACCTCGTGGAGGCCGAGCCACACGAAGGTATTGGGATCGGCGATGGCATCGCTGATGTCGTCGAGGGGAATGTCCGCCAGGGGCTTGCCGTGGCGGTAGGCGATGCTGTTGACGATCATGGGGCGGGGCTCGGCGAGGCTGACCGCCCTAGCTTACCCCATCAATCGTTGCCAAGGCGCTCCCCCGGCTGCCAGGCGGGGCGCGGGTACACCAGCCCGCGCCAGCTCGCCCGGGCGAAGGGCCGCCACTCCCCGGGGGCCTGGGCGAGGCGATCCGCCAGCAGGTACCAGACGGCGGGGTTGAGGGTAAGGCCGGTGTGGCTGCCGTGGACCTCGATGTTCTCGGTGCGTTCATGGCCGCCGCACTGGAGGGAAATGCGCCAATCGAGAATGCCGTCGGAGCGGGTGTAGACCGCGGTGGTGGGCACCGGCGGGGCGAGGGACCAGTCGGCATCGTCGTCCTCGCCGCCGTGGGGGCTGAGCAGGCGATAGAGCAAATTGGCGTGGGAGCCCCGCTGGCGGTGATCCCCGAAGGGACTGGCGAGGGTGATCACCTGGCGCACCTCGTGGGGCCAGAGGCGGGCGATCTCCCGGGCGTAGACGCCGCCGAGGCTGTGGCCGATGAGGGTGACCGGCTGGCCCTCCCGGTTGAACAGATTGTTGATGCGGGTGATCAGCACATCCGGGTCGAGCAGGCCGTGGCCGATGTTGCGCCCCATGTTCCAGCCGGTGGCGTGGTAGCCGAGTTTTGTCAGGTAGCGGCACAGGGGCTTGTTGTAGGCGTCGTCGCCGACAAAGCCGGGGATGATCATCACCGGGTGGCCATCCCCCCGGGGCGCCCGGTACAGCCAGGGCAGGTGGGCCAGCAGGCTCGCCTGCTCGGCGAAGGCCCGGGGACCATCGCTCAGGGTGAGGAACAGGCTGGGGGGGCGGATGGGGCCTTGCCGCAACAGGGCGTTCATGGCTTGCGCCGGGGTTTGGGCGCCGCCCGGGGGCTCGATTTTGCGGTTGCCCGGGGCTTTGGCTTCGACCGGGGCTTGGGGGGCGGCGCCCCCTCGGCGGGCTCGGGCTCGGCGGCGCTGCCGTGCATTTCCCCGGCACGGCTTGCCAGGGCCGCTTCCAGTTCCTCCAGGGCCTCGCCGGTGTACACCGCGATGCGCTGCATGCGGGGCAGTGTGTCGCGGCAGCCGGCAAAGCCGAAGGACAGGGTGCCGGCGTAGCTGTAGCAGGTGATGTTGAGGGCCTGGCCGTGGGTGATGGCGGACACCGGGTACATGGCCTCGAGGCGCGCGCCCCGGAGGTAGAGGTGTTCGGTGGGCCCCGGCACATTGGAGACGGTGAGGTTGAACACCGGACGGGTGCGGCCTTCCAACCCGGTCATGGCCTGCAGGGTCTGGGGCGAGAGCAGGGTCATGGTCAGGCCCTCGATGGATTCGCGGCTCATGCCCTCCATCATCTGCTTGGCGCGGCGGGTGGAGGCGCGGATCGCCTTGAGGCGGCGGATGGGGTCGGCAATGTTGGTGCCGAGGGTGGCAACGATAAACGACACCGCGGGCGCGGAACTCTGGTCATCCTTGGCCCTGAGGGAGATGGGAATGCCGGCGGTGAGGGATTGCCCGGGGAGCACGCTCAGCTCCTGGAGGAAGCGGCGCAGGGCGCCGCTGCACAGGGCCAGCACGATGTCGTTGACGGTGCAGTCCGCCAGCTTGGCGAGGCGGCGGATGCGGGCAAATTCGTACAGCTGGGTGGCAAAACGGCGCTGGCCGTGGATACGGTGGTTGAGGATCGAAACCGGAGTCTGGAAGGGACGCACCAGGGGGTCGTCGCTGTCGAGGGCGGAGCGCGCCACTTCCACCAGCTTTTTCGCCACGGGGGCCATGGCGCTGAGGTTGCCGGAGGCGGTCTTGAGCATCTTCTTGAGGGACTTGGCGGGCGCGGACGGGCCCTCCGCGCTCCACAGGGGCGGGGTGTTGAGGTCGTTCGGGTCAGGGGACATGGAGCGCTGCAGCATGTGCACCCCGGCGATGCCGTCCACCAGGGCGTGGTGCATCTTGAAGTACACCGCGAAGCGGTTGTTCTCCAGGCCCTCGATGACGTGGTATTCCCACAGGGGGCGGGCGAGGTCCATGGGATTGCTGTGCAACCGGGAGATGAGAATGCCCAGCTCCCGCTCGCCACCGGGGGCCGGCAGGGCCAGGTGGCGCACGTGGTATTCCATGTCCAGGTCGTAATCCCGGGTCCACAGGGGCAACATGGCCCGCAGCAGCGGGTGGGCGATGCGGCGGTTGAAGGGGTCGGCAAACTCGGTGGATTCGCGAAAGCGCGCCACCATGTCGCCGAGGAAGGTCGCCGGGGCGTTCTCCGGCAGGGAGTAGATCAGCAGGGTGGCGACGTGCATCGGCCGATCGCGGCTCTCCAGGGCCAGCCACGATACTTCGGTCATATCCATCAACAACTGTGTCATCGCGTGCTCCGCGGTAAAAGGGCCGCGGTCCTTGCCGCCAAGGGTGGGTCGATTCAGTAATAGCAGATACCGCGGGGCGGCACTATGGATATTGCGCCGCCCTACCCTATCCGGCAGGTTGCCCGCTTGACGGGTCGGCTGGGGCGTCCGACCATGGCCTCCCGGCCTCGTTCTCCGCCGACAATAATCCAACCCCCACAAGGAAACCCCATGAACCTCTACCAGGCCATCGTTCCCAACTACCTGCAAATCATCGGCGCCGTCGCCGGCCTGCTCGACAAGGCCGAGGCACAGTGCACCGCCAGCGGACTCCCCCCGGAGACACTGATCCAGGCGCGGCTAGCCCCGGACATGCTGCCCTTCGCCTACCAGATCACCTCCGTGGCCAAGCATTCCATGGGCGCCATCGAGGGCGTGATCGCCGGCGTGTTTTCGCCGGACACCTCGACGCCCCCGGGGGATTTCGCCAGCCTTAAGGCCCGCCTGGCGGCGGCCCGGGACAGCCTCGGGGCCCTCTCCGAGGCGGATGTCAACGGCCTCGCGGGCCGGGCGATGCGCTTCGAATACGGGGATTTAAGGATCGATTTCGTGGCGGAGGCCTTTTTGCTGTCATTTTCCCAGCCGAATTTCTACTTCCACGCCACCACCGCCTACGACATCCTCCGGGCCCAGGGCGTCCCCCTCGGCAAGAGCGACTTCATGGGCCAGTTGCGCACCCGCTGAGGGGTGCGTCCGGCTCAGCGAAAGACGTCCACCAGCACATCGGCGATCAGCGCCGAGGCCACCGCCACCAGCACCAGGTCGGTGCCCGCCCGGCGCCACTCGTAGCCGTCGTAATGGGGCAGCTCCGCCAGCAGGGGGCCCGGCAGGCCGCGCTTGGCGATACCCGGGGGGAGGGGCTTGCCCCGCGCCAGGTTCTTGCGGATGCCGGGGGGCAGGGGCTTGTAGCCGGTGTATTGGTGGCTCTGGGCCAGCTCCCGGGCGAGGGCCAGGGTGATGCCAGCGGTGATCAGGGTCTCCACGGCATCGGCCCCGTCGCCGCCCCGGTGGGCGCCCGGGTGGTGCTCGCCAGAGGCCTTGTCGCGGCCCTTGCCGGGGCTGTCGGCGACCAGGGGAGTGGCCACCAGCAGTGCGGCGGCCAGCAGTGCGATCAACAGCGGTTGCGGATTCATGGGGATTCCTCGCGGGTGGGTGGATTGTCGGCTGCGGGACAGAGCCCGGGGGGCGGTTCGAGCCCTCCCACGGCGGCGCGCCGGCTCCCCTCAGTATAAGCCCCGCCGGGGCCACCGCCGGCGCCCCGCCCCGATACCCAGCGACACTCAGGGAATACGTGGCCCGGGGCGGCAATCTTTGTATACTCGCCCGACAACGATCAATAACAACTCAACCACAAAGGAGTACCTCCCCATGTCCCGTCTTGCCAACAAAGTCGCCGTCGTTGCCGGAGGCGCCACCGGTATCGGCGCCGCCTGCGCCATCCGCTATGCCGCCGAGGGCGCCAAGGTGGTGATCGGCGATTTCAATATCGACACCGCCCGCGAACTCGCCGAAAGCATCGGCCCCAACGCCATCGCGGTGCGCTACGACGCCGCCGACGCCGACTCCATCAAGGCGCTGATCGACAGCGCCGTGGAGACCTTCGGCACCCTCAACGTGCTCCACAACAACGTGGCCATCACCTCCCTGGCGATCCAGTCCCAGGACACCACCGTGGTGGACATTCCCCTGGAGATCTGGAACGCCACCCTCAACATCAACGTCACCTCCTTCCTGCTCGGCAGCAAGTACGCCATCCCCCACATGATTGCGGCGGGGGGCGGCTCCATCATCAACACCTCGTCGGATTCCGGCCGGGTGGGCGATGTGGTGCGCACCGCCTACGGCGCCTCCAAGGCAGCGGTCATTTCCCTGACCCAGCACATCGCCGTGCAGTACGGCCTGCAGGGCGTCCGCTGCAACGCCATCACCCCCGGGGTGATTCTCACCGGCGCCATGAAGGAAGATCCGGCCCTGGTGGAATTCATCCGCCCCCATATCCTCACCCCCAACTTTGGCGTGCCGGAGGATATCGCCGCCCTGGCGACGTTCCTCGCCTCCGACGAATCCGTGTACATCACCGGCCAGGCCATTGCCTGCGACGGCGGCCACCTGGCCCACCAGCCGCAGATGGCCGATGTGCGCCGCGCCATGAACAACAGCTAGCCGCAACGGATAACCAGCCCCGGGCGGGACGGCGGACAGGCGCCGTCGCCCCGCCAGCCAACTTGTACCAACGGAGACCAGCCCCCGTGTCGCCCCCTCTTTCCCGCTTTGCCACCGATGCCGGCAACCGCTACTTCGAGGACTATGTCCCCGGCAGTGTCCACGCAACCGGCGAGATCCTGGTGGACGAGGCGGAAGTGCTCCGCTTCGCCCGCGCCTACGACCCGCAGCCATTCCACACCGATCCCGCGGCGGCCGCCGCCGGCCCCTTTGGCGGCCTGATTGCCAGCGGCTTTCACACCGGCGCCATGGTGATGCGCCTCCTGGTGGATCACTTCCTGTCCGCCGTGGCGGGCATGGGATCCCCGGGGCTCGACGAGGTGCGCTGGCCCCGGCCGGTGCGCCCCGGGGATCGCCTGAGGGTCCGCGTCGCCGTGGAGGAGGCCAGGCGCTCCCGCTCGAAGCCGGATCGCGGCGTGGTGATCGCCGGGGTGGAAGCCCGCAACCAGCACGGCGAGCCGGTGATGACGTTTCGCGCCACCCTGTTCGTCGCCTGCCGCCACTGAAACAGCCTGCCGCGGGGTGACCGGCGCGGCGATTTACAGCGCCCCGCCCGGGGGCCATACTCAGCCCATGCCGTGGGACCATCCGCCGCGACAACGGCGATAACAGGGCCATGGCAGGAGAGGGTTGCAAGGGGGCAGCCCCCGTGGCGCCCCCGCTGAGGGGATAAGGAGTGACACCATGAATCCGCGACGCCTGCTGATTCTCGACGACGACCCGGAGATCGGCCAGACCATCCAGTTCATCGCCGAGGGCGCCCAGTTCGAGTCCATTGCCACGGATAGCCCGGAAGCCTTTTTCCAGCAGGTGGCGGCCTGGGCGCCGAGCCATATCGCCCTCGACCTGATCATGCCCCGCATGGACGGGGTGGAGGTGATCGCCGAGCTGGCGCGGCGCGGTTGCCGGGCACAGATCATCATCACCAGCGGGGTGGGCAGCCGGGTGCTCGATGCCGCCGGCCGCTCCGCCGCTGCCCACGGGCTCAATATCGTCGGGGTACTGTCGAAACCCTTCTCCCCCTCGGCGCTGCGCGCCCTGCTCCACAGCGGCGATACCGAGCGGAGCACCCCCGGCCCCGCCGCCGCTCCCCGGGAGGCCTACGAGATCAATGCCGGCGATCTGGCGCGGGCCATCCACGGCGACCAGCTGGTGCTCGCCTACCAACCCAAGATCGCCTGCGCCAGCGGCGCCCTGGCGGGCTTCGAGGCCCTGGTGCGCTGGAAGCACCCGCGCCACGGGCTGATCATGCCCGACCGTTTCATCCCCCTGGCGGAGGAACGGGGCATGATCGGCGATCTCACCGAGGTGGTGCTGGCCGAGTCCCTGGGGTGGTTCGCCCTGTTCGGCCCCCGCGCCGGCGTGGCGGACTGCACCCTGTCGGTGAACCTCTCGGCGAAAAGCCTGCGGGCCCCGGAATTCGCCGACCGGGTCGCGGCGCTGTGCGGCGACCACGGGGTGGACACCCGCCGGGTCATCTTCGAGATCACCGAAACCAGCGCCATGGAGGACCCGGTGGCCTCCCTCGATCTGCTCACCCGACTGCGGATGAAGGGCTTCAGCCTCTCCATCGACGACTTCGGCACCGGCTTTTCGTCGATGATCCAGCTGGTGCGGATGCCGTTTTCCGAGATCAAGGTGGACAAGTCGTTCGTGATGAACGCCATGGAATCCACCGAGTCCCGCACCGTGGTGAGCTCCATCATCGACCTCGGCCAGAGCCTCGGGCTCACCGTCACCGCCGAAGGGGTGGAGGATGCCGCCACCCTGGAGTTTCTCAAGGGCGAGGGCTGCGATCTGGCCCAGGGCTATCACATCGCCCGGCCGCTGTGGGCCGAGGACGTGATCCCCTGGGTGGACAGGATCCCCAGGATCGGCTGAACCGCCCCCTACCCCTCCGCCAGCACCTGGCGCACCTTCTCAAGCAGCGCGCCCCGCCGGTAGGGCTTGTTGAGCAGCCGCACCCCCGGGTCAAGGCGGCCCTGGTGGACGATGGCGTTCTCGGTGTAGCCCGAGGTGTAGAGCACCTTGAGCCCCGGGCGCAGGGCCAGTGCCTGGTCCGCCAGCACCCGCCCGCTCATGCCCCCCGGCATCACCACGTCGGTGAACAGCAGATCGATGTCATCCCGGCCCCGGAGCACGGCGAGAGCCTCCGGGCCGTTGGCCGCCTGAAGCACCCGGTAGCCGGCGGACGACAGCTGCTCGGCGGCGTAATCCCGCACCAGATCGTCGTCCTCCACGAGGAGGATCAGCTGACCGCTCCCGGGGCTGGCGGCGTCCTCGCTGTCGGGGCTCGCCGGGGCGTCCCGGGGGCGGTGGGCCCGGGGCAGGTACATCTTCACCGTGGTGCCCTCCTCCGGCTCGGAGTAGATGCTGATGTGCCCGCCGGACTGCTTGACGAAGCCAAACACCATGCTGAGGCCAAGCCCGGTGCCCTTGCCCACCTCCTTGGTGGTGAAGAACGGCTCGAACACCCGGGACAGCCGGTCGGCGGGAATGCCGCAGCCGGTGTCGGACACCGCCACCAGCACGTACTGCCCGGGGATCACCTCGCTGTGGGTGCGGGCGTAGTCGCTGTCGAGGCGGGTGTTGGCGGTCTCGATGGTGAGCCGGCCCCCCGCCGCCATGGCGTCCCGGGCGTTGATGGCCAGGTTGAGCAGGGCGCTCTCCAGCTGCACCGGGTCCACCAGGGCGGGCCAGAGCCCCGGGGCGCGCACCCATTCGATCTCGATATGGCCGCCGAGGGTGCGGCGCAGCAGGCCGTCGAGGCCGCTCACCAGCTGGTTGATGTCGAGCACCTGGGGCTCCAGGGCCTGGCGGCGGGCAAAGGCCAGCAGCCGCTGGGTGAGGTCGGCCCCCCGCTGGGCGGCGCTCGCCACCATGGCGGCGAGGCCCCGGAGGGGCGATTCCGGGGGCAATTCCTCGCTGAGGATCTCGGCGTTGCCGAGGATCACCGTGAGCAGATTGTTGAAATCGTGGGCCATGCCGCCGGTGAGCTGGCCCACCGCCTCCAGGCGCTGTGATTCCCGCAACTGGTGTTCGAGCTTGCGGCGCAGGGTGGTGTCCTGGAAGTAGATGGCGAGGCCCTCCGTGGAGGGGTAGGCCTTGATGTCGGCCCAGAGATCCAGGGGTTCGTAGTAGGCCTCGAAGGTGGTGGCCTGCTGGGTTCCCATCGCCTCCCGGTAGCGCTCCTCGAACACCGTGCCCACCGCCTCGGGGAGCACATCCCAGAGGCTCCGCCCCAGCACCTGGTCGCGGCGCACCCGGATGATGCGCTCCGCCTGGCTGTTGAGATAGGTGAAGCGCCACTCCCGGTCGAGGGTGATGAAGCCATCGGTGATGCTTTCGAGGGTGGTGTTGAGGCGCTGGGCAAGGGCCTCGAATTCCATGCCCCGGCGCCGCTCGTCGTCGATGTCGATGGTGGTGCCGAACCACTTGAGGGGCTTGCCGTCGGCATCCCGGGCGAGGCTCGCCCGCAACAGGTGCCAGCGGTACTCGCCGTCGTGGCGGCGCAGGCGAATCTCCACGCTGAACGGCCCTCCGGTATCGATGGCGCGGCGCCAGGCGGCCTGGGCGGTGGCCCGGTCGTCCGGGTGGGGGAAGCTGGAGCGCTGCTGGCCGGCGGCCTCCTGGTCCCGGGGCACGCCGGTGTAGTCGAACATTCGCTGGCTGGAGAAATCCACCCGGCCGTCCGGCTCCGCGGTCCAGACGATCATCGGCATGGCCTCCGCCAACTGGCGGAAGCGCGCTTCGCTGTGGGCGAGGCTGTGCTCCGCCGCCTTGCGAGCGGAGATATCCTGGACAGCCCCCTGGACCTCCACCACGGCACCCGCCGCATCCCGCACCGGGCGGCCGATCACCCGCAGCCAGGCAACCTGGCCGTCGGGGCGACGGATACGAAATTCATCGTCGAAGGGCTCCCCCGCCTCGATACAGCGCCCCAGGCAGCCCTCGATGCGGGGCCTGTCCTCGGGGAAACAGAGATCGATGACCTGCGCCGGATCGAAGTCCACGCCGAGATCGAGGCCGTGGATGCGGCGGGTTTCCTCCGTCCAGGTGGCCCTGTTGCGGGCCACATCGAGGCTCCAGCCCCCCAGCTGGCCCACCTCCCCGGCGATGGCGAGCAGCCCGGTGTTGCGTTCGAGGTCCGCCTGGGCATCCCGCAGGCGCTGGTTGAGGGCTTCGAGCCGCTCGCTATGGCGCAACAGGCCCACCCCGAGGGACAGACTCACCAGGATGCCGACGATGGACAACAGGCGGTTGATCACCACGAAGCCGATGTCAAACCCCGGGGGCGCAGGGGGCGAGAGAAAAAATCCGACCACGGTGAAGACCGTGCCAGCGCCGGCGATGGCCAGCACCACCCCGAGGCGCCGGGTGCGCAGGGCGAGGAGCACCACCGGCGGGTAGAGAATGCCGTGGGCGAAGCCCAGCTGGGTCAGGCTGTCGGTGGCGAGGATCACCACCATCAGAAGCCATAGAAGAACGACGTCCAGGGTGCCGGCAAGGGGGGAGCGGGCGGTGTCGGACGGCGCCATGTCAGTGGCGATCCCGGCCGAGGGCGAGGTGGATCTTGGCCATCAGTTCTCCCTGACGGTAGGGCTTGTTGAGGAGGGGAATACCCGGATCGAGCTGGCCCTGGTGGACGATGGCGTTCTCGGTGTAGCCGGAGGTGAACAATACCCGAAGGCCCGGGCGCAGGGCGAGAGCCTGCTCCGCCAGCTGCGGCCCGTTGAGCCCCCCCGGCATGATCACGTCGGTGAACAGCAGGTCCACCCTGGCATCGCTCCGCAGCACATCCAGGGCCGCCGGGCCATTTTCCACCACCAGCACCCGGTAGCCGCTGGCCAGCAACATCTGCTGGGCGAAGGCCCGCACCATCTCGTCGTCCTCCACCAGCAGGATACTGACCTCCGCCGGGTCCAGTTGCGGGATGGCGCGGGTCTCGGCCTCTGCTGCGACGGACCCGGGAGCGCCGGCGCGGGGCAGGTAGATCTTCACCGTGGTGCCCACCCCCACCTCGGAGTAGACACTGACGTGGCCGCGACTTTGTTTGACGAACCCGTACACCATGCTGAGGCCGAGGCCCGTGCCCTTGCCCTTTTCCTTGGTGGTGAAGAACGGATCGAAGATCCGCGGGAGGTTTTCCGCCGGCACCCCCACGCCGGTGTCGGATACCGCAATCATCACATAGGGCCCCGGGGCGATGTCCCCGTGGCGGGCGCAGTAATCGGCATCGAGCACCCGATTGGCGGTTTCGATGGTCAACAGGCCGCCCGCCGGCATGGCGTCGCGGGCATTGATGCAGAGATTGAGCACGGCCCCTTCGAGCTGGCCGGGGTCGGCGACCGCCCGCCAGGTGTCGGGGGCGACCCGCAGGTCGATCTCGATATTCTCGTGGAGGGTGCGGCGCAACAGCCCGCTCATGTCCGCCAGCAGCTCGTCAATGGCCACGTCGCTGGGTTCCAGGACCTGGCGCCGGGCCACCGCCAGCAGGCGCTGGGTGAGGTCGGCGCCTCGCTCCGAGGCGTTGCGGATCATCTCCGCCAGCTTGCCGAGGCGGCGGTCGTCCGCCAGCTCCTCCGCCAGCAGTTCGGCGTTGCCGAGGATCACCGTCAGCAGATTGTTGAAATCGTGGGCCACCCCGCCGGTGAGCTGGCCGAGGGATTCGAGGCGCTGGGACTGGCGCAACCGCTCCTCCAGGGCGAGTCTCTCGCTGATGTCGGAGTGGATGCACAGCACCGAGCGGGGCTCGCCGTTGTCGTCCCGCACCAGGGTCCAGTGGGCCTCCACGGTGATGGCCCGGCCATCCTTGCGCTTTTGATGCAACTGGCCGCGCCAGTCCCCCTCCGCCAGCACCCGGGCGTTGGCCGCCTCCAGCTCGCGGCGGGCCTCGCCCTCGACGCCGGCGCCGTAGAGGTTGCCGAGCACCTCCTCGGCGCGCCAACCGTAGAGAGCCTCGGCGCCCTTGTTCCAGTAGCTGATGCGGTAGTCGAGATCCCGCACCAGGATGGCGTCCCGGGCCTTGTCGAGCAGCGACGCCTGCTCGCGGATATGGGTGTCGGCATCCTGCCGTTCCAGTTCGGCAGCGGCGCGGGCGGCGAAGATCCGCAGGGTCGCCGCCACCAGCGGGCCGTTGGCCGGCTCACTGCGAAAGATGGCGAACAGGATGCCGATCACCGCCCCGTTGGAGGACAGCAGACGGTGTCCGAAGTAGGCCCGCGCCCCCAGTGCTCGCAGGGGTTCATCGTTGGGGTAACGGGCCATGAGGTCGCCCGCTTCCCAGTGCTCGTCGATGGCGAGTAGGTGCGCGCAGGGGGTGCCCTCCAGAACATATTCAAGGCTGGCGGCAGGCACCCCGTCCACCGCTCCCGCCACTGTGCGGACCGCCGCCGTGCTGCCCGGTAGCACCCGGGCCACGAAGCAGGCATCGGCACCCAGGGTATCGGCGACGCTGGCGGTGAGCTCCTGGAAAAACGCCGGCCCGGTGGCGGTGGATACGCTCGATGCCACCTTGAACACCGCGTCCTCCAGCTGCGCCCGCTCCTGGATCTCCCGCAGGTGCTCGATGCCAAAGGCGAGGTTGTCCGCCAGTTCCTGACAGAGGTCGATCTCCTCGGCGGGAAATCCCCCCGGGATGGCGGAATACAGCGCCAGCACCCCGAAAGTGCGCTCGCGGTTGCGCAGGGGCAGGCTGAGCAGGCTGCGCACCCCGAGGGTTCCCGCCCGGCTCACCCCGGCGGGGGAGCCGGGGGCCTTAGCGATGTCCTCGCACACCTGGGCCACCCCCTCGCGGATGGTGCGCCCGGACATGCCCTGGCCCTCGAGGCGGTTCTCGTCCCAGCTGAGGGGCATGTCCCGGAGGAATGCCTGGCTGTCCTCGGCGGCGGAATGGATGGCCACCCGGATCGGCTTGCCGGGGCCATCCTCGGCGTAGCCCACCCAGGCGGAGTGATAGCCGCCGGTACCGATGGCGATGGCGGTGATGTCCCGCAGCAGGGTCGCCTCGTCGCTGGCGCGCACCAGCACCCCGTTGCACTGGCTCAACATCTGCTGGGCGCGGTGCACCCGGTGCAGATCCCGCTCCGCCTGGCGCCGGGCGGATACATCGGTGACCATCGCCATCTCCGCCGGCCGGCCGTCGAAGGCCATGGCGTGGGAGACGATCTCCACCTCGATGAAGGTGCCGTCCCTCTTGCGGTGGCGCCAGATACCGGCGTCGCCCACCCCGTCATCCACCTCGGCGACATTGGCCAGCAGGCGGGGCAGGTCTTCCGCCGGGCAGATATCGGCGATGGTCATCCCCAGGAATTCCTCGCGGCTGTAGCCGTAGTGCTCGATGGCGGCATCGTTGACGGCGAGAAAGGCCAGGGTTTCCAAGTCGTACACCCACAGGGGCTGGGGATTGTTGTCGAACAGCAGACGGTATTTCTGCTCGGAGGCCCGCAACTGCTCGGCGTTGTATTCCCTGAGGAGGATATTGGCGAGGGACGAGGTCATCAGTTCGAGGGTGCTGGCATCCGCCTCCCCGAAGCGGTTGCGCTCCCGGGCCATCACCTTGATCACCCCCAACACCTGGTCGCCGATGACGATGGGGGCGGCGAGCAGGGAGCTGGCGTGGATGGACTCGAACACCTCCCGGCTCACCCGCTGATCGCGGCCGGCGTCGAGGGAGATCTGCACGGTGCGGGTGCGGGCCGCCTTGCCGCAGAGGCTGTGGTCGAGGGACAGGCGCCGGCCCTCCAACCCGACGGCGATACCGGACGCGGCGCAGCAGACGAATTCATCGCCCTTGAGGGAGAACATCGCCGCCCCATCGCCACCGAGCAGGCGCTCGGCGATGGCCGGCACCAGGGAAAGGATGTCCTCTGTGCCCGATTGAACTTCGATCAGTTGCCGCTCGAAATCGACGATGGCCGCCAGGTAGCGGGCGTTGCGCTCGGCCTGTTCCTCCGCCAGCATCCGGGCGCTGGCATCGAAGTGCATCACCAGGGCGCCGGTGCCGTCCGCCGTGGCCAGCGGGCTCACCCGCATGGCAAACCAACGGCGCTGGTCGGGCCCGTCGCAGCTGTACTCCAGCTCGAACAGGCGGCGCTGCCCCGCCAGCACAGCGCGAATCCCCTCGCCGGCCGCCGACGCCTCCCCGCAGCCGTCGGCGCTGGCGCGGTCGCACTCCCCCAGGTAATCGACCCCCGGGCCACAGAGGGAGAGCAGGCCGCCATTGTGATCGGCGAAGCGGCGCCAGGCCCGGTTGACGTCGACAATCACACCCCGGTGGTCGAGCAGGGTCACATGGGCCGGGAGCGCATCCAGCACCGCCACCGACGGGCCGCCAAGGGCCGCGAGGATATCGGCCCTGAGGCCCCCGTCGAGCCCGGGCGCCTCCAGCTGGCGGCGCAGCCGTCTCTGGATGTCGGCGAGGTTGTCGAGCAGATGCCTGGCGTCGGGGCGGCCCTGGCTGTCGTTATCGTTCATGCCCATATCTCCGCAACACAGGCGATGGTGTGTTCCGGCCCCGTCGCAACGGCGAGGTCCCGGGGCAACACACAAGCCCTTGGTCGAACCTAGCAGAACGACCGGGATAATGCCAGCAGCCCCGGGGCTGGGGCGCGGCCGTCAAAGGATAGGAGACCGGAGGGCGCCGCGATCCGGGATAATCGGCGCCGACAATCCGACACAGGAGCGAACATGAAACTCGGCGTGGTGTTTCCCCAGAACGAAATCGGCAGCGATCCCGGCGCCATCGCCGCCTTTGCCCAGGCGGTGGAGGAGCTCGGCTTCGACCACCTGCTGGCCTACGACCATGTGGTGGGCGCCAGCAGCGCCCACTACGACCGCGAGCGCCTCAAGGGCCCCTACCGGGAGCAGCACATGTTCCACGAGCCCCTGGTGCTGTTCGGCTACCTGGCGGGCCTCACCCGGCGCCTCGAATTTGTCACCAGCGTGCTGGTGCTGCCCCAGCGCCAGACAGTGCTGGTGGCCAAGCAGGCGGCCCAGGTGGATGTGCTGAGCGGCGGGCGGCTGCGCCTCGGGGTCGGCACCGGCTGGAACGATGTGGAATACAGCGCCCTCGGCGTGCTCTTCGCCGGCCGCGGCAGGCGCCTCGACGAGCAGGTGCGCCTGCTGCGGGCCCTGTGGACGCAGCCGCTGGTGGATTTTGACGGCGAGTTCCACCGGGTGCCCCACGCGGGCTTAAACCCCCTCCCCGTGCGACGCCCCATTCCCCTCTGGTTCGGCGGCACCAACAAGCAGGTGCTGCGCCGGGTGGCGGAAACCGGCGACGGCTGGATGCCCCTGTTCAAGCACCTCGAGCCCGGCATGTCCCGCACCCTCAGCACCGACGAGGAGCCGGCCGAGCTGTTCGCGCGGATGCGGGAACTGGCCCGCGCCGCCGGGCGCGACCCCGACGCCATCGGCATCGAGTGCCGCATCAGCCATTTCCGCCAGACCCCGGACGACTGGCATCGCCAGGCCGCGCTGTTCCGCGCCGCGGGGGCCACCCACCTGTCCCTGGTGGCGATGAACGAGGGCTTTTCCAGTGTCGACGACCATATCCAGGGGTTGGTGGCGATGAAGGCCGCCGTCGCTGGCTGAGGGCTCTCGGCTCTCGGCTACCGGCGCGCAAGGCGCAGGAAGATCGCCTCCGGGTCGCGGGCCTGGGGGCTGCCGCCGTGGCGCACGATGCCGCCGGGGTTGCACAGTTCGAGGCTGTGGTAGCGGGTCGCCAGACGCTTGAGCAAGAGGCGGCCGAGCAGCCGCACCAGGTGCATGCCGAGGCAGCTGTGGGGGCCCTTGGCGAATATCACGTGGGGTGGGATCGGGCGGCTCACATCAGAGCGCAGCGGTTCGCTGTACACCGTTGGATCGAAGCCGATGGCCCCCACCATCAGGTACACCGGCATGCCGTCCCGGACGTCCACCCGCAGTGGAAATCGCCCCGGGGTGGCGGGCCAGCATGGAGGCGATGGGGGAAATGCCCGCGACGCCCCGGGGCATGCTCCTCAGGCGTTGACGAGCTCCGCCGCACTGTCCGGGGCGCGGTGCTCCCGGGCAAGGTAGCTGTACATCACCGGCACCACGAAAAGGGTGCAGGCGGTGCCCACCAGCACCCCGGTGGCAATCACCAGGCCGATCTGAAAGCGGCTGATGGCCCCGGCCCCGGAGGCGAGCAGCAGCGGCACCACCCCGAGCACCATGGCGGCGGTGGTCATCAGGATCGGCCGCAGGCGCACCGCGGCCGCCTCGATGGCGGCCTCGGTGCGGGACAGCCCCCGGGCCTGCACCTTGTTGGCGAACTCGACGATGAGAATCCCGTGCTTGGTGATAAGCCCGATCAGGGTGATCAGCGCCACCTGGGTGTAGAGGTTCATGGTGGCGAAACCGAGCACCAGGAACACCAGGGCCCCGCACACCGACATGGGCACCGAGGTGAGGATCACCAGGGGATCGCGAAAACTCTCGAACTGGGCGGCGAGCACCAGGTAGATGGACAGGATGGCGAGGCCAAACACCAGGTACAGCGCGCCGCCCTCCTCCTTGAACTTGCGGGAATCCCCCTGGTAATCGGCGACGAAACCCTCCGGCAGCAATTCCGCCGCCTTGCGGTCGAGGAAGTCCACCGCCTCCCCCATGCTTACGTTGGGGGCCTGGAGGAACGACAGGGTGGCGGCGTTCTGCTGCTGGAACTGGTTGAGGAAGCTCGGCTTGGTCACCACCTGGGTATCGATCAGCGTCCCCAGGGGCACCTGGCCCCCGGCGCCGGTGCGCACGTGGTAGTGATCGAGCCAGCTTTTGTCGGCGCGGGCGGCATCCTCCGCCTGGGGAATGATCTTGTAATTGCTGCCGTGGAGGCTGAAGCGGCCGATCTCGTTTTCCCCGAGAAGGGTGGTGAGGGCCGTGCCGATATCCGCCATGGATACCCCGAGCTGGGCGGCCTTGTCCCGGTCGATGCGGACTTCCAGCTCGGGCTTTTCGTAGCGCAGGTCGGTCATGCCCACCAGGAACAGACCGCTGGCGAGGGCCTCCGCCAGCAGTTGGTCGGCCTGCTCGGCGAGGAGCGGGTAGTCCTGGGTGGTCTTGATCACCAGCTGCACCGGCAGCCCGCCCATGGAGCCGGGCACCCGGTTGACGATGAAGGGCGTCAGCAACAGCCCCGGCACATCGGCGAGGGCCGCGGAGAATTCCGGGAATATCTCGTGGGCGCTGCGCTCCCGTTCGCTCCAGGGCACGATGCGCAGGGCGATCATCGACGAGCGGTCGTTGAACACGTTGAGGTAGCGGAACGAATAGCCGCCGTACTCCGGCACCGCGAACATGATGTCGTCGAGCACCGCCGATTCCTCCTCCATGTAATCCAGGGTAGCGGTGGCGGGCACGTGGAACATGGCGTTGATCCAGCCGATATCCTCGATGGGCACCAACTCGGATTTGCTCAACAGGGCCAGGGGCGGGATCGCCGCGAGCATCACCACCAGCATCACCACGATCACCGGGCGCTCCGTCATGGCGCGCTGCAACAACCCCTTGTAGCGCTGCTGGAGGCCGGCGAACCGGGCGTCGAGCCAGTGGGAAAAGCGGCTGGCGTTGTTGGCCCGGAGCAGCTTGGCGCTCATCATCGGCGACAGGGTGAGGGCGACCATCCCCGACAGGATCACCGCCCCGGTGAGGGTGAAGACGAACTCGCGGATGATCTCCCCGGACATGCCCTGGAGAAAGCCCATGGGCGCGTACACCGCCGCCAGGGTGAGGGTCATGGACACCACCGGCATGGCGATCTCCCGGGCGCCCTTCAGGGCGGCATCGAAGGGCTTCATGCCCTCGTCGATATGGCGGTGGATGTTCTCCACCACCACGATGGCGTCGTCCACCACCAGGCCGATGGCGAGCACCATGGACAGCAGGGTGAACAGGTTGATGGAGTAACCGAGGGCGTACATCACGAAGATGTTGCCGAACAGGGACAGAGGGATCGCCACCACCGGGATCATCACCGAGCGCACGTCGCCGAGGAACAGGAACACCACGATCAGGACGATGATGGAGGCCTCGAGGATGGTCTTGTTGACCTCGGTCATGGAGGATTCGATGGACTCGGCGGCATCGAAGCTCACCCCCACGAACACCCCGTCGGGGATCACCGCCGCGAGCTCGTCGAGCTTGGCCCGCACCTGGCGGGACATCTCCAGGGGGCTCACCCCCGGGGCGGCGCTGACCCCGAGGGACAGCCCCCGCTCCCCCTTGAAGAACACCGACGAGGAGGTGTCGGCGGCCCCCAGCTCGACCCGGGCCACGTCCTTGACCTGCACCCGGCCATTGCCGTCCTGGCGGATCACGATGTTCTCGAACTCCTCGACGCTGGCGAGCTCGGTGTCGGCCTTCACCTTGGTGAACACCCGCCCGCTCTCCACCTCCCCCGCCGGGGTCTGGAAACTGCCCCGGGTCACCGCCCGGTGAAATTCCTCCACCGAGATATCGAAGGCCGCCAGCTGCACCGGGTCGAGCCACAGGCGCATGGCGTACTCCCGTGCGCCGTAGGTGGCGACCCCCCCCACCCCGGGCAGGGTGAGGATCTCCGGCTTGATGACCCTGTCCATGTAATCGGTGAGCTGCTGCAGGTCGTAGCTGTCGCTGAACGCCTGGAGGAACATGCCGGCGCCGATGCCGGCGGTGTCCTTGGTGATCTCGGGGTACTCCACCGCCTCGGGAAAGAGGTTCTTCACCGGGGCGATCACCGAGGTCATCTCCGCCATGGCCTCGTTGGCGTCGTAGCCGGGCTCCAGGTGCACGGTGATCACGGAAATGCCGTCGGCGCTCGAGGAGGTGAGGTAATCCACCCCCTCCACCGCTGCGAACACCTCCTGCAGGGGGGTGGTGACGTAGCTCAACACCTGGTCCGCCTCGGCCCCCGGGTAGAGGGTCGACACCGTGAGGGAGGTGTCCTCCACCTTCGGGTACTCCCGCTCCTCCAGCTGCCCAAAGGCGATGGCGCCGAGCAGCAGCAGGAACAGGTTGACGACGATGGCGAGGACGGGGCGGCGAATGAACAGATCGGTGAATGCCATGGCGCGGGCCCCGCTATGGGTTGCTGGGCGGGGCGTCCGCCCCATCGAGGGACGGCGCGGCGGCGTTCGGGGCGGGCTCTGCCGACGGGGGCTCTCCCGGCGCGGGATCGGCGCCTGTGGGAGCCGCGTCCATCACCGGCGGGAGCGGGAGCGGGGCATCGTGCTCGGGGCGGTTGACGATCTTCACCCGCACGCCGCTCTGCAGCTTGTTCTGGCCGTTGACCACCACCCGGGCGCCGGGGGAGAGCTCGCCGCGAAGCTGGACGAAACCGTCCCGCACCGCGCCGGTGGTGACTGGCCGGCGCTCCACCACTAGCGCCGGCTTGCCGTCCCCGCCCCTGCGCTCCACCACCTCGAAAACCGCCTGGCCGTAGAGGGAGTAGCTCACCGCCGACTCCGGCACCACCAGGGCCGGCTCCCCGGCGCCGAGCCCGAGGCGCACATCGGCGAACATGCCGGGCAGCAGTTTGCCCTCCCCATTGGGGGCCTCGGCGCGCACGGCTATGTTGCGGGTGGCGGTGTCCACCCGGGCGTCGATGGCGGTCACCCGGGCGCTGAACAGGGAATCGGGATAGGCCTTGATGGCGAAGGTCAGGGGCTGGCCGACCCGCACCTCGGGCAGGTGCTGCTCCGGCAGGCTGAAATCGACGAACAGGGGGTCGAGGGACTGCAGGGTCACCACCGGATCGCCCGCCGCCAGGTAGCTGCCCACCGACACCCGGCGCAGGCCCACCCGGCCGGCAAAGGGCGCCCGCACCTGCTTCTGGGCGATCACCGCCTCGGTCTGGTCCACCAGGGCGAGCACCTCGTCCAGCTCCGCCTTGCTGCGGTCGAACTGGTCGGCGGAGATCAGCTTGCGGGACAGCATCTTGCTGTCCCGCTCGAAATTGAGCCGCGCCAAGTTCAGGCGCGCCTGATAGCTGCGCAGGTTGGCCGCCTCGACCTGGTCGTCCAGCTCGATCAGCAGCTCGCCCTGCGCCACCCGGTCGCCGGAATCGAAATGGATGGCGGTGATGACCCCGTCCGCCTCGCTGCTGACGGCGATCTCGTCGATGGCGACGGTGGAACCCGTGGCCCTCAAGTCCCGCTCCCAGGTCTCGTCGCGGACGGTGACGGCGGAAACCGCCACCGGCGGCGGCTGGTAGCTGGCGAGATAGTCGGCGGTGAGTTTGCGCTCCAGCCACTTGTAGCCAAAGATGCCGCCGAACACCAGGGTCAGCGCGGCCAGCATCAGGGCCATCCGTTTTGTCATTATTCTGCCTCCAAAGCCTGTGGCGGCACGATCGCACCCCGCATGGTGGCGGGATCATACCCCAGCCCTTCCGACCCGGGGAATAGCCCCGGCGGCATTTATAAGACAGTTGCTTTACTTCGCGGCAAGGGTCGAACCCCGGGCGACAAAATCCACTATAGTGAAACGGCCCGAGGCCAACCCGCCGCCGATAACGCCAGGAGACTCGCCATGTTCGACGCCCGCGCCATCCCCCTCATCGCCGCCATCCTCGCCGCTCCCGTCGCCGCGGGGGGCGAACCCCTGCGCTACCAGTACGACGGCGCCGACTACCAGGGCTACTACGCAAGCCCCGGCCCCGGCGCGCCCCTGGTGCTGGTGCTCCACGATTGGGATGGCCTCACCGACTACGAGAAGCGCCGCGCCGACATGCTGGCGGAACTGGGCTACGCCGCCCTCGCCGCGGACATGTTCGGCGCCGATGTACGGCCCACCACCAGCGATGAAAAGATGCGCCACACCGGCGCCCTGATGGCGGACCGGGCCAGGATGCGGGGCCTGATGCTGGCGGCCCTCGACGCGGCGCAAAAGGCCGGGGCGGACCGCTCCCGGGCGGTGGCCGCCGGCTACTGCCTCGGCGGCGGCGCGGCCCTGGAACTGGCCCGCTCCGGCGCCGATCTGGCGGGCTTCGTCAGCTTCCACGGCACCCTCGCGACCCCGGAGGGCCAGGACTACGGCGACACCCGGGGCGAGATTCTGGTGCTCCACGGCAGCGCCGACGAACCGGTGCCCATGGCGGACTTCGCCGCCCTCGCCGAAACCCTGGAAAAGGCCGGCGTGCCCCACGAGATGATCAGCTACGGCGGCGCGCCCCACGCCTTCACCGTATTCGGCATCGACAACTACCGGGAGGACGCCGACCGCAAATCCTGGCAGCGCTTCACCGCCTTTCTCGCCGAAAAACTCGGCACGGATTGAGGGCCCCCGCCTTGCCCGCCGCCCTGGCGAGAGCGGGGCCGGCGATCCGGGGGCGGGCTCCGGGCGTGAAACGCGCCCCCTGAACCGGTACACTGCACGCCCTGACCCACCACCCGACACGCCATGGATACCCTCACCATCACCCGTCCCGACGACTGGCACCTCCACCTGCGGGACGGCGACGCCCTCGCCACCACCGTGCCCGCCGCCGCCCGCCATTTCGCCCGCGGCATCGTCATGCCCAACCTGACACCTCCGGTCACCACCACCGCCGAGGCCGCCGCCTACCGGGAGCGCATCCTCGCCGCCCGCCCCGCCGGCAACCCCTGGCAACCCCTGATGGTGCTCTACCTCACCGACAACACCCGCCCCGAGGAGGTCGAGCGGGCGAGGGACAGCGGTATCGTTTACGCCGCCAAGGTCTACCCCGCCGGCGCCACCACCAATTCCGACGCCGGGGTCACCGACCTCAACCGCATCGACGCGGTGCTCGAGACCCTGGAAAAGGTCGGCCTGCCGCTGCTGCTCCACGGCGAGGTCACCGACGATGCCGTGGATGTCTTCGACCGGGAGGCGGTGTTCATCGACCGCTACCTGACCCGCATCGTCGAGGATTTCCCCGCCCTCAGGGTGGTGCTGGAGCACATCACCACCCGGGAGGGGGCCCAGTTCGTGGCCGCCGCCCGGGACGGCGTGGCCGCCACCATCACCCCCCAGCACCTGCTGTTCAACCGCAACCACATGCTGGTGGGGGGCATCCGCCCCCACTTCTACTGCCTGCCGATCCTAAAGCGCAACGTCCACCAGGAGGCGCTGATCGCCGCCGCCCTCAGTGGCAGCCCGCGCTTCTTCCTCGGCACCGACTCCGCCCCCCACGCCCGCCACCGCAAGGAATCCGCCTGCGGCTGTGCCGGCTGCTACAGCCACCACGCCGCGGTGGAACTGTACGCCGAGTTCTTCCATCGCCACGGCGCCCTGGATCGCCTCGAGGCCTTTGCCAGCTTCCACGGCCCCGACTTCTACGGCCTGCCCCGCAACGGCGACACCCTCACCCTGGCGCGGGAGCCCTGGACCCTGCCCCACACCGTTCCCCTCGGCGGCGATACCATGGTGCCGCTGATGGCGGGCGAGACCCTCAACTGGCGGGTGGTGGAATGAGCGAGTTGAGTTTTGGCGAAGGGCTCGACACCCTCACCACCCTCGGCAACCGCTTTCGCGGCTTTTTGCCGGTGGTGGTGGATGTGGAGACCGGCGGCTTCAACGCCCGGGAACACGCCCTGCTGGAGATCGCCGCCGTGACCCTCGACATGACCGAGGACGGTCAACTGGTGCGCCGCGAAACCATCGCCGCCGCAGTGATCCCCCACCCCGACCTGGCCATCGAGCAGGCCGCCCTCGACTTCACCGGCATCAACCCCGCCGACCCCAACCGCCAGGCCCTGCCGGAGAAGGAAGCCCTCAACCATATCTTCCACAAGGTGCGGGAATGCGTGCGGGAAAACGACTGCACCCGCGCGGTGATCGTCGCCCACAACGCCCACTTCGACCTCGGCTTCGTCAACGCCGCCAGCGAGCGGGCCGGCATCAAGCGCAACCCCTTCCACCCCTTCTCCTGCTTCGACACCGCCACCCTCGCCGGCCTCGCCTTCGGCCAGACGGTACTGGCCCGGGCCTGCGCCGCCGCCGGGATCCCCTTCAGCAACCGCGAAGCCCACAGCGCCGCCTACGACGCCGAGAAAACCGCCGAGCTGTTCTGCCAGATCGTCAACCGCTGGAAGGACCTGGGCGGCTGGCGCTGAGCGCGAGCCCCCACGGCGGATAACGCTGCGCCTCCTCCGCCCTACACCCGTAGTAGGGCCGAAAAGCGCAGCGTCATCGGCCACACAACCTGTCACGGCGCGGGATTCACGGCGGATGACGGCTGCGCCTCCTACGCCCGTAGGGCCGAAGCCCCCTCCGGGGACATGGAGCGCAGCGTCATCGGCCGCACAGCCGCCATGGGGCCCGCTCCGCTTGCCCACGACCCTCGCCGCGGTCAGAATGCGCCCCCACCATCCCCGGCGGGTTGTTCCGCCCCAAGGCCCGCCATGCACATCGCCGGAAATCTCTACGCCGATCTATCCGCCTTCTACGACCAATTCTGCGCCGAGGTGGACTACGCCGAGCAGTGCGATTTCGCGGCGCGGGCCTTTGCCTGCTTTGCCAGCTCCGGGGGCAGGGATTACCTCGACCTCGCCTGCGGTACCGGCCAGCATCTGCGGGACATGGCGGCCCGCGGCTTTGTACCCCATGGCCTCGACAACAGCGCCGAGATGCTGGCCCTGGCGGCGGCCCGCTGCCCCTCGGCAACGCTCCTGTTGTGCGACCTCGCGGCGTTCGAGCAGGTGGCCGCCTTCGACCTGATCAGCTGCTTTCTCTATTCGATCCACTACAGCCACCCCACCGCCGCCCTGGCGGAAACCCTGCGCCGCGCCCATCGCGCCCTGAAGCCCGGCGGAGTGCTGATTTTCAACGCGGTGGATTGCCGCGGCATCCGCAACGACAGCGGGGTAATCACCCGGGTCGCGACCACGGCGGGGGAATTGCGCTTTCAGTCCCGCTGGCACTACCGGGGGGAAGGGGACGTGCTCGACCTGAACCTGGCGATCAGCCAGGAATCCCCCGAGGGGGCACGGTACTGGCGCGACCACCACACCATGACCGCCATCACCTTTCCACACCTGCTGGCCATGCTGGCGGATGCCGGCTTCCTCGCCACCCTGCTGGAGCACGATTACCGGGTGATGGCCCCCTGGGCGGGAGAGAGCTTCAACGCCATCGTGGTGGCCACCAAGCCCTGTGGGTTCCCGGCCGATGACACTGCGCTCGATGTCCCCGGAGGGGGCTTCGGCCCTACGGGATCGGTGTAGGGCGGAATCCCCCTCCGGGGGACACGAAGGCGAAGCCGTCATCCGCCGTGGATGTCTCGCCTTGGGCTGTTGCTTGGCCGATGACGCTACGCTTTTCGGCCCTACGGGATCGGTGTAGGGTGGAATAGGCGCAGCCGTCATCCGCCGTGGGTGCGTCGCCTTGGCAGGTTGTGCGGCCGATAACGCTGCGCTCCATGTCCCCGGAGGGGGCTTCGGCCCTACGGGATCGGTGTCGGGCTTCCGGTGGAGACTACCTAGAAGCTGGAGCCAGGCTGGCCCAGGAACGCGATTTCCTCCGCCGTGGATTGCCGCCCGAGGATGGCGTTGCGGTGGGGGTAGCGGCCAAAGCGGGCGATGATGTCCCGGTGGCGAATCTCGAAATCGAGGTTGTCCGGGATGCCGTTGGCGCGGAACAACTCGACGGCGATGTCGTGAATGGCGAGGGACTCGCTGTGCATGTACGGCATGTAGAGAAACACCCGCTGCCCGGGCGTCAGGGCCCGGTCGGCCCCCGCCGCCACCGCTTCCTGGGCAAGGGCGAGGGCCTGGGGATCGGCGGCAAAGGCGCCGGGGGTATCCCGGTGGATATTGCGGGAGAACTGATCGAGGACGATGATCTCCGCCAGCCGGCCCTCGGGGATCGCCCGCCAGCGGTGCAGCTCGCATTGGCAGGCACGGCGGTGCAGGGCACCGAAGCGCGCGGCGATCAGCCCGTCGAAGGCGGCGTCCTTCTTCCACCACTGGGCGGGGCTGGTCTCCTCGAACCAGAAGTGGAGGATCTCGCGGTAATCGCTGGATTCGGTCATGGCATTCAACGCCTCCACAGGGATAACAGCATACCGAGCGCCAGGCTGAAGATCAGCATGGCGGTGATGGGGACGAAAAGCCTGCCCCGTTCGCTCTCGATGCGGATGTCACCGGGGGGCCGGCCAAACCAGCCGAACTGGGTCGGAAACAGCTCCAGCAGCGCGCCGGCGATCACCAGCGCCGCGCCGACGGCAATGAGCCACGTCGCCATGCTCGGGCCTCCCGTTGTCCGGGCGATGAAAAGGGGTGCCCTTATCCTGCCGCCCCGGGAAGCCCCCGGCAAGGGGCTATAATCGCCGCCCACCCAAGGGATCCGCCAACCCATGCCCGCTCCCGCCCTGATCAGCGCCATCCCCCTCGGCGCCCGCTACATGCTGGGCAGTGCCCTGGCCTTCGCGCTGATGGGTATGTGCGTCAAGTTCGCCGGCGGGCACGGCATACCGGTGCTGGAGATCATCGCCGCCCGCGCCGTCGTCTCCCTGGTGCTGAGTTACGGGGACGTGCGGCGCCGCAATATCCCGCTGTTCGGCACCCACCGGCTGCTGCTGTTTTCCCGGGGGTTGGTGGGCTTCGTCTCCCTGACCGGGGTGTACTACGCCCTGGTGCACCTGCCCATTGCCGAAGCGTCTGTGCTCCAGTATCTGCACCCCATGTTCACCGCCCTGATCGCCCTGCTGTGGCTCAAGGAGCGACCCAGCGCCGCCACCCTGGCCTGTATCGCCCTGAGCTTCGCGGGCCTGGTGATCATGGTGCGCCCCGCTGTCCTGTTTGGCGGCGCGGCGGCGAACTACGACAGCCTCGCCGTGGGCATCGCCATCGCCGGGGCCTTCGGCAGCGGGCTCGCCTATACCATCGTGCGGCGCCTGAGCGCGGTGGAGGACCCGTCCGTCATCGTGTTCTATTTCCCGTTGGTGACCCTGCCCGCCGCCCTGGTGCTGCTGGGGGACGACTTCGTCATGCCCAGCGGCTGGGCCTGGCTCAGCCTGTTGCTGGTGGGGGTTTTCACTCACCTCGGGCAGGTGACCCTGACCCTCGCCATGCGGGAGGACACCGCCGCCCGCGCCAGCAGTTTTTCCTACTCCCAGGTGATTTTCGCCGCGGTGATCGGCACGGTGATCTTCGGCGAGGTGCCGGGCCCCTGGACCCTCGCCGGCGGGGCGCTGATTCTGTGCGGGGCCCTGGTGAACATTCTGTGGCGCCGCCCGTAGGGCCGAAGCCCTCTCCGGGGAGATGGAGCGCAGCGTGATCGGCCGCACAACCTGCCACGGGGAGACATCCTTGGCGGATGACGGCTTCGCCTATTCCGCCCTACACCGATCCCGTAGGGCCGAAGCCCCCTCCGGGGACATGGAGCGCAGCGTCATCGGCCGCACAACCTGCCACGGGGAGACATCCTCGGCGGATGACGGCTTCGCCTATTCCGCCCTACACCGGTCCCGTAGGGCCGAAGAGCGAAGCGTCATCGGCCGCACAACCTGCCACGGGGAGACATCCTCGGCGGATGACGGCTTCGCCTATTCCGCCCTACACCGGTCCCGTAGGGCCGAAGAGCGAAGCGTCATCGGCCGCAACACAGCCAACAGGGCCGCCGCCCCTGGATTACTCGGCCCTGAGGGCGTCGATGGGGCTCATGCGGGTGGCGTTCATGGCCGGGCGCAGGCCAGCGGCGAGGCCGATCACCATCGACAGGATCAAGGCCCCGGCGACGATGCCGGGTTCGATGGCGATGGGCAGGGCCGGCACGAACAGCGCGGCGATGATGAGAAATACCACAATGGCGGCAATCCCCGACAGCCCGCCGGCGAGGCCGAGGAAAATCGCCTCCCCGAGAAACAGGTTGCGCACCTGGTTGCGGGTCCCCCCCAGGGCCCGCAGGAGGCCCACCTCGCTGACCCGCTCGGTGACGGTGATCATCAGGATGGTGGTGATGCCCACCGCCCCCACCAGCAGGGAAATGGCGCCGAGGCCAGCCCCGGCGAACTTGAGGATGCGCAGGATATTGTCCATGGTCTCCAGCATCTGGTCCTGGGTGACGATGGTGAAATCCTCGAAGCCGTGACGGCGGATGAGCAGCTCCTTCACCTGGGCGGCGATGGCCTCGGAAGTCGCCGAGGGGCTGTAGAACAGGTCGATTTCCATGAGGCTTTCGCGGTTGAACATCTGCAGGGCCTTCACCGCCGGGATGTAGATGATGTCATCGAGGTCGGTGCCGAGAAAGTCCCCCTTGGGCTCCATCACCCCCACCACCCGAAAGCGCATGCCGCCGATATGGACGAATTCCCCGAGGGGATTGGCGTCGCCGAACAGCTCTTCCTTGAGCTCGCTGCCCAGTACCGCAAAGGCCCGGGCGCGGCTGAAATCCTCCACCGGCAGGAACACGCCGCTCGCCACCCGGATACCCCAGGCCTTGTCCGCCCGGGGGCCGACGCCGGCGATATTGCTGTAACGGCTGCGCCCGCCGCCCTTCACCTGGGCGTTGCCCATCACCATGGGCACCACCTCCTCGACCCCGGGCAGCTGGGCGAGGCTCTGGGCGTCCGCCAGGGTCAGGGGCCTGGTGGTGTTGAGAATCCCGCCCATGCCGAAGGTCTCCGTCTTACCGGGGGTCACGGCGACGATATGGCTGCCGAACTGGGTGAATTCCTTGAGCACGAAGAGCCGCAACCCCTCCCCCAGGGAGCTGAGCAACACCATGGCGGCGACGCCGATGGCAAAGCCGACGATGGTGAGCAGCGAGCGCACCCGCTGCTCCCAGAGGGCCCGCACCACCCAGTGCACCCCGTCCACCGCCTTCACGAAAAGCCCCTCATCGCACCACACCCCGCATGGCCAGCACCGGGTCGAGGGCGGCGGCGCGCTTGGCGGGCAGCCAGGAGAACACCAGCCCCGCGGCCAGGGCCGTCACCGCCGCCGCCGGCACCGCCCACCAGGGGGGCATCAGGGGAAATCCCGGGAACAGGCCGCGAAAGACGAACACCACCCCGTAGGCAAAGATCACCCCGAGCACGATCCCCAGGCACACCAACAACAGGGATTCGCCGAGAAACAGCTGGCGCACCTGGATACGGCTGGCGCCGATGGCCTTCATCAGGCCGATCTCGGCGCGCCGCTGGCTGACGGAAATCAGGCTGATGTTCATGATGAGGATACCCGCCACCAGCAGGCTGATGGCACCGATGGCGCCGATGGCGAGGGTCAGGGCGGTGAGGATATTGTTGAATGACTTGAGCATGGAATCCTGGGTGACGATGGTGACGTCGTCCTCCCCCTCGTGGCGCTCGCGGATCACCCGGTAGATGCGTTCCTTGGCCAGTTCCTCGTCGGCCCCCTCGCGGAGTTCGAGAATCACCCGGAACAGCCCCGGGGAATTGAACAGCTGTTCGGCGGTTTTGACCGGGATCAGCGCCAGGTCCCCCATGTCCATGCCGAAGGATTCGCCGCTGTCGGCGAGCACCCCCACCACCCGCATGCGGCGGTCGCCGATGCGCACCCACTCCCCCACGGCGCGGTCGTTGCCGAACAGCTCGCCCTTGAGCTTCGCCCCCAGCACGCAGATGGCAAGGGCCTCCTCGCCGGCCCGCTCAGGGAAGATGCTGCCCTGGCTGACCCCCAGCTGGCGCACCGCGAAAAACCCCCGGGTGGTGCCCATGGTGAGCACCTCCCGGGCCCGGGCACCGCGGGAAAGCGTCGTGGTACCGGCGATGATGGGGGCGAAATCCCTTATCGAGGGTATCCGCGCCAGGGCCTCGGCATCGGCGAGGGTGAGGTCCCGGGGGGAGTTGCCAAACAGCGGCGGCGCGCCGCCGGTGGTCTCGTTGCGCCCGGGGAAAACCACGATAAGGCGATTGCCGAGGCTGGAAAACTCCTGGTCGATATAGCGCCGCGCCCCCTCCCCCACACTGGTGAGCATCACCACCGCCGCAACGCCGATGGCCACCGCCAGCAACAGCAGAAAGGTGCGCAGCACATTGCCGCTGAAAACCTGCCAGTTGAAGCGCAGCTGGTCAGCCAGGCGCACCGCGAGCGTCCTCGACGACAGTGCCGTCCACCATGCGGATGCGGCGCCCGGCGCGCTGCCCCAGGTTGCCGTCGTGGGTCACCACCACCAGGGTGATGCCCTCGCGGTTGAGGTCCTCCAGAACGTTGACGATATCCCGCCCGGAGGCCTGATCCAGGTTGCCGGTGGGCTCATCCGCCAGCAGGATGCGGGGTTTCATGACAATGGCCCGGGCGATGGCAACCCGCTGCAACTGGCCACCGGACAGCTGCCCGGGGCGGTGGTGCTGGCGGTCCAACAGGCCCACCAGGTCGAGCACCCCCTCCACCGCCTCGCGGCGCACCTTCGGCGCCAACCCCGCAAGAACCATGGGCAGCTCCACGTTCTCGAAGGCGGAGAGCCGGCCGATAAGATGAAAGGCCTGGAAGATAAAGCCGATATTGTCCCGGCGCAGGGCCGCCCGCGCCTCCTCGGGAAGCTGCTCGGTGGCGACGCCGTTGAGCCGGTAGCTGCCGGCATCGGGGCGGTCGAGCAACCCCAGCATGTTGAGCAGCGTCGACTTGCCGGAGCCGGACGGCCCCATCACCGAGATGTACTCGCCGGGGCTGATATCCAGGTCGAGGCCGGCGAGGGCGCGCAGGGGCTGCCCCCCCATCAGGTAGGTTTTCTCAAGGCCCCTGAGGGCGATCATGGCGTCAGCCATCGCCGGCCGGCGCCCCGTCGCCGATGTCGGCACGGGCGCCCTCCACCACCCCGGCGCTGCCCACGTTGGCCACCACCTGCTCCCCGGGGGCGAGGCCCGCCGTCACCTCGGTGTGGCGCCAGTTGGCAAGGCCGGTGGTGATCTCGCGTTTTTCGAGGCGGCCGTCGCTGCCCACCACCAGCACGAAGCGGCCGTCGAGGATCACCTCGGAGGGAATCCGCAGGGCGTTATCGCCCCGGTCGAGGATGATCTCCATGTCGGCGCTGTAACCGGTGAGCAACTGGATATCGTCCGGCAGATCGTCGATCTCCGCTTCCACTTCCACGGTGCGGGCCTGCTTCTCGTAGTCCACCACGTAGGGGGCGATGCGGGTCACCCGGGCGGGAAAACTGCGGTCGCGGAAGGCATCGAGGCTCACCCGCACCGGCATCCCCACGGCAACCTCGGAGGCGTCCACCTCGTCGATGGGGGCGGAGATGTAGTGGCAATCGTCGGTGATCAGGTCGATGGCGGGAGGCGTCGGGATGCCGGGGGGCGAGGGGGTGACGTATTCACCGAGTTCGCCGGTGACATCGGCGACGATACCGGCGAAGGGGGCCTTCAGCTCCGTCTGGGCGAGCAGCGCCTCTGCGGTGTTGACCGCCGCCTCGGCCTGCATTTGCCGGGCCTTGCCCGCCTCGCAGCCGGCGGCACTGGCCTCGGCCCTGGCCCTGGCGAGGTCGGCGGACTCCTGGGCCACCAGCTTGCGCTCGGCGAGGCCGGCGATGCGGCGGGCTTCCCGCTGGTCGGAGCGGCTGGCGATGCACAGGCTCTCGCTCTCCCGGGTAGCGGATACCAGCGCCGCCTTCGCCTCCCCGAGGCGCGCGGCGCGGTCGTGGTTCCACAGGGCCATCATCAGCTGACCCTCCTCAACGTGGTCCCCCTCGGTCACCAGCAGGCGCTCGATCTGGCCGCCGATGGGCATCGACAGCTTGGCCCGCTGGCAGGCCTCCACGGTCCCGGCGCGGGTATTGGCGACGGTGCGCTCCACCGCGCCCCGCTCCACCGCCAACAGGGTGACCGCCACCCGCTCCGGGCGCGACACCCAGTACCCGATGCCCGCCAACACCAGCACCGCCACCACTCCGATCCGCCATGCTCTCATCGTCGTCCCTTGTCACCGATTCGTCTGACCGCGGGGCTAGTGTACTGCGCGGCTGTGGGTCGCGACAGCTCGCCTACGGTGCCCGCGGGATGCAGGTATCAACCCCGCTTCCACCCCAGCTTTTTCTCGATGGCGCCGATGATCATGGCGGCAATGTCGATGCCGGTGGCGGACTCGATCCCCTCGAGGCCGGGGGAGGAATTCACCTCCAGCAACAGCGGCCCCTTGGAGGAGCGGATCAGGTCGATGCCGGCGACCCGCAGGTCCATGGCCTTGGCGGCCTTGACGGCGATGCGCCGCTCCTGGGCGGTGACCTTCACCAGGGAGGCGCGGCCGCCCTGGTGGAGGTTGGCGCGAAATTCCCCCGGGGCCGCCTCCCGCTCGATGGCGGCCACCACCCGGCCGTCGATGACGAAGCAGCGGATATCCTTGCCCTTGGCCTCCTTGACGAACTCCTGCACCAGGATATTGGCGTTGAGGCTCTTGAAGGCGTTGATCACGCTCTCCGCCGCCTTGTTGGTCTCCGCCAGCACCACGCCGCGGCCCTGGGTGCCCTCCAGCAGCTTCACGATCAGGGGCGCGCCGCCCACCATGCTGATCAGGTCCTGGGTATCCAGGGGCGAGTTGGCAAAGCCGGTGATGGGGATGTTGAGGCCGCAGTCCAGCAGCGCCTGGAGGGAGAAGAGCTTGTCCCGGGAGCGGGCGATGGAGGCGTCGTCGTTGAGGCAGTACACCCCCATGGTGTTGAACTGGCGCAACAGGGAGCAGCCGTAGTGGGTCATGCTGGGGCGGATGCGGGGGATCACCGCGTCGAGGTCACTGATCACTGTGCCGCCCCGGTAGTGGACCTCCGGGCGCTCGGCGTCGAGCTTCATGTAGCAGTGGCGAATATTGAGGAACATCATGTCGTGGCCCCGCTCCCGGCCCGCTTCCATGATGCGCTCGTTGCTGTACAGCTCCGGGTTGTTGGCGAGCACGGCGATCTTGAGGCCGCCCTGGATGAACTCCGCCTTGTCGTAGTGCTCCCGCAGGGTGGCGCCCGTGACCTCGCCGAGGCGAAAGCTCACGTCCGGGTCCACCAGCAGGCGCCCGCTCATGGCCTCGCGACCGAGCAGCATACGGTAGCCCATGGAATCCCGGTTGGTGAGGGTGACCTCCACCTCCCAGCTGTCCTGGCCAAGGGTCAGGGGCGTGCGGATCACGTAGCGTTTTTCCGTTTCGCCGGTGGAACTGCGCACGCTGCGGCGATCCACCACCGGCGCCTCGCAGCGCACCAGCACCTTGCGATTCTTCTGCAACGGGTGGACCTCGAAGGTCACCCACAGCTCGCCATCCCGGGTGAAGGGCTTGATATTGAAGGCGTGGAGGGAGGACGTCTTGGCCCCCGAGTCCACCCGCGCCTTGATGGCGGGAATGCCGAGGGCGGTCAAGCGGCACCATTCCTGGTTGCCGACGATCACCTTGTTGTTGGAGGGGGGAGCCATGGGTGGGCCTTAAGAGCCGGAGAGGGGGCGGGATTATCGGGGGCTGACTGGGGGGCTGGCAATGTTGGGGTTGAGTTTCACGTAACAGGTTACACGTAAAAGACCGGGGAGTTCCTGGCCGCGATCCCTCCGCGCCGCTACGCCTCTTCAATGCGCGGTTGTCCCACTCCGCACCCATGTGTTACGTGCTACGTGAAACTCACTCCTCACCCGGCTCATTCTTGGGAAAGTCATAGTGGCTCAGCTTGCCGCACCCGGCCCGCATCTCGGCCCACTGATCGATGTCGAGGTGCAGCAGGGCAATGCCGCAGGTGGGGATGTTGGCGATGTGCTCCAGGGCCAGAAAATTCACCAGGTCGGTGATCGCCGGGTTGTGGCCTACCACCGCCACGGATTGCCAGCGGTCGTCGATCTTGCGCAGGGTGAGCATCACGTCGTCGTAGTCGAAGCTGTAGAGATCGGCCAGCACCTCGGCGGCGTCGCGGCCGAAACCGCTGGCCTCGGTCATCAGTTCGAGGGTTTCGATGGCCCGCCGGGCGGGGCTGGTGAACACCCGCTCGACGCCGTGATCGAGGCTGGCGAGGCGCCCGGCCATGTCGCCGGCGTTGCGGATCCCGCGCTTTTTCAGGGGCCGTTGCAGGTCGGTGAGGGAGGGATCCTTCCACGACGATTTGGCATGGCGAATCAACAGCAGGGTTTTCATCCACGTCTCCGGTGAACACTGGGGGCTATTTTGCTATGCTTGCCCGCCCATGAAACAGGGGGTTGATGACAGGCCTGTGACCGGCCCTTTGGCGTCAACCGACAGCGCCACCATCACCCAGCGCCACCAGACAGGGCACCCCATTCCATGACCGGTTCCGCCATCATCCTCTACGGCATCAAGAATTGCGACACCGTGCGCAAGGCCCGCCGCTGGCTCGACAGCCGGGGCATCGCCTATGAGTACCACGATTTCCGCGAGCAGGGGCTCGATCTCGCCACCGTCAGCGGCTGGCTGGAGCGCCTGCCGAGCGACCAGCTGCTCAACCGCCGCGGCACCACCTGGCGGCAGCTCGACGACGAGACCCGCAACCAATTGAGCGAGGCCCGCATCCCCGACCTGCTGGTGGCGAACCCCACCCTGATCAAGCGCCCGGTGCTGGACACCGGCGCCCACCTGACCTGCGGTTTTGACGACAAGACCTGGCAGCAACTATTCAACTGAGAGGAGAATCCCATGGCCAGCGCGCACAGCCTCGGACTTGGCATCGGCACCCGCAACGAACTGGGCCAGTGGCTTGAAGTGTTCTACCCCGCCCCACTGCTCGCCCCCGGCGAGGCCATTACCCGGGTGGTGACCGACGTCCTCGGCTTTGCCGGCGGCAATGTCCACTACGAACTGAGCGACGAGGCGCTGCGCTACCTGGCGGAGGGCTTTGCCACCATCGGCGAGGACGCCCTGGCGCAACTGGCCCGGAGCCTCGCCGCCAGCGCCCGCCATCCGGTGCTGACGGTGATCGCCGAGGACGCCAAGCCCCAGACGGTGCCGGAGGTGTACCTGAAACTGCACCTGCTGTCCCACCGCCTGGTGAAACCCCACGGCCTGGTGCTGGACGGCATGTTCGGCGTGCTTCCCAACGTCGCCTGGACCAGCGAGGGCGCCGTCGACCTGCGGGAACTGCCCGCCCGCCAGCTGGCGGCCCGTGTCGCCGGGCGCGCCCTGTCCGTGGACTGCGTCGACAAGTTCCCCAAGATGACCGACTACGTGGTGCCCGCCGGGGTGCGCATCGCCGACACCGCCCGGGTGCGCCTCGGCGCCTACCTGGGGGAAGGCACCACCATCATGCACGAGGGCTTCGTCAACTTTAACGCCGGCACCGACGGCCCCAACATGGTGGAGGGCCGCATCTCCGCCGGCGTGTTCGTGGGCAGCGGCTCCGACCTCGGCGGCGGCTGTTCCACCATGGGTACCCTCTCCGGGGGCGGCAATATCATCATCTCGGTGGGCAAGGAATGCCTGATCGGCGCCAACGCCGGCATCGGCATCCCCCTCGGGGACCGCTGCACCGTGGAGGCGGGCCTCTACGTCACCGCCGGCACCAAGGTGCTGATCCTCGACGACAAACGCCTGCCGGTGGGGGAGATCGCCGCCCGGGAACTGGCGGGCAAGTCCGACCTGCTGTTCCGCCGCAATTCCATCACCGGCGCGGTGGAGTGCCTGACCAACCAGTCGGCCATCGCCCTGAACGAAGCGTTGCATGCAAATAACTGAATTTTCGTCTGACGCTGGACGTCTGACGTCTGACGCTTTTGGGGTGCCATTTCTTGAGCAACTGTCTCCGGCCTTCCACCGGGGTACAGCTGGTTTTGAGGAGGTTGGTCTTACGGCGCTTTTGCGTCAGACGTCAGGCGTCAGACATCAGACCCCTCGCTGCGGAGGCGAGCAATGACATCCCCCACCCTCTCCCTGGCCATGGAGCTGATCCGGCGCCGTTCGGTGACGCCGGAGGACGCCGGCTGCCAGGAGATCATGATCGCCCGCCTCAAGGCCCTCGGCTTTACCGTGACCGAGCTGCCCTTTGGCGATGTCCACAACTTCTGGGCGGTGCGGGGCCAGGGCGGTCCCATCCTGTGCTTCGCCGGCCACACCGATGTGGTGCCGAGCGGCGACCCGGCGAGCTGGGCGACGCCCCCCTTCGAGCCGGTGATCCGCGACGGGGTGCTCTACGGCCGCGGCGCGGCGGACATGAAGGGCTCCCTGGCGGCGATGATCACCGCCACCGAGGATTTCGTCGCCGCCCATCCCGATCACCGGGGGCGCATCGCCTACCTGATCACCAGCGACGAGGAGGGCATCGCCATCAACGGCACGGTGAAGGTGGTGGAGTGGCTGGCGGAGCACGGCACCATTCCCGACTGGTGCCTGGTGGGGGAACCCTCCAGCACCGCCCGCTGTGGCGATGTGGTGAAGAACGGCCGGCGCGGCTCCCTGGGGGCGATCATCACCATCCAGGGTATCCAGGGCCACGTGGCCTACCCCCACCTGGCGGACAATCCCATCCACCGCTTTGCCCCAGCCCTGGCGGAACTCGCCGCCGAGCGCTGGGACGAAGGCAACGCGTTCTTCCCCGCCACCAGTTTCCAGGTCTCCAATATCCACGGCGGCACCGGCGCCACCAACGTAATCCCCGGGGAGCTCAAGGTGGTGTGCAACTTCCGCTACTCCACCGAGGTCAGCGCCGATGAACTGAAGGCCCGCACCGGCGCCATCCTCGACCGCCACGGCCTACGCCATCGCATCGATTGGCAGCTGAGCGGGGAGCCCTTCCTCACCCCCCGGGGCGAGCTGGTGGCGGCGGTACGGGACAGCATCCGCGCCGTGACGGGCATGGACACCGAGCTGTCCACCGCCGGCGGCACCTCCGATGGCCGCTTCATCGCCCCCCTCGGCACCCAGGTGGTGGAACTGGGGCCGGTCAACGCCAGCATCCACAAGGTGGACGAGAACACCCGGGTGGCGGAGCTCGACGAGCTGGCGTTGATGTATCGGGGGGTGATGGAGAGGCTTTTGGGTTGAGGTCTGACGTCTGACGCTTCGCCTCGGACCTGCTTTCAGCCCGGGCACTGTCGACGTTTTGGACGCGGTCAGGACGGCGTAGGTGGCTGTATCACGGGCCCTTGCGTCAGACGTCCGACGTCCGACGTCCAGCCATCGCCCTCAGCGGATAGACATCAAACCGCACCGACTTGCCCTCGAAGCACAGCCCCGGCTTCACCCCGCCGAGCCAGGGGGCGTGGGACGGGCGCTTGACCACCACCCGGTGGCGGGCGGTGTCGAGGGCGAGGGGCAGCAGGTCGTCGGCATCGCTGTCGGCGCCCACCAGCTGGTGGAAGATCTGCATGGACTTGTTCACCTGGGCGGATTTGCGTCGCTCGGGGAACATCGGGTCCAGATAGATCACGTCGGGGCGCTCATCCGGCCCGCAATCCGCCAGCCACTCCCGGCTGTCACGGCACACCAGGGTTATCCGCGCCACCAGCTCCGCCAGGTCGGCGTCGATGGCGGCGGCTTCCCTTGCGCGGCGCAGGCCGTCCGCCAGCAGGGCCGCCACCACCGGGTGACGTTCCACCAGGACGACCCGGCAACCGAGCCCGGCGAGGGCCAGGGCGTCGCCCCCCATCCCCGCCGTCAGGTCCGCCACCCGGGGACGCAACCCGTCCTTGATGCCCACCGCCTTGGCGATGGACTGGGACTTGCCGCCGCCGTACAGGCGCCGGTGGCGCACTTCCCCCGCCACAAAGTCGCAGCGCACCGGGCCCATGGCCCTGGGGCCGGTCTGGCGCAGGCTGAGACCGGCGTCATCGAGCCACAGCACCAGGGGTTCCGCCTCGGCGCGCAGGTTTTCCCGCTCCCCCAAGAGGGGGAAACCACGGCGCGACGCCAGGGCCTTCGCATCAGCGGCGAAGGCCGGCGCCCAGGCGATGGGGATGAGGGAGGCGGTCGAGGACGACAGGGGGCGGGGCTCAGTTGGCAATGGGCACCAGTTCGATCTCCACCCGGCGGTTGGCCTGGCGGCCCTGTTCGCTGTCGTTGCTGGCGATGGGGTAGCGCTCCCCGTAGCCGCTGGTCCATACCCGGCCGGCGGCGACGCCCTGGGAGATGAGCAGCTGGCCGACGCTGGCGGCGCGGCGCTCGGAGAGGGTCTGGTTGTGGCTGTCACTGCCGGTGGAATCGGTGTGGCCCACCACTTTCACATTGGTCTTGTCGTATTCCTTGAGCACCACCGCCACGGACTCGAGGGTCTGGTAGAACTCCGGGCGCACCTCGTGGCGGTCGACGCCAAAGGTGATGCTGCTGGGCATATTGAGGCTGATGTTGTCGCCATTGCGGGTCACACTCACGCCGCTGCCCTGGAGCTTGGCCCGCAGCGCCGCCTCCTGGCGATCCATGTAGTAGCCGACACCGCCGCCGATGGCGCCCCCGGCCAGGGCGCCGGTGAGGGCACCCTTTTTGCGGTCCTTGCTGCTGGCGGTGGCGGCGCCGATCACCGCCCCGGAGACGGCGCCAATGCCGGCGCCCTTGGCGGTGTTGCTGGTTTTCTGCTGGCCGGTGTAGGGATCGGTGGACGCGCAGCCCACCAGGGAAAGGATGGCCAGGGTTGCCAGTGTCTTCTTCATTGCATTACCTCTGTGACAGCGGGGAAAATCCAGCTTGGCCTTGCAGGGCCAGCTGGCTAGAATGCCAAAAACCTGGAAGTCAGACCATGAAAATCCCCAAAAGTCCCGTCCTCCTGGGCATCCTTGCCCTGCCCTTGCTGCTGTCCGCCTGCAACCGCTACCAGATCACCCTCAACGAACGCACCATCCACACTCCACCGGTGCTGTTCAGCGATTTCAGCCTGCCGGACGCCGGCCTTCAGGCCTGCGTCGAACAGACCATCAGCGACGGCAACGTCACCCAGCCGGGCCAATTGAAGGCCCTCAACTGCAAGGACGGCGCCATCCAGAACCTGGAGGGCATCGGCCTTTTCGCCCAGCTGGTCACCCTCAACCTCGCCAACAACCAGCTGACCGCGGTGGAGCCCCTGCTCGCCCTGCCCCGCCTCGATGCCGTCAATCTGGAGGGCAACCCCCGGCTCGACTGCGCCCAGGCGGCGACCCTGGCCAAGCAGGTGGGCGGCGAGATCCGGCTGCCCGGGCACTGCCGGTAACGCCGCCGGCGGAAGCGCGCCTCGGGGGTGATGGATGAGCCTCCGGGGCTGACAAATTCACAGCTTTTCCGTTACAAAAGTACACGATCAGCCCTTTCTGTTTCCCGTCTACACGGCATCGACAAGGGCGCCAAGTTACCCACAAAATCTGTGGATAACTTTGTGAATTACTTTCGAAAAACATCCCCTGGCAACGGCGCGGCGGGGCTCCGAGACAGATTGATCAAATTTTAACCAAAAAAATAAATCTATAGAAATCAAGCATTTAAAACAAAGAAAAACAAAAATCAAGGGGTTATGGGCTACTTCGAAAATCACTCTAAGCATGAAGTTCTAACTTGGTGCGCCCCATGGCCTGCAGTGGAAAAGTTTTGGCGAATAAGCCGACAAACGGTCAAATTTCACCCAGCCATCGCACAAAAAAGGGGCTTGACAAGCCCCCTTTTCAACGGCGCAAAACTGACCGGGGTTTCAGTCAAAGTTGATGCCAAGGCGGTGGCCCACCAGCTCGTAGGATTCGATGACGTTGCCCAGATCCTGGCGGAAACGGTCCTTGTCGAGCTTCTCCCGGGTATCGGCATCCCAGATACGGCAGCCGTCGGGACTGAACTCGTCCCCCAGCACCACCTCGCCCTTGAACAGGCCGAACTCCAGCTTGTAGTCCACCAGGATCATGCCGGCCTCGGCAAACAGCCCCTTGAGCACACCGTTGACCCTGAAGGTCAGCGCCTTCATGGTTTCCAGCTGCTCGTCGCTGGCCCAGCCGAAGGCCCGGGCGTGGTACTCGTTGACCATGGGATCGTGGAGGGCGTCGTTCTTGAGGAACAGCTCGAAGGTGGGCGGGTCGAGCTCAAGCCCCTCCTTCACCCCCAGGCGGCGGCAGAGACTGCCGGCGGCCACGTTGCGCACCACGCACTCCAGGGGAATCATGTCGAGGCGCTTGACCAGGGCTTCCTGATCCCCCAGCAGGGCCTCGAAGTGGGTGGGAATGCCCGCCGCCTGGAGCTTGCCCATGATGAAGGCATTGAACTTGTTGTTGACCATGCCCTTGCGCTCCAGCTGCTCGACCTTCTGGCCGTCGAAGGCCGAGGTGTCGTTGCGGAAGACAATCACCAGGCGGTCGGGATCATCGGTGGCAAAGACCGATTTGGCCTTGCCGGCATACAGCTGGTTGCGCTTTTCCATTGGTGGTTGAACCCTCGTCGGTTTAATCGATCACCTGCCAGTCGAACCCTTCCGACTGGCAAGCATAATGCACATTATGGAGCTCGTCCCGCCAGGGCGAGACCGCCTCCGCCACCAGCTCCACGGTGTTGTTGTGCTGGCTGATATGGCCAAGCACCAGCACCTGGAGACGCCGCCGCTCGATCCGCGCCAGCAGCTCGGCGCACTGGCCGTTGTTGAGATGACCCCAGTCACCCCCGACGCGGCGCTTCAAGGCCGGCGGATAGGGGCCGCGGGCGAGCATGTCGAGATCGTGGTTGGCCTCCAGCAGCAAGCCGTCACAGTCCCCGAAGGACGCCGCCACATGGGGGGTGATGGAGCCCAGATCGGTGAGCACCCCGAGCCGCCGCCGGCCCCGGGCGAACAGGAACTGGACGGGCTCCCGGGCATCGTGGGGCACCGCCACCGGGGTAACCGTGAAATCCCCCAGGGCAAAGGGCCCCTGGGCGCCGATCACCCGCACCTCGCCAAGCCCCGTCGGGTCGAGAGCCCGGGCCGTGCCGGCGGTGAGCACCACGGGGATGCCGTGCTTGCGGGCCAGGGGAACGACTCCGCGGCCATGGTCGCTGTGCTCGTGGGTGACCAGGATGGCGGCGAGGTCGGCGGGGGCGCGCCCCAACCGCGCCAGGCGCGCCTCGGTCTCTCGCACCGAGAAGCCGCAATCCACCAGCACGCAGGTGGAGCCACTCTCCACCAGGGTGCCGTTGCCCTTGCTGCCGCTGCCGAGTGAGGCAAGGCGAATGGTCATTCGGGGACAGCCTGTCAGCTGAACCTAGGACAGATTGGCGCGCACGTTCTTGAGCAGGCGGATGGCGTCGGCGCGGTCGAGACCGGCCCGATCCTTGTTCATCACCCGGATCTGCACGCCGTCGTCCACCGCGGTCAGCACCACCACGTAGTTGATCTCGATGATTTTTTCATCCCGCCCCAGGAGGCGGCCGAAGAAGCCGGGCTCGTCGTCCTCTTCCGGGGTGTAGTTGATGTAGAAGATCCCCCCGGACTGGTCCTGATCGATGGTGGTGAAGCCGCCCCGCTGGAGGGAATAGGCCACCGAGGCCCAGGCGCGATCCATGTCGAGCTTCATCAGCAGGTAGGGATCGGCCACCTTGGGGGTGATGATCTCCACCTTCTCGGCGCCGCCGATGTTCTGGGCCAGCAGGGACACGGTGCCGCTGCTGGCGTCGCCGGCCATGGCCTCGGCGAGGATCTGCAGCATATCCTGCTCGCGCTTCACGTCCGCCGAGGTGGCGGGCCACTCGCTGGGGGCCTTGCCGCCCTGGGGCATCTGGTCGTGGAGCAGCTTGATCTCGGTGCTGTTGAGCTGGACCCCGGGCTGGATGAAGAAGCGGTAGCGGTGGTGATGGCTGGTATCGCCCTGGAATTCGAGCCACACGGTATCGAGCTCGCCCTTGGCGGCATCGGCCCGGGCGGTGTGGATGCCGCTGCGGTTGAGGATGTTACGCACCCGGGGCCAGACTTCGCTGGGGCCGCGGTTGCTGAGGATCCAGCGCTCCTCCCCGAGGGTCTGGATCTTGACCACTTCCTCGAAGCTGTTGGCGGCGACGGTCTGGGGCCTCGGCACTTCGCCGGACTCGTCGAGGACCGCGGTCTCGGCGATGGGGGGGATGGGGTAGAGCTGGCCGAGGCCCTCGCTGTCGAGGCCCTCCGGCACCACCAGGGGGGGCATCTCCTCGGACAGCAGGTAATCCTTGCCCCGGTTCCTGAACATCCCATCGTCGCCGAACATGCCGCACCCCGACAATGCCAGGGATGTCATCGTCAGTGCCGCGATAAGCTTGATTTTCATGGATCTGTTCACTCCTGAGAAGGATATCGGGCAATGGGCGGCGGCCTGCCCCGGGTTAACTGGCCAGCACCCCGGCGGCCGCCAGGGCGTCCCGGACGGGGGCGCGGTACTGGGCCGAGAGGGGCGTCAAGGGCAGGCGAATGGCGTCGGCGCAAAGCCCAAGCTGGGCGGCCGCCCACTTCGCCGGAATCGGATTGGACTCCAGAAACAGCGCCCTGTGCAAGGGCAGGAGTTGCCCCTGAAGGCGCCGGGCAGTCCCTTCGTCGCCCGCCATGGCGGCCACGCACAGGCGGTGCATGAGGGCCGGGGCCACATTGGCGGTCACCGAGATATTGCCCTTGCCACCCATCAGCATCAGGTCGATGGCGGTGAGGTCGTCCCCGGAGTAGATGGCGAAGTCGGCGGGACAGCCGTCGATCAGCTGGCGCGCCCGGGTCAGATCCCCGGTGGCCTCCTTGATGCCGACGATGTTGTCGATGGCGGCGAGGCGGATCACCGTCTCGGCCTGCATGTCGCAGGCGGTGCGGCCGGGGACGTTGTAGAGCAGCTGGGGAATGTCCACCGCCTCGGCAATGGCCTTGAAATGGAGATACATTCCCTCCTGGGTGGGCTTGTTGTAGTAGGGCACCACCAGCAGGCAGGCGTCCGCATTGAGGTCGCGGGCACCCCGGGTCAGCTCGATGGCCTCGCTGGTGCTGTTGGCGCCGGTGCCGGCAATGATGGGAATGCGGCCCCGGGCGGTCTCCAGGCAGACGCGGATCACCTCCAGGTGCTCGTCCACATCGAGGGTGGCGGACTCGCCGGTGGTGCCCACCGCGACGATGCCGTCCGTGCCCTCGGCGATATGCCATTCCACCAGTTTTTTCAGCGCATCCCAGTCCACGGCGAGGGTGCCGGGCACCATGGGGGTAATCATTGCGACGATACTACCGGTGATCATTCAGGGCTCCGGGCGAAAAAGCGTAATGGTACAGGGGCCGTCCCGGGCGGCACAAGCGCGGCCTGTCATTCGTCCTCGGCATCGACGGCCCGCCGGCGGCGCGGCTTCTGCCAGGGGTAGAGGGGGCTCTCGCCCTCGGGCCGGGTCTTGAAGCGGCGGTGCGCCCAGAGGTACTGGTCCGGCTGCTGGCGGATGAAGGCCTCCACCAGGGCATTGATGCGGGTGGCGTCGGCGAGGTCGTCGCCGCTCGGGAAGCCGTCGAGGGGCGGATGAATGGTGACGCGGTAGCCGGCGCTGCCCGGCAGGCGCACATGGGTAAAGGGCAGCACCCGGGCCTGGCCCATCTGGGCGAAGCGGGCGGTGGCTGTGACCGACGCGGCGGGAATGCCGAAAAACGGCGCGAAGAGGCTCTGGCGAGGGCCGTAGTCCTGGTCCGGCGCATACCAGATCACCCGGCCATTGCGCAGCGCCCGGGCGACGCCCCGCACATCCTTGCGGGTGTAGACCTCCGAGGCCTTGCTGCGGGCGAGGCGCCCGCGGCGCTGCACGTAGTCGTACACCGGATTGCCGTGGGGGCGGTACATGCCGTCGATGGGGTGAAAGCGCCCCACCGCCTGGGCGCCCACCTCCAGGGTGGTGTAGTGAATGGCCATCAGCAGGGCCCCCTGCCCCGCCAGGCTGGCGATGTGTTCGAGCCCCTCCACCCGCACCAGGCGGTCGAAGCGGGCCGCCGGCGCCCACCAGGCGAAGGGAACCTCGAACAGGGCGATGCCGTAACTGGCGAAGTTGCGCTTCACCAGGGCGTTGCGCTGCTCGAGGGACAGCTCGGGGAAACACAGCTCGATATTGCGCTCCACGATCCGCCGGCGCTCGCCCCCCAGGCGGTAGAACAGCGCCCCGAGGCCGCGACCCAAGGCCAGCAACAGGCCGAAGGGCAGCTGCGCCAGCAGCCACCAGAGCCCCATGGCGAGCCAGGTGGGCCAGAAGCGGGGATGGAGCAGCGCGGGGGTGAATCGGGGGGCTTCCATGGGCCGGCGATCAGGGGCGGGCGTCGTCGAGGCGCCAGCGCTCCTCGCCGAAGGCCCAGTGGCTGGCGATGGTCTTCAGGGCGCGGCCTTCCCGCTCCAGCTTGAGCAGGTGGGCCCAGAGGGACCAGCGGGCCACCTTGTGGAGGGCCGGGTCGACATCGTCGTAGGCGACGGGCAACAGCTCATCGAGGCTTGCCTCCCCCAGCCGGGTCATGGCGGTGATGACTTTTTGCTCCCGGTAGTGGCGGTGCTTGACCAGCTTGTCGAGCTCCCGCCAGGGCTCGCCGATGATCTCCCCGTGGGCCGGGGCGATGGCGCTGATGGGGTAGCCCTTGAGCCGCTCGAGGGAGTCGAGAAAATCCTTGAGATCCCCGGACGGGGGCACGATCACCACGCTCACCCCCTCCATGATGTGGTCGCCGGCGAACAGCAGCCCCTCCTCCCGCAGCAGAAAGCAGAAGTGGTTGCCGATATGGCCGGGGGTGAAGATCGCCTCGAGGTGGAAGCCGTCGCCGCCGAGCACCTCGCCGTGGACCAGATCCCGCTCCACCTGGAAGCTGTTGTCCTGGTGGCCGTCGTCGGGGTGGAGCAGGCAGCCCAGGGGCCTGGCGCCGGTGGCGGCGATGATGGCCCGGGCAGCGGGGGAATGGTCGGCGTGGGTGTGGGTCACCAGCACCCAGCGGATGCGGCCCGCGCCCTCGGCGAGGATGGCGTCCACATGGCTGTCGATGGCGGGGCCGGGGTCGATCACCGCGATCTCGCTGTTGCCCACCAGGTAGCTGTTGGTGCCGGCCCCGGTCATGCGCCCGCCGTTGGGGGCGGTGATGCGGCGCACCAGGGGGGACAGGCGGTAGACCTGCCCCGGGACGATACCGGCCTCGGGGAGCGCCATCCGCCCTACACCAGCTGGGGGATCGGCACCACCGGGTCGACGTCCGCCTCGTAGTCGACGCCCTCCACCTCGAAGCCGAACAGCCGCAGGAAGTCCTTCTTGTAGCCGACGAAATCGGTGAGCTCGTAGAGGTTCTCGCTGGTCACCTTGCCCCAGGCGTCGGCGACGGCGTCCTGAATCTCGGGGCGCAGCTCCAGCTCGTCCACCCGCAGGCGCCCCTCGGCGTCCACCCGGGGCTCGGCACTGTAGAGGCACTCGCTGAACAGCCGGTAGAGCTGCTCGATGCAACCCTCGTGGCTGCCGTCCGCCTTCATCACCTTGAACAGCAGGGACAGGTAAAGGGGCATGATGGGGATCGCGGAACTCGCCTGGGTCACCACCGCCTTCAACACCGACACCCGGGCGTCGCCGCCGTGGCTGGCGAGCTTCTGGCGGATGTCGACCACGCGCTTGTCGAGATCCTTCTTGGCCTGGCCGATGGTGCCATCCCAGTAGATGTCCCAGGTGATCTTCTCGCCGATGTAGGTGAAGGCGGTGGTCTTGGCGCCCTCCGCCAGCACCCCGGCCCCGTCCAGGGCGTCGATCCACATCTGCCAGTCCTCGCCCCCCATCACCGCCACGGTGTTGGCGATGTCCTGCTCGCTGGCGGCGTCCAGGGTCACCTCCTGGATCTGTTCCTTGTCGGTGTTGATGCCCCGCTGGGTCACCACCTTGCCGATGGGCTTCAGGGTGGAGTTGAACACCTCGCCGGTTTTGGGATGCTGGCGGCGGGGGGCGGCAAGGCTGTAGATCACCAGGTCCACCTGGCCCAGGTCCTGTTTGATGAGGTCGATGGTCTTGTGCTTGATCTCGTCGGAAAAGGCGTCGCCATTGATGCTTTTGGCGTAGAGGCCAGCCTCCTCGGCGCATTTATGGAAGGCGGCGGAGTTGTACCAGCCGGCGGTGCCGGGCTTGCCCTCGGCCCCTTCCTTCTCGAAGAAAATGCCGAGGGTGGAGGCCCCGGCGCCAAAGGCGGAGGTGATGCGGGCGGCGAGGCCGTAGCCGGTGGAGGCGCCGATCACCAGCACCCGCTTGGGGCCATCGACCACCGGGGGCTTGGATTTCACGTAGGCGATCTGGTCGCGGACGTTCCGCTCGCAGCCCACCGGGTGGGTGGTGATACACATGAAACCGCGCACTCTGGGCTTGATGATCATTGCAACTCCGTTTTCGGCTATGTTGGGGCTTGAATCACAGGGGCGGGATGATAACCCGAAGGCACCCTCGACTCCACGTCACCGCCCGGCGATCACCGACTGGATCAGCACCAGGGTGTAGGCGGCGAAGGCGAGCAGCAAGAGCCCGCCCTCGACCCGGTTGATACGGCCCCGGGCCCAGAAACCGTAACCGAACACGAACAGCGCCAGGGTCAGTCCCGCCATCACCATCCAGTCCCGGTAGAGCACGATGGGCTCCACCGCGAGGGGATGGATACCGGCGGCGATGCCCACCACCGCCAGGGTATTGAACAGGTTGGAGCCGATCACATTGCCGAGGGCGATGTCGTGTTCCCCCTTGCGGATGGCGATCAGGGAGGAGGCCAGTTCCGGCAGGGAGGTGCCGATGGCGACGATGGTAAGGCCGATGATCAGGTCGCTGATGCCGAAGAAGTGGGCCACCTCCACCGAACCCCACACCAGCAGGCGCGAGCTGCCGATCAGCAGGGCGAGGCCGATGACCAGCCACATCACCGCCGTCCGCAGGGGCATGGGGTGGCTGGCGAGCTCCTGGACCATCTCCGTGGCAAGGGGATCTCCCCCGCCCGTCATGCCCTGGCGGATCGACCAGCCCATCACCACCGCGAACACCGCCCCCAGCACCAGGGCATCCAGCCGGGTGAGGTTGCCATCCAGCATCTGCCAGCCCGCCAGCAGGGTCACCAGGGCGAGGATCGGCAGCTCCTTGCGCAGCACGCCGGAGTCCACAGAGATGGGCTTGATGACCGCCACCAACCCCAGGATCAGGGCGATGTTGGTGATGTTGGAGCCGTAGGCATTGCCGAGGGCAAGGCCCGGATTGCCCTCGCTGGCGGCGATGGCGGACACCACCATCTCCGGCGCCGAGGTACCAAAGCCCACGATCACCATACCGATCAACAGGGGCGACATGCCGAGGTAATTGGCGGTGGCGGCGGCGCCGTCGACAAAGCGGTCGGCACTCCACACCAGAACTATCAGACCCACCACAATGGCGGCGGCGGCAAGCATCATGAACGAACTCCAGGTTGGCCAGTACAAAGCGGGAAGGAATCCCCGAGGGGCCCCATTGTAGGCACGGGGGGCCGGTGGGGATAGTGGCGGGACGGGCCCGCACCACCCCTCTTCCTGTACATCGGGGGTCGAGACGTTACAATGGTGGATCGCGCGGGCAGGGCCTGGCAGCGGGTCCGGTCGGCAAACTCCAACGGGAATTCACCACGAGGAGCCCCCATGACCACCACGGAACAGCTCAACGAGCACCCCCGCAACCGCGATAAAAACCCCGAAAAAGGCTTCGTCGCCATTCTCGGGTGGAGTCTCAGGGCCATCGACGCCATCGATCGCTTCGACCGCCGCTAAGTGATCGTCGCGCCCTACTGGGCCGAGGACTACGCCCGGAAAAACGACATCCCCTACATCCCCTGGAATTTCGAGCGGCTCAACGACCGCTCCATGGAAATCGCCCAGACCCTCAAGGACCAGGGCGTCGACATCGCCATCCCCCTGTTCGAGGAAACCGTGGAATGGGCCGGCGCCATCAACTCGGTACTCAGGGATCAGCCCCGCCTCTACGGCCAGGCCCTGCTGTTTCGCGACAAGGCGCTGATGAAACGCCGCGCCCAGCTGGGGGGTATCCGGGTCGGGATCTTCGAGGAAGCGAGGGACAAGGACGACGTGATCCGCTTTTTGAAGCGGGTCAACCAGACCCTCCTGAAGCTGGAGGGGGACCCCAACGACCCGATCCACATGAAGGCCTTCGACAAGGCCGGCTGCCTGGGGCATCGGGTGATCCGCACCCCCGAGGATGTCTACAACATCCCCGACACGGAATTTCCCGCCCTGCTGGAAAGCCACCTGGACGGCTGGGAATTCGCCGTGGAGGCCTGGATTCACAACGGCAAGATCCGCTTTCTCAATATTTCCGAGTACGTCACCCTCGGCTACTCGGTGTTCGTCCCCGCCACCCCGGAGCTGGAAAAATACCGGCCGGCCATCACCGCCCAGATCGAAAAGCTGATCAAGACCTTCGACATCGACTTCGGCTTCGTGCACCCGGAGTACTTCGTCACCAGCGACGGCGAGATGTACTTCGGCGAGGTGGCCTATCGCCCGCCGGGGTTCAATGTGTTCGAACTGCTCGAGCGGGTCTACGGCTTCAGCGGTTACCAGGGGCTGGTGCTGGCCTTCGATCCCAAGACATCGGAAGAGGAGATCGCGGCCTTCTTCCCCCGGCCCATCGACGACGCCGATGGCTATGCCGGCACCTTCGGGGTCTACCCCCGGCGCCGGGTGGTGAGCGACCTGGCGATTCCCGCCGAGACGGAGCAGCACCCCTACTTCGACTTCCACGAGCTGCAGGCGCCCCTGGAGCAGAAGGTCACCAAGCGCACCGCCTTCGGCACCCACTGGGGGCTGGTGTACTTCCATGGCGACGACCCCCACGCCATGAAGGACCTGCTCAAGCACCAGGAAGAACTCGATTTCTATCTGTAAGGCCGGGCGCCCGCCCCCGGCCCGAAATGGACCCACCCCATGGACAATGCCAGCAACATGCCCGCCGCCGGCACCGCCCCGGAGACCGGCAGGCAAACCGCGCACCTGGACAACGCCATCGCCCGCCTCGCCCAGAGCCGCGCCTTCGCCAAACAGGCCCAGAGCGGCCGGGTGCTGGACCAGGCGCGACGGCTGCTGGCCAGTGCCGACACCATCGAGCTGGTCTACCAGCGCATCGCTGAGCTGGATCAGAGCGGTGTGTTTACCGGCTCCGACTGGGCCACCCCGGAAATCCTTCAGCCCATGCTGGCGGCCAACACCCTGCGCCTGGGGGATCGCGCCACGGTGGTGCTCGAAGCCCTGAGCCAACTGCGTTTCCTGGCGGTGGCGGAGGGCCACTACCGCCATCCGGCGATCTCCATCGACCACGCCCGGCATTTTCTCGCCCAGGTCCTGGCCCTCAACCTCAACCTGCTGGTGGCGGGCGGCGGCGAGGCGGACCGGGAACGGGACCCGGCCATCAACGCCGTGGTCAGCACCCTGTACCACTTTCTGGTGGAACGGGTGGGCTATGGAAATATCCTCGACCAGGTCATCGACGAGGTCTGGCGCATTCTCTCCCAGCGCCCCATCCAGGTGGACACCGTCAAGACCGTGGTGAGCCAGGTGGCCCTGTGCATGGCCAATCCCGACATGGGCGGTGGCCGCGGTGGCGACCGCCTGGTGAGCGCGCTGTTTTCCCCGACCCAGGGATGCCGGGAGGACCCGGGGCTGGCCGTCTACCGGGAACGTCTCGACGCCATGGACGAAACGGCCCTGCAACAGGAAGCGGGGGGCTTTGCCCGGGCCATGCACGACACCGGCCTCGTATCCACTTACCACGCCACCTGCCTGTGGCACCTCAACAGCCATCACCGGGGCGAATTGCTGGCCAGCGCCCTCGGCCTCAGCAGCACCGGTCGCGAGGTACTGTTCTGCTACCTGCCCCTGGTGCAGGCGCTGATCGACAAGGCGATTCACCCGGAAACCGCCCAGGCGATCTACGGCCTGGCCATGCTGCTGGAGCGGGGCATCCTCTATCAGCCCCCCATGGCGCCGGCCCTGTGGCGGCAGATTGCCCTGCCCCTGTCCCCCGCCACCCGGGAGGTGCTGACCCTCGCCTTCGGCACCGTCCAGCCGGCGGAGGTGTACCTGCTGGCCGGAGTACTGAACACCCTGGGCCAACCCCTGGGCATCGGCCAGGGCAACAATCCCACCTGTCAGGCGGCCCGGGCGCTGTCCATGTGGTCCTGCAACGACCCCGACTACCTGCTGCAGATGGTGGCCTGGGCGGCCCGGGACGACGAGGTGGTAATGCATTTCGAGGGCCAGCCCATTTCCTCGAAAAACGCAGAGGAGGGACTGGCCAAGGGCCCGCTGCTGGATGTGGACCCGGTATCCCGGGTACTGGTGCCCCACCTCGACCGCATCTACATCGCCATGGGGCGACTGTGCGCCGATCGCGGCGACGACCCCCACCGCTGGATCAACCCCGAGTTCCACGGTTGGTGGGTGGGGCGTGGCTGCCGCCTGGCGGTGGATATCCCCACAGGGAAGCTCAGCGATTACCAGGGATTCCTGCGGGATTTCCACGCCTGCTATCACCCCTTCCACAACGGCAACCAGCCGGTCATCCACCCCCAGCCCGCGGGGGTCGCCGTCACCGATTCGGCGGCGCGCTTCGTGGGCTGGCACGCCATCACCCTGCTGCGGGTGGCCCTGGACCAGGACGGGGTGATGCGGGTGTACTTCTTCAACCCCAACAACGACAGCGGCCAGAACTGGGGGGACGGGGTGGTGGTCTCCACCGGCGGCAACGGCGAGCGCTTCGGGGAAGCCTCGCTACCCTTCCCGCAGTTCGCCTCGCGCCTGTACCTGTTTCACTTCGACCCCCTGGAACCCGGCCATCCCGACCAGGCATCCCCCGAGGAAACCGCGAGCATCGAGGCGATGGCGAGGGCCAGCTGGGCGCTGACCCGCTGACCGGAACCCGGTCCGAACGCCTCCCCGGTTATCGTGGCTAGCGGGTGTCCCCCACCGAAACCGGGCGCGCCTTGCCGGGCCCGGCAAAACCCTCTACATTCGCCGCCAGATGCCCGAGGCCAGCCAGGTTCGGGCGCTGCGTCCCCCCGGGGCATTGATGATGACCGACCTGCCGACATGAAAAAATGCCCGCCCTTCGCCCTGCTGGCCGCCATGCTCCTCCTCGCCAGTGGCGGCATCGCCCGGGCCGACAGTCTCCAGGTGGCCGTGGCCGCCAATTTCACCGCCGCCTTCAAGCAGCTCGCTCCGCTGTTCGAGCAGCAGACCGGGCACCGGCTGATACCGAGCTTCGGCGCCACCGGGCAGCTGTACGCCCAGATCCGCCACGGGGCCCCCTTCGATGTGTTCCTCGCCGCCGATGACGAGGCCCCGGGAAAACTGCTGGAGAGCGGTGACGCCCTCGCCAATCCCCCCGTGGTCTACGCCCGCGGTCGCCTCGTGCTGTGGAGTGCCACGGCGGGGATGGTGGACGACCGGGGCGCAGTGCTCCGCCACGGCGATTTCGCCAGACTGGCCATCGCCAACCCCAAGACCGCCCCCTACGGCCGGGCGGCCATCGACACCCTCGACGCCCTGGGTCTCGTCGACCAGCTGCGCCCGCGCTTCGTCCAGGGGGAGAGCATCGCCCAGACCTTTCAATTCGCGGCAAGCGGCAACGCGGCCCTCGGTTTTGTCGCCCTCGGACAGGTGATGACCCTGCCCCCCGCCGGGAGGGGCAGCCACTGGCTGGTTCCCGCCGATCTGCACCGGCCCATCGACCAGGCCGCCGTAGTGCTGCGCCGAGCCAAAAACCCCCGGGCGGGCCAGGCCTTGCTCGATTTTCTGACTTCCCCCGACGCGGCCCTGATCATCCAGGGTCTCGGCTACGAAACCCCGGCCCTGCCATGAGCGGCGCCCTGCTCCACTGGCAGGCCATCTGGCTGACCCTGAAACTCGCCGCCGTGACCACCGCCGTGCTGCTGGTACTGGCCACCCCCCTCGCCTGGTGGCTGGCCCGCACCTCCTCCCGGCTGAAGCAGCCCGTGGCCGCCCTCTGCGCCCTGCCCCTGGTGCTGCCGCCCACGGTGCTCGGCTTCTACCTGCTGGTGCTGATGGGCCCCCAGGGGCCGGTGGGGCAGTTCACCCAGTGGCTCGGCATCGGCACCCTGCCCTTCACCTTCGCGGGTCTGGTGGTGGCGTCCACGATCTACTCCCTGCCCTTTGCCCTGCAACCCCTCCAGACCGCCTTCGAAGGCCTAGGCGAGCGCCCCCTGGAGGTGGCCGCCACCCTGCGGGCCGGCCCCTGGGACAGGGCCGTTCACGTGGTGCTGCCCCTCGCCCGCAACGGCATCCTCAGCGCGGCGGTGCTGGCCTTCGCCCACACCATCGGCGAGTTCGGCGTGGTACTGATGATCGGCGGCAATATCCCGGGCGCCACCCAGGTGCTGTCGGTGGCGATCTTCAACCACGTGGAGGCGATGGAATACATCGAGGCCCACTGGCTTGCCGGGGGCATGGTGGTGTTCTCGTTCCTGGTATTGCTGGCCCTTTACGCCTTCAACCAGCGGGGCGCGCGCATCGGGGTGGGGACAGGGGGCGCGGGCCATGACTGAGGGAATCCATGCCCGACTGCAGCTGGCCTGGCCGGGGTTTCGCCTCGCGGTGGACCTCGATCTGCCGGCCACCGGGGTCACCGCGATCTTCGGCCACTCCGGCTCCGGCAAAACCAGCCTGTTGCGCTGCATCGCCGGCCTTGCCCGGGCACCCGGGGGCCTGGTGCGCTTCCAGGGGGAGAGCTGGCAGGAGGGCAACCACTTCGTGCCCACCCATCGCCGCCCCATCGGCTATGTGTTCCAGGAGGCGAGCCTCTTTCCTCACCTGAGCGCCCGGGGCAACCTCGACTTCGCCCGCCGCAGGGCCGATCGCGGCCGACCCGCCATCGACCTGGATCAGGCGGTCGATCTGCTCGGTATCAGGCACCTGCTGGACCGCCTGCCGGCGCAACTCTCCGGCGGCGAGCGGCAGCGGGTGGCCATCGCCCGGGCGCTGCTCATCAACCCGCGCCTGCTGCTGATGGACGAACCCCTCGCCGCCCTCGACCAGGCCCGCAAGGGGGAGATCCTGCCCTACCTGGAAAACCTGCGCCGGGAGCTGGCCCTGCCCATTCTCTACGTCAGCCACTCCGCCGAGGAAGTGGCCCGCCTCGGGGATCATCTGGTGGCCATGGCGGAGGGCCAGGTACTGGCGAGCGGCCCCCTCGGGGAAACGCTTTCGCGCCTCGACTTCCCCATCAAGTTGGGGGAGGACACCGGCGTGGTGGTGGAGGCCACCATCACAGCCCGGGACGCCACCTGGCACCTGGCGGAGGCCAGCTTCGCCGGCGGCGCCCTGTGGCTGCGGGACACCGGCCACGCCCTGGGCGAGCGGGTGCGGGTGCGGGTGCTGGCCCGGGATATCAGCCTGGCCCTCAGCCGCCACGACGACAGCAGCATCGTCAATGTGCTGCCGGCCCGGGTGCTGGAGATCGCCGAGGATGCCGCGGAGGGCCTCGCCCTGGTGCGCCTCGCGGTGGGGGACACCGCCCTGGTGGCGCGGCTCACCCGGCGCTCGGCACACCTGCTGGAGCTGGCGCCGGGCAAGGCGGTGTGGGCCCAGATCAAGTCCGTGGCGGTGATTCAGTAGGGAAAAGCGGGAACCGGAACGCAAACGGGCGGCCAAGGCCGCCCGTGTCGTTGCGCCGTGCCCGGCTATCAGGCGCTGATACGCTCCACGATCACCGCCGGGGCCATGCCGCCGGCAGCACACATGGTGACGAGGCCGTAGCGCTGGTCGCGGCGCTCCAGTTCGTCGATCACGGTGTTGATGAGAATGGAGCCGGTGGCGCCGATGGGATGGCCGAGGGCCATGGCGCCGCCGTTGACGTTGACCTTGGTGCGGTCGAGGTCGAGATCGCGGATGAACTTCTCCGCCACCACGGCGAACGCCTCGTTGATCTCCCACAGGTCGATGTCATTGACGGACAGGCCCGCCTTGGCCAGCACCTTCCTTGCGGCGGGGACCGGGGCGTTGAGCATCAGGGTGGGGCAGTCCCCCATGTTGGCCATGGCGACGATACGGGCGCGGGGCTTCCAGCCCTGCTTTTTGGCGTAGGCGGGGGAGCACATCAAGAGCGCCACGGCGCCGTCCACCACCCCGGAGGAATTGCCGGCGTGGTGGACATGGTTGATCTCCAGGTTGGGATACTTCTGGCCGAGCAACATGCGGTTGGTGGTGCCCTGCTCGTCGAGGGGCATGTCGGCGAAGTCCACGAAGGCGGGCTTCAACTGGGCGAGGGTCTCGGCGGTGGTGCCGGGGCGGGGAAATTCTTCCCTGTCGAGGGCCAGGGTGCCATCGGGGTGGTAAACGGGGATCAGGCTCTTGCTGAAATGCCCCTTGGCGATGGCGTTGGCGGCATTGGCCTGGCTCAGGGCCGCCAGTTCATCGAGGGCGCGGCGGTCAATCTTCTCCAGGGTGGCGATGGCGTCGGCGCAGATACCCTGGTGGGGCTGGCCGTGCAGCTTGCGCAGCTCCAGGTTGCCGTTGTCCATGAAAGTGGCCTGGCCGTTGCCCTCGATGCCGTAGTTGGACATCTGCTCGGTGCCGCCGGCGATCACCAGATCCTCCATGCCGGAGGCGATGGAGCCCGCCGCCAGGTTCACGGCGGTGATGCCGGAGCCGCAGAAGCGGTCGAGGGTCACGGCGCTCGCCTTGACGTCGTAGCCGGCGCCGAGGGCCGCCATGCGGCCGAGGCAGGCGCTCTGCTGGCCGCGCTGGGAGCTGGTGCCCCAGACGATGTCGTCGATCTCGGCGGTGTTGATGCTGTTGCGCTCGGCGATGGCCTTGAGCACGGCGGAGCCCAGCTGCTGGGGATGGAAGGTGGAGAGGGAGCCCTTGCCCCGCTTGCCGATGCCACGGGGGGTGCGGCAGGCGTCGATGATCCAGACTTCGTTCATGGTGATTACCTCTGTTGACGGGTGATGGGGAGCGGTGCGGGCACCAGCCGGGGGGTGAATTAAAGCACAAAGGGGGGGGCGGGGACCAAGGGCGGCGACCGCGTCCCCGGCCCCGACGATGGCATCCCTGTCCCCACGAAGGAGCGGGATTCGCCAGCGGGGCAGCGGTGCCGGCACGGCAACCCGGCCCGGCGCAATCCCAGGGCGCGGGATTGCCCCGTCGCACGGGGCTCTATATCTTGCCCGCTCAGGGACCAAGCCGGGAGCGACCCATGACAACGATAAAGGCGATCCGCATCCACGATTTCAGCGGCATCGACGGGGTGCGCCACGAGGATATCCCCCTGCCCTCCCCCGGCCCCGGGGAGGTGCGGGTGCGGATCCATGCCGCCGGGGTCAATCCGGTGGACTGGCAGCTCACCCAGGGGATCAACCAGGAGTTCCTGAACCGCACCCTGCCGACGATACCGGGCTTTGAAGTCGCCGGCGTGGTCGATGCCCTCGGCAGCGGCGCCCGGCATTTCGCCCTGGGGGAGGCGGTCTACGGACACGTGGATTTTCGTCTCGACGGCGCCTTCGCCGAATACATGCTGTGCACCGAGGACAGACTGGTGGCAAAGCCCGCGAACCTGGATTTCGTCGAGGCCGCCGCCGTGCCAGTGGCGGCCCTCGCCGCCTGGACAGGGTTGTTCGGGGAGGGCAGCGCCGGGCTGCACGCCGGCCAGACGGTCTTGATCACCGCCGCGGCGGGCGGCGTCGGCACCTTCGCCGTGCAGTTCGCCAAATGGGTCGGGGCCCGGGTGATCGCCACCGGTTCCGCCCATAACCGGGATTTCCTCCTGGGCCTCGGCGCCGACGAGTTCGTCGATTACCGCGCAGGGGGGCTTGCGGGGCTGCCGCCCCTCGACGTGGTGCTGGAGGCGGTGGGGGGCGACACCCAGTTGCAGGCGGTTCGCGCCCTGCGCCCCGGCGGGGTGCTGGCCTCCCTGGTGGGGGAACAGTGGGGCAGCCCGCCCCTGCGGGACGATATCCGCGCCTTTGTGGTGCACGGCGGCTTTTACCCCCAGCGCCTGGCGGAAATCAGCCCCCTGCTGGCCGGCGGCCAGGTGCGGCCGGTCATCAGCGAGGTGCTGCCCCTCGCCGAGGCACAACGGGCCATGGCGCTCAGCAAAACCGGCCAGGTGCGGGGCAAGCTGGTACTCAGGATGATCTGAGCGACGCGGTACCGGCAGCGAAAACGAAAACCCCCGGCCTGGGCCGGGGGTTTTCGCGGGGTCGCCAGGGGCGCGCCGTTCAGAGCAGCAAGCGGCGGATATCGCCGATCATCGCCACCAGATCCGTCATGAACTTGCCAGCATCGGCGCCGTTGATCAGACGGTGGTCGTAGCTGAGGCTCAAGGGCAGCAGCTGGCGGGGCACGAACTCCTTGCCGTTCCACACCGGCTGGATGGACGCCTTGGAGACGCCGAGAATCGCCGCCTCGGGGCTGTTGACGATGGGGGTGAACCCCCGCCCGCCGATGGCGCCGAGGCTGGAGATGGTGAAGCCGCCGCCCTGCATGTCGTTGGCGGAGAGCTTGCCGTCCCGGGCCTTCTGGGCGAGGGCGGCGGACTCCTCCGCCAGCTCCCAGAGCCCCTTCTTGTCCACGTCCCGGAGCACCGGCACCAGAAGGCCCCGGGGGGTGTCCACCGCCATGCCGATGTGGATGAAGTGCTTCTGGATGAGTTTCTCGCCACTGCCGTGCCAGGAGCGGTTGATCACCGGGTGAGCCCTGAGGGCCCGGGCGCAGGCCAGCAGCAGGAACACCACCGGGGTGAGCTTGACGCCGCGTTTCTCGGACTCCGCCTTGAGGCCTTTGCGGAATTCCTCCAGGTCGGTGATATCGGCGTCGTCGAACTGGGTGACCGCCGGGACGTTGAGCCAGGTGCGGGTCATATTGGCGGCGGTGAGTTTGCCGATGCGGGTGAGGGGAATGTCCTCCACCTCGCCGAACTGGCTGTAATCCACGTCGGGCACGGCGGGGATGCCCGCTCCCGGGGCGGTGGCAGCCCCCGCCGGCGCGCCGGATTCCAGGGTAGTGAGGGCCAGCTTGACGTAGCCCTGCACGTCCTCCCGGGTGACGCGGCCCTTGTCGCCGCTGCCCTTGACGTTGCGCAGGTCGACGCCGAGCTCCCGGGCGAACTGGCGCACCATGGGGCCGGCATAGACCGCCGCCGCCGGCGCTTCCTCCTCCCTCAGCTTGCCGGGCTCCGCTGCCCTGGCTGGCACGGGTGCCGGAGCCTCGGGCGCCGGGGCGGGCCGGGGATCGGGCGCGGCGGCCTTCGCCGGCGCGGGCTGGGGATCCGGCTCCGCTTCAGGGGCGGGGGCCTCGGCGGCCATCTCCGCCACCCCATCGCCGGACTTGACCTTGGCTCCCTCCTTCACCAGCAGGGCGGTGATCTTGCCGCTGAAGGGGCTCGGCACGTCCATGGTGGCCTTGTCACCTTCGAGGGTCATCAGGGTGTCCCCCTCGGCGACCTCGTCCCCCACCGCCACGGTGATCTCGATGACATCCACCGCGTCTCCGGTGCCGAGGTCGGGCAACTTGACGATCTCTTTGCCAGCGGAGCGGGCCGCCGATGGCGGTGCGGCGGATGTCACATCGGATGCCGCTTCCGCCGGCTTGCCGCCGGCGGCTTTGGTCTCGGGTGCGGCTTCAGGTTCGGGCTCGCCCCCGGATTCCGGCGCGGCGCCGGCGCCTGCCACTTCCACCTCGACGATGGCGCTGCCCTGGGCCACCTTGTCCCCCACCTTCACCAGCACCTTCTTCACCACGCCGGCCCTGGGGGACGGCACGTCCATGGAGGCCTTGTCGGATTCGAGCACCAGGAGGGTGTCCTCCTCGCCGATCTCGTCGCCGGGCTTGACGCTGATCTCGATCACATCGACTTCGCCGGCGCCACCCAGATCCGGTACTTTGATGGTTTCAATCGCCATGGAGTGCCCCTTACACAAAAAGCGGATTGGATTTTTCTGGATCGATGCCAAAATCGGCAATGGCCTGCTTGACCACCGTCTTGTCGATCTTGCCCTGCTGGGCCAGGCCGTAAAGCGCGGCGACGGCAATGTAGCGGCGATCCACCTCGAAGAAGTCCCGCAGCTTGGCGCGGGTGTCACTGCGGCCGTAGCCGTCGGTGCCGAGCACGTGGTAGTCGCCGGGAATGAAGGGGCGCAGCTGCTCGCTGTAGCTCTTCATGTAATCGGTGGCGATCACGAAGGGGCCATCCTGGCCGGACAGGGTGCTGGTGATGTAGGGCACCTGCTCCTTGGCGTCCGGGTGCAGGCGGTTCCAGCGCAGCGCCGCCTGGCCGTCCCGGGCCAGTTCGTTGACGCTGGTGACGCTCCATATGTCGGATTCCACCTTGTACAGCTCCTTGAGCATGTCGGCGGCGGCGATCACCTCGTTGAGGATGGTGCCGGCCCCCATCAATTGCACCCGGGGCTTGCCCCTGGCGGACTTGGCCCCCTGGCGCAGGCGGTAGATGCCCTTGATGATGCCCTCTTCCACGCCTTCCG
>Ga0265293_10000470_pt1 | contig 96859 bp, 95 predicted proteins | sample Munlanlewell138R_FD_192505 | JGI IMG/M metagenome (GOLD analysis project Ga0265293, IMG submission 192505) | Leachate microbial communities from a municipal landfill in Southern Ontario, Canada - Leachate well 138R | ecosystem: Engineered > Solid waste > Landfill > Unclassified | place: Canada... | reverse complement strand
TCCTTTCCTTGTGACCAAGGACTGTACCGTGGAGGAGGTCTTCAACAGCAAACCGCCATTTCTCACGTCCGTGAGCGAACATCTCGCCAATACTACGCGTTTGCAGAGTGGACTTTCCATTTTCTACGCACAGCAAATATGGGAATTTGTCAAGGATATGATAGCTATTGGTCTTTCGGGCACTCTTCCAACGGTGCAGCTCGTGCACAAGGGTAAGGACATGGTTCCCATAGTCAAAGGAACCGCAGTCTTCAAACTCGATCGCATGGTGGGGTGGCTCGACGGGGAAGAGTCGCAGATCTTTTGCCTACTGAAGGGATTGCCCCAGTCGGGCCGTTTTGTCATGGAAACGCAAATTGAGGAGGAGCGATACGCCATCACCTATGAGTTTGTAAACAATGCCACAAAGATAAGTCCCAAAATGGACGGTGATCAATTGTCAATGGAAATCGAAGTAGAACTCGAATTCGATGTCCCGGAGATTGGAGCGGCAGGAATCGACTTTCATGATTCGGCTATAGTGCGGAGTATGGAGGAGCAACTAGCCCACTATTTCAACCGAAGGGTAAGGGAGTTAATCACAAGAATTCAGGGCGAGTTCAACTCCGATATCCTAGGTTTTGGCCAACTGGTCAGGCGTAAGGAACCTAAGCTGTGGCGTAGACATGCAGATGATTGGGATACACATCTCCGGCAACTCAGGGTGAACACCGAAGTAAGGACGAAAATTGTGCTTACTGGCGTGCGCGCCTATCCTTTAATTCCGAGGCGATAATATGATCATTCTACTTGTTCTCGGTTATGTCGTTGTCGGAGCGTTTGAGTTGTACATGTGGTCAGACAGACCATGGAAGAAGGTACTGGCGTATCTTTGCACGCTCGCCCTCGCTGTAACACTGACTGTCATCGTTGTGTCAAGCTGGCAAATACCCGTTCCCCAGCCACTGAGGCTACTTGAGAACTGGGTAAAAGAACTTTGGGCAGGGGGTGGACAGTGATGCGAGAGTTGGTACCAGACCTACAGAGTATGGCCTTGGTCGTCATCTTCACTCTTGGGGACTCCTTCATTATGGCTTTGGGTAGTAGAGCGGGCAATGACATTTGGCTCGCCTTCTTGCTCGCAATAGTCTTGGCCGTGCCCGTGATAGCCCTCTATGCTCGCATGCGCAGCCTCATGCATGGAGAGTCGCTACAAGAAGGTTTGGCCACGATCTATGGGAAGTGGCCTTCGAGGGCGATCGCCCTGGCTTACAGCTTCTATGCCTGGCGATTGGGCAGCTATGTTCTTATTGACTTGACAAGTTTCATTGAATCCATCTCGTTGCCGACCACGCCCAGGGCCGCGGTGGCCACAGCCTACACGCTCCTAGCACTGTGGGCCGCAAAGGAGGGTGTTGAGGTCTTGGCTCGTTGGAGTGTAGTCATGATTAGGGGCGTGTATTTCATCTTGTTCGTGGCCTTTGCCATGCTTGTGACAGAGGTTGATCTCGCGGAGTTCCTGCCAGTGCTGTACGACGGATTTCAGCCCATCCTTCTGGGAACCCTTCAGTTGTTGGATGTACCATTCTTAGAGACGGTTGTGCTGTTTTGGGTCTTTGATGCGTTCGTCAAGCCAGACTCTCCGTACAAAGTGTTCCTCCCGGGCTTCGCTATTGCCTCTGTTTTTATGTGCCTCATTGCCAGTGCAAGCTTGGCTGTGCTTGGAGCAGAGCAGTATGCGACGAACTACTTTCCCGTCTTTGTTGCGACGTCACGGATCGATGTCGCCGCGTTTCTGACGCGCTTGGAGTACATTGTATCCATCAGTTTTGGCATCGGAGGTTTTCTCAAGGTTGCGGTATGTCTCTTAGCCGCCAGTAAAGCGTTGGCCATTGGCCTGGGCTTCACGGATTACCGTTTTCTTGTCACCCCTGTCGCGCTATCGATGATTCCGGCCGCTCAGTGGCTCATTACAGACATGATGGAAGCCGAAAGGATAGCCACTAAGGTAGTCGGATCATCGCAAGTGTTCTTTCAGTTCGTGCTACCCTTGATCCTCTGGATTACAGCGGAGATCAGAGTTGCCAAGGGCAAGAAGAACTCTGCATCGACATAGGAAGGCATTTCTCTCTGATTATAGCAGGGAAGCCACATGGTATCTAGAAATATTCACCATGGATTGATACAGGGAGGCGATGCGTATGGAAGCACAAGAACGTTATAACTCCTGGCTTCAAGATCCGCACATTGATGCTGATACAAAAGAAGAACTCCGGGGCCTGAGCGATAACGCGGCCGAGATTGAGGATCGTTTTTTTAAGTGGCTCGGGTTTGGGACAGGAGGACTCCGGGGCACTTTGGGGGCCGGGTCTAACCGTATGAACATCTATACGGTGCGACTTGTGACGCAGGCCTTGGCAAATCATCTTATAGCACAAGGCAAAGCTGAGGGCGGAGTAGCCATCGCCCACGACTCAAGGCGCATGTCACCGGAGTTCACTGAAGCTGCAGCAAGTGTCTTAGTCGCCAACGGAATAGGTGTCTATGTTTTTCCCACGGTTGCGCCAACGCCCTTGTTATCGTATGCGGTACGCTATTACAAAGCGTCGGCTGGAATTGTGATCACTGCCAGCCATAATCCGCCTGAGTACAATGGTTACAAAGTCTACAATGAACACGGCAACCAGATGTTGACCGATGAGGCACTGAGCATTAGCTCACAGATGGCTAAACTGGGTTTAGACAATGTGCTAGTCGATCCCAATCCCAAGGAAAACGCGCTTTGGCGTTGGATTGGTGAAGATGTGATTGAATCGTACTATCAATGTCTCTTGGAGATCGCTCCTCAGACCGACAGCACAGAGCACCTCCGAATCTTGTACACTCCGCTTCATGGCACAGGAGGGCGCTTTGTTCCAGAAATCCTTCGCCGGGCAGGCTTTTCCAAGGTGTCTACGCTTGAGGAGCAGATGATACCTGATGGGAACTTTCCAACGGTGGACTATCCAAATCCCGAAGATCCCAAGGCCTTTCAGTTGGCCTTTGCCAAGACCAAGGACGAGCCCTGCGATCTCATCATTGCCACTGATCCCGATGCGGATCGTATGGGAGTTGCCGTGTACCACGGAGGAGACTGGGTACTCTTGAGTGGAAACCAAGTGGGGGTCTTACTCTCGGACTTTCTCTTATCCAACCTAGAGCCAGCTCAAGCTGGCCGTTCAGTTGTAATCAAGACGATTGTGACAACGGAGATGGTCCAGCCTATCGCTGCAAAGTACGGGGCTGAAGTGCGAAGTACACTCACTGGATTTAAGTATATCGGAACGTTGATGGATCATTTGCCGATGGAACACAAGGAGTTCGTCTTCGGTTTCGAAGAGAGCTATGGGTATTTGGCCGGGACGGCCGTAAGAGATAAGGATGCCATTGTGGCTAGTCTGCTTGTTTGCCAAGTGGCAGCTCATTACCAGAAGCAAGGCCTAACCCTTGTCGATCGCTTAGAACAACTCTTCGCTGAACACGGTTATTACTTCCAAGATTTGGTGTCGTACTCCTTTGCTACCAGTCGAGAAGCAGAGCGCTCCCGAGCATTCATACGACAGCTGGAACACCAGCCGATTACTTCCATTGGTTCGGAACCTGTGGTGGAAGTTTTGAACTATGGAAAAGGTATCCATCTTGACCTTCGGTCGAGGCAGAAAACCACAATCCGACTGCCAAGAGAAGGGGTACTGCAGTGGATTACGGCAAACGGGAGCAAAGTGACCTTGCGTCCTTCTGGTACCGAACCGAAGATGAAACTGTACGTAGAGGTGAAGGGTACAAATCGCGAGGACGCGCAGAAAAGACTTCTGGCAATCAAAGAGGCCTTAAACGAGCTTGTTGAGGCAGGCTTAAGAGGATAAAGCACAGGGTGCCCCTAGGGCACCCAATCTATGCGGTTTTGTTGGTTTTGTATATGATCTCCATGATATCATCGAGATGACGAATGGCCAGGTCGGTGAGTGCTGGATCTAGGTTACCTGCCTGGACATGGTTCTGGAGAATGTGACGGACTTGACTCTTGGACATGCCTGCCCGATAGGGTCTTGTCTCCAATAGTGACTGCGTGATGTCTGCGATGGCCATCAGACGCGCTTCAGGTTCTAAGCTGTCGGCTGCAAGACCGAAGGGATAGCCCGTTCCATTCAGTCTCTCATGATGGAAAGCGGCCCAGCCCGCCAAACGCTCTGCACCTGGTCCGATGCAGCTGATTAGATGGTAGCTGTGGTAGGTATGTTGCTTCATTACTGTCATTTGTTCCCTCGAGAGCGGTCCCGGATACATGAGGATCTCATCGGGAATGGCTAGTTTACCGATATCGTGGAGTAGTCCTGCGACTTTAACAAGCCGGACTTCATCATCGGGCATGTTGAGCTTCTTGGCCAGGAAGGCGACGGTTTCGGTTACACCCTCGGAGTGATGACCGGTAAACGGTGACTTGGAGTCGACCAAACGGGCCATGAGCTGAGCGAGTTCCTCCAGTTCATCGAGGGTGAGTACTCGTTTAAAATCATCGTCATCTTCCACGAAGTGATAGTGTTCATACTCGAGATCCAACCAAAAACTGGGAACTCGGCCCAGACCATGGAGCGCATCTACGACATCTGGGTTGAACATGTGTCCGGCCTTACCCTTAAAGTAATGTAATATTCCCTCGATCTGTGAGAGAGCATAACGCTCTTTGTTCAATAGAATGTCAACGCGATCCGCGACATGAATAATGGCGGGTATGATGCGTAACTTGGATGAATGGTAATCATGGTGTTCTAGAATGTTGAGGGCCAAGGGACTAAAGATCTGAGTCTTCTGCAGTAAGTTATAACCCCGTTGGCAATGGGGCGAGACTTTGTCGGCCTCTGGTTCTAGATCCGCGAGGTGAAGCTGTTCTTCATCGGTCATGACCCCAACATCATGAAGAAGGGCACTGAGAACAAGTTGATTGAGTTCGGTTTTGCTGAGCGTCAGCGCTTTAGCGATGTGAAATGAAATATGTGCCACTCTCTTGGCATGGGCCACAAAGGTTAGGTTGCTGAGGTCACCAGCTCGGGAGAAACTGGCGATGGTCGTAACTAGGTTGGCTTCGATGGGTAACATCCTGTTCACCTCGTAAAGTAAATATAAGGAGTATCGAAATGAAAGAATCCCGTGGTTTTCTGAGACTCTTTACGGTCTTTTTTCGAATTGGCTTGTTCACGTTTGGTGGCGGTCTTGCCATGCTGCCTTTGATTGAGAAAGAGGTTGTTGACGTTCAAGGGTGGGCAGAACGTGACGAGATCCTTGACATTTTCGCACTGGCCCAGTCTGTGCCTGGAGCCATAGGGGTTAATACCGCCGTCTTCATTGGACTGAGGCTCCATGGGTTCTGGGGAGCTGTTGTGGCGCTCTTAGGCGTCGTCACGCCGTCCGTAGCAATCATTCTCATCATAGCACAATTGTTTTCGCAGTTCCAATCAAATTTGTACGTCGCCCGGGCCTTTTCGGGCGTAAAAGCAGCCGTTCTTGGTCTGATCGCGGCAGCCGCATTGCGCGCTGGACGAGGAGCCATTGTCGATCGCTTTGGGCTCCTTGTTGCAGTTGTGGCCCTTGGATTGAGTATCGCAGGGATCATCCCAGTATTCTGGGTGATCATCCTGGGTGGTCTGGCCGGAATCTTGTATCATCGCCGAAGGGGGGACGTTCGATGATCTTCATGCAACTCTTTGGCGCATTCTTCAAAATCGGACTGTTTACCCTTGGTGGTGGGTATGCGATGTTGGCCTTGATCCGCCAGGAGATCATCCGTTACGGCTGGCTGACGCTCCAGGAGTTCGTAGACATCGTGGGGATCGCTGAGATGACACCGGGACCTATCGCAGTGAATGCTGCTACTTTTGTGGGTTTCCGTTCCGCAGGTGTTGCCGGCGCTTTAGTTGCCACATCTGCCGTTGTGTTGCCATCCCTGATTAGTGTGATCATCGTAAGTCGCGTCTGGCAAAAGTATAAGAATTCCCCGGTGGTTCAACACATGTTTGCCGGAGTAAGGCCTGTTGTAGTAGGTCTGGTGGGTGCAGCCGCCGTTCTGATGGGAAGATCCACCTTCGAGGTTTTGACTTCCATTCCTCAACAGGTCGTGACGTTGATACTGGCTTGCGTGGTGTTCTACGGAGTAGCCTTTAGGAAATGCGACCCCATTAAGGCACTGATCGCTGCCGCTCTCGTGGGTTTGGTTGCTTTCCGATAAACCAACATTAAACTACCACGGAAGATCTAGTCTAGCGAAGATTTCCGTGCTATACTATTACTGGAAGAGTGACCGGGTAGTCACATCTGGGAGGTGCAGCATGCCAAAACAAACATTTTTCAACCTGGAACCGCAGAAGCGGGAGTTGGTCATAAAGACGGCCGTGGAAGAGTTTGCTCGTCTTCCTTTTGAGCAGGCTTCGCTGAGTCGAATTGTTGAAAAATGCGGGATCGCCAAGGGCAGCATGTACCAGTACTTTGAGGACAAACGCGATTTGTACCTGTATGTTGTTGATTTGGCCTATGAAGAGAAGAGGGCCTATGTGGGGCAAGCTTTTGAAAAGGGCGGAGATATCTTTTCGGTGTTGGAGGAGTATTACCTGCAATCGTACCGATTTGCCAAGGAACACCCACTCTTTCACCAAGTTACAAATAAGTTTTGGGACTCCAAGGCTGACGTCTTACAGCCGGAGCTTCAGGAGGGACGCCTCAGTCGGGCCCATGACTTTGCCCAGTTTCTAGACGAAGCCATGGCATCGGGTGAGGTCAATAAACACTTGGATCCAGAAGCAGTGTTCTTTGTCTACCATGCTGTAGGGAGAGACCTCATTGATCATTTTGATCAGGGGCGTAACGCTGCGTTCTTGAAGAAGGTCCTCGATGTTTTGCGATTTGGTTTGATGACACGGAAGGAGGAAGTACGATGAGACGAAGCAGTGTTTCCGTTATAGTCGTTGTCTTTATGATTATTGCACTTGGCGGCCTGGCACATGGGCAGGTCTTGAATATCGCCATTCCTCAAGACCCCGATAGCTTTGACCCCGTAAAGACCGTTGCGGCAGCAACAAGTGAAGTTGCCTTTAACATCTATGAGGGTCTCGTGAAGGCTACACCAGAAGGAGAGGTTGTAGGAGCGTTGTCGAGTCACTGGACGGTCAATGATTCGAATACCATCTACACCTTCTATCTCAGGGATGGTGCCGTGTTCCATGATGGTACACAAGTTACAGCTGACGATGTTGTTCATGCTCTCAACCGAGCTCGCGACCCTGAAGTAGCGGTCAGGGCCGGAGAGCTGAGCATGATCCGTGATGTAAGGTCCATCGAGAAGGGTGTGGAGATCGAACTCTATGAGCCCAATGGTGCCTTTATCTACACTCTCTCTGAGGTTTACGCTTCGATTTATCCGGCCCACGCTGCGGACTTGGCGCGTAACCCTGTGGGCACAGGTCCCTACTATTTGCAGGAATGGTTGCCCAACCAAGAGCTAGAACTCCGGCGTTTTGACCAGTATTGGTCTGGGGAGAAGCCCTATTTTGAACAAGCGAACTTCCTGATCATTCCCGACGAGAACAGCATGGTTCTTAATCTCAAGGCTGGCCGAGTTAATCTCATACCCCGCCTGGAGATGACCGTACTTCATCAGGTGGAAAACGATCCAAACCTGGAAGTCCTGTCAGCGCCAATGAACCTGGTGCAAGTTTTCTCGATCAACAATGCCCGGGAACCCTTTAACGATTGGCGGGTACGCAAGGCGCTAGCCCTCGGTGTCGATCGTTTGGCTATTCTTTATGGTGCGGCCTGGGGCCACGGGACGCTTCTTGATAGCGCTTTGAGCCCGAGCATGGCGAATTTCTACAACGATGCGTTGCATGAGGTGAATCCCTATGATCCTCAAAGGGCGCGGGAACTCTTGAAAGAAGCAGGGCACGAGAATCTGAAGCTAACCTTGACACTGCCAGCCAACTATCCACTCCATGTGCAGGCAGGGGAGTTGGTCGCCCAGCAATGGAAAGCCCTTGGAATTCAAGTCGATCTGCAGATCGTGGAATGGGGTACTTGGCTTGAAAGGGTGTACACCCAGCGTGATTATGACGTATCGGTGATCGGATTGGCCGGTCGTCTTGATCCCCACGCCATCCTTGTTCGCTACACAACGAACAACAGTCGCAACTTTTTCAACTTCTCCAATGAGCGGTACGATGAGCTCATTGCTCTTGGCCTGAGAACAGTCGGTAGCGATCGTCGGGCTGTGTATCTTGAGGCACAAAAGATCTTGGCAGAAGAGCTTCCTGGCGTTTTTGTCATGGATCCACCACAGCTTGCAGCTATGACGAAGGGAATCCAAGGGTGGAGGAGTTATCCAACCTATGTCGTGGATGTGGCGAGTCTCTATCGGTAAGAAGGGTTTGATGGCGGTATGAAAAGGTATCTCTTGCAGAAAACGGGGGGATTTGTACTCACGGCCATCTTAGTGAGTATCTTAACCTTCTTCGTCATTCAGATCCTTCCGGGTGATCCAGCCCTATTGATGCTGGGCACGGAGGCAACACCGGAGATTTATGCCAGGGTACGGATGGAAATGAACTTAGATAAACCTGTATTGCAGCGTTATTTCGGCTGGTTTGCAGATTTTCTCAAAGGACAGTGGGGAAACTCATGGCGCTATTCCATGCCTGTTCGTGACTTAGTAGCACGTGCTTTTCCACTTTCCATCCTGTTGGCCTTTCTTTCGGTCGGGGCGGCGTTACTTGTGGCCACCCCCGCGGGGATGTTCATGGCGGCCAGACCCAAGACGTACAGTGCCCGCTTGATCTCTGTTCTGACCCAAGCGGGCTTAGGCCTTCCCCAGTTTTGGGTAGGCCTCTTGTTGATCCAGGTTTTCGCCGTCAATATGCGACTTCTTCCAGCAGGAGGGAACTCTAGTTACGCAAGTTTCCTGTTGCCAACGTTAACCCTTGCACTTCCCCGAGCGGCGATTCTGAGCCGTTTCATGCGTGTGGGCATGGCCGATGCTCTGCGGCAAGACTACATTCGGACAGCTCGGGCCAAAGGGGTTTCTAGTCGCGCCATCTTCTTCAAGCATGCGCTTCGAAACGGCTCTCTGGCTGTCGTCACGGTCGCTGGACTTCAGTTCGCACAACTTTTTGCCGGTACCATCGTGGTGGAGCAAGTGTTTGGACTACCCGGTGTAGGACAGCTTCTGCTAACTGGAGTGTTTCAGAGGGACCTACCCTTGGTTCAAGCGGTGGTGATGGTGATTGTGTTCTTGATCCTCCTTTTTGACCTTGCCTTCGATTTGTGCCTTGGTCTATTGGATCCGAGAATTCGCTATGAATAGGAGGGAAGGCATGGATACGCGCAAATGGGGTATTGTCATTATCGGTCTTGTTTTTGCTCTTACCATCCTGGGTTACTTTTATACACCCTATGATCCAAATGAAGTGTCCGTTATGGAACGATTTGCCCCTCCAGGTCAAAGCCATCTCTTAGGAACAGACCATTTCGGGCGCGACGTCTTTAGTCGAATCCTAGTAGGGAGCCGCGTCTCTCTTGCTGTAGGCGTCGGTGCCGTTGCCCTGGGATCCCTACTCGGTGTCACCCTCGGTCTGTGGGCCGGATTTCGGGGAGGTTTGGTGGAGGAGCTGTTTATGCGGATCAGTACAGCTTTGCAGGCTTTTCCTAGTATCCTCTTGGCTCTCCTTTTTGCCACCATCTGGCAACCGGGAGTGCCGGTTATCCTATGGGCTGTTGCTATCGGTAATATTCCCAACTTCTTGCGTTTGACTAGGAGTCAGGTGCTCAGCATCAAAAAGCGTTCCTATGTGGAAGCCGCGCGAGCCTTGGGGGCTACGGACGCGCGCATCGTGGTACGTCACGTAATTCCCAACGTAGTCGATTCCCTCTTGGTCCAGTTCACTGTGAGCTTGGCTGGTGCCATCCTGGTGGAGGCGTCCTTGAGCTATTTGGGCGTAGGCATACAGCCGCCGACGCCAAGTTGGGGACGCATGCTTCGCGAAGCCCAGGGTTATGCAGGGCTTGCTCCCTGGGTTCTTCTGGCCCCGGGTTTGTTCATTGCGGTAACGGTGATTGGTTTTAACCTTTTGGGTGATACCTGGATTTTCAGGAGGGATGGAGTTTTCAAGAGAGAATAGGATATAGATGGCAGAACTCCACAGGTAAAGGGGATACTGGGATGATTCGACTTCAAGGTGTGTCAAAACGCTACAAGGGTGCAAGTACCTACGCAGTACGAGATCTAGACTTAGAGGTCAGACCGGGAGAGATTTTTGGATTTCTTGGCCCCAACGGGGCCGGTAAGACAACGACAATCAAGATGATTGTTGGCCTCTTGAAGGCAGATCAGGGAAAGGTTTTGGTCAATGGTCATGATCTGACTTTAGACCCCATCGCAGCGAAACGTTCCATGGGTTATGTTCCAGACAAGCCCGACTTGTATCCGCGCCTTACAGGTCTAGAATACCTTAATCTAATTGGAGACGTGTATGGGGTTGATGGGCCAACTCGTTCAAAACGGCTCGCACACTACCTGGAGATGTTTCAGTTAACCGAAGCTGTCGGCGATCTTATCCAGAGTTTTTCCAGAGGGATGCAACAGAAACTAGCTCTAACTGGTGCGTTACTCCATGCACCGGCACTTTTCATTCTCGATGAGCCCATGGTCGGTTTGGACCCCAAGTCATCGCATTTGTTTAAAGAGATCATGCGCGAGCACGTGAAACAAGGCAATACGGTCTTCTTTTCGACCCATGTACTAGAAGTAGCGGAACAGCTCTGCAATAGGGTGGGTATTATCAAGCAGGGAGAGTTGATCGCCTGCGGAACCATGGAAGAACTGCGTACGGGTAGAGATAGAGACGGGTCCAGCCTAGAAAAACTCTTCCTAGAACTGACAGATGAAGGTGGTTCTTATGAAGAGTAGGGTGATCAGCCTTTATTCGGCCATGCTCAATACGCATTATGGCCTGTCAGCTGGAAAGTACTACTACATTAAGAAGAAGCAGCGCCTCTGGGAACCACTCGTTATTGTTGCTTCTCTGGGTTGGCTTTTGGTCTTGGCCGTATGGTTTGCCTGGATGCTGACAGAACAACTTTTCTTGGGGGGATTGGCCTTCGGGCAGCCCCATCTAGCTCTCATTAGCGGTACCTTGATTGTTTCGGTCCTGGGGCTTTTCTTCGGGTTCTTTAATGTACTCTCCACCTTTTATTTCAGCAACGATCTGTCGATTTTGCTGGCGTGGCCCCTACGATCCTGGGAGATTCTCCTTGCGAAACTCGGTGTGATCGTAACAGGGCAGTATGTCCTCAACGCTCTGTTCCTGCTTCCCATTGGGATTCGATATGGGCTTTTGGCCAGAGCCGGAGTTGGCTATGTGCTAAGTGCGGTTGTCGTCTTTCTTGTGCTACCCGTGATTCCCTTGGTGATCGCGAGCGCCCTGTCGGTTGTGCTCATGCGCCTTGTGAATCTCAGTCGATACCGAGATAAACTAACGCTAATCGGTGGCATCTTGCTGCTCGTCATCGTCTTTGGTGGCACGTATTGGCTGCAGCAAAACGTCGGAACAGACGATCCGAGTGTATTACTTGAGCAACTCTTGAGCCAGGCTGATGGTTTGGTTAAGGCTGTTGGGCGGGTCTTTCCACCGAGCGTTTGGGCTGCTCAAGCTATGGCGTACGCGCACACCTCGCAAGGGTGGATCAATCTTCTCTACTTAGTGGCTAGTAGCGCTTTGGGGCTTATTGTCTTGCATGTTCTTGGTGAAAAGGTGTTTTTGCAGGGAGTTATAGCCGGCCTCGAGGGAAGTAGGGGAGGCAAAAGGCGCAAAAAGGTCGTCTTGGAGCACGTTGAGCGAGGTGCTTTTTTGACTTTGCTCAGTACGGAGCGAAAGCTCTTTGTCCGGGACCCCAACTTTGCCCTAAATGGGCTGATTGGATATGTTCTTCTGCCAGTTATGGCCTTGCTGCCCCTCTTCGGGCAGAATCTTGAGGGGAATCCCTTTGAACAGCTCAATTTTGGGGAAATGGATCCGCTGCTAGTCATGGGAGGTATCTCGCTTTTCTTCATGGTGATGATAGCAATGTCTATGATTCCGTCTACCACATTCTCCAGAGAAGGTCGCTATTTGTGGATTGTGCGCACTCTTCCTCTCTCCATTGGCCAAATCATCCGCCCGAGAGTGGCGGCTGCCCAGGTTGTAAATACCGTCGGTTGTGTGCTAGGGTTGCTGCCCCTGTCCTACCTTTTCGGGTGGGGAGTCTTGGAGGTTGGTTTCGGCATCGTCTTTGGTCTACTTTTGTCCAGCGTCGTAGCATACCTCCTTGTCATACTGGATCTGAGTCGCCCCATGTTGGATTGGATTAACCCCATCAAGGCGGTAAAGTCCAACTTCAACTCTATTGTTGGCATGTTTGGCACCATGGTTATAGCTTTCTTACTAGGCGCTCTATTCTTCCTGAATGCCAGGACGGCTACGTTGTGGCTCATTCCCTTGGAACTTTTCTTGGTGACAGGGATCCTGGGGGGCCTAGCCTGGTTTTTGACAAGAAATGTAGCCCCGAAACTGTGGGCGAAAATCTAGGAGGTTGACATGCAGTTTCTTGAAATTCCCGTCGTTCGCGATATCCTGATTCTGCTTTTTGCATTGGCGATTAGCGCCTTAGCGTATCGCGTCGTCAAGACATACTTGCTTAAGTGGTTGTATCGTCTTTTTCGCAAGACACCTACCCAATGGGATGATTATATCATTGATGCGGGGGTCTTTCGGACGCTTTCTCTGATCATCCCCGGCGTAATTATGTTTCGAGTCGTACCCTTCTTGCAGGTTATAGGAGAGCCATCCACCCAACTTTTGAAGGTGGTCGTCATTCTCGTTGTTGCCTTGACACTGGATCGTTTGACGAAGGCGGGACTTAGGATTTATAACACCTTTCCTATATCGGCTCGCATGCCAATCAAGGGTTTTGTGCAAATTCTGCAGATTGCACTGTGGATTTTTGCAGGCACAGCCGCCTTCTCCTTACTTTTGGGCCAGTCTCCCTGGGCACTGATTGGCGGACTTGGTGCTTTGAGTGCGGTGTTGATCTTGGTCTTCCAAGACACGATTCTGGCCTTCTTTTCTGGCATACAGCTCACCCTAAACGACCAAGTACGTGTAGGCGACTGGATTGAGGCACCCAAGTTTGGAGCCGATGGCGACGTCGTTGAGGTGGCGTTGCATTACATTAAGGTGCGAAACTGGGATCGTTCCATCACCACTGTTCCCACACATAAGTTGGCCCAGGATTCCTTTGTAAACTGGCGTGGTATGTTCGAGGGTGGTGGCCGGAGGATCAAGCGCTCGATCCTGATTGATCAGACGAGTGTTCGCTTCTTAGACCAAGAGCTCCTGGATTATCTGAGCAACATTGAGTTGCTCCAGGACTATCTTACTAACAAGATCAAGGAAATTGAGGAACACAATCGCGTACACAAGATTGACCAGTCTGTGGTTAATGGACGCCATCTAACCAATCTGGGGACCTTTAGGGCCTATTTGATCGCGTATTTGCGATCGCATCCCGCCATCAACCAGGATCTGATAATGATTGTGCGGCAGCTCCCGCCTACGCCCAATGGTTTGCCCATGGAGGTCTATGCTTTTACGAAAGATGTGGGCTGGGTCAATCATGAAGGAGTGGCCGCCGATGTCTTCGATCATATCTTGGCCATTGTATCCGAGTTTGATCTCAGAGTGTTCCAAGCTCCCGGTGGACATGACCTGGCGAGGTTGGTGCAAGAAAGGGGTATGTAGGAATGGGTGGTTATGTAAGACGAGAGTATCCACAGTGGTCTTGGTCGTTCTCGCGGCACCAGACCCTAGTCGGCTGTCCACGACGTTACTACTACAACTACTACGGTTCGCACAACGGTTGGGAGTCTACGGCCTCGGCCGAAGCAGCACTGGCGTATCGTCTGAAGAAGCTGACCAATCTCTATCTGGTCTTGGGAGATGCTTTACATAAGAGTGCGCATCAGATGGTGGAGCGCGTGATGGAAGGGCGGACTCTTCCTGATGCAGACGTAATTGAGGAAGAGATTCGCAGGCATCTGAGGAGGGTTTGGAAATCGTCCCGAGATGACGGTGACTTGTTTGTAAGGCGTCCTAATCGTGTGGACATGCTTCAGGAGTTTTACTACCAAATGGAGGTGAGCGACGCTACGCTGGCCAGGATCAATGAGCGCATTACACAGGTATCCCGGGCTCTCGTGGCGTCGACCATTTGGGAAGAGTTGTCCCGCGGCGGGGGAACCCTTGTCTCCGCCGAGCAGTTTGACACGTTCACCATCGACGAAACCCCTGTATTTGCCGTACCTGACTTATTGTACAGAACAGTGGATGGCACGTGGAGAATAGTGGATTGGAAAACCGGTGAGGAGGTCGAGGACAACCGGGATCAGGTTGCCCTTTATGCTCTTTATGTCCACAACAAACACAGTGTGCCTGCAGAGAAAATCGAGGCACGCCTCGAGTATCTTAGTTTGCAGACATTCACAGAAATGCGCTTTACACAGGATGATTTGGCCGATGTGGAGTCGAGGGCTCGAGAGAGCATAGAGACCATGCGCGAGCTCTTAATCGATGCGGCGGAGAACATTCCAAAGTCAAAAGAGAACTTTACCTTGACCGAAGAACGTGGTCTTTGCCCTTGGTGCAACTTCTACGAGCTCTGCCAGAAAGAGCTAGAGCGCAGCGTTTCTTAGAAACTTGTCAATGTGTTCCTGGACCTCGAGCCAGTTTTTTACGAGCGGTAGCGAGGTTTGATGTTCAAGATTGTGGGAAGCATGGAAGAGGAGGGTGTAAATGCCCTTACCGGATGTGTCCAGCACGTTTTCCACTTTGTCATCGACGAAAAACCCTACTTGGAGTTCTTTACAGAGCGTACCTTTTGAGTACGAGCCGTTCGTTGGGCTCATGAAAAGCGTATGGTAGGGAACATCGTGGCGCTTGAGCCACCTTTCGGTTGTTTGGCGAATTTTTTCATCTCTTGCTGTGATCAGATGAACTGTATGACCGCCTTCAAGGAGATTCCGGAGCGTATCTGCAGCATGTTCCCTGATGGGTACCCTGTCAAGAATGGACTCCATACGAGCTTTGAAGAAAGCTTGAACCTCTTCGGTACTCTTGTTAAAAGCGTCTTCAATATAATAAGCACGTTTCTTGGGTAGTGGTTCGCCAAAGTACTCTGCGGCTTCTCTCAGCCAAATGCTGTAGTCTCCATCATCGTCGTTCGTGAGAACCCCATCGATATCAAAACCAAATGTAAACCTAGACATGAAAAGAACCTCTTTCTAAGCGAGTAAGTTTGGAGTCAGTGTAACATTTTCCAGCTCCAGGAGCAAGCGCTTCAGGTTGATTCCGCCTCCATAACCGCCGAGGGAGTGGGTTCCCAGGACTCGATGGCAAGGCACAATGATGCTGATGGGATTCGCACCTACGGCCTGGCCAACTGCGCGGTATGCTTTCGTGTGCAGACGCTCACCAATTCGCTTGTACGTCGTTACCTGACCATGGGGAACGCGGAGGATCTCTTGCCACACCCTTTTCTGAAAGTCTGTTCCGATAAGATCTAAGGACCATGCAAAGTTAATGGGCTGGCCTTTAAAATACGTATCCAGATCGCGTTGGAAATCCATCTGCAGTGGTTTCAACTCCCAGTTGGCTTGAGGAAGACGCTTCTTGAGCCATTTGGCTCCCTCGTTCTCATCGAAGGAGACGTATAAGACCTTGCCTGCGCTAAACCACAGAAAGAGTGGTCCAAGCGGTGAATTATAAACGGATTGTTGCACAATACGTCCCTCTTTCGTTGTATAATAGAAGTTACTTCGATGAATGGGGTTGCACTCCTTCCGAAGGATGAAAGGGGAGAGAATGTTGGGAGTAGACCCGCAATTAATGACGAGCCCTGGGATAGCTCGCCGTAGGATTCTTCATTTGGCCTGGCCGGCCATTGTGGAGAATCTCTTACACACCATGGTAGGCATTGTTGATACGGCAATGGTGGGCCGCTTGGGGGCAGCGTCTTTGGCTGCTGCCGGATTGGGAAACCAAATCCTAATGCTTGGCTTGACTGTTTTTTCTGCCTTGGCCACAGGTAGTACTGCGTTGGTTGCTCGCCATATTGGTGCAAAAGAGCCGTCCAAAGCAAGTGACGTTACCCGACAGTCCCTCGTGCTTGGTCTTTTTGTGTCTGGTGCAGTTATGCTGATCTTTCTTGCGACAGCACGCGGCCTTCTGGGGGTGCTGTTTAGCGGCTCCGAACCCTTTGTTTTAGACATGGCGTCAACGTATGTTCGCATCGTCTCGGCTGCAATGATTCTGAATTATTTTCTTATCGTAATCAATGCTATTTTGCGTGGTGCAGGCGATACCAAAACGCCCATGCAGATCACAGCCTTAGTGAATGTGATCAACATTGTCGGTAACACTATCTTTATCTATGGCGTGGGACCAATTCCGGCCCTTGGCGTGGCTGGCGCTGCCATAGGCACTGCTATAGCTCATCTTTCCGGAGGTATTTTGGCCTTAAGGGTACTGTTTCGTCATCCCGTACTTAGGGTCCGCATCACCGATTCTTTTGCGCCGGACCGCACAATTATCAAGCGTATCGCAAATATCGGTGTACCGGCAGGAGCCGAGCAGGGTATGATGCGCGTGGCACAGCTTGTGTACACCATGATTGTCTCATCCTTAGGTACAGTAGCCTATGCAGCCCATCAGGTGGCCCTGAATGCTGAATCTTTGTCCTTTATGCCAGGAGCGGGATTCGCCACGGCCTCGACCACCATGGTGGGGCAAAATCTTGGCGCGGGAAGCCCAGAGGGAGCAGAAGAGTCGGGTCGTATTGCGCGCAACCTGGGTATTCTCGTCATGTCCATTATGGGCGTCATTTTTCTTGTGGTTCCTGAGCCCATTGTCAAGATCTTCTCCAGTGATCCGGAGGTCATTGAATTGGCCACAGTCTGTCTGCGTTTGGTAGCCATCGCTCAACCGGCACTGGCCACCTGGATGATCATTGCAGGCGGTTTGCGTGGTGCAGGGGATACCCGCGCAATCTTGAAGATCGTAATTGTTGGTTTTGTTTTTGTCAGGGTAGGCTTGGCCTATCTCTTGGCAATTTACCTTGGCTTGGGGCTCGTTGGTGCCTGGGTGGCGATGGTTGTCGACCTCTTTGCCAGAGGTTATCTCATTCAAAGGCGATTCAATCGGGGTGATTGGAAGAACCTGAAAATTTAGGGAAGGAGTGCTTAAGAGTGAACAAGTTCAGTTATTTCATGCCTACCAAAATGGTGTATGGACAAGGAGTCGTTCGAGAGGCGGGGGCTAGTCTGGCTTTGGGTCGTAAGGCCTTGATCGTCACCGGGAAGTCCTCGGCGCGCCTAAGTGGTGCCCTCGATGATGTACTCGCCGTATTGCCTGGCGAATACGTTATCTTTGACCAGGTAGAGAACAATCCTTCGGTGGACACCGTGATCAAGGGAGGTCGTATGGCCAAAGAAGAAGGATGCGATTACGTGCTGGCAATTGGCGGTGGATCGCCTCTAGATGCCGCCAAGGTCATGGCCGTTCTGGCTGTTAACGACACGCACCCCATGGACTTATACAAAATGGGTTGGAAGACAAGGGCTTTGCCCATCGTCGCGATTCCAACTACGGCAGGCACAGGCAGTGAAGTGACACAATATGCCGTCTTGACGATTGACGAAGAGGAAACGAAGAAGGGTCTAGGAGGACCCGACCTGTTCCCGCGGGTATCCTACTTGGACCCTAAGTATACCGAGTCTTTGCCCATGGATGTGACAATTGACACCGCAGTTGATGCGCTGTCGCATTTAGTTGAAAGTTACCTGGCCAAGAGAGCGACAACGGCCAGTGATCTCGTGGCACTGCAGGGGATTGCGTTGTGGGGAACAGCGATTGAGGCCTTGCGTCAAGGGAAGGTTGATCTCGAAACCAGGGACGCTCTTCTTTTGGCTTCGAGTCTTGGCGGGATTGCCATTGCGCAGACCGGAACCGCACTCGTTCATGCTTTGGGTTATTCTTTGACCTATTTCGATGGATTACCCCATGGACGGGCCAATGCTGTTACCATGAGGGCCTACCTGGATTACACAAAAAAAGTAGCCCCAGAGAGAGTGGAGACCATTTTGGAGCTTTTGGGGCTTGGCTCAACGGAGGCCTTCGGAGAGCTCATGGGTGACTTGTTCGCAGCGCACATAGGAACACTAAAGCTCAGCGCAGACGCCATTGAGAAGTATGTAACGAAAGCGATGTTAACCAACAACATCAAGAATTCCCTTGGCGAACCAGCTGAAGCCGAGTTAACCGAAATCATGGAAAAGAGCATACTATAAAAAAAGGGGTCTCGCTTGACCCCTTTTTGAACCGTTCTTCTAGCTTGTGGTGATGATACTCAGTACGTACTTGGCGGCGGTCACCAGTTGCTCAATGGTGATCGCTTCAGATGTAGTATGCACATTGGTATAGCCAACGCCCAAGACAACCGAAGGAATGCCGTAGCCATTAATGATATTTGCATCGCTTCCTCCGCCGGTACTCTCAATGGTGGGCTCTAAACCAAGGGCCTTAGCCGCTTTTACGGCCAGACTTACCACATAATCGTCCTCGGCCAGTCCAAAAGCACTGTAACTGTGATCAACGGTGATATCGGTCTTGACGCCATGTTCGGCACAGGTTGCCTTGATGATCTCCACCATATGATCCATTTGCTGATCGAGCTTGCCATTGTTCCGGGATCGGGCTTCGCCTTGTAGTTCGACTAAGTCGGGGATAATGTTCGTCGCTACGCCGCCCTTGATGATACCGATGTTGGAGGTTGTCTCAGAGTCAATTCGTCCGAGTTTCATTTTTGTGATCGCCTGGGCTGCCACTAAGATGGCACTAATCCCCTCTTCTGGGGCTACTCCAGCGTGGGCAGCTTTACCGTGAATGGTAGCTTTGAGTCCCTTCTGGGCGGGTGCAGCGGTCACGATCGTACCGACGGGTCCAAGTGCATCCATGAAGTAGCCGGCTTTAGCCTTAAAATGACTAGGATCTACGGACTTTGCTCCAAAAAGGCCTCCTTCCTCGGCAACTGTAAAGAGGATTTCTAGGCGTCCATGAGGAATCTTCTGTTCCTGGATAACTCGGACTGCTTCAAGGATCGCGACCACTCCGGCCACATCATCAGCAGCCAAAATGGTAGTACCGTCACTTGTGATCACGCCGTCCTTAATTTGAGGTTTAATTCCTAAACCGGGATGAACTCTGTCCATATGGGCACAGAAGAGTAGGGCAGGGGCGTCTTTTTGACCCTCCAAAACACCGATGATGTTTCCGGCGGTTCCGCCGATTTTTTCGCCGGCATCGTCCTCTGTCACGGTGAAACCAAGGGCCTTCATCTTGGCTAACAGGGCGTCCGCGATCAGGCGCTCGTCCTTTGGTGAACTGTCAATCGTCACGAGTTCCAGGAATTCGTCTACTAACCGTTGTTGGTTTACTTCCATACTATCAGCCTCCTCATGAATTTGGTTTTCAACACGGGTGTAGGATTTCCTTCCAACAGAGTCTAGCGAAACGGAATGATATCTATGGAGCGACTAGTCGGTCTTGTCTTGTTAGCAGGAGAATTGCTCCTCACTTGTGGGGCCGAGATGTATAGAGTTGAGGAAACGATCGAACGAATGGGCCTGGCTGCAGGATTTGTGCAGGTGGAGGGGTTTGCTACTCCAACAGGCTTGTTTATTTCTTTGCATGCCCCTAACGGACGCGTCTACACTAGGGTGCGTCGTATTCGCCAAACCTATAACAAACTGTCCACCATCGCCGAGGTCAACTCCATAAGTCGAGCCTTTTCTGATGGGAGCATGACAATTCAAGAGGTGCACGATGAGTTGGAGCGCTTGAGCAAGGAGACAGCTCCAGAAAGCCTGGGACGGCAACTGATTGGCGGCGCAGGTGCCATGGCTTTTACGATGATCTTTGGAGGCAACTGGTTTGAAGGAATCATTGCCGGAATGACTGGCGCCATGGTACTCGTACTGGTTTCTTGGCTGGGGCGCCATCCGGTCCCAAAAGTACTGCAAGCGGCTACAGGGGGCATATTTGCTGCTGCAGTAATCATGGGATTGTCTCGAATCTTAGCCATTCATCCTGACTTGACGACTCTTGGGGCGGTCATGGTGATGACGCCAGGCGTCGCGATGACAACGGCCATTCGCGACCTGCTCAGTGGAGAACTGCTCTCGGGATTGAGCCGCAGTGCAGAAGCACTATCTGTCACGGTGGCTATTGCCACAGGTGTGGCCATCGTGTTGACGCTGGGGGGGCGGTGAAATGTTGGTTCAAGCCCTGATCGGCTTCATAGGAGCCACTGCATTCGCGTACATCTACCGTGTCCCTACAAGGCAGCTTCCCTATGCTGGGATCGTAGGCTCCCTGGGGCATGTGATCTTCCTGCTTATGCGGGATAAGTGGGGAGAGGTCGGTGGAGTCTTTCTGGCGGCTACAATGGTGGCTTTCTTTAGTGAAGTGTTGGCCCGCAGGCGTAGGCAACCCGTCCTCGTCTTTCTGATTCCTGCGGTGATCCCCCTTGTTCCAGGGGCCAAAGCATATTTGACGATGTTGAGTTTTCTACAAGATGACTATACAGGAGCATTGGTTTCCTTTATTTCAACCGTGCTGCTGGCTGGTGCGGTAGCCGCTGGCATTATCATTGCCAGTTCCTTATTTCGGATTTACTCCCGCGCCAAGCATGTAAGGAGGTAGAGTTGTGGGAAAGGAACAGATCGTAGTAAAGTGGAATGATCAGGAGTTTCAGGTGCCAGTTGGCACAAGCGTCGGAGAGGTAGCTGCAATGATTCCGGAATCCAAGGGAGCGGTGGTCGCCAAGGTCAATAACGACACCGTGGGTTTTCAGTTTCCTCTGACGGAGAACGGCACGATCCGATTCTTGCATACGGATTCTGAAGATGGGATGCGGGCGTATCGGGCTGGTTTGGTTTTTCTGTTTGTGCGCGCCGCCCTTGAGGTGATTCCTGGATGTACAGTTCACATTAAGCATGCCCTCAATAACGGACTATATGGGGAGATCGATCACACCCAGCCCGTGATTGAAAAGGATATTCGGGCGATTGAAGAGCGTATGCACGCCCTTGTCGAGGAGGATGTTCCATTCGAACGACGCGTGGTGTCAAAAGAAGAAGCCCGGAGGATCTACACCGAACAAGGGTTAGAGGATAAACTGCGCCTCTTGGATCAAAATGGCAGCGATGAAGTGGTTTTGTACAATTTTGGTTGGTTCCATGACTCTCTGCGATCGATATTGGTTCCCAGTAGTGGGTATCTAAAGTACTTTAAACTCCGCTATTATCTACCAGGCTTTATCTTGGAGTATCCCCGCAGGGCTCATCCAACCGTCATTTTGGATTATGTGGAGCAGGGCAAGCTCTTCAACGAGTTCTTCAAAGCAGAGCGGTGGCAAGACAATATCTCAATTCCTACAGTACCCGCTCTGAATGACTATATACGTAAGGGCGGATTTGGAGACCTCGTGCGAATGTCCGAAGCGTACCACGAGAACCAAATTCGCGACATTGCCACGCAGATTTCCAGGGAGAGGGATCGCCTGCGCATTATTCTCATTGCAGGGCCATCCAGTTCGGGCAAGACGACATTTGCCCAGCGGCTCATGGTGCAGTTGCGCGTCGAGGGGCTCTGGCCGGTGGCCATTGGTCTCGATGACTACTTTGTAGACCGCCACTTAACGCCTCTTGACGAAGATGGCAATGCTGACTTTGAGGCTCTAGAAGCCATCGACATTGATCTCTTCAATGAACATCTGACCAAGCTGATTCAGGGGGAAGAAGTGCAGCTTCCTACGTTCCACTTTCCAACAGGAACCAGGCAGTGGCATGACAATAAGAAGCTGAAGGTTCGATCGGACCAACCCATCATTATCGAAGGAATTCACGGACTCAACGATCGACTGACCTCGTCCATTCCCAAGGGACGCAAGTTCAAGATTTACATCTCGGCCCTGACTAACTTGAACCTGGACTATCATACCAGGATTCCAACCACAGATGTGCGAATGCTGCGCAGGATGATTCGCGATAACCAGTTCCGCGGGCATGACGCCAGAGCTACCATTGAACGCTGGCCATCGGTGACGCGGGGTGAAAAACGTCACATCTTCCCCTTCCAGGAAGACGCCGACGTGATGTTCAACTCCACCCTGATCTATGAGTTGCCAGTTCTAAAACCTCTCGCCATGGAGCTTCTGGAGGATATTACACCGGCTGATCCTCAATACTCTGAAGCAAGACGCATGATGCGTTTTTTGAGTCACTTTGTTGCGGTCGACGACTGGTCGGATATTCCCTGCAATTCCTTGTTGCAGGAATTTCTCGGGGGGTCGTGTTTTGAATAATCAAGTGGAGGTAGCGCCATGAAGGTTTCCTTAGTAGCTCTAAACGCCAAATATAGTCACTCAAGTCTTGCTTTGCGCTACCTAAAACACTATTTGCAGCCCTCGTTTCGGAACGTGGATACGCTGGAGTTCAACATCAACCAGAACCCAGGTATGATGCTCGCAGAGATCGTCTCAAGGAATCCTGATGTGGTGGGTTTTTCCTGCTACATCTGGAATATTGAGGTGATTCTGCCCCTGGTCAGCAGTCTACGCAAAGTGTGTCCGCAGACGACGATTATCCTAGGCGGCCCAGAGGTTTCCTTTGACACCGAGTACTGGTTGCAGAGGTATCCGGAAATCGACTATTTGATTGCCGGCGAGGGAGAAGAGGCTCTCAGAATGTTTTTGGAGCAATACGAAGAAACACAAGGCTCCTTGGATATGGCCAAACTTGACGGTATTCCGGGTTTGGTGTATCGGCAGGGAGGCAGGGTGGTCTCAAACTCTCATCAGCCGCTTGATTTGGCTTGTATTCCTCCGATTTACACTGGTGATTTGGGCGAACTGCGGAACAAGATCGTTTACTATGAGACGACTCGTGGTTGCCCTTATTCTTGTGCCTATTGTCTTTCTTCGGTGATGGGTGGAGTGCGAAAGTTCCCGGAGGAACGCGCTCGGGCAGAACTCAGAGCCCTGGCCGAGACGGGGGTAGAACAGGTGCGCTTTGTGGATCGCACGTTCAACTACGATGCTAAGCGCGCTTATGAGTTGCTCAAGTTCATGATGGAACTTGACACAACGACGCGGTTTCAACTTGAAGTAAGTGGAGACTTGCTTACTCCCGAAATCCTCGAGCTTTTGCAGTCTGCGCCAGAGAACCGTTTTCAGTTTGAAATAGGGGTGCAATCAACGAACCCCGAGACCCTCGAAGCGGTGTCTCGGCGTACGGATCTGAGGCGTCTTACAGAAGTCGTGAAGTTCTTGAAGGAGAAGACAACGGTTCGGGTCCTACTCGACCTCATTGCTGGATTGCCTGAGGAAGGTTTCTGGCGTTTTGGCGAGTCGTTCGACCATGTTTACGCTCTAGAGCCTGATCGTATACATCTGGGTTTCCTAAAATTCTTGCGAGGGTCGGGGCTGAGGCACGAGGCGGAGTGTTTCGGATGTGTCTATACCGAGCGGGCACCCTATGAAGTATTACAGACCAAGGACCTTTCCTTTGGTGAGATTTCGCGCCTGAAGGTGATCGAAGACTTAGTTGATAAATTCTATGGTCCACGCTTTGAACGTTCCCTGGAGTATCTGTGCAGGAACGGGCGGTCGCCCTTTGCCTTCTTTAATGAACTGGCCGAGCGCTGGGAAGAGGTAGGGTATCATTGGCTCAGTCATTCCTTATCTGGTCTCTACAGGGCTTTATGGGAACTCTGCGGTTCAGACGATGAGCATCCTGATCTCTTGCCCTGGCTGTGCTATGATTTTCGCATGAACGAGCCGCGAAAAATGACGCCCGCCTGGATGGGCGGACGTTCGGATCGTAGTTTGGAGAACGAACTCATTCAGTCTGGTCGGCTTCTAGAAATGCTGCCTGAGCTCGAAGGTCTAGGTCGCAGAGAGATCGGACGCAAGATCTTTGTGGAGACCCTGGATTTCCGCAAGGGTACAGAACAGGTTCTCTTTTACTTCCCTTCAGAAGACACGGTAGCCCGACCATTGCGACTGGCCTGATTTTGTCGGTATGTTCCTTGATAGGCCAAAGGGATCCCTGTGATTTGCGAGGTATATTCATCAAGGGCAACCAAGTCATGAGAGTCTACCTGATGGAGTGCGTGTTTTCCCAAAGCTCGCACTCCTTCTTTCATTTCCTCCGTAGAGGCTATGAGGAAGTTCGCTACGTGCATGGCCCCCAGTCTCCAATTGAACTTCTTACTGGCTTTTCCTCCGTATACGGCAAGTTGGGTTGGTGGCTCCCAGGGAATCGCTTTGAGGGTTTGGGTGTGACTTGCGGAAAAGAGTATCATGGTGCCTAGGTAGATGGCGTCAGCTCCCAGGGCAAGGGCCTTTAGACACTGTCCAGGTGAAGTGAAACCGCCCGAGACGATGAGACTTACTTTGTCTTTGACTCCCCTGTGTTTGAGATGCTTCACGGCCCTTGGCAAACCAAGGATGGTGGGGAGTCCGAAGTCGTCCTGCAAAATGGGGGCGGACTTCACCGAGGCGGCCTGAGCTCCCTCTAACGCCAGGTAGTCTACATCCGCTTGAAGACAAAGGTCAATTTCTCGTTCTAGATTGTTGGTGAAGGAGAACTTTACACCGACAGGTACCCCTTGGCCAGCGTCCTTTAAGAAACTCACCAGCTTAGGAAGATCCTGAGCTCGACGAAGCATGGGTAGCTCGGTACGGATGAGATGGGGGTAGGGAGCCTGGGCCACACCTGCACTTGCTCCTTGGCCTAACTGGATCTCTAGAGCATCTGCTTGCTGTAGCATGTCCATCGTACGATAAAGGGGAGTTCTGGGATACTGAACAATGAGATAGTCCGCAAGGCTGCGTTCGCCTGCTAGAAAGGGGCCTTCTCCCGTATTTGTCGCCGTCTTCGCGCGGCTGCTTCCAAGGGCAAAGGCATACTTCATTCGGTCTGTTAACGCCGTTTTATAGGCCATTCCCGATATGATGAGGGGCATTTCGATCTTCAGCGGCTTGCGGGCCTTGGGGCCAATAACGACACCCATGTGGATCGGAATCGTATGCGGGAGTGGTTCACGGTCGAGGTGTGACGATACGAACATCAGGCCCTCGAAACCAACGAAATCTCGGGGGCTGCCTAGAGGTCGCTGCAGGACTTCGGCTCTCTGGGCTCGCAGGTTCGTTTCAAGAATCGTCTGTATGTTAGTGCGTTTTGTGGCCGTGACGAGTTCCGAAAGATTGGCCAGATAGGGATCGGTCATCATGATTTTGAAAGCGAGACGGCTCGCCTGGGTAGTGAAAACGCGTAATCCCCAAATTCCGCCCAAAAGACCCAATGTTCCCACGAATAGTCTTGATGAGAGCTTGGACAGAAGAACACCTCCAGATTAGAGTGATGTGCTAGGGAGGGAATCAACCAGTCTTGTAGTAATACGTTAGCGAGAATGGTGCTCTAGATGGGTGTGGTTTTGTGGCAAGCACAAATGTTACTATAAAGGATGTAGCCAAGCACGCGGGAGTGTCTCCATCTACGGTGAGCCGCGTGATTGCGGATCATCCACGGATTAGTCCCGATACCAAAGAAAAGGTGCGGGCGATTATGAGCGAGTTGGGTTATTATCCCAATGCGATAGCGCGGAGTCTGGTAAACCAGACGAGCAACAGCATTGGACTTATTCGTTCTCGTTTGACCGAGGAGAACTTCGCCAATCCCTTTTTTCCCGCGGTTATTCAGGGCATCTCCTCTGTAGCTTATAAACACAGATTGAGTCTTGTTCTCTCCACGAGTAAGACGTTTCAACAGGAAGATGAAGAGTGCTTAGATTTGCTCAGACAGCGCCGAGTTGACGGCGTGATACTCTTAGCTTCTCATCGCAACGACCAACTTATACCACGTTTGACCAGTGATGCCTTTCCCTTTGTCTTGATTGGACGGTACGAGGGACCAGAGGAAATCAACTGGGTGAACAATAACAATGTGGAAGATGCGAAGAATGCTGTACGGTACTTATTGAACAAAGGTCATACACAAATCGCCTGCTTGGACGGAGATCCTAGGTATGTGGTGAGTTCGGACCGAGTTATAGGCTACAAACAGGCATTTTTGGAACACAAACTTCCCGTGCCTGAGGGACTCATCGAGCATTCGGAGTTTTCGGTCGAGGGTGGATATCTGGCTGCGCGCAGACTCTTAGAGCGTAAGCAGCAATTTTCTGCTCTGTTTGCCGTTGATGACCTGGTGGCAATCGGTGCCATGCGGGCCTTGCAGGAACAAGGCATAAAGGTAGGAAGTGAAGTTGCCGTAGTTGGTTTCAATGATACGATCTTAGGCGCATGTGTACAACCTGCCCTCACATCCGTGCATGTTCCCATTTATGAGCTGGGACAGATCGCTGTGCAAATGTTAACAGCGCAGATTTATGGTACAGGCGTGTTTCCGCATCATCAAATGCTCCCTGCTAATTTGGTTGTTCGTGATTCCGCGTAGGGGAGGGTCGAGTCATGTCTCTAAAGAAGCTCAAGCTTGGCAGTCTGATTACTGTCCTTTTCGTCGTGTTGGTCAGCAGAGTTGGTCAAGCTTTTGTTTTTACCGATCCCACAGAGCTCTACAGCACGACTATTTGGGATCAGTGGGTTTACCAATCGCACCATAGTAACGACCAAATCACGGTATTCTACGGTGAAGGGGATTACGATCTTCTCTATTTTGAATCGCTTGGTAGAGTATCCGATGGTTCCTTGGAGGCCTGGGCACAAAGGGCCCTTCGTCTTTACGAAGAACCTGGCGGTTTAAAGGATTTTCAACTTGAAATGCCCCTTACGGTGATTGATGTGGCGGGGCAGACAGGGCTTTCATGTGGTTACTCGTACCTTGATGAGAGAGATAATCAGCTGTGGGAATACCGAGTCTTTTTGATTTTACCAGGTGGCAGGGGGTTTTCTATCGCGTTAAGTACAGGTGATGCCTGGCTTGAAGATGGTTCGCCACTTGAGGACATCCTGCGTCAATGGCGGTGGTTATTTTGAAACATGCTCGCGCGGCAAAGTGCTTTGTACTCTCTCTTACGGTCCTTGTGTTGGTTGGTATGGCGTCCAGTTTCGTAGCCGCAGCCCCTCTAGGAGCAGGCTTTGAACGAACCCTGGGCAATAGCGCTGTATCGGAGATTCTCAAGCAATATGGGGGAGAGTACGTCTTGCCTCTTCATCAGCGGTTGTGGGTTGAAGAGGTGTTTCGGCGCCTAGTGGGTGCAACGGACCGAAAGGACGTTGTATACAGTCTGACTATACTCAACTCCTCAGAACTTAACGCTTTCTCATTGCCCGGAGGATACGTCTTTATTACTCGGGGTTTAGTCAACTCCATTGGCTATGATGAAGCGAAACTGGCGGCTGTTCTTGGTCATGAAGTTGCCCATATTGAACAGAAGCATGGAGTGAATGCAGTCTTTCGCCAGATGGGATTGACGGTCCTTCTGGAGATGGGCGTGATGGCCCTGGACTTGGCCACAGCCGATCTGTTTCGCATAGCCAGTCATACGTTGCTGCAGCTGGTGAACCTGGGGTGGGGGCGTGAGGCCGAACTTGAGGCGGATCTTATAGGGCAGACGCTGGCGGTTAAGGCTGGTTTCGATGGTGCGGGAGCGGTGAGACTTCTGGACGATCTGTTTGGGGTTCCTTCTGAGGAATTACCCATGAAGATTTTTCGGACACATCCGGATACCGAAGTTAGGAGAAAACGCCTCGAGGAGAACTTAGCTTCATATTGGTCAACCCCTGTTGTAGTAAGGGATCAAGATGTGTTAGAAAGATTGGATGGGGGCAGGAATTTCCCGCTAGATAGGCGAATTGATCCAACGAATCGATACGTAATTTCGCTACCCCTGGAAGGATCCGGTTTGCAGGTTTTTGATCAACAGACGAGTAGGATCTCGGTGTGGCTTGAGGACGTCTTGGTACAAGATTTCGCGTGGTCGCCGCAGGGGAAATACCTGGCGGTCCTTGTAGGTGATGAACCACAAACACAGTTATGGATCTGTGATCGCTGGGGACGAGTTACACGTGAAGTCCGTATTGAACTGGCCATTGCCGACATGTGCTGGTCACCGCAGGGCAACCAGGTGGCGATGAGCGTCTATGGACCGTCAGGTGAGCATGTGCTGGTAACCTATGTGGATGCTGACATCATCTTTGCTGTAGGTGAGGGGCTATCGGGTGGAGTCGCTTGGCTTGACTCGGGTGTATACTTTGAGAATGAAGGCAAGTGGTATCATGCTTCGGCTCCTAAGGTTGAAGGTGTGACGATACCAAATCCTGTGCCCCAGGTATTACAAAAGCAGAGGATTCTCTCGCCTTCAGTCGTTCGAGAAGGCACGACGATTCGCCTGACCAGACCATCCTTGACTATGCCATAAAGGGGAGTATAAATGCGTCTTTTGGTGACCTGGAAGGATCTTAATGACGAAGATTTGCAGCGGATTGTGGAAGAAACGCAAGCGACCATACTAAAGGGATTTACGGAAGACGAAGCGCTGGAGTTTGCTCCAGACGCTGATGTAATTCTCGGAGGTTCAGCAACCGTCCCTATACTGGCTCGTGCTGTAAATTGTCGCTGGATGCAGGCTCCTTTCGCGGGTGTCGAATCGATTTTGGCAGCACAGTGGGGCAATCCCAACATGGTCCTGACAAATGGTCGAGGTACGTTTGGACCAAATATTAGCGAGCATGTCCTGGGTTTGCTGCTTAGTTTTAATCGAGGATTGCATCTCGCCCGCGATAACCAGAACAAGAAGATCTGGCAGCCGCGTTTGCCGATTCCCTTTCGCGAACTGACTGGCTCGACCGTGGCTATTTTAGGCTATGGAGATATCGGGCGAAATGTAGCGAAGAGACTGAGTGGATTTGACTGTAAGGTATTGGGCTTCAGACAGCATCCTTCGTCGACGGGAGCAGAAGAAGAGAACGTCTATGGAATCCATCGCTTTGCTGAGTTTTTAGGATCGATTGACTATTTGGTCTGTGCACTCCCTGAAACGGAAAAAACAATCGGGTTTCTCGATGCAGACTACTTGAAACGTCTTCCGAAACATGCCATAGTAATCAATGTGGGTCGAGGAAGTCTGATTCCTACTGGGGATCTAATCCAGGCCTTGGAGAGGCAGTGGATTGCAGGAGTCGGCCTCGATGTCACATCTCCAGAACCTTTACCCGAAGACAGCCCGCTTTGGAGTATGCCGAACGCAATTATTACCCCTCATAACAGTGGCTATACGAGATTTATGAAACGACGAGTTCTTAAGATCTTTTTTCATAACTGGGAATACTTTATACAGACAGGGAGTCCACGGTTGAATGTAGTCAGTCGAACGCTCGGGTATTAAAAAACGCCTTCCGAAGAAGGCGCCTAGATTACGAGGCTGGGTTATCTTTAGCGGGATTTGGGTTACTCCTGCTATCATTGATGTAAAAGCCAGAGCCTTTGAAGACAACGCCGATGGTCTTGCTGATTAAACGTTGAACCGGGCCGTCACAAGTTGGACAATTGGTTAGAGCAGCATCCTTCATACTCTGCTTTTGTTCAAAGTGACCGCAGTTGGAGCACTTGTATTCATAGATAGGCATGCGGCATCCCTCCTTTCAGGCATCTAATGACCATTGTACAACTTGTGGGCATGGAGTGCAACCTGATTTGGGGCAATTTTGAGTGAGGAGCAAGCAAACATGAAACGTTATTCTGCGTCTTTTATTGCACTTTTGTATGTTATAATTGTTATAATGGCAGTACCAGGAGTCATCTCTGCTGATAGTCTTCCAGGGACCATTCACTTGGACTTGAACCAACCTCCCTTGAGCGAACCGGAGAAGAAAGATGTGGTACTGGAAAAGTACGATGAAGTCATGCGCGAGATTCAAATTTCGGAAGAGGCCGCTGAAGTTGTAGAGAACATAAAAAAAGCGGTAGAAGGTATTCAGAGCTTCACCATGGATGTTGATGTTGCCGAGATTCGTGGTCAACGCATTGAGAGGGTCCTTGTCCATCTTTTGGCCAGTGTCGAACACAAGATAGCAAGGATTGAGTTTCTAGAACCCAGTGCCATGCGCGGGCAAATTTTAGTGGCCGATCAAGAGAAGATGGAAGTGCGTATCTATCAGCCAGTTAACAACCAAATCGCTGTGCGAGGCTTGGAAGACGCCAGCAAGGAAGTCTTGTCCACCTTGAGCGTGGCCGATCTCAACACGTTCTTTGACTTTTCCGAGTATGCGGTAGAGGTGTTGGAAGTGGCTGAGAAAGAGGAAGTGTGCACGTATAAACTCCAGGTTTCCGCTAATGAAGAGGTCTGGCATGTCAGTGTGAACAGCGACACTTGGTTTCCCCATGAGATAGTTGTAGTCGAAGGTGATGTTCCGGGGACTATGTCCATATCCAATGTGGTCTTTGACGCAGAGTTAACGGCCGAAGAATTGGCTGACCTACCCAAAGCCAAGGAAGTACGACTATAAAGGAGTGTTGATCATTGGGCGCTAGATCCCGATTTCTGCTCATCATCTGCACCATAGGGATCATAGCTCTAAGCCCAGCCATAAGTGCTTATGCCTTTGATGCCGAGGATCTGCCCTTTGGCTTTGGATCAGAGGGATGGCAGGCCGGTTTGGGTTTGAGCCAGGAAACCATTCGATCCCTGGGTTTGTTTGGTTACGAAAAAACCGGCATTGGAGGTTTTCTGTCGCTTCCAGGAGGGGAAGAAGACGAACCTGCAAGTTGGTTTGGGGGACACAAGCAAGTGTTCATGGGCAATATTGGTTACACCCTTGAGCTTTTTGCCGGAAACACCCGGCGACCCATTCTGTCAACCTTCATGACATCGGCCGACCCGCACGTAGGAGCCTATGGCGAGGTGAACCGCATGCACGGACAAGTAGGTCACGGCTTGGCGGGTACAGCTCAGCTCTTTGTCACAGAGCTAGGGGAGTTTGAGTACAATATCAGCCCGTACATTCAGTTTACCAGGCAGGGCATTTGGAGATTCTCACTTTCTTTGGGCAGTGCTTTTGGGTTGGGAATGTCGTACTCAGAGCCAAGTGAACGCATAATGTTGGACGTGATGTTAGTAAATGAAGGGGTCAGCTTTCACGTGCTGTTGTCCATGACAGAGTTGCCTTTGAAGCTGGGAGTGGGCATGACCCAGGACCAGATGCAGGCGTTTATCCGTTATCAGTTCTAACATATCACGGTGAGGGATACAGAGCCCTCACTTGTCGCGTTATTGGGGGTGTTATTGTGCACGTTGTCTTGGTCGAACCGGAGATTCCAGCGAATACCGGGAACATTGCGCGTCTTTGTGTGGCCACAGGGTCGTCTCTTCATCTGATTCGTCCCCTGGGCTTTTTCCTTAGTGATCCCAAGCTCAAGCGAGCGGGACTAGATTATTGGGACTATCTGGATCTCCACACCTATGACTCGTTTGAGGACTTTTTGGCCGACGCCAATCCGACTAGACTTTTCTTGGTGGAAACAGGGGGTACATGCCTTTATTCGGAGGTAGACTATCAGGCAGATGACTATCTGGTCTTCGGTAGCGAGACCAAGGGATTAGACCCCAAGCTGGTTGAGCGTTATCGGGAGTCTGTTGTAACTCTGCCCCAAAGGGATGTAAGGTCGCTTAATTTGTCAAACACAGTATCTATCATTGTTTATGAGGCCTGGCGTCAGTTGGATTTTGTAGATGTGAAAAGTTTATTGTAGGCAGGATTCGTCCCTCGAGACCAGAATACATAGATTCGTACAGGATGCTTGACTCACGGATCCTCGTGCAATACTACGTCAGTGGTGCGGCACGGGGTACTATTAAGTCCGGGTGCATGGCATGCCTTGCGGTGGGTAGTACAAGGAAAATTAAAGAGTGTGAGGTGATTTGATACATGCGACGAGTACGATCGTTTTTCGGAGGGATTTATCCGAAGGACGCAAAGAAAAGTACTGCAAGTACTCCCATTCAGACTTTATCCGCCCCAGAAACCCTAGTGGTGCCTCTGCTACAGCATGTTGGAGTAGAAGCCCAACCAGTGGTGGCCAAAGGTGATGAAGTATTGAAAGGACAGTTGCTTGCTGACGCTGGTAGTGCCATTAGCGCTCCAGTACACTCGCCAGTATCGGGAAAAGTACTAGCTATTGAACCACGGGCCCATCAATCGGGTCACTCTGTTACGGCCATCGTAATAGAAAATGATGGTAATGACACATGGGTAGAGAAGAGTGGTCACCCAGATCCGGTGCAGCTCGATGCTAAGACAATTATTGAACGCATCAGGGAAGCCGGAATCGTAGGTATGGGCGGGGCAGGGTTTCCCACAGCCCTGAAGCTGGTTCCACCACCGGGCATTACTCCTGATTACTTGATTATTAACGGTTGTGAATGTGAGCCTTATTCCACGTCCGATGACCGTATTATGGTCGAATATCCCGAAGACATCATCTTGGGAGCACAGCTCATGGCGAAAGCTTCGGGTGCTCGTAAGATTATTATTGCTATTGAGGATAACAAGCCTGAGGCTTATGCAAGTCTCAAGGCGAAGGCCGGGGCCATTGAAATAGTGCTGGTGCCCACAAGATATCCTGCAGGCGGAGAAAAGCAGCTGATTCAGTATGTAACTCGCCGTGAAGTTCCTAGTGGTGGAATGCCATATCAGGCAGGCGCGATTGTGCAAAACGTCGCCACTGCTCGGGCAGTAGCGTTGGCTTTACGGGATGGAGAGCCCGCGATCTCACGTGTGGTTACCGTTATTGGTGATCCTATTGCTCAGCCAGGTAATTACTTGGTGCCCGTCGGAATGACTTTAGACGATTTGATCCAAGCTACTGGCGGGTTCACGCAAACTCCAGGCAAGGTAGTAATCGGTGGAGCCATGATGGGTGAAGCACAGTTTGATTTGCAGACACCTATAACGAAGATGTCAGGCGGTGTATTGGCCTTAAGTGAAGCAGAAAGTCATACACCAGATTCTGAACCTTGTATTCGTTGCGCTCGTTGTGTCGACGTGTGTCCTGCACAGTTGCTCCCATTGAGGCTTGAGGCGTTTGGAATGAATGAACGTTTTGACGATGCCCGCGAGTTTGGTGCTCTGGATTGCATTGAATGCGGATCCTGCAACTACATCTGTCCAGCAAAGCGTCCACTTTTGCAGTATATTCGCTTTGCCAAGATGGAAATTATTGCTAGAGAGAACAAGCCTAATTAAAGGAGGGTGAGGCAATGGATGATTTGAAGTTGATTGTTGCGCCGTCTCCCCACATGCGGGATAAAGATACTACAAAGAAGATGATGTTTGGAGTGCTGGTTGCACTCTTGCCCGTCTTGGCAGCATCGATTTATTTCTACCGATTTGATGCCGTTCGTCTGGTGCTCTTATCGGCAGGAGCCGCCGTTGCCACGGAGGCTATATTTCAACGCCTGCGTAAGCAACCGATTCGAATCGGGGATGGAAGTGCTTTAGTTACAGGTTTTCTTTTGGGTTTGATCGTACCTCCAACCTTACCCAGTTGGATGGTTATCTTAGGTGCAGCCTTTGCGATTGCCATAGGTAAACAGGTCTTTGGCGGATTGGGCCAAAACCCATTCAACCCTGCTTTGGTAGGACGTGCCATCCTAACAGTCTCCTTTTCTACTGCCATGACGGCATGGACTAGGCCTTTTGATGCGATCACGGCAGCGACCCCGCTGGCCATTGGTGAAGCAGGGGCACGTATTCCAGATTTGTTCTTTGGCTCGGTGGCAGGTTCTTTGGGCGAGACCTCGGCCTTAGCAATTTTGCTCGGGGGCATTTATCTCTTCTACAGAGGATATCTCGATTACCGTGTTCCCGTGGGCATATTTGCCTCTGTTATCGCTGTGTCCTTGTTTACTGGGCAGGATGTGTTTTTCCACCTCTTGTCTGGAAGCCTACTCTTTGGTGCCGTGTTCATGGCAACAGATCCGGTCACGTCACCTATTACTAAGGCAGGACGTTGGATTTTTGGTATTGGCATTGGTCTGATAATCATGTTGATCCGTACTTGGGGAAGCTATCCAGAAGGAGTTACCTATGCTATCCTGCTCATGAATGCCGTAACTCCGCTCATTAATCGCTGGACTCGTCCGCGAATTTATGGACAAGGGGTGAAGACGAGTGAATGAATCCCTTAAAATGGTCGTCGTTCTTGCAGTAATTGCCATGGCTTCGGCGGGCATCTTATCTGTCGTTTATGGCACAACAAGTGTTATAATTGAAGAGAACGCAGCCCGCGCTCTGGAGAGTTCTGTCTTTGAGGTGCTCCCGAATGTGAGCCGAGTAGAGATTATTCGACGCAGTGCCGATGAACTAGGTGTAGATGATCCCAAGGAAATGCGGGAACAAGAACAAAGAACGACCCTGATCTACCAAGGCATAGACAGCAATGAGCAAGTAGTCGGTTACGCGTTTGTAGGAGAGGCCAACGGATATGGTGGTGTGATAAGAATCCTGGTTGGCGTTGATGAGGTCACCGATGAGATTCTCAACATCAAAGTCTTGTCCCACACAGAGACTCCAGGTCTCGGTTCGCGCATTGAGGATGAAAGCTTCCGCAGTCGCTTTATCGGCAAGACTGTTGAAGATCCCATTGCCATTAACCGCGACATTGACAACATTTCTGGAGCGACTGTCTCTGCGACAGCAGCAGCTGACGCTGTCCGTCAAGGCTTTGTCAATGCGTCTGCAGTCTATAGGGGAGGGGAGTAAGTATGCGCCTTTTTAAAGACTTCGTCCGTGGTCTGTGGGCAGAAAATCCAACATTTCGCCTTTTGATTGGTCTTTGCCCAACCCTGGCCGTAACCACAAGTGCTATTAATGGTATGTCCATGGGCTTAGCAACAGCATTTGTTTTGCTTTGCTCCAGTGCCTTAATTAGTCTTTTGAAGAATGTGATTCCTGGAAAGGTTCGCATTCCGGCTTACATCATTGTGATTGCCACGTTTGTGACCATTGTAGATCTTGTCATGAATGCTTACATGCCCGACCTACATCAGGTCCTGGGGCTCTTTATTCCCTTGATCGTGGTAAACTGTATTGTCCTTGGTCGTGCAGAAGCATTTGCATCCAAGAACGGTGTGGTCAGTTCAGCCGTTGACGGCTTAGGCATGGGTTTGGGTTTCACCTGGGCCCTAACACTCCTAGGATCGATTAGAGAAATCCTGGGTGCAGGCTCCATTTTTGGTGTCGCGCTTTTGCCAGAGGGTACCACTACCTTGGGGATTATGGCGTTACCACCAGGGGCTTTCATCACTCTCGGAGTTCTGATCGCTGTGATGAACATGATTGCAGCAAGGCAAAAAAAGACTAGTTAGGGGGGACATCCATGAGTTTGTTTACCATTTTACTCAGTGCACTGTTAGTCAATAACTTTGTGCTGGTCCGTTTCCTAGGGATTTGTCCCTTTATGGGAGTTTCCAAGCAAGTTGACTCGGCTATTGGCATGGGACTAGCCACTACCTTCGTTATGGTGGTAGCCGCCGCGGCAACATGGCTAATTCAATGGTTTATTTTAGAACCTTTTGGACTTCCATTCTTACAGAACATGTCGTTTATCTTGGTCATCGCTTCCATGGTTCAACTGGTGGAAATGTTTTTACACAAGACAAGTCCCGGTTTGTACAGAGCCATGGGGATCTTCTTACCCTTGATAACCACCAACTGTGCCATTTTGGGTCTGGCCATCATGGCTGTCCAAAATTCCTACACCTTTATTGAGACAGTGATCTTTGCGCTTGGAGGCGGTCTGGGATTCACGTTGGCCTTGATTTTGCTGGCAGGAATTCGTGAAGAATTGCAGCTTGCGGATATTCCTAAGCCTCTTAGAGGGGCCGGTATTGCCTTCATTCTGGCTGGTCTCCTGTCTCTAGCCTTTGGAGGATTTGCCGGGTTAGTTTAACATTGTTAGGAGGGTTTCGATTGAATACTACAATAATTTCCCTCGTCAGTATGGGCTCATTAGCAGCCTTGTTCGCTCTTGGTTTGGCTGTAGCATCCAAGAAATTTGCTGTGGAGACTGATCCGCGCGTTGAGGAAATAGAAGGAGTGCTTCCGGGCGTCAACTGTGGTGCCTGCGGTTTTGCCGGGTGTAGCGCATTTGCCGAAGGAGTAGCCACCGGAAAAGCACCCGTGAACGGTTGTCCGGTCGGTGGTGCGACCGTGGCCAAGATGGTTGCGTCCATCATGGGAGTCGAATCGGATGGGCTTAAGCGTAGGGTTGCCCAGGTCTTGTGTAAGGGCGGCCATGCCGAAGCGAAGCAGCGGGGTGACTACGACGGTCCAAAGGATTGCCGGATCGCTCATGCCACGCAGGGTGGAGACAAGGCTTGTTCCTATGGATGCCTAGGTTACGGCTCGTGCGTGGCTGCTTGTCAGTTTGATGCCATGTATATGGATGAAAACGGCTTGCCAGTGGTTATTGAAGATAATTGCACGGCCTGCGGTAAGTGTGTGGATGCGTGTCCTCGTGACATTATTATGCTTGTGGACGAGGAACAGGGTGTGCACATTCGTTGCCGTTCGCTCTTGACCGGTCGTTTTGTCAGACAGGTTTGTTCTGTGGGTTGTATCGCCTGTCAACGCTGCGTCAAAGTGTGCCCAACAGGGGCCATCTATATGGAAGACAATTTGGCTCGCATTAACTATGATAAGTGCACGAATTGCCGCGAATGCGTTGCAGTATGCCCCATGAACACAATTGAATGGCAAGAAGGGAAAGCGTTGCTCGAAAAAGTGGCCGTTAGTTAGAGGAGGATTTTTTGTGAGTGCTCACGGTGTTAGGAGACGACACTCTCTTGTAGTATTTTTTGTCCTTCTGGGCCTCGGTATGGTCACACTCTTTGGCTACTATTTCGTCTACGTTCCGTATCTTGGTGCACAGTCCAGCAGTACCCAGAAAACGATGATCCTCATGGATACTGTAGTAGATGTTAGGGTGGATGGACGGGATTCTGAAGAGCTGGTGGCACAGGTGTTTGCCACAATGGATGAATTAGAAGGAACTCTGTCGCGTTTTATTCATGACAGTGAGATTGCAGAGATAAACAGAAGGGCTGGCCAGTGGGTTAAGGTCAGCCCTGTTACCCTTGAAGTTGTTGAGTTGGGTCTTGCTATGGGCGAATTGACCGGTGGTGCCTTTGACATTACGATTGGTTCCGTTCTTGATTTGTGGGGGTTTGGGAGCGGTCAACACGCTGTTCCAAGCGAAGAAGAACTAGCTGCGAGATTGTCCACAGTGGATTATACAAAGGTGGAAGTCGACAAAGACCAGAACAGAGTTCGAATTCCTGAAGGTACTGTTCTCGATTTGGGAGGCATAGCCAAGGGTTACATCATCGACAGTGGCACAGACATTCTTCGGCGTGCGAACGTGGAGCGGTCTATTGTTAATGCTGGTGGCGACATTTCTGTGATTGGGCGACGTCCAGACAACTTACCTTGGCGCGTCGGTGTGCAAAACCCACAGAAGCCGTCAGAGATACGCTGGATCCTTCCTTTAGACAATCAGAGCGTAGTAACATCAGGAGACTATCAGCGTTTCTTCATGGTTGACAATGAACGTTATCATCATATTATAGATCCTCGAACGGGCTACCCGGCTAGGGAGCTCACGAGTGTGACAATCGTTGGGAAAGACTCCGCTACCTGCGACGCTTTATCCACAGCCGTTTTTGTGTTAGGATGGAAGGAAGGTCGTGCGCTAGTAGAAAAACTCGCCGACGTGGAAGCTATCATTGTGAGTTCTACCGATACCTGGATCTCTCCAGGTCTCAGTGAGGTAGTAACCCAGTAGCGAAGGAGGAATATCTCATGTATGATGTAGCGATTATTGGTGGAGGACCTGCGGGACTATCTGCTGGCATTTATGCCGCCCGTGCAAATCTGAAGACAGTGATTGTTGAGCGAGGCCTCCATGGTGGCCAGATGCAAAACACTCTGGATATTGAAAACTACCCAGGTTTTGAAAACATTGAAGGACCCGAATTATCCGAGCTCATGTACAAGCAGGCTTTAAAGGTTGGTGTAGAGTGGAAGTATGGTGATGTCACCGGTGTCAAGTTAGAAGGACACCCCAAAACTCTGACCCTTGGCGACGAAGTCTTGGAGGCCCGCAGCATCATCATTGCTAGTGGTGCCAAGCCCAGTGCACTTGGAGTACCAGGTGAATCGGAGTTCACGGGTCGTGGCGTGTCATATTGTGCCACGTGTGACGGCGCACTTTACAAGGGTGCTGACGTTGTGGTCGTTGGTGGGGGAGATTCTGCGATTAAAGAAGCGCTATTGCTGACCCGCTATGCGAATACAGTTACCGTTATTCATCGCAGGGATGCCCTGCGGGCAACGGGCATTCTGCAAAACAGAGCCTTTTCTAACCCGAAGATCAAGATCAAATGGAACTCGGTTGTAGACAGAATCGAGGGCAGCAATAGGGTGAACGGCGTTTTGGTGCGTAATGTCAAAGACGGTTCCACCGAGGTGTTGGCTGCTACGGGAGTATTCATCTATGTGGGTGTTGATCCAGTTACCTCGTTTCTCCAAGGAACAGGAATCCTGGACGAGAGTGGCTATATTGTCACCGGCCCAGATATGGCCACAAGTATACCGGGCGTCTACGCCGCAGGTGATGTGCGCTCTGATTCAATGAGGCAGATTGTTTCTGCCGCCAGTGACGGTGCAGCAGCAGCCCTAGAGGCCTACGACTATCTTGAGTCACTGTAAGTACTATTTAGAATACTTTTTCCCTCCCAGGCTCATACTATAAGGTAAAGGCCGTGGGAGGGATTTTTGTGTTTGTACCGCCTAGACGGGTACGCTTTCTTTTTTTTATTTTCGCCGTTTTTATCCTTTTATCGTCCGGTTTCATGTCTTTGTCTGGCGAGGCTCGGGTCCTAAAACGGGGTATGCGAGGTTCTGATGTATACGAGTTGCAGGAGTGGTTGGTGGACTTAGGATATGGGCTAACAGTGGATGGAGTGTTTGGATCTGAGACCGAGAACGTGATCAAGAACCTCCAGCGTGCAGCTGGCCTTGAACCTGATGGCGTGGTCGGGGAGCAAACGTTTGCCACTCTGAGCTATTTGAGAGATAGTATTGTTTCTTACACTGTTCAGAAGGGGGACAATCTGACCAAACTCGCCAAACGTTACGGTACAACGGTAATGAATATTTCCTCGTTCAATGACCTGCTGAATCCTGACCATTTGATCCCCGGTCAAGTACTCTATATTCCGACCACCAGTATGGCTGTGCTCAGTCGTCTGCCAAGCCGTCTCAACCTTCAGTGGCCGGTAGAAGGTCGCGTCAGTTCGGGCTATGGTTCTCGGATTCATCCCGTCTTGAAGGCAAGGCATTTCCACGGGGGTATTGACATAGCCGCCCCCGAAGGGACGCCAGTAAAGGCGGCAGCAGCGGGGAAGGTTGTCAGCGTGGGAAACCGCGGAAACTACGGCTTAGCGGTTGTACTAGAACACGCGGATGGCATCACGACGTGGTATGGCCATAACTCCAAAGTCCTTGTGCGGGTAGGAGAGACGGTGAAGCGTGGACAGACAATTGCACTGGTGGGGCGGACCGGCCTGGCTACCGGTCCTCACTTGGATTTTCGCATCAAAATAGGGGACCAGACTGTGGACCCCCTCGAGTGGTTGCCTTAATACTTTACTTGATCAGTTGACCAAGAGACTGCAGAAGATCTTCCATGGCCTCGACGCCTCCGTCGTCATCGGTCAGGGCCTGTTGAATGCAGGCTCTGGAGTGTGTTTCGAAAATAGCTTTCGCAACTCCGCTCAACGCGGCTCGGGCGGCTGCCACCTGCGTTAGAATCTCGCTACAAGACTGCTCTTCTTCAACCATACGCTGTAAGCCGCGCACTTGTCCTTCGATTCGCTTTAGCCGCTGTATCAACCGTTCTTTCTCCATGGTTCTCCACACCCTCCTTTAGACTTGATCATACTTTGTCTAGCCCTGTGTTGTCAACTGCCCTTGCCTCCCAAGGTTTTTGGTTCTTTGCCACTTCGAGCAAGGAAAAAGGTCACCGAAGGCGAAAAGTAAGGGGGAGGTGATAAGCATGATCGCTTGTGTGCAGATGAAGCTGCATCCAGAAGACTACCGTACAGAGCAGAATTTTGAGGCCAGAATAATGAACCTTTGCGCTCGCATACGAGAGCAGAGCGGAGATGAGCAGCTTCTTATCGCCTTTCCTGAACATGTTGGAACGTTTTGTCTCTTATGTAACGCCCCGGAGCGGGTCTGGTCGAAAACGTCCTTTGTTAAGGCCAGCACAGCACTCCTCCTGCAGAATGCTCCCGCCGTGATCCAACACATGCTTGTCCACCGTGTGTCACCAGTACGAGCCTTGTTCCTGGCACGTTCCAAAGAGCTGGAACGGATTTACCTTACCACGTTTATCAAGGCAGCCCGCAAGTATGAGGCATGGATCATAGCAGGTTCTGGGACCTTGCGCTGGGGTCAGACGAGTCGCATGTTCAACACGGCACCGGTGATTACTCCTACAGGAGAGGTCTTCTATCGGCAGCACAAGGTGAACTTAGTGGATATGGAAGGTAAGGACGGTTTAGATCTGGCTGCGGCCCCCTTGAACTACATGAGCGCTGTGCAAAGCCCTTTTGGAAACGTAGGAATAGCGATTTGCCTCGATGCGTTCGATTTAGAAGTGAGGGAACGCCTGGCCGACCTGGGTGCTGACATCCTTATTCAACCTTCAGCGAACAATGGTCCGTGGAATGAATGGCAGCAGAAAGATTGGCTCAGGAGCAGTTTTCAAGCCGTTGCGGAGAATGAGGAGTTTGATTTGGCCGTAAATCCAATGTTAGTTGGACGTCTTTGGGATCTGGAGTTTGAGGGTCAATCAAGCATTATCGATCACAATGGATACGTGCAAAGGGCCGAAACGCATACCGAAGAGGAGATCCTGTTTAGAAAAGGGCCCTTGAGGTAACTGTTCGACCATCCGGACGCAGAAGCTTGTGGTTCCAAAAGATGTACTTGCACTTGCCGTCGAGATAGTACACGCGAGGCACATGACCACTGGCTGTGACTCTACGCATGCGTATTGTTATGCAATCACCAACCTGAGCCCCGGGTGCATTGGTCAGATCGACGGAGGTTAATCCCATGCCAACCCGACCAAGGATAGGTAAGGGACCCTGGGGATGAAAGGCAAACTGCTGTCCCTTTAACCCTTGACCGAGGGCTTGCTTGATCTGTCGCCAAGGTGTTGTGAGGGGTTCGAGTTCTAGACCCTGACTATAACCTACCGGAATCACACCGATTCTGGTGGGTTTTTTTGTGCGATACTTTCGCCCATAGCCTACCGAATGTCCCGTGGGTAGTGTCCGCGTATGGATGATGCGAGTCCTAAACCGCCAGGTTGTTGCCAAGTCCCAAGGACATCCTTGGACAATAGGTGACTGACCATAGAGTAAAGTTCCGATGCGGACCATATCGAGGTGGCTCGCAGGCAAGGTCAGAAAGGCTGCGCTGTTTGCTGCATGCCATAGGACCCTCTCGTGACCTCCTAAGTTCAGTACTTGCCCTTTGAGATTCAGGAAGGATTGAAGTTGCCTTTGCGTGAACGTTGGATTGTTGAATGCTGCGGAAAAATGGGTGAAAACAGTGCCCAGACGCAGGTAGGGTTCGTTCTTCAAGGACTCTATGAGCGGCAACACTTGGCCCGGAGCAAGCCCAAGGCGTCCAAATCCAGTATCTACTTTCAAGTGGATTGTTATGACTTGGCGATATTCACGGGCAAGTTTGGCCACAGCCTCCAGGAGATCCACCGAGCATATGGTGGGAGAGAGGCGATGTTTCAAAAAGAGGGGAAGCTGCGCAGGGAGGGGCGGAGTCAGGACAAATAGATCAACAGATGTCACCTGGAGGATGGCAAGCGCTTCCTCCAGACTACTGACGCCAAGCGAGGGGAATCCTCGGCTTCTTAAGAACGCCGCAACCACTGGGGCTCCATGACCATAGGCGTCACCCTTGAGGATTGGCAAGATCGGGACTTGGCTATGGCTTTGGATCCCCTGAATGTTCTGCTCTAATGCGTTAAGGTCTATTTCAATCCAGCACGAGCACGCGTGCGCATCCAGTTGTGAATGGCCAAGCCCCCTCGCCATAGAGCGTACCCTCCTTGCTGAATGGGGAGATCGAACTCGCCAACATAGCTCTCCAGTTTAGCTCCGAAGCCTTCTTTGAAACGATAGAGCCCATAGAGTGGGTTTTCTTCATCAAGGTTTCCTGATACCCCTCGAAAGTCGTAGACTTTGCTTCCCAGGCTCTTGGCCCACCGAATCATTTCCCATTGAATTAAGTGCGAGGCTTGCAGGTTGCGTTTCTCATTGCTCGATGCACCGTAGACGTACCACACCCGGTGAGGAAGACGAAAACAGATCGCCCCGGCCAAAGCTGTGCTTTCGTGGTAGGCCAGAAACAGTTGCGCTAGGTTGTGTTTCACGAGATGATCCCACATAGCCTCATAATAATCGACGGCCCTGATCGTGAAGCCGTCACGCGATGCTGTTTCCTGGAGGAGACAGTAAAACACATTCATCAGTGCTCGTTCCTTGGCCCGGACGATTCTCACTCCTTTACGCTCCGCATAGCCAATGTTGTACCGGGTTTTGCTCTTCATGTTCTTGAGTAGAGTCTCTGGAGAAGGGCGCAAGTCGAGGGTCATTACATAGCGCGGTTGCACGCCGGCGAAATCAAGTCCTGTATCTACGAAACGAAGCCCTTGATCGTGAGCGCAACTCAGCCAAAGCGGATCTTGGTCCGGGATGGCGGGGTCCATCTTCCAGACGAGGGCTTTCTCTGCTTTCAGTAACTTCGCTCCAGTGTTAAGAATGGAATCTAGGGCTTCTCTTGATGAGAATAGGGGGCCGCGAGGTGAGTAGGCTGTGGTCAAGCCCAAAGGAAGTTTTTTCAGTAGAATCAGGGCAACGCCTCGAAGAGCGCCTCCCTCCAAGGTTCCAAGAGGCCAGTATGTCCATCCTGAGGTGCTCTTTAGTTTTCCCCACTTTGTTGTCTGCAAGACATCGCCCCTTGGGTGCGTGGACACGTAATGATCAAAAAGGTCTTCCTGATCCCATAAGAGCTTGGTTTCCACAATCCCTCTCCTCTCAGAAGCTCTCTCAGTATATGTACTAATTACTACAAGTGTCGCGTAATTATTCTTAGAAAGCGAAAGGAGGAGGGCCATGCAACCATCAAGGTTAGCACTCCTGGCTCGCGCCCTTGTGGGAGCTCTGCTTGTGAGCCTGCTGTTCACAATTCCGTTCGCCACTCTGGCCGGTACGTTGGAGCCACCGCCAGAGCTGAGTTCCATAGCCTATGCGGTATATGATGGCGACTATGGTTACCTAGTGTTGGAGAAGAACGCCTACCAGAGGCGTTCTATCGCCAGCATAACGAAGGTGATGACGATGCTTGTTGCGGTGGAACTTGTTGAACAAGGTAAGCTTACCCTTCAGGATGAGGTAACGGCGAGTGCGAGAGCGGCTAGTCGAGAGGGGACACAGATTAATCTAAAGGCAGGCGATAAGTTGACTGTGGAGGAGCTCCTCTATGCCACTGCGCTCGCGTCGGCGAATGATGCCGCCGTTGCTCTAGCAGAGTATGTGGCGGGTACGGAGGCTGATTTCGTCAAACTCATGAACGCCAAGGCCCAAGAACTCGGACTTGTTGATACAAACTATGTGGACTGCACAGGGCTGCTCTCCATCTTTAGCAACAACTATTCCACGGCCTATGACCAGGCAAGACTATTGCAGATCGCCCTAGACCACGAATTGTTACACTCTATCTTTATGGCGCCGGAATACTTCATCAAGTCAAGGGATCGGAGGATTCGTAACTCACATCCTCTCTTAGATCATGCAGGTGTCGAAGGAGGTAAGACAGGAGCCACAACCCCTGCGGGTCACACCTTGATCACCGCCTGTACGAGACACGAGAAACGCTTGATCATTGTGGTTTTGGGTGCGCGCAGTCGTGAAGTTCGTAACCGGGAGAACGAAGCCTTGCTGGAGTGGGCTTACGGCAATCTGCGTACCTTGATTTCTACCGAGGAGGTTCTTGCCCCTGTTTTAGTCCCCGACGGAGTAGACCATCAGGTCAACGCGGTTTTGGCGCATGAGTTTTCGGTTGTGGCCGCTGTGGAGGCCGATTTGGAGTACGAAACGAAGGTCGAAATCCTTCGTGAATTGAGAGCACCCGTTGAACGGGGGGATAAGGTGGGAGAACTGATCGTTAGCAGAAATGGTGAAGAGTTTGTCCGACTCGATTTGGTCGCTCAGCAAAGTACGGGGCTAGCCACTTGGCTGCGCCGCATTTTCAACAGTGTTACGCGTCTTTTTCGTTAAGTAGGAGAGTGAAGCTATGGCTAAGGTTTCAGAACGACTCATTCAACGACGAATTCTCATGCTACTGTTTACCATGCTCGTGGGTAGCGTTCTTTTGGGTACTCGCTTGGGGTACCTGCAGCTCTGGAAGAATGAGTTCTTTCAAACAAAGGCTCTAGAGCAACGGATTCAAAAGATCCCCATCGAAGGTTTGCGGGGAACAATCTATGATCGCAATGGAGTACCTCTCGCCATGAGCGTGAGCGCTCATACAGTCTATGCCATTCCGGCGGAAGTGGAAAACCCCCAAGCCACGGCAGCGACTCTGGCGGGAATTTTGGATCTAGATGAAGAGTTCATCTTGCAGCGCATTACGAAGCGTTCGGCGACAGAATGGCTAAAAAAGAAGGTCGGTGAGGAGCAAGCTCGTCAGATCATTGCGCTGGATCTGCCTGGTATCGGGGTCGTTCCTACATCGACCCGCATTTATCCCTATGGCTCAGTGGCTCCTCAGGTATTGGGCTTTGTCGGCATCGACAACCAAGGTTTGGAAGGGCTAGAGCTGTATTATGACGACTTTTTGAGGGGAACTCCCGGTCAGACGGTCTTTGAACGAGATGCTCACGGGCGAGCTTTGGAGGATGGTGTGCGGGGTTATTTGCCGGGAGAAAAGGGAGGTGACCTCGTCTTAACAATTGACATCTTTCTGCAGCGCATTGCTGAAGAAGAAGTGCGCAGGGCTACTCTTGAGACAGGTTCGCGGCTAGGCGTGATCGTAATCACCGACCCGACGAATGGCGAAATCTTGGCCACGGCGCGGTACCCTTCCTATGACATTGAGGAGTTCGAAAAGTACCCTGTGGAAAATCGTCGCAATATCGCTGTAACGGACGCGTATGAACCGGGGTCTACGTTTAAGGCCGTAACCGCAGCCATTGCCGTGAACGAAGGAGTGGCTTCGCTTAACTCTGAATTCTTTGACCCAGGCTACATTCGAGTATCAGGCTGGAATGTGCGTTGCTGGAACCGCGGGGGGCATGGGTCCCAGACATTTGCCCAGACAATGCAGAACTCGTGCAATCCTTACTACGCCAAGTTGGCTTTGGACTTGGGAGCAGAACGATTCTATGCAGGATTGACAGACTTTAACCTCGGCTACAAAACCGGTATTGATTTTCCCGGTGAGGTGGGTGGAACCCTAAGGGCACCATCACCGAACATACCCCTGGTGACTTGGGCCAACATAGGCTTCGGGCAAGGTCTGACGGTGACACCCATTCAACTTATTGCCAGTTTCGGAGCCATTGCCAACGATGGGATCTATTCCGTTCCCCATTATGTAAAGGAACTTGTAACGAGCGAGGGGAGTTTCCCTCCTGACATTCCAGAGCAAAGGCAGATTGTAGGGACGAAAGCCGCAGAAACGACCGCCTATGTTCTGCGTTCAGCCGTGGAAGTGGGTTCAGGAAAACGGGCAGAAGTAGCAGGCTATGACGTAGCTGGAAAGACGGGGACGGCGCAGTTGGTGGAACATGGACGCTACTCACACTCGAAAATGGTAACCTCCTTTGCAGGATTTGCTCCCAAAGATGATCCGAAAATGGCAGCTCTTCTAGTGCTTTGGGAACCTCAAGGGGCATTCTATGGCGGTATAATCGCCTCACCGGTGTTTGCCAGGCTGGCGGAGAAAGTACTGCCCTACTTAGGTGTCGAGCGCAAGACTGTCGCGAGTAGTGGGCATCGTCAGGTTGCCGTTCCAGATGTGGGGAACATGGAGGTAGCTCAGGCAGTGGCTAAGCTGCAACAATCGAGGTTTGCGGTGGAGGTTGTGGGTCCGGGAACGAGAATTATAGGTCAAGTTCCGGCTCCCGGAGCCAAGGTTGATGAAGGAAGCCTTGTTTACATTTATACGGACATCGATGATAGCCAGGTAACTACAGATCAGCCAAATCCTTACGGCGCGTAAAGTGTGAAGGAAATTCCGGTACAGAGGCGAATAGGAGAAAGGAAGTTCTAAGAACAAGGAGTGGGCACATGCTTCCGTTTCTCATCATCTTTATTCCAATCATCGGTGGACTAGTGGTTTATGCAGTAAACATGAGCGAACGCTTCAGAAATGGGTTTGTTTTGGCCGTTACCGCACTCACAGGAGTGTTGGGTTTGTTTTTGTACACCTACCTCAAAGACACAGGTGTTGTGCTCTTAGAGTATTCAGAAGTCCTGCATCCCTTTGGGATTTCCTTTCGTATAGACTGGCTCAGTGCAGTCTTGGTCACGATTGCGTGTAGCATCTGGCTACTGGTCACCATCTATTCCTTTGACTATGTAAAACCTATGCACAATGTCAAACGCTATCACACCTTTACGCTCGTCACCTTCGGGGCGACCTTGGGTACACTGCTTGCAGGCGATCTACTTACGCTCTTCTTGTTCTTTGAGATGATGAGTTTTGCCTCTTATGTCCTGGTGATTCAAGAGGGTCATGCCAAGGCCATGAAAGCAGGTTTCCTCTATCTCATCATGACCATTGGCGGCGGTTTGGCCCTGCTCTTTGGAATCTTGGGCGTTTATACGATAACTGGTTCCGTGTCCTTCACGGAAGGTGGTTTTCTCTCCTCCGGTACGACTCTGTCTTTGCTGTCCTTTATTGGGTTCTTAATTGGATTCGGTGTCAAGGCGGGAATGTTCCCCTTGCATGTCTGGCTTCCAGAAGCCCATCCTGTGGCACCTTCGCCTTCAAGCGCCCTGCTTTCTGGAGTGATGTTGAAGATTGGTGCCTTTGGTTTGTTACGTGTGATCTTTAACGTCTACGAATTCAAGTTTCTTCGTGACGTGGGTTGGATCAACGTACTTCTCGCTGGTGCGGTCCTGACCATCCTTCTAGGTTCTGTCTTTGCGATCATGCAGACGAATCTCAAGAGGAGACTCGCTTATTCAAGTGTGGCCCAAATGGGTTATGTGCTCTTGGGCATGGCACTCCTGAGCGAACAAGCTCTTGTGGGTGACATATTCCACATCTTCACCCACGCGATCATGAAGTCTTGTTTGTTCCTGATATCTGGAACGTTGATCTTGCTGACAGGAAAGACCGAGATTGAGGACTTTAAGGGCATTGGGAAAAGGTTGCCGATTTCTATGACCTGTTTCACCATGGCTTCGCTGTCCATGATCGGTATTCCACCTTTCAATGGCTTTTTGAGTAAGTGGTATCTAGGACTTGGTGCCCTCGAGGTGAACCGCCCCTTCTGTGCAATCGTCCTGCTGATCTCCAGCCTTTTGAATGCCGTTTACTATTTGCCGATTATCATTAATGCCTTCTTTAAGAAAGAAGAAAATGACTTTTCTGCCATTAAAGAGCCAGGTTACGGGATGTTACTGCCTGTTGTGATCCTGGCTGTGGCCACTGTGGTGTTTGACCTTCTGCCGGTCAATATTCTGCTCAATCTCTCTGAGGTTACAGCAGCCACCTTATTTGGCGGCATGTAAGTATACTTGGCGCAAAAGAATACCCCTGCGGGTGGTCCAACCACTCTCAGGGGTACTGTTTATACTGCGTTGGATTTTGCATACGAACAATGTTGGGCCAATGGACATTGATCACAAAGGGGCTTACGGGCTTTGCAGAGAGCTCGACCGTGGAGGATCAACCAGTGGTGTGCGTCGATCCACAAGTGTTTTGGTATGGCCTCCATGAGCTGCAACTCCGTTTGGTAAGGAGTGGATGCCTGCGCGAGTCCGATACGGTTGGCTACCCGAAACACATGGGTGTCCACTGCAATAGTGGGTATCTGAAAGGCGTTGGCCATGACGACGTTTGCCGTCTTGCGCCCCACACCAGGAAGGGCTTCAAGTTCTTCGCGTGTTCGGGGTACTTGACCGTCGTGTTTTTCCACTAGGATCTGTGCCGTCTTGATTAGGTTGGCTGTCTTGGTTTGCCATAGACCTGCACTTTTTACTAACTCGGCTACATTATCATACGATGCTTGAGCCAAATCCTGAGCAGTGGGGAAGGCCGGAAAAAGGTTCCGGGTAATAATGTTCACCCGCTCGTCCGTACACTGAGCCGACAAGATCGTGGCTACGAGTAGTTCGAAGGGGTTTTCATGGTTTAGTGCGGTTACAGCTTTGGGATACATGGACTGTAACAGAGACAATACTTCTACCATCTGTGTCACCTCAGTCTTGGACATCAATCTCCAGGATGTGGAAGCCATAGCCGTTAATCACAGTAGTGTCGTTAACAATATCGATCCTGTTTTGCTTAACTCCATAAGCTAGATGGGTGTGTCCGTGGATGAAGTAGCGGGGTTTGTATTTGTGAATAATCCTGGAGAACGTCAAGAACCCCTTATGGCATTGGTCTTCCGCATCATGCACGCCAAAGGGAGGCGCGTGTGTAAGGACAATGTCGATCTTGCGGCCCAGCAAGAATCTCCACGCCATACTTCTCCAAATCGCCCTCATCTGTCGCTCCGTATACTGTATGGCTGATTGGTGGTTGTGGAACATAGCACCTTCGAAGCCAATCATGGTGAGGCCATTTAGATTGATTACTTTGCCATGAATATTGCGAGCGCCCTCTGGGGGATCGCTATCATTAATGTCATCATGATTACCCCTCACATAATAGAGGGGTGCATTAAATACCGACGTAAGGTAGGATAGGTACCACGTAGGCAGATCACCTGCTGAGAGAATTGCGTCGATGGAATCAGGAAAGCGGTCGCGTCGGAAATGGTCATATAATTGTGGATCAACCGTGTCACCAACAATCAGAAATCTCAAACTAGATCCTCCCAACCTCCCCAATCATGAATGGGTACATTTCTCAAAGGGGTTAAGAACTCTAACACTCCTCCCTCAGGCGTGCGTTTTCTTCTTGGGCAACGAGACGCTTTTTCTTCACTTCGGCCATGATCTTATCTTCAAGAGTAATGCCTGATAAGCGCTGCAAAAGCGTGGGTGGGCGGAGAGTTGTAGAAAAACGATCCGACGCTTTGTACCAGACGCCTTTTGGGCCATCGACGGCCTCCACCTTGGCGTAGTCATCGATCAGCGTCACTCGAATTCCCCATTGTTCGCCAGGGGCGATTTCCAAATAAACGGCAGACTTGTCAGTTGGCCGACTCCAGGTTCCCTGGTTCAATTCTTTGAGCAATGAACTCATCCTTTCCCAATGTAAGTATTACACATTTGTGGGCTAAATCCTAGTAAGAATAGGGGTATTGATATGTTAGTAGTGTTAATCCTATGTATCTTTTTGGGTCTAAGTGGCTGTGGCCTTGCTGCTGAAACCGCGATAGAAACGCCTGCGATGCACTTTACGGTTGCCGAATGGGCCTATGAAGTGCGAGGATTTGATGACTATGATCCCAATCCCAGTGGGGAGTTCAAAAGAGGCGAGAGGGGTTATGCGTATCTGGAGATCGCCGATTTTGGAGTCGCTGAAAGGAATCAGCTTTTCTTACTACGGCTGAACGTCGATGTGGCTTTAGAAACGCGAAACGGGTTCAGACTGTTTTTCGAAAAGGATGTGTTGGAGCTCGAGGAGTGGTACATTGATCCTCCAGAAAGTACATGGTTTTATATCTACGTTGATATTCCCTGGTGGGCCCCGCGAGGCGTGTATCGAACGGTGATTACTGTCCGAGATGGGATCACAAACCTTGTCCTCGAAGAAGAAAGGGAAATTATGGTAAATTAAATCCTCTTGTGAAAAAGGATACAAGGCCTTTTCGTCGAATAATTAACGAATCAAGTAAACGTATTATCAAGGAGGAGTACTATGACTTTGAGAGGGAGAAAGAAGGGAGAGACAGTTCCGCAGGGAGTTGTTGTACGCTTACCTGTGTATTTCCGCTACTTGACCGAACTAGAGTCAGCAGGAACAGAGCGAATCTCTTCAGCCCAAATAGGGGAGGCGCTGGATTTCACAGCTGCCCAAATCCGTTCTGATTTGAGTTATTTTGGATCCTTTGGCCAACAGGGGTACGGTTATAATGTGAAAGAACTTCTCGATCAGGTGAAGCAGATTTTAGGCATAACAAGAAAGCACTCCATGGTCTTAGTGGGTGCGGGCAATTTGGGGAAAGCTATTGGTAGTTATGAGTGGTTTCGTGAAGAAGGATTTGATATTAAGGCCATTTTTGACGTTGATCCCCATCTGATAGGCAACTACCATGGGGGTTGTGCCATTCGCTCCATCGATGAGATCTCCACGTATCTTAGAGAAAATCCTACGGATATTGGGATTATTGCTACTCCCAAGTCCGCAGGGCAGAGCGTGTGCGATCTGCTGGTTGAGGGAGGAGTCCGCAGTATCTGGAACTTCTCGCCGGCCCATCTGTCAGTACCCGATCATGTGATCGTGGAGAACATCCACCTTACTGATAGTTTGCTGCGACTGGCTTTTCGCCTTAACGAACACAATTTAGGCAACAGTTGAGCCCTTATGACCAGATCGTAATACTGGTCTGCAGGTATGTTGAAAATGGTGCATAATATCCTTACACAAACAAGCTAAAGAGGTGTTTATGTGTTACTTCAAGACAAGCGTATTGCTATTTTCAACATTGCCAATAAGCGAAGCATTGCGTGGTCCATTGCTAAATCCATGGATGACCAAGGCGCTCAGCTCATTTTAGGTTACCAAAACGAACGTACCAAGGGGGCCGTTGAAGATTTGGCGAAAGAACTCGCCCATGCGCCCATCGCGGTTTTGCCCTGCGACGTTTCTCTTCCGGATCAAATTGAGCAGGTGCAAGAGAGTATCCGAGAAAAGGTTGGCACCATTCACGGTCTCGTGCATTCTTTGGCTTTTGCGCCCAGGGAATCTTTACAGAATGCGTATCTGTTTACCGAACGAGAACACTTTTTGACAGCTCTCGAGATTAGCACCTATTCGCTCGTGGCCCTGGCGAGGGCTTTAACGCCGGTTCTCAGCGACAAGGCCAGTATCACTACTCTCACATATTACGGTGCTGAAAAGGTCATGCCTGGATATAACGTGATGGGTGTTGCGAAAGCGGCTTTGGAGGCAAGTGTACGTTATTTGGCCCACGATCTTGGACCTGCAGGGGTGCGAGTGAACGCAATATCGGCGGGGCCAATCAACACTGTGGCCGCCCGAGGTGTCTCTGGGTTCCTGGACATTCTGGAGGTGCACGAACAGCGGGCTCCCCTGAAACGCACTGTGGAAGGTCGAGAGGTGGGTGACACGGCAGTATTTTTGGCTAGCGATCTTTCCAGCGGCATAACAGGAGAAGTGCTGTACGTGGATACCGGTTATAACATCATGGGATTTTAGGAATAATGATCGATGAAAGGCACCCGGCTAGCCGGGTGCCTTTCTATGGGCTTATTGGTGAAACTACTTCGTTAGAGCTTTATCCAAAGCGTCGCGAACTGCGTGGTTGGATTGATGGGTCAAACCGGTTGCGCCGGAGATCACATCAACATAACCTGGCTCAGCAGTAAGTGCTGCTTCTTTGTAAGCATCGCGAGCCATCTCTAGAGGCCAGCCATACTCAGCAGGATCCTGGATGGTGTGGTCAGGCAATACACGTTGTACCTTGTAGTCAACGATCTTGTCGTCTTTCAGGGTAACCCATACTACCTTGTAGTATTGACCATAAGAGGAGGTCTCTGAACGACCGAGGAAGGTTCCATCAAAGTACTTGGTTGCAGGTGCAGTACCGCTAGCTTTGGCAAGTGCTCTTTCGGTTGCTTGAATCCAACCAGTGGAGCTGCCAGTAGCACCGGTTACGATGTCAGCCTTAGCCGATTGGTTCGCTACGAACTGGGCTCCCAGAGTGCGTGCTGCTTCGCCAGCTTGTGGCCATGAATAGGTAGAGAAGTCTTTCTCCACATGCTTGTCCGTATACTCGCGAAGAATTACTGCCACAATTTTACCATCTTCGATGAATACCTTGGATGATTGAATGCTCTTGTCGCTAGCGTCACTCCAAGCCTCATATGTACCATCTACATAGGCAGCCTGGGCAACCAACGAAAGAGATAACACTAAAACTAACGTTACCACTAAAGATAGTCTTTTCATGTATCTAACCTCCACATTTTGTTTTCTATGGTGAAGTCTTTCACCAATGCCCATACTCAGCGTAGCAAATTTCGAACGACGCGTCAAGCGTTTTTCGGTGTGCGCTGTGACCGAAACAACCTTTTTTCGGACGCGCTCAAAAGCCTTCCTAGAAGGTCTTTACGGGAGGTGAGGAATCTCAGATTTGCTCGGGATTATCGCCGTAGTGGGTCATGGTGGTGACCATGACCACATCATGGCCTTTGGACAAGTTTTCCTGAAACAAATGTCGCAACGCGGTCCACACTTCATCAGACGGCCCCGCGATGGTTGTGTTTAGTGATGTGTTACCCGGCTGTGAGTCATAGTCGAGGGCATGTTCATTCAAAAAGTGCGTAGATAGCCCCTGTAAACTTGTGACTTCCTCCTGCCCGACTGGATATAAAGAAACCTGTGCCTTGAGCATAAAACTGCACCTCCTGAGACTAGTATGCTCAGAAGGTGCAAGCTTCACTCACTTAGCGATTTGGCACACAGACAATTTGGCCCGGGAAAATTTCATTGGGATTAGGGATTTGTGGATTTGCAGCAATAAGGGCATTGAGTGATACCCCAAAGCGTTGTGCGATGCTGAACATGGAATCCCCTGGCCGGACCGTGTAGGCGAAGGTTCCAGGCGGACACTGGCCCGGTGGTCTGGTTCCGGGTACGCACACAATTTGCCCCGGGAAGATCAGGTTGGGATTCGGAATCTGCGGATTGGCTCTGATTAACGCATCAAGGGGTACGCCAAACTTTCTGGCAATGCTAAACATGGAATCTCCCGGCTGGACCGTGTAAGGGAATGTTCCAGGCGGACATGGTCCGGGGGCTCCCGTTGGCACGCACACAATTTGCCCGGGGAAAATGAGGTTTGGATTAGGGATTTGCGGATTTGCAGCAATAAGGGCATTGAGTGATACCCCAAAGCGTTGTGCAATAGTAAACATAGAATCGCCGGGCTGAACGGTGTAGCTAAACGTCCCTGGTGGGCACTGCGTTGGTGGTGGTGCGGTAATGGGTACGCAGACAGTTTGGCCCGGAACAAGTCTCGCAGGATCGGGAATCTGCGGGTTAGCATCGATTAGTTCTTGAAGGGGTACATTAAATCTGCGGGCGATACTGAACATAGTATCTCCCGGTTGTACGATGTAGGCAAAGGTTCCCGTGGGGCAGACCGTTTGTGGAATGCACACAATTTGTCCGGGACGTATCTGGCTTGGATCTGGAATCTGGGGATTAGCTGCAATGAGCGCATCAAGACTGACTCCGAACTGGCGGGCGATACTGAACATGGTGTCCCCTGGACGTACGACGTAAGGAGTTGTATTGGGTCCACACACCTGGGTGACTTGAGCATCAATCGGCGTCACAGGTTGCTGTTCTTCATGAACTTTATCGTTGTTTTCCAAAGTGAATCCTCCTTTACAAATCAATACCGTGGGGACTACAGCCGATCTAGTCCTCGTTTACGGTTCATAACAAGATATGAGATGAAAGGTGGATGTGTTACTCTTGACTTCCGGAAAAAGCTATGCTAAAGTGTTATTAACGTTCCTCGGTAGCTCAATGGCAGAGCATTCGGCTGTTAACCGAAGGGTTGTTGGTTCGAGTCCAACCCGGGGAGCCATCTTGAAGGCGATCAGGTAAACCTGGTCGCTTTCTCCACGTTTACGTACAAGAACGCCCTCTAGGATTACCTAAAGGGCGTTTTGCTCAGTAGCCTGTGGTCAGCTTGGATATTCGGGAATCACAATCCAACAGACTAAGTAAACGATCAGACCAGAGCCATAAAGGAGGGAGAGAAGAACCCATATCAGGCGTATAACGGTAGGATCGGTACCGAGATATTCTGCAATTCCTCCGCACACGCCCCCGAGTTTTCTGTCCCGTGAACGATAAAGCCGTTTTGACATGCTTCAGAAGTCCTCCTTTAGAAAATCTCTGGGTTCACCAGGTTACGGGGTTTTCGCCCTTCCAGAGCAGCCAACACGTCGTCGACCACCATCTCGACCATTTTTGATCGAGTCTCCACTGCAGCGCTGGCTATATGGGGTGCCAAGACAACGTTGTGGAGTTCGGCCAAACCGGGCTTCAGGGCCGGTTCGTCTTCGAAGACATCGAGTCCTGCTCCCCAGATGACGCCCTCCTGCAGTGCACGAACCAAGGCGATCTCGTCAACCACGGGACCCCGAGCTGTGTTGATGAGGATAGCGGTTTTTTTCATGCTTTCCAGTTCACTTCGACCGATCAGATGCTTCGTTTCGGGGGTCAGCGGACAATGAAGTGATACAAAGTCTGCTTCTTTTAGTAATGTCTCAAGATCAACATATTCCATCTTCAACTCTTGTTCTACACTATGAGGAAGGCGAGTGCGATTATGATACAGGGTGCGCATATCAAACCCGAGCGCCCGCTTCGCTACAGCCTGCCCAATGCGTCCGGCTCCTACGATTCCCAACGTTTTTCCGTAGATCTCTACACCCAGAAGAAGTTCGGGAGCCCAGCCTGTGAACTGACCAGTGCGTGTCATGGTGTCGCCTTCAATGACGCGTCGCGCCGTACTCATGAGGAGAGCCCAGGCAAAATCCGCGCTGGCATTCGTCAAAACGTCTGGGGTATTGCAGACAGGAATGTTGCGCTGACTGGCTGCGGCTATATCAATATTATTAAACCCCACGGCATAGTTGGCAATGACCTTTAGCTTCTGACCAGCGCCAATGACTTCAGCATCCACAGGATCCGAGAGCATAGAAATCAAGGCATCCTGATTAGCGACTGTCGCAATGAGCTCCTCTTTGGTGATATTGCGATCCTCAGGGTTCACTGTAACATTACAGTGAGCACATAGTTTCTCCAAGGCGGTTCCTGGTAGTTTTCTTGTCACAAATACATTATACATGGAGTCACTTCCTTTCACGGTCTTATTCTTGGTGTAGACGAGAGATCCTTTTCACTTAACAAAGAGTTACGCATGAGGCGGCAGGGTTTCAGCGTATTGTCGTTGAACTACTGTTTTAGCATTCGAGGAGAGTGAGCATACGTGGCCACAGTCTTTGTACTTGCCAACCAAAAGGGTGGAGTGGGAAAGACCACATCAACCTATAACTTAGGCGTTGCTCTGGCAGATATTGGGCAAAAGGTGCTGCTTGTGGACCTCGATCCGCAGGGAGGTCTAACCTTTTACGCAGGATTTGAACCAGAGGAACTAGGGAAAACTATTTATCATTGTCTCGTACGCAATACTCCGCCTGAGGAGATTTTGGTCTCCAATGAATATGGTGTAGATTTGCTGCCGGCCAACATTGATCTTTCTTTAGCCGAGTTCGAACTCGTCAATGCACCTGCCCGAGAACGGCGAATTACTAGGATCATCAACTCGGTTAGAGACAATTATGACTTTGTTCTGATCGACAGCCAGCCTTCCTTGGGACTGCTGACGATCAATGCTCTGGCTGCGGCTGACGAGGTTATTATTCCCGTATCATGCGAGTTCTTAAGTGTTCGAGGCACACGGGCTCTTCTCAAATTGATCGCCAAGGTAAAAGGGTCGCTTAACAGCAAGCTGAAGATTGCGGGACTTTTGCCTACCATGTTTGATAGTCGCACGCTGCATGGAAGAGAGATCTTGCAGCTCCTAGAAACAGAGTTTCCCCAGTTGTCTGTATTCTCTCACACCGTTGCGCGTAGCATCCGTTTTGCCGAGAGTGCTAGGGCACGGGCCCCGGTCTTTGAAGCGAAAATCCAGGTACCAGGGGCACTGGCCTATAGAGAGTTAGCCCGCGAATTAGTCAAGGGGAACAACAGAATTTCGCTATTTGGAAGGAAGGTTTTTTGATGAGTTCAGTAAGAGTTCGTTTTGCACCGAGTCCAACAGGTGACCTTCATGTGGGGGGAGCACGGACAGCCCTGTTTAACTGGCTTTTTGCCAGGCGTCATTCTGGCGTGTTTGTGCTACGTATTGAAGACACCGATGCAGCTCGCTCTACCGATGCGGCTACACAAGTGATTTTGGACGCCTTGGAGTACTTAGGCCTGGATTGGGATGAAGGTCCCATTAAGGGTGGAGCGTATGGCCCCTATTATCAAAGCCAGAGGCTCGATCTTTACGCAGAATATGCTACTAAACTGATGGAAAGCGGTAGGGCTTACGAGTGTTACTGTACTCCAGACGAACTTGACCAAAGACGGCAAGAGCAAATCAAGCAAGGCCAGAATATACGCTATGACGGGCGATGCAAGCATTTGACGGAAGAGGAGAAGCGTGCCTTCAAAGATGAAGGACGAGTTCCTGTCATCCGTTTCAAGTCTCTAGAAGCGGGCGAGACCTATGTTGAGGATCTTGTACGCGGTACAGTCAAATTCGACAACATTACCCAGGTTGATGATTTCGTGATCTTCAAGTCGGATGGTATGCCTACATATAACTTTGCTGTCGTTGTGGACGATGCTCTCATGAAAATCACCCACGTTATTCGAGGAGACGACCATCTCTCCAACACACCGAAGCAGATTCAAATCTATGAAGCTCTTGGGTTCCCGACACCAAAGTTTGCCCATATCCCCATGATCTTAGGGCCCGATAAGTCGCTGTTAAGTAAACGCCATGGAGCCACCTCTGTAACCCAGTTCTATGACGAGGGTTACCTAGCTTCGGCCATGGTAAACTACCTGTCGCTTTTAGGCTGGGGTTATGACGACTCTCAGACCATTTTCTCCATTCCAGAGTTGATTGAGAAGTTTAGTTTAGAACGGGTATCAAAGAATCCGGCGGTGTTTGACATTCAAAAACTCGAATGGATGAACGGCGTGTATATTCGCGAACTTCCGTTGGAGGAACTGTTCGAAGTAGCTCTGCCCTTCTGGAGGAAGGCCGGATTCTTGTCAGAAGAGATTTCACCAGAGATGAAAGAGTACGCTTTGCGGATCTTAAGAGAACTGCAAAGTCGCCTGAAGCTTGTGGCCGATGTAGTTGATCTGTCACGTTACTTCTTTGTTGACGATTATCCGTATCTGGAAGAAATTGTCGAGAAGATCTTGACCAAGCCACAAACAGAGGAAATTCTCACCTATGTCTACGATGTCGTTAAGGATGCACAAGCGTTAGATGAAGCAACTCTAAAGCCCCAATTCCAGGTTGCTCTGGAGAAATTCGGCATTAAGATGGGCGATCTGATTCAACCCATCCGCGTCGCTGTAACTGGAACGAATGTTAGTCCAGGTATCTATGATGTTCTGGAACTCTTAGGCAAAGAACGAGTCTTAGCTCGGATCGAGCGGACGAAGGCTATGTTAAAAGAAAGGGAGTTGATGTGATGCAAGCTCAAGTTCGATGGAATGGCAAGCTCGGCTTTGTTGGCATATCAGGCTCAAATCACGCTGTTGTCATGGATGTTAGCAAAGAGAACGGTGGTGACGGTGCTGCCGCTAGCCCAATGGAACTGGTCCTTTTGGGTCTGGCTGGGTGTTCTGGCATCGATGTCGCTCTGATCGTAAAGAAAAAGCGCCTCAATGTGCGTGACTTCCAAATCTTCGTTGATGGGCAGCGTGCTGATGAGCATCCCCAGGTCTTCAACAAAGTGCAAATGAGATTTGTCTTCGAGGGAGACGATCTGAGTCAAAAGGCCCTCGAAGATGCTGTCCGGCTCTCACTCGACAAGTACTGTTCTGTCGCTGGCATGGTCAACAAAACAGCGGAAATCACCTGGACCGTAGAGATCAAGGACGAATGAAGATCTATACCAAAGCGGGCGATCAAGGACGTACATCATTAGGAACAGGTGTGAGCGTACCGAAAAACCACGGACTGGTAGAAGCCTATGGTACTATCGATGAACTCTCAAGCTTTGTGGGCTTGGCCATAAGCGGTCTGCAGGCTGACGACGTGGCCCAGGATTTGTTGTGGGCGCAGAGGAAACTCTTTGTCGTGGCCTCGATGCTCGCTGGTATTCCAGGAGAAGTGACGAATGAAGACATGGCTCATCTCGAAGAGGCGATCGATCGACTCACAGCTGAGCTTCCCCCTTTACGTGACTTCATCTTGCCTGGGGGCACGATGCAGGGGGCCCAGCTCCATGTAGCCAGAACAGTCTGTCGAAGGGCTGAACGCTTGGTAGTCACTCTTCTACAAGATGGTGTGGCCGAGGCCGAGACGATCTTACCTTTCTTGAACAGACTCAGTGATTATCTGTTCTGTGCAGCGCGCTTTGTCAATCACAGGGATGGCAATGGGGACCCTTTGGTCAAGCTGGACAAGTGAAAAATCTAACGGATTCCCTTGCATTTTCTTGATGAGTGTGGTATATTCGGTAACAGTAATGGGGGATCGTCTAATGGCAGGACGGATGACTCTGACTCATCTAGTCTAGGTTCGAATCCTAGTCCCCCAGCCAACATGTTATCTAAGCCCCATCGATCATGATGGGGCTTTTTTAGGGAGATTTCACAACATCTCTGTAAAGCGATGCCGTCTTTTCCGCCATGTGGGCACTGGAAAGATGAACGAGAGCATAATTGCGACTCCAGTTCTGCAGCTTCTTGAGTCTGTGGGGAGAGTCCAGAAGCTCCCTTACGTCACTTTGTAGCTTGGTGTAGGGAAAACGTCTGAGGTTGCCGCTAAAGTCAAAGTCATCGTAGGTCACGAGTTTGGGTGAGATGACCCCATCATAGGCTTGCTGCATAAGGAGTACCGCATTACCGGTACTAAGCGCTTCCCGGGCGGTCCGTCCGCAGGCGGCTACTATGCCGGCGCTTTGCATGTAGGGGACCAAGTCTGGTTGCCACGGTTTGAAAATGCTACCTGGGAGACTTGGATTCCAGTTGGAGATAATCCGAAGGGGACGCCCTACTAATGCCTTGTGCGCGTTGACAAGATGTCGGAGCGCTTCAATGCGTTTCCTTTCCAGTCTTCCTACATAGATAATGGTGTTTCGAGGTGCTGCGTCGTCTGCTGGTGGCCTGAAGCGATCTGTATCAATTCCATTTAGGATAACGGCAATCCTCGGGTTGAGGCCTGCGATCTCGGCGGCTACGTTAGGCCCGATGGCAATAACGGCACTTGCACCAGCCAAGAGGTGACGATAGCGGAGTTGATTGAAACCTAGGCCATGACAGGTGAGAATATAAGGGATACTTAAGCGAGAAGCTAATAGCTGAGTCCGTTGAAACAACGTCGAACTCTGGCTATGGATAAGATCGGGTCGAAACTTGCGGCCCAGCTCGACGAGTGTTTGCAGGTCTGCTTCTGCAGAGAAAGCGATCTTGTGTTGATACAAAGCGGGAGTGTAGTGGCTCCAAAAAAGCTTGCTATGGATTGATCCAAAGGCTATGTGAACCTCATGTCCTAGAAGTTGCAGTTGTTTGGCCAAATCTAAGACGTGAGTGGTTTGACCGCTTAAGAAAAAGTCAGACAGAAATAGCACTTTCAAGGACAATCCTCCTTCCGTACCACATACATACTTTATGCCATCACAGAAAAAGAGTACTAGGAATTTCACGGACTGAGGGGTGTAGTTGTGAGCACAAGCGTAACCATCATTGTCGGTCTTTTTGGCGGATTAGGTCTGTTTCTTCTAGGCATCCAACTCCTAGCCGATGGACTGCAGAAAGCTGCCGGCGAACGGATGCGGCGTATTTTGGAGCTTTTCACATCAAGACCAATAAACGCTGTCTTAACTGGTGCTGCAGTCACAGCCCTCTTGCAGTCGAGTTCCACAACTACGGTAATGATTGTAGGTTTTGTCAACTCAGGTTTGATGACGCTGGCACAAGCAGTGGGAACGATCATGGGAGCCAATATTGGTACCACCATCACCGCGCAGATTGTCTCTTTTAACATTTACAGTCTGGCCTATCCTCTCATTGCTGTTGGAGCCCTGTTTTACTATTTCTCGAAGAACAAGATGAGGCGCTATGGTGGAATGGGTGTTCTAGGCTTTGGACTCTTGCTTCTAGGCTTGTCCACGATGAGTACATCGGTAAGTCCAGTGAGGGAATACGAGCCGTTTTTGCAGCTCTTGGTCACCATTGGCGATCGTCCGCTCCTGGGTATTTTAGCCGGTGCTCTCTTTACTGCGGTGATCCAAAGTTCTAGTGCCACAACAGGCTTGGTCATTGCCTTCTCTTGGCAAGGGATCTTGAGCTTGCCTGCTGGTCTAGCTTTAATCGTAGGGGCCAATCTTGGTACGTGCATTACTGTGGTGCTGGCTTCCCTAGGTTCACCCGTGACGGCAAAGAGGGCCGCATTGAGCCATGTGCTGTTTAATCTGACGGGTGTTATCCTGTTTATCATCTTCCGCAGACCCTTTACAAGCCTAGTGCTCTTGACAGGGACCACTGTAGCGCGGCAGATCGCTAACGCGCACACGCTCTTTAACATATTTACTACGGTGATCCTTTTTCCGCTCTTGCCCCACTTTGTGAGGCTTGTTAGTTCCATAGTGCCTGGTGATGACTCGGAGCTGGAGGCCAAGCCAAAGTTCTTGGATGAACGCCTGATTGATACTCCTGGCGCTTTGATCAGCGCACAGAGGGAAGCGCTGCGTATGGGGACGATTGCCGTTGATATGGTGGAAGAAGCAGTATCCGCATTTATCCAGGGTAAGACCACGCAGCTGGACGACATTGTGCGCAAGGAAGAGGTCGTTAATTCTCTAGAAACAGCCATTACTGCATATCTTGCCAAGGCAAACCAGCATTCTATGAACGAACACGAGGCCCGCGAGATGGTGAACCTTATGCACATCGTAAACGACATGGAGCGCATGGCCGATCACGCCGTCAACATTAGTGAGTTGGCGGAAGCTCGGGAAGCAGGTAGACTAGAGTTAAGCGAAGCAGCCAGGGATGATTTGCAGAAGATGTTTGACGAGGTAAATCGGATCTCGCGTAGTGTTTTGGAGGCCTTGCGCGAACACGATGTGGCTATGGCTACAAATCTCATTGGCGAAGATGATAAGGTCGATGATCTAGAAAAACGTTATCGTGCCAATCATATCGAACGATTGAACCAAGGTCTTTGCGGTGCTGATGTTGGTGTTCTGTTTCTTGATGCAGTCAGCAATCTCGAACGGGTTGCCGACCATGCACATAATATTGCAGAGGCCGTGGCCGATTTAGCCTTTGCCAAATAGGTTGGATGCGGACAGAGTTAGGCCTCAAAAAGCGAATGTTCTAATCGGCAAGAGGAATTGTATACAGGGAGGGTCCAAAATGGGTGTATCAGATGAAACACGTTTGTTTTCCGCCATTGACAAGGAAAGCAGTGATACCAGAGAAATTTTATCAAAAGTGTGGGCGGCCTTGACAGAAAAGGGGTACCAGCCTCTTGATCAAATCGTTGGGTACCTTGTCTCAGGCGATCCCTCATATATTACGGCCCACGGAGATGCTCGGCGACTGATTCAGTCCATCGAGCGGAATGATCTTTTAGAAGAAATCGTGGCAGATTATTTCAAAGGCTTAGCATAAGGAGGGGTAGTCAATGTCTCGTTTAGTTATTGAAGGTGGCACACCTCTCCGCGGGATGGTCGAGATTAGTGGTGCGAAGAATAGTGCGTTAGCCATCATTGTTGCCGCAGCACTTGCGACTGAGGGTGAGTGTGTGCTGGATAACATCCCTCAGGGCAGTGATATCGGAACGATCTGTCTCATTCTCCAAGACTTAGGTGTTGGGGTATGGTTTGACGATGAGGAACGTTTACATATTCGAGGGTCTAGTCTAGACAAGCATAAAGCATCCTATGATTTGGTGCGCAAAATGAGGGCTTCATTCTACAGTGCGGGTCTGCTTTTGGCTCGTCTGGGAAAAGCTGAAGTTCCTTTACCGGGCGGATGTGCCATTGGTTCACGTCCTGTGGACTATCACATAAAGGGCTTTACGCAAATGGGTGCAGAAGTATCCATTGAACATGGTTATATGAAGGCAGAAGCCAAAGAACTCCATGGCACACAGATTTATGTGAATCGAGCGAGCGTTGGCACGACCATTAACCTAATGATCGCAGCCTCTTTGGCCAAAGGAACCACGGTGTTGGAGAACGCGGCCAAGGAACCGGAAATCGTTGACTTGGCGATCTTTCTAAATGGGATGGGAGCGAAAGTTCGCGGCGCGGGCACAGAGAGCATTCGAATCGAGGGCGTAGAGAGCCTACGAGGCATCGAATACTCCATTATTCCTGATCGCATCGAGGCCGGCACCTTCCTTTTCGCTGCTGCGATTACGGGTGGTGAGGTCTTGATCAAGAGTGTTGTGGCTGAACACTTACGCGTACCCATTGTCAAGCTGGAAGAAGCTGGCGTCAGTATTACACGTGGAGACAATGAACTGCAGGTTGCTGCCCCGCAGCGTCTGAAACCGGTTGACGTGGAGACATTACCGTATCCAGGCTTTCCAACGGATTTACAGCAACCTCTTGTAGCGGCCATGTGTTTGGCCGACGGAACCAGCGTAGTGAGGGAGACAATTTTCGACCGTTTTCGCTATGTTGATGAACTGCGCAGAATGGGTGCGGACATAAAAATCGAGCAAGGGACAGCCATTATCCGTGGTGTTCCGCAACTTACGGGAGCTCCGGTGGAGATTACCGACCTTAGAGCAGGTGCAGCTTTAGCCATTGCGGCTTTAGCCGCCGAAGGAAGAACGGAGCTCTATGGAGTAGAAATACTAGACCGTGGATATGAGTTTTTCGAGGATAAACTAAGGAAACTCGGTGCCACAATCTACCGAGAGGAAACCGATGGACCAAGAAAGGGCTAAGGCCCTTTTTTGTTGCCCAAGCTACAGGAATTCCTAAAGAGTAGCAGAAGTGTAAGGCATGATGAGGGGGGTGAGTCCGCTGTCTGTACAATTATACACGCATAGTGACTATTCTCTGTTGGAGTCTGTCTGCACTGTAGAGTCCTTAGTGAGGCAGTCTGCTAAACTTGGACTGAAGTCGCTGGCCCTCACAGATCTGGGCACCACAGCTGGTCATGGTGAGTTCGAACACCACTGCAGGCAAGCGGGTATCAAACCCATTTTTGGTGTAGAGTTAGACGTAGCAGACTTGGGACATGTGGTTTTACTTGCTCTTACCGATACTGGCTACAGAAACATCCTGCACCTAACGTCCCAGGTGGGACCTTTGCTAAGAGAGAGGCTGGCTGAGTGCAAATCGGGCATAGCCCTCTTAACGGGAGCGAATCTCACCGAAGGACTGTACAACTGGCTAGAAGCGGAGTTTGGAGCAAACCACTACATTCGCTATGAACTAGGCCAAAGTGAATCTCCGTGGGAGAATTATCCCCATCATAAGTTGGTCTTGACCCAAGATGTGCGGTACCTTGAACCGCGTTCTCTAGTAACTCTAGACGTTTTGGGAAAGATTAAGGGCAAGGAAATCGCTTTACCGCCTAAGCCCCTTTTGAGCTGGAAGGATCTCTGCGCTGCGTTTCAGGGCCCGGAGACAGTCGTGACAACAACCCTTACGTTGGCGGATCGATGCAACGTGCAATTGCCACGGGAGCAGATGCTTCCTCCACACCCCGATGGGGAGAGTCTCAACGATTTGGTGTGGCAAGGTGCACAAGAGCGGTTTGGATTGATTCGTGATGAGGTTCGCCAGCGCTTGGAACATGAACTGTCGACCATTCGTGCGTTAGGCTATGAAGACTATTTTTTGATCGTTGCGGACATTGTACGCTTCGCTAAAAGCGCAGGTATAGCGGTGGGCCCAGGCAGGGGAAGTGCTGCAAGCAGTTTGGTGGCCTATGTTCTCGGTATTACTGAAGTGGACTCTTTGTCCTGGGGCCTGCTCTTTGAACGCTTTTTGAACGTTGAGCGGAACAAGCGACCTGATATCGATCTTGACTTCTGTTATGAAAGGCGCGGCGAAGTTCTTTCCTATGTTGTACGGCGTTTTGGGCGAGAGCATGTGGCCCAAATAGGCACCTATGGTACCTTTGGACCGAAGGCGGCCAGCCAGGAGGTACGTCGTGTTTTGGGTGAAGAAAACCAGGCCATAGCTAGAGAAATCCAAGGTCTGAAACGCCACCGTTCGACCCATGCTGCTGGTGTGATTATCACGGCAAGGCCGATTCAAGAAATCAGTGCCGTATATCTTGATCGAGAAGTACCCGTAACACATCTCGACATGTATGCCCTGGAAGAACTGGGGGCACTGAAAATCGACCTATTGGGCTTAAGAACACTAACGCTGCTGCACAAAATAGAAGAACAGGTGAAACGTGCGGATAGCACTTTTTCCCTGGAGGACATTCCTGCACATGATGGCGAAACTCTTGCTCAGCTCAGTAGGGGAAAGAGTCTGGGCATCTTTCAGCTCGAAAGTGATCTCTTTCAAGACCTGATTCGCAAGCTCAAACCGCAGTCCTTTAGGGATTTGGTGGCCTTGCTGGCCCTTGGACGACCAGGTCCTCTTGCCATGTTCCCTGAATATGTGTCGCGGCGTGATAGCCAAGCGAAGGTCAAGTATCCTCATCCGGCTTTGGAGGAGATCCTAGGAGAAACCTACGGACTCATTCTCTACCAGGAACAAGTAATGCTGATTGCGAACCGCATAGGCGGTCTTTCTCTTGGAGAAGCCGACTTGCTGCGGAGTGCCTTGTCCAAACAGGATCCCCGGGCTGCTGAAAAGTGGAGAACGCGCTTTACTGCAGGTGCGCAAGAAGCAGGACTCTCCCGTGATGCGGCGGATAGACTGTTTAGCATGATTGCGAAGTTCAGTGGATATGCGTTCAATAAGGCTCACAGTGTGAGTTATGCCCGCTTGACGTGGCAAGCCGCGTATATGAAGACGCACTATCCCGGCGAGTTCTTCCTCACTCTCATTAACGAAGGCAGTACGGGTAAGGAAAGAGAGATGTACCTTATGGATGCCTTAGGGTTTGGACTGCAGGTCTTGCCCCCGAGTGTAAATCACTCCGATCTGGCCGCAACGCTGGAAGGAGATACGTTACGCTTAGGTCTTTTGACAAACCGTCTCCTTCCTCCACAGAGCGCAGCAGAGATTGTCAAAGGAAAAGGGCAATGGTCGAGCCTCAAACAGCTCAAACGGGCGACGCGGCTTGACAACGACTTCCTCGTAAAATTAGTGCTTTGCGGTGCCTTAGACGATCTGGGTGGACGCAATCAGCACCTAGGTGAACTTGGTTTCGATAGCAGGTGCGAACTGGATCTGCTCCGAGCTGAAAAAGAGCTGTTAGGGGTATATGCAAGCAATCATCCTTGCAGTCCCTTCTTACCCTTGGTACGTAATCTGGATGGTGGAAGTGGTGTAGCGGCAGGAGAGATTCTCAGGATTAAGGCGACAAGGTCGAGCTGCATGGGAGTACTCGATACGCCCCAAGGGCTTGTCGCCTTTGAGGGAGCAAAGGAAAATTTCGCTCATGTTAACTTGACTGTGGGTAGTCGCATCGCTATCTTTGGAGATGAAGAGGTGAGCTGGTCACTTCCCCTTGGACCCACACTTCTGATTACTCCAAATCCCGACAATCTAGACACGATTAAGAGTGTCTTGGAGAAGCAGAACGGTGAGAGGCCTACAATCCTTCTGTTCGGTGAGGCGTACCATCTACTGCCAAAGATGTATTGGGTAAGGGATCCAGAGGAGATAAAGCGACGCCTGCAAGAAGAGCAAGTTGTGTACACATGGTTGGATCCTTGGAAAGAAAACGTTTAGTGGAAGGGATTTTTTCGCCACTAAAGAAATAATTGAGCGTAATAGGTATGTAGCGATTACAAAAGGAGGGCGCGATATGATGTGGACTGTGGTTTACATTGCTCCCAATCGCCCTATAGCGGAAATGTTGAAAGAGCTCTTAGAGGGTGGCGGAATTTTGTCCATGTTAAGACCCTTGGGCGCCCCACATTTAGGGGATTCTGCCAGCGTAGAAATATTAGTACCAGAATCTGAGGTAGACGAGGCGAATGAAATCATCGCCGCTTCCTTTGGCTAAGGCGGGCTAATATGCTCAATGTGTTTAAGGGTAAACCGAAGTATATGACAGTTAGACCCCAGGGTGAACCGCAACGCAAGGAGTTTCCAGATAATCTCTGGACGCGCTGTGATGCTTGTGGAAAGATGATTTTTACCAAAGAGTTGGAAAAGACCGGATTTTTATGTGCCAGTTGTGGACATCACTTTCGGATAAGTGCGATCAAGAGAATAGCGATGCTTACCGAACCAGGGGATTTTCAAGCCTTTCCTCCCTTGGTGGCGGCGGACCCCATTGGCTTTCCAGGTTATGCGGAAAAGATTAAGGTCGCACAGGAGCAAACAGGGCTAGATGATGCAGCCTTGATCGGTAAGGCCAAGATTCAGGGTTCACTTTGTATCTTAGGTGTGATCGACTTTTCCTTTATTGGTGGAAGTATGGGATCGGTAGTGGGCGAGCAGTTGGTGCGTGGCTTTGAAACAGCTCTAAAGGAGGAGTTACCGGTGGTAATCTTCTCCGGAGGAGGTGGCGGGGCACGTATGCACGAGGGCATTTTCAGCTTGATGCAGATGGCCAAAACCGCCCAGGCTGTTGGTAAACATAGTCGCGCCGGACTTCTATTTATCTCTGTCTTGACCCATCCGACCATGGGAGGCGTTTATGCTAGTTTTGCCTCGTTAGGTGACATAATTCTGGCGGAGCCCTGTGCCCTTGTTGGGTTCGCCGGTCCGCGAATTGTTGAAGAGACTACGCGGCAGAAGCTTCCAGCCGGTTTCCAGACGGCCGAGTATGCACTCCAGCATGGTATGATTGATGCTATCGTTCCTCGCTCCCATATGCTAGACTATGTGGGGCGTCTTTTGGCATGGCATAGGTAGGTGAGAGAAGTGCAGGCATTTGAATGGGAAAAGCCAGTGCTGGAGCTGGAAGCCCGCATTAATGAACTAAAACAGTTTGTACATAGTGAAGAAATGGATTTCAGTGCAGAGATTAAGACACTGGAACGTAAAGCATCGAGGCTACGCAAGGAAATCTATGAGAACCTGACACCATTTCAAAGAGTGACCATGGCCAGACATCCTAAACGCCCTACAACGCTTGATTACATCAGTCTGCTCTTTGATGAGTTTGTGGAGTTTCATGGCGATCGTAGTTTCCGTGATGATCAGGCTATTGTCGGCGGCGTAGCCCTTTTTGAAGGACAGCCCGTTACCGTTATTGGCCCCCAAAAGGGACGTGACACCAAGGACAACATTGCTAGAAACTTCGGTCTTCCACATCCAGAAGGATATCGCAAGGCTTTGCGTTTGATGAAACAAGCAGAGAAGTTTGGTCGACCGATTGTGACTTTAATCGATGTGGTAGGAGCCTACCCGGGTATAGAAGCGGAGGAGCGAGGCCAGGGATTGGTTATTGCTCAATGCATAGAAGAGATGTCCTTCTTGAGGACCCCCATTTTGTCGATTATTACAGGTGAAGGGGGTTCAGGTGGTGCCTTGGCTATTGGCATTGGTGATCGTATACTGATGCTGGAGAACGCCTGGTACTCTGTGATTTCTCCTGAGATGTGTGCGACAATTCTTTGGAGGGATTCATCAAGAGCGGCTGAGGCTGCGGAACTTTTGCGCCTAACACCGACAGACCTGTTGAAATTTGGCATCATTGACGATGTAATAACAGAACCCCTGGGCGGGGCCCATCGGGATCACGCAAACACGGGTATGCAGATCCGTTCTTTCATGCGCCGTTACCTGGCCACGATCATGAAAGTGCCGCTGGATACTTTGGTTGAAGAACGTCTGGCACGGTTTCGCCGCATTGGGGAGTTTCATGAGAAGTCATTAGCAGAGTTGTAGAGTGTTGTATCTTGGGTACGCAAGGAAGGGGAGAAAAGTATGGGGCGTAGAGTAGGCGTGTTGACCAGTGGAGGGGATGCCCCTGGTATGAATGCAGCGGTACGTACCATTGTGCGGGCTGCTCTTCATTATAATCTAGAACCGTGGGCCGTATATCGCGGCTACCATGGGCTGATTCATGGCGAGATCGAACCCATGGACAGTCGAACTGTATCAGGTATTATTCAAAGGGGCGGTACCATACTAAAGAGTGCCCGCTCCGATCAGTTCAGAACACCGGAAGGACGCGCCAAGGCCGCGGACATGCTTGACAAACATGGTATTGATTCATTAATTGTAGTTGGCGGCGATGGTTCGTTTCGTGGGGCGTTGGGTCTGGAGGAACTCGGTGTGAAGGTAATCTGCATACCGGCCACTATCGATAACGATATCGCTTGTACGGACTATTCCATAGGTTTTGACACCGCTGTAAATAATGTCATGGAAGCCGTGAACAAGATTCGTGATACGGCAAGCAGTCATGAACGCGTCTATGTGGTAGAAGTTATGGGGCGCGCTTCAGGTTATATTGCCCTCTATTCTGGTTTGGCCGGCGGTGCAGATGTCATTTTGATTCCAGAAGTGCCCTATGATCTCGAACAGGTCTGCCAGCAGATCCAGAAAGCGAATAGCATGGGCAAGACATATAACATCGTGGTTGTGGCGGAAGGGGTGCGACCGATCTCAGGTAAGAAGGGTGATGAAAGCCCCTCCGTGGAGATTGGTCGATACATACAGGAACAGGCTGGTTTTGATACTCGGATCACCATCTTGGGTCACATTCAAAGGGGCGGAGCGCCGACTGTGCGGGATCGGCTCCTGGCCAGTCGCTTGAGTTATCACGCCGTTGAACTGGTGTACCAGGGAAAGAGTGGCAAAATGCTTGGTGAGGTGGATCAGGTTGTCAAATCCTTTGATCTCGCCTATGTCTTGGCACAGGAAAAACAGCTCAACCTTGATTATTATCACCTTTCCAACATACTTTCATCGATCTAGAAGGAATGGAGGTCGAACATGCGCAAGACCAAAATCGTTTGTACCATTGGACCAGCCAGTGAAAGCCCAGAGACCATCCGGGCTCTGCTTCGTGCTGGGATGAATGTGGCGAGATTGAATTTTTCCCATGGTGCGCTGGATGAACATCTCGGCCGCATCAACAATCTGCGGGAAGCAGCAGAGGAGTTAGGAGTCAACTTAGCATTGCTCCTTGACGTCCAAGGACCAAAAATCAGGGTGGGTCGTCTTCCTGGGGGGCCCATTGAGTTGATCCCCGGGCAGGAGTATACCTTGACAGTGGAACCCTGCGAGGGTGATGAGACCAGGATCTTTGTGGATTATCCGCATTTGAACCGCGATTTGCGTCCCGGTTCGATAATCTATATCGACGACGGACTACTGGAGCTCCGCGTGCAAAACGTGCAGGGACCTGATGTGACTTGCCAAGTCGTCGTTGGTGGCGAACTTAGCTCTCGCAAGGGACTTTCGCTTCCGGGTGTCGATGTTGATCTTCCACCCATTACGAAAGAGGATGAAGAACATATCCGTTTTGGCGTAAAGCATGGAGTTGATTTTATCGCCGCATCGTTTGTCCGTAAGGGAGAACACGTCGAAGCTGTCCGGCGGATTATTCAAGATGCCGGAGGAACCCAGCACATCGTCGCTAAAATCGAAAGCAGTGCTGGCCTACGAAACATCGACGAGATCATCGCAGCGGCCGATGGCATTATGGTGGCGCGAGGCGATTTAGGTGTAGAAATCGCCGCGGAAGAGGTGCCGCTTGCTCAAAGAATGCTGATTCGCAAATGTAATCGGGCAGGAAAACCCGTCATTACAGCTACACAGATGCTTGATTCTATGATCCGTAATCCGAGACCAACCCGGGCAGAAGTGACCGATGTATCGAATGCCATTTTCGAAGGTACCGATTGTGTGATGCTTTCAGGAGAAACGGCCATGGGAAGGTACCCCGTGAAGGCCGTGCAAGTCATGGATCGTATTGCCCGCCGCATGGAGCAAGTGATTGACTATGGTTCAGTCTTGCGGGAAAAAGCCGAGGAAGGGCGGAGCGCGATCGATCAAGCAGTAACCCTCGCCGCTTGCCAAGTTACACATGATTTGGGATTGGGCTTAATCATCTGCTCAACCTTTTCTGGAGCCACGGCGCGGTCGGTGTCACAGAAGCGACCGAAGGCAGTCATTTTTGCGATTTCCCAAAACGAGCAAGTGGTTCGGCAACTGGCTATGTCCTGGGGCGTCTGTGCAGTGCATCAGGAACGTAATGATGATGTGGAGGTGTCCATCAGCAGTGCCATAGATAAGGCCATCAAGCGCGATTTACTTGTACCTGGTGATGTGGTAACCATTATTACAGGTCAGTCTGTGGGCGTACCGGGAACAACAAACATGGTGCAGGTGCGAAAGGTTGAGGACTGTTGAAGGTAGGCAAATTATCGGGTGAGATGCTGGAACGGATGGTTTTGTCAACCATCCAGTTTCTACGTAAGGACGTATTGGTCCACGCGGGACTTGGTGAAGACTGTGCCGTCATTGATTTTGGTGATGAGGTCTGTCTGGTGACCAGTGATCCCATCACTGGAGCAGCTGAAGGCGTAGGGGAGCTTGCTGTGCACGTGGCATGCAATGACATTGCAGCGAATGGCGGTACTCCCGTTGGGGTTCAAGTCGTGCTCTTGCTTCCTGAACACACCAAAGAAGAGCACATTCATCAAATCATGGAAGATATTCAAACAACGGCGGCAAGCCTAGACGTTGAAGTCTTAGGCGGCCATACCGAAATCACCAGCCGAGTTGGAGATCCTGTGGTGTCTATTACCGCGATTGGACGAGCCCCCAAAGATCGATATGTAACGTCGAAAGGTGCCCGACCAGGCGACGATATCATCATTACAAAGGGATTAGGTATTGAGGCGACTGCCATTTTGGCCAGGGATTTCGGACACATGCTGCCTTTTTCGGTGACGGATGAGCAGATCTTGACTATGACTAAGCAACTCTCCGTTGTCCCCGAGGGACTCTTAGCCGCTGAGCATGGTGTCCACGCCATGCACGATATTACAGAGGGCGGTCTCTTAGGTGCCATAAGGGAGGTCTGTCAGACAGCCCAAGTGGGCGCCGAGATACGAGAGGTTGACGCAGCGGTATCCGAACTTACGAAATCTATCTGCGCACACTTTGGTCTCGATCCCTTGAGCCTCTTGTCCTCTGGTTCCATGCTTATTGTGGCCCCCCGTGGGCAAGAACTCATTGATAAGCTGTCCGAAATTGATGTCCCAGCTTTTCTAGTAGGGAAGATTGTAGACGGTCGACATCCTGTGTTAATCCGTGAAACAGGAGAGCGGCAGTCCATAACAGAGCACGTCGAAGATGAACTGTGGAAGTTCTTCCGCAGAATCGATAGAATGGTGGAATAGCGATGCAGGCAAATCCCGGTAAAGAGCTATCGTTCGAAGTTGGACGCATGACATACTTACGCTTTCCCGTGCAAACGGATCTGATTCAGGAGACAGATAACATAGTTGAGGTCGTGGAAAGGTACACGAGGGGCATGGTACAAGAGGGCGATCTGGTTGTGGTGAGCGAAAAGGTTGTAGCCATCACACAAGGAAGAGCGTTTCGCATCAGCGAGATTAAGCCATCTCGTCTGGCGGTCTTTTTGAGCCGCTTTGTTCATAAGTCGCCCCATGGAATCGGGTTAGGCATGCCAGAGACGATGGAGTTGGCCATTCGAGAGGTCGGCGCACTGAAGATCATCATTGCCAGTATCATTGCTGCTATCGGCAAACTCTTTGGCATTCGTGGACTCTTTTATAGGATCTGCGGGCCTAAGGCGCGGGCTATTGATGGTCCTTGCGAATACACAATTCCTCCCTTCAACAACTATGCGGTTTTAGGGCCCAAAGACCCCGATTTGGTGTCAAGGAAGATCAAAGAAGCGGTGGGGGCCCACGTGGCCGTCATTGACGCCAATGACTTGGGTGTTAACATCCTAGGGGTATCAGGACCTGAAGTCGACATACCTTTACTTACGAAGCTTTTGAAAGATAATCCACTGGGTCAATCCGCGGAGAGAACTCCCATCGGCATTATTCGGGCCGTAAGAGATGTGGAACTCGCAGGCGAAGTTGCCGACTCGACGGTATAGACGTAACGGAGTTGCACCCAGAAGAATCGATGAGGAATGAACTGAGTGATAAAAACGAATATATGGACGAACAAATACTTTGTAGCATTGATGGCGGTTATTGCTTGTATCTTATGGGGAAGTGCTTTTCCGGTCCTCAAGATCTCCTACGCCGAACTGCAAATTGGCCCTTCCGACGTCTCGGCTCGCATGTTGATCGCAGGCGCTAGATTTCTCTTGGCGGGGCTGCTTGTCTTCTTAATGCAGTCGAGCATGCTACGGCAGAGCATTAAGGTTAAGAGGGAAAATCTACTTCCACTCTTGGTGCTTGGTCTAGCCCAAACGGGACTGCAATATTACTTCTTCTACAATGGGGTTGCAGCTGTCAGTGGCATTAAGAGTGCTATTCTCAACTCTGTTGGGAACTTCTTCGTTGTTGTATTTGCACACTTTATCTACGCCGACGATCGGCTCAACCCCGGAAAAGTGCTGGGCCTGATCCTGGGTTTTGGAGGTATTGTGCTGGTTAATTGGCATCCCGGTACTGCAATCGGTTGGAGTTTTGCTCTGCGGGGAGAGGGTTTTCTCATCTTGGCGGGACTCACAAGCGCTGTGGCAACGTTCTGGGCCAAGAATCTAGGACAGAGGATAAATCCCATTACCGTCAATGCATACCAGCTGACCCTGGGATCTCTGCTCCTTGTCGTGATGGGACTTCCAACGCTTCTAAATGGAGGTCTGACTCCCACGCCACTCTTCTGGGTCTTGTTTTTCTACTCAGCCTTACTTTCGGCAGCAGCTTTCTCCATCTGGTACCTTCTGCTGAAGCACAACAAAGCCGGTGAGGTGGCGATTTACCGCTTCGTAATCCCCATCTCGGGAGCCATGTTGTCCGCCATCCTCTTGCCCGGTGAGAGACTGAGTCTGTCGGCACTGGTAGCCCTGCTCCTTGTGGCCGGGGGAGTTGGAGCCGTTAACCATTGGAAACGAACGGCCGAGGCGATGAGAGCATAGTTTGGAAAGTTGAGGATGTCTGGATGGAGAACTGGAGACGCACCTTTATTACCATATGGACTGGTCAGGCTGTATCAATACTGACCAGTTCTGTTTTACAGATGGCTATTGTCTGGTATGTAACCCAGAGGACGGGTTCCGCTGCCTTGCTTTCCCTGGCTACACTCATTGGATTTCTGCCCCAGGCGCTCTTAGGCATGTTCATCGGTGTCTACATTGATCGCTATAATCGGAAGACGGTCATGATCCTGTCGGATCTATTGATTGCAGGGGCTGGCCTGGTCCTAGTGACAGTTGGAGCCTTCGGAGAAATACCTCTCTGGTTGATCTACGTTGTTCTCTGCTTTCGCTCCATCGGAGCTGCCTTTCATACGCCGGCTCTGCAAGCAGTGACACCTTCGATTGTTCCCAAGGACAAGCTGACACAGTATGCTGGTTTTGCTCAAGGATTCAAATCCCTATCGATGGTTCTCAGTCCAGCATTGGCTGCGGTTTTGTTTAGTCTTTGGGATCTCAACATTGTGATCCTCCTCGATGTGTTTGGTGCACTTTTCGCGGGAGGGGTTCTCTTCCTGGTGAGACTTCCCGATCACGTGCGTGTGGCGCATTGTGATGGTTCGATGCTAACGGAAGTCAAGGAAGGCTTTCGCGCCTTGCGCAAGGAACCTGGGCTATTGGAGCTTTTGATCATCAGCTCCTTATATGCGTTCATCTTCTTTCCCATTGGCACCCTGTATCCATTGATTACGATGACTTGGTTTCAGGGTGGCGTCGCTGAAAGTGGAGTAGTGGAGGTCGTCTTCGCCGTGGGAATGCTCGTGGGTTCCTTTGTGTTGGGGATCATCGGAGGAAGGATCAGGCACGTAAGAGCGATTCTGTCTTCGATGGGAGTCTATGGGAGCTGTGTCTTACTAGCGGGCCACTTGCCACAGAGTGGCCTATTCATCTTTATCGGAATCTCGTTTGTGATGGGGATGGTGAATCCCTTCTTCCACGGGGTACAGACGGCGATCTATCAGACTAGAATTGATCAACAGTATCTAGGGCGGGTGCTATCGCTTACATCGAGCATTGGACTGGTCGCCATGCCTCTCGGTTTGATCCTCTCTGGAACCTTTGCCGATGTTATCGGGGTTAACCGATGGTTCGCCATTTCTGGAGGACTTGTCTTGCTGTTGTTCTTGGTTGGAAGCAGAGTGCTTCCTAAGCGCCTCGATCCGCATTATGGCAGGACTGCGAGTGGCAAAGCTCGTTGAACCGTGTGCGCTTGGACTTGGGTAGCGAGTAAATTTATCTCAACGAAATCCACCAGCAAAGGAAAATCAGAAAATCCGGCGAATTCTAAAAGCAACACTTTGTGAGAGGAGGCACAATTCGTCGTAATCTTCGTACTAAGCTGAGGAGGGTGAAATAATGAAAAAGGGAATCGGTCTACAAATCTTGTTACCAGCAATTCTTGGGCTTATGCTTTTGGCCATAGCGATAGGTGTCACGACCCAAAGAACGGTTAGCGAAGGAACCAGGCGTATGGCACTGGAGAAAGCCAGGTCTGACTTGGCAACAATTTACGAGATCATCGACAGTAAGTTTCCCGGTCCCTGGACGATACAGGGGTCTTCTCTTTATAAGGGCGAAACAATGTTCAATGACAACGATGAACTTACGGATTGGCTCGGAGAGTTGACAGGAAATACTGTGACGATCTTCCAGAACAATGTACGTATTGCCACAAACGTGATGAATGAAGGAAAGAGGGCCATCGGAACCCAGGCTTCCGCCGAGGTCGTACAGGAAGTACTAAACGCCAAGCGGGAGTTTGTGGGTGAGGCCGTTGTAGTCGGGCAACGCTATCAAACGGCGTATCGTCCGCTCTTGGATCAAAACGGCAAGGCCATTGGCATGCTCTACACCGGTGCGTCGCAGGCACTGGTTGATGAGGTGATCAAGGAGATTGCAGTCTCCCTTGTGATCATCTCCATCCTAGCCTTGGCGGTCGTATCATTGGCCCTCGTCTGGATTATCAAACGAAGGATCACCGGGCCCATTAGCACGGCAGCTGGCGCGATGGAGCGTATTTCGGAACTGGATTTTGCCGATGCATCAAATGAGGACATTTCCAAGATAATAGAGCGACAAGACGAGATCGGTGTGATGATGCGCGCAGGGGAAAAAATGAGGTCGTCGCTCAAAGAAGTCGTTTTGTCTTTGCAGGAAATCTCCGGGCAAGTGGCACGCAACAGTGAAAGTCTGTCGGCCGCGAGCGAAGAGAACGCGGCCACCATTGAAGAAGTAGCTTCTTCGAGTAGCGAATTCAACACTAGAATGGTTCAGGCTGGCGCTCAAGCTGAGGAGATGCGTAAAGACGCTGATGTTATTAACGACTTGGCGATGCGTGGAGCCTCCCATATGGATCTATCGCGAGAGTCCATGGATGCCATCGTTCTGGCCGCCGGGAATGTTCGAGAATCGCTGTCGGATCTGGCGCAGAGAGCAAAGAACATGGTCAATGTCCTGCACATCATTTCAGACATAGCCGCCCAGACAAACCTTCTCGCCTTAAATGCGGCCATTGAGGCAGCCAGGGCGGGCGATCAGGGACGAGGCTTTGCGGTGGTTGCGGATGAAGTTCGAGTGTTAGCGGAGCAGACCCAGACATCGGTTAAAGAGATTTCCCAGATGGTCAACGCTCTGGTAGAGGTCTCCGAACAGTCTTCTGACATTATGACCAACGCCGAGTCGACCATCGCTTCAGGTACGGAACTGCTTCGCGAGACCCAGAAGGATTTGGAGAGTATTAAGGACAGTATTGGTGATACTGTGCGGGCGATTCAAGAGATTACCGATGCAGTACTCTTTGCGGCAGAAAGCAGCAATTCTATCACGCATGCTACGGAAGAGCAAGCCTCTTCTACTGCGGAGATCGCCTCAACAGCCAACGACCTCTCTAATATGGCGCTGAACCTCCAGACTGTGATTCAAAAATTCCGCATATAAGTGCTTTAGGACCCTCTTTCATCCAGAAGTTGAAGAAAGAGGGTTTCCTTTGCTTATGCTATAATAGGTTAAGACTAGGGAAAACGGGGGGAGTAGAATGGGAGACCGAAAGGACGTACTTGACCGAGGTCCATTCTTTCATGGTACAAAAGCGCGCCTAAAGATTGGGGATCTCTTGGAGCCGAATCATCCGTCAAACTTCCAGGACAAGACCTCGAACTACATATACTTTACTGCGACACTCGATGCTGCAAAGTGGGGGGCCGAGTTATCAAGAGAAACAGTGCACGGAACCGAAGAAAGAATCTACGTTGTGGAACCGCTCGGCGAGTTTGAGAATGATCCGAATCTGACCGATAAAAGGTTTCCGGGAAACCCCACGCGTTCCTATCGATCGCAATCGCCTTTGCGCATCGTCGCTGAGTTAGGTTCGTGGGAGAGGCATTCTGACGAACAAATCAACGCTATGCTCGACTCGCTAAGAAAACTGCGGGAAGAAGGCAAAGACCTGATCATTGACTAGATTCGTGACTATAGACGCAACTCTATGGCCAGGATCTCTGTTATAGGGATGACTGTTCCATCCTCCATAATGATGCGTCGTTCATACGTGTCGAACTTCTTCGCGGTGCCGATCACAGTAACATAGGCACCGCCTTCTTTTTTGGGATCAGGTCGAAAATACGTAATTTCAGCCTGGGGATGCTCCTTGATTCGCTCTTCTAACCTGCGCAGTTTTTCGCTTAGAGCCTCTTTAAGATATTCGTCGAGTTCGACCCTCTGGTCGGTCAGACGAGCTGTTTCTTTGATGGCCACTTCATAGCCGGTGAGAGCCGCAAAGGGAGCAAACTGTGCTGCTCGATTGATGGCTGGCATGCGTCGCCTGGTGTAGGAGATGGGGCGCGGCAGATGGATGATGTCTTCATAGGAGTCTGTCATGCTTTGTGACCTCCAATCTGTTGATTGCGCTCGATGGTGGTGGCACCTTCTTCTAGGTTCATTCCTTTTAGGAGCGCATTCTTACCGTACTTTTTCCTAATAGCCAGTGCTGCTTCTTGTACTTTCCTCTCCCGTTCTAGCGCGGCGTCTTCACGCTGCTGTGCTTCATAGTCTGTGAACAAATCAAGTTGCTGGAAGTTTCCCCTCATTTGAATGGTCTCCTCGTCCACGACATTGTTGGCCGCGAGGGTTACTCGTCTGACCAAGAGGTTCTTATCGACAATGCGATCAAAGAGCTCCATTACGGCGTCTACGATTAGCCTAGTCGAAGAGGTGTATCGATTAAGATTAATGCTTCCGTTGGTGTGCTTAGGAAGGGAGCGTCCATAGGCGTCGGTCGTGATGGGTCCACGATATGACTGCCTGTCGCTTCCTTTGAGGTTCTCAATATCATAGCCTACCGCCAAACCAATTTGATCGGTCAGAAGTCTTTTATCCACCAAATCCAAAATGAGGTTTTCGGCCATCTCGCGGGCGATGAGCTTTGCTTTTTCGAAGCAGTAGGGGGCAGGCAAGACCTGCCCTGAACTAACACTTTTGGAACTTGGCTTGTAGGCTTTGATATCGGCTATGGTACAGGACTCGTAGCCCCAGGCGTGATCAATCAGTAGTTCTGCATTCACGCCAAAGAGTTTGTATAGTAAGCCTTCGTTGTGGGGGTCAGATGGCTTGCCCAAAGAGCATCTGGCGATATCACCCATCGTGTAGAGCCCGTTTTCTTCAAGCTTTGTGGCATAGCCTTTGCCCACCCGCCAAAAGTCAGTGAGGGGGCGGTGAGACCACAATTGGTGTCGATAACTCATCTCATCGAGTTCGGCGATGCGGACACCGTCCTCATCGGACGGAATGTGTTTGGCCACAATGTCCATGGCGATCTTGCTCAGGTAAAGGTTGGTGCCGATGCCTGCGGTAGCAGTAATTCCAGTCGTGTTTAGCACGTCAAGTAGAATTCTCTTCACAAACTCGCGGGCCGACGTCTTCTGCGCATTCAGATACTTTGTGGCATCGAAAAAAACTTCGTCGATAGAGTAGACGTGAATATCTTCAGGTGCAATGTACTTCAGATAGACCTCGTAAATCTGTGTGCTGTAGTCTATGTAACGAGCCATCCTGGGAGGAGCCACAAGAAAATCCAGAGCGAGATGGGGGGAGGATTGCAGTTCGGGATCGTTGACGGAACGGCCAGAAAACGCGCGTCCGCGGATTTTGCGCCTCCGCTCAGCATTAATCTCTCTGACCTTTTGCACCACCTCAAAGAGCCTGGGCCTCCCAGAAATACCGTGGGCTTTAAGGGAGGGAGACACGGCCAGACAGATCGTCTTTTCAGTACGACTCGCGTCGGCAACCACGAGGTTCGTGGTCAGGGGATCAAGGCCCCGTTCAACACACTCCACCGAAGCGTAAAAGGATTTCAAGTCGACGGCGACATAGGTTCTGTTCTCCATTTTGACTTCCAAGCTCTCCTCGAAAAGAAATTCTCGTTCGTTAACTTCATCTACATACATTCTACCATATTTGAAGCAAAAAGCGAACATGAGTTCTTAAAATCCTGTAGATCAACCAAGCGTTGGTGTGCAGGTTTTTTTGTTACTATTCCCTCTTGGCGGACGTCTTGGTTGCTTGAGCGAAACTTCTAGAAAACGGTGTGGGTATATATCTAAATGAAGGACGAAGGGAGAGAAGGAAATGAGCAATCTGTATATTTGGTTTCCGTCCGTGACGGAACGGAGAAATTTTGTCTTGAAGCTTTTGGACGTACCGGAGTTGACGGAACGCAACGGAACGAAGAAACGCCAAGAACAGCTGGAGGACTTGACGCTACATCTGGATTTACTTGATGCTGGAAAGACGAAAAGCTCCTACTACAACCTGCATAAACGTTACTACTTTTCGAGAATCCCCGATTGGGAGCTTGCGAACTACAAGCAGCCGTGGGATCTTCCCGTTGTATTCATGAAGGGTTTCAGGCAGCTTTATACGCAGAACTCCTATGCGTTTCGTCCGGGAAAGTGGCTCGTTCTGCAGTTTCGGGGGACGAAGGAGGCCATGAAACTTTACCAGTGGGTGGTGGACCAAATCCCAGCGGAGCGAATGGGGCGCAACGTACCGCTCCCTGAGACGTACTGGCCGTTGCAACAGGTGGGCTGGGTAAAGAAAGCCCTTGTAGCAAATCATCCCGTTAAGGTGGCTACTCTGCAAAAAGCGTACGCCATCTTGCGCCGAGTGAAAAAGGTATCGCCAGAACTCTTCAGGGGAAAGAATGTCTATCTGTGGGAACACCTGGCTTTTGGTTTTGACCATTGCGGATGGTTCCAGCAGGCTGAGACATGCCTACGCATACAAGCTGAGCTGCAGCCGAGGAAGAGTGATGCGTTTTTGAACCTAGGAGTCTTCTTGACAAATAGGGGGCGTTACCAGGAAGCCATGGCGGCGTATAGGGCTGGGCTTGAGCGCACACCACAGTGCGAGTATCTAAACTACAACATGGCAGAGCTGGCCACTCTGTTGGGAAGGGGTGATCTGGCCCAGGCGGCGATCAATCGAGCGATAGAGGCGAACCCCGCGAGAGGACTCAACCTCTATGTCAAAGGCGAGCTGTGCTTGGAGAAGGAACAGTGCGAAGTGGCCATAGAGTACTTCAGGCATGCTTTGGACTTGTCGCAAGAGGAGAAGTGGAAGAGCTTGAGAGTTGATTGCCTGAGAAGTACGGGTTTTGCCTATCTCAGGCTCAATCAGTTGGAGCAAGCGAAGGAGGCGCTTGTGGAAGCTCTATCTGGCGACCCGAATTGCATACGTACCCACCAGCTTTTAGCCCAGTGCTATAAGCAAATGGGGGACGAGTGGCTGTCACACGTCCATTTAGGAAAAATCAAAGAAGTGATTAACGGAAGGTAGAGGTGTTACAATGGGTCTTACATTTGAGTTGACAGATCGTCAAGCCGAGATGGCAGAGCGCTGGATGGAGGAACATGACTGTTCTGTCAGGAGATTTGTGGAAGAAACAAGGCGCATTCCGCCCCTTGGTGAACGAGTTCGCTTCGTCTTTATTCCCACGATGCTCGGAGACATAGCGGCCATCGAATGTGCTTGTGGAGCAAAACAACTACTGACTACCTGGGACGACCTTTAGGTAGACTCCCGAGTTAACCGCGCTAATGGTGGGATGCATCGGGACAAGCTTGACGATGTGTCCCACGTTTTCACGTCATTTTGAATGGGAATAAGAGGGAATCGGCAAAAGCCGTTGAAAGTGTTTGTGACCTTCTTGGTTGCTGTAACAGTCTGGGAGTAACATCTGAGGAAGTGGAGGAACGAAGATGAGTGTTACGATTAAACCCCTAACAAAGGACTTGATCCCGGCTTACCTAGACTTTTTTGACCATCGAGCTTTTTCGGACAATAATCCCAATGGTCCCTGTTATTGTACGTCGCCGAGCATGACTGCGGCTAGCATTCAGAAGATGGTCAGTGAGTTCGGAGACGATGTGAAAGGCACAATCCGCAGATATGCGGAGAGACTATTAGAAGAAGGAAAAATCCATGGGTATTTGGCCTTCAACGGTGATACTCCAATTGGATGGTGCAACGCTGGGGATTTGGCAGACTATGTGAATGTGGGATTCGATGCCGAAATGTCGGAGTTCATTCATGAAAATGCATGTGGCAAGACGATGTCGGTCGTTTGCTTTGCCATTGCACCAGAGTATCGCGGTAAGGGTATTGCCACTGCATTACTCCAAAGGGCCATCTTCGACGCGAGGGAGAACGGTTATGCTGTGGTGGAAGGATATGCAACCGTGCTGGATGAACCTGTCTACTACGACTACACAGGTCCGATTGCTCTGTTTGCGAAAATGGGGTTTTATGAGGTCGCTCGGCACCAGGACAGAGTGATCCTGCGAAAAGACGTAAGACACGAAGATCAGGAGGATTGACATGGGTTAGGAGTCGGGACCAGGAAGTTCAATGGCAAGAGCGGCTTCGTCAAGATGTCGTAGCTAGACGGCTGGACGAGCATGTAGGAGAGGGGACGGAAAATGAGGCTAGTATCATCCATTATTGGAGTTGCGCTTGACTGCAAGGATGCTGATTTGTTAGCGAACTTTTACGCGAGACTTTTGGGTTTGGAGAAGACAATCTCTAGCGGAATTTGGGCAGGTATACACACACCACAGGGCATTATCTTAGCCTTTCAGACGGTTGAAGAGTATGTTCCTCCCGTCTGGCCTTGGAAAGAAGGCGAACAGCAGCAAATGGTGCACCTCGATTTTAAGGTTGACGACTTACCCAAGGCGGTGGAGCATGCGATAGCCTGTGGTGCTACGGTAGCAGACACGCAGTATTATGACACGTCTACAGTCATGATCGATCCTGCAGGACACCCCTTCTGCCTGTCAACCGCAGAATGAGTGTCCCGGTAACGAAAATTGCACATTGAGGATCATCCAAGAAAGCCCGGTTGCATTCGGGCTTTCTGCGATCGGGCCTTCGATCCGCCTGCTCAGGCATGATCAGCATACGTCCACCAGAGCGTGGTGCCCATGAGCCCCGCTATGCTAGTTATGAGCACAATAATCACGCCTGGCACTTCAATGAGAATGTTACTATCGGCTATCACCCCGCTGAAGATAGCAGGAATAGACCAGGGGAATATGTGTCCGCGACCCGTTACAGCTACAATCTGGCCTAGGGCTAGAGTAAAGATCATGAAGCCCAAGGGTGATAGATAGCCCCGACCTACGCTGGCAATGAACCCCACAGGCGTGGATAGTAAAATGGTTAGTGTGGAGCAGACAAAATACACAACAATACCCTTTGTGAACAGTTGGGGCGACCAGCCGGATAATCCTACGAGGGTTCCCGCCGCAAGCCCCGCAAACAAGACCATGAGTGTCAGGAACACACACCAGAAAGTGGCAACAGCAAACTTGGCCAATACAATGGCATTCCGCGAAGTTGGCAGGGCAAGCAAGTCATTGACCGTGCGATCAGAAAACTCCCTGCCAAAGATCCAAGAGGTAACAAAGCCGAAGACTAGAAGGCCGCCAATGGCGATGGACTGGGCTAGCAGACCAAGATATGAAGTCCAATCGGCACTTCCTATAAGCTGCGCTTTAGCTGAGATGAAACCCAAGCTTTGGGCTAGTTCGGGGTTCTTGAGCACGAACATGAAAAACCCTCCAAAGAAGGGAACCAGTAAGAGCGCTAAAAATGTGAACAAAGGTACCCTTGAGCGAAAGAACTTCCTCAGTTCAACTTCAATGCAGCTCATGACCATGGTCACGATACACTCCCTTCTCATGAATTGTCCTCAAAAAGAACGCTTCCAGATCTTCACGTTCCACTTTGAGCAAGGTTGGTGGGTGTCCCTCGTGGACAAGGAACGCAGCGATCTCTTCAGGGACCAATACAGCTCTTTCATCTTCGAGTGCAAGAACAGAACGTTCGTTGATCCTCTTTTGCTTCACTTCATATCCCGCGTTAGCCAAGATAGACTGCATGGCAGATTTATGTCGTCCATCCACAAGTAAAACCTTTCTGAGCCGACTTTCAAGCCCCTTAGTATCGATTGTTGTCACCAGTCTTCCTCCATGAATGATCCCGATGCTTGTGGCAATCCTAGAGATCTCGGCCAGTTTGTGGCTGGAAATGAGTATGGTTACACCAGAGTTTTCTGCGAGATCCTTTAGCAACTCGAGAACTTCCACAATGCCAGCAGGGTCTAGACCATTCGTTGGCTCATCCAAGAGTACGATCTTCGGTTTATGGATTAGAGCCTTGGCAATGCCAAGCCTTTGCGCATTGCCGAGGGAGAGGTGCTTGGCCTTTTTCACTGCACTTTTCTCGAGCTGTAGCATCTGCATGATCCATTTCACCCGGCTGTGATCCTTGATGCCCCTCAGCTTAAGGAGCACCGAAAGGTTTTCTTCTACTGTCAACTCAGGATAAGAGTAGGGAGTCTCTACGAGATAACCTACATCACGCCAAATATCGGTCATCCCTGCAACAACCTTCTTGCCCAGTAGAAAAGCTTCGCCTTGTGACGGTTTGACCAATCCGAGAAGCGTTCTGATGGTTGTAGTCTTACCAGATCCATTGAGACCCAAAAAGCCGAAAATCTCTCCCCTGGAAACAGAAAGGTTCAAGTCGTCAACTGCTCTGGTTTCTCCATAGAATTTGGACAAATGAATCGTCTTAATAGCATCTTCCATCGTCAATCCTCCTCAATGATCTGTAAAGCAAGACCGCGGATCAAAAGCTTCAAGGCTGGAGCATAGTTCTCTTCTCCAACTTCCTCCTTGTGGACCATAGACATAAACAGATTCCTTAAGGATGTGCTGACAAGGTCAACCTTGATAGTGTCCTTCAGTTTGAAAAAAGACATCACTTGTTCGGTGAACAGATTATCGAGAAGATGGTGCTCATCAACTCTCTCTTGGGGAATTTTCCGCATGAGAACATCGAATTCTCGGTTCTTGGTTATGGTCATGATGAACGAATCGCTTACCTTTTGGTAAAGGCCATAAACCAACTCTGTGAACGTATCCACCCCGAGTTGTTCGGACTCTTCTAATTCTACTAGAAGCTCGTTAATAAGGGACATTTGGTATTCTTCAAGCACATGAAAGATGAGAGCTTCCTTTGAATCATAGAAGTTGTAGAACGATCCCTTGGAGATACCGGTCCTGTGGATTAGTTCATCCACAGTGGTCTTTCTTACTCCATATTGACGAAGACAATCCTTTGCAGCTTCATTTAACGCTGCTTTAATTAGTTCTCTTTCTTGATCGCTAAATGCTGTTGCCATGATGAACCTCCAAACTATATGACCAAAAATGTCCTTTTAGTCATAGAATAGCATATCAAAGAACGACTGTCAAATAGTGGGGAAGTGAGGTATGGATTGAGGGCCGAACTCGATATCGGTAAACCCAAATGCTTATAGACTCCTGCAAAAGGGCTTGATAGGCTTGCCAATAGGTGCTATGATCATAGTGTTGATCAATTTGGGGGCCTTAGCTCGGTGTAGAGTTTCTCCTCTTTGACCATCGAGGGAAGGTTTCTTTCTTTGCCTCCCATCCGTTATTACTAGTAGGAGTGTGCTATGTACAGGAACTGCTTCTTCTAGATCTCATATACTTGAAGGAAACTAGGTTGAAGAACCGGGGAAGAACGGGAATACATAGGAAGGTAGTGTTGAAACATGAGTTGGCTTATCGTTGTATTCTGTGTAAGTATCCTAGCTTTGATGTACGCGGCTCTAAACTTCTACTCGGTCAAAAAGATTGATGAAGGCTCTAGTCTGATGAAGAACATTGCATCCCAGATCCGGATCGGGGCGATTACTTTCCTACAGTATGAGTTCCGCATGATTGTCATCATAGGTTTAGTCGTGGCCTTGCTGATGGGTGTAGTGGTTGGTTGGTACGTAGGCGCATCATTCATAATTGGCGCTACCATGAGTTCTTTAGCAGCCGTGGTAGGGATGCGAATCGCTACCTATGCTAATGTGCGGGTGTCAAATACTGCGAGAACTACGAAAAAACTGGGCAAGACGTTAAAGGTAGCCTTTCAGGGCGGTTCCGTAATGGGTCTGTGTGTGGGCGGCTTTGCACTTCTAGGGCTTGTCATCGTTTATGTAGTCTTTGGAGTCTTGCTTAAGCAACTGTCCATCGAGAATGTGTACTTAGTGAGAAACTGGTTGGGGATTGAGTTTTCTCCTTTCACAATGACCATTTCTGGCTATGCCCTTGGATGCTCGATAATCGCGATGTTTTTCCGCGTCGGTGGCGGCATTTACACGAAAGCAGCTGACATGGGCGCTGACTTGGTCGGAAAGGTTGAAGCCGGTATCCCGGAAGATGACCCTCGAAACCCTGCCACGATTGCAGACAACGTCGGAGATAATGTAGGCGACGTAGCCGGTCTCGGGTCTGATTTGCTGGAGAGTTTTGTGGGTGCTATTGCGTCTGCTGTGATTTTGTCATTTCATCTATTCCTCTCCAGTGAGGCAAAAAATGGCGGAATGACGCAATCGGCACTTCAAAAAATGTTTATGTATCCAGTGGTGCTTGCTGGCTTTGGAGTCCTTGCCTGCATCATCGGTATCGCTTACATCATTGCGAGAGAGCTATCGGAGGATCCTCACCGCGAGCTCAACATCTCTACGTGGGTGTCTGCCGGCTTGACTATTGTGCTTGCTGGTTTTGGAAGTTGGCTAATGTTCAGGGGCGAAGACTTAACTGGTCTAGGTTTTGGCATGGGAGCTCTTTCTCCGTGGATCGCGTCTGTTTTGGGGATTGTTGCAGGCGTTCTGATCGGCTTTATTGCGGAGTATTACACCAGCTATGATTATAAGCCAACCAAGAGCATTGCCGCTGCAAGTACTGAAGGTCCGGCATTGACTATCACGCAGGGTATGTCTGTGGGTATGCGCTCCACGATTGCGCCAGTACTGGTACTTGGAGCAACAGTTATTGCTGCTTACGGTGTGGCAGGAATGTATGGTATTGCCATGGCTGCCGTTGGGATGCTCTCGTTTGTCTCCACCACCGTTACTGTTGATACGTATGGTCCTATCTCCGACAATGCTGGCGGTATTGCCGAAATGAGCAAGTTGGATCATGAAGTTCGCGAAATCACTGACACGCTGGACTCTGTAGGCAACACGACTGCCGCCATCGGTAAGGGTTTTGCTATAGGCTCCGCGGCCTTAGCTGCGACATCCTTAATGGTCGCTTATATCTTCTCTTTTTCGCCACCAGATGTGGATCCCATACTCAATATTATCGATCCGCTGACTCTGGTAGGAGTCTTGATCGGCGCGGCTTTACCCTTCTTGTTCTCTGGTATTCTGATTGAGTCGGTGACCAAAGCAGCACGCAAGATGGTTGACGAGGTTCGTCGTCAGTTTAAGGAGAAGCCCGGGATCCTGGACGGCACAGAAGAGCCTGATGTCAAATCTTGTATCGCCATTGCCTCTGAAGGCGCCCTACAAGAGATGAAACTACCATCGTACATGGCCGTTTTCTTCCCCATCCTGGCGGGATTTGTGTTTGGAGCAAACTTTGTGGGTGGTGTCTTGATCGGCTCGATCATGTCCGCCATCATGTTGGCCTTGTTTACCGGAAACGCCGGTGGTGCCTGGGATAACGCTAAGAAACTGATCGAAACTGGTGCCTTGGAAGGTCACACTAAAGGCGGTCCGACTCATGCGGCTGCAGTTGTGGGCGACACAGTAGGTGATCCCCTCAAGGATACTGTCGGCCCCTCGCTGGACATTTTGATTAAAATCATGTCCACGATATCTCTCATCGCGGTTGCGATCTTCTCAAAATACAACATTTTTGATTGGTTGGTAAGTCTGTTTTAGGACTAAAGAAGTCGCTGAACAACAAGGTTGGATAAAGTAGAAACTCACAATGGATGGCCGCTAACGTGTCTCAACATGGTAGCGGCCTTTTTCATATGCTCCGTTTATATGGGGAGAGCTTCACAAATCACTTTGTTCCAGGATGTTCACAATGTACCAAGGAACATCTTCAATTTCAAGGGGTTTCTCCGCAACAGGGTCTTCAAAATCATCATGGCACAATGGTGGTAAACATTGCTGCTCCCATTGGTATCTTTATTGCATGAACAAAGCTCCTAAGGAACCTTTTCTGATCATCGTGTGTAGGAAGTGACCCGTGGCAGATGTTGACAAAGAGTCAAGAGTTCATTAGGATATGATGTAGAACCGTAGCGCATTGCTTTCCCTGGTATTGTAAACGATTACTTCTGCTAGGGATTATAGATGTAAAGGAGGTTGCAGGTGACCACTCCTAGCCGAAGAAACATAACCATTAGAGACGTGGCGAGATACGCTGGTGTATCTACCGCTACTGTGTCGCGAGTTTTAAACGGGACCTCACCTGTGAAAGACGACCTAGTGGCGCGGGTGGAGCAGGCCGTGACTACCCTGGGTTATCGTCCTAATGCCGCTGCCCGTACCCTAAAAACAAGAAAAGCCAATGCTATTGGTATTCTGGTTCCAGACATCTCTAACCCATACTTTATGCAGATCATCAAAGGCATTGAAGACGTGATGGCCCAGGATTATAGTCTGCTTATGGCTAGCTCTGACGAGAGTAGTAAAAAGGAAAAGAGGCTTCTGAATGTATTATCCGAAGATCGCATTGACTGCCTTGTCTTAGCTACAGCAGGGGGTAATGATGAGGTCATTCGAGCCATTGATGAAAAGAGGAATCCCGTGGTCCTGATAGACCGTCTGCCTGACTCCTTAGCCAATAGAATGGACTCTGTTGTCGAGGACAACTTTTGGTCAGCCTATGAGTTGGTCCACTCTCTGATCAGACTAGGTATCCAGTCGCTCGGTATCATTCATGGCCCCATGAGCGCGAGTACCGCCTTTCAAAGGGCCTCAGGTTGTATGTCTGCAGTGAGGCAGCATGCTCCAAAGCTAAGAGTTCGGGAACACTTGGGTGATTATACTGCAGAATCCGGTGAGCGGGCTGTTGATGATTTTCTACAAGGAGAATCTCCTGATGCCATCATTGCCATGAATAACCTCATGGCTGTAGGTGCCATTTCCCGATTGATGAAGCGCGGCTTTGTTATCGGGAAGGATATTACCCTCGGCTCCTATGGTGCCATTGAGAACTATCTCCTGATTGATGGTTCCCTGAGGTATGTAGAGCAAGAACCCCGTACGCTTGGAAAACTAGCGGGGAAGTTGGTGCAACGAAGGCTTCGAGATCCGGACGCTGAGGTAGTCTCCCATGTTGTGAAACAACAGATCGTCTCACTTCACAGGTGAGTACTGAAACCGACGATGACGAGTTCTTGGTGACACTATCGTTTTTCCCCTACGCTGGAAGTGAATAAACAGACTCTTCATTGACTAGTCGTAAAGAAAAATCTATAATGTAATAGGCAATCAACATCCTTATATTTTTTGTATGATTTGTAATCGTTTACATTTTTACTATTACTTGCTGAGGAGGCGATTCGGAGTGCTAGGAAGTTCATTGCGTGAATTGAGCTTGAAGAGGCATGGTCGACGAAGACGTGCATCTAGTTATGATCGTTCAGGAGGTAACAAGGACTTTATATTAGTTGAGCCTGGCGAGAACAGAATCATGGCCGATATCACAGGGGCGGGCAAAATTACCCACATTTGGATGACTACAGCTTCGCTCAATGCAGAGGAGCAATACTTGCATCGCAAGCTTGTGCTTCGTATGTATTGGGATGGTGAAGAAGAACCTAGTGTGGAAGTGCCCTTGGGTGATTTTTTCGGTTTAGGTCATGGAATCACCAAAAACTACACTTCAGCCGTCTTAATGATGAGCCCTGAGGACGGCAAGTCGCTTAATTGCTTCTTCCCTATGCCTTTTGCTTCTGGGGCCCGTTTGGAAATTGAGAACGAAACGCAAAGCCCTGTTCGGGTGTACTTCTACGTAGACTACGAAGAATATCATGAACTAAGTGGAGATGAGTTGCGTTTTCACGCTCAATGGAATTCTGAGCGCTTGACGAAGGGAATTGATTGTACGTCTGTTTCTAACGAAGACTTTTCCTTCGGCGGAACGAACACAACGGGGGCCGACAACTATGTAATCCTAGATGCGGTAGGAAAGGGTCACTACGTCGGATGCAATCTTAACATCCATAATCAGCGATTTACGGATAAATGGAACTGGTATGGTGAAGGGGATGATATGATCTTCATCGACGGAGAACCTTGGCCACCAAGTCTGCACGGAACTGGTATGGAAGATTACTTCAATACCGCCTGGTGTCCGACGCAGGAAATTTGTACGCCTTACCACGGGATTATCTTGGCCGGAGGACCAAATTGGTCTGGTAAGATTTCGGCGTATCGATATCATATCGAGGATCCAATCATGTTTGATAAGTCCATTCGTGTCACCATCGAGCATGGTCACAACAATCATCGTAGTGATGACTACTCGAGTACCGCCTATTGGTACCAAACGGAGCCGCACAAATCTTTCGCGAAACTCATCAACGTGGTAGATAGACTGCCACTGCCAGACATTCAGCCCCATGACCCAGAAAACAGAAAGAGAATCTATGGGTTTGTGTAAGCTAATGTAGGAATTGTCGGAAGGGGGGAAGAGGATAAGACGGTAGGAAGATAGTAACGTACACATTACAACACTTAGGAGGTCAAATATGTCTAAACGAATTATTGTCATGTTGATTGCACTTACACTTTTGTTCAGCGTTGGAGTCTCAGCGAACACAATTACGTTGAATGTTCTAGAGGTTATGACCAGTCCTGAAAGAACTGCTTTGCTGTGGGATTTAATCGCGAAGTACGAAGAACTAAATCCCCACATCAATATTAATCTGATTTCGCCACCTTACGAACAGTCTGACCAAAAGGCAACTTTAATGCTTAACACGAATCAGGCCCTAGACGTTGTCGAAATTCGCGACTATACGGTTAAACAGTTTGTCAACAACAAGAAGCTTACGGATCTGACACCGTACTTCAACGAGTGGGCTGGTGCCGACACGCTGTCGCCAGTAGCAATGGCCTCTGCCACCATCGTTGACGAGACACCGTACTTGGTCCCTCAAGCGATTTTCATCAAAGCACTCTATGTACGCACTGACATACTTGCTGAACATGGCATTACCAAAATGCCTGAAACCATGGAAGAACTTGTCGAAATCAGCGCCGCAATTACGGATCCAGCTAAGAACCAATTTGGTTTTGCCTGGAGAGGTCGAGGCGCGACTATGAAGTTTAGCGATTTGTTTGCAGCAGTATACGTGAAAGATCTTGCTGACGCAGAATACATCTATTCTGAAGACGAAAAGTTTTTCCTTGACCCCGGTTTCAAAGAAGGTATGGAACTATATGTAAAACTTTACAAAGAAGGTACCCCTCCTGATGGCGTTAACTGGGGCTTCAATGAGCAAATTAACGGTTTCGTCTCGGGAACAACTCCTTTCCTAATCCAAGACCCCGACGCTATTCCTCTGATTGACAGCTTGCTGGGTCCTGACAAATACGAGGTCATTCCCTTGCCAGTGGGTCCACACGGTTTTACAGTAATCGACTATGGTTTTACCGGAATGGGTATCCCAAGCTATTCCAATCATAAGGAAGAAGCATGGGACTTCATCCAATGGATTTCCAGCGTCGAGCAAAATGGATACTTTAATGAACACTGGGGACCACTACCAGTCCACAGCACGACCTTTGAACTCAATGAGCATTTCCAAGGCCGGCACTATGAAGCTTATAGCTACGAAATGGCCAACCCTGACGTCTTTTTGCTGAAGACGTATCCTCTAGCTTCAGAAAAATGGCCTGGTTGGGGTATGATCCACGAAACAGATATGCAAAGCCTGCTTTTGAACAGAATGGATCTCGATACCATGCTGCAAAAATGGGATAAATACTGGACGAAGTAATCGTAACACTAGGTGGCACGCAGTGTGTTAGCTGGGTGCCACCTAGCATCTTCTGGAGAAACGGTGGCTACGAAAGAGGTGATGATGTGCGTCAGCGAAGTGGGCGTTACTTTTTCTTAATCATGATTCCTGCCCTGGTTTTGCTAGCACTCTTTATTTACTACCCCATCATCGAGGGTACGTTGATAGGTTTTCAGCGCTATACGCTCTTTGATATGTCCAATACGCCATTTATTGGTTTTGATAACTTCAGAGCCATTTTTTCGGACATCAACTTTAGTTTTGCTCAGATCTTACTCAACACATTGGTTTGGGTTGCTGTGTCCCTGCTCTTTCAGTTTGTGCTCGGCTTTGTCTTAGCACTCCTCATGCAGAAACCCTTTCGAGGCAGAGGGATTTATTCGTCTCTAGTGTTTTATCCGTGGGCCTTGTCTGGTTTTGCTATCGGGTTGGTCTGGGCGTGGATCTTTAATGGACAGTTTGGTTTGGCTAATGATGTGTTGCTGCGCTTGGGTTTAGCTAGTAGTCCTATTGGGTTTCTCTCTGATCCCAGATACGCTATGATCTCGGTGATAATAGCTAACATTTGGTATGGTATACCGTTTTTTGCAATTATGTTATTAGCTGCCCTTCAGTCTGTTCCATCACAGTTAATGGAAGCTGGGAAGATTGATGGAGCTGGCCCGGTTCGCAGACTATTTAGTATTACTATCCCGTATATCAAACCTACTATCGTTAGCACGCTCTTGTTGAGGACGATGTGGATTATGAATTTCCCAGACATTATCTATGCTATGACTGGGGGAGGACCAGCTAACAGTACCAATATTCTGGCCATGCAGATGATCAACAAAATCTTGAAGTTTTATGACTATGGCCAGGGTTCGGCATTTGGTATCGTGATCATGGTTCTACTGTTCACGTATGCAGTGGTTTTCTTGCGCTTGACCTCTGACAAGGAGGAGACTGTATGAAGGTAATCCAACGTGTGATAAGGGTAGTCTTATTGGCGCTATTCCTGGTGTTAAGCTTAGGGCCACTCTATTGGGTGATCGTAACATCACTCAAGGGCGGTCAGGAGATTTACACATTTCCGATTCGGTATTGGCCATCGCAAGTCACATTTGAAAACTATCAATATTTGTTTCGAATCAGTGATTTCTCAACCTATTTCCAGAACAGTCTTAAGGTTTCGCTAGCGGCTTCCGCCGGTGCACTTCTTATCTCCCTCTTCAGTGGTTATGCCCTGTCTAGGATCAGACGTAGAAAACCTAAGATGGTTTTGCTATTGGTCATGTATTTTACGCAGATCATCCCCACATACATGTTGATGAGTCCTCTCTTCATCTCGCTCGCGAAGATTGGTATGACCGATAGTCTTATGGCTATTACCGTTGTATACGTGTCTACGATGATTGCATTCTCAACAATTATGGCTAAGAGTTTCTTTGACCGAATCCCTGAGGCTCTGGAGGAAGCAGCCTTGATTGACGGATGCAACCGCACCCAGACGATTTTCAAAGTAATATTTCCTTTGTCTTTACCTGGGTTAGCAGCTATCTTTAGTTTCGCTTTCGTTAACATCTGGAATGAACTGTTTTTGGCCGTTATGCTCCTGAGTTCGAATCACAACATGACCGTACCTGTTGCACTTAACTCGTTTATCTCTAAGGCTGGGGTAAACTGGGGAGTACTGAGTGCCGGAATCGTGGTAGCTCTGCTACCGACCATGGTTGTGTTCGCTTTTGCGCAAAAATACATCATTTTGGGCCTCACCGAAGGCGGCGTAAAAGAATAGGCAGTCCTGCAAGGTAAGCGGAGCGTTGCGAACTGTGCTTCGCTCTGCTTTTTTGTGCCCACGACGCGCACCGTTTTACGTTGCAGAAAGGGGAGAGACACTCTAAGATGAAATAAAGACCGAATATACTAGTAATTGGAAGCTTCATGATGGACTTAGTAGTACGAACGCCGCGCGCTCCCAAAAAGGGTGAAACAGTGATTGGAACAAGCTTCCAACGATTTCCCGGTGGTAATGGAGCTAACCAGGCCGTTGCTGCAGCGCGGTTAGGGGCTAAGGTTACCATGGCCGGTAAGGTTGGGCAAGACGTATTTGGCGACCAAATGGTAGCTACTCTAAGAGAAGAGGGAGTCTGCACAGAACATGTGCTGCGTGATGCCAGTTCTCCCACGGGTATTGGTTCGATCACGCTCGATGACGAAGGCAACAACCGCATTGTCGTTGTACCTGGTGCCAACCTCAATTATAATCTCGACGACTTGTCGACATTGCGACCGCTCTTAGCATCCCAGGACTTGCTTATGTTGCAGTTGGAGATGAACATTGACACGATAAAAATGGCGGTAGAAATGGCTAGTCGGCATGAGGTGCCTATTGTCCTGAATCCTGCCCCCGCACAAAAAATAAGTGACGACCTTCTGAAGGCCATCACCTATTTGACACCCAATGAAACTGAAGCGAAGCTCCTCACAGGAGTGCCTGTTACCGATGTTGAATCCGCGAAGCGGGCGGCAAGAGTTCTTTTAGACAGGGGACCCAAGTCTGTCATCATAACTCTCGGAGAAAAAGGCGCTCTCTTTGCTCATGGCGACTCTTTTATCCATGTCCCCGGCTGTTCTGTTAAACCAGTTGATACAGTCGCCGCAGGGGACGCCTTTAATGGAGCTTTGGCTGCTCGAGTTGCCGGCGGTTCGTCGTTGAAAGATGCGGTACGGTATGCCAATGCAGTGGGAGCCCTCACCGTAACTAGGCAAGGGGCAATTCCCTCTCTTCCTACTGCAAAGGAAGTGGAAGAGTTCCGCCGAGCGACTGAGATAGCTTGAGAGTTTAGTAATATGCTAGTATCGTCTTGATCTCGAAGGCCCTCATGGATACTTGAACGCGATTATCCCAAAGGTCCAACTCGTTGAGTGGTTCTTCAAGCATAGTGGCATTCACAACTCGTTTTGGCAAAAACCCAAAGCTCAAGGTCGTCTTGGTTGCCGAGCGCTCTGGTTCATATAGACGAATCACGTACGCTTGTTCATCTTCAGCATGTTTAATGGCTTCAACAATGACATTTGGAGCATCAACGGCAACAAGTGGTGGCAATGAGCGTGGAGGAGTACCGGGCACGGCCCGCATGGGACAGTTCAACTCGTACGCTGGTCGAATCACGCTCTCCGTCGTAAATCCGCTGTTATGCGGTAGCAAAGAGTACGTCATTTGATGAACACCTACATCGCCACGGGGGTCGGGACGACACCCCCCTTTGTGCAATGTCAATCTGAGGTCCGATCCATGAGCTGAGATTCCGTATTTGCAGTCATTGAGAATGGCAACTCCATAGCGATTCTCGGATATGTCTGTCCACTTGTGGTTAGATACTTCGAACTTTGCAGCATCATACGGCGTATTGAAGTGAGTTGGCCGTTCTAAGTGACCGAACTGGATCTCATTACGCATTGTGCTCGCAAAGACATTGACATCAAAGTCCACCTTCAGTAGCGAATGAGGGCTTTGCCAATCGATCACGGTTTCAAAGTCAATTCGCGCAGTGTCAGCATAGAAAACCATATCCTGCTTAATCTCCGATCGTCCCATTTTATAGACGCTGCGGATTCTAAACTGCAGGGGACCATCAGCAACAACCTCGCGACTCTGGAGAACTGCTACAGGTTCCAGTTTGAGTTGAGTATCGGCGTCGATATCCCAGTTGTCCCAAGCAGCAGGTACGTCCTCAGCCATCAAGAAGGTATTCAAGGGGTATCCATTGCCTCTGAGCTCCCTATCGTTTGACAGATCGACTAGAGACGTAATGAAGCCATCACTATCGAAGGTGACTCTCAGATGTGTGGTTGTGAGAGTATTCCCCTCATATCTAAAAGCTGAATCCGCTTCTTTCCTCAGGGGTTCATGCGTAAGCTCGATAGTCTCAGCTGACATAGGGGGCGTCTGCAAATCACCTATGACCAGCTTCTGTTCTCCGAAGACCGTCTCGATTTCCTGGTATGGGTTGCTCTTGGGTACTCCATCGGCACAACCTCTATCTATCGCTATTTGACCGTTTCGTTCCCAACTCAGGGTATTAAAGACCGTCACGGCTGAACCAGCCCTGCAGAGCGAAGATAACACCGTTTGCTGCTCTGATCGTGCCGTGGCAACAACCTCGGACAACTCCTCAATCGCCTGATCGTGCGCTTCTGGAATGCATGTGCCTGGTAATATGTCATGGAACTGATTGCGTAATAAAGTCTCCCACAAATCGTTTGTGAGGGGATTTTTTGGAGAACCAGTTACAAGAGTTGCCAGTACACTGTGTATTTCCAAGTCTCGCAGCGCTAACTCAGCCAAACGATTGTTGCGCTTTATCTCATGCATTTGTGTCAGCGTTCCCCGATGTAATTCTACATAGAGCTCACCATTGTGATATGGAAGATTCTTGGCAGTATCTTCTAACCTGTTCATAAATTTGCTGACCGTGGTGTGTTCAGCGCGTGGGCAACCGTCTAAATCCCGAATTCGTCGAGCAGCTTCTAGCATCTCGTACTGCGGTCCACCGCCTCCATCGCCGTGACCGTATGACAAGAGCCGCATATCACTGACGTGTTTTTGCCTTAGGGCAGCAACTCGATCAGAAACATGATTCACATCGGGCCAAACATCTATGCAGTTGAGATGGGCGAGTACTTCAGAACCGTCGATTCCTCGCCATATGAAAGAGTGATAGGGAAAGGATGTAGTATCGTTCCAATCTAGTTTTGTTGTTAAGAAGTAGTCAATATTGCATCCCTTCATGATTTGGGGAATGGCTGCACTGTATCCAAACGTATCCGGTAACCAGAATGTATCTGACGTATAGCCAAAGTGTTCGCGGGTAAAGCGCTGTCCCCACAGAAACTGTCGAATCATTGCTTCGCCTGATGTCATGTTACCGTCGCATTCAACCCAGACACCACCGTTAGGCTCATATCTTCCCTCTGCAACCCGCTGTTTTATGCCTGCGAATATGTCGGGATAATACTTCCGCATCCAATCGAGATGCAAGGCCGAGCTTTGCATAAAGGTGTACTCCGGATACTGATCCATTAACGTAAGTACATTTGCATAGGTTCGCGCACACTTACGGATAGTCTCATCCACAGTCCATAACCATGCTGTATCCATATGTGAGTGACCAATAATTCCAGCGTAGGGAGCACTTTGCGAGTTTGTCTGCTCAAGAATGGGTTTCATAATCGCACGAGCAGTGGTCAACTTCGGACGCCATTCGGTTTCGTCATGATCCACAGGATACTGAACAATAACGGAGTACACCTCGATAAGCGCATTTATCACTTCTGCACGGCGGAAACTCGTGCTGGGCAATTTGGTGACGAGTTGGCGCAAAGCTCGCAAGTCGAAGACAAAATCTTTGATATCATCCCGCATCACGGTGAGCCAAATGTTTCTGAAGACTCTTCGGAAATCTCCAAGGTCAGCGGGTACCTTGCCGTAGTTCTCAAAAGGATGCCAGCCGATCATGGGATGGCCTGCGTAACACTCAAAAGCCACCTCGAAGTTAGTCTCCTCAGAGGAAGCGTCAGCCAACATCACATGGGTATGGGCCAGATGGTCGAGAACATTATTGGGATTCGTTATGATCCCCTTGGGTTTTCCGTTGATGAAACAGAAGCCTTCCACTGCAGAAGAGTCTATTGTGACAAAGACTCGCTCCCCGTGGTATTCAGGGGGGATCTGCACTTTTCCCTTGAACCAAGCAGTCATCCAAGGGCC
>Ga0265293_10000469_pt1 | contig 97003 bp, 115 predicted proteins | sample Munlanlewell138R_FD_192505 | JGI IMG/M metagenome (GOLD analysis project Ga0265293, IMG submission 192505) | Leachate microbial communities from a municipal landfill in Southern Ontario, Canada - Leachate well 138R | ecosystem: Engineered > Solid waste > Landfill > Unclassified | place... | reverse complement strand
GAGAATATGAGGTAGATAGGTCCGGTGTGGAAGTATAGAGATATATGGAGCTGACGGATACTAATCGGTCGAGGTCTTAACCTAAATATTTTTTCTCGCTACTAGTTTTGAGTGTGTAACGCTCAGCTATAACTTGTGTTTTGCAACACAAGCTTAGCTATAACTTGTGTTTTGCAACGGTACTCCGTTATTCGCCTATTTATTTAATTATTGTATTTAGGTTAAATAGGCTCATAAAGTCGTCCCTTATGCAAAAACACAAAGTTCTAGCAAGATCTATTAAGCAATACGAGCGAAAACTCTTATATATTGCATAAGGAGCGACTCTTAACTTCGTCTTTTCTCCAACTAAACGAAGTAAAAAGACAAAGTTAATGGAGTGCCGTTGCAATATATAAAGTTAGAGCGTATCAGCTGCAGTAGATAAACGAAATAAGCAATTTGTCTGGTGATGATGGCTAAGGGGACACACGCGTTCCCATCTCGAACACGACCGTTAAGCCCTTAAGCGCCGAATGTACTTGGACCGCAGGGTCCTGGGAGAATAGGACGTTGCCAGGCAGACAAACCAAATCCAGTTTTGTGAGCTAATACTTGCGAAACTGGATTTTTTGTTGCGAGAAAAAATTTATATTTAAATAAATGTGAAAAATGCATTTTGTTCTTGTAATTATTTTTTTAATAAGGTAGAATTTCACAACAAAATAAAACTAATATCGAAAGAAGATGTTAAAGATGTATGAAGTTATTGCAATTGATTATGTTGATATTACATTAAGGTTAGTATTGGCAGTTATTTTAGGTGGAATTATCGGTTATGAGCGTGAGTTGAGTTTTCACTTTGCCGGCTTTAGAACGCATATTCTTGTTTGTGTGGGTTCAGCTTTGATAATGTTAATTTCAATGTATGGATTTCTTGACTTTCTTGCGTTAGAAAATGTTCGAATTGATCCTGCACGAGTTTCTGCGGGTGTTGTTACAGGGATTGGTTTTCTTGGAGCTGGGACCATTTTACGGCATGGATACACGGTAACAGGCTTGACCACTGCTGCTACTTTGTGGGTGGTTGCCGCAATCGGCTTAGCAATAGGAGCGGGTTTTTATTATGGAGCAATCATAGTAACCGTGTTAGTATTTATGAGTTTAACCTTATTCTCAAGAATTGATACTGCTATTATCAAGAAAAAAGGTTTGCTGCGTTTAAAAGTGATTGTGAGGGACGAACCGGGAATGCTTGGGGAAATTGCTACAATACTCGGGCACGGTGGTGCAAATATAATAAAAGTTAGCATTACCGACGAGGGAAAAGTTAGAGATGCAGATAATATGGTTGTTATTAATCTGTTGATTAAGATGCACAAAAAAGAGGATATTTACGAGGTCCTCAATCAAGTTAAATTGATAGAAGGTGTTTATGAATTAAATGCCGGCAAGGGTGCAGAATAAACTTGAATTACAGTTTATCAAGAAAGCACACTTGAAAAGTTGCTTATATGGAGTATAATTATAATAAAGGTCAAAGATAGTCAAAGTCAGAAAGTGAGGTGTTAGAATGAGGACGATATCAGATTTAATCGAAGAGTTTCTGAAGGGGATTATTGCTGAAAGTCATGATGGAGTTGTCGAAGTGCAGCGCAGTACATTGGCTGAACAGTTCCAATGTGTGCCTTCGCAGATCAATTATGTAATAAGTACGCGTTTTACGATTGACGATGGTTTTCTGATCGAGAGCAAACGTGGAGGTGGCGGTTATATTCGCATCCAAAAGTTATTAATCGATTCGGCAGAAAGGTTACATGAAATTCTAAGCGAGATTATTGGCGATTCAACCTCTCATAACACTGCAATTATGGTACTTGATCGACTTTTGGCCGAGGAGTTTATCTCCGAAAGAGAGTATAAAGTTATACGTGCGATTATTGCACGAGAAACCTTTAATCTGGGCACGAAAGAAGCTGATATTATTCGTGCTAACATTATGAAAATTTCACTTGGTATAGTTTTTTCTGAGGGGTGATATAAATGTTCTGTGATGTATGTGGTGAAAGAAGTGCGGTTATTTACTTGACACGTATAATAAATGGACAAAAGAGCGAGGTAAATCTATGTGAGACTTGCGCTAATAAATATAAAGACGAATTGAAAATCAATTTTGCTGATTTTTCTTTTGAAAATTTTTGGACTAATTTTGCTGATTTGAGCCCATTCGCCTTTGAGAAATTGGGATTTGATAAGACGGGGTTTGAGAAGATAGATTTGGGCAAGCTTAGCCCGCAAAAGTTGACCGAGGACATTACCGGTGATAGTTGTCCTACATGTGGCGCAAGCTATGGGGATTATAGACGTACCGGTCGCATCAGTTGTTGGGATTGCTATCATCAATTCGCTGACAGATTGGAGCCGACACTCAAACGTATTCACGGCAATGTAAGCCATCAAGGGAAAAAGCCGCTGAAGGAAGAGGACGAGCTTACTCATTTAAGAGCAGAACTTAAGGAGCGAATTGAGCGCGAAGAATACGAACAAGCAGCGGTGTTACGCGACCAGATAAGAGAGCTGGAGTTACAACATATGGGGCAGGAATAGATGGGTGTGATTAGATAAGATGAAAGTTGACAAATATCTTAATAATGCGCTAATCGGGATAAATGAAAAGCAGATTCCGGAAAATGATATAGTTATTAGCAGTCGCGTACGACTTGCACGCAACCTGAGAGATTTTCGTTTTCCTGCGTATATCACAGCAAATGAGCGTGAACAATTAATAGCTGAGTTAAAGCGGGTAATTATCGAAACTGATTTTGCTGAAATTGGTAGACTTGATTTCTTTGAGTTAGGTGAGTTGAGTCGCATGGAACGACTTGCACTTGTTGAGAAGCATTTGCTGAGTTTGGATATGGTGAATGCAGTGGAGGCGGGAGCCTTTGCGGTGAGCGAGGACGAGACGATTAGCCTGCTGGTGGCGGAGGAAGATCATCTGCGGATTCAGGCGATTTTACCGGGATTGAATTTAGAGAGAACTGCTAAGCTTGCTGATACAATCGATAATAAGATTGCTGAAAAAGTTGAGTATGCTTATGATGATAAATTCGGGTTCCTGACTTCATGTCCGACGAATGTGGGCACAGGGATTAGATCCTCAGTAATGCTTCATCTGCCGGCGCTTGTAATGACCAAGCAGATTAATAAAATTATCGAAGCAGCCGTGCAGGTGGGACTAACTGTTCGTGGTATTTATGGAGAAGGAAGTGAGCCCTTAGGCAACTTATTCCAGGTATCTAATCAGGTTACATTAGGTATGAGTGAGGAAGAAATAATTCTGAATCTTCAGGGCGTAGTTGAGCAGGTGATTGAGCTTGAGCGCAAGAGACGACAAGAAATACTAACTAATAACCGCGCACAATTTGTTGATCAGATACTGCGCAACTATGGGATTCTTGCGAATGCAACAATTATTAGTTCCAAAGAAGCGACTGTTCGTTTATCTGAACTTCGCTTAGGTATAGCCCTTAAACTAATTGATCAGCTGTCTCTGCGGGATGTTGATGAACTTTTTGTAAAGATCCAGCCGGGCTATCTGCAATATGTGACGGGTTCAGAGTTGAATGAAAGTGAACGAGACATAGAAAGAGCAAAAATTATTCGAAAACGAATTAGTAATAGATAAAGGAGTGATGAGTATGTTTAATCGATTTACTGAGAGATCGCAGCGCGTGTTAGTTTTAGCGCAGGAAGAAGCGATAAGATTAGGCCATAGTAATATTGGCACTGAGCACCTTTTGCTTGGATTAGTGCTGGAAGGTGAAGGTATCGCAGCAAAGGCTTTGACCTTATTAGAAGTTGACCCGAATGTTGTTCGTAAAGAGGTTGAACAACTGATCGGTAGAGAAAATGTGAAACCGCTTAACATGAGTTATACGCCGCGTGCTAAGCGTGTAATTGAACTATCGCAGGATGAGGCGCGTAGGCTGGGGCATTCTTATATTGGTACTGAACACCTTTTGCTTGGATTGATTCGCGAAGGCGAGGGGGTTGCTGCACATGTACTGAATAACTTGGGCGTTAATCTTAACAATGCGCGACAGCAGGTATTGCAACTGCTTGGAAGCGGAGAGTCAACTGCAACCGGTGAGGACAGTGTAAAGCATAACACACCGACACTTGACGAGATGGGGCGTGACTTAACAAAGATTGCCAAAGAGGGTGGACTTGACCCGGTGATTGGGCGTGAGAAAGAGATTGAACGCGTGATTCAGGTGCTGAGCAGACGGACTAAAAATAACCCGGTGTTGATTGGTGAACCGGGTGTAGGGAAAACAGCAATCGCTGAAGGACTGGCGATTAAGATTGAGAACAACGAGATTCCGGAAATTCTTAGAGGGAAGCGCGTTGTATCGCTTGATATGGCTACTATTGTTGCTGGGACCAAGTATCGCGGTGAGTTTGAAGAGCGTCTGAAAAAGGTTATGGACGAAATTCGCGAAGACGGTAATGTGATTATTTTTATCGATGAGTTGCACACATTAATTGGTGCCGGTGGCGCCGAAGGTGCGATTGATGCATCGAATATACTGAAACCGGCTCTCGCGCGGGGTGAATTGCAAGCAATCGGCGCAACTACGCTCGATGAATATCGCAAATATATCGAGAGGGATGCTGCGCTTGAACGCCGCTTCCAGCCAATTATGGTGAATGAGCCATCAGTTGATGAGTCGATTGCGATTTTACAAGGATTGCGCGACCGTTATGAAGCCCATCATCGAGTACAAATCCCTGATTATACGATTGAGCAAGCAGTGAAATTAGCAGATCGTTATATTTCAGATCGATTTTTGCCTGATAAAGCTATTGATGTAATCGATGAAGCTGCTTCTAAGGTACGCATCAGTGCATATAATATGCCGCCGAATCTGAAAGAACTTGAGAAGAATCTTGAGGAAATGAAAAAAGAAAAAGATGCCGCAGTTCAAAGCCAAGAGTTTGAGAAAGCGGCAGCACTGCGCGATGACGAGCAGAAGCTACGTGTTGAACTGGAGCAAACAATAGATAAATGGCGTGAAACACAAGGAAAGACGGATACTGTGGTAACGGTTGACGATGTTGCACAAGTTATTTCAAGCTGGACCGGTGTTCCGGTTAAGAAATTAACTGAAGAAGAAACTGAGCGTTTAATCAAGATGGAAGAGATCCTTCACAGGCGGGTTATTGGTCAAGACGAAGCGGTGGAATCTGTTTCGCGTGCTATTCGTAGAGCGCGTGCCGGACTAAAAGATCCGAAGCGGCCAATCGGTTCATTTATTTTCCTTGGTCCAACCGGCGTAGGAAAGACTGAGTTAGCTCGCGCGTTAGCTGAAGCAATGTTTGAGGATGAGAATGCAATTATCCGAATCGACATGTCTGAGTACATGGAAAAGCACTCAACCTCAAGATTAGTTGGTGCACCTCCGGGGTATGTCGGTTTTGATGAAGGTGGGCAACTTACTGAGAAGATTCGTCGTAAGCCATACTCGGTCGTTCTTTTAGACGAGATTGAGAAGGCTCATCCTGAGGTGTTTAATATTCTTTTGCAAGTGTTGGAAGATGGACGCTTAACAGATAGTAAAGGCAGAACGGTTGATTTCCGAAACGCAATAATTATAATGACTTCGAACGTTGGTGCGGAGCTTATAAGACAGGATAAGACGCTGGGCTTTGCTACAGGTGAAGCGGATAACGGCTATAAGGATATGAAGGACCAGGTACTGCGCGAACTGAAAAAGACGTTTAGACCGGAGTTTTTAAACAGACTTGATGAAATAATAGTTTTTCACTCGCTGAAAGAAGAACAGTTGCGTCGAATCCTTGAGCTGATGGTAGCAGAGTTAAAAACAAGACTCGCTGATAAAGAGATTGACTTTGATCTGACTGATGAAGCGAAAGAGTTTTTGTTAAAAGAAGGATATGATGCGACTTATGGCGCGCGTCCGCTTAGACGTATGGTGCAGAAACATATTGAGGATGTGCTTTCGGAGGAATTGTTAAAAGGAACAATTGCAGCCGGAAGCAAGTTAGTGCTTGAACTTGATGGTGATAAATTAGAAGTAAAAAAATAGTGTTTAAATCTATTTTATAGAAGGCAAGTGTTGTATGATATAAGTAACGGAATTTGTTTGAGTAGGGATTGTTGAAAGGGGGACTAGTTTTGGAAAAAGATTTGAGTAGAGAAGAGTTTTTACGGGATGTATTAAAGCTAGTTGCCCCCGGCACACCCTTCCGTGAAGGGCTTGACAACATTTTGCGTGCAGATACCGGAGCGCTGATCGTTGTCGGTTATGATGATACAATTGCCAAACTTGCTGACGGGGGATTTGCCATTGATAGCGAGTTGAATCCGGCACATTTGTACGAACTTGCTAAGATGGATGGTGCAATTATTGTTACTGCTGATCTTAAGCGAATACTGTTTGCTAATACGCATCTGGTTCCGGACAGCTCGGTTATTTCGGTTGAAACAGGCATTAGGCACCGTATTTCAGAACGTGTTGCTAAGCAGACAGGCAACTTAGTTGTTTCTATTTCGCAACGTCGTGGTACAATCACTCTTTATCAGGGGCAGTATCGCTATTCGTTGAGTGATATCGGTGTAATTTTAACGAAAGCTAACCAAGCGATTCAGACGTTGGAAAAATATAAAATGGCGCTTGATCAAAAATTGACTAACCTATCAGCGATGGAATTTGAAGATTTAGTTACGTTAGAGGATATAACTTCAATCATACATAAAATCGAGATGGTCAAACGTGTCTATAACGAGATTGAAACTTTTACTAACGAGCTTGGTGTAGAGGGAAGACTGGTACAGATGCAAGCCAAAGAATTAATTTCTAATGTCGAGTCTGAATCAATTGCACTTTATCGTGATTATATGAAGAAGGAATCAGCCAAGACATTGGAGAAATTTCTACAGGAGCTCGCTAAGACGAGCTATGATGACTTGCTGGATACAAATAATATTATTCGGCTGCTTGGTTACTCGAGTAAAGTTGATCCATCAGAAGAGTTTATAACCACAAGAGGTTACCGGATATTAAGTAGGATTCCACGGCTACCATATGCGATTGTTGATAATCTGGTGGAGCACTTTAAAACTTTACCGGAGGTTATGGTGGCTACTACAGATGAACTCGATGATGTTGATGGTATTGGTGAGGTTAGAGCTAAGACGATTAAAGAAAGTCTAAATCGCATTCAGGAAAATGTTTTTATTGGTCGAAATATCTAGAAAAGCTTGGTAGAATCAGCATATTGCATGTAAGCGTAAAGGTTGTTTACTTGACATAAATAGGAAATTCTGATAATATAGTGTAGCTATTGATGCAAAGGGAGGTGACATATTTGTCAAACGAAGAGAAAAAATGTTTTCAGATTGGCGATAAAGTTGTATACCCAATGCATGGTGCCGGAATCATTGAAGCGATTGAGGACAAAGAGTTTCTTGGGGAAATTCAGAGCTACTATATTATGCGAATCCCTGTTGGTGATATGAAGGTTATGATACCGCTTAATAATGTTGAAGGTGCCGGACTAAGAGATGTTGTTGATGTTGAGGTAGTCGATGACGTTATTAAGGTGCTTTACGCTGAAGAGACAGATATGTCTGTAAATTGGAATCATCGTTATCGTGCCAATTTAGAAAAGATTAAAACCGGTGATATTTACGAGCTTGCAGATGTTGTTCGTAATCTTATGCTGAGAAATCACGAGAAAGGTCTGTCAACCGGTGAACGGAAGATGCTTGACAATGCTCGACAAATTCTCATTAGCGAGTTAGTATTAGCTAAGGATCTTGAAGAAGAGGAAGCATTCGCCTTGTTAGATAAGATTATACCTAAATAGAGTGCGTCTTATAGACGCATTTTTTTGTCAAAATATGCGAGATTTGTAGGCATAATGTACCTTGATAATTGAATAACAAGAGTGAAAGACTAATAAAACTTGAAGGGAGGTGAAGTAATGTTAAAACGGATATTTCAGATCTTTTCACTTATCTTAGGAGGGATTCTTGGTTACCTCTATCTACCGCTTCTAATGAAACAGATAGACTTCGGCATCGAACTTAGTGATATGACACTAAATTTATATGGGATGGTTTTAGGTGCAATTATATTTTTTATTCTTATTATATTATTTTTAGACCCAATTATTCGAGGCCTGAAGCGAGTTGAAGAGTTCTTGTTAAGGATACCGGTCGTTGATCTAGTCTTTGGGGTTATCGGTCTGGTTATTGGACTTATCATCGCAACGTTGGCATCGGCGTCTTTCCGTAGCATTCCGGGTGTTAATGTTGTTGCGCCGATAATTTTTGCCGGATTGTTTGGCTATCTGGGCTTTGTAATCAGTAATAAAAAACGTGAAGAGATTGGCACACTTGTTAGTACTAACCGAGCAGGCAGAGAACGTGCAGCACGCAAAGAGGCTCCGCTACACCACGAGAGTAAGATTCTTGACACGAGTGTTATCATTGATGGACGTATTGCTGATATTTGCAAGACCGGTTTCATTGAAGGAAAACTCGTGATTCCGCAATTCGTATTGGAGGAACTTCAACACATTGCTGATTCCGCAGATTCGCTTAAAAGGAATCGTGGACGACGCGGCTTGGATGTTTTGAATAAAATTCGCAAGGAACTCGATATTCCGGTTGAAATTTATGAGGGCGATTTCGAAGATATTCAAGAGGTAGACAGCAAGCTTGTAAAACTTGCGAAAACTCTTGATGCTAAGGTGATTACGAATGATTATAATCTGAATAAGGTATGTGAATTACAAGGGGTACCGGTACTTAATATTAATGACTTGTCAAATGCTGTTAAACCGGTTGTATTGCCGGGTGAAGAGATGATGGTTCAGGTCATTAAGGACGGTAAGGAACATAATCAAGGTATTGCTTATCTTGATGATGGTACGATGATTGTTGTTGAGGGCGGCAAAGAGTTTCTGAATCAAACAATCGATGTTTTAGTAACAAGCGTTCTGCAGACATCTGCAGGGAGAATGATATTTGTTAAACCGAAATCGCTGGTTTAATAGGTAGCTGTTTCGGAACAGATTGCTTGCGAGTTAAGGATTACTTGTTTAACTATGATTGAAAAATGTGATTGGAGACCGATTACAATGAAATGTGGGATTATCATTGCCGCTGCCGGACAAGGCAAGCGGCTTGGTCTTAAACAGAACAAAATACTATTTGAGTTAGCCGGGAAACCGATGCTGATTTATAGTGTTGAGCGTTTTAGAAAATTTACGTGGGTTGAGGAGATAGTTGTCGTTGTTCATGAAGAAGAGGTTGATTTAATCCGGCAATTACTTAAGTTGTATCAGCTTGACCGGCGGACCGAAGTTGTTATCGGCGGTAGTGAACGTCAAGATAGTATTGCTAATGGTTTAGCTGCTGTAACGAGCGATTATGTGATGGTGCACGATGCTGCGCGTCCTTTTGTGAGCGATAAGTTAATCAAGCGACTTTATGAGCGCTTGTACGATGTTGATGCAGTAATCCCGGGTGTTCCGGTTGTTGACACGATTAAGCTGGTTGATAAGTACCGGCGTGTTATACAGACGCTTAACAGAGATCAGCTTTGGGCGATTCAGACTCCGCAGGCTTTTTCTCGTCGGTTGTTGGTTGAGGCTTATGAAAAAGCGCAAGTTGAGGGCTTTATTGGAACTGATGATTCTTCTCTGGTTGAAAATATCGGTGTTGATGTTGAGGTCATCACCGGAGATGAGCGGAATCTGAAGATTACAACTGCGGCTGATTTGGTGCATGCAGAGAAAATCCTTAATAATTGGAGTGAGGAGAATGATTAGGGTAGGACAAGGCTTTGATGTTCACAGATTAGTGGTCGGTAGGCCGCTCATCATTGGCGGTGTCACGATTAATCACTCACATGGACTGCTGGGGCATTCTGATGCTGATGTATTATTGCATGCTCTCTCTGATGCTATTTTGGGCGCTCTTGCACTTGGCGATATTGGACAGCTATATCCTGATACAGCCGAAGAAACTGAGGACATGGATAGTCGCGTTATTTTGCGAGAAGTATGGGAACTTGCAAAGATGAATGGATTTACATTGGGTAACGCTGATCTCACTGTGATGGCGGAGAGACCTAAATTAGCGCCTTACAACCGACAGATACGTGAGTCAATCGCTGAGATTTTTGATGTAGATATTGAGCAGATCAGCTTGAAGGCGACTACAATGGAGCAGTTGGGTTTTGTTGGGAGAGAAGAGGGTATTGCAGCTCTCGCAATTGTATTGTTAAATAAAGAGAATGAATAGATTGGGTAATATTACCCGGGAAATAGTTCATTAGCCATAAGGAGAAGGGATTAATATGCAGAATAAAGAGGTGCGAGTAAGGTTTGCACCAAGCCCAACGGGGCATTTACACATAGGCGGTGCACGCTCGGCGCTTTTTAGTTATTTATACGCGCGAAAGAACAACGGTAAATTTATAATTCGTTTCGAGGATACAGATCAACTACGCAATGTTGAAGATGCTGAAGAAAAACTTCTTAACAATCTGGCATGGTTGGGAATAGAATGGGATGAATCTGTTGATGTAGGAGGCCCTTATGGACCTTATCGTTGTTCTGACCGAATGGACCTATACTCTAAGTATGCTGAGGAGCTACTAGCCAATGGTCTCGCTTATAAATGCTATTGCAGTAGTGCAGAGTTAGAAGCAGAGCGTGAAGCACAGGTTGCAGGCGGCATAACACCAATGTATTCAGGTAGATGCCGTTCTATCAATGATAGTGAACGTAAACGCATGGAGGATGCTGGATTTAAAGCTAATCTGCGTTTTCGGGTACCAGAAGATCAAGTGATGGTTGTTAATGACTTAGTGCGAGGAAGGATTGAGTTTGAAACTAACGGGATTGGCGATTTTATTATTGTACGTCCTAACGGAATGCCGACATATAATTTTGCGGTTACCGTAGATGACCACTTAATGCGGATAAGTCATGTAATCCGCGGTGAAGAACATTTAACTAATACGCCGCGTCAACAATTAATCTATAATGCATTTGGTTGGGATCAACCCGAATTCGCACATCTATCGTTAATTCTCAATGAGGACCGTCAAAAAATGAGTAAGCGCGATGAACAAATAATGCAGTTCGTCGACCAATATAAAGAGTTAGGTTTTTTGCCGGAGGCAGTACTTAATTTCTTAGCGCTATTTGGCTGGAGTCCGGCGACCGAACAGGAGATTTTCACAAAGGCGGAACTGATTGAGCAATTTAGTCTCGAGCGTGTAACAAAGAGTCCTGCAGTATTCAATGTTGGCAAGCTGCATTGGATGAACAATCACTACATCAAGGAGAGTTCGCTTGAATCAATTGTTGATCTATGCCGTCCGTATTTGCAGGATGCAGGCTTACTTCCGCAAAACCTGAGCGAGGCGGAAACGGAATGGTTAGCGAGGTTAGTGGAACTATATAAGGAACAGCTAAGCTATGGGCAAGAGATTATATCTTTATCGTCGATATTCTTTGTTGATGAAACTGAATATGATGAAGATGCGCTTGCTGTTTTGTCAGAGGAGTCTGCGCCGGTAGTGTTAAGAGAATTTAATGAACAACAACAAAAATTAGCAGGTTATAGCCCCGTAGAGATAAAAGTAGCTTTAACAACAGTACAGGAAAAGACAGGTTTTAAAGGGAAAAAATTATTTATGCCAATACGAGTTGCGGCGACCGGACAGACGCACGGACCTGATTTACCTACAACAATTTCATTGCTTGGTAAAACAAAAGTTAGCAGTCGCATAAAACAATTATTGACAAATATAAATTAATGGTTAAGATATAGTTAAAATATCGTTAAGATATAATTTAATTTAGATATTATGGCAATGAGAAAGAGGGTAAGCAATCCTCAAGAGGTTAGAGAGGTTCTTCGTCGGCTGAAAGAGAACCGCAATGGTTGCTGAGTGCGCTTTTGAGCCTTGATACTGAAGTTGTAGTAGGTATCGTCGGGTTGCTCCGATATCAGCTTACGAGTGGGAGTATGATTTTATACTCTAAGCAGGGTGGAACCGCGGATTATAACCGTCTCTGTGCAATAGCACGAGACGGTTTTATTTTGTCTAATATTGTCTTAAAAAGAAGAGAGGGAACACTGAATGTTTGATCGTATCAAGGAAGATATAGAAGTAATCAAAAAAAATGATCCATCAACGAGAAATTCACTAGAGGTATTATTAACGTTTCCGGGCGCGCGCGCAATTCGCAATTATAGGCTTGCGCATAGGCTTTGGAAGCGAGGCTTTTATCTGTTAGCTAAGATAATCTCTTCTTTTACACGATTTACGACCGGTATTGATATTCATCCGGCGGCGGTGATTGGCAGAAGGTTTTTCATCGATCATGGAACCGGTGTTGTAATAGGTGAATCGACTGAAATTGGCGATGATGTTTCGATTTATCAGGGAGTGACTTTGGGAGGAACCGGTAAGGAACGGGGAAAACGTCATCCGACTATTAGAAATAATGTGATGATCTCAGCCGGTGCAATTGTACTCGGCTCAATAACGATTGGTGAGAATTCAAAAATAGGAGCATCATCGGTAGTGTTGAAGGATGTGCCACCTAACTCCACGGTGGTGGGCGTTCCGGGTGAGGTAGTAATCCGAGATGGGATTAGGGTTATGCGTAACGATGAGAAACTCGAAATTAGAGTAGAGACTTTGGAGCAAGAACTGGAGCAGTTAAAAATAGAATTAAACAAATTGAGAAAGGAGGGGAACTTAGATGTTACAAATTTATAACACGCTGACTAACCGTAAAGAAAAATTCGTACCAATTAGGGAAGGCATTGTTGATATGTATGTTTGTGGGCCGACAGTATACAATTTAATTCATATTGGGAATGCTCGTCCTTTAGTCGTTTTCGATATGGTTCGCAGGTATTTAGAATACAAAGGTTACCACGTTAATTATGTTCAGAATATCACCGATGTCGAGGAGAAGATAATCAATAAAGCTAAAGAATTAGGCGTAAAAGCAACAGATCTTTCTCGGAAATATACAGAAGAATTCTTCGCGGACCTTGAAAGGCTTGGTATTAGAAAGTCGAGCGCTTACCCAAAGGTAACTGAAAACATGGATGATATTATCAGTTTTATTGAACAGTTGCTCTCGCTAAATGCTGCTTACCAAGTTGAAGGGAATGTATTTTTCCGTGCAAGTCATTTTGCAGATTATGGTAAATTATCAAAACAGTACATCGACGATCTCATGGTAGGCGCACGCATCGAAGTTGATGTGCAAAAGGAGAATCCGAACGATTTTGTCTTATGGCGTACTGCGAAGGAAGGCGAAGTATCTTGGTCTAGTCCGTGGGGCAAAGGCCGACCGGGCTGGCACATTGAGTGCTCAACTTTGGTTAAGAAGTATCTTGGTGATACAATCGATATCCACGGTGGCGGAGCGGACTTAATTTTTCCGCATCACGAGAATGAGATAGCGCAGTCAGAAACCTTGAATAAAAAGCCGCTTGCCAACTATTGGATGCATAATGCTTATCTTACGATTGATGATCAGAAAATGTCGAAATCGATCAATAATATTATTACAGTACGTGAGTTGATTGAGAAGAGAGATCCTAATCTATTAAAGCTGGCATTTCTCAGTGTGCACTATCGGACGCCGATCAACTTTTCATTAGAACTGATGGATTCAACTGAGAAAAATATTGCTCGCATTCGTAAAGCTTATCAGCAATTAGCAGAGCTTGAGCAGGGCGAACTTGGACCGGTAAGTGGTGAGGTTAAAGGTTATTTACATGGGTTGGCTCAACGTTTTATTGAAGAGATGGACGATGATTTCAATAGTGCTAATGGAGTTACACTGATTTATGAATTGATTAAGCAGATTAATATCTACACCAGCGAAGAAAAAGTAGGTCATGCTGAAGCAACTGCAATAAAAACGGTTCTTGAAAATATGTTAAATGTACTTGGATTAGAAGGAATATTGAATTCTAATCTGGCCACAGATGAGAATACCGGATGGATTGATGAATTAATTGAACAGAGAAACCAAGCGAAGGCTGATAAGAATTGGGTTGAGGCAGATCGGATTAGAGATTTATTAAGTGATAAAGGAATTTTGCTTGAAGATACCCCTAAGGGTGTAAGGTGGCGACGAAAATGAATGCATTAGCACTTGCTTACATTGGTGATGCAGTTTATGAGTTAGCAGTAAGGGAGCATGTTTTAAGTCAAGGGAATTATAGGCAGAGTGTTCTTCATAATCGTAGTGTTGCTTATGTTAGTGCTAAGTCACAGGCTAATATTGTTAAGAAGTTAGAGCCTCTGCTTAGTGATGAGGAATTGGCAGTCGTTAAAAGAGGCAGGAATACTAAGGGACACGCAGCACCGAAGAATACTGAGGTGGTACAATATCGGTATAGCACAGGTTTTGAAGCATTAATTGGTTATTTATACTTAACCGGTAATACAGGTCGTTTACAAGAGATATTAGGTTTTGCGATAAGCTATGTGGAGGGAGAGACACAAGATGAGTGAGAATGAACAAGATAAACAAATAATTATCGGTGTCAACTCAGTAATGGAATCTCTGGTTGCAAACAGAGAGATAGAGCAACTCTACGTTGCTGAGGGAACAAAACATGCTCGCGTAACTGAGATACTCCAGTTAGCTAAGAATCGCAGAATTAAAATAAATAGTATTGCGAGACACAACTTAGACCAGATTGTTGGTAGCGACAAACACCAAGGAGTAGCCGCTATAATTGCTGCATATTCGTATTTGCCGCTAGAAGTCATAATAAAAAGAGCTCGCGATTCCCGCAAATACCCCTTGTTAATTATGCTTGATGGATTAGAGGATCCTCATAATTTGGGTGCCATTCTACGGACAGCTGACGTAGTGGCAGCTTCGGGAATTATAATACCGGAAAGAAGGTCAGTTGGTCTAACGTCGACTGTTGCTAAAACTTCAGCAGGAGCGATTGAGCATGTACCGGTGGCGCGCGTTACTAATTTAGTGCAGACAGTTAAACGGGTAAAGGATGAAGGGTATTGGATAGTGGGTGCGGATGCTAGCGGCACCAGCCTTTATACAGAGATAGACTACAAAATGCCGGTCTGCTTAGTAATTGGAGGTGAGGGTCAGGGGGTATCAAAACTGCTACTTAGCAAATGTGATTATATTGCCAAGCTTCCTATGTATGGCAGTGTAAATTCACTAAATGCTTCTGTGGCGACAGCGATTTTCCTATATGAAATATTGAGACAACAAGAGTTAATATAATAGGATTGACTTATTAAAGAAATACTATATAATGTATCTAATGAGAATAAATGTCAATATCTACAAATATATAGATTCTAATTATTTAAAGAGAGGTGAGTGATATGTCCGACGACGAAGATAAAAAAGACATAGACGGTACTGAAGAAAGAGATAGTACTAAGGACTGTGACAATGTAGACTTGAAATATGTTTATTATGAAGAAAAAAATATTAAAGAAAGTGATTTTAGTAATTTAACGGATGAGGAAATAGTCTTAATTGCACAAGAAGTATATGGACCTGCGTTAGGTTATCTATACAATAAGTATGGAAGCATGATTAAAGCTAAGTCGCGAATATATTTCTTGGTTGGTGCCGATGTTGATGATGTTGAACAAGAAGCAATTATTGGTTTTTACAAAGCAGTACGGGATTTCCGGATTGAGCATGGTAACACATTTAAATCATTTGCGGAGATTTGTGTTAGAAGACACATGATTTCAGCAATCAAGAGTGCTACCAGCTATAAGAATTATCCTCTAAATTATGCGATTTCAATTGACGCCCAGATTGTTGACGGTGAAAAAGACATTAGCCTTTCCGATATTATGAAAGGTGACGAGATCAAGGAGCCTGAAACTTTCTACTTGATCAAAGAGGAGCAGGCGGAGATTGGGAGAGAGATCGTCGCTCGGCTAAGCAAGTTCGAATCAGTCGTGTTTGGCTACCACCTTGAAGGCTATACTTATCAAGAAATAGCTATAAAGTTGGGTAGGGAACCAAAGGTGATTGATAATGCTATCCAACGAATTAAGCGTAAACTTGCAGTATTTTTTGCAAGCGTTAATGATTACTAACAAGGTTATCTCATATAAGTAAGAAGCGGCGTTGAGCCGCTTCTTTTTATCAATATTAGCACTATTATTTATTGACATTGTATTTTGGTTATGATAGAGTAGCACAGGTGACCTTATAAAGACTTGTTCGACAAGGAGTACTTATAAGGTTATTAAAATTATTTAAGTTAAACGTGGGAGGTGTATATATGCGAGTTATTATTACATTGGCTTGCACCGAATGCAAACAACGCAATTATACCACAATTAAGAACAAACGGAATAATCCAGACCGGATTGAACTAAAAAAACATTGCAGATTTTGTAATGCACACACAGTACACCGTGAGACTCGATAAGTGGGGGAAAAATTATGAAATTTCTTGCAAAAATTAAAAAGTTTATCGTCGGTATTTTTAGTTTCTTTCGCGACAGCTTTAGGGAACTAAAAAAGGTTCGTTGGCCTGACCGGAAGGAATTAATTAGTTACTCAAAGGTCGTTATTTTTACAGTTGTATTTATAACGATATTCTTTGTCCTTGTCGATTTTATAATTTCCGGGCTGTTAAATCTAATTGGATTTGGTAGTTAAATGATTGCATGTTATTTTGATTTGAGGGAGGAAAGGGCGTCGTCCTAATCTATCATGGAAGAAAAAAGATGGTATGTTGTTCATACATATTCAGGGTATGAAAACAAAGTAAAAACCAATTTAGAGAAACGCGTCGAGACCATGGGTATGGGCGATCGAATTTTTTCTGTTCTTGTTCCGATGGAAGAAGAGATGGAAAATAAGGGTGGCAAGCGTCGAATCGTTCAGAAAAAAGTGTTTCCCGGCTACATCTTGGTTGAGATGCTAATGACAGATGAGTCATGGTATGTTGTGCGGAATACGCCAGGAGTGACCGGATTCGTTGGATCTGCAGGCGCTGGTTCGAAACCTACTCCTTTACTTGAGACAGAGGTTAAGGCTATTATGCGCAGGATGGGAATCGCTGCGACTAAACCGAAAATTGATTTTGAACTGAAAGAGAATGTTAGAGTAATTGATGGACCGTTCGAAAACTTTGTCGGTTATATTGATGAAATAAATATGGAAAAGTTAAAAATCAAGGTGTTAGTGAATATGTTCGGCAGGGAAACGCCTGTAGAACTTGATTTTGACCAGATTGAAAAGTTATAGGGAGGTGTAGTATATGGCTAAGAAAGCTATTAAAGTGATTAAATTACAAATTGATGCCGGTAAAGCGACACCCGCTCCGCCGGTTGGACCTGCTTTAGGACAAGCAGGCATAAATATTATGGGATTTTGTAAAGAGTATAATGCTAAAACACAGGATCAGATGGGGCTTGTAATTCCTGTTGAGATTACTGTATATGAAGATCGTTCATTCAGTTTTGTTACGAAAACTCCACCGGCTTCCATACTTCTGAAGAAGGCTGCCGGAATTGTTCGCGCATCCGGTGAACCTAACAAGAAAAAAGTTGCGACAGTAAAACGCGATAAAGTTAGAGAAATTGCAGAGACCAAAATGGCTGATTTAAATGCTGCGTCTGTTGAGGCGGCAATGTTGACCGTTGAAGGTACAGCGCGTAGTATGGGGATTGTTATTGAAGATTAATCATTAGAAATTTTTTGTTTAACGGCTCCAATTTAGTGGGAGGTTAAACCGTATAACCACATGGGAGGTATAAATATGGCTAAAGTAGGGAAAAAATATAGTGAAGCAGTTAAGCAATTTGATCGTCATCATCAGTATGACATCAGAGAAGCGATTGAAATTGTTAAAAAAATAGCTACTGCTAAATTTGATGAAACTGTAGAAGTTGCTTTTCGCCTTGGTGTTGACCCAAGAAAAGCAGACCAGCAGATTCGCGGTGCGGTAGTTTTGCCGCATGGTACAGGCAAGGTGCAGCGCGTGCTCGTCTTTGCGAAAGGCGAGAAAGTTAAAGAAGCGGAAAATGCCGGTGCAGATTATGTTGGTGATGAGGAACTGGTTGATAAGATTCAAAAAGGCTGGTTTGAGTTTGATGTTGTAGTAGCAACACCGGACATGATGGCAACGGTAGGTAAATTAGGTAGAGTGCTTGGGCCTAAAGGGTTAATGCCTAACCCGAAAACCGGAACAGTTACGTTTGATGTTGAACGTGCAGTTCAAGAGATTAAAGCCGGTAAGATCGAATATCGTACTGATAAAGTCGGTAACATTCACACGCCAATCGGGAAAGTATCTTTCGAAGATGAAAAACTGGTCGAAAACCTTGAAACTGTAATTGATACATTGGCTAAAGCAAAACCAGCTTCAGCAAAAGGTCAATACTTCAGAAACGTTGTTATTAGTTCAACGATGGGTCCGGGAGTAAGGGTAAATATACTTAAAAAATAATGCTTTGACAGCAGATTAGCAACATGCTAAAATGGCTTTGCTAAATTAAATAAATTATTACCGTAGACAGTAGGTGCCACAGGGCTTAATTTCCTACCGAGGTGCAGATATTCTTCGGGATATAACACTTTCGTATGTTTGCGAAGGTGTTTTTTGTTTACGCGGAGTAATAAGGAGGAGGTGTAAGGATGGGTGCAAGCATTCGTGAAAGAAAAGAAAGAGAAGTAGCTGAAATAGTACAGAGGTTTACGGATAGCAAATCAACTATTCTAACGGACTACCGCGGTTTGACTGTTGCTGAGGTAACAGAACTTAGAAAAAAACTGCGTGAAGCAGGCGTTGAATATAAGGTTCTAAAAAACACTTTTGTTAGACGAGCTATGACTGAAATCAATCTTAGCGATCTTGATGAATTTTTGGTTGGACCGACAGCAATTGCTTTTAGCAATGAAGATTTAGTGGCTCCGGCGAAAATTATTGCTGAATTTGCGAAAAAACATAAAGCTTTAGAAATTAAAGCGGGTGTTCTTGAGGGTCAACTTTTAGGATTGGCACAGGTAAAAGAACTTGCGGATTTACCTTCAAGAGAAGGATTACTTTCAATGTTGTTAAGCGTCTTACAGGCGCCGATGAGAAATATGGCATGTGTTGTTAAAGCCGTTGCTGAAAAGGAAGCATAATCTATTTATATAAAATTAGGAGGATATGAAAATGAATAAAGAGCAAATTATTGAAGCTATAAAAAATATGTCAGTCTTAGAATTAAACGATCTTGTTAAAGCAATTGAGGAAGAATTTGGTGTTACTGCAGCAGCTCCTGTTGCTATGGTAGCCGGTGGAGCTAGTGCTGAAGTTGCTGAAGAGCAATCAGAATTCACTGTAAATTTAGCGAACGCCGGTGCTTCTAAAATTAACGTAATTAAAATAGTTCGTGAGATTACAGGACTAGGTCTGAAAGAAGCTAAAGAATTAGTTGACAATGCTCCAAAAGCTGTTAAAGAAGGAGTATCTAAAGAAGAGGCTGAATCAGTTAAAGCTAAACTTGAAGAAGCCGGTGCAACTGTAGAAATAGTATAAGGGAGATTTAGCTAACCGAAAAGCCTATTGTTAATGACGATAGGTTTTTCGGTTAATTTATTTTATTTGACTTTTAGGGGTAACGATATGGGAGAACATTATTATAGTGAGAATCCTACTACCAAACATGCGGAGCAGGAATTTGTCTATATGTTTGGTGGTAAAAAATATCGCTTCAGTACAGATTCAGGTGTGTTTTCGAAAAACAGAGTTGATTACGGAACTGCTCTTTTGATTGAACATGCTGTAATTAAACCTGGTAGCAAAGTTTTAGATTTGGCTGCGGGTTATGGACCAATCGGTATTGTGTTAGCATCAAAACTTATACAGGGACAATTGACGATGGCTGATATTAATACAAGGGCAGTCCAACTTTTAAAGACGAATGTTATTAGGAATGCAGATTGCATTCCTAAAGATGTTAGCATAAACATTGTTGGTAGCGACGGGTTTATGAGCATAGCAGAGAATGACTTTGATTATATATTCTTGAATCCGCCGATCCGGGCCGGTAAGGATACGGTCTTTAGATTATATCGTGAAGCACATATTGGATTAAAGCAGGGTGGGGAACTCTGGATTGTGATCCGGAAGAAACAAGGTGCATCATCTACGACTGCTGAGCTTGAGAATTTATATAGTAATGTAGAGGTTGTCGCAAAGTCAAAAGGGTATTTTATTATAAAAAGTACTAAATAAATTACTTGACTACAAAAATTCCTTGTGATAATATATGTAGATGCGAAAATGATAATATACGGCTATTGTGCCCATTTTTTAGTATAAAAATATAAGGGTAAGGAACGTGGTAAAGAAGAATTTAAGACAATATATGTTAATAAAAATGTGGTTACAGAACCCATTTTTTTCTTTTTTAATTACACTGTTCAAAAGGGGTGAAAAGCTTGGCAGTGAAGACTGTAAATTTAGGTAAACGCGAACGAAGAAGTTATGCGGAAATTATTGAGGTTTTAGACGTTCCAAATCTTATTGAGATACAGCTAAATTCTTATCAGTGGTTTATAAATGATGGTCTGCGCGAAATGTTTCGTGATATTTCGCCGATTCAGGATTTTGCTGGAAATCTAATTTTGGAGTTTTTCGACCACAGCATTGGTGAGGCTAAGTATTCAGTGGATGAGGCAAAGGAGCGAGATGTTACTTATTCGGCGCCACTAAGAGCAAAAGTTCGTTTGATTAACAAGGAGACCGGTGAAGTTAAGGAACAAGAGGTATTTATGGGAGATTTTCCTCTGATGACTCCGACCGGCACATTTATTATTAATGGCGCTGAGAGGGTAATTGTCAGCCAACTTGTGCGTTCACCAAGTGTTTATTTCGGTACCAAGTTTGATAAGAACGGTAAAAGAATTTTCACATCAACAATGATCCCTAATCGTGGGGCATGGCTAGAGCTTGAAGTAGATGTTAAGGATATTCTCTATGTCCGTATTGATCGTACGCGGAAATTACCGGCGACGGTTCTTTTGCGTGCGCTGGGTTTTGGGACTGACGATGAGATTATTGAACTACTTGGTGATAATCAATTTGTTCGGAATACATTAGAAAAAGATAGTACTGATTCAACTGAAAAGGCTTTGATTGAAATTTATGAACGCCTGCGTCCGGGAGAACCGGCGACGATTGAAAGTGCTAAGAGTTTGCTGTACGCGAGATTTTTCGATCCAAAACGTTATGATTTAGCAGATGTTGGACGCTACAAAATTAACAAGAAGCTACATATCAAGAATAGATTGTTTAATCAGAAACTTGCCGAAAATCTTGTTAATCTGGAAACGGGTGAGATTATCGCTGAAGCCGGTCAAGTGATTGATCGTAAACTACTCAACAAGCTGATTCCACTGTTTGATAGTGGCTTAAATTATTTAAACTATGAACCTAAACTTGGTGTATTGGAAGATGCAATTCCATTACAGATAGTGAAGATTTACGCTCCAAATTCAGAAGATGTGGCTATTAATGTGATTTCCAACCAACAAATCAATCAATCAGTCAAGAATATTACTCCAAGTGATATTGTTGCAACGATTAATTACTTTATTAACCTATTCTATGGCGTTGGTGATATTGATGATATTGACCATTTAGGAAATAGACGATTACGTTCAGTTGGTGAATTGCTACAGAACCAATTCCGAATTGGTTTAGCACGAATGGAGAGAGTTGTTCGTGAGCGGATGTCAATTCACGATGTGAACATGCTTACACCACAAGCACTTATCAACATTCGACCGGTGATTGCGTCCGTTAAAGAATTTTTTGGAAGCAGTCAGCTTTCGCAATTCATGGATCAGACTAATCCACTTTCGGAATTGACACACAAAAGACGCTTGAGTGCGCTTGGGCCGGGTGGTTTGACGCGTGAACGCGCGGGTTTTGAAGTGCGTGACGTTCACCATTCACACTACGGAAGAATGTGCCCGATTGAAACGCCTGAGGGTCCGAACATTGGGCTAATTAACTCACTTTCAAGCTATGCGCGAGTTAATCCTTATGGCTTTATTGAGACTCCGTATCGCCGCGTTGATTCAGATACAAGTCTAATCACTGACGATATTGTTTATCTAACAGCTGATGAAGAGGATAATTATGTTATCGCACAGGCAAATGTGAAGTTTGATGAAAAAGGTAAGTTTTTGGAAGATGGAATTGTTGCCAGATACAAAGATGAGAATATTATTACTACCAAAGAAAGAGTTGACTTTATTGACGTTTCACCGATGCAGGTTGTTTCTGTTGCAACGGCGATGATTCCATTCCTTGAGAATGATGACTCTAACCGTGCATTGATGGGATCCAACATGCAGCGGCAGGCGGTTCCGTTATTAACACCGGAAGCGCCGTTAATCGGAACCGGTATGGAGTTCAAAACTGCTCGCGATTCAGGAGTATGTATCGTTGCACAAGCTGACGGCGTTGTTGAAAGAATTGATGCTAAAGAAATTGCTGTAAGAACAATTACAACTTCCGGTCGTAAGAAGGTTGAAGGCGATTTAATTGTATATAAGCTTCATAAGTTTATGCGTTCGAACCAAGGGACATGTATTAACCAACGTCCGCTCGTTAAAAAGGGCGACACGGTTAAAAAGGGCGAAACAATTGCCGATGGACCATCAACTGAGCTTGGTGAATTAGCATTAGGACGCAACATTGTTGTTGCATTTATGACTTGGGAAGGCTATAACTTTGAGGATGCGATTCTGATCAGTGAAAGACTTGTTAAGGAAGATACTTATACTTCAATTCACATTGAAGAGTATGAATCAGAGGCTCGCGATACGAAACTTGGTCCTGAAGAAATAACGAGAGATATTCCGAATGTCGGAGACGATGCACTAAAAAATCTTGATGAGCGTGGAGTGATTCGGATTGGTGCGGAGGTTCGCCCCGGCGATATCCTTGTCGGTAAAGTTACACCTAAAGGGGTTACAGAGTTAACAGCTGAAGAAAGATTACTACACGCAATTTTTGGTGAAAAGGCGCGTGAAGTACGTGATACTTCATTACGAGCACCGCACGGACAAGACGGGATTGTTGTTGATGTCAAAGTGTTCACTCGTGAAAATGGTGATGAGCTCCCTCCGGGTGTAAACTATCTGGTCCGCGTATATATAGCCCAGAAACGGAAGATTTCCCAGGGTGACAAGATGGCCGGACGTCATGGTAACAAGGGTGTAATCGCTCGTATTTTACCGGAAGAGGATATGCCGTTCTTACCTGATGGTAAACCGGTCGATATAATTCTGAATCCACTTGGAGTTCCATCGCGGATGAACATCGGTCAAGTACTGGAAGTACATCTTGGTTGGGCGGCAAAGGCATTAGGGATCCACGTCGCAACTCCGGTTTTTGATGGGGCGAACGAGAATGATGTTTTTGCGGCGTTGGAAGAAGCAGGGTATGAGAGAGATGGGAAAACAATTTTGTACGATGGCCGGAGCGGTGAACCTTTTGAAAGAAGAGTTACAGTCGGCGTAATGTACATGATTAAATTGCTTCACATGGTTGACGATAAAATTCATGCTCGTTCAACCGGACCATACTCTTTAGTAACGCAACAACCACTTGGCGGTAAAGCGCAGTTCGGTGGTCAACGTTTTGGTGAGATGGAAGTGTGGGCGCTTGAAGCTTATGGTGCCGCTTATACATTGCAAGAAATTTTAACAGTAAAATCGGATGATGTAATTGGCCGTGTTAAGACTTATGAAGCAATTGTAAAGGGCGAAAACGTGCCGGAAGCCGGTGTACCTGAATCCTTCAAGGTGTTGATTAAGGAATTACAGAGTTTGGCGCTTAACGTAAAAATTCTCTCCAGTGATGAAGAAGAGATTGAGATTAAGGAGCTTGACACTGAGGAAGAAATTGATATGAAGAAGCTTAACTTGAATTTCGGAAACGACTTTGGTAGTGATGATGAATAAAAAATTGGCTGATAGCTAAGGGAGGTGTACCCTTTGATAGATGTAAATAGATTCGAAGCGATGAGTATAGGCCTTGCTTCTCCTGAAAAGATTCGATCATGGTCGTTCGGAGAGGTTAAGAAACCGGAAACAATCAATTATCGTACACTTAAGCCGGAAAAAGAAGGTTTATTCTGTGAGAAGATTTTCGGCCCAACTAAGGACTGGGAATGCCATTGCGGTAAGTACAAACGCGTACGCTACAAAGGTGTTGTCTGCGATCGCTGCGGCGTTGAGGTTACGAGATCGAAGGTCAGACGTGAACGGATGGGGCATATTGAGTTAGCTGCACCGGTTTCGCATATCTGGTATTTTAAAGGTATCCCAAGCAGAATGGGGCTTATTCTCGACATGTCGCCACGCTCGCTTGAGGAGGTAATTTACTTTGCGTCTTATGTTGTGACAGATCCGGGTGAGACACCGCTTGACAAAAAACAACTACTAACTGAAAAAGAGTACCGTGCATATCGCGAGCGTTACGGATATAATTTTGCTGCCGGTATGGGAGCGGAGACGATTAAAAAATTACTTTCAGACATTGATGTTGAAGGTGAAATGCAAGAACTAAAAGAAGAATTAGAAACGGCTCAAGGTCAAAAGAAAAACCGTATCATCAAAAGATTAGAGATACTTGATGCGTTCAGAACCTCCGGCAACAGACCGGAGTGGATGATACTTGATGTATTGCCGATTATTCCGCCGGAGCTACGACCAATGGTACAGCTCGATGGTGGTCGGTTCGCTACATCAGATTTAAATGACCTGTATCGCCGGGTAATTAATAGAAATAACCGGTTAAAACGTCTGTTAGATTTAGGCGCACCTGATATAATTGTTCAAAATGAGAAACGTATGCTTCAAGAAGCGGTTGACGCACTTATTGATAATGGTCGCCGCGGTAGACCGGTTACCGGTCCCGGTAATCGTCCACTTAAATCTTTAAGCCATATGCTTAAGGGTAAACAAGGTCGTTTTCGCCAGAATCTACTGGGTAAACGTGTTGACTATTCAGGTCGTTCGGTTATCGTTGTTGGACCGGATTTACAGATGCATCAATGCGGTCTGCCAAAGGAAATGGCACTTGAGCTGTTTAAACCTTTCGTAATGAAGGAATTAGTTCAAAGGGAAATCACACATAATATTAAGAGCGCTAAGCGTCGAGTTGAACGGATGAGCCCAGAGGTATGGGATATTCTTGAGGAAGTAATTCGCGAGCATCCGGTTCTCTTGAACCGTGCACCGACCCTGCATCGTCTGGGCATTCAAGCATTTGAGCCGGTGCTTGTTGAAGGGCGCGCAATTCAATTGCATCCGCTTGTTTGTACAGCGTACAATGCCGACTTTGATGGTGACCAAATGGCGGTTCATGTTCCGTTATCTGCAGAAGCCCAAGCAGAAGCGAGACTTCTAATGTTAGCTTCTTATAATATTCTCAATCCAAAAGATGGTAAACCGGTTGTAACTCCGTCGCAAGACATGGTGCTTGGTTGTTATTATCTAACGATTGAAAAAGCAGGAGACAAAGGTGAAGGAATGTTGTTTAGTGGACCTGAGGAGGCTATTGCTGCTTATTTTAACGGGTTCGCTTCGCTTCACGCGCGAATCGCGATTCCGGCAAAAACAGTAAAGAAAACCTCTTTCTCACCGAAACAAGAGAAAGCACTGCTGGTGACGACGATAGGTAAGGTTATCTTTAACGAGGTATTCCCGGCTGATTTACCATATATTAATGAGCCGACTAAGGCGAACTTGATGGATGGTATTGATGATAAGTACTTTATCTTTGAAAAGGGCGTTGACATTAGGAAAGCTGTTACGGCTGTTGAGGGAAAAGGAGCGATTACCAAAGGGTTCCTTGGAACAATTATCGCAGAGATTTTCCGTAAATACCATACAACTGAGACGGCGATTATCCTTGATAAAATTAAGAAACTTGGTTTTTCATATTCTACGAAAGCCGGCATAACGATTGCCGTATCGGATGTAGATATTCCGAAAGAGAAGGACGTAATTCTTGAAGAGGCGGAAGAGAAAGTAAAAGGCGTTGTTAATCAATATCGACGCGGTTTAATTACTGATGAGGAACGCTATGACCGAATTATCTCGATTTGGAGCAAAGCTAAAGATGATATCACAGATGTATTGATGAATAGTTTAGATAAATTTAATTCGATTTATATGATGGCTAACTCCGGTGCTCGTGGTAACGTTTCGCAAATAACACAACTTGCCGGTATGCGTGGCCTGATGGCAGCGCCATCCGGAAAGATTATTGAATTGCCGATTAAATCGAATTTCCGTGAAGGTCTATCGGTACTGGAATACTTTATTTCGACACATGGTGCGCGTAAAGGTTTGGCGGATACAGCACTGAGAACTGCTGACTCCGGTTACTTAACACGTCGATTAGTTGACGTTGCTCAAGACGTTATTATCAGAGAGGTTGATTGTAATACTGATAAAGGTCTAATCGTGTCAACGATAGTGGACGGTAATGAGGTTATTGAGAAGCTATACGACCGTATTATTGGACGTTTTGCTTTCGAGACAGTGAAGAATCCGAAGACCGGCGCAGTGTTAGTTAAACCTAATGAACTAATCGACCAAGACATTGCGCACAAGATCGTTGAATCAGGAATCACTGAAGTGAATATTCGTTCTGTATTTAACTGCCGTACACTGAGAGGTGTTTGTGAGAAGTGCTATGGTCGTAACTTGGCGACCGGCGCAAATGTTGAAATTGGTGAAGCTGTTGGTACAATTGCAGCACAATCAATTGGTGAGCCGGGCACGCAACTTACGATGCGTACATTCCACACAGGCGGGGTTGCCGGCGACGATATTACACAAGGTTTGCCGCGGATTCAGGAGCTCTTTGAGGCACGTAATCCGAAAGGCCAAGCGGTTATCGCTGAATTTGACGGTGTAGTAAAAGAAATAGTTGACACTGCTGATATTCGTGAAGTTACAATCGCGAACGAAGTGGAGGAGAAAGCTTATACAGTACCATTTGGTTCACGGATCAAAGTAATAGTTGATCAAGAGTTAGTAGCAGGTGAGGAGCTAACTGAAGGTTCAATCGATCCAAAAGAATTGTTGCGAATTAAAGGAATTTCCGGTGTTCAAAGATATATTTTGCAAGAAGTACAAAGAGTGTACCGACTGCAAGGCGTTGAAATTAACGACAAGCATATTGAGATTATGGTTCGGCAAATGCTTAGAAAAGTTAAGGTAATCGAGAGCGGTGATACTGAATTGTTACCGGGATCAATGGTTGACCTGCACACTTATGAGAAGGCTAACCGTAATGCTTTTGCCGGTGGCAAAGAGCCGGCAACTGTTAAGCCGGTATTACTAGGTATAACGAAAGCATCGCTTGAGACAGACTCGTTCTTGTCAGCTGCATCTTTCCAAGAGACAACTCGCGTACTTACTGAGGCGGCAATCAAAGGAAAAACAGATTATCTGTTAGGGCTTAAGGAAAATGTTATCATTGGTAAGCTGATTCCTGCGGGAACCGGGCTGAAGAGATATCGAAATATTGGAATTTCATCACAGCTTGGTTGTGAGGAAACAGTAAGTGAAGAGCCTGAAGCTGTTGCAATCGATTAAAATTTACTGTTGACAGAGCATTTAAATGGTGTTAATCTATTTTAGGTGAAAAAAACACCTGTACTTTGGAGGATAATCAGATGTCTTATGAAAAAGTGAAGCAGGCTGAAAGCATCTCTGTTGGAATTAAGCAAACGATAAAGGCGCTTGAACAGGGAAAGGCTGCAGAGGTTATTGTAGCGAAGGATGCTGATCCACGTTACACAACGAAAATTGTAAGTCTGAGTCAAGAAAAAGCCGTTGAAGTTTCCTATGTTGATTCAATGAAAAAGCTTGGGAAAACTAGTGGCATTGAAGTTGGCGCAGCGACGGTTGCCATATTGAAGTAATGATTGCCGATAATAGCTGGATAGCGATTATCAAGCTATTATCGTGCAATTTATTTTACACTAATATGAACCACCCGGAACTGTGTGCTTAAAACAATGGAAGGAGGTGGCTTTGATGCCAACAATTAATCAATTAATTCGTAAGGGTAGAAAGAGTAAAGTTACGAAATCATCTTCACCGGCTCTTCAAAAAGGCTATAATAGCTTCCAAAAAGAGTTCACCGAGCAAAGTTCTCCACAGAAACGTGGTGTTTGCACGCGTGTAGGTACGATGACACCGAAAAAACCAAACTCTGCTTTGCGTAAATATGCTCGTGTACGTTTAACTAACGGAATTGAGGTAACTGCGTATATCCCCGGTATTGGACATAACTTACAAGAACATAGTGTTGTACTTGTACGTGGTGGACGTATTAAAGACTTGCCGGGTGTTAGATATCACATTGTACGTGGTGCACTTGATACAGCCGGAGTTCAGAAGAGAGCACAAGCTCGTTCTAAATATGGAACGAAAAGACCTAAAGTTTCCAACTAATTTATGATAATTAAAAACATAGATGAAAAATATATAAAGGAGGAGATACTATGCCGCGCAAAGGACCTGTTACAAGAAGAGACGTTTTGCCTGATCCGCTATACAATAGCAAACTTGTTACGCGCTTAATCAATGGTATGATGGTAGATGGTAAAAAGAGCGTTTCTCAACAGATTTTATATAATGCATTTAACATAATTAGAGAGAAAACCGGCAAGGACCCAATGGAAGTTTTCGATGAGGCAATGAAGAATATTATGCCTGTTCTTGAAGTTAAAGCTCGCCGTGTAGGTGGTGCGAACTATCAAGTGCCAATTGAAGTTAGGCCTGAGAGAAGAACAACTCTTGGTTTACGTTGGTTGGTTAATTATTCAAGACTTCGTGGTGAGAAAACGATGGAAGAAAGACTTGCTGGCGAGATAATGGATGCTGCTAATAATACTGGTTCATCTGTTAAAAAGAGAGAAGATACACATAAGATGGCGGAAGCGAACAAAGCATTTGCTCATTATCGCTGGTAATATTTTATAGAAAGTAAGAGGGGATAAATAAATATGGACAGAAAATTCTCCCTACAAAATACACGTAATATTGGGATAATGGCTCACATCGATGCCGGCAAAACGACAACAACGGAGCGCATTCTCTACTATACCGGTCGCACTCACAAAATGGGTGAGACACATGAGGGTGCAGCAACAATGGACTGGATGGAGCAAGAACAAGAACGTGGGATTACAATCACCTCAGCTGCAACAACAGCACAGTGGAAGGGTTATCGTATAAATATTATTGATACCCCGGGTCACGTAGACTTTACTGTTGAGGTTGAACGTTCATTACGTGTTTTGGATGGAGCAGTTACAGTACTAGATGCTAAGAGTGGTGTTGAACCGCAAACAGAGACTGTTTGGCGCCAGGCTACAACGTATGGTGTTCCAAGAATTATCTTTGTTAACAAGATGGACAAAACGGGAGCTGATTTTTTAAATGCGGTGCAAACTATTATTGATCGCTTAAAGGCTAACCCTGTTCCAATCCAATTGCCAATCGGAGCTGAGGACAAGTTTGTAGGAATAATTGACCTTATCAAGATGGAATCATATTACTATACTGATGATTTAGGTAATACCACTGAAATCCAACCGATTGCAGAGGAATACCGTGAACTCGCAGAGGAATGGCGAAATAATTTAGTCGAAGCTGTTGCTGAGATTGACGAAGACCTAATGATGAAGTATTTAGAAGGTGAAGAGATTACGAATGAGGAGATTGTTCAAGCTCTTCGTAAAGGAACGCTTTCAGTACAAATATTTCCGGTAGTATGCGGTTCAGCTTACAAAAACAAAGGTGTTCAGAGAATGCTTGACGCGGTTATCGATTATCTTCCAAGCCCGCTGGATGTACCGGCAATTAAAGGTACCACACCAAAAGGTGAGGATGCTGACAGACATTCGGATGATAAAGCACCGTTTTCTGCACTTGCTTTTAAAGTAATGACAGACCCTTATGTAGGGAAATTAACGTTTTTCCGTGTTTATTCCGGAACATTAGATTCAGGTTCATATGTTTTGAATTCATCTAAGGGTAAACGTGAGAGAATCGGTCGTATCCTTGAGATGCATGCGAACCATAGGGAAGAGATTAGCAAGGTTTTCTCAGGCGATATAGCTGCAGGTGTCGGTCTTAAGGACACAGGCACAGGCGATACCTTGTGCGATGAGAAACACCCGATTATTTTAGAATCAATGGACTTTCCTGAGCCTGTTATTCGTTTGTCGGTAGAACCGAAAACTAAGATGGACCAAGACAAAATGGGTATTGCCCTTTCAAAACTTGCCGAAGAGGATCCGACTTTTAAAACTCATACTGATGAAGAAACCGGACAAACGATTATTGCAGGGATGGGAGAGCTACATCTTGATGTAATCGTTGACCGCTTGAAACGCGAGTTTAAGGTAGAGGCTAATGTAGGTGCTCCACAGGTTGCTTATAAAGAGACGATTCGCACTACAGCGCAAGTTGAGGGTAAATTCGTTAGACAATCTGGTGGACGCGGCCAATACGGTCACGTATGGATTGAATTTGCACCGCTTGAAAAAGGTAAAGGATTCGAATTCGAAAACAAGATTGTTGGCGGAGTTGTTCCGCGTGAATATATTCCGGCAGTACAAGCCGGAATTGTAGATTCAGCACTTAACGGTATTCTTGCAGGTTATCCACTAATCGATTTTAAAGCGACAATCTTTGATGGTTCTTACCACGATGTTGACTCCTCGGAGATGGCATTTAAGATTGCCGGTTCAATGGCACTTAAAGCTGCGAAGAGCAAATGTAATCCGGTAATTCTTGAACCGGTGATGAAGGTTGAAGTTACAGTACCTGAAGAGTACATGGGTGATGTAATGGGAGATCTAAGCTCTCGTCGCGGAAGAATTGAGGGTATGGGCGCTAATGCCGGTGCTCAAAGCGTACATGCATTAGTACCACTTTCAGAGATGTTTGGCTATGCGACCTCGCTTCGTTCTAATACACAAGGACGCGGAAACTATTCGATGCAATTCGATGGTTACGAAGAGGTGCCAAAACATATTTCTGAAACGATCATTGCAAAACAACAAGGTTAATGCTGATTTTAACAGGTAACAATTGAAATATTTCTCACTACGATTATAATAGATAGTATAATGGAAGTAGTGAGGCTAAATATAATAATAAAGAAGTGTTAAGGAGGATATATTAAATGGCTAAACAAAAATTTGAACGTAACAAAACACATGTTAACGTAGGTACTATCGGTCACGTTGACCATGGTAAAACAACTTTAACAGCTGCAATTACAACTGTACTTGCAAAAACCGGAGGATCAAAAGCCACCGGCTATGATCAAATCGACAAAGCACCTGAGGAGAGAGAACGTGGTATTACGATTTCAACTTCACACGTTGAGTATGAGACTGCAAAACGTCACTATGCACACGTTGACTGCCCAGGCCATGCTGACTATGTTAAAAACATGATCACCGGTGCTGCACAAATGGACGGCGCGATCCTGGTTGTATCGGCTGCTGACGGCCCGATGCCACAAACTCGTGAGCATATCGTTCTTTCACGCCAAGTTGGCGTACCATACATCGTTGTTTTCATGAACAAAGTTGATATGGTTGACGACGAAGAACTACTGGAATTGGTTGAAATGGAAATTCGCGAACTACTTAGCGAATACGAATTCCCCGGTGATGATACACCAATTATTAGAGGTTCAGCGCTTAAAGCTCTTGAAAACCCTGACAGCGAATGGGCTAACGCAATTGGCGAATTAATGGATGCAGTTGATTCTTATATCCCTGATCCGGTTCGTGAAGTTGACAAACCTTTCTTAATGCCTGTAGAGGATGTTTTCACAATTACCGGTCGTGGTACTGTTGCAACCGGTCGTGTTGAGCGTGGAGTTATCAAAGTTGGTGACGAGGTTGAGATTGTTGGTCTTGCTGATCAGACAAGAAAAACTGTTTGTACGGGAGTTGAAATGTTCCGTAAACTACTTGACCAAGCACAAGCAGGCGATAACGTTGGTTTGCTACTTCGCGGAGTGGACCGTAAAGAAATTGAGCGTGGACAAGTTTTAACTAAACCGGGCTCAGTTAAACCTCATACAGAATTTAATGCTGAGATTTATGTATTGTCTAAAGAAGAGGGTGGACGTCATACTCCATTCTTCAGCAACTACCGTCCGCAATTCTACTTCCGTACTACTGACGTAACTGGTGTTATTGAGTTACCTGATGGAGTTGAGATGGTAATGCCTGGCGACAACATTACAATCAAAGTTAAACTTATTGCACCAATCGCAATCGAAGAAGGAACTCGTTTTGCTATTCGTGAAGGTGGTAGAACTGTTGGTGCCGGTGTTGTTGCGACAATTACAAAGTAGTTTAAGATTAGCTACGGAGTAATAATCGAGTAACACTCTAATTAAACAGGAATCAAGACCGTTGAAGGAAACTTTGGCGGTCTTTCCATGTGTTTACCGGCATCTTAATTTTAAAATAACCCTTGCATTTAAAGAGTTTATTTAATATAATATTTGCGTTGGTCAAAAGATTTGCGATGATGTGAGAGGTTGCTGACACACACGGGTGCATTGCCATATAAAACCGCGTGGTTAGGGGAATTTTCACGGAGAAGTCTGTTAAAAATAATAGACGATAAGGAGGAACAAAAATGGCAAAACAAAAGATTAGAATTCGTTTAAAAGCGTATGATCACAGGATTCTTGATCAATCCGCAGAAAAAATTGTGGAAACTGCGAAAAGATCTGGGGCGTCAGTCTCAGGACCGATTCCATTACCGACTGAGAAAGCAATTTATACAGTTATCCGCGCGGTTCACAAATATAAAGATTCGCGCGAGCAATTCGAAATGCGCACACACAAACGTCTAATTGATATTTTGAATCCTACGCCACAGACCGTTGACGCACTAATGCGCCTTGATTTACCGTCCGGCGTGGACATTGAAATTAAGCTCTAACTAAAAATGAAATGTAATAGGAGGTGGCCAATATGAGTAAAGGAATCTTAGGTAAAAAATTAGGAATGACACAAATTTTCGCCGAGGATGGAAAAGCAATACCTGTAACAATAGTTCAAGCAGGTCCATGCGTTGTTATCCAAAAGAAGAATGTTGAGAACGATGGATACGATGCAATCCAAATTGGATTCGATGATAAAAAAGAACATCGCGCAACTAAACCTGAACTTGGACATACCAAAAAAGCTGATACAGCTCCTAAGCGCTTCGTCAAAGAACTCCGTGGCACATTTGCGGAGTACGAAGTTGGTCAACAACTAAAAGCTGATATATTCACTGACGGCGAACTGGTTGACGTAGTAGGAATTAGTAAAGGTAAGGGGTTCGCAGGCTCTATCAAAAGACATAACCAATCACGCGGGCCAATGGCACATGGTTCTCGTTATCACCGTGGCGTAGGTTCGTTAGGCGCTGTCGATCCGGCTAGAGTTCTGAAGGGTAGACCATTACCGGGCAGAATGGGCGGCGAGAGAGTATCGATTCAGAACCTTGAGGTTGTACGAGTTGATGAAGCAAGAGATATGTTGTTAATCAAAGGTTCAGTACCCGGCGCTAACAACAGCTATATAATTATCAAAGAAGCCGTTAAACGGAAGAAATAATCTGTTAATGGGAGAAAGGAGGATCAGCTATGCCTAAAGTAGCTTTATATGATATGAGTGGTAAAGAGATTGATAAGATAAATCTTAAAGATTCAATCTTTGGAATCGAACCTAACACTGCAGTTCTCCATGACGCAGTTGTTATGCAACAAGCTTCACTTCGCCAAGGAACACATAAGGTAAAGAACCGTTCTGAAGTTAGTGGCGGAGGACGTAAGCCGTGGAGACAAAAAGGCACAGGCCGTGCGCGCGTTGGTTCAACAAGATCACCAATCTGGGTTGGTGGCGGCACAGTTTTTGGCCCAACACCGAGAAGCTATGCATATAAATTACCGAAAAAGGTTAGAAGATTAGCGCTTAAGTCTGCTTTATCAAGCAAAGTAATTGAGAACGAAATAATCGTGTTGAACGAGCTTAACTTTGCTGAAGTTAAGACTAAAAATATGGTTAATCTTTTAGATAAGTTAAATGTTAAAACAAAGGTACTGATTGTTGATAAGGATTATAACGACAATGCAATCCTTTCATTGAGAAATCTTCCGGGAGTTAAATTTGTAACTGCTGAAGGGATTAATGTTCTCGACCTTCTGTACCATGATAAGTTAATTATCACCAAGGAAGCGGTCGAAAGAATAGAGGAGGTGCTAGTATAATGAAGAATCCTCGCGATATTATTCTAAAACCTGTTATTACTGAGAAAACCAGTGACTTTATGGCGGTAAACAAATACGTTTTTGAAGTAGATAAAAAAGCAAACAAAACAGAGGTAAAACAAGCAATAGAGGAAATTTTCGGTGTAAAAGTAGCGAAGGTAAATGTTATCAAGATGCCTGCTAAACCGAAAACATATGGCAGATACTCTGGCTATACTAGAAGCTGGAAAAAAGCGATTATTACGTTAACTGAAGATAGTAAATCAATCGAGCTATTTGAAGCTTAGGAATTTGTAAAGGAGGGGACTGAAAATGGCGATTAAACATTATAAACCGACAACAAGCGGTAGACGCGGAATGTCTGGTCTTACGTTCGAAGAAATTACTACAAATACACCGGAAAAGTCACTACTTGCGCCTTTGCACAAAAAGGCCGGTCGAAATAATCAGGGTAGAGTTACTGTTCGGCACCAAGGCGGCGGACATAAGAGACAATATAGAATTATCGACTTTAAAAGGAACAAAGACGGAGTACCTGGTCGCGTAGCAACAATTGAGTACGATCCAAACCGTTCGGCTAACATCGCTTTAATCCATTATGTTGACGGTGAAAAAAGATATATTCTCGCACCTAAAGGACTAAAGGTTGGCAGCATGATTGAATCCGGTCCGAATGCAGATATCGTAGTTGGTAACGCATTACCGTTAGAAAACATTCCTGTTGGTACAATCGTACACAATGTTGAGATGAAAGCAGGTAAAGGCGGACAACTTGCAAGAGCAGCCGGTACTGAAGCTCAGTTACTGGGTAAGGATAAGGACTACATCACGATTCGACTTAGCTCAGGTGAGGTTCGAATGCTTCGTAAGGAGTGCAAAGCGACAATTGGACAAGTTGGCAATACCGATCACGAAAACATTACGATTGGTAAAGCGGGCCGTTCTCGCTGGATGGGTAAAAGACCTACAGTTCGCGGTGTTGTTATGAACCCGGTTGACCATCCACATGGTGGTGGTGAAGGTAAAGCTCCAATCGGTAGAAAATCACCTGTTACACCATGGGGAGTACCTACTTTAGGGTACAAGACTCGCAAGAAAACTAAGGCATCCAATAAATACATCATCCGTGGACGTAAGAAATAGGGTGGTATTGGTTAGAAACCATCAAGAAGGGAGGTATTTGTATGGGACGTAGTTTAAAGAAAGGCCCATTTGCAGATAGCCATTTGTTAAATAAGATAGAAGTGTTAAACGAAAAAAATGAGAAAAAAGTAATTAAAACATGGTCACGTCGCTCTACAATTTTTCCGCAATATATTGGACACACGATTGCAGTACACGATGGACGCAAGCATGTACCTATATATATAACAGAGGATATGGTAGGACACAAACTTGGCGAGTTTGCGCCAACACGTACTTATAAAGGACACGTAGACGATAAGAAGACTAAACGTTAATTGACTAAAGAGGAGGTACAGTAATGCAACAAGCAAGAGCTGTAGCAAAGCATGTGCGGATCGCTCCTCGTAAGGCCGGTCTTGTAGTAGACCTAATTCGAGGCAAAGAGGCTGGTGAGGCATTGGCAATTCTTCGGATGACACCAAAAGCAGCATCACCGGTAGTTGAAAAAGTACTTAACTCTGCAATTGCGAACGCAGAGAACAATTTCAAAATGGATCCGACAAAATTAGTTGTAAGTGAAGCTTATGCGAACCAAGGCGCAACGATGAAACGTTTTCGTCCAAGAGCACAAGGGCGCGCAAGCAGAATAAATAAGCGGACAAGTCACATTACGATTGTCTTAACAGAGAAGAAGGAGGGATAAAGCTTGGGACAAAAGGTTAATCCAATTGGTTTAAGAGTAGGTATAATACGCGACTGGGAATCTAAATGGTACGCTGACAAGAACTATGCAGATTTATTGTTAGAAGACATTAAGATTCGTAAGCTGCTTAAAGAACGCTTAGCAGATTCAGCAATTTCACACATCGAGATTGAGCGAGCAGTTAATCGTGTAAATGTAACTATTCATACTGCTAAGCCGGGAGTGGTTATTGGTAAAGGTGGACAAGAGGTTGAGAACATTCGTAAAATGTTATCTGACCTTACTGATAAAAAAGTTCATATTAACATTGCTGAGATTAAGAATCCTGAACTTAATGCGACTATCGTTGCTGAGAGTATTGCGCAACAACTTGAGCGTCGGGTTTCATATCGTAGAGCGATGAAACAAGCAATTCAACGGACAATGCGTGCCGGCGGGCTTGGAATTAAAACACTTGTAAGCGGTCGTTTAGGCGGCGCTGAGATTGCGCGTAGTGAAGGTTATAGCGAGGGAACAGTACCTCTACATACATTAAGAGCTGATATTGATTATGGTACTGCAGAAGCATTAACAACCTATGGTTTATTAGGCGTTAAAGTCTGGATATATCGTGGGGAGGTTCTTCCTGAGGCGAAGAACAAGGAAGCTAAGGAAGGAGGCAGATAATCATGTTGATGCCAAAGCGTGTTAAATATCGTAAACAGTTCCGCGGGAAAATGCGCGGCAGAGCCAAAGGCGGCACTACTGTTGCTTACGGCGAATATGGTCTGGAAGCACTTGAGCCTGCATGGATTACTAACCGGCAGATAGAAGCGGCACGTATTGCGATGACGAGATATATTAAACGTGGTGGACAAGTATGGATTAAAATTTTCCCGGATAAACCGGTTACACAAAAACCGTTAGAGGTTAGGATGGGAAGCGGTAAAGGTAACCCGGAGAAATGGGTTGCAGTTGTAAAACCTGGCAAGATTATGTTTGAACTTGCCGGTGTTACGGAAGAAGTAGCGCGCGAAGCGATGCGTCTGGCATCTAATAAGCTGCCAATTAAAACGAAGTTCGTTAAGCGTGTAGAAGTGGGTGGTGACTCGAATGAAAGCTGAAGAATATAGAAACATGACCACTGCTGAGATTGAACAAAAAATCAAGGCACATAAGGATGAGTTGTTTAACCTCCGTTTTCAATTAGCAACGGGTCAACTGGAGAATACTGCACGTATTCCGACAGTTAAAAAATCGATTGCGCGTGCTAATACAGTGTTACGCGAACGCGAATTAGGGATCAATAGGTAGAGGAGGTTAGATGATGTCTGTATTAAGTAATCGTAAAGTATTAGTAGGTAAAGTTGTAAGCGACAAGATGGACAAAACAATCGTTGTCGCGATTGAAACTTATAAAAAGCATTCACTTTATGGTAAAAACATCAAACATACGAAAAAGTACAAGGCACATGATGAGAATAACCAAGCTAAGATCGGTGATGTTGTTAAAATTGCTGAAACTAGACCACTTTCGAAAGATAAGAGATGGCGTCTGGTAGAAATCTTGGAAGAGGCAGTTACAGTTTAATAACAGCATGGCAAACTGTTCTCAAAGGAGGGAAATTAGATGATACAAACCCAAACAATGCTTAACGTTGCTGACAATTCCGGAGCTAAAAAAGTTATGGCAATAAAAGTAATCGGCGGTTCCGGCAAAAAAGTAGCCAACATTGGTGACATAATTATATGTTCAGTTAAAGAGGCTACACCAGGTGGCGTTGTTAAAAAGGGAGACGTTGTCAAAGCAGTAATCGTTAGAACGAAAACGGGAGCTCGTAGAGATGACGGATCATATATAAAATTTGATGAAAATGCAGCTGTAATTATTAAGGAAGATAAAAGCCCACGTGGCACTCGTATCTTCGGACCGGTTGCACGTGAACTTAGGGAGAAAGATTTTATGAAAATAATCTCGCTGGCTCCTGAGGTCATATAATCTTTATTATGAGGAGGTGTTTCCATGAAATCCTTAAAAAAAGTCCACAAAATCCACGTTAAAAAGGGTGATAACGTTGTTGTTATCAGTGGTAAGGATAAAGGGAAAAAGGGTAGAGTAATTTTTGTCCTCCCTACAGAGGGTAAGGTTTTAGTTGAGGGCATTAACATGATCAAAAGACATTCCAAGCCTTCGAAAGAAAACCCGCAGGGCGGAATAGTGAATAAAGAAGCACCAATCGATTCTTCAAAAGTTATGCTTGTTGACCCGAAATCGGGTGAACCGACTAAAATCGGCATTAAATTTTTGAATAATGGTGAAAAAGTAAGATATGCGAAAAAGTCTGGCGAAGTGATTGATAAGTAGTCAGGTTGGAAGGAGAGTAAAAACAGTGGCGGCAAGATTAAAGGAACGTTATATTAGTGAAATAACACCGGCTTTAATAAAAAAGTTTAATTATAAAACTGTTATGCAAGTGCCGCGTGTTGAAAAAGTTGTTATCAACATGGGTCTTGGTGAAGCTGTTCAGAATACTAAAATTCTTGACAGTGCTGTAGCAGATATTCAGTTAATTGCCGGTCAGAAACCGGTTATCACACGTGCAAAAAAATCAATTGCCGGTTTTAAGCTGCGTGGTGGCATGCCAATTGGTGCGAAGGTAACGCTCCGCGGAGAAAGGATGTACCATTTTATCGATAAATTGGTCAACCTATCTTTACCGCGTGTACGTGACTTTCGTGGTGTTTCAAGTAAATCATTTGATGGACGTGGAAACTACACGTTAGGTTTAAAAGAACAGTTGATGTTCCCGGAGATTGATTATGACAAAATTGACAAGATTCGTGGAATGGACGTCGTTTTTGTAACAACTGCAAAGACAGATGAAGAGGCCTTTGAACTATTAAGTCAATTAGGAATGCCGTTTAAGAAATAAGCATTTGAGGAGGGAATAGAGTGGCCAAGAAATCAATGATTGCCAAGCAGAAGCGTCCACAAAAATTTAAAGTAAGAGAATATACACGCTGCGAGCGTTGTGGACGACCACATGCGGTTTTACGTAAATTTAAACTGTGTAGAATTTGTTTGCGTGAGCTTGCGAATCAAGGACAAATTCCTGGAGTAAAAAAAGCTAGTTGGTAAATCCAAGCTAAGGAAGGAGGATACTTAGATGGCAATGACAGATCCGATTGCAGATATGTTAACTCGAATAAGAAATGCGAACATTGTTCGCCATGAAATCGTTGAAATTCCGGCATCTAACGTAAAACGTGAAATTGCTGAGATTCTAAAGCGTGAAGGCTTTATTCGAGACGCTGAGTATATAGAAGATACTAAACAAGGAATAATTCGTGTGTTCCTGAAATATGGACCGAATAATGAAAGAGTAATTACAGGTTTAAAAAGAATAAGCAAGCCAGGATTAAGAGTTTATGCGAAAAGCACTGAGATACCTAAGGTACTTGGAGGACTCGGTATTGCAATTATTTCAACATCACAAGGTGTTCTAACTGACAAAGAGGCACGCAACAAAAAGACCGGTGGAGAAGTACTTGCGTACATCTGGTAATAAACTTAAATCCGAATGGAGGTGTAAGAATGTCTCGTATAGGAAAAGAAGCAATTGTAATTCCTGAGGGAGTAGAGGTTGATATTAAGGGCTCTGAGATTACTGTTAAAGGACCTAAGGGATCCCTTACAAAAACCTTTAATGCTGATTTGATAATAGAGATTGATGAAGGTAAACTTGTTGTGAAAAGACCGACTGATAATAAAAATCACCGTTCATTACATGGGACAACAAGAAGCTTGCTTAATAACATGGTAGAGGGCGTAACTAAAGGTTTTGAGAAAAAACTGGAATTAGTTGGCGTTGGTTATCGTGTGTTACAAGCCGGTGATAAGATTACTCTTAGCGTTGGTTATTCACATCCGGTTGAATTTACACCTGAGAAAGGTGTAGAACTTGAAGTTATCGATAATAATAAAATCCTTGTTAAGGGAATCGATAAGGAACGCGTTGGCGCAATAGCTGCTAATATCCGTTCAGTACGTGAACCTGAACCTTATAAAGGTAAAGGCATTAAATACGCGAATGAACACATTCGCCGCAAAGTTGGTAAGACAGGCAAATAATGTTTCAGTGTAACGAAGGGAGTGAACCCGGTTGATAAAAAAAGAAGATAAAAATAAGATTCGTCTAAAAAGACATCTTAGAATCAGAAAAAATTTATATGGTACATTGGAGAGACCACGTTTAAACGTGTTTCGTTCTTCTAAACATATGTACGCACAGCTTATTGATGATATTAATCACAACACTTTAGTGTCAGCTTCAACATTAGATGAAGAGCTTAAAGGTAAATTTAAAAACGGCGGGAACGTCGAAGCTGCTAAACTTGTTGGTGAAGCGATTGCTAAAAAAGCTGTTGCGAAAGGTTATAAAAGTGTAGTTTTTGACCGTAGCGGTTATTTATACCACGGAAGAGTTAAAGCACTGGCTGACTCTGCGCGTGAGAATGGACTTCAATTCTAGCCAGACAAGTAAGGAGGGAAAAAGATGCATATTGATCCAAACACACTTGAATTAGAAGAAAAGGTGGTTCACATCAACCGTGTTGCCAAGGTTGTTAAGGGCGGTAGACGCTTTAGCTTCAGTGCGCTGGTAGTTGTTGGTGATAAAAACGGATATGTAGGAGCAGGGCTTGGTAAAGCTTCTGAGGTTCCTGATGCGATAAGAAAAGGTATTGAAGATGCGAAGAAAAACTTGATTCAAGTTCCGATCGTTGGGACAACAATTCCCCATGAGATTTATGGAATCTACGGAGCAGGTAGGGTGTTTCTAAAACCAGCATCTGAAGGTACCGGAGTTATTGCCGGCGGACCTGTACGTGCGGTGCTTGAATTAGCGGGGATTGAAGATATTTTAACTAAATCGTTAGGTTCTTCAAATGCGATGAGCATGGTTAATGCGACTATTACAGGCTTAACTGAGCTTAAACGTGCTGAAGAGGTTGCTAAGCTTCGCGGCAAATCTGTTGAAGAGCTGTTAGGATAGGGGGAAATATCATGGCAAAAAAAATTCAAGTAACATTGAAGCGTAGTGCAATCGGGCGTCCTAAGACGCAAAAGATTGTTGTAAAAACTTTGGGACTACGCAAATTAAATCAAACAGTGATTCATAACGATAATCCGGCTATTCGTGGGATGGTAGAAAAAGTGAGTCATTTAGTAGAAGTAAAAGAGTTAGATGAATAAATTAGGAGTAAGACTAGGGAGGTGTACTTATGAAGCTGCATGAATTAAAACCTGCTGAAGGTTCACGTCATAATAAGAAACGTGTAGGCCGTGGCACAGGATCCGGACATGGTAAAACATCCGGTCGTGGGCACGATGGACAGAAATCACGTTCCGGCGGTGGCGTTAGACTTGGCTTCGAGGGTGGTCAGAACCCATTGGCACGTCGCTTACCTAAACGTGGATTTACAAATCCTACTCGCAAAGAGTATGCAATCATAAACCTTGATGTTTTAAATAACTTTGAAGAGGGTACTGTTGTAACACCGGAGTTACTTAAAGAAAAAGGGTACGTTAAACAGGTTAAGGACGGAGTTAAAGTGTTGGGTAACAAAGAAATTAATGTTGCACTAACTATTAAGGCAAATAAGTTTTCACAAACTGCCGTTAGTAAAATTGCTGCTGCCGGCGGCAGAACTGAGGTGATCTAATGTTTTCTACGATCGCTAATATTTATAAAGTTAAAGATTTAAGAAATAAAATCATTTTTACATTGCTGATGTTAGTTGTTTTCCGGATTGGTAGTTTTATACCGGTTCCAAACATCGACAGCAGTGTGTTAGCGAATCTATCGGAGAGAGATTTCCTGGGACTGCTTAATACGTTTTCAGGAGGAGCACTGCGTCACTTCTCAATCTTTGCAATGGGTATTATGCCATACATTACAGCATCGATTATTATGAACTTACTTGCGATGGACGTAATTCCACTTTTTGCGAGATGGGCGCGTGAAGGAGCAGAAGGTCGCCGTAAAATGACGCAAATCACACGTTATGGCACGGTTGTTCTTGGTTTCGTACAAGGTATTGGATTCTCAATCAGTTTTAACAGAATGTATCCGGGACTTGTAATCAATCCAAGCTTTACAACATACTTAATCATTACAATTACGCTAACTGCCGGTACTGCATTTCTAATGTGGCTTGGTGAGCAGATTACGGAAAGCGGAGTTGGTAACGGTATTTCGATTATCATCTTTGCCGGTATCGTTGCCGGATTCCCGGATCAATTACGGGCAATCTTTGCCACTGAGTTCTCAACCGGTACAGAGCAAATTTTCTTGGCAGTAGTAAAATTAGTTATCATAACTGCTGTAATCATTGCGATTGTGGCGGGGGTTATCTTTGTTACCCAAGGTACAAGGCGGATTCCGGTTAACTACGCAAAACGTGTTGTTGGCCGTAAAATGTACGGTGGACAATCAACTTACATTCCGTTTAAGGTAAACTCTGCGGGCGTTATTCCGGTTATCTTTGCGATTTCTTTACTCATGTTCCCGGCTACGATTGCCCAATTCTGGGCGGGGAAACCGGTTGCAGACTGGTTTATCAAGCACTTTACCTATAATGATCCATTCGGTGCGGTATTCTATATGTTACTGATTATTGGATTTACGTATTTTTATACGTTTGTTCAGATCAATCCGGAGAACATGTCAGAGAATATGCGTAAAAACGGTGGATTTATTCCGGGCATTAGGCCGGGTCAAGCAACTACCAAATATATTGTAAGGATTCTTAATCGGATTACACTTACAGGGGCTATTTTCTTAGCGGCTGTGGCGATTCTGCCGGTAGTATTTATCGCATTTACGAATTTACCACAATCAGTACAGATCGGCGGTACCTCACTACTAATCGTTGTTGGGGTTGCGCTAGATACAATGAAACAAATAGAATCTCAACTTATGAGCCGCCATTATGATGGCTTTATTAAGAAGTAGAACTATCAAGTTCAGGCGAATGAACTGTTTGGAGGTTTAGTAATGAATATAATTTTGATGGGATTGCCGGGTGCCGGCAAAGGAACACAAGCCGAAAAGATAATCGAAGAGTTTGCTATTCCGCATATTTCAACCGGTGATATGTTCCGCAGTGCGCTTCGTGAAGGCACAGCAATGGGACTTAAAGCTAAGGAATATATGGATAAAGGCTTACTCGTACCTGATGAAGTAGTTGTCGGTTTAGTTGAAGAGCGCTTAGGTAACGAGGATTGCGTTAACGGATTTTTGTTAGATGGTTTTCCGCGAACTGTTGCTCAAGCGGTAGCTCTCGATGAACTGTTAGCGAAGTTAGGAAAGCAACTCGACCATGTAATCTATATTGATGTTGATAAGGGTTCACTTGTTGAGAGGCTAACAGGTAGAAGAATCTGCCGAACTTGCGGAGCTACTTATCATCTAGTATTCAATCCACCGGCTGGCAACGTTTGCGACAAATGCGGTGGCGAATTATATCAAAGAGATGATGACACTGAGGAGACTGTTGTGACAAGACTCGATGTTAATATTGAGCAGACTGAGCCACTTTTGAACTATTATTCAGCACAAGGGATTCTCCGGAAGACTGATGGAAATCAGGATATTGATAAAGTATTTGCTGATGTCTGTTCAATCTTAAGGTGTAAGTAATAATGATTATCTGTAAGACTGAGCATGAAGTTGCGCTAATGCGCAGCGCCGGTAGAATTGTTGCTGAGACGCATCAAATGCTGACGGAACAGGTTAAGCCCGGTATAACAACTGAGGAGTTAGACCGGCTTGCCGAGGAGTATATTAGGAAACAAAATGCTTTACCTTCTTTCAAAGGATACGGTGGGTTTCCCGCAAGTATCTGCACCTCAGTTAATGAGGAATTAGTCCACGGGATTCCGAGCGACCGAGTTTTGAAGGAGGGTGACATAATTAGTATCGATATAGGAGCTGAATATCAGGGCTATCATGGCGATTCCGCCTGGACCTATGGTGTTGGTGAGATATCAGAAAGTGCTAAAAAATTATTACAAGCAACAGAGGAATCTTTATACAAGGGTTTAGCTGAAGCGATGCCAGATGAGCGGCTATCGAACATATCGCACGCGATTGAGCAACATATTGCATTATATGATTACTCGATTGTACGTGAATATGTTGGCCACGGAATTGGAGCGAGACTACATGAGGATCCCCATATCCCGAATTATGGACCTCCTGATCGAGGACCACGACTGAAGATAGGTATGGCCTTAGCTATTGAACCGATGATAATTATAGGTGAAAGATTTGTGCGAGTTTTAGCGGATGGATGGACAGTTGTTTCCGTAGATAATTCTTTGTGTGCGCATTTCGAACACACAATAGTGATTACAAAAGATGGTCATGAAATAATGACCAAGTTGTAGGTGATTAGATGAGTGAAACAGGTTCAGGTTATAAAGTTGGCGAAATTGTACAAGTTAAGAAAGGCCGAGATACCGGTAAATATGCAGTCGTTTTAGAAATTGTTAATGAACGTTACGTTCTAATCGTTGATGGTGATCGTCGCAAGTATGATAACCCCAAGAAAAAGAATGTAATCCATCTAAGATCAACAGGAATAGTTTCTAAAGAGGTAATAACGAGCGTGATGGAGGAAAATCGGATATCCAACGCTAAACTGCGATATGTAATTCAAGAGTACATGAACGGTTTAGAGGAATCTATGGGAAAGAAAGGGGAGTTAATCCATGAGTAAGGAAGATGCAATTGAGGTTGAGGGTATCGTAGTTGAACCTTTGCCGAATGCAATGTTTAAAGTAGAATTAGAAAATGGTCATCAGATTTTAGCGCATGTTTCAGGTAAGATTAGAATGCACTTTATTCGCATTCTGCCTGGTGACAAGGTGACAGTCGAGCTATCGCCATATGATTTAACGCGCGGTAGAATAACGTATCGCTATAAATAGATACTGACAGGCACATTAAGGAGGTTATAAACATGAAGGTGAGACCATCAGTCAAACCAATTTGTGAGAAATGCAAGGTAATTAAACGTAAAGGTAAAGTAATGGTAATTTGCGAAAATCCGAAACACAAACAAAAACAAGGCTAATATAAGGAGGTGTAATTGAATGGCACGTATAGCAGGTGTAGACTTACCTCGTGATAAACGAGTAGAGGTTGCGTTAACCTATATTTTTGGTGTTGGGAAATCGACTTCCCAAAAGATTTTGAAGTTAGCAGATATTGATGTTAATACAAGAGTTAGAGATCTTACCGAGGATGAGGTTTCAAGATTACGTGAAGTAATCGATAAAAATGTTAAGGTTGAGGGAGATCTGCGACGTGAAGTTGCTCTTAATATTAAGCGCCTAACTGAAATAGGTTCTTATAGAGGCATTCGTCATCGTCGTGGTCTACCGGTTCGCGGACAAAAAACTAAAACCAATGCAAGAACCAGAAAAGGTCCAAGACGAACTGTAGCTAATAAGAAGAAGTAAGGAGGGATGACGAAATGGCTAAAAGAACTACAAGAATTAAAAAAAGTGAAAGAAAAAACATTGAGAGTGGAGTTGCACATATTAAGTCCACTTTTAATAATACAATCGTGACAATCACAGACCCGCATGGCAACGTGATATCTTGGAGTAGCGCGGGCGCATTAGGTTTTAAAGGTTCTAGAAAAAGCACGCCATTTGCGGCACAGATGTCTGCTGAGGCAGCTGCAAAGACTGCTATGGAACATGGAATGAAGGGTGTTGACGTGGTAGTTAAGGGCCCGGGAGCCGGCAGAGAGGCAGCTATTCGCTCCTTGCAGGCTGCAGGTCTTGAGGTACGAATGATCAAAGACGTTACACCGATTCCGCACAACGGATGCCGTCCACCAAAAAGACGTCGCGTTTAAGGAGGGTTTTTAATGATAGAGATTGAAAAACCGAAAATTGAACTAGTGGAAATTGCTAAAGATTCAAGCTACGGTAAGATCGTAGTTGAACCGCTTGAAAGAGGATATGGAACTACGCTTGGCAACTCGTTAAGAAGAATTCTACTATCATCATTGCCGGGTGCAGCAGTAACCTCTGTTCAAATTGATGGTGTGTTACATGAGTTTTCAACGATCCCGGGTGTACTTGAGGATACAGCTGAGATTATTCTTAATCTTAAAAAGCTGTCACTAAAAATTCATTCTGATCAAGAAAAAGTGTTAGAAATTGATGTTGTTGGCGGCGGAGAAATCACTGCCGGTGACATTAGAGCTGACAGCGATGTTGAAATATTAAATCCAGACCAAGTAATAGCTACTGTTGAAGAAGGTGCAAGATTGCACATGCTGATTCGTGTTAATCGCGGACGTGGCTATGTTAAGGCTGAGGGTAATAAAAAAGACGAGCAGATTATTGGGCTAATACCAATCGACTCGTTATATACACCGGTAACCAGAGTTAATTTCACTGTTGAAGATACACGTGTCGGTCAGGTAACTGACTTTGACAAACTAACATTGGAAGTATGGACGAATGGTAGTATTCATCCGGAAGAAGCAGTTTCTTTCGGTGCGAAAATTTTGACCGAGCATCTAAACCTTTTTGTAGGTTTAACTGAAGAGGCGCAAGAAGCAGAAATTATGATCGAAAAAGAAGAAGACCAGAAAGAAAAGGTCCTTGAAATGACGATCGAGGAATTGGACCTGTCGGTTCGTTCTTATAACTGCTTGAAGCGTGCGGGAATTAACACGGTTCAGGAATTGATTACGCGCACAGAAGAGGACATGATGAAAGTCCGTAATCTGGGCCGTAAATCATTAGAGGAAGTTCAGTTCAAGCTACAAGAATTAGGCTTGGCGCTGAACAAAGAAGATTAGGAGTACTTTGAAGGAGGACGAAGGCAATGGCATATAGAAAGCTAAATCGTGTCTCTTCTAACCGCAAGGCCTTATATCGTGATCTGGTAACTGATCTGTTTATTTACGAGCGGATTGAGACAACAGAATCCAAGGCCAAAGAGGTGCGTTCAATCGCTGAAAAAATGATAACGCTTGCTAAGCGCGGTGATTTACATGCGAGACGCCAGGTTGCGGCTTTTGTAAGAAGAGAAGTTGCGAATCAAGAAACGGGACAAGATGCAATTCAGAAGCTTTTTTCCGATATTGCTCCACGTTTCGAAGAACGTCAAGGTGGATATACACGCATACTTAAGTTAGGACCTCGTCGTGGCGATGCTGCGGAGATGGTGTTCCTTGAGTTAGTCGAGTAGAGATTAGTTTAAAATGAAAAGGGCGATGGCGAGGGTAATAGGTGAATCTCGGTCTGCGCCCTTTTTGGTTTACATAGGTAGGGTGAATTAGGTGAAGGTGCTAAGAATAAGCGGTATGACATATGAATATGAGATGAGTCGTGGTGCGGCGGAAGATTCGGGGGTTGGGACGAATCGTAATGTAGCGGAAAATCCGGAGTTTGGGTCTGGCAGAGGACCGGCTCTTAGAGGCGTAGATTTAGAGATTAGAACGGGTGAGTTGCTGGTCTTAACTGGTCGCAATGGGTCCGGCAAGTCGACACTAGCCTTGGTATTGGCTGGAGCCTTGGCATCTTCGGGTGGTGAGTTTGAGTGGAGTGAGGGTTGTGCTGAGGGTGATAGGGAGAGTTGTGATTGTGGTGTAGGTGATGAGGTAAGTTTTGGGTGTGATGGTGTGGATTGTAAGGAAAGGTGTAAGGAGAGAGGTAAGGAAAGTTTTCCGCGTGTTGGTTTAGTAATGCAGAATCCTGATAATCAGATTATTGGGAGCACTGTCTTGCTTGATGTTGCCTTCGGGCTCGAGAATCAGGCGCTGGTACCTGATATTATTAGGGAGCGTGCTCTGGCTGCACTCAAGAAAGTTGGCTTAGTGGATAAGGCAGATTTTGATCCAAGCTTTCTCTCGGGTGGTGAGAAGCAAAAGCTGGCAATAGCCGGCATTCTGGCGCTGGAGCCGGAAGTTCTTATCCTTGATGAGGCGACTTCGATGTTAGATCCGATAACCCGTAAGGAAATAATCGCCTTTCTTAAGGAATTAGCTGTGGAGGGAAATATAGCAGTTGTATTGATCACGAATCGTTTGAGTGAGTCGCGGGTTGGGGACCGACTGGCTGTCATGGAGGCTGGGCGAATAGTTTATAGTGGCTGCGCAGCAGGATTTGAGGACGGCGAGCCCGTGACTGCGGGATACGCGGATATACAGGGGTTGATGAGTGTTGTTGGAAGTAGTGATGGAGTTGAGGTAGTCGTTGAAGGCGGTGCCGTGGATGGTGGTGAAAGCCGAGATAGTCAGGCGGGGACTGCTGGAGTCGTTTTACACAATGTAAGTTATACATATAATGATGGGGGGCCGGGGGCCTGGAGGGCCCTAAGCGACGTGTCGCTTACGGTTCCGGCGGGCTCGACAGTAGGGATTGTTGGGAACACGGGCGCCGGTAAATCGACTTTGCTCAAGTTGGTGGCGGGCTTGCTCGAGCCGGAAACGCCGGCGGGGGGCGCAGGAACAGAGGGGCCGGTGGGCTTTGCCTTTCAATATCCGGAGCAGCAGCTGTTTGCAGCCACGGTCGAAGATGATGTCTTATACGGTGCACGAAACTTTGGCGTTCCGGATGCGATAGCAAGGGAAAGGCTTGCTGGATTGCTGGGTAATTTTGGTTTACCGCTCGAACGCTATGGTAAGCTGTCACCTTTTGTGCTAAGCGGTGGTGAGCAGAGAAAAGTCGCGCTTGCAGGGATTCTGATCTATGAGCCGGACCTGGTCCTGTTCGATGAGCCCTTTGCCGGACTTGACGATGTCGGTTGCCGCGAGTTGGTGCAGATTATTCGACATTTGCAAGCTGAGGGACGGACGATTCTTATCGCGAGCCACGAGGTTGAGAGGTTATTGAGTCTGGTTGACCGGTTAGTTGTGATGGAGGCTGGGCGAATTGTTGCGAGTGGTGAGCCGGGCGCGTTGATGAATGCTGGCGGAGAGTTAGCGAAATATATGGGTATGTATGATAAAGATGAGTTGGCGCAGAATACAGGCGAGCAGTACATAGGTGATGGCTATGTCTAGGGCGAGTCAATTTTTGATTGGACGTTACCTGGCACTGGATTCGCCGCTCCATAGGCTTGGAGCTCTGGCTAAGTTATTAATTCTGATAGCTTTTCTCGTGACACTGGTACTTGTGAAGTCGTTCGCGGGATTTGGGTTAATGGCGGTTTTGTTGGTTGTGGGTGTGATCGCGTCGCGAATACCGGCAGGGTTTTTGGTGCGGGGAATGCGGCCTGTCCTCTGGGTGATAGCGATTTTCGCGCTCTTTCACTTGTTTTTCACAAAGGGGGGCGGAGTCCTGCTTGCAGTCGGCTTCGTGACAATCGAACTAGAGGGTCTAATCCAGGCTATGTACGTCGCCTGCCGGTTAACTATGATAATTATAGCAGCAAGCCTGTTTACGCTGTCTACGCCGGTCCTGAGCGCTGCACAGGCAGTTGAACGCTTGCTAAAGCCACTCAGTTATCTGAAAGTGCCGACGGCAGAGATTGGAATTATGTTAGCTCTTGCATTGCGTTTTATACCGATCGTGCTTGAGGAGGGCGAACGGCTGAATATGGCCCAGATGGCCCGCGGGCGCGGGCAGGGACGACCGACCCTTTGGGGGCGGGCGCGGGATCTCTTGGCGCTTCTGGTGCCGGTACTGGCTAATACGATGAAGCGCGCTGACAACATTGCGTTAGCGATGGAGCTTCGCGGCTATGAGCCGCGGTCAGCGCGGACGAGCTTGGTGAATGTGGCAATGAGCGGCCGCGAGTGGGTGCTGGTGGTTGTAGTGATCGGAGTGTTGGTTGGGATAGCAGTGTTAGTGTAGTGTGTGATGGATCTATTGGTGATTAGATAGACGGATGAGAGGGGTTCTAGATGAGCCGAAATATTAAACGTAACGTTAAACTTGAAATTAGCTATGATGGAACTAATTATCATGGATTCCAGACGCAACCGGATCGCCCGACAGTGCAGGCCGAATTGGCGAAAGTCTTATTCGAACTGACGGGCGGGAATGTGCGCTTGGCAGCTTCCGGTCGGACTGATGCAGGTGTCCACGCACGCAAGCAAGTGGTGCACTTTAAGCTGGATGAGGCTATTCCAATTGAAAAGCTGCCAACGGTCTTTAACCGCCTGCTGCCTGCGGATATCCGCGTTACCGCAGCAAGCGAAGTTGGGAAAGAGTTTCATTCGCGCTATGATGCCGTGATGAAGACCTACCGCTATTACATCTATAATGCGCGGATTAGCGATGTCTTCATGAGGCAATATAGCTGGCATGTGCCGTTCGCGATTGATGTGGTGGCGATGCAGCAAGCTGCACAATACTTCAAGGGGACACATGACTTTACAAGCTTCTCGACTCTGTATGGGAAGGATGACCGAGTCCGCACCATCACTCACTCGGAGATCTGGCGAGAGGGGGACCGGGTAATCTTTGAGATTAGGGGGAGCGGCTTTCTCCATAACATGGTCCGCATCATGATCGGTACGCTAGTCCGAGTTGGAGATGGAACTTTTTTGCCGGAGGAGATAGGGATAATTATCGAGAAACAAGACCGGCGGGAGGCTGGACCAACAGCGCCGGCGAGTGGACTTTTCCTTTGGGACGTCGAGTATTAGATGCGAAAATAGTTTAGTCATAAACGTAAAAACATCAGATAAATGTTGACTACGAGCGGCGTATGTAGTAAAATGATTTTTGGTATTTCAACACAGCCCCGTAGTTGATATACATATGAGATGGAATGAATTTATTAAATTTACGAGTTAGCTAGGAGGAAAAGGAATGCGTACGACATATATGGCGAAGCCCAACGAGGTTGAGCGTAAATGGTATGTAATCGATGCGGATGGTAAGACTTTGGGCCGTTTGGCAACCGAAGCTGCGACACTGATTCGCGGTAAACACAAGCCACAATTTACGCCACACATTGACACAGGCGATTTCGTTATTATAATAAATGCAGAGAAAATCGTTCTAACAGGTAACAAATTAGCAGATAAAAAATACTACCGTCACTCTGGCTACCCAGGTGGTCTGAAATCAATTTCAGCCGGTGAGCTTTTGAAAAAGCGCCCAGAGCGCGTAATTGAATCAGCGGTTAGAGGAATGCTGCCGAAGGGCAGACTTGGACGTAAGCAAGGATTAAAACTTAAAGTTTATCCAACAGCTGAACATCCACATCAAGCACAACAACCAGAAGTATGGGAAATTAGAGGTTAAGCGAAGGAGGTAAAAAGTTTTGGCACAGATACAATTTTATGGCACCGGCAGACGTAAAAGCTCAGTAGCGCGTGTTCGTTTAGTACCGGGCGATGGAAAAATCATTATTAATAAACGTGACATCGACGAATATTTCGATATGGAAACTCTTAAGTTGATTGTTAAACAACCTCTTGTAGCGACAGGTACTCTAGGAACCTATGATGTACTGGTTAGTGCAAAGGGTGGAGGCTCAACCGGACAAGCGGGCGCGATCAGACACGGGATCTCTCGTGCGCTACTAAAAACTGAAGGCGACTATCGTGGAACTCTAAAATCTGCTGGATTTTTAACACGTGACGCAAGAATGAAAGAGCGTAAGAAATACGGACTTAAAGGCGCTCGTCGTGCACCACAATTCTCAAAACGTTAATATATTTTTACGATATATACAAAAACCACTGTTCATACAGTGGTTTTTGTTATCTTATAAATTTCTTTTTATTATCTCATTGCTTGAAACCCGGTTCATAATCTCAATGATATCGTTTGACTGATAGAAAATACCGCGTTTTTCTGAACCAAATCGACTGAGTATTCCATAGCCAATAGCTCTTTCAATGAGTTGATTGGCAGCCCTAGGCGTAATATCAAGTTTGTGTGATAAATAGTTAGAGTTGATTACTGGTTGTTCTAATAAAATATTAACTAGTCTGTAGATAGATGAACTCTTTCGCTCATTAATTCTGCTTAACCACTTATACTGGATTACTGAGATTTCATCTGACACAATGTCGCCGATGAGTAGGGACGTTTCAATCGCTCCAATTAATTGCTCTATGATGGGGATTGGATCACCCTTCTGGAATTCCATAAGGGCTTTCATATAGTCGCTGGTATTGTTGAGTAATCCGGCCGATATGGGTAGGGCTACTGTTTTCAAAACACCGTCATCTCTAAGTGATTTATGGATAAGGACTCTGCCTGTCCTGCCGTTACCATCAATAAACGGGTGGATAATTTCAAACTGTGCGTGAAGTATTGCTGCCTTTACTAGCGGATTTATATCTATTCTACCGGCGTACTTAATGAGGTCTTGTAGATAATCATCAATTCTTGAAAAGTGCGGTGGCACAAAGGTTGCTCCGTGTGGAGATAAAGATGTGCCGCCAATCCATACGGTCTGTTGTCTGATAGTTCCAGCTAATTCTCCATAAACATCTATCATTAACATTCGGTGGATTTCAAGAATTGTTGAATAGCTGATTGGCTCCTCAATATTAAGGGCCTCCCGCATAGCGTGAACATTTCCTGCAATTAACTGTGCATTTTTCGGTACTTTATCAGTTAATTCGGCTAGCGAAATATTTCTAATCCCGGAGGTTAAATTCTCGATCTGAGAACTGGCCGCAGACTCGCTCCGCAGTAGAAGTGTGGGGAAGCTGTAGCCCTTTTGTGATTGAGCCATATCGAAACGTGACATATTAATTAAGAGATCGGATACTCGAGCCTCCAGTTGCGATGGCAGTGTTAGAGATTTATCAGCTATTGTATCCGGTATGGACGATTCATAGGTATCTAATATTTTTCTTTTCGATTGTCGTGATAAATAGGACATGTCAACGTTGCTTGTCCAGGGAATGGTTTCATATTCAAGACTATACCATGGGTTTTTCATATTTCCTCATCCTCTTATTAGAGGAAATGAAATGAGTTTCACTTCCTCTAATTAATTATATGTTAAATATACTATAGAAACTTAAAATTGGCAAATTAAATTTAGCGACTTGTGACATTCCTTGGATGATTATTATTTGGCTGAGATTTACAGTTTAGATGTTGGAGAAATAGTGTATAATAGGAATAAAAGGGTACACGATTGTGTCCCCTTTTGTTGTACCAATTAAGGTACAAGTATATACTTAATGTATGAACCTTATGTGTAGGAGTTTATGTTTAATTTTTGAATTAGTGGTAAGGAGCAAGTGCGATGGAAAATATAAATGAGATAATTGTTTTTAATGATGAGAAGTTTACGATTGAGGTAAATGTAAGCCCAGAAGCTGATACGGTATGGTTAACACAAGAACAGATGTCGGTTCTTTTTGAAACAGCAAGGTCTTCGATATCTTATCATATTACGAATATTTTCAAAAATGGAGAACTTGATAAAGATACTTCTGTCGAAATATTCGACAGAAGTGAAAATAAATCCTCAAGACCTCCGATGTATTATAATTTAGATGTAATATTAGCGGTTGGTTATCGTGTTAATTCTAAGAGAGGCATTACGTTTAGGAAATGGGCAACTTCCGTACTAAGAGATTACGCGATTAAAGGATATGCCTTTAACATCAATAAAATTTCTTATAAGGAGCAGCTTCAGCTGATTAAAATTATAGAAAGATCCAGTAATCAGCTAGAAGCTTCTCAGGTTTTATCTGTATTGGAAAGTTATACTTTAGCGCTACAATTATTGGATGATTATGATCATAAAAAAATTAAGAGGCCAAGTGGGACAAAAACTTCTCATGTATTATCGTATGCTGAATGTATTGATATTATTCAATCCATGAAAGCTGATTACGAAACGGATGTGTTCGGGGTTGAACGAGGCGGGGAATTTAAATCAAGTATCAACGCTATTTATCAAACCTTTGAAGGTCAAGAGTTGTATCCAACTTTGGAAGAAAAAGCTGCACAGCTGTTATATTTTTTAGTAAAAAACCATGGTTTTGCCGATGGAAATAAAAGAATTGCTGCTGCCTTATTTGTATATTTTTTAGATAAAAACGATGCCTTGTTTAAACAAGATACCCAAGTAATTGATAACAAGACATTAGTAGCTCTAACAATAATGTTGGCTGTTTCGGATCCGACCGAAAAAGATTTATTGGTTAACTTGATCATGAATTTGATGAAAATATAATTTTATTTTTAATAGCGTATAATAAGAATAAAGGAGGCAGAGCCTATGTCACTACGATTAACTAAATCCGATTATGTCCTGGGAGTCCAGTGCCCGAAAATGCTCTGGTTAAAACGTTTTCGCCCAGACGAATATGATGAATCGGTCACGAATCAGAATATCTTAGAGGTCGGTCTCGAAGTTGGTAACCTGGCAAAGGGTTTATTCGGCGAGTACAGCGAAATCCCATGGAACGATGCGGAAGCAATGATAGACGATACCAGCGAAAAGATTTCTAATAATGTAGAGATTATTACAGAGGCGACCTTTGATTATAATGGCCTGCTCTGTCGAGTGGATATACTTAGAAACTTAGGTAACCGGGAATTAGAAATTTACGAGGTTAAGAGTTCTACGGAAATAAAAGATATATACTATGATGACGCTGCCTACCAATACTATGTGCTTACTAAGCTGGGCTATGAGGTTAGCAAAGTACATGTCGTATATATTAACAACGAATATGTGCGCTATGGCGACCTGGATTTAGAGCAGCTGTTTAAGATCGTGGATGTAACAGGAGATGTTCAGAGCCTGGTTCCTGTGGTTGAAAGACATCTTGCCAATATTAGCTCATATCTGGGGATGGCTAATGAGCCGCCTGATGATATTGGTGACTATTGCTTCATTCCCTATGGCTGCGGATTCTTCGCTTACTGCACGGCTGACTTGCCTAAGCCCAACGTGTTTAATGTAGCTGGGTTGTGGAGGCCTAATAAGCTAGCTTTCTATGACCAGGGGATTATTTCTTTTGATGACCTCTACGCGAGTAACCAGCTGAAGGACAAGCAACATCGTCAGGTCGAGTATGAGCTATATAATCCGGAAACGTACATTAACAAGCCAGAGATTAGGGGAGTACTTAATAAATTGTATTACCCGATGTATTTCCTGGATTTCGAATCTATTCAGCCAGCCATCCCGCTCTACGACAACTCTAGTCCCTATCAGCAGATTGCCTTTCAGTACTCTTTGCATTACATCGAAGAAGAGGGTGGACAGTTACATCATGAAGAGTACTTGGCTTATCCGGGAGTCGATCCGCGAATTGGTCTGGTAACAAAGTTATGTGCAGATATACCACGCGATGTCTGCGTGTTGGCATATAATATGGGTTTTGAAAAAGGTGTAATAAAAAAACTTGCTCAGGCTTTTCCAGAATACGAAGACCATCTAATGAATATGCATGATAATATGCAAGATTTAATGATTCCTTTTCAGAAGCACTATTATTACACGAAAGCTATGAAAGGCTCGTATTCTATTAAATATGTGTTGCCAGCCCTATTCCCCGGTGATCCTGGTCTTGATTATAGTCAGCTGGAAGGAGTTCATAATGGTCTGGAAGCATCAGCATTATTTAGCAGAATGGCTGAGATGAGCGAGGAAGAGCTTGAGGCACATAGGAAATCGCTGCTGGCGTACTGTCATCTGGATACTTTTGCGATGGTAAGGCTGTGGGAGAAACTGCGGGAAGTAGTTGACGGAATGTAGACACATGTATATACTATAAGTAAGATATATATTTAGAATGTAAGAGGTGTTTTCAATGACAGTAAATTTAGTTAAGTGGGGGAATAGTGCTGCTATTCGCATACCCAAAATGATACTAGATAAATTAAATGTTGATAGTACCAACATTGGGGATGTAATTTTTGAGATGAGCGTTGAAGGGGATAAATTATTGTTAACTAAGCAACAGAACAAAACTAAATTTCAAATTTTAGCTGAGCAGGCTACTAATAAACAATATAACCCTAAGGATCATATTGATTGGGGTGAACCGGTTGGTAAAGAAATATGGTAAAGAGACCTTCGGATGGGTATAAAGAAAATTACATTAATCTAGAGTTTGGAGATATAATTAAAGTTAGTTTTTCACCTTCAACAGGTCATGAACAGCAAGGTTATAGACCGGGACTTGTCATATCAGATCCAATTACTCAGCTGGAACTGAATGGGTTAGTGACTGTTGTTCCAGTCACGAGCACCGTTAGAGATTTTTTTACAAGAGTAAATATTGATTCCTTCAATCTCAAAACCAAAGGTGATATTTTAATAGATCAGGCCAAAGTTCTTGATTTAAGTGAACGTAGATTTGTATTTGTAGAAAAGGCACCGAAAGAGGTGCTTACAAAGTGTAATATAGTGTTTAGTGCGATTTATGAAATGTTGTTGACCCAATGATTAATGTAATATCAAGATAACTTGATATTAATTTATAAAGTTTTTTTAGTGTGAAGGACGCAAGCAACAAAGGGGACACGGGAGTGTCCCCTATATTTATCATTTATTAATAAGTTGGACTACATAAGTTAATTTTTATGATAAAATAAGTATAAAAATTACAAATTATTACTTTAATCAAGGAGATCTAAGCGATGAAAGAAATAGTTGAAAGAGTAAATAAATTTAATAGGGAAAGAGACTGGGGTCAATTTCATTCTCCTGAAAACTTGGCGAAGTCAATAGTAATTGAATCTGCAGAATTATTAGAAAATTTCCAATGGGACAATAATTTTAAACAAGAGAAAGTTGAGGATGAGATAGCAGATGTTTTTTTATACACAGTAATGTTAGCAGAAAAACTGGGAATGGATTTAGTTGAAGTTGCCCATAAAAAGATTGATAAGAATGAATCCCGATATGAGGTAGATAAAGTAAAAGGAAGTAGTAAAAAATACACGGAGCTATAAAATGATTATTACTGAGAGAGACTTTAATTTAGATGTCGCTGTAAATATATCAAATGTATGGTATGGCGAGAACTGGCCTGTTGTATACATATTAAACGACAATAGAGAGGCTTATATTGGTGAGACTACAAGCATTACTAATAGAATGAAACAACATCTAAAGACTGACGATCGTGCAAAACTTACAAAAATCAACATTATAGCCCATGAGGAATTTAATAAATCTGCTGTTTTAGATATTGAATCTAAACTGATTGAATATATGTCAGCTGATAAAAAATATAGAATCTTAAATAGTAATAGTGGTATGCGTAATCATAATTATTATGAGAAGAAAAACTATGAAAGATTATTTGAAAATATTTGGGAAGAATTACATAGTAAGAATGTCGTTTTACAAGAACTTGAAGATATTATCAATACTGAATTGTTTAAATATACTCCATATAAAAGACTTACAGAAGAACAATACTCAGTTATACATGACATATTATTAGATATCGTACTTATGGTCTCAAAAGGTAAATGCTCAACTAAAATAGTAAATGGAGAGGCTGGTACGGGGAAGACTATATTGGCAATGTATTTAATGAAATTGTTTGCAGATAATAAAGTGGTGGAATTTATTTCTAAGGAAAATGAGGAGTTGTTTAATAAATTTAAGGATGTACATGAAAGGTTAAGCGAATATAAGATTGGTCTTGTAGTGCCAATGACTTCACTCCGCAAAACCTTAAAACAAGTTATGAAGAATATAGACGGACTTAAATCTAATATGATTATTGGACCTAATGATGTTGTGAAAGAAAAATATGATTTGTTAATTGTAGATGAAGCACATAGATTACATAGAAGAAAATCTATAACTAATTATGGCTCTTTTGATGATGCAAATAAACAATTAAGTTTAAAGAGAGAGGCAACTCAATTAGCATGGATAATTAACCAATCAGATCATCAAATATTTTTCTATGATAGCTTACAATCGGTTAGACCGTCAGATATAAGGGAAAAAGATTTTATGGCACTTAAGAACATGCCTAATTTTGAAAAATATCAAATTAGGTCACAACTTAGAGTCAAGGGAGGGGCGGATTATCTAAAATATATTAAGGATATTTTTAGTAATAATCCACCTGAACAGAGAATTGTATTTGAGGATTACGATTTTAAATTGTTTGATTCGATTAAAGCAATGAAAGAAGAAATCATTAGTAAAAACAATAGTTTTGGTCTTTCACGAATAGTTGCTGGATATGCTTGGCCCTGGAAGACCAAAGACTTGACTTACCAGGAAGCAGTTAATCGAGATCTTTATGATATTGAAATTGAAGATGAAAAAATGATTTGGAATACTAACCTAGCAGGCTGGGCTATTAATAAGAAGTCAATCCATGAAATCGGTAGCATACATACAATACAAGGATACGATTTAAATTATGCAGGTGTAATTATTGGAGAAGATATTTTTTATGATCCTATAACCAAAAGAATACAGATTGATAAGAGGAAATATTTTGATAAAAAAGGAAAACAAGGAGTAGAATCAAACGAGGAGTTGGAAAGATATATAATCAATATTTATACGGTTCTAATGTCACGTGCAATAAAAGGTACATATGTATATGTTTGTAATCAGCATCTTAAGAATTATCTTGAACAGTTTATATTAAAAAATAATTACAATAACAAACGGGACATGTAAATGTCCCGTTTTCTTTTTTTAGCCAGTGGTTACTTCTATACTATCTCCACATCATATCCAAGCTCATTAATTGCTGTGATGATACCGCTCAGTGTAACAACCGCGCTATCGAATTCGACTTCAACAATCTTGTTCTCTAAGTCAATTGCGAATTCACTAACACCATCAAGCTTCGCAAGCGCCTCGCTAATCGCTGCCTCGCAATGGCTGCATGACATGTTTCCAACATACAGTTTTGTTCTCATTCTAACTCCTCCTCGTCTCTTTCAGTCACACTCATTATATAATATCTGCTGATTTAAAACTAACCCTACCTCATTTATTCATCAATCTTGATCCGTTTCAAGCGTAGCGCATTCAAGACCACTGACACTGAGCTGAGAGACATCGCGATACCCGCGATTATCGGTGATAAGAGGCCAATCATTGCTAGTGGGATACCCAGCGAATTGTAGAAAAGAGAGGCGAATAAGTTCTGCTTAATATTCCGCAAAGTTTTCCGACTCACAGTGATCGCAGCCGGTACTCCCGATATACTCTCCCGCAGCAAAGTAATATCCGACGCCTCAATCGCTATATCAGTTCCCGTTCCAATCGCGATACCGACATCGGCTGCAATCAGGGCTGGCGCATCATTAATTCCATCGCCGACCATCGCCACGTAGTGGCCTTCACTTTGCAGGCGCTTAATCGCGTCAACCTTGCCCTGCGGCAATACTTCCGCTATCACATTGGTGATTCCAACCTGCTTACCTATCTGCTCAGCAGTCCGCTGATTATCACCGGTCAACATGTAGAGTTCGATTCCAGCATCTTGCAGCCTTTTTACCGCCGCCAGCGAATCTTCCTTCACCGTATCAGCGACCGCCACAATCCCATTAATAGCTTGCGCAGCCACGAAGAACACAGTTTTCCCTTGATCTTCTAAGGCCATAGCCTCCGCCTCAAGACTCCTGTAATCAACACCCAGGTCATCCAGCAGGCGCCGGGTTCCAATCTGATAAACTTGACCTCCATACGAAGCTTTAACTCCCCGGCCCGGCAATACAGCAAAGTCACTCACTGGATCCGCCGTCAGCCCCATCGCCACAATACCGCGGGCAACAGCCTGTCCAATCGGGTGTTCCGAGTAGCTTTCAATTGAGAGGATTGCCTTCAAGAGTTCCTGCTCATCGCCATTAATTAGCCGGTAATCGGTTAGTTCCGGCTGGCCCTTGGTGAGGGTGCCGGTTTTGTCAAAAACTATCGCCGAAATTTTATTAGCATTCTCGATGTACTCGCCGGACTTAAAGAGGATGCCGTTTTCAGCCGCTTTACCCGTACCGACCATGATCGAAGTCGGGGTCGCGAGGCCAAGCGCACAAGGGCAGGAGATGACGAGAACGGAAATCGCAACTAGCAGAGACCGCGCAAAGTCGCCCGCCGAAAATATAAAATAGTGGGCGATAAACGTCAGGATAGAGAGTGCAATCACCGTCGGCACGAAAATATTCGAAATCCGGTCAGCAATCCGTTGAATGTTCGGTTTGGTCGCGGTCGCTTCTTCGACCGATTTAATAATCTGTGAAAGCAAGGTTTCCTCGCCAATCCGTGTCACCTTAAATTGAAAGGTTCCGAAGTTATTGATCGTTGCTCCAATAACCTCGTCACCAAGGTTTTTGTCAACCGGTATGCTTTCGCCGGAAATCATCGATTCGTCGATTGACGAGAAACCGGTAATGATTGTGCCATCGAGCGGTACGCGTTCACCTGGGCGCACGGTTAGGATGTCGCCAACTCGGACAGTAGAAACTGCAACCTCAACGAAGCCGCCATCGCGCTCAATATAGGCAACCTCTGGCTTTAGTGAAAACAATTTAGCAAGAGCCGTGTAGGTTTCACGTTTCGATAGGGCCTCGAGATATTTCCCAAGCAATACTAGGGTAATCAGGACCGCACTCGTCTCGAAATAGAGGTGGTCGTTCCCAACGAGAACATTATAGACACTATAGAAATAGGCAGCCGAAGTACCCAGAGCTACCAGCACATCCATGTTAGCATAGCGGTTTTTTAGCGAAAAATAGGACCCTTTGTAGAAACCATAGCCGATATAGAACTGAATCGGTGTCGCTAGCGCCCATTGAAACCAAGGATTGAGCAGGATATCAGGAGTGATAATTTTTAGACCCAGATGGCCAAACATACTCCACAACAAAGGCAGGGCCAATATAATTGCCAGGATAACCCGCCGCTTCATCCGCTTCAACTCTTCGGCATGCATTAGATAGGGATCGCTGTTCTCAGCAGATTTTTCAACTACCTGGTAGCCCAGTTTGTTGATCGTTTCCTTCAAAAGTTCGGCAGACACTTGGTCCTTATCGTAGCTGATATTAGCGCTGTTTAAGCTGAGGTTGACCGCAGCCTCTACGCCCTCAAGTTTGTTGAGGTTAGTCTCAACTCGCGTGGAGCAGGCTGTACAAGTCATCCCCTCGATATTTAGGGTGATCTGTTCTTTTTTGTCGTTTTTGATAGGCATTTTGTCACATCCTTATTCATTAAGTATATTATATGTAGTCTGAATTTTAAAGTTAGCAGATACGATTGCGAGTACTTATTATAAAGTTGAAAAGCGCACAAATTTGTCAAGATAAGCTATAATAAGTATATTACTTGTGAGGTGAAAGGCATGCAGCTTTTGTGGCAGGGTTTTTGGCGAATAGTTAGTGATAATAAAGTGATGAACTGGCGGGCGGGGATCGCCTTTTTCTTGGCATTTTTGGTTGGGCTATTCGTCGATCTTAGTAATCCGTTTATCAAAGACGCCTTTGATCAGATGAATGAAATGGCGCAGGATATTGCGACACGCGATAGCCTTCTCTATACAATACAGATGATTTTTTTTAACAATGTTTTGGTCGCGATGATGATGATTTTCCTCGGGCTGATTTTCGGGATTGTACCGTTTATGATTTTGTTGTTTAATGGGCTTTTTATCGGTGTTTTTGCGAAGTTTTTCATCGCCGAAGGTGGTTCGCTAATCGGCTTTATCGCCGGTATTATCCCGCATGGTATTTTCGAGTTGACAGCGATTGTGTTGGCTGGTGCCTATGGTTTGAAACTTGGCGGAGTAACATGGCGCGCTATTGTTAACTTTGTTTCCGGCAACAAAGAAGATCCGGCACCAAACAGAGTTGCGAATGGCTTCCGCGAGCTGGGAATATTCATCCTCGGCATAGTAGTATTGTTATTCATTGCAGCTATTATCGAGAGCACGATTAGCTCGACGTTGGTTGCGTTGTTGATTTAAAATGTGTTAGAGTGGTGTAGTTGACAGTTCGTATTTTATAATGGTAGAATGACTACTGGTGTGAAAAATAATTTCGGTTATTTTTCACTTTTTTGAGTGACAATTTATTGACAGTCGATTTAATTTTATGAGATAATAAATGTCGCTTTAACTATTCGGGGGCCTATAGCTCAGCTGGCTAGAGCGCACGCCTGATAAGCGTGAGGTCACAAGTTCGAGTCTTGTTAGGCCCACCATTTATATTTCAGTTAGATGAAATGCTGTTCAACATAGTTCGACACAATTCGACACCGTTAAGACTTAGCAATGATTCGACATAATTCGACACAACGCATAATACCTTGGAATTATATGGGGCTATAGCTCAGCTGGGAGAGCGCCTGCCTTGCAAGCAGGAGGTCAGCGGTTCGATCCCGCTTAGCTCCACCATATTTTTAAAATGACAATACCTTTCCTCGTTAGCTCAGCAGGTAGAGCACTCGGCTGTTAACCGAGTTGTCGCTGGTTCGAGTCCAGCACGAGGAGCCATGCTCCCATAGCTCAGTAGGTAGAGTGCTTCCATGGTAAGGAAGAGGTCACCAGTTCAATTCTGGTTGGGAGCTCCAGATAAATTAAATTAGGCCCGTTGGTCAAGCGGTTAAGACACCGCCCTTTCACGGCGGTAACAGGGGTTCGAGTCCCCTACGGGTCACCAGTTATGGACGATTAGCTCAGCTGGGAGAGCACCTGCCTTACAAGCAGGGGGTCGGCGGTTCGATCCCGTCATCGTCCACCATTTGTATTATTGGGTAAGTTTTCGGGATATCACCACATGCGGTTAACCTATTTTTTTGTGCCGGTGTAGCTCAATTGGTAGAGCAACTGACTTGTAATCAGTAGGTTGGGGGTTCAAGTCCTCTCGCCGGCACCAGTTTTTTACTATGTAACTCGCTCCTTTGATAGCGAGTTTTTATTTTGTAAGGGTTGTTTTAATAAGCATAACAGCCTATAATGAAAGTAAGGAAAACTATGAATTAAAGGAATAAGCGAGGAGGTTAGAGCAATGGAATTAGCTAAGATAACTTCTAAAGGACAAATAACAATACCTATCCGTATTCGGGAGCAGCTGAATTTAAAAGAAGGTGATAAGGTTGCTTTTGTTAAAGATGGCAATAAGATTGTAATTGAGAACCCTACTAAGTTCGCGATTTACGAAGCACGGAAAGCTTTTGAGAGGCTGGCAGAAGAACTAGGTTTAGAATCTGAGGAAGAATTAGTCAGTTTAGTTAAGGAAGTTAGGAAAGAGTTTCAGGTTAAAAATAATGAGAATAATGATTGATACCAATGTATTATTATCTGCACTTATTTTTAATAGTACAAAACTAGCTGAATTACTCGAACATATTATAGGAACACGAAGTTTGGTATTGTGTTCCTATGTTATTGAGGAGAGTAAAATAGTGATTGGGAGGAAAACACCCAACTATCTATAGGCTTTTGATATATTTATATCAGAAATATCTTTTGAATATTTTCCTACCCCAGTAGATTTAACTGGTGTGCCTTGTATAAGGGATCCACAAGATTTACCTATTATAGCTTCAGCGGTCGCAGCTAAGGTGGACGTTTTAATAACAGGTGATAAGGATTTTGCTGAATTAATTATTCCGAATTTAGAGATCCTGACACCATCTGAATTTATAGATAAATATATGTCTTTATAATCGATATTGAGAAATAATTTTATATATGCTAGAATATAAAAAGTGTTTTCATCCACGACCAGTTAATCTTGATGGGCTATAGCCAAGCGGTAAGGCAACGGACTTTGACTCCGTCATTCTCTGGTTCGAATCCAGATAGCCCAGCCATTTTGGGTCATTAGCTCAGGCGGTAGAGCACCTGACTTTTAATCAGGGTGTCACAGGTTCGATTCCTGTATGACCCACCAATTATCAATGCGGACGTGGCTCAGTGGTAGAGCATCGCCTTGCCAAGGCGAGGGTCGCGAGTTCGAATCTCGTCGTCCGCTCCATCTGTGAATTAGACCAACTTTTATAAAGTTGGTTTTTTTATTTTTCATGATTTAGACTTTCAAAACTTCCTATATTTAAAAGTTTTAAAAGTTAAATTTCAAAACTTGCCAAAAAATGTTTTGTCACAATAAAAAGGTAAATATATGTTTATATTGATTGACAAGCACGCTTAGTTAGTAAATAATGGTGTTACCGACTATACGGTCGGTAACACCATTATTTAACTTATACCTGAACTAAAGGAGGATTTTATTGTGTTAAAATCATTATGGCAGTCAAAATTTATCCAAAAACCAATTGAGATAATTAAAGAAAATAAAAAAGTATTTATTATCATGAACATAATTTTTTATGGCTTGTTTATTCTTTGCATGCTTGTTGCTTGGGTTTTTCCCGATTTACAAGCTAATGCTATTGCAAGTGTAGATCAAGATCTTTCAATCCCTCTGATGGAATCAACTGTAGTGGCGGCTTACGATAATGGTAACATTCTGTTGGCAGCCTTTTACACACTTCTTATTAACCTTATAGTGGGTTCGTTTCTAACAATGACACTGCCATCATTAATCATACCTTTTAGTGGTCTTTTAATGGGATTATACCGTGCTGGCACTTGGGGCTTTTTGTTTTCACCAATTCAAAATGATGTTTCGTTAATACCGCACTATTTAACACTTTTAATTGAAGGCCAGGCCTATATATTAGTAATGTTTGCAATCTTTCTGCAAGGCAAATCATTTTTATTCCCCAAAGGTCTTGGCATCAAATCTCGTTGGGGCGGGTATAAGCATGGACTGGCTCAGACTGCGTGGCTTTATATACCGATAGTAGGTGTCCTTTTGTTGGGAGCTGTTTACGAAGCCGTTGAGGTAATATCAATTTTACCACTTTTTGAATAAAATTCTTTTACATACTGGAGGAAAATATGGCTAGAAGAAGATTACAGGCTGATGAATCTAAATCAATTATATTGTCGCATGCTCGAACTTTGTTTATAGAAAAGGGCTATAAAGATGCCACGATGGACGATTTGTGCAGGTTAACCCAATTGAGCAAAGGGAATATATATCATCATTTTAAAAACAAGGAGGATATTTTTGTTCAAATCATCGAGGCGCATGTTAAGGAACTTTCGCAGAAATGGTTGACTGCCGAATATGAATCTATGTCTCCGGTCGACCAGCTTCTAACACTAGCTGACATATATGGTAGAGACTGCGCAAACCCTTTACTCAGCTCGGTTGAAGAATATTTCAAGACGCTTACAGATGATTCACCCGCTTTACAATCGGTCACGGAGAGTTTGGAATTAGTACCTAATGCTGTAAGATCAGTTGTAGAGAGAGGCATTGAACAACGAACTTTCAATACAAATGATGTTGAGTCATTAAGTTTTGCGGTGATGTCAATGTTAATTGGTGCTACCCAACTTTGTATAGCGATGCCCCGTTTGAGCAGTGACGAATATGCAGACTTGCACGTTAATGCTATTAGACTCCTTTTAACCGGTATGTCGAACAAATAATTTATAGAATACTGTTTTTGTGCTAAAATGAACCTAGAATACTTGACCGGAAAATAATCTATAAGTAAATTTTAAATCTGAACAGAGAGGTGTTTATAATGACACGACTTTATCTGGTAACAGGTGCGGCTGGACATCTTGGGAGTGCACTCCTTAGCCGTTTACTTGAGCTTAAATGCGAGGTGCGAGCCTTGGTCCTACCGGGCGAGCCTAATATTCCCAAAGGCGACTACGAACTCTGTTATGGAGATGTGACCAATAAAGCCAGCCTTTCGACATTTTTCGACAATCCAGATAATCCAGATAATCCAGACAACCCTGACAAGAAAGAACTCATCCTCATTCACTGTGCCGGCATTGTCACAATTTCCTCTAAATTTCAGCAGTTAGTCTATGATGTCAATGTGACCGGCACAAAGAATATAGTGGACCTGGCTCTCGATCATGCGGTTGACAAGTTGGTCTATGTCAGTTCAGTACATGCGATTCCTGAAAAGCCTCTCGGTGAAGTGATTAGTGAAGTTTATGATTTTAACCCGAATGATGTAGTTGGCCCTTATGCGAAAACCAAGTCTGAGGCGACCGCATATGTTTTTGCGAGCGCACAAAAAGGCTTAAACGCAAGCATAGTTCACCCATCAGGCATTTGCGGACCGTTCGATAATGGGCGTGGTCACTTAACTACGTTGGTAATCGACTACTACAAACGGCGGTTAACTTCCGGCATAGACGGTGGCTATGACTTTGTCGATGTTCGTGATGTGGTTGACGGAATCATTGCTTGTTCTGAAAAAGGGCGAGCTGGCGAGGGGTATATTTTGTCGAATCGTTATTTTTCTGTGAGAGAAATATTATATTTGCTGCACCGGATTACCGGTAAGAAAGCAATCAAAAATTTTCTGCCACTCTGGTTTGTGAAGTTAACCGCACCACTTGCGGAAATGTATTATAAAATATTGAAACAGCCACCACTTTTTACCGCATATTCGATTTATACGCTGAATAGTAATGCCCTATTCACACATGAAAAGGCAACAAGAGAGTTAGGCTATAAGACTCGTGAGATGGAAGATACACTACGCGACACGATTGAGTGGCTGAAGTCAGAAGGCACCTTGTGACAATAATCACTAATTTAAGTGGAAATATTGCATATTGATGGTATAATTAGGCTATATTACATTTACAATATCTATGAGAAAAGAAAGGAGTAAGTGAAATGGCAAGTATTATTGATATTGAGGGAATTGGTGGCGTCTACGCAGAGAAGCTTAAAGGAATCGGAATTCATACTGTAGAAAAGTTACTTCAAGAAGGAGCAACCAAAAAAGGCAGAATCAGATTGGCTCAGGAGGCCGGAGTATCTGAAAAACTTATCTTAACTTGGACCAACCATGCAGATCTTTTCCGGATTAAAGGTGTTGCATCTCAATACTCAGAGCTACTTGAAGCAGCCGGTGTTGATACGGTTGTTGAATTAGCACAACGCAGACCTGACAACCTTCACGCTAAAATGCTTGAAGTAAATGCAGCGAAGAGACTTGTAAGAAGACCGCCGGCACTTTCAATGGTTGAGAGCTGGGTTAAGCAAGCTGCGAAACTTCCAAGAGTGATGGAATATTAATTTATAATTTAACTGATGTTATAGGAAGAGCCGTTTCTCGTAAACGGTTCTTTTATGTTTTAATTTGTAGGCATTTTAAGTTATAATAAAAAATAGCATTGTTAAGAGGGTATAAACGAAAACGATACAAACAGAGGGTGAGTGTATGAGCAAACAGATTTCAATTATTGGCGTACCAATGTATCTCGGCGTTGGCCGCCGTGGTGTTGATATGGGACCGAGTGCGATTCGTTACGCGAATATTATTGAGCGAATCAAAAGCATCGGCCATGAAGTTATTGATTTAGGAGATATTGAAGCCTATAATTCAGAAGATATTGACCCCGGTAACCCGCGAATCAAATATCTGAAAGAAGTAGCGGCGGTTAATAGGGACCTTGCTGAACGGGTTTCTGCAATCATTAAAGAAGGTCGCTTTCCACTGGTTCTTGGCGGTGACCATAGCATAGCGATTGGTACGATTGCCGGTGTGAGCGAGCATTATGATAATCTGGGCCTAATCTGGGTTGATGCGCATGCCGATATTAATACCGATGAAACTACCTCTTCAGGGAATATTCATGGGATGCCGTTAGCTGCTTCGTTGGGGTTGGGCAATTCGGCACTTACTAATATTAATGGTGCTAAAGCAAAAGTTAAACCAGAAAATATTGTAATTGTCGGTGCGCGTTCGCTTGATCCCGGTGAGAAGAGATTGATTAAGGAGTTAGGAGTTAAAGTGTTTACGATGCATGAGATTGATCGTTTGGGAATGACTCGTGTAATGGAGAAGGCAATTGAGTATCTACGTGAACGGACGAGTTCAGTCCATCTAAGTTTCGATTTAGATGTAATCGATCCAAAAGAGGCGCCGGGTGTTTGCGTACCGGAAAAAGGCGGTATCACTTACCGTGAAGCACATCTGGCGATGGAGATGTTTTCGGAAGCCGGTTTGATGGTCTCTGCAGAGTTTACGGAGGTCAATCCAATTCTCGATAACAAAAATGATACAGCAGAAATCGCGGTTGGGCTGGTCGGCTCAGCGTTTGGCGAGAAACTTTTGTAGCGTTTGCAAGTACGACTTAGTTTGACTTATCTGGGAAAAGTGTTATTATAAACCTACAACTTAATAGTGCTGGGGAGCTGATTTTGGCTGAGAGGATATTGTAAAATAATCGACCCACTAACCTGATCTGGGTAATGCCAGCGGAGGGAAGCATTAGTAGATATATGTAACAGACGTATGCTGACCTTTGGGTCAGCTTTTTTTATTATCCGAATCGGCTGCCGGACTGGCTGCTGAATTATTTATCGTAAGTAGTGCGGGAAGGCAGCATTAGGTATGTGCTTGTGTAAGAGAGGTGACAAAGTTGAAAACGATAATGAGATATCGTTATGCGGTGATGATTACAGTGATTGCGCTATTGTTGTGGGAGTTACTTGTGTTTTTACTAAAGCCGGCCAAGTGGATCCTGCCGGCTCCATCGCAGATTTTTCGAGTTTTAATTGAGCAACGAGAGTTGATTTTAGCCAGTGCGTGGGTGACAGTTTATGAGGCAATGCTCGGATTTGCGATTGCGATTATTGTGTCTGTCTTCTTGGCAATCTTAATCGACCGTTATTTGGCACTAAAACAAGGTCTGTTCCCAATCCTTGTTGCGTCGCAAACGGTGCCGATCTTTGCGATTGCCCCTTTGCTCTTTATCTGGTTTGGATTTGGGATCCTGCCGAAGATTATTATTGTTGCGATTATCTGCTTTTTTCCTATTGTAACGAACCTTGTCGATGGGTTGAGCAGCACTGACCGGAGTTTGATCCGACTCTTACAATCGATGGACGCAACTGAGTGGCAGATATTTACTAAGGTTAAGTTTCCTGCATCGTTACCGTATTTTTTCTCAGGTTTGCGGGTGGCGGCAACTTATAGTGTGATGGGTGCAATTATCGGTGAATGGTTAGTCGCGAACAAGGGACTTGGACTTTATATTAAAAATACGTTTAATTCGTTTCAGACTGACCAGGTTTTTGCGGGAATTATCGTGATTGTTGCGATTAGTGTGTTTATCTATGGAACGATTCTATTACTTGAACGACTGCTGATACCTTGGAACAAGCAAGAAGAGGAATACTAATAACTAAATAATACAAGGTACAACAGTAAAAGTTAAATACAGAAAAAATTAAATACAGAAAAAATTAAATACAGAAAAAATGATGGAGAGGTGTTATTGATGAATCATGAGAAAAAGGTTATGAGAAAAACTGCAAAGAGCAGTGTGTTGATGGTGCTTGTTTTCGCATTAATTATTAGTTTAGCACTGATGCCGCTTGGTGGTTGTACTGCTGACAGACCGGAAAAAATTACGGTGATGTTGGACTGGACGCCGAACACAAATCACACCGGACTCTATGTTGCACTTAAAAAGGGTTATTATGAAGAGCAAGGTCTTAAGGTAGAGATTATACAAGCTTCCGAAGGCAGTACACCGCAACTAATTGCCTCCGGCAAAGCAGAATTCGGTATCAGCTACCAAGAAGAGGTTACTTATGCGCGCTCGCAATCAATTCCGGTTGTGTCAATTGCCACTATTATTCAGCACAATACTTCCGGGTATGCATCGCCTGTTAGTCTTAACATAACATCCTCTAAAGACTTTGAAGGTCGCAACTACGGTGGTTGGGGTACGCCGATGGAAACAGCCGTAATGCAGTCAATTATGATGAGTGAAGGAGCAGATTTTAGCAAAGTCAACTTTATCAACGCCGGCGCTGCAGATTTCTTTACAGCGACAGAGAGCGGCAAGATTGATTTCCAATGGATTTTCTACGGTTGGGCCGGCATTGAGGCTGAGCTTCGTAATTATCCAATCAACTTTATTGAGTTGAGAGAACTGTCGCCAGAGCTGGACTATTATACACCGGTGATTATAACGAATGACAAAATGATATCCGACAAACCGGATTTAGTTAGCAAGTTCATGGAGGCAACAGCGAAGGGGTATGAGTACGCAATTGCTAATCCAACAGAGTCTGCAGAGATTCTAACGAACAGCGTTTCCGGATTGGACCGTGATTTAGTGTTGAAGAGTCAATTGTGGTTGAGTGAAAAATATCAGGATGACGCACCTGTGTGGGGTATACAAAAGGCAGAAGTCTGGGAAAACTACACCAATTGGATGTATCAGTATGAGTTGATCGATAAGCTATTCCCGGTTGAAGAGGCGTTTACTAATCAATTTTTACCGGGAGCCGGCGATTAAGCGAGTAATTAAGTGAGCGATTAGGTGAATGATAAAGCGAGCAATCAGTGGTGACATTGGAAGCCTGTAGCGAAGTTGAGGAGAGACGAGGTAAGGTCTAATGACAAAAAACAATGATGGGCTGATTATTAATAATTTAGACAAAGTCTATCCGCTGGTTACCGGTGGTACTTTTGATACGCTGGATAACATCTCGCTTACTGTTAATCCGGGTGAATTCGTTTCGATTATCGGTCCGTCCGGATCCGGTAAGAGCACCTTGTTCAATATTATTAGTGGCATTGAGCAGCCTTCCGCAGGAGAGATTTTATTAAACGGAGAGTCGATTATCGCCCGCAAAGGGGTTATCAGCTATATGCCGCAGCAAGATCATCTATTACCGTGGCGGACGGTAATTGATAACATTATTCTCGGTCTCGAAATCAAAGGATACAGCAAAAAAGAGAGCAGAGAAAAGGCAAACGAATATCTCGCCGTCTTTGGTCTGTCGGGTTTTGAGCAACAATTTCCGCACATGCTTTCGGGTGGAATGCGGTCGCGTGCTGCTCTGCTCCGCACACTTTTGTTGAAAAATGAGTTGCTGTTGCTTGATGAGCCATTCTCAGCATTGGATGAAATTACGCGAATGCAGATGCAACAATGGTTGCTGGGAATCTGGGAGCGCTTTAAGTCAATGGTCTTATTTGTGACGCATAGTGTCGATGAGGCAATCTATTTGTCAGATCGAATCTATTTATTTTCGGCACGACCGGCACGAGTAGTGGCGGAGTTCACAATCGATCTACCGCGACCACGAGCTGCGGAAGTGATGGTTACTGAGGAATTTATGCAGTATAAACAAGAGATTATGCAAGAACTCGCAAAGACACTATAATTTTTAAAGCAAAATATAACAGAAAAGTGTAGAATAGAATAGGAAAGATTTTATAGAGGCAGAGGATTCTGATGAAACGTGTAATCTATCTTATTTTAATAATAGTTCTAATAGTGGCGGTTAGTGGCTGTGGAAACAGTGGCATAAGTGCGCATGACTATTTGGAGCAAGCATTAACTAAAAACAAGTCGATTAATGATCTGCAGTTTAGCGGAAAGCTCAACGCACCGGCAGAGGATTCGACTTTTTCTTTTACAGGGAGGCTGGATCAGCGACTGCTCTATCTTGACAGCGAAGTGCGGATTATTACGACTATGCAAGGTGTTAATTTGCTGGTTGATTTTCCGATGTTAGTGACAGATGGTGAACTCTATATTAAGGTTCCGGCAATATTGCAAGAACAAATACCGGAGTTAAATCGTGACTATGTAATGTTCACCGCCCATGCCGGGTCGCAGACAAGTTTCTATGACTGGCTGATAGGCGCTGTGTCTAATCTTAGTGCTGACGAAGTTGTGCGCGTGAAGACAAAGGGGTTCAGTTTTGCAACCGGTAGAGTGAACGAAGCGATTGAGATTAGGACGGACCGTATGAGTGGTTTTGGCCCGTTTGCGGAAATGACTGAGATTGTCGCGACGCTGGTGTTTGATAAAAATGATTATCTGCGCAAGTTGAATTTTCAAGCAGGTGTTTCACTACAGGATTCCACTGATCAACTGCAGATTAGCGGTGAGATCGATTTGACGAAAATTAATGAAGGTATTGCAAATAAACTTCAGAAGCCAGCTGCGGATGAGGTAGTCAATTATGATGAGGTTAATTTCCCGCCGATTATTGGAGGCGGAAAGCTGCTCGACTAAGAGCAATTTGATATAGGGGGAGAAGCCGGTGGAGTTTCCGCTTTCTGTGTTGGTCGTAGTACTGGACATTCTTATCGTTAGTTACATAATTTATAAATTATTGATGTTGCTGCGCGGGACTAGGGCAATTCAGCTGATCAAGGGGATAATGATTGTTATTATTGCCTGGCTTTTGAGTGCCTTTTTTGAGTTAAAGACTCTGCAATGGCTGATGTCACAAACATTTACATATGGGGTTCTGGCAATCATTATCATTTTCCAACCGGAGCTAAGGCGCGCACTGGAAAAGTTGGGTAGTGGTAGCTTCTTTAAGAGTGCTTATGCGACGAGAGAAAACGAAACAGCAATTATGATTAACAAAATTATCGATGCGGTATTTTATTTTTCAAAACGCAAGATTGGCGCGCTAATAGTGATGGAGCGAATGATAGGTCTTGACGAATATAAGGAGACGGGAACTGTGCTGAATGCTGATCTCAGTTCGGAGATGTTAATCAATATTTTTATGCTGAATGCACCTTTGCATGATGGAGCTGTTATTATTAGAAATGGTAAGATTTTATCGGCTGCGAGCTATTTACCGCTGACGCAAAGCCCGTACGTAAGCAAGGAACTCGGATCCAGACACCGTGCTGCAATTGGCATTAGTGAGGTTTCTGATGCGATTACAATTATTGCTTCGGAAGAGACGGGTACAGTTTCCGTAACGATTGACGGTAAGATTATTCGTGGTTTAAATGAAGATAGTTTAAGACAATTATTGCTATCCGAGCTTAGTGAAGAAAGTTCCACCAAGTACTATAAATTCTGGCGGAAGAGGTGGAAAAAGAATGGATAAATGGCTAAATAATACCAATGTACTGAAGGTAATATCGGTTGCTTTCGCGACTATGCTCTGGTTGGTTGTTACGATGACGCCAACTGATTCTGTGGTGCCAAATAAACCGATTGATACTCAATATACGTATGAGACAAAAATCACAGCAGTTTACGATGAGAATCAGTACTATGCGAGCATAAAGGCTGATACCGTATTGGTTACGGTTAAGGGTAGCGCCTCGGTCATTGAGAGTGTGCGTGATGGTATCAATATGGCTAATAGCAGTATCTATGTTGACTTAACTAATCTGGAGCCGGGTGTTGTCAATGCGGATATTAAGTTTTCCGGTTTTCCTAAAGGCGCCACTGTGACAATCGAGCCAAAAACAGCACAGGTGGTCATTGAGCAGAGACACTCGAAAGAGATGATAGTTACTATTGAAAATCTTGGAACTCCGGCAACCGGAGTTATTGTGGGAGCAATGACTGTAGCGCCGGAAAAAGTGCACGTAACAGGAACTGCAGCGCTAGTTAACCAGGTTGCTTATGTGAAGGCTTATCTTAACGTGGATGGCGCAACTGAGTCGCTTTCACAGGAGCTTAGCCTGCGAGCCTTAGATAAGAATGGTAATTTTGTTTCTGTAGGAATTAAACCTGACAGGGTGTTAGTTAGTTTAGAATTAATCTTATTTCCACCTTATGATGAAGATCAACCGGGTGATGAAAATGATGAAGATGAGAATGGCGAGAACGATAATGAGGGAATTGAAACTGAAGAATAATAAATAACGAGTAATAAATAACGAGTAATGGAAAGGGGCGCGTGGATAAAGGTGGGGAAATATTTCGGAACAGATGGTGTCCGCGGAAAAGCAAATGAATTTCTGACGCCCGAACTTGTATATCGACTAGGCAGAGCCGGCGCGCAAATTATAGCTGAAAAGCACGCACAGCCGACGATGCTCATCGGTAGAGATACGCGAGTTTCCGGTGAATCACTTGAGAACGCGCTTGTGGCTGGTATTTTAGCGACCGGAGCGAATGTAATTAAACTGGGAGTTGTCCCAACTCCGGCAGTTGCTTATCTTGTGAAAAATACGGATGCCGCTGCGGGAGTAATGATTTCCGCTTCGCACAATCCTTATTATGATAATGGAATTAAGTTCTTTGATGAGCGTGGTATGAAGCTTGCTGACGAAGTGGAGGCTGCTATCGAGGCTCTACTTGATGCCGGTGATGTAGCGACAGTTGCCGGTGATGCTGCAGGAACCGTGGAAACTGATTTAGTTGATGAAATAAATGTGGCAACGGCCTCAGCCGATCGTGTGATTGATTCTGATGGGTTGATTCAACGCTATACAGATTTTCTTGAGAGTAGTGTTGAGAGCAGACTAGACGGCTTGCGCGTTGTGATGGACACTGCGAATGGTGCTGCTTATGAATTGGCGCCACGCGTATTCCGCGATTTAGGTGCAGAGGTTATTGTGATTAATAATGAACCTAATGGTTTTAATATTAATGAGCGTTGCGGTTCAACGCATCTTGAAGGATTGATTGACAAAGTACTTGCTGAAAAGGCTGACTTGGGTTTTGCTTATGATGGAGACGCTGACCGCTTGTTAGCTGTAGCTGGGAGTGGTGAGGTAATTGATGGTGATCAGTTGCTCTATATCTGTGGCAAAGATTTAGCTCGTCACGGCAAGTTAAATAAACAGACAATCGTCTGCACGGTGATGAGCAATCTTGGTTTTCATCGTAGCCTTGAAGAGATCGGGATTGCTACAAGTCAGACCCGTGTTGGTGACCGCTATGTGTTAGAAGAGATGGTTGCTAATGGTTATAACCTTGGTGGTGAACAGTCGGGGCATTTGATATTTTTAGATTGTAATACAACAGGTGATGGAATTCTTTCATCATTAAAGCTGGCAGAAGTTGTGGTTCTGCGTGGCGAGAGTTTAGAAACGCTCGCAGGCGAGATGCGCAAATACCCACAATTGCTGGAAAATCTACGAATTAATGATCGCGCCAAATTTTATAACAATAATGAAATTGACGCTGCAATTGTGGAAGCTAACAAGCATCTTGGTCCGGATGGGCGGGTGCTGGTGCGCCTGTCAGGGACGGAGCCGCTACTCCGCGTGATGGTTGAGGGTGTCGACCGCGAGCAGATCGAACTTGTTCTAAAAGAGTTGATTGAAAAAATAAAGGCTGCGTTATGATTCGCAGCCTTTTTTGTTGTTAAATAGTTAGGTGCACGTTACTATTTAGCTAAATGTAGAGGAAATACTTGTAATACCTTCAATTCCCGTTACTAAGAAGAAATATAGCAAGAATCCGTAATAGATAAGGCGAGTCTTTGGTGCTGGTTTTCGGATTATGATGTAGAGCAACCAGAGAAAAGCGAGTGCAAAGATATAGCCGGTTATCTGATATGTAAGTTCAAAAATTGGCTCGTTAATAGTTTTGCCTATAAAGTCTTGGACTAACAGAACTGAATGGCCCCACCAGTTAAAAAGAAAGACTGATAGAAAGACCATAAATGCGAATGGTAACTTTTTCTTCATAGCGAGAAAAAGCGTAATTGTTGAAAGGAATATTAGTAAGATAAAACCTCTTTCGGCTTCAATTTCCGGAAAGCCAAAGTGTGGTGAAACTTCGCCGATTGAAATCCAACTGAACATGCCGGCAACGATGCCCGCCCAAGTCGTTGCAACGACTTTTTTACCGTCAAGTGTGTACCAAATTAAGAAAATAGCAATTAAAAATAACGCGATACCTGTTAACCCGCGCGGTAGGCTTGGACCGGGACCGTATGAGAGTAGGGTAACAATCCCGGCAACTAATATTAGAATTACTAAGATCATTGAACCCAGGCTATAAAAGAGTCTGCGACCCACCGATGAAATATTCATTTCGCTCATTATTATCACTCCTAATGAATTAGAATATAAATCTTTCTTAATTATAACAGTTTATAGTAAGAAATATCAGCGGAGGGCTAAATAATACATTTCTGTAACAAATATAGAAACATATTGACAGTTTACAAGAAAAATGATAAATTCTGGTTATTGAAGGGGAGTAGCTATTAAGCGGCAAAGTCGTCAGTACGGGATGTATCCCCGGCTTTACCGGCAACGAACTTATGTTGTTAGCAAGACCTTTATCTAATTTGGGTATTAGATAAAGGTCTTTTTTATTTTTATCTGAGCCCTAAGCAAAAATTGCAATTGGAGGGGTTGTTGATGGATTTTCTTTCATCAGATTTTTTTAGCGGATTAATCAGTATCATATTAATCGACTTAGTGCTTGGAGGAGACAATGCGATATTAATTGCACTTGCGACGCGCAAACTTCCGAAGCATCAGCGGAAAAAGGCAATCGCCTGGGGTGTACTTGGTGCGATTGTCGTGCGTATCCTAATGACAATTATCGCGGTATGGTTACTACAGATCCCGCTTCTAAAATTTGTCGGTGGTATTCTGCTTATCTGGATTGCCTTTAAATTGCTGTACGACAAAAGTGAACACGAGGAAACGGTTGAGTCTAAGGAAAGTTTAGGTGCTGCTATTCGTACGATTATTATGGCAGATCTATTAATGGGTATCGATAATGTGTTGGCTGTAGCCGGTGCCGCTGATGGACATATTGGGTTGGTTGTTCTTGGTCTGTTAATCAGCATTCCGATTATTGTATTCGGTAGCACGATAATTTTGAAGTTTATCGACCGTTATCCAATCATTATTTATATCGGTGCGGCAGTTATTGCCTATGTAGCCGGTAAGATGATTGTTACAGATATCTTTATGCATGAGCACGTTTTTTATCTGCTCGGAAAATTTGATTGGGTCTTTACTGCTCTGGTTACAGTCGGTGTAGTTGGTGTTGGTTATCTTGCGCGTAAAAAGCAGGGATTAAACTAGGTTATTCTGTGCTATAATAGGCTCAAGAGGTAATGCAGATGATTTATGGAACAGGTATCGACCTGATTGAAATTAATCGAATAAGAAAGCTGCTCGAACGAAATGAGAGCGGCTTTCTTAAACGTGTATTTACTGAGAATGAGCAGGCATTGATTCCTGAAAATCACAAAAGAAGAGCGGAGTACATCGCCGGGCGATACGCCGCCAAAGAGGCTTTCTCAAAAGCGCTCGGCACGGGAATCGGAAAAAACCTGCGTTGGCAGGATATCGAGATTTTAGCGCTACTTTGCGGGAAGCCTTATATAAATTTTCTGGGAAATGTTCGAGATGAGAGCAGGCAGGATAAATTATGGGTTTATCATCTAAGCATTTCGCATACGGAAGATTTTGCCCTTGCACAGGTAATTATTGAAGAAGGCAATCCTAATGGAGGTAAGCCCAATGTTACTTGTCACTGCTGATGAAATGAGACGATTAGATGAACGGACAATTCGCGAAGCAGGTATGCCGGCAGGAGAGCTGATGGAAAATGCCGGCAGTGGTGCTACGCGAGTGATTAGTGAGCGGTATAGTGCCGCTGAGTATCGGAATGTCCTCGTAATCAGTGGACAAGGCCATAACGGCGGTGACGGACTGGTTGTTGCACGTAGGTTGCAAGAATTAGGTTACGAGGTTGACAGCTGGTTAATCGGTTCAGTTTCTCAATTGTCAGCGACTTGTAAGGAGAAATTAGAATTACTACATAATGTGGGTATTAAGACGCAATTTATTGGTGCAAATGAACTCACTGAAGCGAGCGACTTTGATCGCTATCATATTATAGTTGACGGAATTATCGGCATTGGGAGTCGTGGTAATTTACGTGACCCGTTGCCGAGTTTGATAGAAAAATTAAACCAATCTCGCGCCAAGCGGGTTGCTCTTGATATAACGACTGGCCTTAATGCTGATACCGGTGAAGTAGCGGGCATTGCTTTTAGGGCAGATCTGACGATAACTTTTGCACTGGCTAAAAGAGGGCATTTTTTAGATGTCGGTAGTGAATATACAGGTGAGCTTGTCGTGGTTGATATTGGAATTCCTGAGCAATATGTTGATAGTGAGTATATTGATAATGACCATATTGATAATGCAAATCTTTTGTTAAAACTTATAACACCGGCAATGGTTGCTAACGCGATTCCCAAACGCGCCAAAGACTCACACAAAGGCAGTCACGGACACGCACTTGTAGTTGGTGGGTCGCGCGATATGCCGGGAGCACCGGCGCTGGCCGCTAAGGCTGCTATGCGGGTGGGGGCGGGGCTAGTGACGATGGTTGCGCCAGATTCGATTAGACCGCTAATATTTAGTTATTTGCCTGAGGCCTTATTTGTTGGTGTGGCAGATGTGGAGGAAGGTTTTCTTGGTCATATAGATTTAGTAAGATTTATGAAAGACGGTCGCAAATACTCAGCAGCCTGTTATGGGTGTGGAGTAGGTCGCTGGTCAGACGAAAGAGCTGTCTTGGAGCTTTTGCTCAAGAATATTGGCTGTCCGCTGGTCATTGATGCTGATGGTCTGAATGCGCTTGCGGAAGACCTCGGGCTCTTAGTTGAGCGACTGGGAAAGTTGATTTTGACACCGCATCCCGGTGAGATGGCGCGGTTACTTGGAATTAGCGCTACCGAAGTGAATGCTAACCGAGTTGAAGTTGCGCGCAAGTTTGCAATAGACCGGCAGGTTTATATAGTGCTGAAAGGCGCAGACACTGTAGTGGCGACACCGGACGGAGAAATATTCCTCAATAAGAGTGCAGGACCGGAGTTAGCCAAAGGCGGAACCGGCGATGTTCTTGCGGGGATGATAACCGGTCTTATTGCCCAGGGAATAGCGATTGCAGAGGCCATTTGCTCAGCGGTCTATTTGCATGGCGTGGCGGGGAGATTGGCAAAAGAGAACTCAGCAGAACAGAGCGTCATTGCAACTGATGTGATTGAGGAGATTGGAACAGCCATGATGCAGACGATCGGTGCAGATAATCAGGGCAAATAATCGAGGCAGATGATAGAGGCAGATGATAGACTGAAACAATAATAGAGAACAATGGAGTGACGAAATGAAAGTTATTCGCGACGAGTATGCAGATTACAAAACAATATTTTTTCGGAAATCAATGCGGTATAAAGTAATCGAGACGCTGGTCTTTATTGCGCTTGTACTTATACTACTCGGTTTTGTTGAGCCATCAACGACTGAGTTTAAGGTTGGCGCTATTAGTGCCGGTGTTCTAACGTTGGGACTTTCGCCGCTATTATTCAAATTGATTGTAAGACCGAGGCATATCTTGACTGATAACGAACTCATTCTTGAACGTTATGGTAAACAGCGAGTAGTTGCTTTGGGAGCAGTGGAAGAAACGAACGATTTGCGATTCTTTTATAAAATTGAAGGCAAAAAGATGCCGCTAATGATTTCTGATGATTTTATTGCTGACCTTGACAGCAAGCTTGATCAACTAAAAAGAGAGAAGAAAAGGTAGGGACGACAGATGACAGATATTGATAGAGCCTTTTTCCGACCAACTGTTGCAGAGATTGACCTTGACGCGCTGGGTCATAATTTACAGTATTTCAAAAATAAATTACCGCAGGAAACTAAGGTTATGGCGGTTGTCAAAGCCGATGCTTACGGACATGGTGCAATTCAGATTGCGCTATATCTGCAATCGGTCGGCGTGAAATACTTTGCTGTTGCTTTCCTTGATGAGGCGATTCAGTTGCGCCACGCGGGAATTACCGAGGAAATCTTGGTGCTTGGCTATACTCCGGCGAAGGGTATTGAGCTCGCAATCGAGCATAACATTGCGGTCACTGTCTATACGCTGGAGATGTTGCGCGTTATTGAAGCTGCGGGGGAGCGTGCCGGCCAGAGTGTGAAGGTTCACCTGAAAGTTGACACTGGGATGGGGCGTATCGGCTTTGTACCGAGTGAGATTGAGCAATATATTGAGGCGTTGCATGAGAAACGCTGGATTGAACTTGTAGGAGTCTATACGCATTTTGCAACAGCGGATGAGGCAAATAGCGAATTTACACTACAACAACGCGACCTCTTCCACAAAGTAGTTACGCGCCTAAACCAAGAATTTACCATACCGCTAGTGCATCTATCCAATACTGCGGCGGCGATCAACTTCTCGGCAATCAAGCAGAGTGCGGCACGGATTGGGATTGGTCTATATGGGCTTAGTCCTGCGCCGGAAGTGGTAACCGGTGAAGACGAGCTTGAACCGGTGATGAGTGTTAAGACCGAAGTTATCTATGTGAAGACAATTCAGCCGGGTGAGACGGTCAGCTATGGCGCGACCTTTAGGGCTGAGCGTGAGACCGTTGTCGCGACTCTGCCAATCGGCTATGCCGATGGTTTTCCTCGCAGCCTTTCCAATCGTGGCTATGTGTTGATTCATGGTAAGCATGCACAAATAATTGGTCGGGTGTGTATGGATCAGACGATGGTCGATGTGACAGACATAGCTGACGTGATGATAGGTGATGAGGTGGTTATTTTTGGAGAACAAGCGGGCGAGCGGATTACAGTCGATTATTATGCGGAACTACTGGGGACGATTAATTATGAGTTGGTTACAATTATCGGTAAACGGATTCCGCGAATTTATATTAAAAATGGTGAGCCGGTCGAAATCGTCAATGCTCTGGTTGAGGAGTAACAGCGAGTTGCCGGTTATTGTGTTGCCGGGTTATTGCGAATCCGGTTAAATAATGGTATTCTAAATATCAATAATCACTGAGGGGGTGCTATCTGTGTCAGTAGATGAGGGATGCAATATTACAATAAAATTATCTCGCGAATTGGCTGATCGTCTGGAGTCTTTGTTACAGTCTGAGCAGTTGGAGCGTGATGAATTGGTAATGCAAGCACTACATCAATATCTGACGGAGCGGCAAAATAGGGTTTTGCGCCAGCACCTGGAACAGGGTTATTTGGAGATGGCAAAGATCAATCTGGATATGGCATGTGAGTGTTTCCAAATTGAACAAGAGGCTGACTCGGTAGTTGTTAAAATTGTAAAAGGGGTGTCACAATGGAAGTAAAACGCGGCGATGTTTTCCTTGCCGATCTTTCGCCGGTTGTTGGCTCAGAGCAGGGCGGTACGAGACCGGTTCTTATCCTGCAAAATGATGTCGGGAATCGCTTCAGTCCAACGGTAATTGTAGCAGCGATTACTGCACAGATTCAGAAGGCAAAGTTGCCAACACATATTGAAATCAAGGCGAATACATATGGATTTGAGAGAAATTCAGTAATTTTGCTTGAACAGATTAGAACGATAGATAAGCAACGACTTACGGATCGGATTACACATCTGGATGAAGAAGTGATGAAAAAGGTTAACGATGCGGTTCAGATTAGCTTAGGCTTAGTAAGTTTTTAGGACCAAGATGAATAATCAAGAGTTACAAATATTGACAGAAGAACTGTCGCTTGAGTTTTTTGGGCGGCCTTTTGTCCATCAAATTATCTTTAATAGGCGACTACGCACGACCGGTGGTCGCTATCTATTGCGTACAGGCAATATTGATATAAATAATCGAGTTTATGAACTTTACGGACGTGAAGAGTTAATTAGTATTATTAAGCACGAACTTTGTCACTATCATCTGCATCAACAGGGCAGACGTCATCAGCACCGTGATCAGTGCTTCAGGGAGTTGCTGACAAAGGTGGGTGGAGCCCGCCATGTGAAGGCGCTTATTAGCGAAAAAGAGCGTCCCTATAAGTATCGACTAATTTGCCGGAAATGTGGACAAGAATATTATCGCAAGAGGAAGGTAGATGTTCACAAACGTAGATGCGGCAAGTGTTACGGTAAATTGGAATTATTTTATTTAGACCAGTAGATGATTGACAAATAATAGCCCATACTGTAAAATGAGATGGTTGTTTAATCCTGTATTCCTCGTTAGCTCAGCAGGTAGAGCACTCGGCTGTTAACCGAGTTGTCGCTGGTTCGAGTCCAGCACGAGGAGCCAGTTGGAGAGGTACTCAAGAGGCCGAAGAGGATGGTTTGCTAAACCATTAGTGGGCGTAAGCCCAGCGAGGGTTCGAATCCCTCCCTCTCCGCCAGTTCACGGCCCGTTGGTCAAGCGGTTAAGACACCGCCCTTTCACGGCGGTAACAGGGGTTCGAATCCCCTACGGGTCACCATTTTTAATTTAATAGTTGATTTTAGGTGTCGACTGTATTATTCTATAATTTGTACACGATTATGGACGATTAGCTCAGCTGGGAGAGCACCTGCCTTACAAGCAGGGGGTCGGCGGTTCGATCCCGTCATCGTCCACCATTTTCTTAGCAATTCTTTTTTTATGTGGAGCTGTGGTGTAGAGGCCTAACATGCCTGCCTGTCACGCAGGAGATCGCGGGTTCGAATCCCGTCAGCTCCGCCATAAATCTTAAACCGTAGTTCCATGGCGATCATGGCGAAGGGGTTAACGCACCGGTTTGTGGCACCGGCATTCGTGGGTTCAAGTCCCACTGGTCGCCCCATATTGGGCTATAGCCAAGCGGTAAGGCAACGGACTTTGACTCCGTCATTCTCTGGTTCGAATCCAGATAGCCCAGCCATCTACGGGTCATTAGCTCAGGCGGTAGAGCACCTGACTTTTAATCAGGGTGTCACAGGTTCGAGTCCTGTATGACCCACCATTTTAATCCGTGCGGGTGTGGCGGAATTGGCAGACGCACTAGACTTAGGATCTAGCGCCGCGAGGCATGGGGGTTCAAGTCCCTTCACCCGCACCATTAATTATTTAATGGGCGACTTTTTAAGTGTTATTTTCGCACTACGTCACAAGATATTTCACTAAGCAGTCGTGGTGGAACTGGCAGACACGCTATCTTGAGGGGGTAGTGGTTGAACAACCGTGCGAGTTCGAGTCTCGCCGACTGCACCATTAGTGTTCTTGTGGCATCATTAATTTAAATTTCGGGATGTGGCTCAGCTTGGTAGAGCACCTGGTTTGGGACCAGGGGGTCGCAGGTTCGAATCCTGTCATCCCGACCATTTTTTTCTTGCGGGTGTAGTTCAATGGTAGAACTCCAGCCTTCCAAGCTGAAAGCGTGGGTTCGATTCCCATCACCCGCTCCATATTAATTAGTCTGTTAAAACTTGTAGGTAGCTATAAGTTTTTTTATTTTTTATAAGTGCTGTAAACCGGTTCACACAACAAACGTAAACAATCTTGTAAACAACATTACAGGACATTTGTAAACGACCTTGTAAACAATTGTGTGACTTTTCGTAAACAGTATTGTAAACTTTATTTGAGGTGTTAACATGAACAAATATACGGAATTTAAATCTATATGTAAAGAAATTGATCATTATCCTGTTGAGTCTGAGCTGATTTATAAATATAGCTTTACCAAAGATGATGTAAAGTTGTTTAACGTAGAGAAACTTAAGGATAATGATTATGTAAAGTTGTCCCTGTTGAGTCAAGAAGGGGACCCACTTTTATATTGGAAAGATGAAAGAATATCGCTGACATTTTCTGACAGCCAAGATTTGATTCGGAACTCGGTAATGAACCAATTTTCAGATTACCGTAATTCGGAAATAATTAATGGTTTCATATTTTCCGAAATTGAATCCAGCTTATCGATTGAGGGTGTTAGCAGTACTCGAACTCAGATAGAAAGATTATATAAGACTGAATATGAAGATTTAACTGATCGAAACGATATTATCATTAAGAATATGCTACTGGGATATGAGTTTGTTACTTGTCAGTGAGTCTATCAATAATAAGATTTATAAGAATGAGTATTATAACGCGATTTTAAACTCTAGAAATGCTCAAAATGATGTGACTTATTTTTTAGAATATATGGGCAGCATTGTATTGAAATACACTAAAATATATATAAATTTTTATACTATTCAGAGTAAATTAAAAGGAGACGGCAAAATTTTAAGTAGGGCAACGGAGATTGCTCTGAAATATGTATTAGCTATAAAGACCGCCGGTGATGGATACTTTGATTGGAAAGATTATCGGGATTTTTCTTATGATGATTTTAGTAAACAATACTATTTAAAATTATTAAATTCGCTGGCTGATTTGGAGATATTAGTTACCAGGGAGCATAAAAATGTAAAGTTATTTAAACTGAATACAAGCAAATGGGATTTAATTCTGTAAACCAAAAAAGACCTATCAAGGTCTTTTTTTTTTACACAAAGGGTCTGTTCCTATTGTTCGTTTAGATATTTTATAAATATTTCTACCACTTTAGGATCAAATTGTGTCCCTGCATTAGTCTTTAACACCTCTATTGCTTCCTCTTTAAGCAAAGCCTTTCTGTATGGCCGGTCAGAAACCATTGCATCATAGGCATCAGCTACTGCAATGATTCTTGCAGGAAGCGGTATGGCTTCACCGGATATACCTTCAGGATAACCTTTTCCATCCCATCGCTCGTGATGTGTGAGTATATATTCTGACACGCCGGCCAATTCAGGTATTGTGCAGGCAATACGAAAGCCTATTTCCGGATGTTTTTTCATTTGCTCATATTCTTCCGGAGTAAGCATATCCGGTTTATTGAGAATTCTATCATCAATAGCTATTTTACCGATATCATGTATCATACCCAGCATTTTTAGTTCGTCTAATTGTTCGCCGGATAACCCCATTCGTTCTCCTATTACCAGACAATAATGAGCAAGTCGCTCTCCGTGTTCTTCCGTTTCGAAACTTTTTTCGTGTAAAGTGTTTTTAATCGATGACAGAATTACATTTCTATAGCTTTTAGTTCCTAACATTTTACTTTTATACATGCTATTTTCAGCGCACTTAAGGGTATCCCACCATTTTTCGTTATTCAGAGATCTATATGCATAACCTAAAGAAAAGCTTAGGTTAACACCTTCCATATTTGCTATGAAAGTATTCTCGCCCTTTTCTTTAATGCGACGATAAATATCCCAGCCAATCTCCTCTATTATATTAGGCATAAGTACCACAAATTCATCGCCGCCCCAGCGACAAATAATATCGTTCTCTCTGCATGATTCTCTTAGAATATTGGCTGCACATTTTAAGGCCTGGTCTCCGGTTTCGTAGCCGAAAGCATCATTTATCATTTTAAGACCATCAAGGTCACCAATCAATATGGCGAATTTAGCTCCATCTATTTCCGTTATTTCATTTAAAATTTCCTCAAAAGCTGACCTATTAAGTAATCCGGTTAGAACATCATGCCGACCCATGTATTCAATATGCATTTCTCTCTGCTTCGCTTTTGTTACATCAGAATAGATTGATACAACTTCTCCCGTGGGAAGGCGAAATATGCGATTTTCAAACCAGGTCTCCCGACCTTCTTCTTTATATATTTTCGCCGGAAATAAAACCAATTCTCCGGTTTGGTATGCTTCATAAAAAGCATCCACAATTCCGAATTCATCTATATTAGGTCTTAATTCTTTTAGAGGTTTGCCGATAACTGTTCTATCCCATCCCTCTGTTTTTAGGCAAGTTTCGTTAGCCTCAACAATTATATAGTCTTCGCCATTTTTGCCCTCATTACGTACTTCGTAAACAATTATGGCTGATGGCGAATTTTCAAATATGCTCAAGCTGAAGCGTGATAAAGATCCACTGGTCCAGTGGTTACTCTGATCTGGTGTTATTTTCTCATCTTTATCCATGGTCGCACTCACCCAATATAATTATATCATGAATTTATGTCAAAGGGATAGCGTTTTTTTGGATTAAAAAACACCTGTATAAATCCACAGGTGTTTAAAAACTATAAAGGCTAATTCACACAAGAGTCTTTTTATTATCTCGGAATATTACTTCATAAACTCCGACAGAAGCTCAACCGTCCGCCGTTGTTGCTCTTCGCTCGTTATCGTTGCCTGGCCGTCGCCTTTTTGTTCGCCGTAGTTACCAAAGTAGGCGTGGTTACCGCCGACAATCTCGACGTACTTGGCATCAGCAGGCGCGTTAGTCCGATACTTCTCAAAACTATCCTTATTTAGAACACCGTCTTCACTGCCGTAAATCGAGAGCATCTTTAGGCTGGTTTTGCTAAGATCGCTTGACGGATAAGCAGCGAGCGCAAAATATCCGAGCAATTTCTCGGGATTTTTACTTGCATAAGAAGATGCCATCGCACCGCCGAGCGAGTGACCACCAAGGTACCAACGGTCAACTTCCGGATATTTCTCGATGACTTTGCCGGCTGCATTAGGCTTAAGTACAGCCAAATTAGAAGGCATCCGGTAGATTACAGTCATGTATCCTTCCTCTGCTAATAGCTGGGCTAGTGGTGCGTAAGCGCGGTCTTCGACTTTGCCGCCGGGATAAAAGATTACGCCGGCTTTAATTGCTGTATCGCGTGGTTTAAAGGTAATCATCTGATTATCGACAGCAATTTCTACCGCTGAACTATCATGCAGGGCATCAATTGCGACCCGGTCAGCTTCTGAATAATTATTTATATAGAGAATATAAGCACCGAACAGGATTGTTAAAAGACCAAATATAACGGCAATAATTGCCGCTTTTGAACTTCCGCCTTTTTTCGGTGCCGATGGATAAAGTAATTGTGTAGGATTAAAACTAATTTTTACCCCCTCCCTTTTTGGCCAAGGCATCAGCTTTACCTAAGCCCGCACGGCTGAGAAGCCATACTGCAGTCAAGAAGAAACCTTGCGATAATAGATTAACAGTTTGCTCAATCCAGTCGGTACCTGTACCGCCGGACGATCCAAGGTAACCCATCGCTAACATAGCGATAAAACCAAGAACTAAGAGGACCATCGCAATTTTCTGGCGCATTCTTGCTGCAATTGCAAAGACTGACCAGATTACACCTGAAGAGCCGATGACTTGTAAAATGATAAACGGTAGGTTACTGGCAAACACTGGGACGGTCGTTGCTGAAACTATGCCGGCTTGGTCTCCTCTGCGTTTAGTGAAAAGCGTGACCAGAGCAATAAACATTAAAATAAAACCGGGCGCCTGCAAGGGAAAGAGTGCGTTGTCCATTGCCGGAACATCTGCGATACCGGCTCCGTATAGAAGTTTCCAGAAAGCTTTGTAAAAACCGCCGGTAAATACCATGATTGAACCGGCTGCAAGCAATGCGAAACCGGCTTTTGAAAGTTTGTTGTATAGATCTTTTTGTAAAATAATAGCTGCAATAAAAAATAAAAGCACAGGAATAAAATCCATTAAAGCCATTAATACAGTAATTTCACCCATAGATAAACCTTCTTTCTGAATTTTTTCAGTGCAATTATACCATTTATGCAAGCGTCATTGTGAAAAAAGTAAAAAAGTTTAAAAATCTATCTTATTTTCGGGCAAAAGGAAGCTTTTATATTATAATAGATTAGTGAAGCAAATTGATTAGAAGGGGTGCAGATAATTGGAGAACTTTATTTTTCATAATCCGACAAAATTAATTTTTGGCGAAGGACAGATTAAACATCTGCCTGAAGAAGTATTAAAGCATGGCGATCGCGTGTTAATCGTTACCGGGAAGGGCAGCGTTAAGCGCAGTGGGCTTTTTGCGGAGGCGGTCGCACTTTTAAAGGATAAATGTACGATTTTTGAGCTGGAAGGAATCGATCCGAATCCGCGCCTCGATTCAATTCGTGAAGGGGTTAAGATCTGTAAAGATAACAATGTGAATTTGGTTCTGGCAATCGGTGGCGGTAGTGTTGTCGATGCAGCCAAAGGTATAGCTTCAGGTGCGCTTTATGATGGTGATGTTTGGGATTTTTACATGCGTAAGATAGACGTGGCAGAGGCGCTCCCGATTGGAGTAATTTTAACGCTTGCTGCGACCGGATCAGAGATGAATGGCAATTCCGTGGTGACCAACATGGAAACCCACGAGAAAAAGGGGTGCCCGAGCATCCACCAATATCCGACTTTTTCGATACTCGATCCAACTTATACGTTTACGGTGCCACGCGCTGATACGGTGAATGGCCTGGTTGATATTATGGCCCATGTTTTTGAGCAATATTTTAGTCATACTAAGGACACGCCTTTGCAAGATCGACTGTGTGAAGGAATTTTGCTAACAGTGATTGAGAACGCGGCGGACGTGTTGGCTGACCCGGAAGATTATGTGGCTCGTGCTAATATTTTGTTGAGCGGGACCTTTGCCTTAAATGGTTTGACCCGCATGGGCGTTATTGGCGACTGGGCATCACATGGGATTGCCCACCAACCGAGCGGGCTCTACGATGTACCTCATGGTGCGGCCCTGGCGATTATCCTGCCGCATTGGATGCGCCATGTATTGGACGAAGGCGTCGACAAATTTAAACAATACGCGACAAAGGTGTGGAAAGTTCCTGAGTCATTTGGCGATGACCGCGAGATAGCTTTAGAGGGTATCCGCCGGACAGCGAAATTTTTTGAATTGATGGGAGCGCCGACCAGCCTGCAGGAATATGGAATTGGTGCTGATGTTATCGATATGATGGCTGAGCGAGCGACCGAGGCAGGTCCACTCGGTAGTTACAAGAAACTGTATTTCGACGATGTTAAGACGATATTGAGTAAATGTATTTAGTGTGTGAGATTTGTGTTCTGGTTGAGGTGCGTGGGTAAGGTTAGATTTCGATTTATCGGTGAGGGGCGGACAATATGACTAAGGGAAGTTGCCGAACGTATGAGGTTAATATAAATAACGTAGGGGAAACACTTAGTTTCGCGGAAAGGTTAGCGAAGCAGCTTTTTGCTGGGAGTGTAGTGGCGCTCGACGGTGAGCTTGGTGCGGGGAAGACAACTTTTACCCAAGGATTAGCAAGAGGGTTAGAGATTGGTCGTGTTGTTAATAGTCCGACATTTACGATAATAAAGGAATATGCCGGTCGGCTTAAGCTCAACCACATGGACGTTTACCGGCTGGCTGACGGTTATAGCGATATTGACTTTGATGAGTATTTTTATGGCGACGGAGTTACCGTTGTTGAGTGGGGAACGATTATTGATGAGCTGCTCCCGGCTGAATATTTAGCGATTGAGATTACGCGAGCTGAGGGGTACGGAAATGGGGCGTCAGGTTTTACCGAGGATGGGTACGGAGTTGGGACGTCAGGTGGTTTAGCGGAAGAATACGGAGTTGTCGCTTCGGAGAAGCGGATATTCCGGTTGACGCCGCACGGCAAACGTTATCAGGAAATTTGTGAGGTGCTAATTAACAGTGAAAATTCTAGCTCTTGACACATCGACAACAGCGCTGGGAGTTGCGTTACTGGAAGATGAGCAGTTGGTTGTCGAGTCGATTACCAATCTCAAAATAAATCATTCGATCAAGTTGATGCCGACTGTGGGAGAGGTTTTTGCGACTGCCGGTTGGCAACCTACTGATATCGATTTAGTTGTGGTTGCCAAGGGACCCGGTTCCTATACCGGACTCCGCGTTGGAGTGACGACTGCGAAGACTTTCGCTTGGACACTGGGAATACCGGTGGTTGCAGTTTCGACTCTGGAAACGATGGCTTATCCACTGCGTCATTACGAAGGTGCGATTGTGCCAATTATCGACGCACGGCGGGGGGAAGTATATAGCGGTTTGTTTAGCGGAAGTCGTGTGGATGTTTGCAATGGTGACAATGTTGCCGGTGGTGTGGATTTTAGAGGTAAGTTTTCTGTAGACTTGTTGGTAGAGTTAGCGCCTGAGCGGATAATGCCTCTTGTAGATTGGTTGGCAGAGATAAAGCAGATTATATTAGCAGGTCCTAATGAGCGGAAGCGAACGCTTGTGGTGGGTGAGGGCATTGCTAAACATTTGCCGTTGCTCGAAGTGACAGAGTTCGTTGATTTAGCGGCTGCCGACTTTGCTTTTCCAAGGCCGGGTGTGCTGGGGCTAATTGGCTATCTGCGGTTTTTGCGTGGCGAGCCGGCTGATTTGCATAGTTTGACGCCGACATATTTGCAGTTGGCCTATGCCGAAAAGCTGAAAAAGGTGGGAAAAGCAAGTGATTGAGATGGATAAGAGTTCAAAAGAGAGCGATAGCAAGCTAATTAATATCCGGCGGGCGACAATCGAAGACCTTGACAGCATAATTGCAGTGGAGGCGGAGTCGTTTGCGATGCCGTGGCCAAGGCAAGCCTTTGTTGATGAATTGACGCGCAATATTGTGTCGTATTATATCGTGATGGAGCAGGTAAGTGCAGGCAATCAGCAGTTTCGTGAAGTTGTCGGCTACATGGGGATGTGGATTATCGTCGATGAGGCCCATATTACCAATATTGCTGTCCACCCCAAGGCGCGTCGCCGGCAAATTGCTGAACTGGCTGTTCGACAGATGATGCTCGTTGCTAAGGAACGAGGGGCAGAGCGTATGACGCTCGAAGTTCGCAAGTCGAATGAAGCGGCGATTGCTCTGTATGAGAAGTTGGGTTTTGTAAATTATGGAGTTCGCAAAGATTACTATATCGATCCGCGCGAAGACGCAATAATAATGTGGGTGAATCTATGATGAATGAAGTTTTGGGCAAAGAAGAATTAAAGCAAGACATTTACATACTTGCGATAGAGACAAGTTGTGATGAGACCTCGGTTGCGATTGTGCGTAATGGTACCGAGGTTCTTAGCAATCTCGTTTCTTCGCAGATTGATATACATAAAGAATATGGGGGAGTGGTTCCGGAAGTTGCTTCGCGTAAGCACGTCGAGGTGATTACGCTCCTGCTGGAGCAGGCGCTCGCTGAGGCGAGCGTGGACCGTAAGGACCTAACGGCGATAGCCGTTACCTATGGTCCGGGCCTGATTGGTGCCTTGCTCGTGGGGATAGCGGCTGCCAAGACGCTATCATTTATCCTCGACATCCCGCTAATCGGTGTCAATCACATAGCGGGCCATATCTATGCCAACCATCTGGTCAAACCGCTCGAGTTTCCGCTCGTAGCTCTAATTGTGTCCGGAGGACACACCGAGTTAGTCTATATGAAGGATCACTTGTCCTATGAGTTACTTGGCGAAACTCGGGATGATGCGGCGGGTGAGGCGTTCGATAAGGTAGCTCGTGTTCTGGACCTACCCTATCCGGGTGGGCCAAATATTGACCGGTTAGCCGCATCGGGAGCCGCGACGATTCCATTGCCGAAAGCGCGGATGGATAATCCCTATGATTTTAGTTTTAGTGGGTTGAAGTCAGCTGTGATTAACGTGTGGCACAATGCTGAGCGGCGCGGTGAGGCAATAGCGCCGGCAGACTTGGCCGCAAGTTTTCAGAAGGCAGTAGTGGATGTTCTGGTGGACAAGGCTGCATTGGCGCTGGCCGACAAAGGCGCGCGCAACTTGATCGTGGCTGGCGGCGTTGCCGCAAACAGTGCATTGCGCGCGGCTCTGACGGCGGAAGCTACGCGGCTCGGGGCAACGCTGACGATCCCCGACATGGAGTTATGCACCGACAACGCCGCAATGATCGGAAGCGTTGCGTACTATTATTACTTAAATAATACATGGAGTGAGCTTGATCTGAATGGGATAGCCGGACTCGCTCTGGCAGATGAACAACTGTCTGATGAACAACTGTCTGATGAACAACCGGCTGACAAAAAGGTTCTCCGCAAACACTATCTGGCTCTGCGCGATGAAATCTCGCCAAGCCGTCGAGAACAGCAATCCGCAGCTATTTCCCGGAAAATAATCGAGAGTGAGCGCTTCAGGCAAGCGAAGGTTGTCGCTCTATATGCGGCGCATGGCAGTGAAGTTGATTTGACCGCGGTTTTAGAAGCCGGACTTTCTGCGGGGAAGCTGATGCTTTTGCCGAGGGTTGAGTGCGAGGGGAAGGTTCTCACCTTTTGGCAGGTGGAGCAGGGCGAAGAGTTGGTTAAGGGCACTTACGACTTACGTGAACCGCGGATAATTGGCAAAAAGCCTTTCATAATTGAGGATATTGATATAATATTAGTTCCTGGAATAGTTTTTGATAATAGGGGTCATCGCGTCGGCTATGGTGGCGGTTATTATGATCGATACCTGGCTCGAAATGGACCTTATACGATAGGGATTGCTTATAATGAGCAATTGATTGATAAGTTACCGATTGCGATTGAGGAGCATGATGTTTCACTTGATTTGATTTTGACTGAAGGAGTGGAGATTGATGTCAACTGAGCATAAGATACCGCGCGTGGCAGCAAAGCGGTTACCGCTATATTATCGATATTTCGAGAAGCTGCATATTCTGGGTGTACAGCGGGTCTCATCAACACAGATAAGTAAGGAGCTGCAAATTGACTCGGCAACAATTAGACGTGACCTATCCTATTTAGGAGAATTAGGACGCAAAGGCTATGGTTATAGTGTAAACTACTTGTTCAACTTTTTGCGGGAGTTCCTTAAGCATGACCGGATGACTAATGTTGTGATTGTTGGTACCGGAAATTTAGGGCGCGCGATTTTACAGTATAACTATTATCGGAGCAGGAACACTAATATTGTTGCGGCGTTTGATAATGATCCGGCTGTAATTAATCGCGAACTTGACGGTGTTCCGATTTATAGTATTGATCGACTGGAAGAGATTATCGAAACCTATGAGGTGGAGATTGCGATTCTGACGGTGCCGTCTGAGGTTGCACAACAGATTACCGATCGTCTGGTTGTAGCGGGCATCAAAGGGATTCTGAACATGACACCAATCGTGCTCATCGTACCGGACAAGGTATTAACGCATAATGTTGATATAACGCTGGAACTACAGACATTGATTTACTATATTAAAAATGACGTAGAGGATGAGGCGTAGCAGCGATAAGTTTGTGTCGCACCGGATAGAGAATAGACGAACAAGATTTGCGGAGGGATGGAAGAGAGATGGCTGTAGAAGATAAAAAAATGTCGCTTTTAGGACATTTGAAAGAATTACGGAATAGATTAATATGGGTGGCGGTAGTTTTTGTCGGAACCTTTATTTTGGGGTTCTTTATAACACCGGATTTAATTGATTTTTTCCGGTCCAGTCCGGCGATGGAGCGGATTGATTGGAACGTATTTAATGTTGCTGATGCGATTATGATTTACGTGAAGATAGCTTTGACGATTGCTTTTGTTGTCACGTTACCCTTCATCATGTTTCAGATCTGGCAATTTGTTGCTCCGGGATTAACCAAAAAAGAGCGGGGATCAACAATCTGGTTTATCCCAGTTGCTTTTCTGTTATTTGTACTGGGAGTTGCATTTGGCTATTTCATACTATTTCCGATGGTTATCAAGTTTCTCTTGATGATTACGGATATTCTTGATGTTAATGAAATGTTTGGGATGAGCCAATATTTCTCATTCATGTTTAAATTGATTATTCCGTTCGGGTTATTGTTCGAGTTGCCGGTTATCATTGTATTCTTAACCAAAATCGGCGTGATTACACCGAATTTGTTAGTCCGAATTCGGAAGTACGCTTACCTGGTGTTGGTAATTGTTGGCGTATCGATTACACCACCGGACTTTATTTCCGATCTATTGGTAATTGTGCCGCTGATTACGCTTTATGAGGTAAGTATCTGGTTGTCGCGTATCTTTGCACGGAAGCGTAAGGCAAGGCTTGAACGTGAGAGCGAAGTGTTCGCTGAAGAAATTTCTATCGAAAAGTAATTTAAGACTTGAAATATTTTTAATTTAAGATTAATATATAATTGTTAGCACTCATCATGGTTGAGTGCTAATCAATTGAATAGGATAATTTTATTGAATAAGGAGGGCTTAAATATGTTTAAACCGGTAGGGAACCGTGTGGCTGTCCAACCGTTGAAAAAGGAAGAGACAACTGCAAGTGGTATAGTATTACCTGATACGGCAATGGAAAAACCGCAAGAGGGAGTCATAGTTGCGGTCGGCAAACACCGTAACGATAAGGGTGAGACGTTTGAACTTGATGTAAAGGTTGGCGATCGCGTAGTTTTCGGTAAATTCGCAGGCACAGAAATTAAATATGAGAATGAACTTTACTTAATAATGCGAGAAGACGATATTCTTGCTGTGATTGAATAGGAGGAGAAAGGAATGTCTAAAGATATTATTTTTGGTGAGGACGCTCGCCGTAAGATGTTAGACGGCGTTAATGCCTTAGCTGATGTTGTAAAAGTTACACTGGGACCTAAAGGTCGTAATGTAGTTCTTGATAAAAAATATGGTTCACCGTTAATCACTAATGATGGTGTGACGATTGCAAGAGATATTGAATTAGAAGATGCTTTTGAAAACATGGGTGCGCAATTGGTCAAAGAGGTTGCTACAAAAACTAACGATGTTGCCGGTGACGGCACAACTACTGCAACGGTGCTTGCACAAGCGATGATTCGCGAGGGTTTGAAAAACGTAACCGCCGGTGCTAATCCAATGGTAATTCGCAAGGGTATCGAAAAAGCTGTTAACGCAGCGGTTGCTGAGATCAAGGCGATTTCTAAACCGATCGAGAGCAAAGAGTCGATTGCGCAGGTTGCGGCTATCTCTTCTTCTGATGAAGAGGTTGGCGAACTGATTGCTGAAGCGATGGAACGCGTTGGTAAGAAAGGCGTTATCACGGTTGAAGAGTCTAAAGGCTTTATCACTGAGCTGGAAATCGTTGAAGGTATGCAGTTTGACCGCGGCTATATCTCACATTATATGATTACGGACACTGAAAAAATGGAAGCTCTACTTGAAGATCCATACATTTTAATTACTGACCGCAAAATTACGAGCATACAAGAAATTTTGCCGGTACTTGAGCAGGTTGTTCAACAAGGCCGTCCAATCTTACTGATTGCTGAAGACCTTGAAGGTGATGCTCTTGCTACATTGGTCGTTAACAGACTTCGTGGTACATTTACTGCAGTTGCGGTTAAAGCGCCGGGCTTTGGTGATCGTCGTAAAGCGATGCTGCAAGATATTGCAATTCTAACCAAAGGTGAGGTTATTACTGAAGACCTTGGTCTTGAACTTAAAAATACTACAATTGAGCAATTAGGACGTGCGCGTCAAGTTCGCATCACTAAAGACAACACGATTATCGTTGATGGTGCCGGTGGCAAAGACAATATTGCCGCTCGTATTAAACAGATTGAGCAAGAATTGACCGTTACAACTTCAGAATTCGACAAAGAAAAATTACAAGAGCGTTTAGCTAAGCTTAGTGGTGGTGTTGCTGTTATCAAAGTTGGTGCAGCGACTGAAACTGAGCTGAAAGATAAAAAACTTCGCATCGAAGACGCACTAAACTCAACGCGCGCGGCGGTAGAGGAAGGAATTGTTGCCGGCGGTGGAACAGCTCTAATCAATGTGATTCCGGCAATTGATAAAATCAAGGTAACCGGCGACGAAGCAACCGGTGTCAGCATCGTTAAGCGTGCGCTTGAAGAACCGGTAAGACAGATTGCACTAAATGCCGGCTTGGAAGGTTCAGTCGTTGTTGAGAAGTTAAAAACAGAGAAACCGGGAATTGGTTTTAATGCGGCAACAGGTGAGTGGGCTGACATGATCAAAGTTGGTATCGTTGACCCAGCAAAAGTTACGCGTTCAGCACTGCAAAATGCTGCTTCCGTTGCAGGTATGTTCTTAACAACTGAAGCGGTTATAGCTGATAAACCAAGCGACCACAAAGGTCTGCCGGACATGGGCGGCATGGGTGGTATGGGCGGAATGGGCGGTATGATGTAGTCGCTCGCTTAAGAGAAGGCTAAAACGTACAGTTTAGGCTGAGAAAAAACAATGAAGTGACAAAAGACTAATCTGCGGATTGGTCTTTTTTTTATTTAGGCGGTTACCCTAATTGACTGGGAGTAGTTAGCTGAGATAAAATTATATTAAGAAAAAGTATGATTTAGATGTAATTATAGGGGGCCGAGAGCATGGGTAATAATGGTGATATTCGTGGAGATATGAAGGATTGGACAGCGGGAGAATTTATCGAACAGCAGTTGGCTGAGATTAAGTCAACGGTTGGTAATCGGAAGGTGCTTTGTGCTCTGAGTGGCGGCGTGGATTCTGCGGTGGTAGCGGTGCTTGTTCATCAGGCGATCGGTGATCAACTAACTTGTATGTTTATCGATCATGGTCTTTTGCGCAAAAACGAGGCTGAGAGCGTAATGAAAACCTTTGCTGAAAAATTTAAAATTAATGTGGTGAAGGTTGATGCGGGTGCGCGTTTCCTGGGTAAATTAGCGGGAGTGCGCGATCCGGAGCAGAAGCGAAAAATTATCGGAAATGAGTTTATTTATTTGTTCGAAGAAGAGTCGCGTAAGCTCGGCAAGTTCGACTTCCTTGCACAGGGTACTTTATATACAGATATTGTGGAGAGCGGCACCGGTTCACAGGCAACGATTAAGTCGCACCATAATGTCGGTGGGTTGCCTGAGAAGATAGAGTTCGAGTTGATTGAGCCGTTGAAGAGCCTTTATAAAAATGAAGTGAGGTTGGTTGGGACAGCGCTGGGTTTGCCGGATGAGGTTGTGGGTCGGCAGCCATTTCCGGGGCCGGGACTTGGCATCCGCGTGATCGGCGATATAACTGAGGAGAAGCTGGCAATCGTGCGGGAGTCGGATTATATTTTGCGGGATGAAATCGCCAAGGCTGGGTTAGACCGCGAAATCTGGCAGTATTTTACGGCTTTGTTGGATATCAGGAGCGTTGGTGTGCTTGATGGACAGCGGACTTATGCCTATCCGGTAGCGATTCGGGCAGTCAACTCAATTGACGGAATTAGTGCTGAATGGGTGCGGATTCCTTATGAAGTGTTGGCGGCGATAAGTGAGCGGATCCTGCGTGAAGTGGAAGGTGTCAACCGCGTTGTGCTTGATATTACAAGTAAACCTCCGGGGACGATTGAGTGGGAATAACTGACAAAACCCGCAAAGCCTTGAAAACACTGGGTTTTTGAAGCGGAAACGGGGCATTTGATAGCAAATTGATAGCAGATACCAAAACCGGATTTACTTTGCTCACTCC
>Ga0265293_10000468_pt1 | contig 97139 bp, 91 predicted proteins | sample Munlanlewell138R_FD_192505 | JGI IMG/M metagenome (GOLD analysis project Ga0265293, IMG submission 192505) | Leachate microbial communities from a municipal landfill in Southern Ontario, Canada - Leachate well 138R | ecosystem: Engineered > Solid waste > Landfill > Unclassified | place: Canada... | reverse complement strand
AAGTGGTCTTTTTTTATATAGTAAACTGGTAATATAAAAAGGTGAAGCATAAGGATTATTCGTCCTTGCTTCACCTTTTTTGAGGAGCTAATTTATTTCTTTACAGCCCCATCTTTTTTTTAGAAAAGTTCATCTAATAAAATATAATATCTTATTAAATCCTCATTATATTCAATGTTTAATTCTTCAAATAGTAAATGATTATATTTTGAAGTACCTAAATTATGTTCTAAAGATCTTAGACACAGTGCAATATCATTATATTTATCTGCGATTGTTGCTCTACCTAGATCTATAAAGCCTTTTACTTCATCATTGTCTATAAAAATATTTGGTAAACAAAAATCTCCATGAACAAAAGACTGATTTTTATTATTTGGTTTATTTTTGATTAAATAATCTAATAAATCACTTGGGTCTTTAAAGCTGTTAGGTCCATATGTATTTGGTTCTGCATCAATCATACTTACAAGCTTATTTTCAACTCTTTCTTTTGCTAATTGTAGTTTATAGTCCAAATCGTATCTAAGGGGGCATCCGCTTATGTCGATCTTTTCTAACATTTTAAGTGCTTTCGCTAGGATTTTTATTAGTTTTTTGGGGTTAGATAGATACTTTTTATCACAACTCATATTACCTTTTAATTTAGACATTAAAATATAATTGTAATTATCTTCTGTATGCGTGATATATATTTTTGGAACAGGTAGTCTTCCTTGTAACCATTTAAGAATTATTGATTCATTATCTGATTCAAAATTTTGTTTTTCTATTTTTAGTACTTGTTTATCATAAATTAGAACCTTAGAATCCGTGCAACCAATATCGTCTAATTGATAATTTGTATCATATAATTTGTTTTTAACTATTTCAGGAATGTGTATTTTATTCATTTTTAACCTCTATTATAAGTAATATTATAACATTTCTTATGAATTAAAACAGCAATTAATTCATAAAATAAATTAGCATATTATGCTTGACAGTGCTAATCAAAAAGTGTATAATATATTTAGCATCCACATCTTAAGAGTGCTAAAAGGTGATTTTATGATTTCTGATAGACAAAAATTAATATTAAAAGCAATTGTAGAAGAATTTGTAAGAACTAATGAACCAGTAGGTTCTAAGACGCTTACTGATAATGAACACTTTGCTCTAAATGTCTCGCCTGCAACTATACGTAATGAAATGGCTATTTTAGAAGAAATGGGTTTGATTGTGAAAACACATACTTCTAGTGGAAGAATTCCTTCTGAAGATGGCTATAAGTTATATGTGCAAGGCGTTTTAAATGAAAAGAATAGTGTTGAAAATTTTCCTTTAATTGATGAAATCTTTGAAAAAGACTTAATTAGTCGAGAAGAAGCTATAAAGGAATCTGTTGCATTAGTATCTGATATTACAAATTATGCAGCTTTAGTTCTTGGTGCATCTAGTTATAATGCTAGAATTAAAAAGTTGCAATTTGTTTCACTAACACAGCGTCATGCTGTCATTTTAATTGTTACTGATCAAGGATATGTAGAAAGTAAGAAGATTATTGTTCCTGATGAAGTAAATGTTAGTGAAATGGATAAAATCATAACAATATTAAATGATATATTACATGATTGTCCAATATCAGAAATAGATAAGCGCATTAAAGAACATCTTGAAAAGGATAATATGAGTTCATTCATTGCTTATTATGAGAAGTTTATAAGTGCTTTAACTAGAGTATTTACTGAAATGGTTCAAGATAAATTCTTTTTATCTGGGCAAAGTAATATTTTAAATCAACCTGAATTTCAAAATGTAAGTAAAGCAAAAGAAATACTAAATGTTATTGAAAACCAAGAAATTCTAAAAGCAGTTAATGTAACTAATGCAGGAATATCTGTAAAAATTGGTGGAGACAACCAAATTCATGCAATGAAAGATTGCACAGTTATTACTGTTCCTTATGAATTGGATGATGGAAAAACTGGTGCTATAGCAGTTATTGGTCCAACAAGGATGCATTATCAAAAAGTAATTCCACTTTTAGAATATATAGCAAAAAATATTAAGAAAGTTGTAGATTGATTATGAGATATCGTGAAGAAGAAAAAGATGAAATTTTAGAAAATGAATCTGAAGAAGAAACTGTCGTATTAGATGAATCAAATGAAATAGATGAATCGAATGAAATCGAACTCCTGAAAAGTGAGTTAAAAGATTTTAAAGAAAAATATTTAAGAACATTAGCAGAAGTTGAGAACTTTAAAAAGCGAATTAATGAAGAAAGAATTAGGGAAAGAAAATATTTTAATCAAAGTCTAATAGAAAAATTCGTAAATACATTAGATATTTTTGATAAAACAGTTAATATTAAAACTGATGATGAAAAGCTTAAGAATTTTTTAATTGGTTTTGAAATGATTAACAATAATTTGAAACAAATATTAGCCGATGAAGGTGTAAAACCTATTGAATCAACTGGTAAACAATTTGATCCAGCAGTTCATTATGCAGTTGAGACTGATTATGATGAAACTATAGAGGATGGATTAGTAATTGAAGAGATTCAAAGAGGTTATACATTTAAAGACCGAGTATTAAGACCGGCAACTGTTAAAGTTAATAAAAAAAATAAGGAGGAAAATTAAAAATGGCTAAAATCATAGGTATAGATTTAGGAACAACAAATTCTTGCGTCGCTGTAATGGAAGGTGGCGAAGCAAAAGTTATAACAAATGCGGAAGGGAATAGAACAACTCCATCTGTTGTTGCATTTAAAGATGGAGAAATCCAAGTTGGTGATATTGCGAAAAGACAAGTAATCACTAATCCTCATACAGTATCATCTGTTAAGAGATTAATGGGTTCAAATGAGAAAATTAATGCTAATAATAAAAAGTATACACCACAAGAAATTTCCGCAATGATTCTTCAAAACTTAAAAGCAACTGCAGAATCATATTTAGGTGAAAAAGTTACAGATGCAGTAATTACTGTACCTGCATATTTTAATGATGCACAACGTCAAGCAACTAAAGATGCTGGTGTTATTGCGGGATTAAATGTAAAAAGAATAATTAATGAACCAACTGCAGCTGCACTTGCATATGGTATAGATAAAACAGATAAAGAACAAACAATCTTAGTTTATGACTTAGGTGGAGGAACATTTGACGTTTCTATCCTACAATTAGCTGATGGAACATTTGAAGTTATTTCTACATCTGGTGATAATAAATTAGGTGGAGATGACTTTGATACAGTTGTAATGAATTATCTTGTAGAAGAATTCAAAAAAACTGAAGGTATTGATTTAAGCAAAGATAAAATGGCTATGCAAAGAGTAAGAGATGCTGCTGAAAAAGCTAAGAAAGAATTAAGTGGTGTTACTAAGTCAGAAATTAGTTTACCATTTATTTCTGTAGGTGTAAATGGACCAGTCCATCTTACAAATTCTTTAACTCGTGCTAAATTTGATGAATTAACACATCATTTAGTTGAAAGAACACTAGATCCAGTTAGAAGAGCATTAAGAGATGCGAAAATGACTGCAAAAGATATCGATCAAGTTTTATTAGTAGGTGGATCTACTAGAATTCCTGCAGTGCAAGATTTAGTTAAAAGAGAATTAAACAAAGAACCTAATAAGAGTGTAAACCCTGATGAAGTTGTTGCTATGGGTGCAGCTATTCAAGGTGGAGTTTTAAGTGGAGATGTTAAAGATGTATTATTATTAGATGTTACTCCGTTATCTTTAGGTATTGAAACATTAGGTGGTGTTTTCACAAAATTAATCGAAAGAAACACAACTATTCCTACATCTAAATCACAAGTTTTCTCAACTGCAGCAGATAATCAACCAGCTGTTGATATCCATGTTTTACAAGGTGAAAGACAAATGGCAGCTGATAATAAGACTTTAGGAAGATTCCAATTAGGTGATATTCCACTAGCTCCAAGAGGTGTTCCTCAAATTGAAGTTACATTTGATATTGATGCAAATGGTATTGTTAATGTTAGTGCTAAGGATTTAGGAACTAATAAGAGTCAATCTATTACAATTCAAAACGGTAGTGGTTTATCAGAAGCTGAAATTGAAAGAATGGTTCGTGAAGCTGAAGAAAATGCAGAAGCAGATAAATTAAAGAAAGAAGAAGCTGATTTAAGAAATGAAAGTGAACAAATCATCTTCCAAGTAAGAAAATCTGTTACTGATTTAGGTGATGAGGTTACAGAACAAGAAAAATCTGATATTGAAGCTAAATCAAAAGATTTAGAAGAAGCTCTTAAGGGATCAGATTTAGAATTAATAAAATCAAAGAAAGAAGAGTTATTAAAAGTTAGTCAAAATATTGCTATGAGAGCATACCAAAAAACTCAAGGTAATCAAGATGCTAACACAAATACTGAAGATAACGACACAAGCGAAAAAGTAGTAGATGCAGAATTCGAAGATGTGGATTAATTGCTAGAAAGAGATAATTATGGCCAAAAGAGATTATTATGAAGTATTAGGGGTTTCTAAAACTGCTAGTGAAGATGAAATAAAAAGAGCATATCGTACTCTTGCAAAAAAATATCATCCCGATGTTAGCAAGGAAGAGAATGCTGCTGAAAAATTTAAGGAAGTTCAAGAAGCTTACGAAGTTTTAAGTGATCCAACTAAACGTGAACAATATAACCAGTTTGGCCATCAAGGTGCAAATTTTGGCGGGGGTTCAGGTTTTGAAGGGTTTAACTTCGGTGGCTTTGGTGGATTTGAAGATATTCTTTCATCAATGTTTGGTGGTGGAGGTAGTAGAACAAGCGGAAGAAACAATCGAGGTTCAGATTTAAGAGCAAATATTTCTATTAGTTTTGAAGAAGCTGCTTTTGGAGTTGAAAAAGAACTTTCTATTAATAAGCATGATACTTGTACAGCCTGTAGCGGTCTAGGTGCAGAGAGTAAAAATGATGTAACTGTTTGTTCAACTTGCCGCGGTAGAGGTAGAGTAATCATTGAACAAAATACAATCTTTGGAAGAGTTCAAACTGAAACTACATGTTCTACATGTAATGGTAGTGGAGAAATAATTAAAAATAAATGTAAAGTTTGTTCTGGAGAAGGTAGAGTTAAGAAAACATCTAAGATTAAAATTAAAATTCCATCAGGTATTGATGATGGTCAAGGATTTAAATTATCAGGATATGGTGAAGCTGGTAAAAAAGGTGGTTCTCATGGTGATTTATATGTAAATGTTACAGTTAAACCACATGAAATATTTACTAGAGATGGACTAAATGTCTTTATGGATTTACCAATTACATTCTCACAAGCAGCACTTGGCGATAATGTTGAAGTGCCAACATTAACTGGTAATGTAAATTTAAAAATACCTGCTGGTACACAAAGTGGAACAAAGTTCAAATTAACTAATAAGGGAATATTTAATGCAAGAACATCAAGACAAGGAAGTCAATATGTAAGTGTTAATATTATTACTCCTACTAAGCTTACAAATGAACAAAAAGAACTATTTAAAAAACTTTCAAAAACAAATGAACGAAACGATTCAGTATTTGAAAAAATAAAAAAATTCTTTAAAAATTAAAATAAATGTCGCTTTTCTATAATTGAAAAGCGACTTATTATTATTTTAACTTGCTTTACTTAAAATGCTAAATATAGTATAATAAATAATATATAAGATTATAAATAGGTAATAAATATGCAAAGATATTTTATACAAAGTGAACAAATTAATGGTAACTTAATAGTAATAGTTGATCAAGATTACCATCATATAAAAAATGTTATGAGAATGAGAATTGCTGAAAAGGTAGAAGTTTGTGATGAAAATCAAAACTTATTTTTATGTGTAATAAAAGAAATAAATAAAAATAATGTTGTCTTAGAAACTCTAGAAAAATTAAAATCAGATGTTGAACTACCTACATCAATTACTATTGCTTTAGGCCTTACTAGAGGTTCTAAACTTGAAGAAGTTTTAAGAAGGATTACAGAACTTGGAGCTGATGGGTTTATTCCTGTTGAAATGAAAAGATCTGTGGTTAGAATTAAAGATGAAAAAAATTCTAAACTTGAACGTATGAATACGATTGTGAAAGAAGCATCTGAACAAAGTAAAAGGACAAAACTCTTAAGTGTAGCAAATCCTTTAAAACTAGATAAATTACTAGATAATCTTGATCAATTCGATATACTTGTTTATGCTTATGAGGATTTAAAAACAAATTCTTTAAATAAATTTAAAAATATTATTCCTTTATTTAAGGGAAAAAGAGTTTTAATTATAGTTGGACCTGAAGGAGGATTTGATCCTTTAGAAGTAGAACTATTAAATAATAAAGGTTTTATACCGATCGGACTAGGACCTAGAATATTAAGACTAGAAACAGCACCATTATATATTATGAGTGCGATTAGTTATGAATTGGAGTTATAGAATGAAAGTAAGTTATTATTCACTAGGATGTAAAGTTAATGAATATGAATCAGTAGCAATAATAAATGAATTTATGGATAATGGTTTTGAATTGGTAGGGTTCCAAGAAAAAGCAGATGTTGCAATTATTAATACATGCACAGTTACTAACACATCGGATTCAAAAAGTAGAAAAATAATACGTCAAGCTGTTAAAAATAATCAAAATGGTGTTGTTGCTGTAATGGGTTGTTTTGCACAGTTAAATCCACTTCAAGTAAAAGAAATTGAAGGTGTAGATATTATTCTTGGAACTAAGAATCGCCATTTACTTTATTCTTTAGCAATTGATGCATTAAAAACAAAAAATCCTAAGTTTATTATTGAAGATATAAGTAAAAATAGAGATTATGAAGAAATAAAAATAAATCGTTATAATAACCATACTAGAGGTTTTATAAAAATTGAGGATGGTTGTGATAACTTTTGTAGCTATTGCGCAATCCCCTATGCTAGAGGAAGAGTTAGAAGTAGATTACCAGAAGATGTTATAAATGAAATTAGTCATTTATCACAAAATGGTATGAAAGAAGTTGTATTAACAGGGATCAATACTGGAGCATATGGTAAAGATTTAAATGGTTATTCCTTTGAAAATTTATTGTCTGATTTAGTAAGTAGAGTTGATAACCTACCTAGAATCAGGATTTCAAGTTTAGAAATGACTGAAATAACTGATGGTTTACTTAATATAATCAACGTGCATAAAGATAAATTCTGTAATCATTTCCATATTCCCCTACAAGGTGGAGCAAATAATACATTGAAGAGAATGAATAGAAAATATACAACTGAAGAATATAAAGAAAAAATAAATAAAATTAGAAATGTATTCCCAGATGCAAATATAACAACAGATGTTATGGTTGGTTTTCCTGGGGAAACTGCTAGTGACTTTGAAGAAACAAAAAAATTTATTGATTCTATAAATTATGGAGAAATGCATGTTTTCCCATATTCAAGAAGACCAAATACTAGAGCATATGATTTTGTTGATCAAGTTGATGATACTACAAAAAAATTTAGAACAAATGAGCTTTTAAATTTAAGTAGAGAGAAAGCTATTGAATTCAGAAAACAATTTGTGGGCAAAAGAGTTGAAGTATTAGTAGAAAAGGTACAAAATGGGATTTGCTATGGTCATTCTTCAAATTATTTGAATGTGAAATTTGAAAGTATAACTGCAAAAAATAATGATTTAGTTTTAGTTGAACTAACTGATTATAACTATCCGATTTCTTCAGGAAAGGAAATTATTAATGTTTAAAAAATATAAGTTCAAGCCGTTTATTAATGAGGCTCTAATAGATCTTGGTTTTAGGGAACCTACAAATGTACAAAAAGAAGTTATTCCTAAAGTACTAAATAATGAGAATGTAATTGCTCAAAGTCAAACCGGTACAGGAAAAACTCATGCATTTTTACTTCCTTTATTAAACAATTTAGATAATGTTGAAGAAGTTCAATATGTAATTATTGTACCAACAAGAGAATTAGCGTATCAAATAAGCGATGAAATTAATAAAATAATTAAGTTTTCTAATTCTTTAATAGATGTTAGAACTTATGTAGGTGGAACTAATAGAGAAAGTGAAATTGAAAGATTAAAAATATCTCAACCTCAAATAGTTATTGGAACTATTGGTAAAGTAAAAGATCTTGCTATTAGCACGAATCTATTAAAAATTCATACTGCAAAAGCTGTTGTTGTTGATGAAGCAGATATGGTTTTTGAATCATCTGAAATAGAAGATATCGATACTATATTTGCAAGATTTGTTGATGATATTCAAGTTCTAGTATTTAGTGCAACAGTATTTAATGATTTAATTGTTTTCTTAAATAAATATTTATCTAAATTTGAACTAGTTGATCTTACAAATAAAAATATTGCTCATGAAAATATAAAGCATATATTTATTCCAACAAAAAATAAAAATAAGTTCACATTATTAGTGAACTTACTTAATACTTTTCATCCATACTTAGTTTTAATTTTCGCAAATACAAAAACAACTGTAGATGATATCGCAAATCATTTAGGTGAAAATGGATTCAAAGTTGGTAAACTTACCGGTGACTTAGAAGCTAGGGAAAGAAAACAAATTTTAAGAAGAATTAAAGATGCAGATTTTCAATATGTAGTTGCTAGTGATATTGCTTCGCGTGGAATTGATATTACTGGAGTTAGCCATGTAATCAATTTTGAACTACCAAATGATATTGAGTTTTTTATCCATAGAACTGGTAGAACTGGAAGAATTGATAATGATGGTATATCTATTTCTTTTTATGATTATGAAGATGATAGTTATATAAATAAGTTAGAAGCTAAAGGTTTAAGTTGTACATATATGGCATTGAAAAATAATGAATTAGTGCCAACCAAGGAAAGAAATGCTAGAAGTAAAAGAGTTAATAAAATGACTACTTTAGAAGAATCTATTCATAGAGCTATTCCTGTTCCTAAAAAGGTTAAACCAGGATATAAAAAGAAGAGAAATGAAAAGATTCAAAAAGAGTTAAGAAAAGCAAAGAGAAATAAAATCGAAGATATATATCGTAGAAAGGCAAGAAAAGAAGAATGAAAATAGGTTGTCATGTTGGAAATAGTGGAGATAAAATGTTAGTAGGTAGTGTTACAGAAGCACTAAGTTATAATGCTAATTGCTTTATGGTCTACCTTGGAGCACCACAAAATACTTATCGTAAGGAAATAGAGAGATTAAACATTCCTGAGATGACTGAAATAATTAAAGAAAACAATATAAAAGCAAAGGATATTATTGTCCATGCACCATATATTGTAAATTTAGCACAAAGCGATGAAGTTAAAAGATCGTTTGCAGTTGAATTTATATCTAAAGAAATTATTGCAACTGATAAAGTTGGTGCTAAATATATAGTTCTTCATCCTGGAGCACATGTGAAAATGGGTGAAGAAGTAGGGCTAGATAATATTGTGAGAAGTTTAAAAGAGATTTTAGAGATTACTAAAGATACAGATGTTTCTATAGCTCTTGAAACTATGGCAGGTAAAGGTACAGAACTATGCTATAAATTTGAACATCTTAAATACTTGATTGACGAAGTTAAATCAGATAGATTAGTTGTATGTTTTGATACTTGTCATACTAATGATGCGGGATATGACATTATAAATGATTATGATGGTGTTTTAAATGAGTTTGATAAACTTATCGGTTTAGATAAAATAAAAGTAATTCATTTAAATGACTCAAAAAATATTACTGGTGCAAGAAAAGACCGTCATGAGAATTTTGGATTTGGTACTATTGGTTTTGAAACTCTAATGAAGTTTGTAAATGATAAAAGATTTAAAGACATTCCAAAAATATTAGAAACACCTTATGTGAAAGATGGAAAAGGAGATTTTCCACCTTATAAGTATGAAATAGAAATGATTAGAAATGGAGTTTTTGATCAAGAGTTAATTGAAAAAATAGTGAAGGGAGAATAAAATGGAATTACATGATTGGATAATCATCGGACTATTAACTGTTTTGTTAGTTTTAGTAGTATTTAGCCTTGTATTAAGTTTTAAGAAAAAAGAAGTTAATAATATAGAAGATAACTTAAAAGAGAATACAAATCAAATAGTAGGCAATTTAAAAAGTGAAGTAACTGCACTATCTAATTCATTTGTGAATATGTTCACTCTTTTCACAAGTTCACAAAGTGAAGCAAATAAGTCATTTGTACAAAATGTAGAAAGTCAAATTAAGCTTGCAAATGATGGTCAAAGTAAAGCGAATCTTGAAATTGAACAAAAACTAGAGAACATAAGAAATTCTGTAGAAAAATCAATTAATACATTAAAAGAAAATACAGATAAAAGATTAGAAAATGTTCGTGAACAAATTGAAAAATCTCTTACCTCAATTCAACTTGAGAACTCAAAGAAATTAGAAGAAATGCGTCAAACAGTTGATGAAAAACTTCAATCTACATTAAATGCAAGAATAACTGAATCATTTAAGACTGTAAGTGACAGTTTGGAAAAGGTTACTAAAGGTTTAGGTGAAATGCAAACTCTTGCTACTGGTGTTGGTGACTTAAAGAAAGTATTAAGTAATGTGAAAACTAGAGGTATTTTAGGGGAAATTCAATTAAGTAATATCCTTGAAGAGATTTTAATTGCAGAACAATACGAAACAAATGTAATTACAAAAAGAGGAAGTAATGATAGAGTAGAGTTTGCTATTAAACTTCCTGGTGATGGTAATCCAGTCTACTTACCAATTGATTCTAAATTTCCAATTGAAGATTATTCAAGACTTTTAGATGCATATGAAACAGCTGATAGTAAATTAGTTGAAAAACATCAAAAAGATCTTGCAGCAAAAATTAAAACCTTTGCAAAAGATATAAGTTCAAAATATATTGATGTTCCAAATACAACAGAGTTTGCAATAATGTTCCTACCAATAGAAGGATTATATGCTGAAGTTGTAAGACTTGGACTTGTTGAAGATTTACAGAGAACTTATAAAATAAATATTGCGGGTCCAACAACAATGGCTGCACTCCTTAACTCAATTCAAATGGGCTTTAAGAGCCTAGCTATCCAACAAAGAAGTAGTGAAGTTTGGGAAACATTAGCTGCAGTTAAGACTGAATTTGAAAAATTTAGCGATGTTTTAAAATCAGCTCAAACAAAACTAGATCAAGCTAATAATGAACTTCACAAATTAGTTGGAACTAGAACTAGACAAATTCAAAGAAGATTAAGAGATGTTTCATCATTTAATGATTATGAAACGAAAGTTTTAATTCCTGTAAATCAAGATTTAGATGATGAATAACGCATATTCTTAAATAAATATTTAAATTTTTGATACAATATTAATGGAGGTACTTTATGAAAAAAACATTATATATTGAAGGAATGAGTTGTGCTCATTGCTCAGCTAGAGTTGAAAAAGCATTAAACAAAATTGATGGAGTAAAGGCTAAAGTCGATTTAAGCAATAATTTAGCTAATCTAACATTAAAAAATGAAATCGATGATAAAGTATTAATAGATGCTGTAGAAGACGCAGGTTATTCTGTGAGTTCAGTAAAATAGAGTCACTAATAGTGATTCTTTTTTTGCATCATTCTTGCTTGATGGTTAAGTAAGTTAACTTGTGGTTATATTGTATTTTACTATCAATCTGTGGATTTTATAAAATTTCAGTGTATAATGGAAGTGTAAGTAAAGGAGATTAATATATGAAACTAAATTTAAGTGAAAATATTAAGAAATTTCGTAAAGCAAAAGGAATGACCCAAGAGGGTTTAGCTGATTTATTAAATATTTCTAGTGCTGCAATAAGCAAATGGGAATCTAATGATACTTACCCAGATATTACAATGCTTTTTCCACTAGCAAGAATATTTGATGTTAGTGTTGATGAGTTAATGGGCTATGATACAGCAAAGATTGAATCTAACATAAAAGATGTAATAGAACAATACTGGGAAATGTATTATCAAGGAAAAATGCAAGAGGCAACAGAATTAATTAAAAGAGCTAGAAAGAAATATCCAAACGATTATAAAATAATGCTTATCTATATGTGGTGTATTGCAGGTGGTGCTGCAGATAATGATCCTAATATTTTAAAAGAAAATTATGATGAATTCATGAATATTTGCAATACTGTTTTAAATAATTGTACAGATGATTTATTGAGGCTTGATGCACTAAATATGAAAGCAAAACTATTTCATGCACTAGATAATACTGAAGAAGCACTAGATATTATAAATAAGTTCCCAAATTGGTATCACACAGCTGAACAAAAAACTGAACAACTTTTTGCTAAAGATACTGCTGAATTTAAATACTGGATCTTAAAGAACCAATATGAACTTTTTGATTTTGCTTTTAATAAACTTATTAAATCAATTTGGTACGTAGAAGATATATCTCTTGAAGAAAAAATTAGTAAAGTTAATAACTTTATAAACTCAACTTCCAAACTAGCTAATAATAAAGGATTTGAATATTTTTCTTATTTTGCTAGTAAGGCATGTGGTGAGTTTTGTGGTAAACTTGCATATTTAGAAAATACTGAAGAATATATAATTAATTTTAGAGAAAAACAGTTAGAATTTGCAAAGAAAGCAGCAATGTCTATGAAAAATGATAAAGTACTTGCAGAATATGCAATGGTTCAAACAAATGGAGATTACTTAAAATGGTTAGTAAACTATTTTAAAAATTCTGAGTTCAAAACACTAAAGAAACTAAGAGAAAATAAAAGATTTATAGAATTATTAGAAAAATACTCATAAAAAAAGCCGGTTCATTTTCGAACTGGCTTATTTTATCATTTCTAATATTTCTTGTTTTAAAACTTGAACAATTTCTTTTTCTTCAATTCGTTTAATTATTTCACCTTTTTTAAATAAAAGCGCTCCATTTCTACCACCTGCTATTCCTATATCTGCATCTTTTGCTTCTCCTGGGCCATTAACTGCACAACCCATAATAGCAACTTTTATTTTCGGGTTATTTAAACTGTCTAGAAAAGATTCAATTTCATCAACTATTTCAAGCATATTATACTGAATTCTCCCACATGTAGGACAAGATACTAAGGTTGGCTTATCATACAAACCAAATGTAGATAAGATTTCTTTTGCAACTTTAATTTCTTCAGTAGAATTTGTACTTAATGAAACTCTTAATGTATCTCCGATACCTTGGTAAAGAAGAACTCCTAACCCTATTGCAGATTTAATTGTTCCTGAAAATTTTGATCCAGCTTCAGTAATTCCTATATGTAGTGGATAGGGAAATACTTCACTTGCTTGTAAATAAGCACTGATAGCAGTATTTACATCCGATGCTTTAAGGGATATTACAATTTCATAGAAATCTAAATCTTCTAATATTTGTACATGTCTTTTTGCACTTTCTACTAATGCACTTGCAATATCATCGTTATATTTATCTTGAAGATCTTTTTCAATAGAACCAGAATTAACTCCAATTCTAATTGGTATATTTTTTTCCTTACAAGCATTAACTACAGCTTTGATTCGCTCGATATCACCTATATTTCCTGGATTAATTCTTAATTTATCAACACCAGATTCAATAGCGATTAGGGCTAGTCGATAGTCAAAATGAATATCTGCAACAAGAGGAATGCTTATTTTTGCTTTGATTTCTTTTATTGCTCTAGCATCGGCTTCATCCAAAACAGCAACTCTAATTATTTCGCAACCACATTTTTCTAACTCATGAATTTGGTTTACAGTTGCATCAACATCTTTAGTTTTAGTATTTGTCATGCTTTGAATAGCAATTTTTTCATTACCACCAATTAATACATTACCAATTCGAACAACTCTAGTTTCTTTTCTTTTCATTTGTTATTTTTTGACCGTTTCTTTAACTTGGGTTGGAGTAGTTTTCTTTCTTTTGACTTTCTTTCTTTGCGGAGAACGAATTCTATTTTCTCTTAAGATATTATAGATAGTACTTCTAGATAAATCATATCCTCGCTCTTGCATAATACGTGCAAATTCTGTAAAGTTTGTTCCTCTAAACTCTGCTCTGTATGTTTTCGCAATTGTTTTTCTTATATCTGTTTCATATGTATTGACTGGTTTATAATATCTATTTTTATGAATAACACCAGCTTCACCTTCGTTTAAAACTTGACGTTTAAGATTTCTTACTTGTCTTGTTGTAATCTTAAGTAGTTTTGCAGCCTTTGGCCCATTAATTTCTCCCGCAATTAGACGATTAATAACTCTCAATTTTTTCTTTTCTAATTTTTTTAGTTTTAATGGTTTTTCTTCGCTGCTTTCATCTGTTTCAATTGCAGCTTTTTTCATTCGCTTTTTCGCAATCTTCTCAATTGGTTCAGTATCAAACTCGATTTTGATATCCTTTTGTAGTTCTAAAACATCACTAATAATGTTAACTTCAGGGATATCAACATCTGCTACAACTATATCATCATTATCGAAATGAAGCAAACCTTCAATTTCTTCAGTAACAGTTGTATCTTTTTGTTTATTCTCTTTATTATCTGACTTCATAATGTCCTCCGTTATTTGATAAATATTTCCTATTTATATTAACACATAAACAGAATATATTCAAGAAATATGTGTTTTCAAAATAAAAACACCAATCAACTTGGCGTTTATTAGCTATTTTTTCGCTTTTTCTTTGTGTAAAGTTTGTTTACGACATTTAGGGCAAAACTTCATTTGCTCAATTCTGTCGGGAGTGTTCTTTTTATTTTTTTCAGTTAAATAATTTTCTTCGTTACAAACTGAACATCTCATTAAAAATGTTACTCGCATGATGACCTCCTAACAATATATCTCTTATGTATTATACTATAATTATCTTCATAATGCAAGAAAATTATATTTAATATTTATAAAGATTAATTTTCATATAATTTAGATTACTTCCCTATAATTTTCCTTTTTTCACCAAACTTTTATTATATAATAACAATAATGAGGTTAATATATTATGGCGAAGGACAAAAAGAGAAATATTGATGATAAGAAGGAAGAAACTCTTTTTTATCATGAATTAATTGGTATTATATTTATAATCTTTTCAATATCTATTTTGGGACAACTTGGTAAAATTGGATCATTCCTCACAAATATCTTTAAAGTTACATTTGGTGATTGGTACTGGATTGTGATATTATTTTTACTATTTTTTGGAATTGTAAATTTATTTACACATAAAAACTTTGATTTTAAAAATCAAAGATTTATTGGTTTCTTATTTATTTGTTTTGGTTTATTAATATTTGCTCATTTCCCACTTCATAATTATATTGAACAATCTTCAAATTCCTATTTTTCAGAAACTTGGAAAATATATAAAACATATTTAGATACTGAGGCTAATATGTATTTAGGTGGTGGTCTAGTTGGTTCTGTAATGTTTTATATAATTTTTTATTTATTTGGAGCTATAGGTGTAGTATTAATTGCTTTACTTATTATGCTACTTGGCTTATCATTAATAATTAAAATGCCTATTATTGATATGTTTAGAAATTTAGGAAGTAAAACTAAAAAGCTTACAAGATATACTGGTAATTTCTCAAGATTTTTTAAATATAATTTAGGTTCTAATGAAGAAAAAGAAATAGCAACAAAGAAAAATATATTTTCAAAACAACAACAAGTACCACTAAAAATTTTTGAAGAAATTCCTAATGTAATGAATTATAATTTTCAAGATAAATTATCATTAGAAACTAGAAGTTTGATTCATTCTGTTTTTAATAATTTACACATTGAGTATAAAGATTTAAGTTATACAATTACTTACCAAGTAACTTCATTTAAATTTAGAGTATTTTCAGAATTCAATATGGAACATTTAATTGAAAGACTAAATAATGTTATCGAAGATAATATCTTAATTGGTTATGAGGGAAGTAGTTTAATGATTCAAATTGTTAATAAATACCCACAGATATTAACTATCAGAGAAATATTATTAAAACAAAGTAATTTATATGATAATTATATTATTCCACTTGGCTTAACTTATGAAAATAAATTATGCGAAATTGATTTAGTTGGTAATTCAAATTTATTATTAATTGGTAGTAAAGGAACAGGATTAAAGAATTTTATATCTTATTATATTTGTTGTTTATTTGTGAAAATGAATTTAATTAATTATGAAATTGAAATATTTGATGCCAATAATGAGTTTGGTTATTTAAGCAATATAATTGATGTTGTTAGTGATGTTGCAATTAATGATTATTTAAATAAAATAATAGCTTTAATTGATGGTAAACTTGAACTCATTAATAATGCAAAAACAACTTCATTAGATGATTATAATAAAAAAATAGATATTAATAACGATTCAAGTGAAAAATTAAAAAGAAAAGTTATTGTAATAAATAATTTAGATGTTGATAAAGAAACCTATGCATATTTTGAAAATAAAATAATGTATGTAACACAGTTAGGTGAAAAAGCTGGGGTCACTGTTATATATTTAATTAGAGATGAACTTAATTATACAACAATTCTATCATCGCTTTTTAATCATAAATTAGTATTTAAAATGAGTTCGCAATCTTTTTCTAATAGAGTAATGAATAATAATAATGCTCTTTATTTACAAAAAAATGGTGATGCTTTTTATTTAAGTCAAATAAAAGCAAGAAGAATTCAAACTCCATTAGTTTCAAATAAAGATTTAGAAAAGGTGTATGAATATTTAAAATAGAAACTCGTTAATTGAGTTTCTATTTTTTCTTTCTTGCTCTTTTGATAGCATCATATCTTTCTTTTAAAGCAATTTCGTATTTGCTTGATTCTTTTGGATAATAATATTGTCTATCTTTGATTGGATCGGGTAAATATTGTTGGTCTACCCATGAACCTGGATAATCATGTGGATATTTATAAGCTGTTTGATTTGGATCAAAGGAATATTGATTTTTTAAATGGAGTGGTAGAGTTCCACTTTTACCAGCTTCGATATCATTTAATGCACTATCAAGGGCTAAATAAGCTGTATTTGATTTTGGAGATAAAGCCATATCTACAACAATTGCCGCAAGTGGAAGCCTTGCTTCTGGAAAACCAAGCTCAAGTGCTGTTTCGCAAGCTGCTTTTACTTTTGGTCCCATTGCAGGGTTTGCTAGACCAATATCTTCATAACAAATACAATATAATCTTCTAATTAGTGGCAGTAAATCTTCAGCACTTAAGAGTTTGCCTAAGTAATGTAAACTTGCATCTACATCACTCCCCCTAATTGATTTATGAAGCCCACTTAAAGTATCAAAGAAATTATCTTCAGATCCATCGATACTTATGCTTGGTTTTTGAATAATTTGTTTTGCTAAATCTAAGTCTATATTTAGATTTTCATTTAAAACAAAGAAAATAGCTTCGAGCATATTTATAATTATTCTTACTTCGCCATTAGCCATATTGACTAAATAACTTCTAGCATCATTATCTATCTTGATGTTTGGATTGTAATTTATAATTGCTTTATCAATTGCAAGTGATAATTCATCATTTGTTAATGAGTTTAATTTATAAATCATACAACGAGAACGAATAGCAGGATTAACAGAATGATATGGATTAATGGTTGTTAAACCTAAGATAGTAATACTTCCTTTTTCTACATAAGGTAGTAAGAAATCTTGAATATCTTTTTTCATTCTGTGAATTTCATCAATAATTACTAAAGTTGATTGATTTGTTTCTGCTGATGCAATAATATCTTTTAAAGCTGCTTTATTATCAGTAGATGCATTAAAAGTAAAATAAGGAAGATCTAATTCGTTACAAATTGCAAGTGCAAGTGTAGTTTTTCCAATTCCTGGAACACCATAAAATATTAAAGATGGTATTTTTTTATTTTTAAGCATTTTTCTGATTACACCATTTGAGCCAACTAAATGTGCTTGGCCAAAGATATCATCAATTTTTTGTGGTCGCATTCTATATGCTAATGGTTCCATATAATCACCTTAGATTATTTTAACACAAAGCAAAATTTAAGTAAAGAAAAAGGGCAAACCTTAGTCGTATTTTCTACCCATTATAGGTCTAAAATTAACACCTAAGATTCCCCCTAAAGATGCTGAAGTTATGTAAGAAACAGTCTTTACAAAACTTCTTGCTATGAATGGAACTTGAACAAAAAAGTTGATAATTAAAGTCAGTAATATAATAATAGTTGCAGCTATTAAACCTTCCAACAAGCCATTTTTCTGTGCTGTATTTCCTGCTAGAAGTCCCAAAATAAAGAAAGATAAGACCCCCACAACAAATGTTATCGTATTAAATGAGGTAACTCTTGAACTAGCTTTGTTTAAGTATATCAAGAGTGCATAAATTGAAGCAAAAATGCTAAGAATAAGTAAAAAGACAATATAAGCAAACATTTTCATTTTAATAGTATTTTTCATTTTATCACCACTTAATTATATTAAGTTTATGAAAAGTTTAGAACAGGAGTAAGTTTATGGATTATTTAGTTTTATTAAAAATTATTGCAATATATTTTATTATTTTACTCATTATGAAATTTATGGGAAAGCGAGAAATTGGCCAGCTCAGTTTATTTGATTTTGCAGTAATTTTAATTATAGCAGATATTGCAGTTTCAGGTTTAGGAAAAGAAAATGAGTTTTTAATTTATATAGCAGGAATTTTAATATTAGGTTTTATTCAAAAAATACTTGCTTATATAAGTTTAAAGTTTTCAATTTTTAGAAGTTTCCTTGATGGTAAACAAAGCATTATTATTATCGATGGTAAGTTAAATATTAAAGAAATGAAAAAGCAAAAGTACAATATGGATGATTTAATTATTCAAATGCGCTTAAAAAATATTCGATCTATATCAGAAGTTAGATATTTAATCTTAGAATCAAATGGCGAGATTTCCACATTCCTCTTTGATGAATTTTCAGAAACAGATAATCCATCTACACCAGTTGCATCGAAAACACAAAATGTGGTAGCTAGTAATACAATAGGAGAAGCAGAAACTGCAAAAGAAGCAAAAGCTATTTATCCTTTTCCAGTAATTTTAAGCGGTAAAATTATTGAGGAAAACTTAAAAATATTAAATCTTACTACTGATTTTGTCTATCAAGAAATAAAGAAACAAGGATATAATGAAGTTGCAGATATTTATTATGCTAACTATGAATACGGAGGTTTATTTATTGCGAAAACTTGTGATTTTTAAAATCTTTGCATAAATTATAAATAATATTGATAATATAAATGAATTAAGCAGGTAATTTTTTATGCCTGCTTTTAAAATAATCAGGCTTAAAATTGTTAAAACAGTAAGGAGAATAAAATTAAAATTTTCATTAAAGAAGAATTTAAATTTATATGTGTTTTTAAGATAAAAGAAAATATACATAGTTGAGATAATTGTAACTAATAAAGTTGCTAGAATTAAACTATTAAAGGATATGAAATTAATAAATGAAAGACCAAAAATAAGAATTAATTTTATAATGCTAATAATTATATTAAACTTAAATAAAAACTTTTGCCTACCTAGAGCTTGCATTATTGCCATTAAAGGAGAATGAATATAGTAAACTATAAAAAGTGCTCCTAAACTAGTAACATAATTTGCCCCTATATCAGTATTATAAACTAAACTCATATATTCATATCCATACACTGTAATTAGTATAGACACCAATATTCCAGGTATTATTGATAAAATACATGACTTCTTAATATAATAATTTATTTCATTTGTATTATTACTTGCATTCGCTTTACTTATATTGGGTATTACTGCAGTTGCAATTGATTGTGAAATAAATGAACAAAGTGTTATTAAAGGAATTGCATATGCAGTTACTGCACTGTATTTATATAAAATATCATCACTTGAAAATGCTAAGATGCTTAATGCTAATGTATAAATAATTGGTTCTAAAAATAAACTGAAGTTACCAACTAATCTAGAAAGTGTTGTTGGAAGCCCAATTCTAATTATATCTTTTTTAGGAGAAATATCGTTTATTTTTGAAATTACATCAACTTTTTTTCTCTTTAATATAACTAAACTATATATTAAGGAAATAAACTCACCTATTCCCATTGCAATTATTGCCATTGTTACAGATATAATCAAACCATATGGTAAAAATATATATAAAAATAAAGTTCCAACTAAAATCCTACTCACTTGTTCAATTAGATTTGCATAAGCAGAAATATTAATTTGATTTTTACCATTATAGTATCCTCTTATAATATTGTTAAGAGCAACAAGTGGTAAAAATATAATACACGATAAAATTGGGTAAAATGTTTTTTCTTGTTTTAATCCAACATAAACTAAAGGTTTTATTACAATAATCAAAATTAAAGCTGTTATCAATGATGTAACAAAGCCAATTAATATAGCATTTTTTAATATTGCTTTATCACTATATTTTTTTGTTACTTGATTTTCTGAAACAATTTTAGAAAGAACTAAATTAAGTGAAAACCCTGCTATTGACATAAACAGCATTATAGATGGTAAACTTATAACATAAAGGGATATTCCTTCATTACCTAAAAGTCTTGTAAGAACAATTCTGTTAAATAAACTAAGTAATCTAACGATTAGACTTGTTATTATTAAAATTAAAGTATTTTTAACTAAAGTATTTTTCATAAGTTTTCTCTTCTTTCTTTAAAACTTATGAAAGAATAAAAAAAATATGAATTAAATTGATTTTGTAATTTTTAAGATTTTTAGTGGAGATTTATCAAAATATTTGGTATAATATATAATATCTAATAAAAGGAGAAATGAAAATGGATTTTAAAAAATATATTGCGAATGTAGAAAATTTTCCAATTGAAGGAATATTATTTAGAGATATTACACCTTTAATGGGAGATGGGGAAGCTTTTAAAAAGGCTTGTGATGAATTGATTGAATTCGCAAAAGAGAAAGAAGCGGAAGTTATCGTTGGACCAGAATCTAGAGGGTTTATTTTTGGTTGCCCTATTGCTTATAATTTAGGGATTGGTTTTGTTCCAGTTAGAAAACCAAATAAATTACCTAGAGAAACTATTTCAACTTCTTACCAACTAGAGTATGGTTCAAATACATTATGTATGCATAAAGATGCAATTAAACCAGGCCAAAGGGTTGTTATTATTGATGACTTACTAGCAACTGGAGGCACTATTAAAGCTGCAATTGACTTGGTTGAAAAATTAGGTGGTGTAGTTGTAGGAATAGGTTTCTTAATTGAATTAGATGATTTAAACGGAAGAGATTTAATTCAAAACTATCCAATTAAAGTGTTAGAAAAATATTAAAAAATAATTTAAGATATAATATTTAAAAGCATATAAAAATAAAGAGAAAAGGAGGAATGAATATGAATAGATCAGTAACAATTGAAGATGTAATTAAAAAAGCAAGTGAATATTTAAAGAAACAAAAGAATCTTGATCTTATAATGGAAGCTTATGAAGTTGCTAAAGAAAAGCATGAAGGCCAATTTAGAAAATCAAAAGATCCATATATTCAACATCCTCTTGAAGTAGCTTATATGCTTGCGGAAATACATTCTTCACCTTCAACTATTGCAGCTGGTTTTCTTCATGATATTTTAGAAGATACTGATGTTACAAAAGAAGAACTTACTGCAAAGTTTGGAACTGATGTGGTAACTATCGTTGATGGTGTTACAAAAATCGGTCAATTAAAATATATGACCAAAGAAAAGACATTAGCTAAAACTCATCAAAAGATTTTATTAGCTATGGCTAAAGATATTCGAGTTGTTTTAGTAAAACTACTTGATAGAGTTCATAATATGAGAACACTAGAATATCAGACTCCAGAAAAGCAAGTTAAGATTGCGCAAGAAACAATGGATTTATATGCTCCTTTAGCTCATAGATTAGGTATGTATAGAATTAAGGCAGAATTAGAAGATACTGCATTTAAATACATACATCCTGAAGAGTATCGGGATTTAGTTAAGCAAATTAAAGAGCAAAAAGCCGTTCGTGAAGAAGATATTAGTAGAATGCAAAATAGAATCGAAGAGCTTTTAAGAAATAATCATCTAAATAATTTTGAAATAAAGGGTAGAATTAAAAACATTTATAGTGTCTATAAAAAGATGTCGCAAAAAGATTTAGAGTTTGATCAAATATATGATTTGATGGCTTTAAGAGTTTTAGTTCCTTCTATTGAATCGTGTTATTCTGTTTTAGGATTAATTCATGGTTCGTGGACCCCAATTCCAAGAAGATTTAAAGATTATATTGCAACACCAAAGCCAAATCTTTACCAATCACTCCACACTACAATAGTTGGGTCTGGTGGAAAGATCTATGAGGTTCAAATTAGAACTAAAGAGATGGATGAAATTGCAGAATATGGGGTTGCAGCTCACTGGGCATATAAAGAAGATAATAAGAGTTATACCCCTGAAAAGGAACAAAATGAAATATCTGCAAAATTAAAATGGTATAAAGAATTATTATCTTATGTGGAAATGAATGATAATGAAGATGTAGATCCATTAGAAAATATAAAAGAAGACATTTTCAGTGCGAATGTTTATGTGTTTACACCAAAAGGAGATGTTCTAGATTTTCCAACTGGTGCAACACCTCTAGATTTTGCTTATAGAATCCATACTGAAGTAGGAAATACAACAGTAGGTGCAATAGTAAATAATAAAATAGTACCTTTATCATATAAACTAAAAACCGGTGATGTAATTGAAATTAAAACTTCAAAAAATTTTAATGGACCAAGCGAAGCATGGGTTAGATTAGTTAAAACATCTCATGCGAAACATAAAATTGTTTCTATATTAAATAAAAGAAAACGCGATGAGTTAATTGAAAAAGGTAAAGAAGAATACGAAAAAACATGTAAAACTGAAAATATTAGTCTAAAGCTTGATGATAAATTAGTTTCCACATATTTTTCTAAATATGGTGTAAATAGTTTAGATGATTTTTATGTAGAAATAGGTAAGGGTAGAATCTCTGCAAAATCTTCATTGAATAAGATTAGTGGAAAAGTAGAAAAGTTTGATGAACAAACAATCATCAAACAATTAACTGAAGCTTTTGAAACTAACAAGATTAAAAAGTCTTCTAATGAATGGGGTGTATTAGTACCTGGCCTAGATAAAGCACAAATTAAACTAGCTAACTGTTGTCACCCAGTTTATAATGATAATATTGTAGGCTATGTTACTAAAGGACACGGAATAGTTGTCCATCGTCTTGAATGCAATAATGCGAAAAACACTGCAAATGAAAGATATATTGATGTAGTATGGGATGATGAAGCACCGAAAAAGCCATATGAAACTATGATTAGTGTGTTATCTTTTGATAGAAGAAATATAGTTGCTGATTTAATAAATATGATGAATAGTTTTACTGTTCATTTACTTGGAATATCTTCAAGTGTAAATAAAGATGGCGACTTACTTACGAAAATTAAGTTCACTGTTTCTAATACAGATATTTTAAATAATGTAGTAACTAATCTTTATAAAGTTTCTGATGTATATAGTATTGATAGGGTTATAAAATGAGAGTAGTAATTCAAAGAGTTAAAAGTGCATCTTGTTTAGTTGATGGACAATTAGTTTCTAAAATAAATCACGGGTATTTATTACTAGTTGGTTTTACTCATGATGATACGCTAGAAAATATAAAAAAGATGGCTAAAAAAATAATAAATTTAAGAATTTTTGAAGATGAAAATCAAAAAATGAATTTAAATATATTAAAAGTTAATGGAGAAATTTTATCTATTTCGCAGTTTACATTATACGCAAATACAAAAGATGGTAATAGACCTTCGTTTATAGAAAGCATGAATCCAGAAGATGCAAATCAATTATATAAAATATTCAATGATGAATTAAGAACATATAATATTGATGTATTTGAAGGAGTTTTTGGTGCTAGTATGCAAATTGAACTAATTAATGATGGTCCTGTTACAATTAATTTAGAATTTTAAGAAGAGAAAAGTTTATTTTTTTCTCTTTTTTTCTTTATTATTAGAAAAATAATTACAAACTTTCCTATTTATGGTATAATATAAATATAGAACTATTATGGGGTGGAGTAATGAATATTAAAAATGTTTATAACGAGCTATCAACTAAAGAACTAAAACTATCAGATTTTGATGAAATATTAGAGTTGAAAAATCAATGTAAAATTGAAATGAATCAAGAATATTTATATTTATCTGATATATTAATCATTGATCTTTATATTAATGAAGGCTTGTATGATGATGCACTAACAATAGCAAATAAAGTAATTCACTCAATAGATAATGTTGTATTCCAAAGGATATATGTATCTTTGCTTGAAAGGTTTATTTATATATTTATCCAAAAGAAAAACTTTAAGAGTGCATACCGTTATGCATTTATGAAGAGAAACTATATTGATTTAGATAATATAGATGAAATAAATCGCTGGTATTTAGAAATGGCATATATATATGCGGAGTTAAACCAAAAGGATAAAGCATTATTAAATCTAAAAGCCATCCTTTCAAATTATCCTGATGATTCTTTAAAAGCACTTACTCTAAGCAATATGACCAAACTTTATATAGATGAAAATCAAGTAGAAGAAGCGAAAAAGACATTAAACGATTGTATTTCATTAGTCTATAAACTTGGAGATGAAGAGGGTATTTTATACTGCAATTATTTGAATGCGAAATTATCAATTTTAGAAAAAAATTATAGGCATGCAAAACATAGTTTTCAAGATATATTTAAAAATTTGCATACTGTAACTGATGATTATTTAGCTATTGCAAATGAATATGTTTCTTTATTAATCGAAATGGATTTATATGATGAAGCTTATAGAATGTGTGTTAGATATTTAAAAAATATTGAAAAAACTAATAATTTAGAAATCAAGAAAGATTTCTATACAAATTATTTAAAGATTCATGTTCTAAAAAATAAAAATATCCGCGATGATGTTAGAGGCTTATTGCAAGCAATTGAAGTTCTTCAAAAAGAGATTGATAAGAATGAAGATAATATTATTAATGAATCAAATGAAGATGAAAAGAAAATTGAGATTGAAGATCAATTAAATAAATTAATTCAAAAAATTGAAAAGACTTTAAATATAACTTTAATAAGTTTAGAAAATGATGGTATTAGAAATGCACTAATGCAATATTCTAAACAACTAGAAGAACATATCAGTTTTGATGAAGCTACTTATGTAATTTTTCCAATAGAAGCACTAGAAGCTATTTCTGAAGTGAATGAGAATTATAATAAAGTACTTACTTTTAATTACAAAAAGGAAAGATTATATGAAAGAGAAATTTCTTATAATGCTTTAAAAGGCAGTATTGTTGAAATGATAATTTCTCAAAACCATCAAATAATGGTTGATTTTAAAGATTCATATTTGGATGTAAAAGACATCATTACTGGGAAAAGTTATATTGATGCTGGTGTTAAATCCTTGATTGCACTTCCCTTATTTAATCGTAATGAGGTATATGGATGTGCTATTTATACATCAAACTCTTCATCATTCATTAATAATGATTTAATGACTAACTTAAGAGTTGCTACTAAAATACTTGAACCAAAGTTAATAAATATTTATTTTGAAGAAAATATTAGAACATTAAAAATGATTAATAATAACATTGTAAATAATGTTAATAAAGGTGTATTCTATTATAATCCTGAAAACAAAATGTTCACTTTTTCAAATAATTTACATAGTTTTTTAGGCATAGAAAGTAGGAAATTATCACTTGATGAATTTCTTGGTTTTATCAAGAAAGATGACCTACCAATTAGAGATATAATTAATAAAAATATTGAAACTGTAGAAGATTATGTATCTGAATATCGAATTATCGTTAATGATAAAGAGTATTTAATTAGTGAATCTGCTAAGCCTTATATTTCTAGAGATGGTGTTTTAAAGTTTTATTTTGGTATTATTAGTGTACTTAAAGATGCGATTGAAATTGAAAATGAAATCTATAAACGCTATGATGAAGAAGACTTTCATAAAGAATTTCATGAAATCTCTGAAAAGTCTAAAACATTAGATTATAAATGCAGTTTTATTTTATTTAGAGTAAATGATATTGAAAAATATAAAGCTAATGTTCAGCTTAGGGTTTTTGATTATGTTTATTCTAGAATACAAAAAGATATTTCTGTAAAATCTTTTTACTTAAATAATAATGATGTTATATCTATTATTGAAAATAGTGATATAAAAGAAATTGAGAAAAATATAAAAAGTTTATTAAGTATTCTTGATAAAGGATTAATTAATGATGATCAATTATTATATTTTAATACGAAAGCAGGGATGGTAAAATATCCAACTGACACGTATAATATTAAAGAGATTATTGAATATCTAGATATCGCAATTTCTTCACCAGAAGTTTTCCAACCATTTAATGAAAAAATCAGAAAATTATATATAAAGAAAAAAAGCATTACTGCTTGTGTTAATGAACATATAATTAAAAATAATATTGAATTATTATATTCACCATTATTATGGAAAGCAGAAGAGAGTGGATCTTTAATAAGATATAATATCAATGGTCTTGAAAATAATGAAAATATTTCTAAATATTTAGATGATGATATTTATATTAATTTACAAAAAATTATTTTTAGTAAGGTATTATTATCTATAAAAGCTAATCAGATTAATAAAATTTATTTAAATATGTCTATAAAAACCTTAGAATTTCTATTAAAAGAAAAATTCTTTATTAAAGATAATATAGATAAGTATCGCAATATTGTATTGATAATTGAAGATAAAAATTTTAATATTAATAAAGTAATTAAAGATTTAGAAAGATATGAATTCAGATTGATTTTAAATTATGATACTTTCAATAGTATTAACTTAGATACTTTTATTAATAATACATATATCAAAGGTATTTATTCTGATTTAGATCTAAGAGATCATCAACAATATATTGCTATCTTTAAAGTATTAAATTATGAAATTATTACAGCAATAGCAAGTTATGAATACTTTAATTTAAAAATCGTAAGTAAAGAAGTCTTAAAATTCTAATATATGACAAAATATGCTTAGTTATAAATTGTAATGATATCATAGATATGTTATAATACTGTTTGTTTAAAAATATATAGAATTAAATTCTATATTGTGTAAGAAATGGAGTAAAAATGAATAAAATACTAGAATTTTTAAAAACCTTGGTTGTACCACAAAAAATGGCTAAATATCGTTATATGTCAGCCTTATTAAGTATTATAATATTTGTATTAATTGTGTACTTTTTATCAGTACCAATTTCTCATCATATTAAATTATCTAAAGATGAGATGAGATTACAATATAATTATCAAGCACTTCAGGAAATAGAAGCTAGATTACCAGGAAGTCCTGAAAATGAATTAGTCTTACAAAAATTATCTAATCTAGAATGTGCTGTTGACAAAGGTGTCTTAAATTGTGCAAACCTTGCAGACAATGAAGTTTTTGATGAAGAAATTGTTATAGAAGTAAATAATATAACGAAAAAAATAAGATTTGTAGTTGATTTAAAAGAAAACGCAGCTGCACCAGTAATTGATTTAGATACATATCCATATACTGAAAATGAAGAAATATATTTTGTTGGTTTCTATCCACTTGGTCTATATTTCCAAGCTCATCAAAAAGGAATAAATGAAGTTGAAGAAAAAATAGTTCATAATGATAATGAGTTAGTTTATGAAACTAGACCGTATTACAATTATTCTTCTTTCATGCCTGAATTGAATTTAAAAAGAGATGAAGCTGGAGCTAGAGGTTTAGGTGGTTATATAGTTGGAATATTATTAGATGCAGATGTTGCTGCTTTAAATTCTCAATTTTTAGCTTATTTATTTATAAATATAGTGTTATTACCTATATTCTTTATAATGCTGTTTTGGTTAATGTTTAGAAAAAATGGAAAATTAGTTACATTCAAAGAATATTATAATATAGCTGCAATATCTATTATTGCTCCAATGGTTTTAACTTTCATTATTTTATGGATATGGGGAGATTACCGTTTTAGTTTAACCTATAGTATTTTTGGATTCTTAATTTATTATATTTTCTCACTGTATAAGATAAATAATGCACCAGATGAAGTATAAAAATAAACAATAAATTACGAGGAAAGTATGAAAAAATTTAAATTTTTAAGTACATATTTTAATCCTAAAAAAATGGTAAGGTATAAAGATATAAATATAATCATTTCTATTTGTATTTTTGTTATAGCTTCATTTCTATTAGGTGCTCCAGTAGGCAGAAGTAAAGTTCTTGCAGATAAAGGTATTATAGGACATGAAGACTATAAAATATTAAATAATATACCTAGTGATGAAGTTACAAACAATATTATTCAAGAAATAATATCTAAAGAATGTAAGGTAATTGATTCTTCATTACAATGCAACGGCTATGAATCTGATTTGTATTATACAAATACCATTAGTATTGAAGGTGAAAATGGCTTAACTAAGAATTTATATTTAGTTATTGATTTATTTGATATTAATAAAGTATTTATAGATGAGGTTGATCCTAATTTCGATCCTCGTGAAAGATTTACAATTGAAAATTTTCCTTATGTGGAAAATAGTGAAGATTATTTATTAAGATTTGCAAGTGATACTTTATATTTTCAAGCTCGACCTTTTGGAATAAAAGAAAAACATCCACATGTTAAAAAAGAAGAAGTTATTGAAGTACATTATCAAAGCTTATTACCCGATTTTGCAATTGATTCTGAAAATATCGATGTTGAAGATTTTGGGAATTATATATTAGGCCAACTTTCTATTGGAAACCATAATAAAATTAAATTAAAATCATATACTCTAACATTTTTAATAGGTGTATTGTTTACTTTAATTACAATAATTGTTTTATGGATTTTCTTTAGAAAAAATGGATTAATAAAGAAATTTAGTGAATATTATAATATAGCTGCTATAACTAGTATTCCAATTTCAATAATTTTCTTTATATTACTTTGGTTTAGTTACCAATTAATTTATGTATATATATTTATTTTTTCACTGTTCTATCTAATTGTTTTATTTAAAATAAATTCAAGTGAAGAAATAATTTAAATAAATAGTATAAAATTTAGTCTCATCTCATATATATTATTGACTATGGAGGGTGAGACTTTTGCTTAAAAAAAACCAATTAGCTTTAATATTATTGACATTAGTGTTAATGTTGACAGTGTATTATATAACATCACCGTTTGATAACAATGAAAAAGATCCGGATGATGAAGATAATACGACTGAAACAGGAAGACTTGAAGAAATTGCGGAATGGAGAGCTACAGTTCGCGAAGAAAGAGCACTGGCGGTATTAAGTTTAGATGCAATAATTGCAGATACTACAAAGAGCATTGTTGAAAAAACGGCTGCTTTGGATCAAAAAAGATATATAAACTCTTTAACTGAAAAAGAGTTATTACTTGAATTAGAAGTGATTGCAATGGGCTTCAGGGATGCATTTGTGCATGCTACTGCTACTGGAGTTGAAATCACAGTAGTAGCTAATGAACATTCAGTTTCAAAAGCTAATGAAATAATAATAAAAAGCATGATGCAATTTGATCAAGAATTCGATAATGTGGTTGTAAAATTTTCTACAGCTGAACAAGTAATGGGAGAAGTAAGTTGATTACTTCTTTTATTTTTGTAATTCTTAAGATTATTCTTTAAAAAAACTAAAAATTATGGTAAAATTAATAAGATGTAGGAGTACTAACATGAAAAGAAATAATAGTAGAATTAAAGCTTTAGTTGCTTTATACCATTATGATTTAATGGCAGAAAAAATAGATGAAGAATACTTAGATGATTTAGTTAACGAAGTTGCTGATGTTGAAGTAGATGAAGAGTTTTATGAAGAACTAGTTAATGGTGTTATTAATAACTTGCGAGAGATTAATAAAATTATTAATTTAAATCTTAAAAAATGGACTATTGATCGGATGTCCTATATCGATAGAAATTTAATTAGGATAGCTACTTATGAAATGCTTTATACCGATACACCAAGACCAATAATCATCAATGAAATACTAAATCTTACTCACACTTATAGTGAAATTGATGGAGATACAGAATCTAGGTTTAATAATAAATTATTAGATGAAATAGGGAAGTATATTGATGGAAAATAAATATCTAACAGTTACAGCATTAAATAAATATATTGGTTATAAATTCGAAACAGATGTTAATTTGCAATCTGTAGAAGTTAAAGGAGAAATCTCAAATTTAAGAATTTCAAATAATCATTTATATTTTTCCTTAAAAGATGATCAAAGTGAAATTAGAGCAATTATGTTTGCATCTAGTGCAAGGACCTTAACATTTATGCCGACAGATGGTATGAAAGTAATTGTTAGCGGTTCTATAAATGTTTATCAAAAAGGTGGAACTTACAATATAAATGTTAGGAAAATAGAAGATGCTGGCTTAGGAGATTTATATTTAAAGTTTTTAGAATTAAAAGAAAAATTAGAAAAAGAAGGTTTATTTTCAGAAGAGTTAAAAAGACCAATACCTGAATATGTAAAAAGTATTGCAGTTATAACTTCAGCAACTGGAGATGCAATTAATGATATCGTTTCTACAGTTCAAAAAAGATTTCCGCTTACCAAAATATATTTATATCCTGCATTAGTCCAAGGAGTAGATGCTCCTAGATCATTAATTAATTCTCTTAACAGAGCTAATAAAGATGCTCTAGCGGATGTAATTATTATTGGAAGAGGAGGAGGAAGTTTTGAAGACCTTTCTTGTTTTAATGATGAACAACTAGCTAGAACAATAAGAAATAGTTTGATTCCTGTTGTAAGTGCTGTTGGTCATGAAGCTGATTTTACTATTGCTGATTTTGTAAGTGATAAAAGAGCACCAACACCTACAGGTGCTGCTGTAGTAGTTACAAAGGATCAATATATTTTAGCTAAAGATATTTACAATAAACACAATTTATTGGTCCAAAATTTTAAGAAAATTTTAGAAACTAAATATTATGAATATGAAAAAATTATTTCTAAACATCATTTTAAAAACTTCTTTGAAATAATAGATTTTAAATCAAAAGATTTAGAAAGAATAACTTATAATTTGCATATGCATTCACCTTTAAAAACAATTGAAAACAATTTAAGTAAAGTTGATGAATACAAAGAAAGATTAAAATCATTAAATTTACCAGCTAAATTAGTTGAAAAAGTAGATAATATTAATGAAAAAACTAATCTAATGAGTTATTATTTAAACCAAAAAATTATGATGTTAGAAAAAAATTATGAGGGATTGTTTACTAAAATGGAATTAGTAAATCCACTTAATTTATTGAAAAAAGGCTATGTTCTTACTTATCAAAATGGTGAGTTAATTACAAGCAGTAATAAAGTAAAGTCAGATAAAGATTTAGTAGTTAAATATCACGATGGTGATATTGTAACTGCTCCTAAAAATAAGGTTAAGGAGAAATAGGTTATGTTTGAAGAGTTATTAAAAGAATTAGATGAGATTGTAAAAGAGCTTGAATCAGGAAAATTAACATTAGATGAATCGATAAAAAAATATCAAAGAGGTCTTGAATTAAGTAAATTATGTAAAGAAAAATTAATGAGCGCAAAAGAAGTTGTTGTTCAAAAAATGAGTGAATAGTGATGGAAAAATTCACCGAACTTATTAATTTAAAACTAAAAGAATATATAAGTAAAATAGCTAATGATCAATTAAGAACTATAATTAATTATGCTTTATTTCCAGGAGGAAAAAGGCTTAGACCACTATTATTACTTTGTTTATTAGATGATTTAAATATAGATTTAAGTTTAGGTATAAATCAAGCAGCTGCTATCGAATTGATTCATAATTATTCTTTAATACATGATGATCTTCCTGCTATGGATAACGATGATTATAGAAGAGGACGATTAACAGTTCATAAGAAGTTTGGTGAAGCTAATGCAATACTTGCAGGCGATGCCCTTCTTACTGATGCATTTTTACTATTTTCTACTTCAGACATTGAAGATTCAAAAAAATTAGAGATAATCAAACTTGCTGCAAATAATTCTGGTAGTAATGGCATGGTTATGGGTCAAGTTTTAGATATAGCATCGATTGGTAGTAATTATTCTTTAGAAGATGTGAAAAAGATTCATTATCATAAAACTCGCGATTTAATTCATCTTGCTATTAAAAGTGGAGGAATTATTGCAAATTTAAGTCATGACAAATTAAACCAACTTGATGAATTAGCTAATTATTTTGGATTAGCTTTTCAAATTAAGGATGATTTAGATGATTTAATTGAAGAGGGAAGTGATCTTGATAATGAGAAAGTTACTTATCCAAGTGTCATTGGTAAGGATATTTCTCTTAAATTACTAGATGAATATAAAACGAAATCACTAGATATATGTTCTAATATATTAGGTGATAAATTATTTTATAAACTTATAGAGAGGATATTATGATTAAATTAGAAGAAATTAGAAATCCTGAATTCTTAAAAGATTTATCAATAAAAGAATTAGAAGATTTAGCTAAACAAATAAGAAAATTTATTATTGATAATATTAGTAAAACAGGAGGACACTTATCTTCAAATTTAGGAATAATCGAACTAACTATCGCATTACATTATGTATTTAATAGTCCACATGATAAATTAATATTTGATGTTGGACATCAAACTTATACGCATAAAATATTAACAGGACGCGCAAAAGAATTTAAAAATTTGAGAAAATATAAAGGAATGAGTGGCTTCTTAAAAACTAAAGAAAGTGTTCATGATGTTTGGGAAGCTGGACATTCTTCCACATCCATATCTGCTGCAGCGGGCTTTTTAGAAGCAAAATCTGCTGGAGCAAATATTGGGGAAGTAGTTGCAATTATTGGTGATGGTTCAATTCAAAATGGCTTAGCTTTTAGTGCTATGAATTATTTAGGATCAAGAACTGATCAAAAATCAATCATTATCTTGAATGATAATAATATGTCAATCTCACCTAATGTTGGCGTTTTAGGAAAAGCATTCGACAAGATAAGATTACAAAAATCATATTCATTGCTTAGAAGAATTACACCAAAATTTATTAAGAAACTATTTTCAAAAGAAAAAAGTGCTTTAAGTGCTTATTTACATGGCAATAATTTAATGGCTTCTTTTGGTTTTCGCTATTTCGGACCAACTAATGGACATAAAATAAAAGAACTTATTAAGTTTTTAGAACATGCGAAAAAATCTAAGTCATCAATAATCATTCACGTGAAAACTTTAAAGGGTAAAGGATTTAAATACGCAGAAGAAGACCAACAAGGAATATGGCACGGAGTTGGACCTTTTAATCCTGAAACTGGTGAAATTAAGGCTAAAGAAACCAATGGTTTTGTTAGTTGGAGTAATGGAATAGGTAATTTAATATTAGAAAAAGCAAAGCAAAATTCTAAAATTAAAGTAATAACTCCAGCTATGGTTCAAGGTTCTGGACTTGCGAAATTTGCTGATGAATTGCCTAAACAATTAATTGATGTAGGAATTGCAGAAGAACATAGTGTTGTCATGGCTTCCGCAATGTCCATAAACGGATTAATTCCTGTTGTATCAATTTATTCTACTTTCATGCAAAGAGCTTATGATCAAATAAACCATGATGTTGCAAGGATAAACTCTCATGTTATATTTTTAGTAGATCGTTCTGGCATTGTAGGTGAAGATGGCGATACACATCAAGGAACATTTGATATTGCATTCTTATCTTCAATTCCAAATATGGTAATCACTATGCCTAAAGATTTAGATGAAGCAAATAGTTTATTAGATTATGGACTTAATGATCATAATGGACCTTTTGTTATAAGATATCCAAGAGGTAATACAAACAAAGTTAATATTACTAATAAAAAATTAGAACTTGGTAAATGGGATAAAATTATTGACAATAACAATAACTATTTGATTACCTATGGCCCAGCAGTTGGAGAAGCTAAAAAAATTATAAAAAATGATAATCTAAATATTGGTTTAATTAATGCAAGATTTATTAAACCTCTAGATTTAGATTTGCTTAGAAGTTTAGAGAATAAAAATATAATTGTATATGAAGAAGTAACAAAATATGGTTCGCTTGCTTCACTTATATATCAAGCAAATAATGAATTTAATTTAAACTTAAAAATAACATCATGTGCAATTGATGATATTTTTGTAGAACAAGGAAAAACTGAATTAGTTAAAAAAGATTTAGGATTAGATATATTAGATATTTTAAAAAATGTTAAATAAAGGAATAGACGTATGTTATTATCACTGTATGTACAAAACTTTGCAATAATAGATAATGTAGAAATTGATTTCAAAGATAATATGACAGTAATTACTGGTGAAACTGGTGCTGGTAAATCACTTATTATAGATGCTATTGGATTATTATTTGGTAATAGAGCTTCTAGTAATTTAGTTCGTTTTGGTGAAGATAAAGCTATTATAGAAGGTGTTTTTTCTTATGTTCCAAAAGAAGTACAAGAAATTATTAGTTGTGAAGAAGACGATGTTTTAATTATCAGAAGAGAAATTTATGCTAATGGAAAAAGTATTTGTAAAATTAATAATCAGAATGTGACATTGTCACAACTTGTAGAAATATCGGACTTAGTTGGTGATATTCATACTCAATTCGACACACAACGACTTTTCAATCCTAAAAATTATTTAAACTTTATTGATGATGAAGAAGTAAACAATCTTTTAATTCAATATAGAGATAATTTAAAAGTTTATAATGCAATAAATAAAGAGTATAAAGATCTTCTTAATAAAAGTAATACTGATTTACAAAGATTGGATTTTTTGAAATTTCAAATAAATGAAATTGAAAATGCAAAACTTTCAGTATCTGAAGAAGAAGAACTTAAAACAAGAAGCAATTATTTAATGAATTATGAAAATATATTAAATAATTTAAAATTAATTGTTGATTTATATAATGATGAAAATACACTAGATAATATATATAATTCAATTAGCTATATTTCAAAATTGGAATCGTTCGAACCGAAGTATAAACAATACAAACAAACTATAGAAGATTCATACTATACTCTTACTGATGTTATTGATGAAATTTCAAAAGAATTAAAATTGCTTGATTTTGATGAAAATGAGTTAAATAGCATAAATGATAAATTAGGGATTTATTCTGATTTTAAAAGAAAATATAAAAAAACAACAGAAGAGATTATAATTTATTATAATGAGATTTTAAATGATGTAAATAATATTGAAAATTACGACGAAAATATTGAAAAATTAGAAAAAAAGTTAAAAGATGCCTATAATAAAACACTTGAGATTGCAAAAAATATACGTAATAAAAGAATTATTCTTGCAAAATCATTAGAAGAAAATATTATTTTAAACTTAAAAGATTTAAAGCTTAAGAATACTAAATTTGACATACTATTTAACGATTTAGAAAATATTAACTTTAAAGCAGATGGTATAGATGAAATTGACTTTTTAATATCATTCAATATTGGTGAACCTTTAAAACCTTTATCAAAGGTTGCAAGTGGTGGTGAGTTATCACGTTTTATGTTAACACTTAAAGTATTAGTAAGTGAAAAACTTAAATTACAAACTATTATTTTTGATGAAATTGATAATGGTGTTAGTGGTGAAATTGCTTATAGTATTGCAAATAAAATTCATACTATTTCGCAAAAAGTTCAAGTATTATGTGTAACCCATTTGCCACAAGTCGCAGCAATTGCAGATCAGCAAATCAATATCTCTAAAGCGATCATAAAAGATAGAACTATTACAAATACTAAAGAACTTGAATATGAAGAAAGAATTATCGAAATTGCTAAGATGATTTCTAATGGTGAAGTTACTGATGCAAGTAAAAATTTATCAATTGAATTATTAAAAAAATAAGCACTTCCAATTTTTAAAAGTGCTTTTTTTTATCTAAAAATTACAAATAATAATGATGTAGCCAAAAAAGGAGGTAATTTTTATCAAAATTTTGAAAAGATTTTTATTGAGTTTATGTTTGCTATTTGTAATTTTATTTGTCAGTACCACATCGTTATACGCACAAGAATTTAATATTTATGTCATTCCTGGTGGTGACTCTATCGGGTTACAATTAAACACCGGAATTGTGATTACTGGTAAGTACGATGTAAAAACAAAAAACGGTGAAGCATCACCATGGTCTAAAAGCGATATAGAAGTCGGAGATAAAATCTTAGAAGTCAATAATCAAGTTGTTAATAAAATAGGAGATTTACAGAAGATTATTTCTAATATAAAGAGTGATCAAGACGTTCTCATGAAGTTAAAAAGAGAAAATACTTTGATTATGACTACATGTAAGGTTGTTAAATCTGACAATGATAAAATGTCATTAGGCTTATATGTAAAAGATGAGATAATGGGTGTTGGTACCATGACTTTCATCAAAACAAACAAAAATACTTATGCTGCTTTAGGTCATTCAGTTATACCTGATGAATTAAATGGCAAAAGTTTAGGAACAATTACAGCATCAACTATTCGTGGAATTAGGAAATCATTACCTGGTGTTCCAGGTGAAAAACAAGCTACATTATCAACAGTATCGATTGGGTCAATTGAAAGAAATACTCAAATAGGTATCTTTGGTAAAGTAAATAATATAAATGATTTCTCCAATGAAAAGAAAATGAAAATTGCATCCCCAAATGAAGTAGTACTTGGTGATGCAGAAATTTGGACAGTTATTGATGGTTCAAAAAAAGAAGTATATACAGTAAAAGTAGTTGACTTAAAGAAACAAACTAGTACAGGTATTAAAGGTATTAAAATTAAAATTACAGATGCAAGACTATTAGAAACTACAGGTGGTATAATACAAGGCATGAGTGGCAGTCCAATAATTCAAAATGGAAAAATAATTGGTGCTGTATCGCATGTTGTTGTTGATTCTCCTGAATATGGTTACGGTGTATACGCGATGTGGATGTATAATGCTTTCTAATTTGGCTAAAAAAAAGGGCTTTTAAGCCCTTAATTTAGATTATTTAACTTTTGGTTCCCATTTACATCTAATAGGAGAAACAATCTTCTCTTCTTTCTTTAGAGCATTGAAAGCTTTATCTACAACTTTTCTATCTAAGCCTGTTGCAGTTGCAACTTCACCAGCTGTTATTGGTTTATTTGCTTCTTTCATTGCTTGTAGAATTTTGTCATTAATTTCCATAATAATACCTCCATTACTATATTATTATAGCATATTCTTCATAAATTTTATATTTTTTTATAAAGTATATTAATTGTGCCAAAACACGCATACAATATTCTACATTTTTCGACAAAACCGTGTAAAAATTCAAGATACGATGTCGAAATTTGACAAATTCAAAAAATTATTTTATAAAAAAAAGGTAAATTTCCAAATTTTTCTTGAAAAATCTAAATCAATAGTGTAAATTAGAGTTACCTATATGGTGGAGGAGAAAAATTATGAATAGTTTAAAGGTTATCATTGCTGATGACGGTAAAGAACTAGTCCAAGCAATGCAGGACTTCTTTAGCGATAAAGAAGAGATTCAAGTTGTTGGTGTACACAATGATGGTGTTACTTTACTTAACACACTTCGTGTTACACAAGTCGATTTACTTATACTGGATATTTTCATGCCAAACTTAGATGGGGTAAAAGTGTTACAAGAATTGAATTCCAGAAGAGACCGCTACAAAGTACCAAAAACTATCATTGCAGTAACAGCTTTTTCAAATGAAAAAATTATGAATAGTGTTGCTGAATTAGGTGCAGATTACTTTGTTGTAAAACCTATTAACTTTACACATTTATTTGAAACTATTAAAGATTTACACGAAAAGAAAAACGAGAAGAACCAAACCAAAACTCAGAGTGCATACAGTTTTAATAATAAAACTGATCTTGACACAGAAATTACAACATTACTACATGAGATAGGAGTTCCAGCACACATAAGAGGATACCTTTATATCCGCGAAGCCATTACAATGGTTTATCATAATCTTGAAATTCTGGGCAATATTACAAAGATATTATACCCAGAGGTAGCTAGAAAATTTAATACAACATCATCTAGAGTTGAAAGGGCAATTCGTCATGCAATAGAAGTTGCCTGGGTTAGAGGAAATATCGATGCAATAAGCGATATATTTAGTTATACTATAAGTTATCATAAATCTAAGCCAACAAACTCAGAATTTATAGCAATGATTGCTGATCGTTTACGTCTATTACATAAGCGAGAAAAACGAGAAGTGTTAACTAGAGTTGTATAATTTTGAGTATTATATAGATTAAAAGACTAAAAATAAATTTAGTCTTTTTTTATAAAAAAAAACACAAATAAATTGTGTTTGCTTATTTACTAGATACTTCAACTATTAATAATATTAATGAAACTAAACTAAGAACAGTCATACCTATAACAATCAAGTAAACAAAGATTTTTCCTAGTAGACTTTTTGAAGGATCTTTTAATTCAACTTCTACAGAATTGTCTAATTTTACTTTTGTTTTTAAAAGTGGTGTTCTTTCTTTTTTATTTGTTTTTTTGTTTTCTTTTTTCACTATTTTCACCTCAAAATATGTTATAATTATAGATATGTATTATTATAACATAAGTTATTAGAAAAAGGAATGAAAAAATATGAATTCTTCGAAAATAATCTTTCATATTGATATGAATGCATTTTTTGCTTCTGTTGAAACTGCATTAAATCCTAATTTGAAAGATAAACCGATAGCTGTTGCGCATAATGATCCATTATATCGAGGTATTATTTTGTCGCCAAATTATGAAGCTAGAAAATATGGAATTAGAACAACCATGCTTGTTAAAGAAGCAATGTTATTATGTAATAATTTAATAATAGTTGAACCTAAGATGGAAAAATATAAAGAATATTCAAATAAGTTCTTTGAGTATTTATATACTATTACAGATATTATAGAAATTGCTTCAATAGATGAAGCTTATATGGATGTAACAGAAAAGTTTAAACAAATCCACCCAATTGATTTAGCAAATCTTATTCAAAGGAAACTTTATAATGATTTCAAACTTCCGTCTAGTATTGGAATTGCTCCAAATAAATTTCTTGCAAAAATGGCATCAGATTTAAAAAAACCAATGGGTATAACTGTTTTAAGAAAAAGAGAAATTGATAAATACTTATGGCCACTTTCAATTGATAAGATGTTTGGGGTCGGAAAGAAAACAAAACCTAAATTAGAAGAAATAGGAATTAAGACCATAGGAGATCTTGCAAACTTTAAAGATTTTGAATTATTAAAAAACACTGTTGGTGATTTAACGGCTAATAGTTTGTATGAACATGCAAATGGAAATGATAATTCTATAGTTGATGTAAATAGTTATAGCGAATCACAATCTGTTAGCAATTCTCATACATTTGATAATAATGTATTTGATCCTGAATATGCGAAAAAAACTTTAAAGGTTATTGCAAATACAGTAAGTTATAGATTAAAGAAAGAAAATAAAAAAGCACTAACAATTGGTTTGATCTTAAAATATTCAAACTTCAAACAAATTAATAGAAGTACAGGATTAGAGATAGCTACAAATAACGATAAAGAGATTTATGATATTGTAGAAGACATATTTGATGAGTATTTTACTCAAGGTGATATGATAAGATTAGTTGGAATATTTGCATCTAGATTAGAAAATGCAAATGATGAAGTAAAACAATATTCAATTTTTGATGATCCAGAAGTTATTAATAAAGAAGATGGAATTAACAGATTATTAAATAATTTAAAATCAGAATTTGGGCAAAATAGTATAAACTTAGGATATTATAATTATAAAGCAAAGGATGAATAAAAAATGCAAACAAAACTAGGACAAGTACAAAAATTTAAAGTACTAAGAGAAACACAAATAGGTTATATGTTAACTATTACTGGAGAAGATGAATATTTTCTTCATAAAAATGAAACTGATTTTAGACATTTAACTGAAGGAGAGGAAGTAAACGGATTTTTATATAGTGATAAGAAAGCAAGAATTGCAGTTACATTAGTAACACCTAATGTAACTATCGATAAACCAGGTTTCACTAAAGTAATTGAAGTAAACAATTCACTTGGAGCATTTTTAGATATTGGTATTAGTAAAGATATCTTACTGTCAAAGGATGATCTGCCGATTGATTATAATGAATGGCCAATTGAAGGCGATGTGTTACTATGTATATTAAGAGTTAAAGGTGATAGATTAATTTCTAAGATGCTTAATAAAAATGAAATCTTGGATTTAAATCTTCATTTTGAATTACCTTTAAATCAAAAAGTTATTGGTTATGTTTATAGAATTACAGAAGATGGTATTAATATTGTTACTAAAAACTATAATATAGTTTTCGTCTATAAAACAAACATGCGTAAAAAGTATCGTTTGGGTGAAGAGGTTAATGTTAGGATTATTAAAAAAAATATTGATGATTACACTGGTACTTTATTTGATTCTAAGGAAGAGGTAATTAAAGAAGATTCTAAAAAGATTTTAGATTATTTAAATAAGAATAATGGTATAATGTCTATTACTGAAAAATCAGATCCAACTGTTATATATAAAGTATTTGGAATGAGTAAAAATGCATTTAAAAATGCTCTTGGGTCTTTATATAAAGCTAAGCAAATTGAGATGGATGACGAAAAGGTTGTTTTATTGTAGAAAAATGACAATGTCATTTTATACAAAATTAGACAATAAATTATATCATCGACAAGATATGACTATATTTAATGTTTTTTGAACTTGATTTTATTGATTCGATAAATTTTTATTATTGATTTATCATAATTTAAAATATGTGAAAAATCTTGACTTTCCTTTTGTTTTAGGTTAATATAGTAATATCTATTTTAATAAATCGTTAAGGTAAGAATAGTAATTAATTTGTTTTAAGTTAAAGCGAAAAGTGGTTGGTGAGAGCACTTACTTAAATATTAATGAAGGACACTTGCTTAGATTCCACCTAGGACGTAAATCTTGCGTTAAAGATTAAAGTGCATCATTTTGATGAAGTAAGGTGGTACCACGGATTAACAAATTCGTCCTTAAGATTTTTTCTTAAGGACTTTTATTTAAATTTAAATTAAGGAGATCAATATGTATCAAAAAGTAAAGGGAACTTTGGATTTTTATGATGAGAGTGCGATTAAGTATCGTTATTTAGAATCTGTTATATCTAAGGTTATTAAAAATTATGGTTATACTGAAGTTATTACACCAATTTTTGAAAATACAGAAATTTTTGTTAGAACATCTGGTGAAGAATCAGATATTGTAACTAAAGAAATGTATACATTTTTAGATAAAGGCAAAAGAAGTATTACTTTAAGACCAGAAGGAACAGCTGGGGTTGTTAGAAGCTTTTTAGAGAATAAAATGTATGCAAATACAACTCTTACAAAACTGTATTATTTTGGTCCAATGTTTCGCTATGAAAGACCACAAACAGGTAGATACCGTCAATTTACACAATTTGGTGTAGAAGCTTTTGGTGCATCTTCACCTTTACTTGATGCAGATGTAATTATTAGCGCTTATCAAATTTTTAAATCTTTAGGAATCGATAACTTAAAATTAAAAATTAATACAATTGGTGATTTCACTTCTAGAAATAATTATGTTGATGTTTTACAAGATTATTTTAGGAAAGACATTGATAAACTATGTAGCGATTGTAATAATAGATTAGAAAAAAATCCTTTAAGGATTTTAGATTGTAAAATTGATAGTGATAATCCAATAATTAAATCGGCTCCAAAAATTTCAGATTCCTTAACACAAGAAGCAAAAGATTATTTTAAGGAAGTTTTAAAAGCTCTTGACTATAATAATATCAATTATTTTGTAGATGAAAATCTAGTTAGAGGACTTGATTATTATACAGACACTGTCTTTGAATTTATAATTGAAAGTGATGATAATCTAAATGGTCTTGCAATTTGTGGTGGTGGAAAATACTCTGATATGGTTAAATCATTTGGAGGTCCAGATATTCCAGGAATTGGATATGCTTTTGGAATAGAAAGAGTTATCTCTATCATGGATCAAAAAGGTCTTTTTCCTAATTTAGATAAAGCTGCAGATGTTGTGTTAATTGCATTAGATGAAGAATCAAAATTATATAGTTTAAATCTTGCAAATAAATTACGAATGAATGGTTATTATGCAGATATAGATTATTTTAATACTACTATGAAGCAACAATTTAAATTGAGTGATCGTTTGAATGCAAAATTCATTATAATAATTGGTGAAGAAGAGTTAGCAAATAATTCTCTAACTATTAAAAACACTAAAACAAAAGAACAAATTACAATAAAAGAATATATGTTATTAGAATATTTAAAGGAGAAGATCTAATGCGAACACATAATAATGGCGAGTTAAGATTAAATGATGTAAATAAGGAAGTTAAATTAGTAGGTTGGGTTGCAAAAACTAGAAATTTAGGTGGTTTAATATTTATCGATTTAAGAGATAGATATGGAATTACTCAAATTGTTTGTAAACCAGAAAATCCAAACTACGAAAAATTAGAAAATGTTAGAAATGAATACGTTCTTCAAGTTAAAGGGACTGTAATAGAAAGAGAAAGTAAAAATAAAAATTTACCAACAGGAGAAATTGAAGTTGTTGTACAAAATGTAATAATTTTGAGTGAAGCTAAAAATACTCCACTTATTATTGCCGATGAAACTGATGCTTTAGAAGATACTAGAATGAAGTATCGTTATTTAGACTTAAGAAGACCAGTAATGCAAAAGAACTTAATTCTCCGTCATAATATTGCAAAGTCAGTGAGAAACTATTTTAATGATTTAGATTTTGTTGAAATTGAGACTCCTGTATTTGGTAAATCAACTCCAGAAGGAGCAAGAGATTACTTAGTTCCATCCAGAGTTAATCCAGGAAAGTTTTATGCACTTCCTCAATCACCACAAATCTATAAACAATTATTAATGGTTTCAGGATTTGAACGTTATTATCAAATAGTAAAGTGTTTCCGTGACGAAGACCAAAGAGCAGACCGTCAAATGGAATTTACTCAAATCGATGTTGAAATGAGTTTTGTAGATGAAGAAGATATTTATGTTTTAGTAGAAAAATTAATTTCCAAAATGATGAAGGAAGTTAAAAATATTGATGTTGAACTTCCATTCCCACGCTATAAATATGAGGAATCTTTAGATATCTTTGGAACTGATAAACCAGATACAAGATTTGCTTTACATTTAGTTAATATTGAAGATGCTATTAAAAATATTGAATTTGCAGTATTTACTGATACAATAAAAAATGGTGGAGTAGTAAAAGCTATTAATGCAAAAGATGCTGCAAATAAATATTCTCGTAAAGATATTGATAGATTAACAAATGAAGTTAAGAAATATAAGGCAAAAGGCCTTGCTTGGTTAAAATATGATAATAATGAATTTAGTGGATCGATTGTTAAATTCTTAACTGATGAAATAAAAGAAAATTTAATTAAAAAATTAAATATTGAAAATAACGATATTATATTTATCGTAAGTGATGATAAGAAAATAACAAATCCTTCGCTTGGTCATTTAAGAAATGTCTTAGGAAAAGAATTAAATTTAATTGATAACTCAAAATTTAATTATTTATGGATAGTTGATTTTCCTTCCTTTGAATATGATGAAGAAGAAGGCCGTTATATCGCTGCCCATCATCCTTTTACATCGCCAAAGGATGAATTTAAAGATAAACTTCTATCAAACCCAGAAGAATGTTATTCTAAATGTTATGACTTAGTCTTAAATGGTTTTGAACTTGGAAGTGGATCAATTAGAATACATGACCAAAAAGTTCAATCAGATATGTTTAAAGCTATTGGTTTAAGCGATGATGAAATTAAAGAAAAATTTGGTTTCTTTGTTGAAGCATTAAAATATGGTACACCACCTCATGGTGGAATAGCATTAGGTTTAGATAGACTTGCTATGATTCTAACAGGCTCAACATCATTAAGAGATGTTATTGCATTCCCTAAATCTGCTTCCGCAATTGATCCAATGAGTGAAGCACCAAGTTTTATTAGTCAAAAACAATTAGACGAATTAAAATTGGTTATTAAAAAATGAGTTTTGAAAGATTAGAATTTCTTCTAGGTAGTAGTTCAATAGATAAACTTAATAATTCTAAAGTCGCTGTTGTGGGTTTAGGAGGAGTAGGTGGAGTTAGCGCTATTACCTTAGCTAGAAATGGTGTTGGAACATTAATTGTACAAGATTTTGATGTTGTTGCACCAAGTAATATAAATAGACAAATTATTGCTAATTATGAAACAATTGGTAAAAGCAAAGCTGATTTAGTTGAAGAAGAAATAAAAAGAATAAATCCAAATTGTAAAATTATTAAACTTAATGAAAGATTTAATGAAAATTCAAAGTTGTTTGACTATGATTTTGATTTTCTAATTGATGCTATTGATCAAATAGATGATAAATATTTATTAATAACAACTTGTGTTACTAAAAAAATCAATTTCATATCATCTATGGGTGCTGCAAAAAAAACCGACCAAACTAAACTAGCTATAATGGAAATAAGTAAAACTACTTATGATCCATTAGCAAAGATTTTAAGAAAAAAACTACGAGACGACCAAATTTATGATAAAATAATGGTAGGATCTTCTACAGAAGCTCCTAGAAAAATCGCTAATCTTGGCTCTTACATGCCAGTAACTGCAAGTATGGGGTTATTATTAGCAGATTATGTAATAAAGAAAATAATAGAGGAGTAATATATGTTTTTAAATATTTTTGTAAGTATAATAGTTGTTTTTTCTGTAATCATGCTTTTCTTTTTGGCTGTTATAGTTAATGGTTTAACGAAAAAACCGGATAATGTAGAACTACCTGAACAATGTAGTAGCTGCAATAATAATTCTTGCTATATTAGGTTTGATGATTCACCAAAACCTAAAGAAACTATTCAAGAATTCTATAAAAAATGTGAGGAGAATAATGCAAACACAGAAGCGAACTAATTATCTTTCTTGGGATAACTATTTTATGGGGGTAGCTATTCTATCTAGTATGCGAAGTAAAGATCCTAATACTCAAGTTGGTGCATGTATAGTTAATCAGAAAAAAAGAATAATAGGTATTGGCTATAATGGATTACCTGTGGGTTTAAGCGATGATGAATTTCCATGGGGAAATCATGGGGATTATTTAGATACTAAATATCCTTATGTTGTCCATGCAGAACCTAATGCAATTTTAAATTCAATTGAAAAACTTGATAATGCAACAATTTATGTTACATTATTTCCTTGTAATGAGTGTGCAAAACTTGTAATTCAAAGCGGAATTAAAGAAATTGTCTACTTAGATGATAAATATAATAATACTGAGGCTGATATTGCGTCTAAAAGGATGTTAGATGCAGCAGGTGTAAGTTATCGTAAATTAAATGAAATGACATTAGAGGTTAAATAATGATTCAATTTTTTAAAGATTTAATAAATGGATTTAAGAAATCAAGTGTTACTAGAAAAATATTTTATTCATCACTTATTTTAATCTATTTTATACTTATAGCACTTTTAACTATTAAAGTTAATGTGGAAATAATTACACCGGGTGGTATAAATGCAAACATTGGAACTAATGAATACAATATTGCTAGTCCCAATGTATTTGTAGATACTGATTACAATCCGGGAAATATTTTTACAGTTGGTGTTCATTCAAGAAAGAGAATATCTCTTTACCAATATTTAATAAGTAAAATGAATGATGATATTGCATTTGAAGACTATGATCCAAAAACAAGTCTTTCAAAAGAAGAAGATTTAATTCTAGGTAAAAAAAGTAAAGATGTAAGCATAATAAATGCTTTAATAGTTGCCTATGAAGAAGCTAAAAAAGTTGATGATAATATAAATATTGATTATGAATTTGAAGGTGTTTTAGTTTCTTATGTTTTTAATAAAGATTCAAAATTAGAACCTGATGATATTATTACACATTTAAATGATCAAAAAATAGAGCCTGATACATTTAGAACTGAAATTGGTAAAATTAATAATGATGAGAATATTAAACTAACAGTAAAAAGATATGATTCTGTTGCAAAGATGGATGTTGTTAAAGAAATAACTACAAAAAAATATTTTGATGAAGCAGCTAATCAATATTTACTTGGTATCTCTACAATGGATTCATATATAATAGATGAAGAAACAGCTTTTCCAGAATTTACTATTCATAAAAATTATAGTTCTATTGGTGGTAGTGGAGGAGCTATGCAAGCTCTAGCAATTTACAACTCAATTTTAGAAGTTGATATCACGAATGGAAAAACTATTATTGGAACAGGTACTGTATCAGTAGAAACATATAATCCTGAATTAGTATTTGGTCAAATAGGAGATATAGGTGGAGTTAGCCAAAAAATAGTTACTGCAAATTTATATAATGCAGATATATTTTTTGTAAATCCAGAAGATGCAGAAGAAGCTAAACAAAAAGCTAAGGAAATAGATGCAAAATTTGAAGTTGTTGAAGTAAAAACATTTGCAGAAATAGTTAGTCATTTAAAAGGTGAAAATTAATGTTTAAAAATTATAAAGAACCAAACTTTTGGATTCGTGGAAAATTAGAACAAAGAAAATTTTATGATATTAAGTTAAATACCAAAACTAGTATAATAACTTTTATAGCAGGTTTACTTTTTGGAGCAGTAATAATTTTACCTTTTGGATTAATGTTATTTCAATTTATAATGATATTTGGTTATAATTTATCTATTTTTGTTTTATATCTAACAATTATCTGGATTCTAATGATGCTCTTCAATGGCTTTTCAAATTATTTTACTGTTAAATTAGCTCAAGCATATAATAAAGACATGAATACTTTACAAGAATTAGAACCTAGATACATATTCTTTTACCAAATACTTAATTTTGGTTTTGGATTATTTAGTTTATTCATAATTGTATTTTTTGGTATTCAACTAATAAATAGATAGGAGTATTCATGATGAAGACAAGACAATTAATAATAGGACTTATATTAATAGTAGTAGGAGTTTTAATAGATCAATTCACAAAATTGATCGTATTCAAAAATCTAGAAATGAATAAACAGTATGATTCGATCCCAGGATTTAAAATATATCCAGTTAGAAATGATGGTGCTGCTTTTGGAATATTTGCAGGCAGAATGTGGATGTTAATAATTATTACTTTAATTGCATTTGCATTCTTCATTTATTTAATGAAAGACTTTGATTTAGTCACAAAACCAATTTATAGTGTTGCACTAATATTAATTATTAGTGGAACTATTGGGAACTTTATTGATCGTATAGTTGATGGATCTGTGAGAGATTTTATTAAATTTAGTTTCTGGCCATCTTTTGCTATCTTTAACATAGCGGATATATGTTTAACTTTTGGAGTAATTCTGTTATCTATTGATATATTGTTCGGAGAGACAGGTATAAGGTGGACAAATTAATTAATATTATTGAAGAAGTTGATATTCGTCTTGATAAATATCTAATTGATTATTTACCTGAAATGACTAGAACACAAATTCAACAAATGATAGAGAATGAAGAGATTTTAGTAAATAATAAACCAACTAAACCTTCATATAAGTTGAGAGTAAATGATGAGGTAGTAGTTAAGTATGTAGAACCAAAAACTTTGGATATTAAATCTGAAGAAATACCTCTAGATATTTATTATGAAGATAGTGATTTAATAGTAGTTAATAAACCAACTGGAATGGTAGTTCATCCAGCATTTGGTAATTATGAGGGCACATTAGTAAATGCATTAATGCACCATTGTAAAGATTTATCTACTATTAATGGAGTAATTAGAGCAGGGATTGTTCACAGGATTGATAAAGAAACATCTGGTTTGCTTGTTGCATGTAAGAATGATTTTACTCATAAAAACTTAAGTAAACAATTTAGTTCTAAAACAGTTACTAGAAAATACATTGCAATAGTACACGGAGTTATAAATCATAATCTAGGTAGAGTTGACGCTCCTATTGGTAGAAGTAAAGAAGACAGAAAGCTTATGGCTATTGTTGAAGAAGGAAAACATGCTGCAACAAATTTTAAAGTAATTGAAAGATTTAAAGACCATACATTATTAGAATTATCTTTAGAAACGGGAAGAACACATCAAATTCGTGTTCACATGAAATATATTGGTTTTCCTGTAGTTGGAGATCCACAATATGGTTTAAGAAAAGATAAATCTAATTATGGACAATATCTTCATGCAAAAACTTTAGGATTTATTCATCCTAGAACTAATGAATATATGGAATTTAATAGTCCATTACCTGATTATTTTTTAGAATATTTAGATGAAATAATAGCTAATGAATAAAAAAAACAATCAAATTAATGATTGTTTTTTACTTTGTCTAGGTTCTTAAAATTTGTTTTTGCACATTTTGTAAGAATAGATTCTGATTGTTCTTTTAAGATTTTTGCTATAGCAAGATCAACCTTGTTACTTGCACCTTTAGGTAATTCAAATCCTATTTCATCTGATAATTTATCCATTTGCTTTAGAAATGCGTTTCTAGCTAAAATACTTGCGCAAGCAATTGATAGATATTTTGATTCAGCTTTTTCAACTAATTCCACATTCAACATTTTAGTTTTTTGATCATCAATATAATCAAGATATTTCTCTTTTGTAGTGAATGCATCTATAATAACTGCATCATAATCTTGAACTTTTTGGGTTAACTTTAAGATAACATCATTATGAAGCAACGCTTTTATTTTGTTCATATTATAATTTAATACTTGTGTTAAATAATTATATTTCATATTATCTAATGATACTATTTGAAAAGGAATTATTTTTATTAGTTCCACTGCAATTTCTTTTATTTTATTATCATCTAAATCTTTAGAATCTTTAACACCTAGTTTCATAACAGGAATAATTTTGTCTTTATCAACAAAAGCTCCTGCCACAATAATAGGCCCGAAAAAATCTCCCGTGCCTACTTCATCAGTTCCAATAACCCTTAGGTTAATTGGTACTTCAGTATTTTTTTCTTCTATCGCAACACTTATATCTAAAGTATCACAAATTTCTTTATATACATTTGCAGCCTTACTTCCTTGTACAAGTAGAGTAAGAGTTTTATATAAAGTTATTGTCGCACCCTTGTATTTTGCTCTAAAAAGTGTATAATTATTAGTGTGTTTGATAGAATAATCTTGATACTTTTTAATTATTAAGTCAGATTGACTATTATTTAAATTTAATGTATAACTCATTTTCACCATATCCTTAATACTATTATATCATAAAATTGAATAAAAAGAAAGTTTGTATAAGACAATGAATAAATACCATAAAATATTAGAATTAGATAAGATAATTTCTAAAGTAAAGGATTTTTGTTATTTAGAAGAATCAAAAAAACAACTCGATAATAATGAGTTAATGAATGATTTGAAAATAATTGAAAATACTTTAAATGAAATAGATGAAGCTACTATATTATTAGAAAGAATGCAGAAATTTCCGCTATATTTTCGCGGTGATATTAGAAAGATTCTTACTTTAATTAGAAAGTCTCACATAATAACAATTGAAGAATTAGTTGAAATTTTAAAATTTTTAGATACAGTTAAAGCAAATATAGTTTATTTAGAAACAGTTGAAAATTTGAAAATTGAAGCTAGTTATTATAAAGACAATATTAATAAATTATTTTATCCAAAAGATATTAATTTAAGAATAAAAGAAATAATAACTCCATATGGAGATATAAATGATAATGCATCTGTTGATTTGTATAATATTCGAAAACAAATCAGAGATACTGAAAAGAATATTCAAGTTAAACTTCAAGAATTACTTGTGAAATTATCTTCAAAATTAACTGAAAGTTTAATTTCAATTAGGAATGACCGATACGTTATTCCAGTTAAAAACGAATTTAAAAATACAGTGAAGGGTATTATCCACGATCAATCTGCATCAGGAGAAACATTCTTTATAGAACCTTTGGCTGTAAATGATTTAAATAATAAATTAAATCAATTAAGAGAAAATGAAAAGAAAGAAATTAATAAAATATTAAGAGATATTAGCAATTCACTTGCTAATATATTTGATGAATTAATTATTAATTTAGATGTATTAATTCATTTAGATATTGTTTTCTCCAAAGCATTATATGGATTAAAAATTAATGGGAAAAAACCAAAGATTAATGCTAAAGGCATTGTTGAACTATATAAATGTAGACATCCTTTACTAAATGTAGAAAATGTTATTCCCAATAATGTTATTATAGGCAAAGATTATCAAGGAATAATTATAACAGGACCTAATACTGGTGGTAAAACTGTACTATTAAAAACAGTCGGTTTACTATCTTTAATGGTTAAAGCTGGATTATTAATACCTTGTGATGAATCAAGCAATATCATGATTTTTGATAATGTTTATTCTGATATAGGTGATGAACAAAGTATTGACCAAAACTTATCTACTTTTTCATCACATTTAAAGAATGTAATTAATATTATAGATAATGTAACAAATAATTCGCTTGTATTATTAGATGAACTTGGTTCCGGAACAGATCCTCTTGAGGGATCTTCACTAGCAATTTCTATAATTGAATTCTTACTTGAGAAGAAATGTTTAATTATTGCAACTAGTCATTATTCAGAACTTAAAACATATGCCTTTAATTCAGATAAAATAATTAATGCAAGTGTTGAATTTGATATTAAAACACTTAAGCCTACATATAAATTATTAATTGGTGTTCCTGGTCAGTCAAATGCATTAGAAATATCAAAGACCTTAGGATTAAATCAGAAAATTATTGAAAATGCAAATAAGTATGCATATCAAAAAGATAGTGATACTAATAAAGTACTAAATAAATTAATAAAACAAACTCATGAATTTGATCAAAAATTAAATGAATTAGAAGATAAAGAGAATTTAATAAGTCAAAAAATTAGAGAAAATGAAGAACTAAAAATTAAGATAGAAGAAGAAAAAAATAAAATCCTATCTCTTGCCCAAAAGGATGCGCAAGACTTAATTAGAAAATCTTCAAAAAAAATAGATGAGATTATTGAAGAACTTAATTCTATGAAATTAAGAGAAATTAAAGCTCATGAAATTGCGCAAGTTAAACATGATATTAAAGAATTAAAAACTAGTACAAATATTGAAATCGAGCCTATTTATACTAACTATGAGTTTGAAGCAAATCAAAGCGTATTTGTTGAAAACTTCGGTGCATATGGTATAATAATCAAAGAAAATAAGAATAATCGTTACGATGTACAAATTGGGAATGCTACTGTTAATGTAGAAAAAAAATATTTAAAACCTACAGAAAACAAACCTAAAGAACACTTAAAACCAAGAACAAACGTTGTCGGGGTTAAGAAAAATGTCCCTAGCACCCTAGACTTAAGAGGCATAAGGTATGAAGAAGCATACCAAAAACTAGAGAAGTATATCGATGATGCTATATATGGTTCCTTACAAATAATAACAATTATTCATGGATTTGGAACAGGTGTGATAAGAGAAATGGTACTTAATTTCTTGAAAACTTCACCATATGTAGAAAGTTTTCGTTTTGGCGGTGCAAATGAAGGTGGCCAAGGAGTTACTGTAGTAACATTAAAAAGTTAATTTTAAAAATTGGAGGATTAAAAATGGTTAAGAAAATTGGCAAAAATGATTTTAAAGAAGCAACTAAAGGTTTAACTTTAGTAGATTTTTATGCAGATTGGTGTGGTCCTTGTCGTATGGTTGGACCAGTTGTAGAAGATTTATCAAAATCAATGACAGATGTTAACTTTACAAAAGTTGATGTTGATGAAGAAGGAGAATTAGCAGGCTTATTTGGAGTTAGAAGCATACCTACTTTAATTCTATTTAAAGACGGAACTGAAGTTGATCGTATTGTTGGATTTGCTCCAAAACAAAAACTTGAAAGTTTGATTAATAGTCATAAATAACAAACAGGGATTATATTATCCCTGTTTTTAATAAAAAAAAAATTCATTTTACAAGACTTAGAAATTTTGTTATAATTAGATTAGTAGGAGAAGTGGGTTATGGAGCGATTAGATATTATTAGTTATAAACACGATGGCGAACTTCACCGTGTTTGGAAAAACGTAGTAAAAATCCACGAATCAAAAGATTTAGTAGTTATAGTAAATAATAAAGTTGATGTTATTGATGGGGATGGAAGACGCTGGAAAACCAGAGAGCCTGCCATTTGTTATTTCTTTAAAGATTATTGGTTTAACGTAATTTGTATGATTCGTAGCAATGATGTTTACTATTATTGTAATTTAAGTTCACCGTTTATTATTGATGAGGAAGGTTTAAAGTATATTGATTATGATTTAGATGTAAAATTATTTCCTGATGGAGAGGTATTACTATTAGATAGAGATGAATTTGATTTTAATATTAAAGATTTACATTATACAAAAGAAATTCTTGATATTATCAAATATAATTTAAGCACATTACTAGATATGATAGAAAAAAGAGAAGATCCTTTTAATTCTAAATGCGTTTATGATTGGTATAATAAATTTCTAAAAATGTCTAAAAAATAAAAAAATTGGAAATTCTATTATAACAATGAATTAATTGTAAATAATAAAATTGAAAGGAATTGATCAATATGAAAAGTACTACAAGAGATTTATTAGGTCTTTTGGCATTTATTTCACTCTTGATTTTTACTGCTAGTTTTATTTTAAATAGAATTGGCGCACAGACTTCATTTTTTACTTATGCTGGTTATGGATTAGCTTTAATAGTTGTACTTGGAATTGCGAAAGTGTATGTAGATAAACTTAGCATGACATGGAAAATAGTGTTTTATATCATAGCAATATTTGCCATCCTTGATTACCTATTTTCAATATTTTAACATAAAAAAATAGCAGCTTAGTGCTGCTATTTTCATTTACTAGAATAATTTATTTACTTTTTCCCAATCAATTATATTGAAGAAGTTTTCAACATAATCTGCACGACGATTTTGGTAATTTAGGTAGTATGCATGTTCCCAAACGTCAATTAGTAATAATGGTTTTACTTCTAATTGTAATGGAACATCTTGATTAGGTGTTGATACAATCATTAATTCATTGTTTTTATCTGCTACTAACCAAGCCCAACCAGAACCAAATCTGTCCATTGCTGCTTTCTTAAATGTTTCTTTGAATTTTTCAAATGAACCAAATTTCGCATCAATTGCTTCAGCTAATTTACCAACAGGTTTCTTTGGAGAATTTGGTGTTAGTAAATCAAAGAATAAATTGTGATTAAATACTCCACCACCATTATTTCTAACTTTTGTTTGAATATCATTTGGTAATGTGTTTAAGTTTCTTAATAGGTCTTCTAATGTTTTATTATGTAATTCAGGGTGATTTTCCAAAGCAGCGTTTAAATTGTTAACATATGCTTGATGATGTTTGTCATGATGAAAATGCATTGTCTCTTTATCAATATATGGTTCAAGAGCATCATATTCATAAGGTAATTTTTCTAAAGAAAATGGATAAGTTTTATTCATTTCGTTCCTCCTAATTTTATTATATTCATATTTTTTTGAAATGTAATTAAAGTTTTTTGTTTAACTTAACTTACAATCGTATTATAACATAGTTTATTTCAGTTTGAATTAAATATGCTTTTTAAAATGAATCAATTTTTGGTATAATATTTATAAGGAGATTTTTATTATGAATTGGGAGAAAATTATCAATGAGGAATTATCAAAAGAATATTTTAAAAATATTTTAAATGTTTTAAACAATGATTTGAAAAAATATAATATATTTCCTAAAAATGAGGATATTTTTAGAGCATTTAAACTTACAAAGTTGGATAATGTAAAATGTGTAATTTTAGGACAAGACCCATATCATGGTTTAAATCAAGCTGATGGACTTGCTTTTTCGGTTAGAAAAGGAACTCCACTACCTCCATCATTAAAGAATATATTTAAAGAATTGAACTCAGACTTAGGATATGAAATACCTAATAATGGTGATTTAACAAAATGGGCTAAGCAAGGTGTTTTGTTATTAAATACTATTTTAACTGTTCGTGAAGGTAATCCCAATTCGCACCAAAATATAGGTTGGGAAATTTTTACAGATTATATTATTTCTATCTTAAATCATACTTCTAGACCGATTTGTTTTATATTATGGGGTAATAATGCGAAAACTAAGCAAAAGTTTATTACTAATAAAAATCATTTAGTTTTAACTGGAGCACATCCTAGTCCACTTTCTAGTTATAGAGGGTTTTTTGGTGGTAAGTATTTTTCAAAAGTTAATGAATTTTTAAAAGATACTAACCAATCTATTGTAGATTGGAATTTAGTTGATTAATTCATTTGTATTAATGATTAAAAAATAGTATAATTATATATATAATCTAATGGGGAGCTACGGCTGAGAGGTTATAATAAATTTATTATAACGACCCAAAACCTGATCTAGGTAATGCTAGCGTAGGAAAAACTTTTTTCTTTAGCATTCCTAAAGAATTTTTTTCTTAGGAGGTATAAAATGAAAAATAAAGGTACTAGATTTATTGCTGAAATGGGTATATTTATTGCCCTTGGCTTAGTTTTTGATATTGTTGCAAAACCAATAGGTGATGCTATTTGGCCAAATGGTGGGTCTATTTCGATTGCTATGGTGCCAATCTTCATAATGAGTTTTCGTTATGGTTTAAAAGGTGGTTTGTTTTCTGGAATAGCAATTGGAAGTATCCAAATGCTTTGGTCTGGCAATGGAATAGTTGGTTGGGCACAAGCATTATTAGATTATACTGTTGCATATGGTCTTGTTGGTCTTGCAGGTGTATTATCAAAAACAGTTTATAAAAATAAAGATAATATTAGAAGTGTTATATATGCACTTATCGCTATATTAATTTGTGGATTATTAAGAACATTTGCTCATATACTTTCAGGTGTACTATTTTGGAGTCAAGATTTATTTGATGAAGGTATTGCATTAACATTAATTTGGATTGGCTCTGCTACATATAATTTAGCTTATATGGCTCCATCAATTATTTTATCAATGATTGTTATGACTGTTTTAATTACAAAGTATTATCACTTAGTAGAATATGTTGATTTAAATCCAAAAAATAAAATGAGTTCCCAGTAAAGGGAACTCATATTTAATTTAGATTTCTATTTTTATAGATAAATAAACTACTAACTATTAATATCATTGAACATATTATCATAATTGTTGAAGTTAAGATATTAGTTTCAAGTGGATCAATATGATAAAAGGACGAAAAATACATTATTGCTTTTGGAAGTTTTAAAACATTTTCTAGGTATAATGCAACAAAACTAAAAGCTATATAAACCCAAATTATCTTAGAGTACTTAATACCTATACTATAAAGTATACAAGCAAGACTAAAAATTAGCCAAATAGCTGGTATAAAAGATAAACCAGTTTGAATTAATTTAGAAAAGCTCATAACTTCTAAAATAAACTCTCTTCCTGTAATCCACATACCTAGTACAATAATTAATTGAATAATAATTGAAAATAAAAATGCAAATATTATATGCTTTAGGAAATACTTAATTCTCGAATATAGTCTTGAGTATATATTATCTAAAAATGAGTTTGCTTCTTCCTTAGTTAGTTTTAAAATAATAAATAAGGCAGGAATTAAACTAAATAATGTTATAATTTTTAAAATATAGATTATTATAACTTCAGAATAATTTGCTGTATTTGATCCTAAGAATTGTTTCACAATTTCAATTTCATAAAATGCTTCAAACTCTTTAAAGATTGCTCCAAAGGCAGCTGTTAGGATAAATAAACTAACAGTCCATACTAAAATTTGGATTTTTTCTAAACGGAATATTAATCCAAAACTATTTTTAGAAAACTTAGATGCTTTAGTTCTACCTTTACTTGAATTATAAATACCTGAGCCAAAATCAATGTTTTTATAGAGGTAGAGGCTTAAAGCGAACAGTATTATAATAAGAAGTAAGATTATTGTGATATATATTAAGTTATTTTTATAAAAAACCTGGACATTAAGTAATAATCCTAGTGGAGATATTAATGATATGAAGTTATCTCCTACATCACCAATTGCTCTTATTAAATATGATACAAGTAGAATTAAGTATGAAAAATTATAAGCTGCACTTGCTGTATTAAATAATTTTGTTGCTACAAATCCTACAAGAGCAAAGAAAAGTCCACCTAAAGCAAGGATTAATCCATAGATGATTGCACCAAGAGTTGTTGAACTAGGAATATTAATAATTATCAGTCCTATAGATACACTTAAAAAAATAATCAAATTTATTCCAATAATTACAACAAGAGAAGAGGTAAGATAAGTAAATCTATTTACTGGTTTAGATGTTATTATTTCTATTAAACCAGCTTCTTCTGAAACTTTAGTAAATTTAATAGAAAAATAGATATTCATTACTGCTACTGCTATTAAAGTAAATAGTAATAATTCTTGAGAAAAAATTACTGTATGATTGAAAGCATCTATTGGATAAGCACTTCCAAGCAAGCCCTTCATAGCTGGATTTATCATTATATTTGCATAGTTTAAAATTGCTTCTTCAGTCTCATATAAACTTGGATACAAATCTGCACTAACAAGAGTAATTCCTACAATGCTTATAAGCCAAATTAATATTTTCTTGAAATCGTTTTTTATTATAAGTTTATATAATAATAAATTAATTTTCTTCATATTAATTAGCCTTGTTTTCATAATAACTTAGGAATAGATCTTCTAATGTAGGCGGATTTGCTTGAAAATTTTCTAATTTGTATTTTCCTAGTTCCAGTAAAACTTGATTTACTAAATAATTTTCTACTAAAAATATTAATTGATCATCATTTCTTTGTACATTATGAATTCCTTTAATATTATCTAATGCAATATTATCTTTAGTCTTAATAGTAAATTTAGATCTTGTTAAATGACGCATATCACTAAGACTGCCGCTATCTACGATTTTTCCATCTTTTATAATTGCAATTTTATCACAGACTTTTTCTACTTCAGATAAGATATGGCTAGATAAAAATATTGTTTTACCTTTTTTCTTTAAATCTAAGATTATTTCTTGGAAGACATTTTCCATTAATGGATCTAATCCAGATGTGGGTTCATCAAAAATATATAAGTCAACATTAGCTGCTAAAGCTGCAATCAAAGTAACTTTTTGCTTATTACCTTTAGAGTATGTTCTACATTTTTTAGAAGTATCTAAATCAAATTTTTTAATTAATTCATCTCTTAAAGTATAATCACTTACTTTACTCATTTTAAGTAAGATATCAATAACTTCCCCACCTGTTAGATTACCCCAAAGATTAGCCTCAGCTCCAACATAGGCTAAATTTTCGTGGATTAAAATAGTATCATTAAAAGCATCTAAACCAAATACTTCAACACTACCACTAGTTGCTTTTAATAAACCTAAGATTATTCTAATTGTTGTTGATTTTCCAGCACCATTAGGGCCAATAAATCCAAAGATCTCACCTTGATTAACACTTAGATTAATATTATTAAGGGCTCTAAATTTTCCAAAATCTTTGGTTAGATTTGTAAGTTTAATTACTTCCATAACTCCTCCAGTAAAATTTTATTAGTATAGATCCATAATTAAAAAGATAAATGTCTCCTATGAAGCAAATTATTGATTAAAGTAATAAGTATCAATAGCTTTTAAATAATCCAAAGGTGGAGTATATCCTTGTTTAATTAATACACCAACTTCACTCGCTTTTTCAATTGTAATACTTTTTCTTCCGCCATTAATTCCTTCTTTGTATAAATTATAAAAGACTGAAATGTCTATTAAATATACTTGGTTAACACATTTATAATATATTAATACAAAAGCAATTCCTCCATTATCGTGAACTAATTTTAAATGTTCTATTTGATGAGGGAATATATGTTTAAAAGCAAAACTTTTATTATTAGTTTCTTTTGCTTCGTAATCTATATATTTGCCTTTATAAATACCATTATAGTCTGTAGTAGAAGGGGTTCTATAATATGCTTCCACAATCCGTGCCTTACTTCTAGCGGGGTAGTCTACTTTTACTACTTGAATAGGTGTAGGCTTTTTATATATAATTGCTTTATTATTAATTCTATAATATTCATTTGTAATATTAAGTCCATTTTCAAACATCATACCATGAGATTTTAAATCTACTTTTTTAATTGTTCGTTGATTAGGAAATGGATAGTTTACTTTCATTTATCTCACCTAATATAATTATAACACTTTTAAATATTTTATTGAAGATATAAAGTAACTTAAATTATGCTATTTACATAATCTATATTGAGGTGGAATATGGTATTAATTATAAATAAGGATAGTACAAATATTAATTACAACGATGAAAACATAATTGTGTTAAGAAGTGTATGTGATTTAAAAACATATGAATGTACCTCTTATACAATTGTTTTAATTGATATTGAGATTGATGATGAGGGGATTGTAGAAAAGTATAATTTTCCTTTTGAAGAGTTAATTATTACTTTAGATGTTGTTGCAGTTATCACAAATAAGAAATCAAATACTTTACAAGAAATATGTAATTATCACAAAATTCCTCTTTTGGTAAACAAATATTGAAAATAAACATACTCAAATCTGAATTTGAGTATGTTTTGCATTATTTAGATGATTATTATATTATTTTCCAATTATGCAAATAATAATATAAATAGGTGAAATTATGATTGATCTTTTAAAAAGTATTCTAAAAAATATAAAATATAATTTTAAATCTCTAATATACTTTGAAGTGCTTTATAGAATTATTGGAGTATTTGTAATATTTCCGCTAACTAGACTTTTATTTAATCTATCAATAAAGTTATCAAAATATAATTATATTAGCAATGAATTAGTGATTGAATATTTATTACTTCCAACAACCATTATAATTTTTATTTGTTTACTTGTAATATTAGGTATTTATATAGGATGGGAATTAATATTTTTAAGTTTACTGTTTAATCTGAATTATCACAAAATAAAAGTAAACTTTTTGGATTTCTTAAAATATGGATTAAAAAAAACATTGTTTGTATTTAAAAGATATCACATTTTTATAATTATTCCGGCTATCTTCTTTTTTGTGTTTGTAGAGTATATACAAATTGCAGGTTTAATATCTACTTTATCCATTCCTGATTTTATATTAAATGAAATTAATAACATACCTACATTGAAATATAGTTTTATATTTTTAATACTTTTTCTTTTTATATTGTTTATCCATATAGTTAACAAAATAAATATTTATACATTAGATTCATCAATAAAGATAAATATATGGCTAGAAAATTATAAAATTATAAAAAATAATCGTCTTAGGATGATCTGTGAATTTATAACTTTGAATATTATTTTAAATACTTTATTTTATCTTACTTATTTATTAACCCTTGCTATTACTTCTCTAATAGTTCTAATTACATTTGGTCAACATTTTGTTTTAGGAGTTGTTTTCACTGTATTTTATGCCTTATATATTGGTATAAGTTTTATAGCATCAATAATCCTTATTCCAATCAATTTTTCGTTAGTCACTTCTTGGTATTATAGATCTAAACAAAAACAAGGAATTAAGTTAAATAAACCTAATGTATTAATTTCTAAAAATAATCAAAATCTTAAATTAACTAAACGTTTAATCATTCTTACTTTTATTGTTGTTTTTGCAATAAATATTAGCAATGTCCTTGGTTTAATAAAAGAATCGAAGATTCCTGTAGAATTATTTAATTATCCATCTATTATTGCACACCGTGGCGCATCTAAATCTGCACCAGAAAATACCTTAGCAGCAATTGATAAGGCAATTATTCAAGGTACAGATATTATTGAAATTGACATTAGATTTACTAAAGATGGTATTCCAATTTTACTTCATGATAGTAAATTAGGAAGGACAACAAATGATAAGGAAAATAAAAATATTGAAGATGTTGATTTGGAATATATTAAATTACTTGATGCTGGAAGTTGGTTTTCGGTTGAATATAAAGATGAAAAAATACCAACACTTGAAGAAACTTTAGTTTTTATAAATAGGCGTGCTGATGTAATAATTGATTTAAAAGTTAATAATCATTTATTTACTAAGTCTGTAGTTGAGTTAATAGAAAAGTATAATTTAGCTAATGATGTAAAAATAATGACTTCTAGTACTACTGATCTTTTTTTGATTAAAAAATTAAATCATAATATTGAAACAATTCTTGTAGTTACAACATTCTTCGGAAATATAGAATCCTTAAGTGATTATGAATATATTGATTGTGTAGCATTTGAAAGACAAATTATTTCAAACAATCCATACTATATCGATGTTATAAAAGCAATGAATAAGAAAGTATATATTTGGACAGTAAATGATAAAAAGAGATTAGAGATGATAAATTATCTTGATATTGATGGAATTATAACTGATAATCCGCTTATTACAAGGGAAGTTGTTTATTCAAAAAATAAGAATATTTCTTTAGTTAAAGTATTAAGAAATCTATTTTCTCGTTGATGTTTTACGTTAGTTTAATAAATATTGCATTTTTTGTAGAAATATTGTAAAATAAGATATAAAGGAATATAAAATATGGATAGAAATAATTTACTAGAAAGACAAAAAAGAATAAGAAACTTTTCAATCATAGCACACATAGATCATGGAAAAAGTACACTCGCAGATAGAATTTTAGAATTAACACAAACTGTTGAGACAAGAAACATGAAGCAGCAAATGCTTGACTCTATGGATTTGGAAAGAGAACGCGGAATTACAATTAAACTAAACGCTGTGCAAATTACATATAAGTCAAAAGACTCAACTGAATATATATTACATTTAATAGATACCCCAGGTCATGTAGACTTTACTTATGAAGTATCTAGATCTCTAGCTGCATGTGAGGGGGCTATTTTAGTTGTAGATGCAGCACAAGGAATTGAAGCACAAACATTAGCAAATGCTTATCTTGCTATTGATAATGATTTACATATCATCCCTGTAATTAATAAAATTGACCTTCCAAATGCAGATCCAGAAAGGGTAAAACTTGAAATTGAAAATGTGGGACTTGATACAACACACACAATTTTAGCTTCTGCTAAAAATGGAATTGGGATTGAAGACATTTTAGAAGAAATAATTAGAAGTGTACCAGCGCCAACCGGAGACCCTGATGCACCATTAAAGGCTTTAATTTTTGACTCATATTATGATCAATACAGAGGAATCATACCATCAATTAGAATTATCGATGGAACTATAAAAAAAGGTGATAAAATATATATGATGTCTACAAAAGCTGTGCATGAAGTTGTAGAAGTTGGTATATATACACCTAGAGAAATTCAAAGAGATTTCTTGACTGTTGGTGATGTTGGTTGGATTAGTGCAGCAATTAAAGATATCAAAGATGTAAGAGTTGGGGATACAATTACCCATTTTAATAAAAAAGCACCTGTAGCATTACCGGGTTATAGAAAACTTAATCCAATGGTATTTAGTGGTCTATTCCCAATTGATAATAAAGAATATGAAGAATTAAAGGAAGCTTTAGAAAAATTAATATTAAATGATGCTTCTTTAGTCTATGAACCTGAGACATCTAAAGCACTTGGATTTGGATTTAGGGTTGGATTTTTAGGACTCTTACATATGGATATTATTCAAGAAAGAATTGATCGAGAGTTTGGGATTCCATTAATTGCTACTGCTCCAAGTGTTATCTATAAAGTTAATCTAACTAATGGATCAATAGTTACAGTGCATAATCCTTCAGAAATGCCCGATCCAACTCATATAAAAGATATTGAAGAGCCTTATGTAAATGCAACTATTATGAGTCCAAGTGATTATATTGGTGCTATAATGGAGTTATGCCAAAATAAAAGAGCAATCTTCAAAAATATGACTTATATTGATACCAAAAGAGTAACTATTGAATATGAAATGCCACTTTCTGAAGTTGTATTTGATTTCTTCGATCGACTTAAATCTTCTACAAGAGGATATGCATCATTTGATTATCAATTTTCAAGATACTTACCTTCTAAATTAGTTAAAATGGATATTTTAATAAATGGAGAAAAAGTAGATGCTTTAAGTATGATTGTCCACCGCGATGCTGGTTTTCGTCGTGGTAAAGCAATGACTGAGAAATTAAAAGACTTGATTCCAAGACAATTATTTGAAGTTCCAATTCAAGCTGCAATAGGTACAAAAATTATTGCTAGAAGTACAATAAAATCTATGGGCAAAAATGTGCTAGCTAAATGTTACGGTGGTGACATCACTAGAAAGAAAAAACTTCTTGAGAAACAAAAAGAAGGGAAAAAGCGCATGAAGACTGTTGGTAATGTAGAAATACCTCAATCAGCATTTCTTGCTGTACTTAAGATTGATGAATAAAATAGAAAGTTTATATATACATATTCCATTTTGTTCAAAAATTTGTACTTATTGTGATTTCTATAAAATGGTTGCGAAGCCATATGTGAAAGAAAAATATGTTGAATATTTAATAAAAGAACTTGAAATGAAAAAACAATATCTAACAAGTTTAAAAACTATCTTTATAGGTGGTGGAACACCTACTTGTTTATCTTTGGAATCAATGGAAAAGTTATTTAGTTATCTTAATCAATATATTGATAAGGATATTTTAATTGAATTTACAATTGAAGCAAATCCAAATGATATAACCCTTGATATGGCAAAACTATTTAAAAAATACAATATAAATAGAGTTAGCCTTGGTGTACAAGGCCTAAAGGAAGAGAAATTAAAAATTTTAGGTAGAACACACAATGAAGAAGATGTAAAGAAAGCAATTAAAAATTTAATTAAAGCAAAGATTACAAATATAAATGCTGATATTATTTATGGAGTAGGTAAGGAAACATTTGCAGACATTAAATATGATTTAGAAAGATTAATTAAATTTGGAGTAAAACATATATCAGCATATTCACTTATCTTAGAAGATAAAACTGTTTTAAAAAAATTATTTGATGAAAAGAAATTTTTCTTATACGATGAAGATGAAGAAAGTAATTTATATAAACAAATAGTTAATTTCTTAAAGAAGAAAAAGTTTATTCATTATGAAATAAGTAATTTTTCAAAAAAAGATCAGCAATCAAATCATAATTTAGTATATTGGAATAATATGAATTATATAGGGGCTGGTGCGAGCGCTAGCTACTATATTGATAATATGCGATATACTAACATCCGTAATTTAGAAAAATATTATCAAGGAATAGATAACAATCAGCTAAATTATGCGGCAGTTACTGAGTTAACTAAAGAAGATATGATGAGTGAAGAAATGATCATGGGCTTAAGAAAGATTGAAGGAATAAATATTTTAGATTTTAAAGCTAAATATTTACTTGCAATTGAAGAAGCTTTTCCAATTATTAAAAAATTTATTAGTTTAGAATTACTTGAAATTAAAAACAACTATTTATTTATTCCTGAAGAAAAACTATATTTATCTAATGAGGTTTTAGTTAATTTCGTCTAGGAAAGGAATAATTTGCTTAAAAATAATTTATTTAAAAACAGATTATTTGTATATTTACTAAGTTTATATTTGGTAGGTATAATATTTGGTATAATTTTTGTGAAAACAAATGATTATGTTTTTAATAATCAAGCTAAAAATTATATGAAAATATTTTTATCGAATTATTGGTATTTATTTGTAATTTGGTTATTTGGGTTTTCTTTCTTAGGCTATATAGTAACCTCAAGCATTGTATTTTTTAGAGCACTTGTTTTTGGAATATTAGTAAAATTATTAATTGTTAGTAACTTTGGTCTATTTATAATATTATTACTTTTAGAAATATTAATATTTTTTCCTACGCTAATATTTTTAGCATATATATCTTTAAGTTTAAGTAAGGAAAATTTTAAAATATATATTGGTGGATTTTCAAATACATTTAATCTCTCAAAATATATTAATTTAATGTTAGTTATAACTGTTATTTGTGCTCTATACTCATTATTGATTTATATAAATTAGTTGGTGGTTTAAATGGATAAGTATTTAAAAGAATATATATATTACATTAAAGGTGAATTAAATCTTGGAACCAATACTGTAGAGTCTTATACGAAAGATATTGAACAGTATATTGATTTTCTTAAAACATATAGACACAAAAACAATCCAGAGGATATAGAAATTCCAGATATAAGAAACTATATGAGCAGTTTAAAAAGAAAGTTTTTAGCTGCTGGAACGCAAGCAAGAAAACTAACTGCGATAAAGAGTTTTCATAGATTTTTGTTTTTAGAAAAATATACTACTAGAAATGTTTCTAAAACTATTTCTAGTCCAAAACAAGAAGACAAGCTTCCGATAGTTTTATCGATAGAAGAAGTTAAGATTTTACTTGATTCTTTAAAAAGTGATACGCCTCTTAATTTAAGAAATAAAGCTATGATTGAAGTTGCTTATGCATGTGGTTTAAGAGAAAGCGAGTTAATAGGATTAAAAATAAGTGATTTGCACTTAAACCAAGGTTTAATAAATATATATGGTAAAGGTAACAAAGAAAGAATTGTTCCAATTAATAAAAAGGCAATTGCTACAATCAATGATTATTTAGAAAATTCTAGACCTATTTTACGTTCTAATCAAAGCAAAAATATTCTCTTTTTAACAAAATCCGGAAACGCTGTTCCAAGAACATATTTTTATAATATTGTAAGAGATGCAGCTATTAATGCTGGATTAAGAAAAAAAGTAACTCCGCATATGCTAAGACATTCATATGCTTCACATTTACTTGAAAATGGATTAGATTTACGTTTAATTCAAGAATTACTAGGGCATGAAGATATTAGTACAACTGAAATATATACTCATATAAATAATACAAAACTAAAAGATGTTTATATGTCAGCTCATCCAAGAGCTAAGAAAGGACATTAAATGAAAAAATTTAAACGAATATTTTTAATAGTTGCAGATTCTGTTGGTGTTGGAGCACTTCCAGATGCATCTAATTATGGTGATGAGGGTACAAACACTTTAAAACATTTATCCTATGCAAAAAAAGATTTCTCTATTCCCAATTTAGAAAAGTTAGGAATAGGGAATATAACTGAAATTAATAACACAAAATCTGTTGATCTTCCATTAGCATCTTACGGGAAGATGGCTGAAGTTAGTGTAGGAAAAGACACTTTAACTGGACACTGGGAAATTATGGGGTTAAAAGTAGATACACCATTCCCATCATTTACAGACAATGGTTTTCCAGATGAATTAATTAAAAAATTAGAACTAGAAACTAATCATAAATTTATTGGAAATATTGCTGCTAGTGGAACTGAAATAATTAAAGACTTAGGTGAAGAACACATTAAAACTAAAGCTATTATTATATATACTTCATCTGATTCTGTCTTGCAACTTGCTGCTAATGAAGCTGTTATTCCATTAGAAGAATTATACCGAGTTTGTGAGATAGCAAGAAAAATTACTCTAGAAAATCCTGCTTGGCAAGTAGGAAGAATTATCGCAAGACCTTTTATTGGTGACAATAAAGACAATTTCACAAGAACTCCTAATCGTCATGATTATTCAGTTCAACCATTCTCTAAAACCGCTTTAAATCATTTACAAGATAATGGTTATGATGTTATTTCTGTAGGTAAGATTTTTGATATATTTGATGGTCAAGGAATTGACGAAGCAAATAAAATAAAAAGCAATCAAGAAGGAATGGATATAACAATCTCTCTTACAAAACGCGATTTTACTGGTTTGTGTTTTGTGAACTTAGTAGACTTTGATGCCCTATATGGGCACAGACGCAACCCACTTGGCTATGCAGAGTCAGTAGAAGAGTTTGATAGAAATGTTGGAATATTATTAAACAATTTAAACGACGATGATTTATTAATCATTACTGCTGATCATGGTAATGATCCAACTCATTCAGGAACCGATCATACAAGAGAATACGTACCTTTATTAGTTTATAATAAGAATTTACAAGGTCAATATTTACGGATTAGAAACACATTTGCAGATATAGCTGCAACAATTTGTGATAATTTTAATGTACAAACAACAACAATTGGTACTAGTTTTCTTAAAAGCCTAAAGTAAGGAGGAGATTACTGTGTTGATAGAAGAAAAACTTTTGACACTTGGTAGAGAAGGGAAGGTTAAACTATACATTACTAAACCTAATAATATTAAAGAAGCAAAAGGTGTAGTAATGCTTAACCATGGTATGGGGGAACATATTGAAAGATACCATGAATTTGCATCTAGACTTGCTCAGGCTGGTTATATTGTCTATGGACACAATCATCGAGGTCATAAAGATTCAATTTCTAATTATGACGACTATGGGTACATTAATTGTGAACATAGTTTCGATATTTTAGTTGATGATAATGCTAGAATACTAGAATTAATTAAAAAAGAGTATCCAAATTCGCCTATATTTCTATTTGGACACAGTATGGGTTCATTTGTAGTACAAAGATTTGCTCAACTACATGGGAAGAAAATAAACGGTATTATCCTGATGGGATCTGCAAAATTAAACAGAATTGTTTTAGATAGTGGAGTGCTTTTCGCAAAACTTAATTGTCGTTTTAAAGGCAAAAAACATCGAAGTAAAACATTACATAAACTGATGTTTGGAGGTTTTAATAAACATTTTAAACCAAATAGAACTGAACTGGATTGGTTAAATCGCGATGAAATTGAAGTCGATAAATATATTGCTGATCCTTATTGTGGTGGTGTATTTAGTGCATCATTTTATAGAGATTTCTTTAGAGGTCTAAGAAATATAAATCAAAATTATGAATTAGTTCCTAAAGATTTACCAATTTTAATTATTAGTGGGGAAATGGACCCTGTTGGTGGTCCTAAAGTACTTGTAAATAATTTATATAAAACATATCAAAGGAATAATATTAAAGATTTAGAATTAATTATTTATCCAGAAGCTAGACATGAGTTACTACTTGAATTAAATAAAGACGAAGTAATGAATGATGTAATAAAATGGATAAATCATTATTCGAATTTGTGTAATATATAAAATTTAAAAATCTTCTATTAATTTAGAAGATTTTTTTATGCAACCGGGTTAGTATTGATTGTGGTTGATCTTATTCAGTCAATAAAAAATAAAATACGGAAATAAATGAACTAAATTATGAACTTATAATAAAAACACGAAATAAAGTTGAAAGTATTAAACTTATTGAAAATGAATAATGATTATTTAAAAAATATTTGATTAGTATTTATAATATGATATAATTGGTTAGAGCAAAGAGGAGGAAACTATGAAGAAAATATTAAAATTTTTATTATTGTTTTTTATTGCTTATACAATAACTACTTTTAGTTTAAAAGTACAAGCAGCAGATGGCCCAATTATGGTCATTGTAAATCCAGGAGAAGACTCATCAACAATGATGAATATAAGCTATCATACTAGTTTAGAGAACACTGTTATCCAATATTATGAAGCGCCTTCAGGATCAGCACAAATGATTATGCCAGAATGTAGAGCTACTCCATTTACTGAAAACAATAATTATCAATGTTTCGCAACATTGACAAACTTAAAACCTGATACAACATACAATTATTATATATTAGGTTATTCAAGCTATGTAGAAAGATCATTTAAAACTGCTGGAGCTGATGAATTTTCATTTGTTCATGTAACAGATATTCATTCTTATAGAAGTGGTGCTAGTAATACTAGAGTAGCTACTGCAAATAAAGTTTTAAATACAATTAACCAAATTAAAGATTTTGATTTTACTCTAATGTCTGGAGATGTTACCGCATATGGTACTGTTTATGAACAATGGGAAACATTATATGGAATGGATGTTTTAAAATCAAAAATGACTGCAATTACCCCTGGTAATCATGATTATTACAATACAAGTGCTGCAGTTGTTAGTATAGACTATTTTAATTCAGTTCTAAATAATCCAAAAAATGGAGCAGATGGCGTCCTTAATTCCACATATTACTTTAAATATGGGAATACATTATTTATTTCCTTAAACTCTGAAGAAGCTGCAAACAATTCTACATTAAGAGCAAATCAAATAAAATGGTTAAATGAAGTTACCGCAAATAATCCTTCAGATTTTATTGTTGTTTTTACTCATAGACCGTTTTATACTGGTGACAATTTGAATGCTGGCCAAGCAAGCGATATGAGAACATATTTCCAAGAAATATTTGATAAGACTGGTGTTGATTTAGTTTTAGGTGGACATAATCATGTTTATGCTAGAACAAATCATGTCTATCAAAATAATAAAGTTCTAGAAACAAACCCTAAATATCCGTATTTAGGAACGGTTTATTTAACTGGAATTCAAATTGGAGATCGTTATAAAACAGAACCAGGTACTAAACCTAGTATAGTTGAAGTGGCACATGTTGGTGCAGGTCAAGATGGTGGAAGTTTAATTACAGTTAATCAAGATAAAATTACTATCGAATTTATTAAACATGATGGAACAAGATTGTATCCATATGAAATTTTAAACAAATCTAAAGTAATAAATAAACAAAGTATTGAATCAAGCGTTGAAGTATCTAAAACTAACGATACTATCAATATTGATTATTCACAAAATACTTTAGTTGGTAGTGTTAAAAAAGTAAATGTTTATGATGAAAATAAAACTCTTTTAAAAACATTCTTGAATCCAACAAATCATTTAGAAATTGAAAATGGTCCAAAGGTGGGAAGATATAATCTTGAAGTAGAAATGTTTTTAAGAAATGGTGAAGTAATTAATAAAAATGTAGTAGCGATAGATAGTAGATATGACTTCGGGACAGTATTTGATTTTGAAACTGTAGAAGAAGAACTTTATACAAATTTAACTTGGAAAGCTGATGTGTTAAAAGATAAATTTGTTAGATATGAAATATATGCAAACGGCTCAAAATTAAAGGAAGTATCCAAAGATGCTACATCGACAGTTTTGGATAAAATAAGCCCTTATAAAGAAAATGATATCTCATTCAGAGTTATTGGTGATAACAATTCTATACTTTATCAATATGATTTTGTTTATGGTGAAAATGCTAATGATATCCATGTAGTCTTCAATATAGAAAAACTAAGATTAAAAGAAGGCGATGAAAAGGATTTAGAAATTACTGTTTTCCCAGAACAAGATGTAAAATTAGAATTTGTTTCTAGTGATCCAAATGTTGCAACTGTTGATGAAAATGGTAAAGTTACTGCTATTGGTGAAGGTACATGTACAATAAGTTTAAATGTTGCTAAACGTTGGGATGTAAAATCAGAAATAGAAATTACCGTAGAAGCTTCTCCAGTTAAAGATCCGACTCCTCCAACTAAAAAAGGATGTTTCCAAGGTGGAAGTATATTTGTAGGATTTGCAGTTATAGGATTAGTAGTTATTTTAAGAAGAAAAAGATTTTAGATTAAAACGAGATTAAACTCTCGTTTTTTACTATTTTAAGCGGTTTTTTATCAAAAAAAGGCGTTTTACAGCGATTTATCTTTTTTTAGCTTGATATTTATCAATAGTTTTATTTTAGATGGTTTATAGGAGATGTACTGTACCATCTTAAAGTGGTCTTAGTAATAATTGACTTTAGAGTTAATTTCTTGTATAATAACAAAGTCGATTAATAATGAAAGGACTTTAGCAAATTGAAAAAATATTATAAAACTAGAAAAAGATTTTTTATCGTAGTAATTTGCTTTATTACTTTAATATCAGGATATAGTATATTAAAAGGTATAATAAATAAAAATACCAATTCAGATCAATTAGCTGAATTTGGTTTTAATAATATAACAATAGAAGAACTAGTTCAAGGACTTGATTCTAATGATATAAATAAACCAAATTTAAGTGCATCAATTACAGGGACTCATTTACTTCTGGCAAATGCAGATAAATCTGTTAAGATCCCTTTAAGTAATGATAAATTCTATGTGTCATTTGCACCCTATATAAATAATACCCATACTTGTAGTAATCATAATTTAATTACTTGCACAAGTGAGCTTAAAAATGAATCTTTCCATGTTCTTATATTAGATGAAACTGGTAAGGCTATTATAGATAAATATGTGCAAAGTATGGATAATGGTTTTATAGGCATGTGGATGCCAAAAAACATAACAGGCAAATTAATTGTCTCTTATAATGGATTAAAAGCAAGTACAAATATCACTACATTTAATGATAGTAATACTTGCATCACTACACCATTAAAATTAAATTAAATATAAATATACAGCCCTTATATTCTAAGAATAGGGGCTGTATTTCATCTCTACTGGCTTTATTTAGGATAATATAATGTTTACTCTAACTACTAACTGAATCGATTAGGGATTAAATATGAAATGAATGCTTGTTTTTGATTTAAGAAATTTGTATAACAACAAATATAGTCAAAAAATGCAAATGAATACGTTTATTTGAAGATAATTGTCGAAAGTAAATATGAAATATATGTCGAAATATTAAGTGAATATCAATTTTTAGAACATAAATTATATAAAATTCGACATTCATCACTTTATAAACTGCGCTTTGGATCTTTGTTTTAGCAATAATCATTATTATAAGGTTGGTCTAGTGTAATTTAAAATATCAAGGACTAAATTTCGCGTACAATCATTTTAAATATGTATTTCTATTAACTAATCATTTAATATTAAAATTGATTATAGAGGAAATTTAAGGGCTTTAGTTAATTTACTCTTTTAATGTTAGAATATATATCATTTATTAGATGAATCCACAAATCACTATTATGCATGGCCCAATAAAAAAATAGATCGTATAAAAAAATAAGCTTCTGTGAGAGGCTTATTTAAATTTGAGAGGGTATAAATTAATAGATACTAGAAGCTAATATGAGGATTTTAATTTAATATATAATATAATTGCTTTATACTCATTGTTATCAACAGTTATACAGTTTTACACATTGTTTTGATATATTAGCCATAGTGCTATATATATTTAACTTAACATAATATACATTATAGGAAGTTGTTTTACTATTGAATTATTCATTTAATTTAACGGTTTAACCAATACTTTTATGGTTCTATTCTTTTTCCAAGACATCTTGTAATAACCTTATGATGACTTATTAAGCATATAATAGATAATCTTCTCTCATGAGCAGTTATTGTTCAGCTTTTATAAGTTTAAATTATAAAACAAAATTATATATCTGAAGTATATTTTTATATTAATGTACTTTCATAATAACTTATGCATGTATACCCACAACTAATAATATAAATGTCTCTTGGAGCGGATACATACCAGATTTATATGGCTAAGAAAATTGTAGAATAATGTAATATAATCCTGATATATGATAACATAAAATGCTTTAATTTGAAACAACATTTTTATAAAATTTAATTCGCAAATCTAAGTTCAAATTTATTATTAAATTATTAATATAAATAGTGCCTTTAGTATAAACTAAGGCACTCTAATAAAGTATTATTGGTAAATACCCATCCTATTAAAGATAATTGTCTCCTAGGAAGGGTATTTTTTTGTTTAGTAACTTTAATTATTAATTTAGTTGATAATTTTCCGATTGGGTTTTAAAAAGCTTATAATACAAAGAATTTTTATCTTTCATTAGATTTTTATGTGTATCATAAGAAACTACTTTGCCTCCATCTAAGACTAATATATAATCACAGAATACTGATGATGACATACGGTGAGAAATATAGATTGCTGTTTTATCAAGCACTAGTTCATTAAAGTGTTCATAGATTTCTGCTTCTGCTATTGGATCCAATGCAGATGTTGGTTCATCTAAAATAACTAAGCTTGAGTTTTTATATAGAGCTCTTGCAATAGCAATTTTTTGTCCTTGACCACCAGATAGTTCTATACCATCTTCATCAAATGATTTATTTAATCTTGTATTAATACCTTTAGGTAATTCAGTAATTTTTTCAGTTAAGCCAACTTGATCAATAATTTTATTTAATTGCTCATTTGCAGTGTGTTCTTCTCCTGTAATGTTTTTTATAATCGAATACGCAAACAATTTATAATCTTGAAACACAATTGAAATTGCATCTAAATAAGATTTATAATTATAATCATAGATACTTTTATCATTGATTAAAATCTCTCCAGAATCTGGCTCATAGAATCTACATAGTAATTTAATTATAGTTGTCTTACCTGCACCGTTTAATCCAACAATCGAGATTTTTTCTCCCTTATTTATTTTGAATGATACATTATCAAGGATTAAGTTATTTGATTTTGGGTAAGTAAAACTAACATTTTTAAATTCAATTTTTTCTATTTCCTTTAGTTCTAAATCACTAGGTACTTCTAATGCATTTGGTAATTGCATAAACTCCACAAATGGATTTAAATAATCTAATAATTGCATCATATCAATTACATTATTAAATAAACCATCAAATGTTTTAGAAAAGTTGATTGCGGAATTTGCAAACATTGTGAAATCACCAATGGTTATTTTCTTTGATGTTTCTACAGTTGAAGCTAATAATCCAACATATAAATAAACTAACCCAGTTTGAAGCGCTGTTAATAACGACTGCAATCCTTGTACAATACCCATATTCCTAAAGAATTTTTTGAAGTTAGATACATTTACTTTGTTGTAATGTTGAACTCTATCTAAGATTAAAGGACTCATATTATATAAACGCATATCTTTAGATAATCTTTGATCATTCGTTAAGTTAAAATAATAGTTGTATTTTCGATTAATTGGTATAATACTTTGAAAGAAATTGACTTGGTATTTCATAAATTGACTATTAATCACTAAAGTTATAATAACTCCGATTAGTAATATTGTTATTAAAATATAACCCAGAGTTAGCATAATAGCAATTAATCCTAACAATGTAATAAAGTTTGTTACAAGCCCTGATAATCCATTAACTATTCTTTGGAGTGCATTTTGATTATTTATCGCAAATGCTGCTCTTTCTTTTAAGTCTAAATAATATGGATCTTCTAGATGCTTATATTCTACTTTCATAATTTTAATAGACATTTCTTCCATAACTTTATAAGATACTTTTCTTTGTTTTACTTCAAGCAATCTCTTATATGTTTTGTTAATTAAATTAATAATCAAATTAAAGCCAACAATAGCTATACCGTAATAAAAAGCTGTCATAAGATCCTTATTTATTATTAGTTCATCAATCAAAAATTTAGGTAAAATTACATTTCCTATTACTTGAATTGAAGAAAATAACGATCCAAATATTGTTAAAAATATAAATCCTGGAGAAACCTTAAACATTAATTTCAATAGATATTTAATTTTCTTAAATGCTTTCATGTTCTTCTCCTTGTTGATAGTACTTACCTTGAACTACAAACATATTATAGTATTCACCTTTTAATTGCATTAGTTCATCATGAGTACCATATTCTTCTAATACTGAATTATTAAATAAGGCAATTTTATCGCAAAATTTTGTGCTAGCAAGTCTATGTGATATGAAAATTGTTGTATGATCTTTAACTAGATTATTAAAGTTTTCATATATTTCTGCTTCTGCTAGAGCATCTAATGCTGCAGTTGGTTCATCTAAAACTACCATTTTACCATTTTTATATAATGCTCTTGCTATAGCTAGTTTTTGATTTTCCCCACCACTAAAAATAATTCCTGACTCATCAATATTCTTAAGCATAATTGTATCTAGACCATGGTCAAGATTTCTAACTTTATCTCCTAAACCTACTAAATCTAAACACTTCCAAATTCTTTCTTCGTCATTTGATAAACCTAGAGTAATATTTTCTCTAACTGAGAAAGCAAGAATATTTATATCTTGAAACACAGGTGCAAATAGGCTTTGGTATGTCTCTTTATCATAATCTAATGCATTAATTCCGTTTACTAAAATAACTCCTTCAGTGGGTTTAAATAATCTAAGTAATAATTTCACAATCGTTGTCTTACCGGCACCATTTATACCAACGATTGCTAGTTTTTCGCCTTTTTCAATTTTTAAGTTTAAATTTTTTATAATCCATTTTTCTGTTTTAGGATATTTGAAACTTACATTCTTAAACTCAATTTCAAGTGTTTCACTTTCAATGTTACTAATTCCTTGAGATTTTTCATTAAAATCTGTATCCATAAAGACAAAATAGTCATTTAAATACTGACCCTTGCTTATTAAGAAAATAATATCTTCTACTAAAACTTTTAATAATGTAGTTAGAGCTAAGGCAGCAAGTAAATAGAAGGAAAACGATGCAATATCCATTCCATCAATTACCTTTGTAATTAGAAAATAGAATAATAAACCATCACTAATTAGTACAAATAAAGCATCAATCAAAGCAAGGAAATATTCTTTGTTTTTTATTTTGCGAAAAACAGATAAATACGATTTTATTTCAAAATCATAGCTTTCAGTAATACTTTTTTCAAAATTATATAAACGAATATCTTTTCCAAAACTGAAATCTTGAGCTGTACTTTCAAAGTATCTTAATCTCCTATTAGCATTTGCAAGATTTTTCTTTTGTTTAAAGTTTATATTTTTAATAATAAATGCACTAAAAACACTAAATATTAATGATAAGATGATAGAACCAACGACTAAGATGTTTAAGGTTATTAAAAAATAAATGTAAATGAAAGATAGCATTATCTTAGAAGCAAAAACAAAGAGTCTTCTTATCACCTCTTCAAAATCATTATCTCCTACAACATCATAAGCATCACTATTTTCATTTAAAAAGTTTGGATCCTCTGTATAATGATAATCTAAGCGGTTTGTTTTATCAAAGATATTTGTGAGTAGATCAATTCTTACTTTCATTGCTTTCACATAAACATTGGTATGTATATATCTTTCAAAAAATGAAAAAACACCAATTACAATAGTTATAACACCTACTATTAATAATAATTCTTCTACAATGATAGATGCATCTTGTAAGCCTTCAATAATTAATCTTGGCATGAAGATGGCAAGTATGGGTACAGTTGTTGCTAGAATTGTATAAATTAGAAATAGTAAAAATAAACTTTTTTCAGATTTCCAAATTTCATTTACTGATCTTTTCATTGTTTTTAAAAAAGAATATTTTTTCATAATAAATTGCTCCTTATGGTATTTAGTACTTGATTAAGTCTAGTTTTATTAATTTCGTAATAAATTTTTTTATTATCATTAGGATCGATTACCATTTTTAATAAATAATTATTTACTAAAATATTTAAATGGTGATTTATTGTAGCTGCACTTAGACCTAATTGGGATGCAATATCACTTCCATATGTTTGTTTTAGAGATAGAATCTTTAAGATTTTGTATCTTGTCGAATCGCTTAATGATTTTATAACATTTAATGCTTCCTCTTCATCATTGTTTTTATTTTTAATCAGATTAGTAAATTTAAAAACTAAATATCCGACATAAATATAACGTTTATTATCCATTGTTTTATGAAAAATATAGCTATAATCACTTATACTAATATTAATTTCAGTTGTACTATTTTGATATATCTCTTCTCCTTTAAAGAAATCATTTAAAAGTGTAGGTAGAGTATCAGTATCTTGAATAATATTATATAATTCCATAACTTCTTCTTCTACAAAATGATAATATTTTTGGTAAATTACAGCTGATTTTTCTACACATTCTATAATCTCTAAAAACAGTTCTTCTCCACCAGTATATAAACTGATTAATGTTAATTTATCTTTATCATCCATATCCAAGCCATTTATGATATTTAATATATCATTAAAATCTAAGGTCTCACTATAATCTTCTTTAAACGCAAGATCTGACTCAAAAAATCGATTAATAAATATTTTATGATCTAACTTTTCACTATTTATATACTTTACATAGAGTCTATTTAAAACAGGAATTGTATTTGATTTAACAATGAAATATGGAATTAATTTATCTGGTACAGAAACTTCATTTTTAAAACTACTTTTTAACTTAAAATAATTATTGAGTAATTTTTTTACTTCATTTCCATCCAAACCATATTCTTCTATTTCGCCCAACAATTCTTGATCAATATTTTTATCTGAGTACAATTTGTGAATTAAGTCAATCGCTTCTTTCTTAAAATCAATTTGCTTATTTATAAACATAATAATCCTCCTGCCAATATTATATAAAAAATATTAGACCGATGTCAACAATTATTATTAGATAATTATCTAATAATAATGATAAAAAAAGAAACTAGAACTCTTTTCTAATTTCTTCATTTATTTTTTCAATATATTCATTTGCTTTTTTCACAACACTTAACTTATTTCCATTTTTTGCAACACTTCTAAAATATTCTAATGCTCTTTTATAATCTGTTTGTTTATATGCAATCAATCCTAAATAATAAACATTTACTACTACATTAAATTTAGGGAAATTTGCTCTAAAAATTTTAGAAAACTCTTGCTCTGCAAGATTTAAATGGATATTTGCTAGGATATAATATCTTGCTATTATTTGATTATAATTAGATATTAACTGAGTTTTAAATTTTAGAGGGATTATGTCAATCAATTCCTTTACTTGATTAATTAGTGTCTTAATTCGCTCTAATTCTTTTGTTTCCTCAAAATAATATATCCATGCTTTATAATACCAAAATCTAAGTGGAGGGCTAAAATTGGGCTCAAATTCGACTAAATTATCTAAAATATTCTTTGCTTCACCAAGTTCTCCAAGCGATAAATAAGCTAGACTTATTGTAATTTCATTTAAATATTTATTAGTTTTTGCTTGAATAAAATTACTTAAATATTTTTTATATTCAGTTATATATTTTAAAGGATCACATTCATCCAAATATATTTTTGAAATTCTTAGTAAATTTACTTTTTCTAATCTTAAAGTAAAATAATAAATTGCAAATAGGATTATTCCAATTAATATATATACACTTGACTGAATTATCTCTAATATCACAAGAGGTAATACAAATACTACATAAATCGATGCAATAATCAATACGATTAATCTTAGTTTACTCATACATTTTTCCCAAATAAATAGTGGACAATATTTAATTTTAAATCTCTTGCAAACTTGTAGGCTTTTTTAACATTTACATCACCTGTATAAGAGATTTTATGATTGTCTTCACCAATTATAACTTTCGCCTTTTCATATTCTTGAACAATTTTCCAAAACTCGATTCTAGGATAAATATGAACAATATCTCCATCTTGATTAGTTATTGGTTTTCTTCTAATACCGTTAGCATTAACTTCTAATAAAACATTATATTTAATACTAGCTTCAATAATTTCTCGACTTACCTTTTCAGTCATTTGATTCCATGTTTGATAATTAAATAAAAACAAATCAGGATGAGCTAATATTTTAAAATAACCAGTATTCATTCCTTCAATAACTTGATCTTTATATAAAACAACATTCTCTGCTGTCATTTCTCTATAAATATCATATAGTTTATTTTTATTTCTAATAATATGCTGGCCTAAAATTAAATAATCTAACTCATCTAATAATTTTTTATAATAATCATTGTATTCATTCAGATATTCGATTTCTAAGCCTTTATATATTTTAATTTTATCACCATATTCTTTTATTGCAGCATCTAAGGAAGGTAAATAAATATTTCTATATTCTTGTTTATTCATTCGAAATGTCCATTCATCTAAGAGTGGACCATGGTCACTTATACCAATTTCTTCATATTTTAATTCTATAGCTTTTTTAATATAATCGGCTGGCATACCCTCTGCATGCTTACATAATTTGATATGTGTGTGATAATTTGTTTTATTCATAATTAAATCCTTTATATATTTTTACCCATTTTGCACTTCTTCCCTTACCCAAAGGTTTAATTCGCCCTTCATCACGCATTTTCATCAAAGCTCTATTAATTGTAGATTCACTAACATATGGATGGATAATCCTAATTTCATCTTTTGTGAAAATGTCTGGAAGTTTGGAAATAGTATTACCTATATTATCAGCTTTATTTAAGTTTGAATCAAATTTATAATCTTTAATAATACTATAAGCTTTTTCATAACCATTTATTATTATTTTATCCATAAATCTAATAAAACCTAATGTTTGCGCAAATCCTTCTTTCCAATTAAAACTTGCATTTTTAACTTCAGTTTTGAATTCATTGTAATTTTCATATAATAGTTCAAAAAAGGAAATATATTTAAATGCTTCTAAATCAGATTTAAAAATTAATAAATAAAGTAATACAAAACTTGATGTAAAGTTGTTTTCTGTAAAAGGTGCGATGTTGTAAAAATCTATAAAGTAATTAAAAAACAAAGTTGTTCTTTCGTATGTATTTCTTTGAAGATAGATTTCCATTTGCTCATTAATTTCGTCTAAAATAAGTCTTTTACTTTTTGCTGCTTGACTTTTTAAAATAGCTCTTTTATTTGTTTCTACAAAATCAAATTTAATATCTTTATAATGAGAATAAATATAATTTATTATATTTAAAACATCATTGCTTTGAAATCTTTGATGCTGATAGTTCCTTTGAATATTAGTTAAGGTTTCTTTTAAATTATAAAGTGTTGTTTCTTCTTTATTTCTAGGAGTTGAGTTTTTAGTTATAATCAAACGTGTTCTAGAATCAGTAATATCTAGTTCTAATATTTGTGATAGAAAAAAAGTATCTCTTTCAATAGTTTGATCAATTATCTTATCAAGATCATTTTTTACAGCATCTTTAAAAAACTTATTTTGACCTATCCATTTATAGATATTTGATAAAGAAACTATAATATCATTAGGGATAATGAACCTATCTATATTTAAAACTGTACTCATAATATCCTTCTTTCAAAATAAGCCTTCTAATAAATGTTTATCGATAAATATCCATCTTTGAAAAGATAAATGTCTATTAGAAGGCGTTTTTATTGCATTTTTAACCAATTTTGAGCTATTTTTAGCTAAAATCGTTGTTATTTCTAACAATTATTAAATTTAATGGTGTTTTTACTTTTTTAGAATTAATCTTTTTACCTGTTGCACTAGTAGCACTTCTTATATCAGAGAAATCTAATTTTTCATATCCTTCTTCACCATCAATATATGAATCTAGATCTAGATTAGCATTTTTACGATGAATTATACTTGATGAAATTATATTGTTGTTCACAGTTTTCATCATTTGCATATATTGTTTACCAACATTGTTTTTTCTTCCCTTGATAATTTCATCTATTCTAAATCTCTTAACATTACAGTTGGCAGTTAAGACTACTATTAGATCTTTTTCATCAATATAATGTCCACCAACTACAACATCTTTTGGTCTACTCTTAAGTTCTATTGCTTTTACTCCAACTGCAGAAATTGCCATTTCTGGTATTTCTTCAGAACTATATCTGTTCATATAACCATCAGCAGTAATAACAACTACTTCAGGATTTACTTCACTTGTAATATCTACACTTACTACTTCATCATCATCTCTTAATTTAGTAGCTCTAAGCGCTCTTGAGTATCTTGTCGCATACAGATGTTTCACATGTGTCTTTTTAATAAAACCATTTTTTGTAGTAAACAGTATATATTTATTTGCTTCAAAATCATCAATTGGAACTGAGAATATTACTTTTTCAACTGATTCAATATTAACTAAAGTTGATATATGGTAACCCAAATCTTTATGTTTCACATCAGGTATTTTTGAAACTGGTAAATATACATAATTTCCACGATCTGTAAAGAATAACATTACATCTAATGTAGTAACTTCATAAGTAGCAACTATAAAGTCATTATCTTTAAGTTTAGTTTCATCACCATTTGCATAAGCCTTTGGTGTAAGTCTTTTAATATAGCCATCATTAGTTAAAATGATTACCATATCTTCTTTCGCAATCAACTCTTTAACTTCAACTTTTACTTCTTCAATTTCATGTTCAATTACTGTTTTTCTTGGAACATTAATTTTCTTATATGTATTTTTAAGTTCTAGTTTTATTTGTTTAACTAATTCATCTTCACTAGAAAGGATAGCAACTAGCCTATCAATAAGTTCATTAAGTTCTTCTTTTTCTTTTTGTAAAGCAAAAATATCGGTATTTGTAAGACGATATAATTGCAACATTACAATAGCTTCAGCTTGAGCATAAGAGAATTCATAATTACTTACTAAATTTTCTATTGCATCTTTTTTGTTGTTAGAATTCCTAATTGTTTTAATAACAGCATCTAATATAGATACCATTGAAATTAATCCGTCGACTATATGTAATCTTTTCCTTGCGGCATTTAATTCATAATTACTACGGTTAATTACTACATCTTTTTGATGAGTTATATAGTAATCTAAATACTCAATTAATCCTAGTTGTAGGGGACGTTTATTAGCAATTGCAACTATATTAAAGTTATAGTTTGATTGTAATTCAGTTGCTTGGAAGAAGAAATTTTTAATATCTTCAGGATTCACATCTTTTCGAATATCAACAACAATTCTTAAACCTTCTCTATCTGTTTCATCTCTAATATCTATAATTCCATCAATGTTTTTCTTTACATAAACTTCACTCATTTTTTTAACTAAATTAGCTTTGTTTACATCATAAGGAATCTCAGAAATGATAAGCTTATACATCTTAGACTCTTCTGTTATTTCTACCTTCGCTTTTACAATTATCTTTCCCTTACCAGTTTTATATGCATTAATAATTCCATCTAATCCTTGGATAATCCCTCCCGTTGGAAAATCAGGACCCGGAACAATTTTCATCAAATCTTTTAAACTTGCATCAGGATGATCTAATTTATAAATTGTAGCTTCGATAATCTCACCAACATTATGAGGAGGAATTTCAGTTGCATAACCAGCAGATATTCCTGAAGCTCCATTTACAAAGAGATTCGGATATTTAGCGGGTAATACAGTAGGTTCATATTCTTCATCATCAAAATTAGGAATAAAACCAACAGTTTTTTTATTAATATCTTCTAATAAATATTCAGAATACATTGATAATCTTGCTTCTGTATAACGCATTGCCGCAGCAGGATCACCGTCAATACTTCCATTATTACCATGCATTTCAATTAAAGGTAGTCTTGTTTTAAAATCTTGAGACATTCTCACCATAGCATCATAAACAGATGAGTCACCATGAGGATGATATTTACCTATAACTTCACCAACAATTCTTGCAGATTTCTTAAATGGTTTATTTGAAAACATTCCAAGTTTAAACATTGCATAAAGAATTCTTCGTTGTACAGGTTTTAAACCGTCTCTAACGTCAGGAATTGCTCTATCTTGAATTATATATTTAGAATATCTACCAAACCTATCACCAAATATATCTTCAAGATTTTCTTGGATTATTTTCTCATTTACGAATTCTTCAATTTTTTTAGTTGTTTTACTCTTTTTAGATCTATTCATCAATTGATACCTCTTCTAAAGTGAAATTATCTTCGAATTCAAATGAAACATTATTATCAATCCATTCTCTTCTTGGACCTACTTCATCCCCCATTAGTACACTTACACGATTATCTGCATCAGAGAAATCTTCAATCTTTACTTGAATAAGTGTTCTAGTTTCTGGATTCATTGTTGTATCCCAAAGTTGATCTGCATTCATCTCACCCAAACCTTTAAATCTTTGGATTAAAACATTTTTATTAGATTCAACTTTTGCTTTTAATTCTTCGTCAGTCCATGCATATTCAATTTTATTTTTTATTGTTAATTTATATAATGGTGCTTGCGCAATATATACATAACCTTGTTCAATTAATTCTCGCATATATCTAAAGAAGAATGTTAGTAATAATACTTGAATATGTGCTCCATCAGTATCAGCATCGGTCATAATGATAATTTTGCTATAGTTTGATTTATCTATATTAAATTCTCTACCAAACCCTGCACCAATAGAATAAATCATTGACATTATTTCTTCATTTTTAAGTAAATCTTCTGTCTTAATTCTTTCTACATTTAAGACCTTACCTCTAAGAGGTAGGATAGCTTGGAAGCGACGATCTCTTCCTTGTTTAGCACTACCACCAGCTGAATCACCTTCGACGATAAATAATTCATTATTCTTACGATTTTTATCTTGAACTGGTGCTAACTTCCCAGCCATATTTGCAGTCTTACCAACTTTTTGTTTAATCATTCTAACTTCTTCACGCGCTTTTCTAGCAGCTTCGCGTGCTTTTGCAGCTCGGATTGCATTAGAGATTAAGATATTTGCAATTTCTCCCTTTTCATTTAAGAAGAATTTCATTTGTTCTAGAACAATAGTTTCAACTGCAAGTTTTGCTTCAGTAGTACCTAATTTATTTTTTGTTTGTCCTTCAAATTGAAGTATATCTTCGCCTACTCTAATTGATAAAACAGCAGTTAAACCTTCTCTAACATCATTACCTTCTAAATTAGGATCCTTATCTTTTAATAAACCCTTCATTCTTGCATAATCATTAAATGCTCTAGTAATTGCTGCTCTAAAGCCTGTTTCATGTGTTCCACCATCTCTAGTACGAATATTATTAACAAAGGATAATACATTCTCAGAGAATGATTTTTTAGAATATTGAAGAGCACATTCAACTTGAATATTTGAGTTTGTTCCTTCTAAGAAAACGACTTCATGAATAGCTTGTTTACCTTTATTTATTTCCTCCACAAATTCAGAAATACCATTTTCAAACATAAAGGTATCACTTGCACCAGTTCTTTCATCAACTAAATCAATTTTTAAACCTCTGATTAAAAATGCAGATTCTCTTAGTCTTTGTACACATTGTTTATAATCAATAATGGTTGTTGAAAAAATAAGTGGGTCTGGTTTAAAATGAACTGTAGTTCCAGTTTTCTTTGATTCACCAATAAATTTATGCTTATGGATCTTTGCTCCACCATTCTCAAATTTTTGGTAATAAATCTTTCCTTCTCTTGCAATCTTAAGTTCAACAAGTTCACTTAATGCATTTACAACACTCGAACCAACACCATGTAGGCCTCCAGACACTTTGTATGCACCACCAGCTTCAAATTTTCCACCAGCATGTAAAGTACAAAATACTACTTGCGGAGTAGGTACTCCAGTCTTATGCATACCAATAGGAATTCCTCTACCATTATCTATAACCTCAACAGAATTCCCTTTATGAATGATAACTTTTACATAGTTTGCATATCCGGTCAAAACTTCGTCAATTGCATTATCTACAATTTCCCAAATTAAATGATGTAGTCCTCTTGAATCCGTACTTCCAACATACATACCAGGACGTTTTCGAATAGCTTCTAACCCTTGTAAGACTTGAATTTTGGATTCATCATATTTTTCAATTTTCTTCTTGGCCATATTTAACACAAACCTTTCATTAGTATAGTTTATTATAGCATATATTTAATAAAAAGTAAACAACTATTATCATTATTTTATTATGCTCATATGCAATAAATGAGTATGTTTATTGTAGAGAATTATGTCGAATTTGAAAATGTTGACTATATTAAAAAGAGATCTTTTTATAGATTATTGTCATTTTAAATTAAATATTTGCTTGTTTTAATATCCCATTTAGAGTATAATAGATATCATATAAAGGTGTATTAAATGGTTATTCAAATAGGATTATTAATTTTGTCATATTTATTAGGGTCAATTCCGACAGGTTTTCTACTTGGAAAAATGAAGGGTATTGACATAAGAGAACATGGAAGTAAAAATATTGGTGCTACCAATACAGGCAGAGTACTTGGAAAAAGATATGCAATTATTGCATATATCTTCGATATGCTCAAAGGGGCAGTTTTAGTATTTTTATTTAGATTTGAAATTATCTCTTTAGAATATTGCCTTCTTGGCCAACCACTACTTTACGGAATGGCTGCAACATTAGGTCATACCTCTTCTATTTACTTAAAGTTTAAGGGTGGTAAAGCTGTTGCAACTTCTAGCGGTGTTATCTTTGGTTATGTTCCCTGGCTATTATTAGTTGGTTTAATAATCTTCTTTACAGTAATGTTTATTACAAAATATGTATCTGTTGGATCGATTGTTGGAGCATCAAGTGTTTTATTAATTTGTGTAGTTTTAACCATAGTCGGTAAGGATCCGTTTTACGAAGGCTTTACATACGATTGGTACTTCTTACTATTTATTACAATAATATTTATTATTCTAATAATTAGACATAAAGGAAACATCTCAAGGTTAAGGCAAAAAACGGAATCAAAAATTAATTTTAAAAGAAAAAAAGAATCTAGTAATGAAAGCTAGATTCTTTTTAAAATAAAAAATGACCATAGGCCATTTTAATTAATCTTTTTTTGCAGCATTCATTGATGCCATAACTTGTCTAACTTGTTTTTCTGATGGGGTTCTTCCCATTTGTTGCATCATAACTCTAATCATTTTTTCATTAACAGGTGGGTTCTTTTCTAAATAATTAGTAAATATCTTACGTGAAATGAAGAAACCTGCAACAGCTCCAACAATTAATACCCCAAGTAAAATAAGTACAAATAACCACCATTGTAAATCAACCATAATGACCTCCTAAACTTTATATATATTTTACTACAATTTCTAAAAAATATCAATAAAAATAAAATTATGAAAATGTTATCTTTTTAAAATACTTGTTTATTTTTTAATAATATAATGATATAATTAATATATACTAATAAGGGAGGATTTTTTATGCCAAGATTTATTACAGATGCTTGTATAGCATGTGGTTCATGCGCTGCTGAATGTCCAGTAGATTGCATTAGTGAAGGAGACATTTATGTAATTGATCAAGATGCATGTATCGATTGTGGTGCATGTGAAGAGGTTTGCCCAACCGAAGCAATTATTGCTGTATAAAAAACTATAATATAAACAGGTTATTCTTTAAAATAACCTGTTTTTTTAATTCTCGTATTCAAAAGGATCTGTTTCTAAAGCACTAACAATAATTTCTCCTGCTACTAATTTTATAAGTTTGTTCTTTAAATGACCTAATGCTAATTTTTCTACTCCATGATTAACCTCGATAATAGATAAATTATTATAATTTGCAAATTGAGCTGCACTTAATTTAAATTCACTAGATATATACACATCTAAATTTAAATTTAGTGCATCTTTTACTGCTCCATCATTGCCGCCGCTACCACCAAAGATACCAACCCTTTTTACTAATTTTGTTTTATCTCCGACATATTTAACACCATTTAATTTAAATTTACTAATTACACGCTTTATTAATTCTTGAAAACTCATTTCTTCAATATCACCATATCTTAGATAAGAGTCCTTCAAATTATCTCCACCAATATTTTTTAATCCTAAGGTTTTCGCAAGATAATCACCAACTCCACCTATACCAACATCAAAATTAGTATGCATAGTATAGACTGAGATATTATTTTCAATCAATTTTTTTATAATTCTTCCACCTACAGTATTATAATCAATTTTATAAATCGGTTTAAAGATAAGAGGGTGGTGAGCAATAATTATATTTACATTATTATCAATAGCTTCTTCTATTACTTCTTCATTTATATCCAATGTTAATAAAACATTTTTCAAATTCTGAAATTTATCACCTAAAATAAAACCAATTCTAGGTAAGTCTTCATCCCAAGCAAGTTCATGTGGATATACTTGGTCTAAATATTTTACTAAATCAATAATATTAACAAACTGATTATTTACCATAAATTCTCCTTAACTAAATTAATTTTACATAATATTTCAGCATTCTTATTTGGAATATTATTTAAAATTCTTAAATCATTTTTCATTTTTTCTTTTAAGACACTATCTTTTCTGTCTAATAAAACTGGTCCAAAATACAATTCATTTCTTTTATAATTGAATGGTTGTTCAGTTTTCTCAAAGACTATTATTTCATAATATTTACCATCTTCGAAAATTATCTTTTCATCATAAATATAATAACCTACTTCAGTTAAATATTTTCTTACTTCATATGTATTACGATTTGCTTGAATTATTAATCTTGCATTATTTAACTTTCTAAAGTCTTTTTTAAGTAAATCAATAATTAATAAGCCACCCATTCCAGCAAAAACTATTACATCGACATAGTCTTCTAGCTTTTCTAAACCATCACTGAGCAAGAATTCAACTTTATTAGAAAATTCATGAGCATTAATATTATTTTTTGCATTTTCAAGCGGACCTTCTTTATTATCAATAGCATAGGCTTTTTGTAAATTATAATTAAGAAAGCCTTCAATAATTACATATCCATGATCACAGCCTACATCTGCTAGGATTTTTTTATTTTCTAAGTATTTTGCTATTTCTTTTAATCTTTTTGAAATCATTATAGCACCTCTATTTATTTATTATACAATAAGCTTAAACTTTATACAAGTAATACAAATTAATAAAAGGCGAGTTTTCACTCACCTTAATTCACATCCTATTTGTATTGACTTAAACGTTTTTGTCTAGTAGGATGACGTAAACGTCTAATCGCTTTTGCTTCAATTTGACGAATTCTTTCTCTCGTTACACCGAATTCTTTACCTACTTCTTCTAATGTATGAGCTTTTCCATCAATAAGACCGAATCTTAAACGAAGGACTTTTTCCTCCCTTGGAGTTAGGGTTTTTAATACTGTATCAATTTCTTCTTTATATTTTTCATTAATTGTAAATTCTAAAGGATTAGCTAATTCAGTATCATGAACAAAATCACCTAAAGTAGAATCATCTTCTTCACCCACTGGTGTTTCAAGTGATACAGGTTCTTGAGCAATCTTTTGAATTTGTTGCACCTTTTCTACAGATATCTTCATCTCTACTGCGATTTCATCTGGAGTTGGTTCTCTTCTTAATTCTTGAGTTAATTTTCTTTGAATTCTCACAAGTTTATTTATAGTTTCTACCATATGAACTGGAATTCTAATTGTTCTTGCTTGGTCAGCAATAGCTCTTGTAATAGCTTGACGAATCCACCATGTAGCATATGTAGAGAACTTAAATCCTTTTGTTGGGTCAAATTTATTAACTGCTTTCATTAATCCCATATTACCTTCTTGGATTAAATCTTGGAATTGCATTCCTCTACCTAAATATCTTTTAGCTATTGAAACAACTAATCTTAAGTTAGATTCTATTAAAATTTCTCTAGCATCTAACCCTTCAGAAACATACATTTCGTATTTAGCTTTATCTTCTTCAGATATTTCTTTTCTTCCTCGTTCAACTCTACGAAGTTCTTCAGAAGCTAATAATCCTTGTTGGACTGTACGAGATAATTCTAACTCTCTTATTGTTGTTAGTAGAGGAATTTGTCCTATCTCTCTTAAATATGTCCTTACTGGATCATCTGAAGGGGAAGGTACTGCAAATGTTGTTACAATATCATCAATATCTTTTTCTTTTAAATCATTTTCTACTTCTGTAGAGAATTCATTAAATTCTGGATCACTTTCAATTTCGCCAATAAAGCCATCGAAATCATCACCAATATCACTATCTATATCATCATCTAGTTCTAATGTCTCTATATCTTCATCACGTACTAGGTCAATATTTTCAGCTTCAATTAACTTTGTAAACTCATCAAAATCATCAGAATCTTCATCTATTAATTTTAGTACATTTATTAATGGGATATAACCATTAATTTTACCTTCTTCAATTAGATCCATTAAAGCCTGGTTTTCGTAAATCATCAGATTCACTCCTTTTTCTTTTTAAATTTTATTAAACTTTTTTTATGGTCTCGATAATCTTCCATTTTTTCTACACTTAATTCTACTTTTAATAATTTATCATATAAAGCTTCTTTATCTTTTTCTTTATAAAACAAATTTATAGCAAGTACACATTCATCAATTGGTTTTAAATCATTTTTAAGAGAATTTACATCAAATCCCATATTTAAAATATCCTTTAATAAATAAACTTCATTAGTACTTAAAGTTGCTTGAAATCTTTCGCTGTTCATTTCATCATTTTTATTATAATATTCGTAGATTTGTACAAGCAAACTATTATGTAGTTTATCTACATGACGGTCTTTTAATTTGTCTTTTATAATATTGCAATATTTTTTAGAATGGTATGCAATTTTTATTAACTGTTTTGATGCATTTACATATCTTAGCACATGATGCTTTGGTTTTTCATCAAATGGTGTATCTACTGTAAATCCAGGTAAATCAAGCGGTGGAACATAATCATAATCACTCACACTAACTTGATTAAATACTGGTTTTGGTTGATTTCCATAATCCAATTTAAGGCTCTCAACACTAACTGTTAGATCACCTGCAAGTTTTAAGAAAAACCTTTCATTAATTGTGTTTGAATTAAAGTATCCTAAAAGTTTGAAAATGTCATTTTTAAATTTTTCAACTGAACTCAGATTGCTTAAATCAAGTTCTTTTTTGGCAGTCTCATAAAGAAAATCATAACCACTTATTTGTGAATTAAGTAGTAAATTTTCTAGCTTGTCCTCTCCATACTTATTTAAATAATCATCGGGGTCAGATCCATCAGGCAATAAAACTGCTTGTACATTAAAGTCAGCTTTTAAAAACTGAATTATTGCTTTTTTTGCTGCTTCTATACCTGGCAAATCACCATCATAACATATAACAATGTTGTTTGTTGATTTTTTGAGACTTTTTATTTGATTTGAAGAAACCGATGTACCCATTGTTGCAACAGCATTATGGATATTGCATCTATAAGCGGCAATAACATCCATAAAACCTTCAAAAACAAATACACAATCTTTATTACGTATATAATTTTGCGCATTAGAGAAATTATATAAAATATTTCCTTTTTTGAAGACTTTATTTTCAGAAGAGTTTATGTATTTTGGTTCTTCTTTGCTAGTAGTATTATAAATTCTACCACTAAAACCTACAACTTTTCCATTAATATCATCAATCGGGAACATAATTCTATTTCTAAATACATCAGTATAATTACTTGTACCTCTAATAACTCCTGCTTCAATCATGTCTAAAGGTTGGAAATTTTCCTCTAATAAACTTTTATACAGTAAATCTGGATCTTCTTTAGACAAACCAATATTAAATCTCTTTATTATCTCATCATTTAAGTTTCTTTTATACAAATATTTTTTTGCCGTTTCACCTTCAACAGTATTTTCTAAAAGAAATTGATAAAAACTTGAAGATGCTGCAAGGATATTATAATATTTTGTATAAATTTGAATATTTTCATCATTTGCAAGTTCAACGTTTATTCCACATTTTTCGCCAACAATTTGAACTGCTCTAGGAAATGGAACTTTTTCGTAGTTTTCTACGAATTTAATAACATCTCCCGATGCTCCACAACTAAAACATTTATATATTTTTTTAGTCGGTGATACATTAAGTGATGGATTTTGATCTGGATGAAAGGGACATAGGCCAATATATGAGCTTGATTTTTTTTCAAGTTTTATATATTCAGATATTATTTTCACAATATCTGCTTCATCTTTAATTCTTTGGAATGTTGATTCCGGAATCATCAAAATATCACTTCCCTTTTAGTTTATTTTTTCACGTATATATTCAATTAAATCTTCTATTTTTATTCTAACTTGATCCATTGAATCTCTATCTCTAACAGTAACAGACGAATCTTCTAATGTATCAAAATCAATAGTAACGCAGTACGGTGTTCCAATTGCATCTTGTCTACGATATCTCTTACCAATAGCACCGCTTGTATCAAATGTAGCCATAAAATGTTTACTTATTTTTTCAAATACTTCTGTTGCTTTTTCACTTAATTTATTAACTAAAGGAAGAATAGCAACTTTAAACGGTGCAAGAGCAGGAATTAATTTTAATACTTCTCTTGTATCGGTTTCATTTACTGCTTCTTCTGTATAAGCGTTTGTAAGAATAGCAAGAAGCAATCTTTCCACACCTACAGAAGGTTCAACTACATATGGGATGTATTTTGTATTAGTTTCTGGATCAAAATATTCTAGATTTTCTTTTGAATGAGTTTGATGAACACTTAAATCATAATCTGTTCTATCAGCAATACCCCATAATTCTCCCCAACCAAAGAAAAATTTAAATTCGATATCAGTTGTAGCTACAGAGTAGAATGATAATTCATCTTGACCATGATCTCTAAAGCGAAGTCTATCTTCTGTTAGACCAATAGTTTTTAAAAATTTAATACAATAATTTCTCCAATATTCAAACCATTCTAAATCAGTACCAGGTTTACAGAAGAATTCTAATTCCATTTGTTCAAACTCTCTAGTACGATAAATAAAGTTACCAGGAGTTATTTCATTTCTAAAAGATTTACCAATTTGAGCAATTCCAAACGGTAATTTTTTTCTCATAGATCTTTGAACATTTTTAAAATTAACAAAAATACCTTGAGCTGTTTCTGGCCTTAGGTATACAATATTCTTCTCATCGTCTATTACACCTTGATTTGTTTTAAACATCAAATTAAATTTTCTTATATCTGTAAAGTCATTAGATCCACAGCTTGGACATTTAACTTTATTATCCTTAATATAAGAAATTAATTCTTCGTCACTCATCCCATCAGCAACTACATTGCCATCAGTTGCATCCTCGATTAATTTGTCAGCGCGGTATCGAACACCACATTTTTTACAATCTGTTAATGGATCACTAAATCCACCTACATGTCCACTTGCTACCCAAACTTGTGGATTCATAATAATAGCACTATCCATACCTACATTGTATGGTGATTCTTGAACGAATTTCTTCCACCATAATTTCTTCAAATTATTTTTAAGTTCAACACCAAGTGGTCCATAATCCCAAGCATTTGCAAGACCGCCATAGATCTCACTACCTTGAAAAACAAAACCTTGATGTTTTAAAAATGCTACTAATTTTTCCATTGTCATATCTTCCACAAACACTACGCTCCTTTTTATACTTACATTACATAATATCACAAGTAACTATTTTTGTAAAGTAAAATATTTACTCTAATTTAGTTAAATAAGGCTTAAATTAAGCCTATTTTCCGTTTTTACATGTTTTACCAGTTAGATTTCAAATATGTAACCTAAAGGCGATATAAACGTCAATACAACGAAAAGTGTTGCAATGACTATATAATTTGCTATACCTATTAATAAACTACGATTCAACTTAATTCCTTGGATGAAATAAGTTGCTATTGAACCAGCAATTATTGATATAAAATAAACTATATTAATTGCAATAATATTATTAAAGACCCAAGTTTTAGAATAGATATTAAAAATAACTAAAGTCATTGTAGACATTACAAAAACCCCAAAGACTCTAGATAATATATAATTATTTGGTAGATCAAAAGCTACAAAATATTCAATAATCATTAATAAAGAAATAGCAAAAAAATAGTTTTTCAATATCTCAAAGATAGTTATTTTATTAGGCAATAAATTACTAACACCTACAATTCTTAAACTTTGCGCTGTTAATATTAATATATATAATATAACTCCAATAAATAAAATTTCATTGATCAATCTAGACTTTTTAAATAATATCATTCTTATCACCAATAATATTATTAATATCCATTTAATTAATTATACAATTTATTAACAAAACAAAACCTGCATTTTACTGCAGGTTTTATCCTTTAAAAATCAGATTATTTTACTTTGTTATAAAGATCTTGCAATACTTTAATGTAATCATTTGTTTTTACTGTAACACCAGTAACAACTAATGTTGTACCATCTTTAGAAATACCACGATCTTTAATTGATTTTAATCCTTCGATTCCGTTTTCTAAAACATAATCTGTAATCATCTTAGATTGTTTGAACCATTCGTTTTTAGATTTGCCTTCAGCAACTACTGACCAATCACCGTTTTTGAATTCGTATTCTGGTCCATTGCCTTCCATATTATAATCATCACCTAATTCAAGTTTTGATTTTGCATTCCAAACGAATTTGTTATCAACTACAGATCCTTGAATTGTATCAAGTTTTAATTCAGTGAATTTGCCATCTTTGTCAACTTTAGCAGTTGCAAATACTACAGCGTTAGAAGCAGGAACCCATGCTTTAACAACGCCATCTTTAGCCATTTGTAAAGCTTCTTTTGCTAATTCTGAATATCCACCATCTTTAATAGTAACACCAGCATCAACATTTGTGAATCTGTCATCAACTTTTTCAACAGCTTCAGGTCCATTTGCTAAGAAGAAATCTTCAATAAGTTTAGCTTGTTCAAACCATTCTTTTTCAGATTTTTTATCTGCAACAACTTCCCATTTTCCATCTTTGAATTCATATTTAGGTCCAATACCTTTCATACCATACTCATTACCAAGTTCTTTTTTAGTCTTAGCATTGAAAGCATAAGTATAAACCGGTTCTTCTTCTGTACCAGTATTTGTTTTTGTGTTTTGTAATACATCGATATAATAAGATTTAACCTTATCATTTTCGATAGTTACAGAAACGCTAGTAACTTGTGGTCCATCGTTAGAATGAGTTTCCCACTTGAAAGCAGTGTAAACACCATCTGCTGCATAAGTTCTTTCGCCACAAGCAACGAACAATAATGCTGATACTGCAACAATAAACACTAATAAAAATTTTTTAAACATTAGTCTTTTCTCCTCCTTGTTATTTGATTAAGACATAATAATTATATCATAAACACTTGACGAATTCAATTTTTTCCAAGAAAATGCCAAATGTAAATGTTTACTTAATTTTATTTACATTTGACAATTTTTTTCTTGTTTTAATTAATTGTTTTCGCTAAGTTTACGATCGTAATCTTCAAGATAAGCTTTGATTTTATCACGCATATCTTGTTTTCCAGGTTTGCATAGTTTTGAGTCCGCACCGTCAAAAACTATTGCATTTGCAAGTCCATTACAGCCAGGATGACCGCATGCACCGCAGTTATAACCAGGTAATAAATTGGTAATATCTTCAACTCTTGGATCTTCTTCTACATAAAATGCAATCGAAGCAACTGATATTAATACACCGAATACTCCACCAGTTATAGCCAAAACTATAGCTGGTAATAAATAAGATTGAAACACACTTAAAATCATATGTTTAATGCTCCAAATCTAGAAAATATCATTGCAAGAAGTCCTGCAGTAACTAATGCAATAGGAACTCCTTTAAACGCAACTGGAACATCAGCTTTCAATAATCTTACTCTTATAGTTGAAAATAAATAGATTACAAATAAGAAACCAACGCTTGATGCAAATGCAAATACAAATGCACTTACAAACGTATAATCAGGAGTTGCAACCATTTTCGCAAGACCTAATACAGCACAGTTAGTTGTAATTAATGGAAGGTATACACCTAATGCTTTATATAAACCAGGTGATACTTTTTTAATAAACATTTCAATTATTTGAACTAATCCTGCAATCACAAGAATAAAGATAATTGTTTGCATGTAAACCATATTAAATGGTCTTAATACAAATGTATATAATAGATAAGCAACAGTAGATGATAAAGTAATAACAAATACAACTGCTAGTCCCATACCAACTGAAGATTCACGTTTTTCAGATACCCCAAGTAATGGGCAAATACCTAAAAATCTATTTAGTACAACATTTTGAATTAATATAGCAGATATAGCTAGTGAGAATAGATTCATTATTTCTTCACCTCTTTACGTTTATTATTAATTATATTAGCAAGTCCAATGATAATTCCTAGAATAATAAATGCTGATGGAGGGTTAAGGAAGAAATTATTAAAGAACTTAGCTGAACTATCAAAAATTTGTAATTCAACACCAGACCAAATTGAAATTGATCCTGTTCCTAGGAATTCTCTTATAATAGCCATAACTATTAAAACTCCACTATAACCTACTGCCATACCAACTGCATCTAAGAATGAATTACCTACATTGTTTTGTGAAGCAAATGCTTCAGCACGTCCTAATATAATACAGTTAACAACAATCAATGAAATCCATACACCTAAATTGTTATACAATTCTGGTAAGAATGCATTCATTAACATTTCTGCTAATGTAACTAAAGTTGCAACTACAACTATGTAAATAGGAATTCTAATTTCATGAGGTACGATTTTTCTAATCAATGAAATTATAATATTAGATAATACGATTACAAATGTAAAAGCTAAACCTAATCCAATAGAATCTTTTAGAGATCCAGTAACAGCAAGAACTGAACAAAGACCTAATAAAGATACTAAAACTGGATTTTCATTCCACATACCTTTTAATAAATTTTCTCTTTTAGTCATTAGTTACACCTCCAAGATCAGCTTTAATTGTTTTGAAGTGATCAGCAGCCGCATCAAAGCCAGCAATGATTGCACCTAGTGTAAACTGGGGTGTTACACCAGCTACTACTGGAGAATAACTATCAACATTTTGATCAGCCATACCGAAATCATGATCCATAATTTTATCAGCAAAGCTTGGTGTATCATCATGAGAAATCATTTTTGCTTTTCCAAAAGTTCCATCAACTTTTATTTCCACAAAACATCTTACAAATCCTGTTTTTTCATAACCAGGAACTGCAGTTTGGTAAATTACAGCTGCTAAGCTACCATCTTCATTAAATGCAAAGAAGATTTCTTGGATAGCATCACTTGATTCAGGATAATCAACTTTTTTACCAAATGAGTAATCAGCATAATCAAATTCTTTTCTTAATGCACCAACAACTTGTTCTTTTGCTCTTTCTTCAATTATTGGTGAAGTTAAAGCATTAACAGCACCAAGTAATACTCCAGCAATTAATCCTAACACTACTAAGAATACAGTATATTTTAATATTTTTTTATTATTATTCATCTGTACCCTCCAAATATTTCAAATAATCTAAAGCCATATTTGCAGCTTTCACAATCGCTCTTGATGTAACAGAAGCTCCAGATACAACTTCTACTTCACTTAAATCAGCTTGTTTAGAAACAATTTCAGTAGGGATTTTATCTTGTGGATGAATTCCTCCACCAACGTCACTCCATTCACCATGCATATAAGATTCGCCTGTAGTTTCATTTTTTAAATCATTTGTTTCTACAGCAGTGATCTTAAACTCTTCATCAAATGTGAATGTTGTTGTGATAGGATTTTTAAATCCTTTTGTTCTAACAACGATTGTTGTTTCAGTCTTACTTACATAATAAGCATCAAATTTATTAGCATCTATTGCAGCTTCTACATCAGCTAAAATTTCAGCAGGAACAGTTGATGTTATTTCATAATCAGTATCTGTTGTAACAATAGTTTTACTATCAGCATCTCTAAATACATAAACAAATTCTAATGTTTCTAAATCTTGAGATACACCAACTAATGTAAGTTCAGTAATAGTATCTAAATAATCAACATATGCATGAGCAACGCCTACGGCATTTTTAATAGCATTAGAAGTAACAGTAGCACCTGCAACAACACCAACACTACTTAAATCATCTTGATTAGCAATAATATCACCAGGAATTTTATCTTTTGGATGAACTCCGCCACCAACATTTTGCCATTCTCCGCTTGGATATGACTCGTTATATGTAACTACAAAATCAGTAATAACAAAATCATTATCATATGTAATAACATTTGTGACAGCACCAGCAAATCCACCTGTAATAATAGTTAATTCTAAGTAGTCAGCACCTTCATTAGCGCTTTGTACAAAGTTTCTAATTTTATTATCATTGATTAATTTTGCTAATTCTTCTTTTGATTCTGCATTATCAAATTCTTGATTGCTTACTTGTTTTATAGTAAAGTCTTGAGCAGTAGTAACAGTAAACTCTTCACCATTAGATGTAAATTTGTAAACAAAATCAAATGATTTATAGTCTTGTGAACTTTCTACATATTCAAATTCAGGCATTACAACTGGTTCTACAATGCTTTTAACAACTGGGAATACTGAAATACCAGCTAATAATAATCCCACTAAAGTATATGATAAAACCATTTTTTTCTTGTTAGGTTCAACTCTTAATTTTGTTGCAAATCTTTCGATTATAGCAGTAAACATATTAAGAGCTAAAATAGATACCGCAACACCTTCTGGGTTATTAGATGCAAATCTAAACACAACAGTTAATACACCAAGACCTAAAGCATAAATAATTTTACCATTAGGGTTTCTTGGACTAGTTACTGGTTCAGTTGCCATGAATACAGCACCAAACATTAAACCACCACTAAATATATTAAATAAAGCAAAGTTTAATGTACCAGCATAACCATTGATTGCACCAATAATATAAGTTAATACGAATACAGTTCCGATATAGATTACTGGAATTCTCCAGTTAATTACTTTTCTCACTAATAGATAGATTAAACCTACTAAACAAAGTAATGCACTTGTTTCTGCAATTACTCCAGGATTAAATCCTAAGAATAAATTTAAAATGCCATATTTTTCTAACATAGCTTCATAACCAACAAAAATGTTAGCAAATTCTGCTGGGTTTTTAATTGCACTAAGTGGTGTTGCACCAACTGTTATAGCTTCAGTAGGATTTAAAAATCCTTTTGATCCAAAACTAGTAGCTCCACCCATAAGTCCAAAATATGAATAAGTTGTTAGAAAAACAAATCCTATTAAAGCAGGGTTAAATATATTATGGCCAAATCCACCAAATAGTAATTTCGCAATTACAGTTGCAAATATTGTACCAATAAATAATACCCAAATTGGAGTTGATACT